>JAESFG010000073.1_pt1 | contig 412322 bp, 338 predicted proteins | sample 9269371 | NCBI WGS metagenome assembly JAESFG01 (sample SAMN14506227, study PRJNA617093) | algae metagenome | isolation source: Aetokthonos hydrillicola CCALA 1050 (B3-Florida) and co-occurring... | place: USA: South Carolina | collected 2013-01-01 | reverse complement strand
ACCGGGTCGTGGAACGTCCGCGCCGGGACGATCAACGGCGGCACGTTCAACCTGAGCGGGGGGGCGACGATCCGGGGCACCGGCGCCGGCGGGACGCTCAGCGACGTGACGGTGAACGGGGACGTGGCAATCCCGGGCGGCGCGTCGCTGACGCTGGCGGGCTCGACGCGATTCTCTGCGGCAAGACTCCAGGGCGGCGGCTCGACCTTGAACCTCGCGCCGGGATACGTCATCAACGACCTCGTGGTGGCGGAGGGCGCGGCCGCGGGGACCCGGTTCATCCGCTCGGCCTTCGGCGGCAGCGGGACGAACACGATCGGCTCGACCGGGGTCGTCCGCCTCGCGGCCGGGACCGGCGGCGACCTGGCCTTGGACCAGGGCGCCAGCGCGACGCTCATCAACGACGGACTCATCGAGAGCCTGTCAGCGTCGCATCTGCTGAGCATCGCCACGAGCGCGTTCACCAACAACGCCGAGGTACAGGCGCTGGGTGGGGCTGTCGCGATCACAAGCGCCGTGCTCACCAATCTGGTTGCGGGAACGCTCACCGGCGGCACGTGGAGGGCTCTTGACGGCGCCATCGAATCGGCGGGCGCCATCAACACGCTGGGGGCTGATGCGACCGTGGAACTTGGTGACGGCGGGACGTGGCTCGCCGCGGAGTCAGTTACTACAAACTCCGGTGTGCTCATTCTCTCGGGCGGCCGCGATTTCTCGACGACCTCGTTCCTCAATCTTGGGCGGCTCACGCTCTCTGCCGGCTCGACGCTGTCAACCGGCACATTCTCACAGGGCGACAAGGGAACCTTGGTCGTGGAGGCTTCAGGCCCGGTCCCCTCGAGCCAGTTCGGACGAATCGTCGCCACCGGCTCGGCCTCGCTCGGCGGCGCGTTCGAACTGCACTTGGTAGAGGGATACCAGCCCGCACTGTTCACCCGGTTCGACGTTGTACAGGGCGCCGTCGTGAATGGCGAGTTCGCCGCACTGACGACCCCGACGTCGCCCTCCACGCGCAAGTGGAGTTCCTCGTATGACACGCTCGGCTTCTCGCTGCTCTTCACGTCTGTTGCCGACTGGGACGGCAACGGCGTCATCAACTCTACGGACGTGAGCAACTTCATCAACGACTGGTTCCAGGATCAGGCGTCCGGCACGCTGACTACCGACTTCAACGGCGACGGCGTCAGCAACTCGACCGACGTGAGCGACTTCATCAACCAGTGGTTCGTTGACTTGAACGGCTAGCGCCGGATGCTTGATTGGCGCTGGCTTCTATACGTGGCAGCTACGCTTTCAAAGCGGAACGTAGCCCCCTATGCCCCCGCCAGCGGGTGCGGGGCCTGAACGTCAAACCGCAGCCGCGGCCGCGGGCGACCGCACGCCGGGCACGGCGGCGGGTCGGGCAGTTCAACTTCGGGCTCGTGTTCGTCTTCGCCGACCACCCGCGGCGCCACGACCGTGAAGGTCATCGGCCCCTCCAGGCTGCACACGCGGCACGCGGGCCGCTCCGCCGTCATCTTCTCAAGCCTGGTCAGCCTGCTGCGGATCCTGCTCATCGCTGGTCACCTCCCGGGCGGGCGAGTCCGCCACGATGCGGTCCGCCGTTGCGTTCTCGAGCCGCGTGATCCGCTCGGCACCATCGAGTCACCCCCGGTCGTGAGGCGGCCTGACCGCTTTCTCGCTGAGCCGTTCTTAGCACACGGGCGTGCCGCATCGCCTTGCTGTTCGTGCCCGTCGAGGTAGTCGTGTGTCCGCGGCCGCGAGAGCGTCTCGCGGCGGAACTTCGCACGACCACGACGGAGACATGCACATGATCGCCAGCAGCACCGAGACCGCCGCGACGACGCCCGCCAAGGCGTCCAAGGCCAAGCCCGCCGGGATGGCGGCCCCCGCGAAGGAACGCCCCGCGGGCCAACGTGGGGGCAAGGGCGGGGCCAAGGGCGCGAAGACGCCGGGCGCCCCGGCGGCGCACTCCGAGCAACTTCCGGACGCCCCCTCGACCCCCGCGCCGGCCCCGGCGACCAAGCCCGCCAAGAAGGAGAAGGCGGCCCCGGCGAAGCCTGCGAAACCGGTCAAGCCCGCCAAAGCCAAGCGCCTCAGCGCCCTGGACGCGGCCGCGATCGTGCTCGCCAAGAGCGGCAAGCCCATGAAGGCCGCGGACATGATCGAAGCCATGGCGAGCCAGGGCCTGTGGTCGAGCCCGGGCGGCAAGACGCCGGAGGCGACCTTGTACGCCGCGATCATCCGCGAGATCGCGAGCAAGAAGCACGAGAGCCGATTCAAGAAGCACGACCGCGGGCTCTTCGTCGCCACGCACGAGGGGGTCTGAGCCATGACGACCAACGCCCACCTCGACGCCGTCCTCAAGGCCGCCCAGACGGCCCTCTTCGCCCGGCAGAACGAGATGCTCACGCTTGAGGAGTGGGTCGACCTCGCCCGGGCGGTGGCGGCCGCCGCTGGCCGCACGACCGCCGCCCTGCTCACGCCTCGCGACCTCGAGGACATGGCCGACCACTATCCCGACGAGTGGGACGAGGCCGTCGACGGTCCGCTGCCCAAGGACGTGTAAGCAGCACGCCATCGCACGCCCCCCCTTACGCCCCGGCCGCCCGGGGCGTTCTTGCGGCGTAGTGCAGGGCATTCGAGCCCCTGGGGCGCAAAGAACGTTCCCTTTCTTAGCGAAGTGGACTAAGAACGCCGACGTTCCTAGCGTTCGGCCCAAGGAACGCCGACGTTCATAGCCATGCCGCGCACAACCGGAACATACCGACCCACCTCCGCCGCCCGCGTACCCGCCCGGGGGTTCGTGCCGACGCCGCTTCCCCCGCGTGATCCGCCGCTCGACCTCGGCGGCCCGCTCGCGATCCTGCTCGCCGAGGCGCAGGCCGCCATCGACCGCCTCCGCCTCGCGGGCACGCTCGTCCCGAGCATCGATTGGTTCATCTACGGGTTCGTCCGCAAGGAAGCCCTGATCTCCTCGCAGATCGAGGGGACCCAGGCCACGCTCGAGGACGTGTTCGAATTCGAAGCCACCGACCGCGCCGACCGCCCCGACGACGCCGAGGAGGTCTGCAGCTACGTCGCGGCCCTCACCTACGCGCGGCGCGAGCTCGCCAAGCCGTCCGGCCTCCCCATCAGCGTCCGCCTGCTGCGCGAGGCCCACAGGCGCCTCATGCGCGGCGTCCGCGGCCACGACAAGGCGCCCGGCCAGATCCGCACCATTCAGAACTGGATCGGCGGCCGCACGCCAGAGTCCGTGCGCTTTGTTCCCCCGCCCCCCGACGCCGTACCGGAATCGATGCGCGAGCTCGAAACGTGGGTCCACAGCCACGACGCCACTCCGCCCCTGGTCAAGGCGGGACTTGCTCACGTGCAGTTCGAGACGATCCACCCCTTCCTCGACGGCAACGGCCGCATCGGCCGCCTGCTGATCGCGCTCCTGCTGGAGCACTGGGGCGTCATGGACGAGCCGCTCCTGTACATCAGCGCCGCCATCCGCCGCGATCAGGCTGAGTATTACGAGCGGCTCAGCGCGGTCCGTACCCACGGCGACTGGGAAGGCTGGACCGCCTACTTCCTCCGGTGCGTGCGCTCCGCGGCCGACGACGGCGTCGCGACCGCGACCCGGCTCTCGGCGCTGGTGAGCGAGGATCGCCGCAAGCTCGTGCGGCTCCCGAGCGCCACCGTCGCGGCCGTGCAGATGTTCGACATGCTCCCCGAGCACCCGGTGGTGACCGCGGCCACGGTCGGCGACCTGCTCAAGACAAGCGCCCCGACGGCCCGCCGCACGATCAAGGCGCTGCAGGACGCGGGCATCCTCCACGTGACCACCGGCAAGCAGCGCGACCGTGCGTTCACGTACCGCCGGTACGTCAAGGCGCTGACGGAGTGAGTCCCCGCCGGCCGTCGTTTGTCCGGTGTTGATACCCCCGCCCCGGCGCGTCATTGCTCACCCTCCCCGGCGACGCTCTGATGTTGCCTTCGTGTGCGACCCCGTGCCATGGATGTGTTCGCGGAGTGTGATATGCTGCGGCGGTTTCGTTTCCGACCCAAGACATGAAATGAAGATCGCAATGTCCGGCTTACGAACCGCCAAGCCTTTCCCCGGCGCAGTCAGGTCGGGCCACGATGGCGTCGTCGCGGTCGCACCAACGTCAACCGTACACGGTGGTCGGCGTGCCCGGCCATGGCGACGTGGAAGCGATGGCTCGCGTCAAGCCCGTGGCTGGGGCGTGGCCATTGTCGTTCACCTGATGATGGCGTTCGCGCTCGCGACCGGGTGCGCCGACTCGGGCCCGCGCAGGCAGTTCGGGGCCGAGTGGCGGCAGTCGCCGCTGAGCGCGATGGAGGCCCAGTCGGCCCTGATGAGCCTGAGCGACAAGGTGATGTTCACCATCGCCGACGCGTGCGAGCGTGTCGCCGGCAGCACAACCAGTTCGCAAGCCCGGCTGCGGTGTGCGAGCATCCGCCTCGGGACGGGGCTGGGCGCCCTGGCGGCCGCGACAGGACCGAATCCGTACATCGGGGCCGTGGACCTGGTGACGCTGGTCACGCTCCAGCGGATGTGGCTCGAGGAAGCGTCGGCGGACGGCGTGCTCGACGAGGCCGATCGCCAGACGCTGCTGAGCGCGTTCGTCACGGTCGAGCAGGAAGTGTGGTCGCAGGTGGGCCGGGTCCTCACCAGACAACAGTGCCAGGAACTCCGCACCATGATCGCGGAGTGGCGGGCGGCGAACCCGGATCGTCGCGACCTGTCGTGGGTGCGGCTGCAGGAGTTCGCCACCTCCCGCCAGTCAGGCGCGAGCGGGCAGGGCGCCGCCCCGCCCAACAGCATCCTCTCGCTGCTGTGGATCGATCCCGCCGCGAACCTCGCCCCCGCCACGCGGGAGATCCAGGAGTCGCGGCTGCTCGCCGAGCGGCTCGCGTTCTTCGGCAAGCGAACACCCGTGATCCTGGGATGGCAGATCGAACTCACGACGGCTCGATTGCTCGATACACGCGAGGTTCAGCAGCTCATGGCGAACAGTTCGCACATGACCGACAGCCTGAGCGACTTCACGGCCTCCGCCGAGCGCCTGGCGGCCTCCTACGAACGGACACTCGACGAGCTCCCAAAGGAACGGGCCGCGGCGGTCGAGCAGATCGAAACGGCGACGGGACGGCAGGTGACCGCCTTCATCGAGCAGTCGTCCGCCGCACTGACCACCGTGCGGGCCGCCTCGGTGGAGCAACTCGGCGAGCAGTTCTCGGGGGGCCTTCAGTCGACCGCGGCCCAGCTCGCCGCCGACCTCGACCGCCAAACCGCGCAGACACTCGACCGGATGGCCGAGATCCTGGCCCAGCAGGAGAAGACGCTGTCGGCCAGCTTGAGCGCCCACCTGGCCGAGGCCGACGCCGCGTCTCAACGGCTGGTCGACCGGATCGCGCTGCGCCTGCTCATGGTGATCGTTGCAGGCGCCCTGGCGATCGCAGTGATCGCCCTGGCCTACCGCGCCGTCACGGGCCGATTCGGCGTCGCCCGGCCCTGACGCGGGCCCGATGCCTTACGCCCCCACGCGCCGCAGCAGCGTAATCCGCCCGATCGGCACCCACTCGGCCGCGAGGATGTCGCCGTTCTTGAGAAAGATGGCCGTGTGGGGGTGGATGAACTTGCCGGGGATGAACTTGTCCCGCGGCTGGTCGCGCAGGCCGCTGGGATGGCCGTCGCCCAGGTGCACGATCGGCTTGTTGTCCTTGTCGAGCAAGGTGACGACGCTCTCGAGGTCCGGGACGAGCAGGACCTCGCCGCGGGTCTTGAAGTGGCACGGCATGCGCAGGCCGTCGGTGACGAAGCCGAGGTGCTCGCCTTCGAGGGTGAAGGTCTGGATGCGCCGGTTGCCGCGGTCGGCGACGAGCAGTCGCGGGGCGCCCGATCGGGTGTCGATCCACAGGCCGTGGGGGCACGAGACCTGGCCCTTGTCCGAGCCGGGGCCGATGATGGTCTTCACGTACGCGCCCGCGCCGGTGTAGCGGTGGATGTACGACGAGCCGTAGCCGTCGCCGACGAGCAGGTCGCCGTCGGGCAGGAACGCAACGTTGGTCGGGCAGTACTTCTCGCGGGCCTCGTACTTGCCGGACTGCTGGGGCCACTCGGCCTGCCACACGACGCGACCGGTGAGGTCGGTTTTGACGACCAGGCGGCGGTTGGTGTCGCAGTGGTACAGGAACTCACCATCCTTCTCGGCACGCAGGTCAAGGCCGTGCGCGCCGCCGCGAAACTCGTCGCCCCAGGCCGAGAGTAACGTGCCCTTGTCGTCGAACACGACGACGGCCTGCGAGCGCGTGCTCGAGCCGTTCACGGTGTGGGCGACGTAGATGCGCCCGGCGCTGTCCTGGGCGAGGCCGTGGGTATCTCCCCACGCCAGGCCCTGCGGCGGGGTGAGCCAGTCATGGATGCACTCGTAGCGGTGCTCGCCTGAGCCCAGCACCGGGTTGGTCAGCCCGGACTTGTCGCTCGTGCGGAGTGCGGGCGTCGCGGGGCGCGCGGGGGAGCCCAGGGCGGCCGCGGCCCCGCCCGCGGCCAATACCCCGACGAACGCGCGCCGGGTGAGGGCGGGCGCGTCGGACCGGCGTGACGGATCGTGCATGGCGTGCAGCCTATCGCGTGGCGAGCCGACCCGCCAGCGGGACCGGACGCGGTTGCGGTCCGGCAGGGTTGTGGTAGTATGGAATCACCAGCCCGCGCCGCGGGGCGGGCGACGCGTCGAACCCGTGTTTTTGCGAAAGCCGAGCAAGAACCGGGGCGAGAACCCGAGGTGGTCATGGCATCGAACGCGGCGCAGCGTCTGTGGATCGCCGTCATCGTGGTGCTCGCGCTCGCCGTCGCCGCCGTGTCGAGCGTGACGCCGCCGGATTCGGCGCCCGGACGCACCGTCGCGCTGGCGCACGCGGGTACGCCGGGGGGTGCACACCCGAGCGGGACGCGGGCGGGCGCGCCCGTGCGATATGACCGTGACATCCGGCCAATCCTTTCGGACCGGTGCTTCAAGTGCCACGGCCAGGACGCGGCGGCGCGCAAGGCCGACCTGCGGCTCGACACGCGCGAGGGCCTGCTCGCGGATCGCAAGGGCGGCCCGGTCGTCAGCGTGGGCGATGCCGGTGCGAGCGAATTGTGGCGGCGGGTGTGCAGTCATGATCCCGACGAGCAGATGCCGCCGCCTGGCGCGAACATGCGCCCGCTCTCGGAGCACGATCGCGAGTTGCTCCGGCGCTGGATCGAGCAGGGCGCGCCGTACGAGCCGCACTGGTCGTTCGTGACCCCCGTTCGACCGGCCCCGCCCACCGTGCGCGACGGCGCGTGGTGCCGCACGCCCATCGACCGGTTCATCCTGGCGCGGCTCGAGGACGCGGGCGTGGCGCCCTCGCCCGAGGCGGACAAGGCGACGCTGGTGCGCCGGGTGTTTCTTGACCTGACCGGGCTGCCGCCGACGCCGGAGGAGATCGGGGCGTTCGAACGCGACCGCCGGCCGGACGCCTACGAGCGGCTCGTCGACACGCTGCTGACGAGCGAGCCGTATCGAACCCGTTACGCCGAGCGGATGGCCGGCCCGTGGCTGGACGCTGCCCGCTACGCCGACACCAACGGCATCCACACCGACGCGGGACGCCAGATCTGGCCGTGGCGCGACTGGGTGCTGCGGGCGTACCACGAGAACATGCCGTTCGACCGCTTCCTGACCGAGCAGCTCGCGGGCGACCTCCTCCCCGACGCCACGCTGGCGCAGAAGGTCGCCAGCGGCTTCAACCGCAACCACGTGATGACCGACGAGGGCGGGGCGATCCCCGAGGAATACCTCGTGGAATACGCCGTGGACCGCACCGCGACCACGGGCTCGGTGTTCCTGGGACTCACGCTCGGGTGCGCCCGGTGCCACGACCACAAGTTCGATCCGGTGACGCAGGAGGACTTCTACCGCCTGTACGCGTTCTTCGACTCGATCGAGGAGCCCGGGCTGTACTCGCAGCTCCCCGACGCGAACCGGGCGTTCGAGCCGTTCATCGCCGTGCCGACGCCCGAACAGGAGCGCGACCTCGCGGCCCTTCGTGCCCAGATCGCCAAGGCCAACGAGGAGCTCCAGACGCCCGCGCCCGAGGAGGATGCGCAGCGGGCCGCGTTCCTGGCGGAGTTGCCGGCGCGGGCCGGCGTGTCGTGGGCGCTGTCGCGGGTCACCCGGGCCATGGGTGGAGCGACGCTCACCATCCAGCCAGACCAGTCAGTCCTGGCATCGGGGCCAAACCCCGAGAGTGACGAGCACGTCATCACGCTCCGCACCGACGCGACCGGGCTGCAGCTCATCGCGCTCGAAGCGCTCACCGATCCGTCGCTCCCCGGCGGGCGCGTGGGACGCAACGCCAACGGCAACGCCGTGCTCACCGGCATCGAAGTGGAGGCCGTCTCGGTCACCGATTCAACCAAGCGCACGAAGGTGCCGCTCGAATGGGCGTGGGCGGACCACGAGCAGGCCGACGGCGACCACCGCGTTGTGAACGCGCTTGACCCCGACCCGCTGGGCTGGGCTGTCGACGCCCACCGGCGGACCGACGGGCGGGCGGCGCTGTTCCTGGCCGCGGAACCGTTCGGGTTTGAAGGCGGGACCGATGTCGCGGTGCGGCTGCAATACCGCTCGATGTACACGCACCACACGCTCGGGCGGGTGCGCCTGAGCCTGGGGCGCATCGACGAGCGCGGGGTCGGGCTGCTGCCGGCGGCCATGAGCAGCTGGTACCTCGTCGGGCCGTTCGCGGCCGATTCCGGGCCCGGCGGGTACGACAGCGCGTTCGGACCCGAGCACGCCTCCGCCATCGACCTGGCGCAGAACTTCGGCGCGGGGAACCAGTTCTGGCGATTCGACGAGTCGCTGCGCGACGGCCGCCTGAACCGGCTCGCCGACGGCATGAACGTCGTGTACGTCGGTCGCCGCATCTTCTGCCCGACGGCACGGTCGATGGAGGTCTCACTCGGCAGCGACGACGGGTTCCGACTCTTCGTCAACGGCGTGGAAACGGCGTCCAACCGCGTCGAGCGTTCGCTGGCCGCCGACCAGGACAAGGCCACCATCACGCTCAACCGCGGCGTGAACACGGTCGTGCTCAAGATCGTGAACACCGGGGGCGAGGGCGGGTTCTACTGGCGCGGAGCCCGCGTGCCCGACGAGCTCGCCGGCGACCTGGCGATCGCACTGCTCCCCGATCGGGCCCGCTCGCCGGAGCTCGCAACGCGGTTCGAACAGGCGTGGCGGCTGGCGTTCTCGCCCACGTACCGCGCGCGGCGCGAGCGGACGACCGGGCTCGAGCGCGACCTGGCGGCACTGGAAACGAAGGTGCCGCTCACGATGGTGATGAAGGAGCTCCCGACGCCGCGGGAGACGTTCGTGCTGACGCGCGGGGCGTACGACAAGCCCGACAAGAACCGGCCGGTGCAGCGCGGAGTGCCGGCCTCGCTGGGGACGATGCCCGACAGCGCTGCGCGCGACCGGCTGGGCCTCGCGCAATGGATGACCAGCGCCCAGAACCCGCTTGTCGCCCGCGTGACCGTGAACCGCTTGTGGGAGCAGTTCTTCGGCGCCGGGATCGTCGCGACCACCGAGGATTTCGGCATGCAGGGCGAGTGGCCCAGCCACCCGGAGCTGCTCGACTGGCTGAGCGTTGAGTTCCGCGAGTCGGGGTGGGACGTCCAGCACATGGTGCGGCTGATCGTGACGAGCGGGACGTACCGTCAGGCGTCGCGGGTGCGGACCGACGTGCGCGAGCGCGACCCGGACAACCGGTTGCTGTCGTGGTTCCCGCGCCGCCGCCTGACCGCCGAGCAGATCCGCGACCACGCCCTGTACGTCTCGGGCCTGCTCGTCGAGGCCTTCGGCGGACCGTCGGTCAAGCCGTACCAGCCCGAGGGCCTGTGGACCGAGGTCGCGATGCCCGCGTCGAACACGCGGATCTTCACCCGCGGCAAGGGCGACGAGCTGTGGCGGCGCAGCCTGTACACCTACTGGAAGCGGGCCTGCCCGCCGCCGACGCTCATGAACCTCGACGCCCCGACGCGCGAGTTCTGCGCCGTGCGCCGCCTGGCCACGAACACGCCGCTGCAGGCCTTGTCCCTGTGGAACGACGAGCAGTTCGTCGAGGCCGCCCGGGTGCTGGCGCAGCGGACGCTCGGCGAACCGGGCACCGACGCCCAGCGCATCGCACGGATGTTCGTGCGCTGCACCGGCCACGCCCCGGACTCGGGCGAACTCGACCTGCTCGCGCGGTCGCTCGAAGGCTTCCGCACGCGATTCAGCGCATCGCCAGGCGACGCCGCCGCCCTGCTCAAGGTCGGCGAAGCGCCGATCGCGCCCGGGATCGACCCCGCCGAGCTCGCGGCGTGGACCATGATCGCCAACTCGATGCTCAACCTCTCGGCCACCATCACCCAGGACTAGCCGCGATGCACCCGCTCGAAGAACATTATCTGAACATCACCCGTCGCCGCTTCTTCGGCGCAAGCGCCGGCTGGATCGGCGGCGGCCTGGGCACGATGGCGCTGGCGTCGCTCGTGCGGGCCGGGCTCGCGCACTCCGACACCGGCGCTCGCCCCGACGGCTCGCCGTCTCCCGCGGCCCCCGGCCCCCAATTCCGTCCCAGGGCCCGGCGCGTCATCTACATGCACATGGAGGGCGCTCCCAGCCAGATCGACCTGTGGGACCACAAGCCCGGCCTGCGCCAGCGCTTCAACCAGGACCTGCCCGACTCGGTCCGCCAGGGCCAGCGCCTCACCGGCATGTCGAGCGGCCAGGCACGCTTCCCGGTCGCGCCGTCGATCTTCAAGTTCGCCCGCTACCCCAACAGCCAGGACGGCGTGTGGATCAGCGAGCTCATGCCCCACACCGCCGGCGTGGCCCACGAGCTGTGCTTCGTGCACTCGATGCACACCGAAGCGATCAACCACGAGCCGGGCATCACCTTCTTCCAGACCGGCAACCAGCAGCCCGGGCGCCCCTCGTTCGGCTCGTGGATGAGCTACGGCCTGGGGAGTTCGAACGCGAACCTGCCCGCCTTCGTCGTGCTCATCACGCAGGGCGTCGGCAACATGCAGGCCCTCTCGGCACGCTTCTGGGGCAGCGGCTTCCTCCCCAGCGAGCACCAGGGCTGCAAGCTCCGCAGCGCCGGCGACCCCGTGCTGTTCCTCAACGACCCCGCGGGCGTGACGAGGGCAGACCGGCGGGCGATGCTGGACCTCGTCGGCGCCCTCAACCAGCGCGAGGCCGAGCGCTCGATGGACCCCGACATCCGCGCCCGCGTCGCCCAGTACGAAATGGCCTACCGCATGCAGATGTCGGTGCCCGAGCTCACCGACTTCAAAGACGAGGACGAGGAGACCCTCGCCATGTACGGCCCGGACGTCCGCACGCCCGGCACGTTCGCCGCCAACTGCCTGCTCGCCCGGCGCCTCGCCGAACGCGGCGTGCGGTTCATCCAGCTCTACATGCGGGGCTGGGACCAGCACGGCAACCTCCCCGGCGAGATCCGCCAGCAGGCCAAGGCCGTCGATCAGCCCCAGGCCGCGCTCATCCGCGACCTGCGCCGACGCGGCCTGCTCGACGACACGCTCGTGCTGTGGGCGGGCGAGTTCGGCCGCACCGTCTACAGCCAGGGCACGCTCACGCCGGAGAACTACGGGCGCGACCACCACCCACGCTGCTTCACCATCTGGATGGCCGGCGGCGGCATCAAGCCCGGCATCACCTACGGGCGCACCGACGATTACTCGTACAACATCGTCGAGAACCCCGTGAACGTTCACGACCTGCACGCGACGCTGCTGCACCTGCTCGGGGTCGATCACGAGAAGCTCGTGTACCGCTACCAGGGGCGCGACTTCAGGCTTACCGACGTGTTCGGTCAGCTGGTCCCGGGCATCATGATCTGAGGGATCTCGCGTGATCGAATGGCTGCACGTCTTCGGTCGCCTGCACCCGCTGGTGCTGCACCTGCCCATCGGCCTGCTCGCCGGGCTGGCGGCGGTCGAAGTCGTCGCCATCGTGCGCGGCCGACCGGCGCCGCGCGAGGTGACCGCGGTGCTGGCGTGGCTCGCCGCCGCGTCCGGGGTGCTCGCGGCCGCGACCGGGCTCGTGCTCAGCCGCGAAAGCGGCTACGCCGGCGACACCCTCACCAAGCACCTCTACCTGGGCATCACCCTCGCCGTCGTGTGCGTGGTCATGGGCGCCGTGCATGGACGTGAGCGACGCGGCCCGTTCCGTGCCGCCCTGCTCGCCGCCCTCGCGGTGCTCCTGCCCACCGGCCACCTCGGCGGCACGATGACCCACGGCGAGGGCTTCCTCACCTCGCCGCTGATGGCGCGACGCGCACCGGCCCCGGTCGCTCCCGAGCCGGCGGGTGACGCATCCCCGGTCGACGTCGTGTTCGCGGCAACGGTCGCGCCGATCCTCGAGTCGCGCTGCACCGGCTGCCACGGCGACTCCCGCCGCAAGGGCGACCTCGCCCTCAACTCCCCGCAGGCGATCGCCGCCGGCGGCAAGCACGGCCCGGTCATCGACGCCACGGACCCCGCGTCGAGCGAGTTGCTCCGGCGCATCCGGCTGCCGCTGAGCGACGACGCACACATGCCTCCCAAGGGCAAGCCGCAGCTCACCATCGAGCAGCGCGAAGCGCTCGAACGCTGGATCGCCGCCGGAGCGCCGCTCGATGCTCGCCCGGCGGCCCCGGGGACCGTCGTCGCCGACGCCTCGACCCAGCGGGGCCGGGCATCCGCCACCGACCGCGCCGCGGCTCCGGCCGGACCCGCGCCGGCGCCAGAAGCGGCCCTCGCCGCCCTCCGCGCCCGCCAGGTGCATGTCGAGCCGGTCGAATGCTCGAGCACGCTGCTGTGGATCGACTTCGCGGCCGCGGCCCCGACGTTCACCGATGACGACGTCCGAACGCTCCTGACCCCGGTGCGGGACCAGGCGGCGGAAGTGTCGCTCGCACGCTCGGCCATCACCGATCGCGGCCTGGCCGATCTCGCGACCATGCCGAACCTCCGCCGCCTTGATCTGCGCGGCACGAAGGTCAGCAGCGCCGGCGTCGCGCTGCTGCGAGCTGCGCCGAGCCTTGAGCAACTCGTGCTCGCGCAGACGTCGCTGTCCGACGCGGTCGTGGCCGAGCTCGACGCCATGGCGGCGCTCAAGCGGGTGAACCTGTGGCGGTCGGGGGTCAGCCTCGATGCTGTGAAGCATCTCACCACGCGCCGCGCCGCCCTGGTGGTTGAGACCGGCGGCGCCGCCCCGGGTACGCCGGTCCAGACTGAGGAGTCGATCTCCTTGACGAGCGGCGCCCCGCTCCCATCGACCACGTCCGGCACCCCGCCCGGCACCACGTCGGGCACACTTATCACCCCGGTCAACGCCGTCTGTCCGGTGTCGGGCAAACCCGTCGACCCGGAGTACGTCATCGTGTACCGCGGCCGGGTGATCGGTCTGTGCTGTCGCCTGTGCGCCGCCCAGTTCTGGGCCGACCCCGCCAAGTTCGAAGCCGCGCTCGCCGGCAAGTAGCTCGCGCCCTTCATCCTTTCCACGTACCGAGCATCGGTGCGGTTCCACGTGATCACCGCCCGGACCGTGAGCACCGGCACCGCCAGTGTGTCGCCAACGCACGCATTACACCCGCGTCGAACCGCCGCCCACGACCCCGCTGTCCTTGAGCGTGCGCGCGACCTTACGCACCGCCGACGTCGCCGCAGCCACCTTTGCCGCGGTGCGCAGCGCCCGGAACGGGCCCAGGATCGCCGCCACCGCGAACACCGCGCTGGCGATCATGGCCGGGTCCTTGAGCATCTTCTCGAGCGACTCCACGCCGTGCTCCACCGACGGCCGGTGGGCGGTCGCCCGCTGCGCTTCCTTAACCTCCGGCGGCGGCGACAACACGCGCCCCCAGTACGCCGCTTCATTCTCCAGCGCCTCAACCGCAGGATCCGCCACCGCCTCCGGCCTGCGCAGCGATGCCGAGATCCCCCACGCACCCGCCCCCACGATCGCGAAGACCGCCGCGATCGCCGCGAGGACCGCCGGCCACCCCCACTCGGGCGCGAGAGCGATCGCCGCCGCCGACAGGCCCACCATCGCTGCCAGTCCCAAGCTCGCGATGCCGGCGACCCTCCACACCGCCGCGGCGGCGACCCGCTCGGCGCGCTTGAGCACAATCCGTGCCCGCACCTCGAGCAGGTTCACCGCCGCGTGAAGTGTCCGTCCAACGCTTTCAAACATGGTTCGTTACCGCCGCGTGGGCAGGAGGATACGGGACAGCACAGCCCCGACCCCGACGGCGATCAGCATCGCCGTCGCTGGCCGCTCGCGCACGTACTCGCACGCCGACTCGTACGCGTCCATCGCGTAGTCGTTGGCCTGCTGTGCGTACTCGGTCGCGCTGTCCACCCCCTGCATCGCCTTCTGCTTCGCCGCCTGCACCGTCGCCGACGCGGCGCCGACCGCGTCGTCCTTCAGCTTGTGCAGGTCGTCCTTGACGTGCCCGTAGCTCTCGCGCGCCGCGTTCACCTTCGGCTCCGCCTGTCGCTCTGCACTGAACGAAGTCATTCGATGCTCCTTACTTCTTTTCTGAGTTGATGTGTGTAATTTGTCAAGCCGGTGGCGCCGAACTCAGCGGCTCACAGCTCGATCGACGTGCGCCCGCGCCGCCCGAGCCCCGCGATCAGCGAGAGCACGAACAGCACCAGGAACACGAAGAACAGGACCTTGGCGATCGTGGCGGCCCCGGCGGCGATCCCGCCGAACCCGAACAGCGCCGCCACGATGGCAACGATGAAAAACACAAGCGCCCAGTACAACATGGGTTGACTCCACGGGCCCTCGGCCCGGCGTATCACGGCCCGGAACCTCTGTCCGCGCCGCGATCTGATGCGTGTTACTGCTTCGCGTCCCGCGCAGCGTCCTTGATGCCGTCACCGGCGCTCTCGATGTCCTTCCCAACACCCTCCGTGGTGTTGCACCCCGCCGAGCAGGCAATCACGGCGGCCAATAAGGCCATTGCCGCGATCGTCTTCCCGTTCACCACGCCAGCACGCGCTTTCCGGATCATCGGGTCGTCCTTTCAGGGGCCGACGCCGCTGTGTGTGGGCAATGGGCGTCGTCCCGCAAGTACTATCTCGCCAGCCCGTGATCAACCTCTGAAAGTTGCATGAATACCCCCTCATCTTTGGGGTTTGCTGCGTCCGCTCGTATACTTCATCTCACGCGAGGACGCATTGGTCCGCGCGGGACTGACGCCCCAGTCAAGAGAGGTACACGATGCGCGTGCTGATCATCGAAGACAACCCCAAGATGGCCGCGGCCGTTCAGAAGGGCCTTCGCGAGAACGGATACGTCGCCGACGTCAGTCACACCGGCTTCGAAGGCGAGGACCTCGGCGCTTCCCAGAGCTACGACGCCATCGTCCTCGACCTCATGCTCCCGGATCGCGACGGCGTCGACGTTTGCCGCAACCTCCGCCGCCGCTGCGTGAGCACCCCCATCCTCATGCTCACCGCCCTCTCCGGCACGGACAACAAAGTCGCCGGCCTCGACGCCGGCGCCGACGACTACCTCACCAAGCCCTTCGAGTTCCAGGAACTGCTCGCCCGCCTCCGCGCCCTGCTGCGGCGCGGCGAGGCCAGCGAAGGCCGCTACCTCAAGTGCGACGACCTGCAGCTCGACCTCTACAGCCGCCGGGCCACCCGCGGCGAGACCGAGGTCGAACTCTCCAACAAGGAGTTCGCCCTCCTCGAGTACTTCATGCGCAACCCCAACCGCGTGCTCTCCCGGACGCAGATCGCCGAGCACGTTTGGGATATGAACTTCGACCCGATGAGCAACGTGATCGACGTCTACGTCGCCGCGCTGCGCAAGAAGCTGGACCGCAACTTCCCGCGCGAGCTCATCCACACCGTCAAGAACGCCGGGTACCGATTCGGCGTCATGGAATGACCCCATGCGTGCGGCGCGGATCGTCCAGGGGGCGCTGCACGAGCGTGCGGGGCGGCGCTCGCTCCGATTCAAGATCACCATGGGCGTGCTGCTCATCGGCAGCTGCATCCTCTGGGGCGCCATCGGCGTGTTCTGGCTCTACCAGGGCTCCGCCATCCGCGAGATGCACGAGACCCGCTGGAACTCCAGCACCGAGCGCCTCGTCCGCCGCTTCACCGAAACCGTCCCCGGCGCCGACGCCCTCACGCTCGATGTGCTCGCCATCGACGTGCTCAGCCCGTTCTACGACCGCTACACCTTCGAGATCTTCCGCCCCGACGGCACGCCCGCCGTCGCCGGCCGCACGCCCCGCATCTCCGTCGACAGCACCGGCCTCGCCCAGCTCGGCTCCGTCCCCTCGGGCGAGCGCGTGGTCCGCTCCGCCCGCATCCCGCTCTCGCGCGACGCCGGCCATCCGCCCGAACGGGTCCGGGTGTACACCTCATCCTTCAAAGGCACCGACGCCAACCCGTACGTCCTCGCCTTCGCCGTGAGCGAGGCGGCCATGGACGAGCGGCTCGCCCTCTTCCGCCAGACCCTGCTCCTCGTCGGCGGCGTGGGCTCGCTCGCCTCGGCCCTCAGCGGCTGGTACGTCGCCGGCCTCGCCGTCGCGCCCCTGGAGCGCCTCCGCCGATACGCCGCCGACTTCGGAGGCGACGCTCCCCGCCCCGGCGGCCTGCAGGCCGAGATCGCCGGTTCGTCCCGCGAAGTCGCCCGCCTCGCCCAGGAACTCGAGGACGCCCGCCGCCGCGTCGCCGAACGCTTCGTCGCCCAGGAACGCTTCCTCTCGAACGTCTCCCACGAGCTCAAGACCCCCATCTCCGTCCTGCTCACCGAGGTCCAGACTCTCGACGTCGACTCGCTCCCCGAGGCCGTCCGCCGCTTCGCCGAGAGCGTCGAAGAGGAGATGGGCAGGCTCGGCCGCCTCGTCGAGAGCTTCCTCACCCTCTCGCGCATCCGCGACGGGCGCGGTCTCACCCGCTTCCGCCCCTACACCGTCAACGACCTCGTCATGGACAGCGTCGAGAACTGCCGCAAGATGGCCGAGCAGCACCACGTACGCCTCGAGCCCGAACTGCTCACCAGCGAGCGCGGCCTCGAGGCCGCCGTGTCCGGCGAGCCCGAACTCCTGCGCACCATGGTCGACAACCTCGTGCGCAACGCCATCCGCTTCAGCCCCAGCGCCGGCGTCGTGCGCGTCCGCGCCGACTTGCCTCAGGGCGACACCGACCGCGTCCACATCGCCGTCAGCGACCGTGGCCCCGGCATCCCGCTCGACCGCCTCCGCACCATCTTCGACCGCTTCGCCCAGGCCCCCCACCAGCGCCAGGGCCGCGGCCACGGCCTCGGGCTCACCATCGCGCTCGGCATCGCCGAGCTCCACGGCGGCACCATCTCCGCCGAGAACGTCCCCTCCGGCGGTTGCCGCTTCACCGCCATGCTCCCGCTCCGCGACGTCAGCGCGCCCATGCCCTCCGACTCCAGCTCCGCGGCACTGTGAACCGCGATTCACACCGTGCTCACCATCGCGCCACCGCGCGGAGGCACATGTAATGGTGGGTCGCATCGCGCGACCGCCCTCGTCGGCTCACGCCCACACATCGCAAGGAGCACCACCATGAACTGGGACCAGGTCAAAGGCAACTGGACGCAACTGCAAGGCAAGGTTCGGGAGAAATGGGGCCGCCTCACCGACGACGAAATCAACGTGATCGCGGGCAAGCGCGACCAGCTCGTCGGCAAGCTCCAGGAGGTCTACGGCAAGACCAAGGAAGAGGTCGAGACTGAGATCGACGACTTCTCTCGCAACTGCAACTGCGACGCCGCGCCCACCGCCGGCCGCGTTGTCAGCTGAACCCCCACCCACTCACCACTCACCCGGAGCAATCCCATGGCGACCATCGTCACCGGCCTGTACACCGCTCCTTCCGCCGCATCCGCGGCCGTCCGTGCCTTCGAGGCACGTGGCATCCCCACCTCTGACATCAGCGTGGTCGCCGCCGAGGGCACGCGCCGCGAGGCCTTCGGCATCGAGAGCAAGACCAAGGCCGCCGAAGGCGCCGCCATCGGCGCCGGCTTCGGCGGCGCTGTCGGCGCCCTCATCGCCGGCTTCACCATGGTCGGCGCCCTGGCGATCGGCGGCGTCGGCCTGCTCGCGGCCGGCCCGATCGTCGCGGCACTGGCCGGGGCCGGGGCCGGCGCCACCGCTGGCGGAGCCGTCGGCACCCTCGTGGGGCTCGCCATCCCCGAGAACGAGATCAAGTTCTACGACGACGCCCTGCGACAGGGCTCGGTCCTCGTCGGCGTCAGCTGCGCCGACGACAACCGGCGCACGCTCGTCAGCGAGATCTTCAAGACCTCCGGCGCCACCAAAGTCTCGCACGCCTGACGTCGACTCCGACAGAAGACCCCGCATGGCCGTCAAGCCCGCTCACCTGCTCAATTCCTTTCAGGAGCAGGTGCGGAACGCCTAAAGCGCGGAGCACCAGCCGCTTTCCGCCGACGACTCGCTCCGCGAGGGCTTTCCGCGACTACGCGGAAGAAGCGCAGGGGCAGGCCGCCCGTCTCGAACGGGTCGGGACGAACTCGGGTTCAGCGTCGCCGCGGAGCGGTGCGAAGCCATGCGGGGTCTGGTGAACGACTGGCAGCGCGTGATCGACAGCGCCGACGCCGACCCCTCGGTCCGCGACGCCGCCCTCATCTGCGCGGCCCAGAAGACTCATGAGCGGGCCGCCGACACCATGCTCACCCACATCGCCGAGAACTGGGTCAACCTCGCCGCCGCCCAACCTCAAAGGTGAGCCCGCTCGACGATTCTCGCGAGGCCCACCATCGTCGCCGGCTCACCCCGGACCTCCGGCTCCGCCGCCATCGCCAGCCTCATCAGGTACCGCGGCGCCCCCGCCAGGGGCGTCTCGAACGTCACCGGGTCCGGCCGGCATTCCCTCGCCGCCGCACATGCCTCACGCAGCCGGCCCACATTCCGCTCATCGAGGATGCTCGACCATGACCGGAACTCGCGCGCCGGCAGGTCGAGTTCGGTGGCCAGTTCGTCATACCCGATCTCCCACTCGATCTGCCCCGATTCGCTCACCCACTGGCACGCCAGCGCCCGCGTGCCCGTGAGCGCCCGGCCCAGCCGCCACGACCGCTGGCTCAGCGTCGCCGTCCGCAGCTCGAGTTCCGTCCGGGCACGCTCGAGGTCCTCACGCAGTCCGATCTCCCGCTGATAGCCCGCTCGCAACTCCTCGTTCGCGGACTTGATGGACGGCAGCGAGAGCAAGCCGGGCAGCGCCTGGATGAGCACGATCGCCGTGGTGAACGACACCACCCCCGTGATCGCCTTCACCAGCCCGAGCAGCCGGTAAATGGGGTGGTAGAACATGAGCGCATCCACCGCGTGCGTAATCCCGCACGCCATGATGAACGCCACGAACAACCCCATGATCCCCGGGAACGGCACGTCGCGACGCCGCAGCAGCGCGAACGCGAGGGCCGCCGGGATCGCCATGTACGAGAGAAAAATGACGCCGTCAGACACGATCATCAGCCAACCGTCAAACGGCGACCATTGACCGCACTCCCAACGCGGGAAGAACCCCGTCGGATCCAAGATCGAACGCACAAAGCTCATGGCACCGGGACTTTACTGACGCCCCGGCCGCTCCCTGACGGATGAAAGCGAAATAACCCACCCGCCAAAGCAGCGTTCATGCCGCCACCCCATCTATCTGTGGCCTCACAACCGCTGCATGAAATGGCTCGCCCTGATCGCGTGTGCAATGTCCGCCGGCGGAACCGGATACGTCCGATTCGGTCGGTCGACGGCGGCGGCGGCGCCGGTGTGGATCGACCTCGCCTTCCTCGTCTCGTGCGCGGTCGGGGTCGCCATGGTCGTCTCGCTGGTGTACGCCCGCGTGACCCGCGTCACCCGGCGCGAACTGCTCACCCGCGCCATGTCCGTCCAAGACGACCCCACCGACGGCGAAGCGGACCACCGGTGACCGCACCCGTCCTCATGCACCAATTCAGGGGACTCGCACGGTCCGGTTGAGCCGCTCGGGCGTTTCCACGTCCGTGAGCGACACGCGGACCGACTTGCCCGCGAGGTGGCCCGCGGCCCCCTTGAACACGAACTTCCGCATGCTCGTCTCCCCGGGCGCCAGGTTCGAGATCGACATCTGCGCCGTCGCCCGCCCCGGTGCCGAGGCGTCCAGTCGCAGCGTCCGATCGCGCGCCCCGTTGTTGGCGACCACCACGTGCACCACCACATCAGGGCCGTCGGCGGTCGGAGCCCGAGCCGCCTCGGCCGAGAACTGCAGGTCCAGCAGCCCGATCACGAGCATCGCGGACACCGTGATTGGGGGGGCGTCGACCGGTCCGCGCAAGCGCACTGTCGCCACGATCGGCGTCGGGCCCGACTCTTGATCAGGCGGGAACGTCAGCGTGACGGGCACTCGCGCCTGCCCGTTTCCGGGGGCGCTGAAGGTCACCGGTCCGGATGGCGACACTTCCCAGCGCTGCTTGGCGCTCGGCGAGACAATCCGGATTTCCCCTTCCATCGTCACCGGCCACGGGTTATCCAAGACCAGTTCGTGCTCGTGGGCGGCGATCACGGCCGACGCCGCGCCCGGCTCGATCCGAAACCCCGACACCAGCCGGGCCACCGCGGGGTCGACCGGCTCGATGTAGACCGGATCCACGCCGATGGGTTGACGGAGATAGACCCCACTCGAATCGGTGGTTGCCGGCTTTGCGTTTCCGAACACGTCCACCACGGTGATCGGCCCCTCGCCGAGATAGCCCTCGAGCGTGCCTTGCGCCCCCGGTTCGGCCCACGCGACCAGGCACCCGCGCGACCGCTCGAGCGCTACGTCGCCGTCGGCCGAGCCGAGGATGAAGCAGGTCACGCCCGGTCCGACGGCGTATTCGCCCAGGATGCGTCGCCCGCGAAGGCGGTCACCGAGCGCGCTGACGACCCCCACTTCCGGGCAAGGCTCGGCCGGTCCGATCTGCCCGGGTCCGGCCTGCGCGGGTCGCCACCCGCCCGCGAGGGCGACGGACATCTCGTGCACGATCCCGGGCCGTCCACCCTCGCCCAGCAGCCGCCACGCGTGCACGGCCCGCCGGACGAAGTCGTTAGCACGCTCACGCTCGCTACCGCCGCTGGAATCGCCGGCATCAAAGACCAGCGAGACCCCGCCCAAGGGCGGACCGCCCGAGGCGCTGAACCATCCGGCGACCGCGTCGGGAACGCCGGCCGGCGTGACCGAGGTCGGCACGTGCAGGGCGACGGCGTCGCGCGGGTCGACCGGATCGGGCTGGGAGACGTTCCGGTCCAACACGAGCACCGGCCCGGGAACGAATCGGGCCAGCACCGGACGGATGCGGGCGTCGGCGCCGGTGCTCGTCCCCCAGCGTGTGACGCTCTGGCCGAATCGGTCGAGCGCGTCGATCAATGGGGCCGCCCGCACCGAGGCTTCCTGGGCCAATCGCTCTGCGCCCGGGTCCGGCTTGGCGCCCGGGCTCGGCGGAGTGGCGAGGGTGATCGCCGCCGCCGCGGCCTCGCCGGGCATGACGATGGTGAGCGCCGCACCCGTCGCCAGGGCCCGCTCGACGGAACGAATGCTCTGGGCGTCGACGTGATCGGGCATGGACATGGCGACCGATCCGGCGCCGAGCGTGCGGATGACGTCGGGCGCGAACGAGTCCCAAGCCGGGTCGGCGGCGGGCGGGCGGGGCACGATCAGGCCGATCGGGTTTGTGGCGCGCGTCGAGGGCGTGGACCACACGAAGGCGAGGTCGCGTCGGTCAATCGAACGGTCGCCCTGCAGGATGTCGAGCGTGACTCGGTACGGGCCGAAGCCCGGCAGATCCGGCTGCCAGCGGTGCTCGCGCCCGTCCCCGATCACGCTTTCCTGGTGCTCGGCGATGACGTCGCCGCTCGCGTCGACCACCAGGATCCGCGCATCGAGCGGCTCGGCGACGAGGTCGCGGATGCGGTAGCTGACCGAGGGTCGTTCGGACCCGGGGACCACGTTTCCCGGCGCCTGGGTCGACAACTGCGTGCGCGGGATCAGGTCGACGATCACGTCGTCGAACCACACCGACCCGCTGATGTCCTCGAACGCGATCACGTTCGCGACGCCCTCGGGCGTGCTGCTCGATCCAGCGAGCTGGGACCGTTGCAGGAGCTCGAGGTCAATTTGCAGGAACGCCGCGCCGGGGGCGTCGGTCGCGACCGGGATCGAGAGGGCCGTCCAGGCGTTGTCCGCCAATACGGGCGTGCTGCGACGCTCGGTGTCGGGGATGGGCGAGCGGTCTTCGCGCAGCAGGCGGACGGTGATCGCGGCCCGGGCGTTGACGAGACCCGCGGTGCGGACCTTGGCGCTGACGGCGTAGTCGGCCCCGGGGAACACCGGGATGGTGCCGGGCATCAGGCGGAGCGACGTGCTGCCCCCACGCGTGGGGAGCCGCACGCTCGACGTGCCGGTCGCGGCGACGGTGTGGTCGAACTCGGCCTCGTTGAAGCGCGGGAACCCCGGGCGCGAGCGCGGCACCCCCGGGTCGTCCTGGGCGCGGAACCAGAACTGCGGCACGGGGTCGGGGTTGAAGGACGCTTCCTCGAAGTCGAAGCGGGCGACCTCGCGGCGCGTGGCCTCCGAGCCGGTCTGCGATTCCGGCACCGTGGGCGCGGCGGCGACCGCCACGCCGATCACGAGCGAGGTTAGCACGGGATTCACGGCCCTTCTATCGGCCCGCGGGCCGCGCGGACGCTCAGGACGCCCCGACCGGACGGCGAACCGTCAAGAACTGCGCCCGGATTTGCGCGGGAACAGCAGGTGCGCGGCGGCGAGGGCGGCGGCCGCGACCGCCAGGGCCACGATGCAGGCGGTGGCGACGTATCGCCCATACTCGAGCATGGTGGCGTCCCGCCAGATGAACTCCTGGTAGGTCGGGGTGGGGAAGCGGTACGCGGCCCGGCTGACGGCCCCGGGAGTGGCGAAGATCCCGAGCACGACCGGGTTGGCGCACACGACCACCCCGAGCACGTCCTGCGAAGTCTGCTGTCCGATGTTGAAGGAGTCGAGGGCGAAGGCGGTGAGGATCGGGGCGCCGATCCAGATGACGCCCGCGAAGCCGAGATTGCCGACCGCGGCGACGGTCGACCGGTTCACCACCAGGCTCAGCAGCAGGCCGGTGGCGCAGAGCATGGCGCCGGCTGAAAACGCGATGGCGAGCACCTGGATGGTCGCGAGCGGGTGCAGGTACCCCAGGAGCGTGGAGCCGATGCAGTGGATGGCGAGCACCGACGCGGGGAGCCACAGCCGCTTGAGCGAACCAACGAACTTGCCCAGCAGGACCTGCATCGGCGTGAGCGGCGTGGTCATGAGGGTTTCCCACGACTGGCTCTCGCGCTCAGAGGTGATCGTGCCGGTGCTGGTGACCGCCGCCTGCAGGCACAACGCGGCCAGAACGATCCCGGCCACCGCCATGTGAATGGTCTCTTCCCAGATCTCCATCCGGCTGTAGAGGAACGCCCCGCACAGCAGGATGCCCAGCAGCGCGATCCCGAGCTTGAGCCGCGATCCGAGGGTGGACTGGCGCAGCTCGCGCCACAGCACGGGGCGATCGGACACGGTCCGGGAGGCCTCGGTGTGCTCGCTGCGCGTGACGCCGTCCACCGTGCGGGACGCGGGCTCGGACCCGCCGGCATCCGGAGCACCGGCCGGGACGTCGCCCGGGGTACCCGGCGTCGCGCCGGCGGCCGCGGCCTTCGCGGCCCGGCGCCGAGCGCGGGCGGTGAGCGCCTTGAGCGCGGCCCCCTCGTTCACGACCTCTCGCAGCATGACGCGCCGCAGGGCGGCGGCGCTCGACAGGCACGCCAGGGCGGTGAAGGCGAGGTTGACGCCGCAGTTCACCAGCCACACGGTCGTCTGGTCGGCGCCCGCCACGCCTGCGAGGGGGTCAAAGAGCACGTACGCCATGGCCAGCGGGGCCGAGGCGCCCCATAGCAGGGCGTTGCTCGGCGGGCCGGAGGACTGCAGGGCGTAGATCGCCATACCCGACGCCGGGAGAAGCAGCACCGCCCCGGTGGCGAGCATGCCCGCGACCGCCGCGGTCGCCGGGCGCTTGTGGACCACCGAGAAGTGCAGCCCCATCGACGCCGCGACCAGGGCCGAGGTCAGCGTAATCGCGAGCACCGCGACGATGGTCTCGGTGTCGACGCCGCCGAAGACGCGGGCGGCGAGCAGCAGGGGCGTGGACGCGGCGACCAGGATGACCACGTGCACCATGCGGCTGGCGAGCTTGCCGAGAACGACCTGCAGGTTCGACAGCGGGGTCGTGAGCAGCGAACCGAGCGTGCGGGCCCGCTTCTCCTCGCACAGCGCCGGGGCGGTGAGCACGGGCGCGATCATCATGAGCAGGGCGAACTGGGCCCAGGCGATGGTGAGGGTGAGCTGGGGGGCGAGCTTCTGCAGGGCCTGCAGTTCGGCCACGCGCCCGTTGGCCTGCCGGGCGAGGGAGTCGGAGGTACCGACGTAGGCAATCGCCGTGATGCCCAGCAGAAGGGCGGGGTAGACCGCGCGGAAGACGTAGGTGGCTCGGCGCCGCCCGGTGATGCGCACGTCGCGCTCGAAGATGGGGCCGAAGACCAGGCGGAGCGGGTTCCACACCAGCGCTCGCCGGGCCGTGCGCACCCGGGCCCGCACGCCGCGGATCCCGCGCAGCTCCGCTGGAAGGGTCGCTTCGGCCGGCAGCGTCCGCAGGGCCACGAGGGTGAGCGTGCACACGGTGATGAGCGTGAGCACCGCGAGTGCGACGAGGTTCCAGGCCGAGCCGCCCGGAACCGTGAGCATCGGCGTCGGCTCGTACATGGGTGTGCCGCCCGCGAAGCGCGAAGGCAGCGCGTTCACCGCCCGGGTGTAATACGGGCCCGAGAGGCCGAACACGCCCGCCACGGCCATTCCGAGCCCCAGGCCGACGCCCACGACGTTCGAGCGTCGACGACCGAGCATGTACACGCACGTCAGCACGAGCAGCGCGGCAGCGGCGGCGAGCATCACCCCGCCCCAGATGGCGACCCGCGGGTAGATGTCGCTGAGGTCGAGGGCCAGTTCGACCGCCCGCCAGTCGAGCAGGGTGATCACGCCGAGCCACAGGACACCCAGGAGCGGGACGGCCCGCATGCGGAACCGGCCGCGGGCCCCGATTTCCTGCAGGAACCGGGCCTCGCCCTCGGTCAGCATGTGCGGGGCGCCGGTCAGTTGACGGCCCCCTTGGTCAGGCGGAGGAACGCGTCCTCGAGCTTGATCTGGCGCGGGGTGAACGAGCCGACCCGGGCTCCGCTGGCGACGAGCGCGGCGAGCAGGTCATGGTGCGAGGCGGTTTCCTTGGGCAGTTCGACGCTCAGGGTGTTGGGCGCATCGGCCTCGATCGCCGCGGAGGAGACGCCCCGAACCCGGCGGACGGCTTCAAGGACGCTGGTCGCGGCGGCCGCGGGCGTGCCGTCGGGGTGGACCGGCTCGAGGGTGACGGTGACCCGCTGACCGGCGTGGGTACGTTCGTAGGCGTCGGCGATCGAGCCGGCGTAGAGGAGCTTGCCCTTCTCGATGATGCCGATGGAGGAGCAGAACTCGGCGAGCTCGTACAGGATGTGCGAACTGACGATGATGGTCTTGCCCATGCGTCCCAGCTCCTGCAGGAGCGATCGCATCTCGATGCGGGCCCGGGGGTCCAGGCCGCTGGCGGGCTCGTCGAGCAGCAGGACCTTGGGGTCGTGGATGAGCACGCGGGCGACGCCCAGGCGCTGCGTCATGCCGCGCGAGAGCGAATCGACCATGGCGTCGCGCTTCTCGGTGAGGTCGGTGAGCTCCAGGACGCCGTCGACGACCGCGCGCCGGCGCGAGCGCTGGATCCCGAACGCGGAGGCGAAGAACTGCAGGTACTCGTCCACGGTGAGGTCGTCGTACACGCCGATGAAGTCGGGCATGTAGCCCACGAGGCGACGGATGACCGGGCCGTCGGTGTAGACGCTGTGCCCGTCGATGGTCGCGGTCCCTTCGTCCGGCCGCAGCAGGCACGCCAGGATCTTCATGGTCGTGCTCTTGCCGGCGCCGTTGGGGCCGATGAAGCCGAAGATCTCCCCGGTTCCGATCTCGAGCGTGAGCCGGTCGAGCGCGACGAGCGGTCCGTACCGCTTGGTCAGGTTCGTGGTGCTGATCATGGCGTTGTGCCCTCCGGCGCACGCGGGATGACGATCCGGTACACCGCCTGCTCGACGCCCATCGTCGGCGTCTGGAACCCGACGGAGACGGGCAGCCCGACGACGTGCAGGTACACCGCGTCCCACGCCCCCGCGTCGAGCATGTGCTCGATGGCGTCGGTGCGGTCGCGCGGACCGGCGAGCAGCAGGACGGCCCCGGGCGTCTGGTCGAGCGTCGGGCCGACGACGATCTGCTGGTAGGCGTAGCCGTACTGCGGGTGCGGCGTGGGGCGCGGCTCCCAGTCGTTGCCCTCGCAGCGGGCGCCGGCGCTGAACACCCGAGCCCCGGCCTGGGGCTCGGCGGGCCGCAGATCGTGCCACACCGTTCGGCGCTTGATCGCGCCGCGCCGCACCGAGGCGCCCGGCGGCAGGCCGGTCACGAGAACGCGCGTCTCGCCGGCGGGACCGGTCTCGATGCTCGCCCGAACGGTCGTCCGCACGCGCGATCGGTCCTCCAGGGCGCGGAACGTCCAGCGCCGCCACGTCGTCGACAGCAGGCGGTCGCCGAAGTCCTCGGCGGCCGGCCCGGTCCCGAAGCCGCCCCAGGGATCGCCGGAAGTCTCGAGCGCGGCCGGGCCCGGGCTCGCCTGCGCGATGAGCAGTTCGCCCTGGCCGCTCGTGAGTTCGTCGCGGTTCTGCCACAGGGTGTCGCCGGCAAGGCCGCGGATCGTGGCGCGGGCCGGCAGACCGGTGATCTCCGACCGCGTCGTCATGCCCGCGAACACGCCGGTCACGCCGGTGGCGAACGCGAGCGGCTCCACCTGGCCCGAGCCGGCGACCGGCATCATCACGTCGATCGCGATCACGCGCGACACGTTCGAGTCGGAGGTGCGGATCGCCAGCGGCAGCATCCACGCGGCAAACGACGCCAGGCCGATCCAGCCCAGGGCGGTGATCCACGAGCGGTGCGCAAGGCGGGCCCGGCGCAGCAGGAGATAGTCAACCGGCCCGATGAGCAGCGGCACCAGCCCCGCCGCGATCGCGACCAGGAGGAAAACCCGGCGGCCGGGCGCTTCGGCCGCGGCCACGGCGTCGAGCACCACCGGCACGCCCGGGTTCGCGACCTGGTACCACCCGTTCCACGCGGAGGTCATCGACGACGCCGGCGCGCGGAGCGTTCGGCGCGTCGCGGCCACGGACGGCCCGGTTGCCTGCGGGTCCGCCACCAGGTTGAACACCGACGCCCACACCCGCTGCGACGCCTTCGCCGCGCCGTCGCTCGCGACGCGGCGCGGGTCGAAGCCGAGCACCGTGACCCACCCGAAGCCCATCGGGCCTTCGGCGATAAGGCCCTCGTCGGACGAGCCTTCGGGGGCCACGCCGGGGCCGTCCGCGGCGTCTGGCACGGGCTGGTGGCGCAGCGTGCGCACGGACCAACCGGCCCGACGCCCGTCCGGTGTGGTGCGGATCCAGCGGGCCGAGAGCACGTCGATCGGGTACACGTCCTTGTGCAGCAGCACGCGGGCGCCCGTGCGCGCCGGCCTGAGCTTGGTGGGGTCGGCGGGAGCCGCGTCGGTTTCGGTCGCTGCGTCCGCAGCTGGCGCACCGGGTCCGCTCGACGGGTCGGCCGGGTCCGCGACCTCGGACGGTTCGGCCGGGGCGAGTGTCGCGTTCCCGCCCTGGTCCGTCGGAAGGCTGTCCTTCACGGTCGGCCCCTCGGTCACGGGCGAGTACGAATTCCAGGGCTGCCACGCGGACGTGGGGAAGGCCTCGGCCCCCGTGCTGCGACGAAGTTCGAAGTCCACGGCGATCACGTCGGCGAGCGAAGCGGGCACGGGGCCCGGCTCGGCGCTGGCAACTTCCACGGGCCATTGCCCGGACCACGCCCCGGGCGCGAGCCAGCCCGACCACGAGTCGTCGACACCGGTCGCGACGACGACGAGCCAGCCGCCCTGCGCGACCCATTCGCGCAGGGCCGTGGCCGCACGCGGGTCGATCGTTCGGATCGCGTCGGCCTCGACCACAACGACGCTGGCGCCGTCGTAGCCCCAAGGCAGCAGCGGGAGCGACGCGGCGTCGGTGGTGCGCACCTCGAGCGAGAGCGGCTGCGACCCGTTCACCCGGCCGGGGATGGTGATGGCGTCGAGCGCGGCCACAGAGCCGGCGGGCCCGCTCGTGGGCCCGATGGCGACGATGAGCGGCTCGCTGTCCGCGTGCACGGCGGGGAGCCGGATCTGCGTGTCGGTGGGCGATTGCGAGAAGCGGTAGACGCCGACGAGCCGGCCGGACCGGTCTCGCAGTTCGAGGGTGATGTCGTCGCCGTCGAGCGGATACGCCAGCACGGGCGTGTACACGGACGTCTTGCCCGGCGTGGCGGCGACGGGCACGCTGATGGTCATCGACTGCGTGGAGTCCGAGCGGTAGCGGATCGAGACGAAGCCGGAGAACGGCTCGAGGCCGCCGGTGAGCGTGAGCTTGACCGGCACGCGGCGCTGGCCCTTGAGCCACGAGCCGAAGCCCCAGTCAACACCGAGGGTCGGGTCGTCCGGACGGGCGACGCGCCCGCGCTGGGGGAGCTGCGTCGGCTCGGGCTCCTGGACGAGGGTGTCGAGGGTGGCGTCCGACGGTGCTTGCTGGGCGGTCGCGGACGCCGATGCGAGCAGGCCGATCGCCAGTGCGCCGGCTACGGCGCACGAGGTCCCCCGTCCGCGAAGTCGACCCATCGCTTGAAGGATCATCAGATGTGCACCTTGCGGTTGTACACGAACCACTCGAGCATGCACACGCCCAGGGCCCAGAGCACGAACCACGGCCAGAGCTTCCGCGTCACGTTCTGCTGGCTGTCCTTGGCCTCGACCACGCGCGAGGCCAGGGCGAGCTCGGGGGCGGCGGAGACGTCGGACTCCGCGGCGTCAAGCAGATTCGCCGCCAGGGCCCGGCGGGTTCGACCTTCGACCTCGACATCGCCGCCGGCGGCCTGGCCGATCCACTCGAGCGTGTACACGCCGACCTTGGCGAGGGGGCCGAAGGCGACGGTGCCGTCGGCCGCGGGCTGGAGGCTGACGGCCTGGTCGTCGGGGAGCACGAGCCGTGCGTCGCTGATGCCGACGCCGGCGTTGGGCAGGCGCTGGCTGAGCGTCTGCCCCGGCTGGAGCGTGGTGCCGGATTCCTCGCCGGCGGAGTGGGCCAGCCACGGGAGCGTGCTGGCCAGGAAGGCGATGAAGCCCGGCTTGAGGGCCCAGTCGGATTCCGCGGGGTTGAAGGTGAGCACCAGCGCCCTCGTGTCGGTGTCCGCGGCCTCGAAGATGATGGGCGAGTCCTGGTCGCGCGCGACGATCTTGACCGCGGTGTCGTCCGCCACCCGCGTCTTTCGGCTCTTGCCGATCGTGATTTCTTCCAGTTGCGAGTATCGCAAGGCCGGGTGGTCGCGCACGTAGCTGAGAACCTGGGAGATGCCCCCTTCGCCCTCGTCGATCAGGCCCGCCGGCGGGGGCGGCACCACGCCCAGGGCCAATACGCGCCCGGGCGGGAGCGTCTGCACCGTGCCGCCTTCGGGCGTCGGCGTCGTCGGCAGCCACTTGTCGAGCACGATCACGTCATACTGAGCGAGCGGGCCGATGTTCGGGTCCACGGACTCGCCGCCGCGGTCGAGCATCTGCTGCATGACCTGCGGCGAGATCACCCCGAGCTTGGTCAGGTTGAGCCCCTGCAGGGCCTCTCGCAGGTAAAAGGCCCCGTCGGTCACGAGCAGGGCGCTGAGCCGGCGCGCGGGGGGGATGACCACGAACGCGCGGTCGTCGACCGCCAGCGCGTCGGACTCGCCGCTCACGAGCCGCAGCGACGCCACGCCGCCCTCGGCCCGCTCGAGCGCGAACACCACGCCGCTGAGACCGGGCAGCACGCTGGTCACGGGCTTCGCGGCCCCCGCGTCTGCGCCGGCCTCGACCGCCGCCTCGCGCGGCCTGGCAGGGTCGATCTCGATCCCCTTGGCCGCCACCACCTGGCCGTCGATCGACAGCTCAACGCTCAGCTGGCGGGCCGTGCGGAAGGTTGACTGCACGCCCACGAACAGGCTCAGCTTGCCGGGATCGTCGAACGGGCGCTCGACCCGCAGGCCGGTGATGGCGACGTTTTCGGTGCCCGTCTCCCCCACGGCGTGGAAGACCACCTGGTCGTCCGGGTCGGGCGTTGCCTTGTCGGCGTCGGGGAGCCGGCCGTCGGAGAAGATGTGGATGACCGCCGGCGGGCCCAGGGCCACGAACCCCTTGTTCTCGACGAGCGCCTTGGGGGCGTACGCCTTGGCGAGCTTGAACGCCTCCTCGATGAGCCCGGGGCCGTCGGTGGGTTCGATCCCCTCGATCGCGCGGCGAAGCTCCGCCTTGTTGGGCGTGAAATTCTGACGCACGTCCGCCTGAACCCCGAACGCCACCACCATCGCCTGGTCGCCGGCCGACTCGTCCCCCAGGTCGAGCAGCCCCGGCTCGCGCAGCGAGTTGACCAGTTCCAGGGCCTGGCGCTTGGCCTCGTCGAGGCGCTTCTCGGATCCCTTCTTGCCCGCGTCGGCCGTCTGCATGCTCGCCGAGCGGTCGATCAGGATGACGTGCCGCTGGCCGACCGCGGTGTTGGTCGTGCGCTCGGGCTGGGCCAGGGCCATGATCGCGGCCGCGAGCATGAGCAGCTGCAAGAGCAGAAGGATGTTCCGGCGCAGCCGCTGGAACGGCGCGTTGGCCTGCATGTCCTGGATCGCCTTCTTCCACAGCAGCGTCGTTGACACCTCCAGGTCACGCCGGCGCAGCTTGAGAAAGTACAGGATGAGCAGCGTCGGCACCGCGATCGCGGCGGCGATGATCCCGAGGCCGGCGGCGGCGAACGTCATGAGAATCCCCCGAAGGCACAAAGGCACCAAGGCACCAAGGCACACAGTGACAGCTGCCGGCCGGCAGCGGCCAGCACATCGTGCCTTTGTGCCTCCGTGCCTCTGTGCCTTCTCACACCAGCAACCCTCGCTTCCTCAGGTACTCCATCACCAGCGTGTCGATGGGCGTGCTCGTTGGGACCAGCGCATGGATGATGTCGCGCTGGGCGCAGAAGTCGTGCAGCTGCGCGTTGTACGCCTCGAGGTTCTGCTTGTACCGCTTGAGCAGCGGGGCGGAGATGGTCACCTCGGCCGCGTCGCCGTCCTCGATGTCCTTGAGCCGAAGGTCGCCGCCGATCTTGGGCTCGATCTCGTCGGGGCTGAGCACCTGCAGCGCGAAGAGGTCGTACCCGTGCCCGCGCAGCATCCGCAGGGCCGTCTCGTACCCCTCCTTGATGAAGAAGTCCGACAGGATGACCATGACGCCCTTGCCGCGGCGGGTGATGGCGATCCGCTTGGCCCCTTCGGTGAACGGCGCGATCCCGCCGGGCTCGACCGAGCACACAAAGCGCACAAGGTCCTGGAGCCGCCGCCGCCCGCGCAGGTCGCGGATGGCGGTGACCGGCGTGGGCTCGCGCGCCACGCCGGCGAACCCCTCCGTTGTTTCGCTTTGCTGCGCTATCGCGTTCTGGCGTTCAGCGGGTCTTCCCCCGATGACGCTCACCGCCACCCGGTTCAGGTTCACGAGCCCGATGTACCCCAGGGCCGCGGCCAGTTTCTGCATGAACACGAACTTGTGCGGCTCGCCCGTGTCGCTGCTCGCCGACGCGTCGAGCACGATGTGCAGCGACAGATCCTCCTCCTCCATAAAGAGCTTGAGGAAGAGGCGGTCGAGCCGGCCGAAGAGGTTCCAGTCGATGTGCCGCAGGTCGTCGCCGGTGACATAGGGCCGATGGTCGGCGAACTCGACCGACTCGCCGCGCTTCTTGCTGCGGCGTTCTCCCTTGAGTTTGCCCGAGAAGACCTTGCGCGACGACACGTCGAGCTGCCCGAGCCGCGCGATAAGCGACGGCTCGAGCAGGTCCTCGATCGACGTGGGACGCGTGATGGTGGGGTTACGCAGCACGAACGATCACATCCTCTCCGGCGGGTGCCGCGGCGGGGGCGGGGGCGCGGGCGAGCGCCGCGTGGGCCCGGCCGTCTCGCTCTCGGGCGGGGCGTTGATGGGCTCGAACTCGAAGTACCGCTGGCTGCCGCGCTGGGTGTACCAGCGCTCGAGCGTCTCGGCCCCGCCGGCATTGGGTGCGAAGACGAACCAGGTGTCGATCCATTCGACGCTCTCGTCGCCGGCCCCGATCCACAGGCCGCCCTTCTCGAAGACCCGCTGGAGCAGTTGTCCGCCGGGGTGCTTCTCGTGGGGGTACCAGTGCCGGAATGTGCTGTCGGTGCCGATGCTGTCGAGCTTGGCCTCGACCTGCGCGCGGGTCATGCCCGAGGTGAAGTTCGCCTGCATCGACTCGCTGTACTGGGCGTCGGTGAGGTTGGGGCGCAGGGCGGGCTTGCCGCCGCAGGCACCGAGCCCCGGGACGCCGGCGCACACGACGCCGGCGATGACGTGGACCACGCGGTTGCTCTTCACGGTTGGTGCGCCTCCTTGGCGCGCACGCTCCCAGAACCCCGGACGGACGATCCGGCCCGAGCGGACGCTCGGATGACTGGCCCACGAGCGGATCATCGACTCCTTCGGCCTCACGGCGCACCCTCCACGCGGATCCACCCCGTCCCCGGCTCGTCGACCGGCAGCGCCCCCGTGTCCGCCCGCATCCGCGGCACCAGCACCACCCGCTCCACACGATCGGCCGGCCCGTACTCGATCCGGACCACGCGCGTCACGCCCCAGCCCGTGTCGGGCGCGAAACTGAACGAGAACGCCTCGGCGCCGCCGCCGGACTCCGCTTGCCCTTCGACGACCTCCTCCGGCGGGCGGCTCGCGACCTGCTGCATCCCCAGTTCGGTGGCCCGGGCCCGCACCGCCGCCCGCGAGGTGCCGACCGGGAAGTCCCGCTCCAGCACGGCCTGGAGCTGCTCGTCCACCATCCGGGCACGCCGGCCGGCGGGGCCGGCGATCGAGGTCGCCTCGCACGCCGCGAGCACGAACACCGCGGCGGTCATCGCTGACGCGAGCAGGTTTGTTGTGGAATCGAACGTCATGGCGCTGATCCTGTACGCAGAGGTCTCAGAGCGGGGCGGAGTGACGCGGAGTGAGAACGGCAGAACCGGCTGGGAACTTGGACGAGTCAGGATTGATGCGGCGGTACAAGCCCTCCTTGAGCTTTGACGCATGGAAGTTGATCAGCAGCCCGAGCGGCGCGTCCGCCGCCCGCATGTACGAGACAAGTTGAATGAGCGCGTGATCCGGCACGTTTTCCACCGCCTTGAGTTCGAGCACCAGCAGACCGTGTCCCACCACCATGTCCAGACGCTGCTCCGACAACGCCACGCCCTTGTACACGAGTCTCACCGGATACTGCCGCTGAAACTCGATCGACCTCAGCCCAAGTTCAATCGCCAGAGCATCCTCATAGATCTTCTCGGCCAAGCCGGGGCCAAGCTGGTTGTGCACCTCGATCGCCGCACCGATCACATCGCTTGACAACAGATTCCACGCCGGTGGAACCACACGGTTGACACGTCCGGGGCGACGCTTCCACTCCTCTCCATCTTCCACAGTCCACCTCCGCGTCACTCCGCGCAACCTCCGCGTCGCCCCGCGTACGTCCCATTCCCCATGCGTCCTCCGCGTACTTCCTGACCTTCACGCCATCGCCTTCACCGGCTCCCGAGGCGTCGTCTCCAAAATCTGCCGCACCAGTTCGTCGGTGTCGATCCGGTCCGCCTCTGCCTCGAAGTTCACGATGATCCGGTGCCGCAGGGCCAGGTACGCCACGTCCTGGATGTCCTTGTACCCCACGGCGTACCGGCCGTCCGTCACCGCCTTCACCTTCGCACCCAGCAGCAGCGCCTGGGCCCCGCGCGGGCTCGCCCCGCAGCGGATGTACTTGCCCGCCACGCTCGGGGCGAACTCGCCCCCCGGGTGCGTCGCCAGCACCAGCTTCGCGGCGTACTCCTTCACGTGCGGCGCCACCACGCACCCGCGGATGAGCTGCTGGGCCGCGAGGATGCCCGGGCCGTCGAGCACCGTCTCCACCTCCGGCGTCATCGTGCCGGTGGTGCGGTCCAGGATCGTGAGCAGTTCCCCCAGCTTGCTGTACCCGACCGTGATCTTGAAGATGAAGCGGTCGAGCTGCGCTTCGGGCAGCGGGTACGTGCCCTCCTGCTCGATGGGGTTCTGCGTCGCGAGCACGAAGAACGGCATCTCGAGCTTGTACGTCTTGCCCGAGACCGTCACGCTCCGCTCCTGCATCGCCTCGAGCAGCGCCGACTGCGTCTTGGGCGTGGCCCGGTTGATCTCGTCGGCGAGCACCAGCTGCGCGAAGATCGGGCCCTTCTGGAACTCGAAGAACCGGCGTCCCGTCGCCGGGTCCTCCATGACGATGTTCGTGCCGATCACGTCCGCCGGCATGAGGTCCGGCGTGAACTGCACGCGGCTGAACGGCAGGTGCAAAGATTGCGCCAGGGTCCGGACCAGGAGCGTCTTGCCCAGCCCCGGCACGCCCTCGAGCAGCACGTTGCCGCCCGCGAACAGCGCGATGAGCGTCGCCTCGACCACGCCCTCGTGGCCGACGACGACCTTGCCGATCTCACCCTTGAGCCGCTTGAACGTCTCGCGGAACGCCTCGCACTGCGCCACCACTTCGGTCTTTGTCGGCCCCGTGTTCATCCTCGACATCGTGTCACCTCTGCGAATCGTGATTCGCGAATTTGTCCGTGCGCACTCGCCCGGCCTACTCCTCGTCCATCCCCTCCCGCGCCTTCTTCTTGGCCTTGAGCAGGCGCGAGATGTTCTCGTCGGGCGCTTCCTTGCCCCCAGGCGCCGCCGGCCGTCCCGGCCCGCCGCCGGCGCCCGGTCCGCCCGCCTTGGGGGCATCGCCGGTCGCGAGGTACTCGGCCGCCCGGCCCTTCGCGGCCGCGGCGTCCTGCGCACTCGCCTCGAACTTCACACCCGCGGTCGCGCCCCCGCCCGCGTCGCGCCCCTGTTCCGCGAGCTTCGACCGCTCGGCCATCGCCGCCTGCGCACGCTCGCGGGCCTGCTTGAGCCCGCCCAGCTCGGCCGACTTTTCGGTGCGCTTGCCCAGGGCCCGGCGAACCGCCAGCGCGATCGCCCCCACGTCCACCCGCACGCGCCGCACCCCCACATCCACGAGGAACAGCCCGATCCCGATCGCCGCGATCAGCGGCCAGATCGGGCGCAGACTCACCGGCATCGTCAGGCCGTCGCGGCTCCACAGCTCCGCCTGGCGCGGGTCCAGCGCCATGATCCGCCCGCCGGTCCGCTCCGCCACCTGGCGCAGCAGGGCGTAGTTGTCCGACAACGCCCGGAACTCGTCGGCGAAGGGGCGCGACACGCCCGCCTGCACCGCGCCCTCGAGCCGCCGCCCCGGCGTGCCGTCCGGTCCCGCCGGGCCGGCCGCGTCGTAGCGCAGGTTCACGACGTAGCTCCCCGAGCGGTCCGAGGCGAACTCGCCCTCGTACCGGCCCGGGCCGGTTTGGCGCAGCTCAACGTCCGCGGCCGTGCCGTCCGGCCCGACCACGCGCCCGCGGAACCGCGCGAAGTTCAGCCGCTGGCCGTTGGGATCCAGGGCCTCGACGACCACGCGGGTCTTGTCGTCGACGTTCTCGGTGACGACGCGGATGTCGGCCGACCCGCTCGGGCGCATGGCCCAGCGCACCTGCTGCTCCCAGAACGAACGGAACTTGTCCCAGCTCGTCCACGAGTTCGCCCAGCGGCTCGTCGCGTCCGACGTGAACGCGGTGGACCGCCCCAGTCCGTACTGCCACGACGCGAGGATCGGGTCGTTTTCCTGGCCCCGCAGCATGACCGTGCTGAGCCCCTCGCGGTCGGCGGTGATGATGTACCCGGAGATCGGCGGCACGCCGCCGGCGAAGCCGCGCATCGCCTCGTGGGTCGTGTTCGTCACCGCGGGCCGGAACGCGTCGCCCTCCCAGATGAGCGTGCGCCGCACCGTCTGCGCTTCCTTGATGAAGATCTCCGGCAGTGTCTCCTTCTTGGCCGGGTCGTTGATGTAGTAGAAGTTGCCCCCCGTCGCCTTCGACAGGTTCCGCATCATCTCGTAGTCGGGTGAGCCGGCGGTCCCCATGTGCGGGAACACCATCACGGTGCTGATGCTCACCTTGGCATTGATGAACCGCTGCACCACGTCCTGAGTCGGCGGGCTGGGGTCGGCGTCGCTGATGATGATGCAGTGCTTCTGGCCGGCGCTCGCCCGCTCCAGGTCCTTGATCGCCATCGTCAGCATGCCCTGGAACGTCTGGGCGTCGCCGAACGTCAGGTTGTTGATCGCGCGCCGCACCCCCACGCCGTCCCCCACCTCGCTCAGCGGGTACACCCACGCGTCGCCGCCGCCCTGCCAGCTGTATTCCACGATCCCCACCAGGTCCTGGCGCGACAGGTTCTTCACCGCCGCCATCGCCGTCTGCTGGCCCCAGTAGTTCCCCTCGGGCATCTCGCAGCTGTGCATCACCAGCACCAGCGCGCCCCGCGGCATCTGCCGCTTCTGTGGCGGGTCCAGCTTCACCGGCAGCGCATCGGCCAGGGGCGAGCCGATCCACCCCCCCGCGCCGTAGCTGTCGGGCCCGCCGATCACCACGAGGCCGCCGCCCAGGTCGTGCACGTACGATCGCAGGTCCTCCTGCTGGCGAACCGACAAGGCGTACATCGGCGTGTTCACCATCACGACCGCGTCGTACGCCCCGAGCTCCACCAGGGGGCGGATTCCCTCGCCCGGCGCCGAAAGTTCCGCGTCGATCCGCGATTCGATCAGGGCCCGCATCACGAACGCCGCGTCCGCCTCCGAGGGCGACACCACGAGCACCTTGCCCTCGCCGCTGACGAACGTAACCGTCGAAGCCCGGTTATTCTCCGCAACCGCGTCCGCCGTCACACCGGTCTCGTCGGCCATGGGCTCGAACACGACGTCGAACCGGCGCGCCCCCGCGTCCCGGACCGTCAGCGGCACCTGCAGCGACGTCGCCCCCTTGGGCAAGCGCACGAGCTGCCCGACCGCGGGCGAATCCGGGTCCAAGTCGACCGGCTCGCCGTCGACCAGCACGCTCAGCCGCCCCACGGCCGGTGCGGTCGCGCTCAGGAGCACCCGCAGCCCCACCGTCTCGCCCATGCGGGCCGTCGCGGGCGCCACCACCCGGTCGACGATCACTTCACGCTCGTGCTCATACCGCAGGGGGAGCACGTCGATCGGCACACCCGCCGCGCGGGCCGACTCCGCCTGGGCCAGCAGGCTCCCGACCGTCTCGTTGCCGTCCGAGACGATCAGGATGCGGTTGGCCATGTCCTCGGGCATGGGGGCCATTGCCAGGCGCACGGCCTCGGCGAGGTTGGTCCCGTCGCGGTTGATCGTCTGCTGCGCGTCGGGCAGGGCGTCGGGCGGCCCGGGGATCGCCTGCACGTACGCCTCGGCACCCACAATCACCCGGCCCAGGGCGTCCCCCACGACCCCGGTCGGCCCGGGCTGCGTGGTCGCCTCGCGCAGGTACTGCTCCGACTTGGCCGCCAGGGCCACGGGGATCGAGCGCGACGCGTCGGTGATCACCGTCACCGCCACGTTGCGGCCCTCACGGCGCCAGTTCGGGCGCGCGACCGCCGCGACCAGCATCCCGATCACCAGCAGCCGGATCACCAGGGCCGCCCGGCGCGAGCCCGTGCCCATCCCTGTGAGCGTCGAGCGCCCGATCCACACCGCCAGCACCCACAGCACCGGCGCGAGCACCAGCCACCACGGCTGCTCAAACGCGATCGGCCCGAGATGGAACGCCAGCGTCGTCACGTCGAGAACACCTCACCGCAGCATACCGGCAACCGCCCGGGCCGTGCCCACAACCGCCGCCGCCCCTGTGTTGCCTGTGTGCCTGTGTGCCTGTGTGCCTTCCCCTACGGCCCTTCAAACCGCACCACCCGGTTGTTCCCGCTGTCGACCACGAACACGTCGTCACCCATGGCCGCGATCGCCCAGGGGGTCGCCAGCTCGCCCGGTCCGCGCCCCGGCCGGCCCCACACGCCCAGGCTCGCCCCGGTCTCGACGTCAAGCCGCTGCACCCGGTTGCTGCCGAACTCCGCGACCAGCACCGTCTGGTCCTTGAGCACCCACAGCCCGTACGGGAAGGTCAACTGCCCCGGCTCGTGCCCGCTCGTTTCCGGCGAGCCGATCCACCCCAAGAGCGCGCCCTCGGGCGTGAACCGGCCGATCCGGTGATTCCGTGCGTCGCTCACCACCAATTCCCGCCCCCGGCTCCCCTCGCGCCAGCGCAGGCACTGCGGCCGGTCGAACTGCACCCGCTCCGCGCTCGCCGACGCCCCGTAGCCCCCGAAGCTGAAGAGCGGCTTGAAGTGGGCGTCGAACACGCTGATCCGGTCGTTCCCGCCGTATTCCGCGACGTACACCCGCTCGAGTTCTCGGCCCCCGTCGGGCCGAGGCTTGGTCGCCAGCACGATCGAGGTCGGGTACACAAACTCCCCCGGGCCCATGCCATAGGTCCCGAACCGTGCCAGCAGCTGCGGCGGGTCGGTCTGGCGGGCCGGCACCCGGTACACCATCACCCGGTTGTAGTGCGTGTCCGGTATAAAGAGGATCGGCCGCGACGGGTCGGCCTCGCCCCCGTCCACCCCCGGGATCACCAGGTCCGCCGGCGCCACCGTCACCCCCACCGGCTTGCCGAGCTGCCAGTCGGGCATCTGGAACCAGAACAGGCACTCGCCCGTGCGCGGGTCGATCCGCTGCACCCGGGCCGTCTTGTCGATCACCCACAGCGCCTCGCCGTCGGTGTCGATCGCCCGCGGCATCGCGAACCGGCCCGGGATATCCCCCAGCGATCCGATCGACCGCGCCCGCGGCAGCGGCGCCGGCGCCCCCGAACTCGTTGAATCGCATCCGCCCAGCGTCGCCGCCGTCGCCAGCGCCGCGACGCCAACACCCGCGGCCAGGGCCCGCGCGGCCGACCAACCCCTGCACCGCAGCGCCGCCGTTGGGGCCATCCACGCTCCCACGAAGCCCGCCACCCCGCCGTCAACCCCAGCACGTCACCCGCCGTCGAGGCATACCCGCCGCACCCCGGCCTGTTGCACCCGTCCCTGCCGGTTCGCGGGCGACGCTAGATCTGCACCCGGTCCCGCAGCACCCGCACCTGCTCAACGGGCACGAGCGTCCCGCGGTTCATGCCCGGGCAGATCCGCGTCGCCCGGTCCCACGCCTCGCGCGACCGGACGACGCTCGGCCAGAACGGCCATGTGCGGCACTGGGCCGGCCGGTCCTCGTACACACCGCACACCGCCCGACCGGGAACGCCCGTGCGATCGAGGAACACGCAGTCCCGCCGGACATCGCCCTCGATCGCCGGGTGCGGCCCGCGGCTCTCGACCTCGTTGAGCGACCGGCCCTTGGTCGTCATGTGCGTGAAGCGAGTCACGAACTCGGCCGGACTCACCCCCAGCCGGGCCGCCAGCGCCCCGATCTCCGCCTCGGTCACCAGCACGTACCCCGGCGGCCCCGAGCAGCAGTTCCCGCACATCGTGCACCCGAACCGCAGCCCCGCGCCCCCTTCGGGCCCGTCGGGGCGGGCGAACCACTCGGGCTGATGCTCGGGCTGGGCCACGCCCCGACCGTAGGTGGGCCGGCCGGCGCGTCGGGCCACCCGTCCCGGCCCCGCGGAACCGGCCCGATAAGCCCCTGCGCGGTCCATCCGTGCGCACCAGGCCCGCGTTTTCCGGCCCGTGCGAAGCCTCCGGGGGCGGAGTTCCGATGGAGGTGAGAGCCATGCTCACCCACACCCACGCCGACCGGCGCACCGCACCCCGTCAGCAGGTCTCGCGCCCGTGCAAGATCTTTCGGCCCGGGGCTCTGCAGTACGCCTCGGCCCGCACCCTCAACGTCTCCGAGGGCGGCGCGCTGATCGAGGTCGTCTGCCCCCGGCCCGTGGGCGTCGGTGAAAAGGTCGAGGTCGGGATCGCCTGGACCAATTCCCCGCTGCTCTCGGCCGACGCCTTCCGCACCGCCCGCGTCATCCGCGTGCGCGAGACCGCCCCCGACACCCACCAGGTCGCCCTGCAGTTCGCCGTCGCCCCGGCCCTCGCGGCGGTCGCCTGAGATAGACGCTCACCGCGGAGATCGCCGAGCAAGACGTCGAGCGATCGCGGACTTCGCCCCCTTCAAGATCGGTAATCGCGTAGAGCGCTCGGATTCGTCGAGCCGCATCATCGTAACGTTGGAGAAGCACCGCCCCTGAGCGCGCTCCGCGCCTCGGTGATGATCCCTTCTTCGTTGCTGCGTTCTCGCTGTATCGCGTTATCGCGTTCGCTTCACCGCGCCACCGCCGCCGCCCCGCCGATCCCGCCCCCGCCGGACCCCGTCAGCACCCGCGGGCAGGCGGAAGTCTTCATCGCCGGGGCCGCGCCGCCCGCCGCCTCACCGGCCGCCTGAGGGAACTTGTACACCCGCTCCACACGCGGGCTGATGCGGCACAGCAGTTCGTGCGTGATCGACCCCGCCGCGTCCGCCACGCTCGCCAGGAAGTTCGGCGCCCCGCGCCGCCGTCCCAGCAGTTCCACTTCCATCCCCACGCCGCACAGCGCGGCCGGCACGTCGGTCACGTCGACGGTGATCTGGTCCATGCTCACCCGACCGACGATCGGCGCGAACACGGTCTCGCCCGGCGCCGCGCCGCGGATCGTCTCGCTGTCGGCCTCGCCGCCGCCGGTCGCGTTCCGGTCGTAGATCTTGCCCGTGAACCCCACCATGCCCGTCCCCGACAGCGCCCGCGGGTAGCCGTCGGCGTACCCCACCGGCACGACCGCGATCCGCGTCGGCCGCCCGTCGGCCCGGCGCGGCGCCTTCCACGTGCTGCCGTACCCCACCGGCCAGCCCTCGGGGATCTCGACGACCTGCACCACGCTGCTGACCCACCGGACCGCGGGCTCAAGCCCCCGCCGGTCGTCCATGGCCGTGCCGCCGAACTGCAGGTCCTCGATCTGCGGGACCGAGTCCAGCCCGTAGCCGTACAGCCCCTGCCCCACCCGCACCATCGTGCCGTGGTACCGCTCGCTCCGCAGCATCCCGATCGTGTTCGCGGCGTGGATGAGCGGGCTCGCCGACGGGAGCAGTTCCTTCACCTTCAGCAGCCACTGGTGGAACGTCTTGGCCTGCTCGTTCGTGAACGACGCGTCCGTGTCCGGGCTCGCAAAGTGCGTCATCGCCCCCGCCAGCCGCAGGCGCGGGCTCTGGCGCATCTGGCGCAGCATCGCCTCGGCGGCGTCGGGCCGGCTCCCGCCCCGGCTCATCCCCGTGTCCACGAAAATGTGCACCGGGATCGACAGCCCCAGCCGCGTCGCCGTCGCCGTCAGCGACGCGAGCTGCTCGGGCTCGTGCGCGATCAGGTGCAGCCGTCCGGCCGACGCGTGCCGGTACATCGGATCGGTCCGCCCGATCTCCCGCACCGGCGCCAGCACCATGATCGGCAGGCTCACCGCCGCCTCGATCAGCTCCCCCGCCTCCTCGCCGGTGAACACCGCGAGCATCTCGACGCCCGCGGCCACCAGTCGCCGGGCCAGCCGCACCGCCCCCAGCCCGTAGGCGTCCTGCTTGAGAACGCCGCAAATATTCACATGCTTCTGCACGCCCGCACCGGCGCTGACCGCGGGGTTCCCCGCCTGCGCCTGGGCCGGGGTCGTGATCCGGCGCACCACGCCCACGTTGTGCTCAATCGCACGAAGATCGACCTCGACTCGGCTCAGCGGCACGGCGTCATCCTTGTCTGTGTGGCACAGCCGTCGTGGCTGTGACCGGGCACGCGGGCCCGAGCTGCGGCATCCCGAGAGCGAGCGGCCCGGGGCGAAAGTCGCACCCCGAATCGTCGCCTCAATACAGGTGGTATCGACCCGCGCCGGTCTCTACGATCAGTCTGGACACCCGAGCGCTCGACCGCCGCGACCGTTTCATCGTAGTCGCCGCCGGCGTGTCCGGGACCGCTTCACCAAGCGCGCCCAAGGAACCCAGCACCCCAATGACGCCGCACCCGCCCTCGAACCCTGCCCAGCCCGCGAACCCGCCGGCCGACGACCGACTGCACGAGATCCCCACCGGGATCCCGCACCCGATCCACCCCCCTCCGGGGTCCGATCCCGGCGAGCCCGTCAAGCCGTCGGAGATCTTCGCCACCGACACCACCTTTGCCGACCTGGGCCTGCGCAACAGCATCCTCAAGGGCATCGAGACCCTGGGCTTCAAGCACCCCACCACCATCCAGGCCAAGCTCATCCCCGCCATCCTCTCGGGCAAGGACGTCCTCGGTCAGGCCAAGACCGGCACCGGCAAGACCGCCGCCTTCGGGCTGCCCCTGCTGCACATGGCGACCCGCGGCGTCGGGGCCCAGGCCCTCATCCTCGTCCCCACGCGCGAACTGGCGATGCAGGTCGCCACCGACATGACCAACTTCGCTTCCGCCACCCCCATCAAGACCTCCGCGGTCTTCGGCGGCGAGCGCGTCCAGGCCCAGGCCCAGCGCCTCAAGCAGGGCCCCGAGATCATCGTCGCCACCCCCGGCCGCATCATGGACCTGGTCGAGCGCCGCATCCTCAGCTACGAGAACGTGAAGTTCGTCGTCCTCGACGAGGTCGACCGGATGCTCGACATCGGCTTCCGCGACGACATCCGGCGCATCCTCAAGGGTTGCCCCGCCGACCGCCAGACCGTCGTCGTCTCCGCCACCATCAGCCCGGAGATCGAGCAGCTCGCCCGCTCCTACGCCCGCAACGCCGAGAAAATCGTCGCTTCCAGCGGCGCCCTCACCGTCAGCCTCGTCCGCCAGTTCCACCTCACCGTCCAGCCCTGGGACAAGCGCCGCCTGCTCGCCCACCTGCTCACCCACGAGGAGCCCGAGCTCACCGTCGTCTTCTGCCGCATGAAGAAGACCGTCGACGACGTCGCCGAGTACCTGAGCAAGAAGGGCATCGACGCCCACCCCATGCACGGCGACATGTACCAGACCCAGCGGAACAAGGTCATGGCCAAGCTCCGCGAGGGCAGCCTCGGCGTCCTCATCGCTTCGGACCTCGCCAGCCGCGGGCTCGACGTCGAGGGGATCAGCCACGTCATCAACTACGACCTGCCCGAAGACCCCGACGTCTACGTCCACCGCGTCGGCCGCACCGCCCGGGCAGGACGCAAGGGCGTCGCCTGGAGCTTCGTCACCCCCGCCGACGGCCAGCTCCTCACCCAGATCGAGCTGCTCATCAACCTCGAGATCCCCAAGCTCGACTACCCCGATTTCGAGCCCGGCCCCGTCCCGCGCCACGTCCAGGAAGCCATGGCCGCCGACGCCAAGCGGGTCGAAGTCGCCCAGCAGTACAACCGCTTCGCCGCGACCACCGCCCCCAAGCTGCCCGCGGCGTCCAAGGCCGACGACACCAAGTTCCCCGGCGGCATCGTCCCGACCAAGCTCCCGCCCAAGCGGATGTTCGGCAAGGCCAAGACCTCGCGCTCGGTCAAGGCCGAGGTCCAGAGCAACCAGGCCGCCCAGCCCTCGGACCCGCCCCCCAAGCCATAACGCTCGCCGCCGTGGCGAATCGGTCGCACCGCCGTCGAGCTCGGCCCTCGGCCGCATCCCGCGCTCAGCACGCCGGTACGCCGTGACGCCCGCCGCAAGGGCGACGACCGGTTTCCCAACACGTCGGGACGGTCCGTACCGTTGCCCGTACCGGGCTCTCGAGCCCGGAGCCGGATGTGACCGGAGGGCATGGGGGCAGATTGTGGGGGGCCGCGACCCGCTCGCGCGGGGCCCGCGTCCCCGCACCGACCGGAGCCTGTCCCGTGTGGAAATGGATCGTCGGCCTGCTCGTGCTGTTCGTGCTGGTCCTGGGGGCCGGCGCCTTCGTGCTCTTCGGCACCCCCCAGGGCAAGAAACTGCTCGAGCAGATTCAGCCCAAGGCCAAGCCCACCGAGGTCCGGCTGGAAACCACCGGCACCGGGCCGCTCACGCGCACCGTCTCGGCCCCGGGCCGCGTTGAGCCCAAGACCGACGTCGACATCTCCGCCCAGATCGCCGCCCGCATCCTCGCCCTGCCCTTCCGCGAGAACGACGAAGTCAAGAAGGGCGACGTCCTCGTGCGGCTCGACGCCCGTGACGCGCTCGCCTCGCTCGAGTCCAGCCAGGCCAACCTCAAGGGCGAAGAGGCCCGCGTCGCCGGCGCCAAGGCCGCCCTGGCCTGGGCCAAGCTCGAGCTCGACCGCCAGACCAAGCTCGCCGAGACCAATGACACCGCCACCAGCGTGGTCGAGAACGCCCAGAGCGAGTTCCTGCGGGCCCAGTCGAGCCTCGCGGCCGCCGAGCACGCCGTGGAGCAGGCCCGCGCCAACATCGCCCGGGCCGAGAAGGACGTCGACAACACGGTCATCACCGCCCCGATGGACGGCACGATCGTCGCGCTCAACGCCGAGGTCGGCGAACTCGTGCTCGTCGGCACGCTCAACAACCCCGCGAGCGTGATCCTCCGCCTGGCCGACCTGTCCGAGATGCTCATGAAGGCCCGGGTCGACCAGAGCAACATCGCCCCGGTCCAGCCGGGCCAGACCGCCCGCGTGTTCCTCAACGCCTATCCCGACCGCAAGCTCACCGGCGTGGTCGAGCGCGTCCGCCCCCAGCGCCAGCAGGAGCAGGACGGCACGGTCTATTTCGAGACCGAAATCCTGCTCAAGATCGAGCCCGGGGAGCGGCTGGCCGCGGGCAAGACCGGCCTTGACGCCAACGCCGACATCGAGGTCGAGACGCTCCACGACGTGATCAAGGTGCCCAGCCAGGCGGTCGTCGACCGGCGCACCGACGAATTGCCCGTCGAGGTCCGCGAGGGCCCGAACGCGAACCTCATCGACAAGACCAAGGCGTTCACCCGCATCGTCTTCGTGCTGGGCGACGATTCCAAGGTCAAGGCCACCCCGGTCACCGCGGGCGCCAGCGACCTTACCCACACCGTCATCCTCGCCGGCCTGAGCCCCGGCCAGCGCATCGTCACCGGCCCGTTCAAGGTGCTCATCGACCTCAAGCACGACCAGCTCGTCGCCGAGGAAGGCGCGCTCAAGAAGGACGCCGACAGCAAGGGCGTCGACAAGAAGGACGCCGACTCCAAGCCCGACGACGCCAAGGCCGCCGCCGCCGGCAAGCCCTGACCCCCGCACCCTCTCCCTCGCCCGCCCCATCCCCCGCTTCCACCGGATCCCGGCCCCAACGTGTCCATTCAACCCGACGTCATCTCGATCAAGGGCATCGAAAAGACCTACAAAATGGGCGTCGAGCGCGTCCACGCGCTCCGCGGCGTCGACCTTACCATTCGCCCCAACGAGTTCGTCGCCATCATGGGCGCCAGCGGCTCGGGCAAGTCCACCCTCATGAACATCCTGGGGTGCCTCGATAAGCCCACCAAGGGCTCGTACTCGCTCAACGGCCACCCCACCCACAAGCTCGACGCCGCCCGCCTCGCCAAGGTCCGCAACGAGCAGATCGGCTTCGTGTTCCAGACCTTCGAGCTCCTCCCCCGCGCCACCGCGCTCAAGAACGTCTCGCTCCCTCTGCTGTACTCGCGCCGCCACTGGCTCGGCGCCTCGCGCATGGCCCGACAGGCCCTCGAGCGCGTCGGCCTGGGCGAGCGCATGAGCCACCGCCCCAACCAGCTCTCCGGCGGCCAGCGCCAGCGCGTCGCCATCGCCCGGGCCCTGGTCACCAAGCCCGCCCTGCTGCTCGCCGACGAGCCCACCGGCAACCTCGACTCCAAGACCAGCGAGGAGATCATCGCCCTCTTCAAGGCCCTGCACGCCGAGGGCCAGACCATCGTCATCGTCACCCACGAAGAGGACATCGCCGGCCACGCCGCCCGCATCGTCCGCCTGCGCGACGGCCGCATCATCTCCGACAACCCCACCCACGAGGACCCCATCCACCGCGAGTACCTCGACCGCTCCCTCAAGCTCGCGCAGGCCGCGGCCACCGACGCCCCCGCAACCCCGAACGCCCCGCCCTCCCCCGTCCCCTCGCACTGACCGCCCACACGGCCCACCTCACCATGGTCCTCGTCCGACTGCTCTTCCAGACCGCCTTCCTCGCCTTCGGCCAGATCTGGGCGAACAAGACGCGGGCCGCGCTCACGACCCTGGGCATCATCATCGGTGTCTCCGCCGTCATCGCGACCGTCTCCGCCACCGACGGCCTGCGCAAGTTCGTCCTCAGCGAGTTCGCCACCATCGGCGCCAACAAGGTCTGGATCTTCCCCAACCGCCCCGACCGGGCCCGCGACCGCTTCTCCTGGCGCCAGATCCGCATCACCCGCGAACAGGTCGACGGCATGCTCGACGCCGCTCCCAGCCTGATGCGCCTCACCCCCGTCATGGAACTCTCCGGGCCCGTCGAGTACGGCCCCGAGCGCCGCCCCTTCGTCCCGGTCCGCGGCATCCGCCCCGCCTGGCACGACATCGAGCAGCGCTTCGTGACCCAGGGCCGCACGTTCTCCCGGATCGACGAGGAGGAACGCCGCCCCGTCTGCCTCATCAACGACAAGGCCGTCCAGGAATTCCGCATGGACGCCAACCCCGTCGGCCGCTACATCCTGGTCGAGGGTCGGCGTCTGCTCATCGTCGGGGTCGTCGAGACCAAGACCGTCAGCCCCATCTTCGGCGCGGGCGACGCCCAGAGCGAGATCTACGTCCCGTTCTCCTACGCCGAGCTCATGCGCCCCCAGTTCGGCCGCATCTACGTCATCGCCCAGACGAAGGCCCCCGAACTCTTCGAGGACGCCAAGGCCGAGGTCACGTTCTACATGCGCCGCATGCGCGGCCTCAGCGGCGACGACCCCAACACCTTCGGCGTCGAGGCCATCGAGCAGTTCATCCAGCAGTTCAACAAGCTCGCCGGCGGCATCACCGTCATCGCCGCGGGCTTCGTCGCCATCAGCCTGCTCGTCGGCGGCATCGGCATCATGAACATCATGCTCGTGAGCGTCTCGGAACGCACCCGCGAGATCGGTCTGCGCAAGGCCGTGGGGGCCCGGCCCGGCGTCATCCTCATGCAGTTCCTTGTCGAGGCGGTCGTGCTGTGCCTCGTGGGCGCGGGCATCGGCCTGGCCATCGGGGCCGGGTTTACGTTCCTGCTCAAGGTCATGCCCGGCTCGCCCCTGAAGGAGGCCGAAGTCCGGGCCTGGTCCGTGATCCTCGCCGCGGGCTTCAGCGCCGCCACCGGCCTGATCTTCGGCATGTTCCCCGCGCTCAAGGCCGCCCGGCTCGACCCCATCGTCGCCCTGCGCCACGAATAACCTCCTCCCTCGCGGTCCCGCTCCCGCCGCCTCCCCGGCCGACCACCATGCCCAACCGCCCCGCCCCGCGCACACACCAGCGCCCCGTTCCCGCCCTGCTCCTGTGCGCCGGCGTCGCGCTCAGCGGCTCGCCCTGGGGCTGCGGCGGCAACCCCTTCGCCGAGCGCGACAGCGACCTGGGCAAGCGCCTCGACCCCTCGCGCTTCCACTCCGTCGACACCTTCGACGCCGCCCGCTACGCCGCGCCGCCGCAGCCCGAGCCCGCCCCGCTCAAGCCCAACGAGACCCCGCAGCGCCCGGCCAGCCGCTTCGCCGGCATGACCGAGGTCCCGCTCGACCTCTCCCGCTGCCGCGCCAGCGCCCTGGAGAACAATCTCGACCTTAAGGTCGCCCTGGTCGACCCCACGATCGCGTCCCAGCGGCTCCGACAGGAGCGGGCCAAGTTCGAGGCGGTCTTCACCCCCAGCGTCCGCTACCGCGAGCAGGACGATCCGGTGTTCGACGTCACCAACCCCAACCAGCAGGACAGCGCCTCGATCAACCTGGGCGTCGACGTCCCCATGCGCACCGGCGGGCGCGCCAGCATCGACCTGGACCAGGGCTGGAACCAGACCGACAACCCCTTCTTCACCTTCAACACCGCCTATTCCGCCGGCGTCGGCTTCTCCCTCAGTCAGCCCCTGCTCCGCAACGCCGGCCGCTCGGTCAACGTCGCCTCCATCCAGATCCAGTCGTACCAGGAGCAGATCGTCCAGGCCCGCACCAAGCTCGAAGTCATCCGCCAGGTCGCCGCCGTCGACCGCGCCTACTGGCGCCTGTACGCCGCACGCAAGGCCCTGGACGTCGCCCAGCAGCAGTTCGACCTCGCGGCCGATCAGCTCCGCCAGGCCCAGAGCCGCTTCCGCGCCGGCGCCGTCGCCGAGGTCGAGGTCCTGCGGGCCCAGTCCGGCCTGGCCCAGCGCCTCGAGGGCATCATCTCGGCCGAGAACGCCGTGCTCATCAACCAGCGCACGCTCAAGCAGGTCATCAATCTGCCCGGCCTCGAGCTCGACACCCCGCAGCTCGTCGTCACCGCCACCGAGCCCGCCCCGGTCGCGTACGACTTCAACGGCCCGGAACTCGCCCAGCAGGCCATCGGCCCCTTGGGCCGCATGGAGATGCTCGAGCTCGAGCTCCAGCTCGCGGCCGACGCCGTCAACACGTCCTTCGCCCGGAACCAGACCCTGCCGCTGGTCACCCTCGACTACACCTACCGCATCGGCGGCCTCTCCGACCGCTGGATCGAGGCCAACGACACCGTCCTGAACAACGACTTCGAAACCTGGACCGTCGGCCTTTCGGGCCAGATCCCCCTGGGCAACGAGGCCGCCAAGGCCTCCCTCCAGCAGGCCATCCTCACCCGCCTGCAGCGGCTCAGCACCAAGGCCGCCCGCGAACTCGCCATCCGGCGCGAGGTCCTCGACGCCGTCGATCAGGCCAGAAGCGCCTGGCAACGCATCCTCGCCTCGCGCCAATCTGTCCTCGCGGCCGGTCGCACCCTTGAGGCCGAGCGCCGCCAGAACGCCGTCGGCGCCCGCACCAGCACCGACGTCCTCGACGCCGCGGCACGCCTCGCCGAGGCCCAGCTCGACGAAATCCGGGCCCTGACCGATTACCAGATCTCGATCGTCGACCTCGCCTTCGCCACCGGCACGCTCCTGGGCTCCGGCTCGGTCGAATGGCAGGCCGTCAAGCCCGAGCCCGACGACGTCCCGCTCCCGTTCCCGCCGCTGAGCGACGGGTGACACGCAGAGCGCCGCGGAGCGGCGGGAGCAGAGATGACCGACGCGGGTGCGGCGGCGACACGCCCGACGCCCAGCTCATGGACGCGGCGGCGCTGGCCGCTGGTCGTTCCCGCCGCGGTCGGACGACCGGCGGGCATACCACTTGAGCACCCATCCCACGCGCAGGACCAATCCGACGAATCCCATCGCGCCGGCCAGCGTGTACCCCTGCCATAACGCAACCCCCAGCAGCGCCGCCGCGGCTCCCCAGATCGCGCCTTCGAAGTAGACAGCAAGCAGACGCTCGTCGGACCGTCCGCCTTCTCGATCGCCGGACATGTGCGATGGTCCTCCCGTGCTCACTCGGCTCGGCACCGACTCCGCCGCATCGCGTGCCGCCGCGCCTCAGGCGGTTCATTCGACTCCAACGGCGCGGGATGTCAGCGACACGCGGCGACCGAGCCGTTCTTGCGAATTACCTACCCCGCAACACCTCATCGAGCGTCTCGCGGGCCTGAACTACCAACTTCGCGTCGTAACGCTCAAACACCTCTCGATCCTTGCCCCCGTGCGGAATCGCCAGCACCCGCTGCGCATACACACCGAACGCGGCCTCATCGCCCCGTGCCGCGGCATCCTGCATCCGCCGGCCGAGCATCGCCCAGACCCAGTGCCGCGACGCCGCGTCCCTCGACTGGTCTTCGAGTTCGTCGGCCGGCGTCGCCGCCCAGCGTGCTTCGTCCTCGATGGAATCACGCATCCGCCGATCAACCATCGCTCCGAACACGTCCCCCAGGGCCCCCTGCCCGTCGAAGCCGGTGAACGTCGACAGGTCATACAAGACCTTGTCCGACTCCGCACGGTCCAGAGCCCCGCTCACGCCCGCATACTCGACCGCCACGGCCATCCTCAGGTACATCTCCTGCAACGACTCGCGACTCTCGGGGCGGGTGGAAGCCCGACCGTTCGCCGCGTCCATTGCCCTCGCCGCGTACTCGTCGCGGCACGCCGTCAGCAGACGACGCAACCCTTCAGGCGTCGGCGCCGTCATGCACTCCGCGAACGCAACATCGATGCGCGACTCCGCGTTCATCGGACCAACGTCGCGAAGGAAGGCGACGACGTCGGGAACCCGTGCAAACAACTCGACGCTATAGAGCAGCTCGATGCTCGCCGCAACGGCTTCGGGAGCGGCGGCACGCGGCGACGCCGAGTCCGGTGCGGTCGAACGTGTTCGCGACTCGCCCTCGGTCGATGAGCGGCCGCGTGGCCCGACCGCCTCCAGCGTGGATCCGGACAGCAACGCCGCACCCGAGCGGTTCTCCGCTCCTGCACGCCCTCCCTCGTGAAACAAGCCGATCATCACCCACGCCGACAGCACGAGAGCGCACGCTCCCGCTAAACCGACACGTGTTCCATTTACACGGGGCAGCATCTGCAATTCACCGACAATCGTGCCGACACTCGAGGTTGTGCGGACATCAACCCCGCCGACTGGTCTTCGGGATGCCCGCCGGCTCGGATGCGGCGACTCGCCGTGAGCCATTGCGTTCACCCACGGCACCGCGGACCGGTGTGGGCGGGGCGGACCTGCCGTCCGGCCGGTACCGGGTACCCGTCACAGGCCGCGATGGAAGGCCGGCTGGCAACGGGCGCGGCATGATGCGTGAAGACGATCCCTCACGAATGTACAACCTCGGGCCCGGAACAGGACCGCGAACCCACCCAATGATCGTACTTTGGTTGGATTGCTCGCGGCCAGCACTCCACCCACACCACACCCCGAACCCGCCCCGGGCTGGTTGACCGCTCACACCCTGTCGATAGGATTGACGCTTCCCCGGAGTTCACCCTCCGGGCGTCCGGTTCGCCACTGTAGCTCAGTTGGTAGAGCACACCCTTGGTAAGGGTGAGGTCGCGAGTTCAAGTCTCGCCAGTGGCTTTCTCGTCGCACTTTGCCCGGGTTTCCCGGGGCCGCACGCGGCCCCTGCCGCCCGGCCGCCCCTCGAGGCGACCCCCAGCGACGAGGAGTGCACTTTCGGGTGGGGGGGTGCTACCCTTGATGCTCGGTACGGCGGTGGGCCGGCCGGCTACCAAGGTCAGGAACCGTGCCCGTGGCGCGTGCGCTCCGGGTGCCAGGATTCAGTTTCAGAGAGGCGTACCGCCATGGCGAAAGGTGTCTTCGAGCGTACCAAGCCCCACGTGAACGTCGGAACGATCGGTCACATCGACCACGGCAAGAGCACGCTGACCGCGGCCCTTTCCGCCCGTTCCGCCTTTAAGAACGGCCAGACCCCCAAGTCCTACGCCGAAATCACCAAGGGCGGCACCGTCCGTGACGCCACCAAGACGGTGACCATCGCGGCCTCGCACACCGAGTACGAGACCTCCAAGCGCCACTACGCCCACGTCGACTGCCCCGGCCACGCCGACTTCGTCAAGAACATGATCACCGGCGCCGCCCAGATGGACGGCGCCATCCTCGTCGTCTCCGCCGCCGACGGCCCCATGCCCCAGACCCGCGAGCACGTCCTGCTCGCCCGTCAGGTCGGCGTCCCCTACATCGTTTGCTTCCTCAACAAGATCGATCTCGTCGACGACCCCGAACTGCTCGACCTCGTCGAGCTCGAGGTCCGCGAGCTGCTCAAGAAGTACGGCTTCCCCGGCGACGACGTCCCCGTCATCCGCGGCGCCAGCGGCCCGGCCCTCGCCAACCCCGGCGACGACAAGGCCAACAAGTGCATCGATGACCTCTTCGACGCCATCGACAAGTACGTCCCCGAGCCCACCCGCGAGACCGACAAGCCCTTCCTCATGAGCGTCGAAGACGTCTTCAGCATCAAGGGCCGCGGCACCGTCGCCACCGGTCGTATCGAGCGCGGCGTCATCAAGGTCGGCGACGCCGCCGAGATCGTCGGCCTCAAGACCGACAACAAGTCCACCGTCATCACCGGCGTCGAGATGTTCAACAAGACCCTCGACCAGGGCCAGGCCGGCGACAACGTCGGCGCCCTGCTCCGCGGCGTCGAAAAGGACGACATCGAGCGCGGCCAGGTGCTCTGCAAGCCCGGCAGCATCAAGCCCCACAACAAGTTCAAGGGCCAAATCTACGTCCTCACCAAGGAAGAAGGCGGCCGCACCACCCCGTTCTTCAACGGCTACCGCCCCCAGTTCTACTTCCGCACCACGGACGTCACCGGCGCCTGCAAGCTCCTCGGCGGCGCCGAGATGTGCATGCCCGGCGACAACATCGAGATGGAAGTCGACCTGGGCGACAAGCCCGTCGCCATGGAGAAGGGCCTCCGCTTCGCCGTCCGCGAAGGCGGCCGCACCATCGGCTCCGGCACCGTCACCGAGATCATCGCCTGACGACCCGACCGGTCCTGACCTGACCACCCACCGGCCCGCCGGAGAAATCCCGGCGGGCCGGCTTGATCTAGAGAATGTCCCCCCGGGCCCAGCGCCCGGGCCCTGCAGGAAGGTGACCTATGGCGAAGAAAGGCAAAGCCGCCGCCCGTGAGTTCGTGTGGCTGCAGTGCTCCGAGACCGGAGACCTGAACTACCGCACCGAGATCAACGTCAAGGGCGGCATCGCCGAGAAGCTCAAGGAGGGGATGATGAAGTACTCCCCCCGCGTCCGGCGCCACACGCTTCACAAGATCAAGCGGAAGTAAGCGGGGCGGCGGGGAGTGGGCAATGGGAAGTGCCCCGAAGCCCCCACCCCTTGCCCACTGCCCACTGCCCACTGCCTGTATCCCGTACGCCGGTAGCTCAATTGGTAGAGCAGCGGATTCCAAATCCGCAGGTTGCGGGTTCAAGTCCCTCCCGGCGTGTTCGATCGAGTTCGGTCCCCCCCGCCTCCCGCCGCCCGGCCCCCCCGCCGGCCCACGGCACGATTCGAAGCATCGGAGTCGCATGGCCGTCGGCATCCACAAACCGGGTCAGGGCTACTGGGTCCGCGTCCTCACCGCGTGCTACCTGGGCGTGATCGTCCTGGCGGCCGCGGCGTGGTGCGCCAGCCAGGCCAAGCTTGTCCTTGACACCGTCCCCAAGTCCACCTTCGAGGTCGCCCTCGCCTCCCAGACCGGCACCGTCGCCCCCGGGCAGACCGTCGGCGTGATGCGGGCCTCCCCCGCCAACCCCGAAGCGTTCGACCAGGTCGGCACCGCCCGCGTCGCCAGCTTCGACGAGGCCAATCGTCGCATCCGCCTCACCGACGTCACCACCACCGACGCCTCGGGCGCCATGGAATGGGACAGCACCAGCCGCCTGCAGATCGCCCCGGCCGCCGCGGGCGCCCCGCCGGTCTTCAGTGGCTCCTACAACGGCCGGTATGTCGACGGCGTCGCCGCGATCGAGCCCGTCATCCTCCAGGGCATCGTCGGCGGCGTGGTCATCGTCGTCGGCGCGTTCCTGATCTTCATGTTCGCCGCCTGGAAGCCCAAGAGCGTCGATTTCCTCATCGCCACCGACATGGAGATGCGGAAAGTGAACTGGTCCACCCGCAAGGACGTCATCGGGTCCACCTGGGTCGTGATCCTTACCGCGACCCTCCTGGCGATCGGCCTGTTCGTCGTCGACTACGGCTTCAAGACCCTGTTCCAGCAGATCGGCATCCTCGTCAAGTAAGCCGGGTGTACGGCCTTCGGGCCGCCGGGCCCAGCCCGGCCGGCCCCGTTTCGTGGGATCACGACTGAACGACATACGACGCGGGGCGCCGGCACGGGCCGGACCATAAACCCCCGTCGGCACGTGACGTACCGACTACGGCGGGCGCTGCGGCGTCCGCCGCTTTCATACCAGAGACAGGAGTTTCCTCATGACGAACCCCGCCCCCACCCCCCCCGCCGACGACCGCGCCGGCCTCATCGGCGCAGACGAGCCCATGCGCCGCGAGGGGATGAACTGGTTCGTCCTGCGCGTCGCCAGCAACAAGGAGAACTCCGTCCGCGAAACCCTGCTGCGCAAGGTCCAGATCGAGGGCATGACCCACCTCGTCGGCCGCATCCTCGTCCCGACCGAGAAGACCAAGACCATCAAGGGCGGCAAGCAGCGCATCGTCGAGAGCAAGCTCTACCCCGGCTACGTCTTCGTCGAGATGAAGCTCGAGGACGACGGACGCATCCCCCAGGACGTCTTCTTCCTCATCAAGGAGACCACCGGCGTCGGCGACTTCGTCGGCACCGCCGGGCGCCCCACCCCGATGAAGGAGCACGAGATCGAGAAGATGCTCATCGACTCGCGCAAGCCCACCGACGAGCCCACCATCAAGCTGGTCTTCAGCAAGGGCGAGAGCGTCCGCATCAAGGAAGGCCCCTTCGAGAACTACGAGGGCACCGTCGACGAGCTCTTCCCCGACAAGGGCCTCGTCCGCGTCCTGGTCACCATCTTCGGCCGCCAGGCCCCGATCGAGCTCGAGGAGTGGCAGCTGGGCAAGGCCGACGAGACCTGAACGGCTCTTGCCCACCGCCGTTCCTGATGTAGGCTCCTCTCTGCCCGCGGCTCTCGTGCACGCGGGGCGGAGAAGCCCCATGCACCGGTCGCCCGTTGTGTTGGCGTTCGCCCTCGTCGGCGCCGCCGCGGCCCAGCCCGTCAACCTGTTCAACGACACCCAATTGCCCACCGCCGACTGGTCGGCGTTCATCGTCAGCCAGGGCGGCGGGTTCAGCTTCGGCGCCGGCCAGGCCCTCTCCGGCGGCAACCCGGGAGCCTATCGGACTATCACCCACGCCAGCGCATCGGGCTTCACATTCGGCACCGTCGCCCACGTCCACGCCGCCTCCTGGTGGCCCAGGCGCGACGGCGCGATCACCTCCCTTGACCTCGGCGTCGACGTCAACTGCTTCAACGGCGGCACCAGCGGCGCTGTCGGCTTCGGCTTGGTCGTCGAGCAGAACGGAGTCGTCTACTTCGGCCCCACGTTCGGCGCCGCCACCGGCTCGGGCTGGCGCACCGACCTCCGCCGCACCGGTCTCACCGCCGCTTCCTTCCTCAGCGCCGGTCAGAGCCCCGACTTCTCGCGCGCCGGCGCCCCGCTGCACTTCGGCTTCTTCACCAGCAACGGCACCGGCAACCCAGTTCCCATCTCGTCCTCCAGCGGCGCCGACAACGCCTACGCCACCCTCACCGTCCCCTGCCCGGCCGATTACGACGGCAACGGCGTCATCAACTCCACCGACGTCAGCGAGTTCATCAACCAGTGGTTCACCGACCAGGCCGATGGCACCTTCGCCTCCGACTTCGACCGCAACGGCACCGTCAATTCCACCGACGTCTCCGAGTTCATCAACGCCTGGTTCGATCAGCAGGGCGCCGCCTGCTGATCCCCCGCCCGACCTGGAACGCCCGCGCGAAACCAGCCCCCGCACCCGCCGTCCCTACACTCTCCCCAGGCACCTTCGTGCTCCGGGGAGACTTTCATGACCACGCGCCCGACACGCCCGCGCCGCCGGGGCGGCATCCTCAAGAAGCTCCTGATCGCCCTGGCGATCCTGCTCGTGCTGCTCGTCGTCCTGGTGCTGCTCACGCCCTGGATCGCCAGCAAGGTCGCCCCCGGCTTCATCGAGTCCGCCGCCAACCAGTCCCTCAAGGGCTCTGTCAAGGTCGAGTCCCTGCGCCTGGGCTGGTCCAGCCCCACCGTCATCGGCCCCGTCGAACTCCGTGACGAAGCCGGCAAGCCCGTCGGACGCGTCCGCGTCGAGGTTCCCGTCGGCCTGCTCGGCGCCATCGGCCTGGCCACCGGCGACCTCTCGAACATCAACGTCGGCGAGGTCAAGCTCGACGGCCGCCTCGACGTCGTCCGCAACGCCGACGGCACCATGAACCTCACCAAGGCCCTCGAGCCCCGCAACCCGCCGACCCAGGGCGGCTCCGGCTCGGGCTCCGCGTCCTCGAGCGCGGGATCGAGCCCGATCGACCGCATCAAGGCCAAGCTCACCGTCACCGACCTCGACGTGACGTACAAGGACCTCACCGCCCCCGGGGGCAGCCCCACCAGCGCCATCGGCGTCGACAACTTCGCCGGCTCGGCCGACCTCGACTACGCCGCCAAGGCCGGCACCGCCGACGTGAACGGCGCGTTCGCGGGCAAAGTCCAGAGCGGCTCGGGCGTTGGCGCCGCCGGGAGCGGCGACGACCTCAAGCTCAACGCCCTCGTGAAAGCCACTGGCCTGCCCACCCCGGGCGCCCCCGCCGGTCCGCTCAATCCCAACATCAACGCCGACATCGGCGTTATCGGCGTGCCCATCACCCTCGTCGACGGCCTCGCGGGCTTCGGCGGCGAGCTCGCCGCGTCCATCGGCGCCAAGGCCGACGCCTCGATCAAGGCCGCGGGCACACGCGACAACGCGACCGCCGCGGTCACCCTCACCGCCCCGGGCGCGGGCGCGGACCTCACGCTCGCCTACGACGGCGCCGCGATTACCGCCACCAGGCCCGGGCGGATCTGGACCCGTTCCACGCAGTTCATCGCCGGCCTGCAGGCCGCCCGTCAGCCGCTGGCCAACATCGCCCGCAGCGTCACCCTCGACGCCGCCCCCGGCGTCGACATCGCTCTCGACGCCCTGCGCATCCCCCTGCCCAAGTCCGCCCTGGACAACCTCGACCCCAAGACCCTCGACCTTCGCGGCACCCAGCTCAAGCTCGCCATCAAGGCCGACGCCATGGCCGGGCGCGTCGCCCTCGATCCCCCGCCGCCCGCGTCCCCCGCTGCACCCGGCGCCGCCCCCACGCCCGCCGCTCCCTCCGCGGCGGCGGTGGCGATGAAGCCCTTCAAGGTCGAGCCCGCCACGCTCACCATCACCACCGACGACCTCGCCAAGCGCATCGACATCGCCACCGCCACCCGCGCCACCATCGACGGCCAGAGCGCCGGTGACCTCGAAGTCAGCGTGATGGCCGGCGGCCTGCTCGACCCGCAGGGCCGCGTCCGCGCCCTCAACCCCGGCGCGTCGCCGATCCCCGACACCGTCGACGCCGACATCCGCCTCAAGGGCCTCGCCACCGCATTGGTCAGCCCCGTGCTCGCCGGCCTCAACCTCCCGATCGACCTGCGCGAAGACGTCGGCCCCACGCTCGATGTCCAGCTCGCGGCCATGACCACCGGCCCGGCCCCGGCAGCCCCCGCCGCCCCCGGCACCACTCCCTCCTCCACCACCACCGGCCTTGCCGCCATCCCCCCGCTCACCCTCACCGCGGCCGTCAACTCCGCAAACGTCCGCCTCGATGCCCCGCTCGCCGTCCGCAACGGCATGGTCACCTCCACCGCCGGCAAGCCCGTCACCCTCAACATCGCCAAGGCCGGCCCCGCCGCCCGACGCATCCTCGCCAGGCAGGCCGCATCGGCCCCGGCCGGCTCTTCGCCGATGAAGCTCGACGGCGACGTCCGCATCCGCGCCACCGTCGCTGACCTCGCCGCCCCCCTCGACGCCAAGCAGTTCGACCCCGCGACCATCAAGGGCGCCGCCGAGATTACGCTCGAAGACGCCACCATCACCAGGCCGGCCGCGGCCCCGGTCCAGGGCCAGCCCGCTCCGCCCCCGCCGGGGCCGCTCGCGATCTCCCGCCTCACCGCCCGCGCCACCCTCGCCCCGGGTGACGCCGGCGGCCCGCGCCTCGTCGCCGACGGCAAGCTCGCCCAGTCCGGCGCCCCGTTCACCCTGAACGCCGACATCGCCCTCCCCGGCTTCGCCGAGCAGTTCCCCAAGCCCAAGACCGGCTCGCTCGCCGACATCCTCGGCTTCCGCCCCACCGGCCAGGTCAGCCTCGTCGGCGTCCCCGTCACCCGGCTCGATCCCGCGCTCGAGAAGCTGCTCACCTCGAACCCCACGCCCGGCAACGTCGGCGAGCAGATCATGGGCCTGGTCGCGTCGCTGCTCGGCTCGTCCGCCGACATCACCGCGACCCTCAAGCCCGCCAGCGCGACCGAGAACGCGGTCACCGCCAGCGTCAAGGCCCCGGGCGTCACCGCCGACGTCGGCGCCACGCTCCGCCCCACCGAGATCGCGCTCTCGCGCGCCGTCGTCTCGACCAACCTCCAGCCGCGCCAGCTCGACGGCCTGCTCGACGCCGTCATGCCCCCCGCCGCCGGCGCCGCCCCGCTCCGGCTCGCCCAGCCCGCGGCCCTGAACGCGAGCGTCGACCCCCTGATCGTCCCGCTCAAGCCCGATTCCATGGCCCCTGACATGACGCGCATCCCGCGCGTCATCGCCCGCGCCAGTTCGCCCGGCTACCTCATCGTCAACAACGTCCCCGTCGGCACGCGCCCCGACGGCGCTCCCAAGCTCGAGTCGCTCGGCCTGCGCAACCTCACCATCGCCGCCGACGCCGCGGGCTCCATCCTCTCGGGCGAAAAGGCCGCCCCGGTCGTCGCCTACGTGGACGCCGACGTGCTCCGCGTCGTCAACGGCACGCCCGAGACCCTCACCACCCTCAAGCTCAAGGCCAACGCCTCGCAGGACCTGACCAAGCCGGTCGACGCGACCGTCACCCTCGCGGGCATCAACTTCGCCGGCGTCGACGCCGTCGCCGGCAAGGGCGACGGCCTCATCCCCGGCCTCATCGGGGCCAAGGGCGACGCGTGGATCGCCGCCAAGGGCGTCCCCGACGCCAGGAACCCCGATCTGCGCCTGGAGGTCTCGAGCGAGACCGAGCGCGTCAAGCTCTTCACCGTCAAGCTCGACGCCAAACAGAACGCTGTGCGCCTCGTCGAGCCCACGGCCATCACGCTGCGTCCCGACGTCGCCACCCTCAACCGCGCGGTCTTCCCGCCCTCGCAGACCGGCCCAGGCCCGAGCCTCGACGGCATCGCCGCCATCGAGGTCAAGCTCAACCAGTTCGCCGCCGCGGTCCCCAACGCCGAGCAGAAGACCGGCCCGCTCAAGCCAGGGATCTTCGCCCTCGACGCGGGCATCTCACTCCCCTCGGTCCGCGTGAACACCCCGGTCGCCGGCCCGACCGGCGGCCCGCCCACGATGATCCCCGTCGTGCTCGACGGCGTCCGCCTGGTCGCCAAGTCCGGCGAACCCGGCACCGTCGCGCTCGACGCCGTCATCGACAAGGTCAGCGGCCAGGGCGCCGCCAGCGGCGACAAGGCCACGCTCTCGGCCCGCGTCCGCCAGATCGCCGACGCCTCGGGCAACCTCACCACCGACCGGGCCATCATCGACGCCCAGGCCGACGTCAAGGGCTTCCCGACGGTGCTCGTCGACGCCCTCGCCAACCAGAAGGGCATCCTCGCCGAAACGCTCGGCCCCACCGCGACGCTCGTCGCCACCGCTTCGGGACTCTCCGCCGGCGGCGCCGGCACCGGCTCGCTCACCGCCCGCGCCACCAGCCCGCGGGCCGAGGCCTCGCTCGCCGGCACCCTCCAGAACAAGACCTTCATCGCCAGCGCCCCGCTCGACGTCAAGCTCGTCGAAATCACCCCCAAGCTCGTCGAATCGCTCGCCGGCGCCCTGCCGCTCGTCGGGTCCGCCCAGAAGACCCGCGAGGACGAGCCCGCCACCGTCAAGGGCGAGAACCTGCGCGTCCCCATCGACGGCGACCTGCGCAAGCTCAACGGGCGCGTCGCCGTCACCCCCGGCGTCATGCGGTACACCACCGCCGGTTTCTTCCAGAAGGTCCTCAAGCTCGGCGAACTCAAGGACACCGGCTCCGTCGGTCGCCGGCTCGAACCCTTCGTCGTCAACCTCAAGGACGGCGTCGCCACCTACGACAAGTTCACGCTGCCGATCGGCGAGTTCAAGTTCGAGACCCGCGGCACCGTCGACCTCGTCGACCGCAAGATCGACATCATCACCTACGTCCCGTTCTTCGCCGTCACCGACGAGGTCGCCGGGGCCCTCAACAGCGGCCTGGGCCAGCTGCTCTCGGGCGTCATGCCCGGCGCGATCGACCGCGCCACCATGATCCCCATCCGAACCCGCGGCGCCATGGACAACCCCAAGGTCGAGCCCGACATCCAGCTCTTCTTCAAGGAGAACGGCGAGAACCTCGTCAAGGCCCCCGGCAAGATCCTCGAGGACGGCATCGGCAAGGAACTCAAAAAGGTCATCCCCGGCGGCCTGCCCATCCCGGGCCTCCCGAAGAAGGACGGCGCCAAGCCCCCCCGCTGAAAAGAACCCCGCTGAACGAACCCCGAGCGTGAGCGAGCGGGCCTCCGCGCCCGCACGCTCACGCTGGCCGCCCGCGCGCAGCACAACCCTGCGAGCTGCCGCTGCTCTCGCGCCCGCCCCGCCTCAACTCACTTCCGATCAAGCTCTTTCTGGATCATCTCGGCCAGGTGGTCCTCCTCGCCGGGACCGAACCCAACGCCCGAGTGCAGCACCTTGCCGTCCCTGTCGATCAGGATGAGCGTCGGGATGCCGCTGATGCCGTAGGCCTTCGCAAGGTCGTCCGCCTTGAGCAGCAGCGTGTAGGTGAACTTCTTCTTCTCCATGTACGCGACCGCCGCCTCGTCCTTCTGTTCCCAGCAGTTCATGCCGATGACGGTCACCGGCTTGTCCGCGAACCGCTCGTGCAGCTTCTGGATCGACGGCATCGCCGCACGGCACGGGCCGCACCAGGTCGCCCAGAAGTCCAGCAGCACCACCCGGCCCTTGAGGCTCTCGAGCGACACCTCGTTACCCTTGGCGTCCTTGAGCTTGAACGCCACCGCCGGCGAGCCCACCTCGGCCTTGAGCTCCGGGGCGGCGGCCGCCGGGTCCTGAAGCCCCATGCTCTCGTACGTCCCCGCCTCGGTCGTGAAGCCCTCCGGGACCTTGAGCGCGAAGTCCGCGTCCTTGAGCCCGGCGTTCGCCTTCACGTCCGCCATCTCGCTCACGATCTTCATCTCGGGCCGGTCCTCGCCCCCGCCGACCGTCTTGTACTCCAGCACCACTTTCCGCGGCAGCATGTCCTGCACCCCCAGGTGCTTGACGTGCGTGATGATCACCTTGCCGCCGCCCCCGCCGTGGCCGCCTTCGTCCTCGGCCATCTGCGGCATCTCCATCTCCTCGACGTGGGTGAGCACGCGGCACTTGACGCCCCCCACCTCCTCGTCCGCCCCCAGCGTCAGCCCCGTCGTCTTGAGCCCCGGCATCTCCATGCGGCCTTCAAAGAGCCACTGGGGCATGAGGCCCCACAGCTCCTGCGGCGGCATCAGCGCTTCGGCGTTCTTCACCTCCATCGAAAGGACCTTCTTGGCGGCATGATCGATCCTGGTGATCGTCTTGCCGTCCATCGCCCACTCGCTCGTGACCTTGCCCTTGTCGTCGGTCACCATCGCCCTGTATTTGTCGAACGGCATGCCCATCCCGGCCTTCTCGGGAATCGAGATGGTCATCGTGCCCGTGCTGGTGCCCTCGGGCGAAGCCCCCTGCTGCTTGATCTTGAAGCTGATGTCCCGCACCTTCGCGACGGCCGCCTTCGACGCGTCGAGCACCTTGCGGGCCTCCGCATCAACCGTCGCCGCACCCGGCGCCGCCGCGGCGGGCTTCGCGTCCGCGGGCTTGGTCTCGGCCGGCTTGGTGGCCGGCTGCGCCGCGCCGGCGCCCTGGGCAAGTCCCCGGGCGGGGGTGAGCGCGACCGACACGCTGGCGAGCGCGAGCACGATCGGACAAGCGAGCGACTTCATGGCATTCCTTTCAGTACGCCGGCGACGACCTCGCCCCGACGCCAACCCCTGACCCGCACTCAACCGCAATCCGGTTCAATCGTTCGCCAGGCTGAACATCGATTCAAGCGGGAAACCGCGCGACCCGCGTACGCTCGCGCATGCCCACGCTCGGACGCGTCGTCATCGCCGGCGGCTCCGGTTTCATCGGCGTCTCGCTCGCGCGCCACCTCACCGCCGCGGGCGCCGACGTCGCCGTCCTCTCCCGCCGCCCGGCGCCTCGATCCGTCCCGTGGCGCACGCTCGAGTGGGACGCTCGCACGCTCGGACCGTGGACCGATGCGCTCAACGGCGCCTCCGCCATCGTCAACCTCACCGGGCGCACCGTCGACTGCGTCAAGACTCCCGACCATGTCGACGAGATCCTCCGTTCGCGCGTCGAATCCACGCTCGTGCTCGGCCGCGCCTGCCGTACCGTCCCCAACCCCCCGCCCGTCTGGGTCCAGATGTCCACCGCCCACATCTACGGCGACCCGCCCTCGGCCCGCTGCGATGAGTCGTCACCGCTGGGCCTGGGCCTCGCGCCCGACGTCGGCCGCGCGTGGGAATCTGCCTTCGCGTCCGCGGCCCTCGCGTCGCAGCGCACCGTCATCCTGCGTACATCCTTCGTCGTCGGCCGCCCGAACCCCGGCGGCGCCGGCGCCCTGGGCAAGCTCGGCCTGCTCGCCCGGCTGGGCCTCGGCGGCGTCGTCGGCGCCGGCACGCAGGGCATGTCGTGGCTCCACGAGCGCGACATGAACCGCATTTTCGAGCGCGCCATCACCGACGCCTCCATGGCCGGCGTCTACATCGCCTCGAGCCCCGGCCCCGTCAGCCAGCGCGAGTTCATGAAGACGCTCCGCCGCCACGCCGGCGGGCTTGGCCGCCTGGGCATCGGCCTGCCCGCCCCGGCGCCGCTCGTGCGCCTCGGCGCGCCGCTCGTCCTGCGCACCGACCCCGAGCTCGCGCTTTACGGCCGCTACGTCCTGCCCAGTCGCCTTCTGGCCGAGGGCTTCGAGTTCACCTTCCCCCACCTCGACCAGGCACTGAAAGACGTCCACGGCGGCTAGCGCACAACGACGGGACAGCCGTCTTGCTTCGCTGTTGTGGTTCTTTGCTGCTCTGCTGCTTTGCAGCGTTCTCGCGTTAACGCGTTATCGCATTCTCCCCCGCCATTCTCCACCGATACACACCCCACTCCACCGCCACGCCGAACCCCGCACGCAGCAGGTTCCGCAGCGATCCCTCGGCCGCCGTGTTGGTCTCGCTCACGCACCACGCAGCGCCCAACTCCGCCGCTCGCGATACCCGAGCCGCGATGAGGGCCGACTGGGCCCCGCGCCCGCGGTACGCCGGATCCGTCCCTGCCCAGCCCAGGTAGAGAAACCCCGACTCCACCGGGTCCATCACCAGTGCCGCGCTCGCCCCGCATGTCCCGGCGTCGAACGCCCCGTACAGCTCCGCCCACCCGTTTGCCACGATCGTCTCTGCGGCCGCGATCCCCGCCGCCGTCCCCCCCGCCTTCACCGACTCCATCGATCGCCGCACATCACCCGGATCGATCCGTCGGACATGCAGCGTGCTCGGCCGCGCGGGCGTGATCGCTTCCGCCCGTCGCACCAGCGACACGTACCGCACGTGCGGCACCCGCTGCGCGCCGACGCGGGCCAGCTCGTCCGCACCTCCCGCGCCCAGGCCCACGGGAGAAACCCACAGGAACGCCCCCGTAGCGCCGGCCCGGTGCACCGCGGCACGCATCTCGTCCACGTCCGCGCGCGTGAGCGGCGACGCCACCCCGAGCCAGTGCACCCGGTTCCGCCCGCTGGACGCGAACTCCCCCTCGTCGCCGGGCGCCAGCCGGCACCAGCCGCGGGCAAGGTCCGTCACCGTGCAGTCCGATCGCGCACCGGTCGTTCGGCGCGTCGTGCGGTCGACATGCCGACCAAGCTCGACGATCGAAAGCGTGTTGTCCGCCTGCGCCATGGTGGTCATCATCCACGACGCGGACGGGGCCGTCCACCCGCGCCGCCGCATCCCGCCCGCCCGCGCACGCTCGAATCGTTCATCCCGTCGGTCCACCCGGCCTGCGCCGGGCCGGCTCCCCTACCATCCTCAGTTCGCTCGGGGCGCGGCCCGGAGCCGCACGAGGCACCAGTCCCCAACGGCCTGCTGCCCAGTGCCCTCCCAAGCCGCTGAGACGCACCCGTTGAACCTGATCCGGTTCGCACCGGCGGAGGGAAGCGACCTGCTGTTCGTCGACCACACGCTCTCTGCCCGCGCGCACCCTCACCGGGCCCGGCGATCGCTCGCCGCATGCCCCTCCTGCGCCGAATCCACCGGCCTCCCGTGCAAGGACCCGACCCCATGACCACCAGCCACGCCGCCCGCCCCCTCTCCCGCTTCGCACCCCCACTGCACGGCGCCCGCAACCCCGGCCACGAGCCCGCGGCCACCACACCCGGCTCCTTCGCCCTCGCCCCCGACGTCGGCGGCCCCCTCATGTTCGCCAGCCCCGACACCCCCGGCATGCCCGCTCCCAGCGACAAGACCGCCTGGGACTTCCTGCCCCAGGGCTGGACGGTGTCAAGGTGGCAAGGTGACGAGGTGGCAAGCCAGACCCTCGACACCCAGACACCTCGACACCTCGACACCTCGTCCGTCACCTTCACCACCGCCCGCGGCGAGCGCCTGCGCGTCACCTACCCCGCCTCGTTCACCCCGATCACCCAGCTCGAATCCGCCCGCCTGGGCATCGTCACGCCCCAGATGCGCCGCGTCGCCCAGCGCGAGCCCCACTTCGACGCTCTCTTCCCCGGCCGCGGCCCCGAGGCCGTCCGCGACGAGGTCGCCGCCGGCCGCCTGGTCATCCCGGCCAACATCAACCACCTCAAGTACACCCTCGACCCCATGGCCATCGGGCGCGCCAGCCGCACCAAGGTCAACGCCAACATGGGCGCCAGCCCCGTCTCCAGCGGCACCGACGAGGAAGTCGAAAAGCTCAAGTGGGCCGAACGCTGGTCCGCCGACACCGTCATGGACCTTTCGACCGGGGGCGACCTGGACGAGTGCCGCGAGGCAATCATTCGGGCGAGCACCGTGCCGATCGGGACGGTGCCGATCTACTCGATGATCATCGGGAAGAAGATCGAGGACCTCGACTGGCCCACCGTCGCCGCGTCGCTGCACCACCAGGCCCGCCAGGGCGTCGACTACTTCACCATCCACGCCGGGGTGCGGTTGGGGCATCTCAAGTACGTCAAGAACCGATTGATCGGGATTGTGTCCCGCGGCGGATCGCTCCTGGCCAAGTGGATGCTCGTGCACAGCCGCGAGAACCTCATGTACACCCATTGGGAGGACATCTGCGACATCCTCCGCCAGTACGACGTGACATTCTCGATCGGCGACGGCCTGCGCCCCGGCGGGCTCGCCGACGCCACCGACGACGCCCAGCTCGCCGAACTCGAGACCCTCGGCGAACTCACCGAGCGGGCGTGGCGCCGCGGCGTGCAGGTCATGATCGAGGGGCCCGGGCACGTGCCGTTCGACCAGATCGAGTACAACGCCAAATTGCAGCGCCGGCTGTGCCACGGGGCGCCGTTCTACGTGCTGGGGCCGCTGGTCACCGACATGTTCCCGGGATATGACCACATCACCAGTTGCATCGGGGCCACGTCCATGGCCTACCACGGCGCGGCGATGCTGTGCTACGTCACGCCCAAGGAGCACCTGGGGCTGCCGAAGAAGGACGACGTGAAGCAGGGGTGCATCGCGTACCGGATCGCGGCGCACGCCGCGGACGTGGCGCTGGGGATCCCCGGCACGCGCGACCGCGACGATGAACTGACCAAGGCCCGCGCGGCCCTGAACTGGGAGAAGCACTTCGAACTGTCGTTCGACCCCGACACGGCCCGGGCGTACCACGACGAGGACCTCGACGTCGACACGGACTTCTGCGCCATGTGCGGGCACGACTGGTGCAGCGTGCGGATCAGCAAGGAGATCCAGGAGTTCGCCAGCGGCAAGGCCGAGGGGTTCGAGCGCGTGGGCGCGAACGGACGCGTAGGCGCCCCGAAGAAGTCCGACGCCCTCACGCCCGAGCAGCAGGAAATCCTCGCCAAGCGCGGCGTCCTGAGCCCCGACGAGATCCACAAGCTCGCGGCGAAGACGAAGCGGGCAATGGGCAATGAGCACTCGGCAATGGGGAACGCGTCCCCCGGCCGCGACGCCGCCCCATTGCCCACGGCCCATCCCCCATCGCCCGACCCCAAGCTCTCGTGCCATTCGGATTACGTCGACCCCGACACGGCCAAGAAGATTCAGGCGGAGAAGGTGGGTCGGGAGGTGCTGGTGAGCGTGGATGTGCGGCCGGCGCTGGGGATTGGGAAGGATGAAAGCCGGGTTGTCTGACTCGGCCGTTGTTCACGCGGCGAGCGATTTGCGGGGACTCGTGCACGGTTCACCCTGTGCTTGCGCACAGGGCTCGTCGGTTCGTGCTTTCGTGTTGGGCGGCCTTCGGTACACTCGCCCCATGACCGCTCAGTCCATCGCACAGTTCGTCGCCGAGACCGCCGACCGGGCCCAGGCCGGGTCGCTCTTTGAGGTCGAGTCGACGCACTTCCTGCAGGTCAACCTCGCGTCGTCGCACGTGTGGATCAAGGTGGGCGCGATGGTCGCGTACATCGGCGAGATCGGGTTTGAGCGCGAAGGCGCGTTTGACCGCGGCGTCGGGGACTTTCTCAAGAAGACGCTCACCGGCGAGGGGGCCCGGCTCACCAAGGCCGCGGGCACCGGGGCTCTGTACCTCGCCGACCGCGGCAAGCGGATCACGCTGCTCACGATCGAGAACGAGAGCCTGGTGGTCAACGGCGAGGACCTGCTCGCCGTGCAGGACGGCGTGCAGTGCGACATCACGATGATGCGAAAGGTTTCGGCGATCGCCTCGGGCGGGCTGTTCAACGTGCGCTTGACCGGGCGCGGCGTGGTCGCGGTCACCACGCACCACCGGCCGCTCACGCTCGTGGTCAAGCCGGGGCGCCCGGTCTACACCGACCCGCAGGCCACGGTCGCGTGGTCCGGGTCGCTCACGCCGGAATTCAAGACCGACCTGCAGCTCAAGACCTTCGTGGGCCGCGGCAGCGGCGAGAGCTTCCAGATGAAGTTCGAGGGCGACGGGTTCGTCGTCGTGCAGCCTTACGAGGAATCGGGCATGCAGCGCGGCGGGTGACATGCGGCGCCGGGCCCCGCGCGCACGCAGCGGAGCCCGGTAGCACGAGGTGCTGACGTGGCCCGATCGAGGCGGAGCGGGAATCGGCCCGGGAGCGCAGCGCTGAGACGCTGATGGCGCCAACGCGGTCCAGAGTGCAGCGGGCGTCATCCGCAATGACACCCGCTGCACAAGTTGATGTGATCGTCAGAGACGCGAGCCCGGGCCTATCACCGACGTGGGCCGCCGCGCTTGCGTCGATCGAGCAGGCGGCCGAGGATCGCTTGAGCGTGGCCGCGGCGTTGTCGATGGCGGCGTAGTAGCTCGCGGCGGTGCTCTCGATGCGGAGCGTGGCGAGGCCGGGGCGGGAGACCAGGACGGTGCAGCGCTTGTCGACGCCGCCGCGCGGGCCGTTGAGGTCGCTGAGGCGGACGGCGACGGTGCCGGCGGCGTGGCCGAGGCGGGCCGCGGCGGCGCCGATGCGCCGGGTGATGTACTCGTGCTGGGCGGCGGTGGTCTTGATCGCGCCGTCAAAGAGCCGGATGTTCATGTCGTTCTCCCGTGGCGTGCGATACCGGGTGATACGCCGCGGGAGTGTGGCTGTTCGGCGCGGCCGACGCCGAAAGGAGGCCGCTCACGGATCGGCGGGCGGCGGGTGGGGGTGAATCGGTCGCGGTACTGTCCGGCATGGGCCTTCGCGGCGTGCACCACGTGGCGATCATCGTGTCGGACATCGCGGCGGCGAAGCGGCTGTACGTGGAGATCCTCGGCCTGCGCATCGTGCACGAGGCGTACCGCGCGGAGCGGAGGTCGCACAAGGTCGATCTTGCGCTGCCCGACGGCGTGCAGATCGAGCTGTTCACGTTCCCGGACGCACCGGCGCGGGTGAGCAACCCCGAGGCCCGGGGCCTGCGGCACCTGGCGCTGGCGGTCGACGGGCTCGATGCGGAGATCGCGCGGCTGGCGGGCGCCGGCGTGATGGCCGAGCCGGTACGGGTTGACGAGTTCACGGGCCGGCGGTTCACGTTCATCCGCGACCCCGACGGGCTGCCGATCGAGCTGTACGAAGCGGGGTGAAGTCGGCACAGCCGCGGGGCGGCGGCGGGGTTACTCGCGCGGGTACTTCGAGTCGAGCTGTGTGCGTTTGGCGCGACCGTGTTCACTCTGGTCAAGGAGGTAGTCGATCTTCTCCTCGACGCGGTTCTGGCCTTCGGACGACTGCGAGCTGCCGACGTACCACAGCCACGAGAGGCCCACGACCTGCCACACGAGCTGCAGGAACTCCGACTGCCAGTTCTCGAGCGTGTCACGCGAAACCTCGACGAGATACTCGCTCACCACGGGCTCGGCGCCCCGGCCGCGGGCCTCGTTGGCGTAGGCGAACCAGGCGAAGACCCAGTGTCCGACGAACGAGAACGCGAAGAAGCCGAGCGTGACCCAGACGAAGCCGTACTTCATCTTTCGACCGACGGCCATGTGTGCACTCCGACGCGCCCCCACCGCCCACTGTCCACTTCAGCCCGCGCGCCCTGAAGGCCGGCGCTCGATGGAATACATCACCCTGCATCGGGCGGGTGTGATGAGCGTGAGGTTCGGGCGCAAAGATCGCTCACGCTTGGTTCACGAGCCAGCCAACGGCGTTGCGGGTGGGCACGCGGATGGGGTAGGCTGTGGACATGTCCACCGACGTGTCCCTGCACCTTCTCAGTCGGGTCCGGATCGGGTCACCGTGCGATGTGCGATGGGAGCAGATGACCGGCGACGATCGCGTGCGGCACTGCGCGCAGTGCGACCTGAAGGTGTACAACTTCTCGGCGATGGCGGGAGACGAGGTCGAGGCGCTGCTGCGGTCGCACGTTGCCCCCGGCGGAGCCCGCGTGGGCGAGCGGCTGTGCGCGAACTGGCGCCGCCGGCGCGACGGCACCATGATCGTCGGTGATTGCCCCGTCGGGGCGGCGAAGGCGCGGGCCCGCGTCGTCGGTGTGTTCGCGCGGGTCGCGGCCGCGATCGGGCTGGCGTCGCTCATTCCGGCGTGCGGGTCCTCGGACATGGGCGGGAGGGTGGCGGTGCCGCAGGACGATGAGGCGGTGGTGACCACGGGCGGCGAAGGTACGGTCGAGTCAGCGGCGGGCGACAGAACCGACGCTCCGACGAAGCCGGGTCCGTGAATGCCGGGGTTCACGGGGAAATGGGGGGGGCCGTCGCCCAACCTGTTCGCCGCGGGTTGGGTGGTGCAGGCGTGGCACCGCGTGGGAAATCAAGCGCCGAGACGGAACCGTGTCGGCGGCCATCGGGTCAAAGACGAGGTGACGGCTGGCACCTGTAACGCCGATGGCCGATTGCGGCGAGCGGTTGAGCGCGACGGGTCGGGGCGGAGCGGGGGCATTCGGAGTGGTCACCATGGCCGCCGACGTATCGCTGGAACTGCTTGACCGTGTCCGGATCGCGTCGCCGTGCCCGGCGAAGTGGGAGGACATGACCGGCGATGAGCGGGTGCGTCATTGCGCCGCGTGCAACCTGAACGTGTACAACCTCTCGGCGATGAGCCGCGAGGACGCGGCGGCCCTGCTCGCGTCGCACCTTACGCCGACGGGGGCCAAAAGCGGCGAGCGGCTGTGCGGGACGTGGCTGCGGCGCGCGGACGGCACGGTCATCTTCGGTGACTGCCCGGTTGGGTTCGCGAAGGTGCGAGCGCGGACGCGTCGCGCGGCGGCGCGGCTGGCCGCGGCCGTCGGGCTTACCGCACTGCTCTCGGGCATGCTGGCGCGTGCGGAGCGGTCCGGCTGGGATCCGCGTGAGTACGCGGCGTTTGAAACCGTGGCGCGCTGGATCGGCGTGCCGGGGCCGATCCTCAAGCAGATGCGCACGGCGGGGGCGATGGTGATCCTCCCCGTGCTTCCCTCCGTCACGCAGACGTCTCCTGACGTGGCGGTCGACCAGTCGGAGGCACGATGACGGGCCCCCACCCGGATGTTCCGCTGCACGTGGTGATCGACCGGCTCCGGGTCGCCTCGGCGTGCCCGGCGCGGTGGGAGGACATGACCGGGAACGACACGGTGCGGCGGTGCGCACGGTGCAACCTGGATGTGCACAACCTCTCAGCGATGACGCGGACGGAGGCCCAGTCGCTGCTGTCGTCGCGGCTGGGGCCGGACGGGCTGCTTTCGGGGCGGCTGTGCGCGGGCTGGCGTCGCCGGGCCGACGGCACGATCATCTTCCGCGAATGCCCGGTGGGCGTCGCCGGCGCGCGGGCGGCGCTGCAGCGGTCGATTGCGCGGGTCGCGGCCCTGGTGGGCCTGGCCTCGTTCGTCGGATTCCTGGCGGCGCGGGCCGAGCGGAACGGCTGGGATCCGCGCGGCTATCGCTCGTTCGCGCTGGTGTCCTCATGGATCGGGGCCGACGGGGCCGCGCAGACGATCAGCGCGCCCGGGACGTTCCTGCTGGGCGATGTGTATATCCCCCCGCCGCCCGCGAGCGGCTCGGGCCCAGCACAGGAGTCGACGCCGTGATTCCCTTCGTGCTCGGCGCCGCCATCGTGTACGCGGCCCTCGCGGGCTGGACGATCGAGCAGGGCACGGTGTGGTCCGACCCGAGGCCGGGGGCGGTGTGGGCGTTCGCGTGCGGGCTGCCGACGCTCGTCACGCTCGTGGTTGGCGAAGCGGTCCGGCTAGCGCGCGGGTCATGGACGCTCAATCCGCGGGCGCGCCGACGATTGCGGTCGGGCGTGTGCGGCGTGGCCGCGGGAGCCCTCGGGGCGGCGGGCATCTCGGTGCTTCTGGCCACGACCAACCTGCCCAGCCCGCTGGTCCTGGTTGCCTGCCCCGCTACGGCGGCGCTGCTGGTGACTCTGCCGATGCGCGGGTGGCGGCGCGGGTGGTGCGTGGCGTGCGGATACGACCTGCGCGCAGCGACGGTGAAGACGGGAACGGGGTGCCCGGAGTGCGGATTGGTGGACTCGTGAACGCGCGGGTGCGGGCGAGGGGATTTCGCCCACGCCGCGGGGCTCGCGGATGGCCATGACGATTTCATCGACCTGACGGGAATCCCCGGCGTTCGCCCCGGAGGCTGGTCAGATGAACTTGGTGGTCAGCGTGATCTTCGTGCCGGCGAGGGCCTTGGAGACGGGGCAGGAGGTCTTGGCGGTCTCGGCGTACTTCTGAAAGTCCGCCGCGGTCATGCCGGGGACCGAGCCTTCGAGTTCGAGCTCGATGAGCGGGATGGCGAAGCCCGCCCCCTGCTTCTCCAGGTGGACCTTGGCGGTGGTCTGCAGGTGCTTGGCGGTGGCGCCCGCGGCCCCGATCAGGGCAGAGAGCTGCATGGTGAAGCAGCCGGCGTGGGCGGCCCCGATGAGTTCTTCGGGGTTGGTGCCCTGGCCGTCGGCGGTGCGGGCCCGGAAGTCGTACGGGGCGTCGAGCGTCTTGCTCTGGACGGTGATGTGGCCCTTGCCCTCGGTCAGGTTGCCCGACCAGCGGGCCTGTGCGGTGCGGAACGGCATGGGGAGACTCCTCTGGGTGGGGACGGTAGTCGCGCGAGGCGACGCGGAGATGAAAAGTTCACCATGGAGGACACAGAGCGCACGGGGGGAAGTGGTGGCTTTGGACCTTGAAGCCAAGCTTCTCGCCCCGTGTCCTCCGTGTTCTCCGTGGTGAAGTGCCCTCCTCGGCATCCTCTGCGCCTCTGCGGTGAGCGATTCTTCTGACTTGACGGCGCGTCACGCTTTCGGGGCGGTGGTGGGCCGCTCCCCGTCCATGCGCCACACGTGCCGAACGGCCGAGAGGACCTTGTCGATGGTGGCCTGGTCGAGCTTGCGCCCCTCCATGACATGGCGGGCCAGCGCCACGCCGGCTTCGCCTTCTTCGAGCACCACGGCGGTGGCGCCCGCGCTCAGCAGCGGCTCGCGCTCGGCGAGGTAGCGGGCCCGGACGGTGATCTCGGCGCTGGGATTGATGTCGCGCACGGCGAGCACGAGCGGGACGCGCCCGCCGCTGTGGGCGAGCGTGCACACGACGTGCACGGCCTTGGCGACGCCGGCCTGCTCGAGGACCTCGCGGCGCGTCCCGTCGCCGTAGATGGCCGGGCGGCCCGAGCGGGTCAGCCCGCTGATCGTGTCGATGTTCATGTCAACGATGACGGTCTGCAAGCCGGCGTCGCGGAGCATGGCGTCGACGAGCCGGCCGACGGGGCCGTAGCCGATGATGACGGCGAGCGGGCGGGTCTCGGACTGGACCGCCTCGGCGGCCGGGGCGTTGACGGCCAGGGCGCGCCGGTCGGCGCGGGCGTTGAGCAGCCGCCAGAGCGTGGGGCTGCGGCGCAGGGCCGCCTCGAAGCGGTCCATCGAGCGGAACAGCAGCGGGTTGAGGGTGATCGAGACGATGGCGGTGACCGCGAGCAGTTGCAGACCCAGGTCGGGGATGATCTTGTGGCTTGCGGCGAGCTGGGCGAGGATGAACGAGAACTCGCCGATCTGCCCCAGGCCGATCGCGACGGTCAGGGCCGTGCGGGCCGGGTAGCCCAGCACCGCGACGATGACGAGGGCCGCGAGCGGCTTGGCGATGAGCACGACCGCGAGGCACGCGGCGACCATGACCGGCTGATCGACGATCACCTGCGGGTCGACGATCATGCCGACGGAGACGAAGAAGATCACGGCGAACGCGTCGCGCATGGGCAGGGCGTCGGCCGCGGCCTGGTGGCTGACGGGCGACTGGGCCACGACCATGCCCGCGAGGAAGGCGCCCAGCGCGACCGACGCGCCGAAGAACACGGCCGAGCCCACGGCGATGGTGATCGAGAGCACCAGGACCGTGAGCGTGAAGAGCTCGGGCGAGCGGAGCTTGGCGACCTGGTTGAGCACCCACGGGGCGACGCGCGAACCGGCGAGCAGCACGATCGCCACCAGCGCCGCGAGCTTGCCCAGGGCCAGGCCGATGGTGACCAGGGCGGAGGGGGCCTCGCCGGCGGCGTCGGGCGCGGCCGGGGCCAGGAACGGCACAAAGACGAGGGCCATGACCGTGAAGATGTCCTCGACGATGAGCCACCCCACGGCGACGTGGCCGTGCGAGGTGTTGAGCATGTCGCGGTCCATGAGGACGCGCAGCAGCACCACGGTGCTGGCCACGGCCATGGCCATGCCGAGCACGGCGGAGGAGCGGACGCTCCAGCCCATCATGCTGAACAGGGCGACGGCCGCGAGCGTCGCGACGAGGCTCTGACCCACGGCGCCGGGGATCGCGACGTTGCGAACGGCGACGAGGTCCTTAAGCTTGAAATGCAGGCCAACGCCGAACATGAGCAGGATGACGCCGACCTCGGCGAGCTGGTGGGCGATGTGAGGATCGCCCGCGAACCCGGGGGTGTTCTTGCTGATCGCCACCCCCGCGAGCAGGTACCCCACGATCGGGGACAGGCCGAGGCGCTCGGTGATGAGGCCCAGCACCCACGCCGCGGCGAACGCGGCGGCGATGGTCGTGAGCAGAGGAAGGTTGTGGATGCCCCCGGGGTCGCCCGCGGCGGGGTCCGCCAGGGCGAGGACGGCGTTGGGCACGAGAAGGCCGACGTCGTTCATCGGGCAGTGTAGAAAGTGATCGGGCCGAACAACCGGATGAAGTGGGTTCAACACGGATCGGCGGAATCGCCCCCGCGCGGCGGCCGCCTGTACGGGCGATGGACGGATCTCGAGGATTTCAACGCAACGTCCGACCGGGCTCGGGCATCGAATACAGAATGAGCCGCCTGGGCGGCAGAGTGGAGCGAATCGATGCGATGGACCACGTTGGTGGGGCTGGTGACGGTGGGTGTGGCGGTGGGCGTCACGCTGGGCATGGAGATGTTCGGCGTGAGCGGCAAGCCGGAGGTGCGGCGCGTCGAGCCGCCGGCGGGGGAGGCGAACCAGGACGAGCTGATCGACATGCTCGTGCGGCGCCTGGGGGGGAAAGTCACGATTGAACAGTCGGGCGGCAAGCCCGCTGGGGAGAACGCCGTGAAGACAGCGATCGACGGGAAGGGGACGACGGTGGCGGGCGCGCGGAGGTTCTCGCGCTCGGGGTTCGACATCACGCCGCTGAGCGAGGCGGAGGTCGCCAAGCTCGCCGAGAAGCTCAAGCCCGAGGAGCGCAAGATCCTGCTCGACAAGGGCACGGAGCGGGCGTTCTGCGGGACGCTCCTGGACAACAAGAAGAAGGGTGTGTACGTCAGCAAGCTGGGCGGGCTGCCGCTGTTCCGCTCAGACGACAAGTTCAACTCCGGCACGGGCTGGCCGAGCTTCTTCCAGCCGTATGACCCGGAGCACATCCGCTACGTGAAGGACACGAGCCACGGGATGGTGCGGGTGGAGATTCTGGACGCCCGCAGCGGCGGACACCTGGGGCACGTCTTCGAGGACGGCCCGGCCCCGACGCACCTGCGCTACTGCCTCAACAGCGAGGCGCTGGACTTCATCGAAGCGCGGCCGGACGGGACGATCCCGTGGCCCGACGGGATGGCGCCGGTGGCGACCGAGACCGCGTACTTCGCGGGCGGATGCTTCTGGGGTGTTGAGGACCGGTTCCAGCAGACGCCGGGCGTGTTCAACGCCGTGAGCGGCTACCAGGGCGGCAAGACGGAGAAGCCGACGTACAAGGAGGTCTGCACGGGGACGACGGACCACGCGGAGACGGTGATGGTGACGTTCGACCCCAGGCAGATCACCTATCGCCAGCTGCTGGAGAAGTTCTTCAAGTACCACAACCCGACCACGATGAATCGCCAGGGGCCGGACGTGGGGACGCAGTACCGCTCGGCGATTTTTACCGTGAACGAGCAGCAGCAGAAGGAGGCGGAGGCCTTCATCGCCGAGCTGCAGAAGTCCGAGCGCTTCAAGGGCAAGACGATCGTGACGCAGGTGGTGCCGGTGAGCAAGGCCGGGCCGTTCTACGCCGCGGAGATCTACCACCAGGATTATCACGAGAAGAACGGCGGGCACTGCGCCCTGCCGGACGAGTGAGGCGTCGTCCCGGCGGCGGGCACGATGACCCGGTGTGTTGAACGAGGCCCCGGGGTACGCCACCCGGGGCCTTGTTGCGTACCGGCTCTATGCTCGACCATGGCCCTGACCCCTGAAACCGCCCGGGCGTTCGCCGACCGCTGGTACGCGGCCTGGAACGCGCACGACATCGACGCGATCATGGCGTGCTACGCGCCGACGATCTCGCACTCGTCACCGTTCATCAAGCGGTACAACGGCACCGACGACGTGGCCCTGGTCGGCATTGCGGCCGTGCGCGACTACTTCGCCCGGGCCCTGCAGCGCAACCCCACGCTGCGGTTCGACCCGATGCACATCACCGTCGGGCTCGAGTCGGTGCTGCTGGTGTACCGGCGCATGAGCGGCGACCTCGCCGGCGAGGTGTTCTTCCTCGACGACTCGGGCCTGATCGTGCGCTCGGTGTCGCACTACGGCTGAGATCGGGGTCGGTCCCCGCGTGTCGCCACCACGCTCAGGCGGCCAGGTGCTGCCTGCTCGACTCGGACGCGACCGCGCGCCGGCGAGCGTGGTCCGCGCCGTTGGCCAAAACCGCGCAGAACTGTTCGGCGAAGGCCCGCCAGTCGCGCTGCAGCTCGTCGCACCAGTCGGACCCGGCGTTGCGCTGCACGGCGCTGACGATCGCCCACGTGAGGGCCTGGCGGGCGGCCGCGGCGTCGAAGCCCCGAGCGAACGCGCGCTCGCCGAGCCGCTGGACGTCGGCCTGCACGCCGTCGAAGTTGGGGAGGTTCTTGGCGATGTACGCCACGGCGCTCAGGGCGCCGAAGCGCTGCTCGGCGGTCTGGAGGCGGACACAGGTGGTGATGCCCGGGAACGCGGACCGCATGGCCGCGACCACGTCGCTCAGCATCGGCGCGAGGTTCTCGTTCTGGCGGGCGAGGTGGGAGCACAGGCGCGAAGCGGCGTCGGGAGAGAGCATCGGGACCTCCAAGGGGTGTCGAACGGAGTTGACGTCGGCCGGGCGAGGCGGGGGACACGAGCCGGCGAGGCTGACCACGTCGGCGAGGCGCTCTCCCACCCGTTACGCCCGGCAGCGCCGGGGCGCCGGGCCCGAGAACGCCTCGCGGCGGGCGTTGGAGACTTGTGGCATCAACACCCGCGGCGAGCCGCAGCCGGAGAGGATCGCGACCGTAAAATCGGACCATGACGACGGCGAAACCTCGTGAGTCCTGGGTGTGGCGGGTTGTTCGGGGCGCGGCGATCGTCGGGGCGGCGTTCGCGGGATGGACGATCGCGTCGCCCTCCGCCGGGTGGAGCGACGGCGACGACGGCACCAAGGCCGCCAAGCCGGACGCTACAGCCCCGGCAGCGCCGCGGGAGCTGCTGACATCGCTCGACGGGGCGGTGGTCATCGGGGCGAGCGTCTCGGACGGCTTCGGGACGACCCTGTCGCCCCCGCCGGGGCCGACGGGCACGCCGTCGAGCGTGGTGCTCGTGAACTTCGCCGAGATCCTCGGCGCGGTCACCGGTCGGGACGGGCCGCTCGCGTCGAGCACGAGCTCGTTCTTCTTCCAGCGGCCCGACGCCACGGCCGAGACGCAGCTCGCGTTCGCCAAGGGCCGCTCGCCGAAGGTCGTGTTCGCGATCGACTACCTGTTCTGGCACTCCTACGGCGGCGGGATGCGGGAAGAAGACCGGCTCAAGGTGCTGGAGCGCGGGCTCGCGCGGCTGGACCAGCTCGACGCCCCGATCGTCATCGCCGACCTGCCCGACATGTCGCACGCCGTGGGCATGATGCTCTCCAGGACCCAGGTGCCCAAGCCCGAGACGCTCGCGGTCCTGAACGCCCGCATCCAGGAGTGGGCGAAGCAGCGCGGCAACGTCATCATCCTGCCGATGTCCGGTGTGGTCGCGAGCGCGGCCGCGAACAAGCCGCTCACGCTCGGCGGGCGCACCTATCCGGCGGGTGAGTCGCGGGCCCTGCTCACCGCCGAGGGGCTGCACGCGAGCGTGGACGGGGAGACCGGCGTTGCGATCGAGGCGCTGGATCGCCTGGTCGCCACGGGGATCCTCGACCCGTCGGTCCAGATTGAACGGAACATGGACACGGTGAAGGCCCGGCTTCTGGCCATGAAGCTGGGCAAGGGGGCGAACCCCGCGAACTCGACCCAGCCGGCGGACAAACCCGGCGCCACGAAGCCAGACGGGGAGGGGCCGAAGGATGGCTCGGGGGGTGGCCCGGCGGCCCCGAATCGGCCAAAGTAAGATGCTGTTCTCTTGGCGGGCCGTACGGCGGAGGCGTCAGGCACGTTCATGACCGAACCACTGGGAGTACACCCAAGCTCATCCGGTCCCGGTGACGGTGCGCAGACGCCGCTGCCAGGGGCGCATCAGGTGACGCTGCTCATCGAGGCCGCGGCCCGGGGCGACCAGAAGGCCAGCGCCGAGCTGCTCCCGCTGGTGTATGAGGGCCTGCGTCGGCTCGCCGACCAGAGCATGCGGAACGAGGCGCCCGGGCGCACGCTGCAACCCACGGCGCTGGTGCACGAGGCCTACCTGCGCCTCGTGGGCGGGTCGCCGGACGTGCGCTGGGCGAACCGCGCCCACTTCTTCGCCGCCGCGGCCCAGGCGATGCGGCGCATCCTGGTCGAGCGGGCCCGGCACCGGCGCAGGCTCAAGCACGGGGGCGGGCGAGAGCGGGTCGCGCTCGAGGAGGAGTCGCTGGCGGTCGAGCCCAGCGCGACGGACCTGATCGAGCTGGACTCGGCCCTGGACCGGCTGCGGGCCCACGACCAGCGCCAGCACGACGTGGTGATGCTGCGATACTTCGCGGGCCTGAGCGTGGAGCAGGTGGCGCTGTGCCTGGGGGTGAGTGAGCCGACGGTGAAGCGCGACTGGACGGTCGCGCGGGCGCGGCTGCGGCGCGAGGTCGAGCAGGCGCTGGGGGCCTGAGGCGGACGACCCCCATGACCGACCCGCGTGCAGTCAAGGCCGACGACGTCTTCTACGAGGCGATCGCGCTCCCGCCCGACGAGCGAGCGGCGTTCGTCGAGGCCAAGTGCGCCGGCGACGAGGTGCTCGCGGGCGAGGTCCGGGCCTTGCTGTCGTACCACGTCGACGAGGACACGGGCTTCCTCGACCCGTCCGAGCTCAGCCGCATCCACGACGCCCGCCTGGGCGCGTCGGGGCTGCGCGATCTGGCGGTGGCCGACGAGCACCGCCTGCCCGCCGGGACCAAGGTCGGCGAGTACACCATCAGCGGGGTGCTCGGCTCGGGCGGCATGGGCGTGGTCTACACCGCCGAGCAGTCGATCCCGCGCCGCACGGTCGCGCTCAAGGTCATGCGCCGCTCGTACGGCTCGCGCGAGCTCGAGCGCCGCTTCCGGCGCGAGGCCGAGGCGCTGGGCCGGCTTCAGCATGCCGGGATCGCCCACATCTTCGAGGCCGGGGCCGCGACCGTCGACGGCGCGCGCGTCGCCTTCATCGCGATGGAGCGCGTGGACGGCCTGGCCCTGACCGCCCACGCCCGCAAGCTCGGGCTGTCGACCGCCGACCGGCTCTCGCTGCTGGCCCGCGTCGCCGACGCGTGCCACCACGCCCACCAGCGCGGGATCATTCACCGCGACCTCAAGCCCGCGAACATCCTCGTCGACCAGGCCTGCCAGCCCAAGGTGCTCGACTTCGGCGTCGCCCGCATCGCCGAGGACCCCGCCACCGACGGCCTCACCACCGTCCACACCGGCGTCGGCCAGCTCATCGGCACGCTCTCGTACATGAGCCCCGAGCAGGTCTCGGGCGACCACGGGGACGTGGACGTGCGCTCCGACGTGTACGCCCTGGGCGTCATCGCGTTCGAGCTGCTCACAGGCCGCTTGCCGGTCGACGTTTCGGGCCGCAGCGTCCCCGACGCGGCCCGGGCCATCTGCGAGACCGAGCCGACCAGGCTCTCGACCATCGACCGCACGCTCAGCGGCGACATCCAGACCATCGTGCTCAAGGCGATCGAGAAGGACAAGGCACGCCGGTACCAGTCCGCGGCCGACCTGCGCGACGACCTGGAGCGGTGCGTCGCCGGCCAGCCCATCCGGGCCCGGCAGGACTCCGCAATGTACCTGCTGCGCAAGCGGCTGAACCGCTATCGCAGCCTGGTGGCGGTCGCGGCCCTCATCCTGTTCGGCACGGTCACCTTCGCGGTGCACTCGGCCATGACCGCCGCCGAACGCGGGCGCATGGCCGCGAGCGAACGCGAGGCCCGCGAGAAGGCCACCGCCCTGGGCGCACTGGAGCGCTCCGCCCGCGAGGCGGCCGACGCGTCGGCGGCCAAGCTGCGCGACGAACTCGCCGCGGCCAGGACCGCCCAAGGTCGGCTGCAGGGCCTCGCCGGGAACGTGCCGACCGCCGAGCAGATCCTGTGGACCCAGCGGTTCACCGAGGGCCCGAGCCTCGAGCTGTCCTGGGCCCTGCGCGAGCTGTACGCCGGCCACCCGTGCGTGTATTCGTTCCAGTTGCCCGGGGGCGGGACCGGCCTGGCGGTCCGGGCCGACGGCCGGGCCGCGGCGGTGGGCGTCAGCACCGGCTCGGTGCTCTTCTTCGACCCGTTGACGGGCGATCCGATGGGCGAACCGGTCTCGCTGGGGGCAGGCCCGTCGAGCCTGGCGTTCGGCCCATCCGGCGACCTGGCGGTGGGGCTCACCGACGGGCGGGCGGTGATCATCTCGAGCGGGTCGGAGCAGGAGCCGCGGACGGTGCTGTCACTTACGCCGCGACGCAACAACCCGGTCATCCTGGCGTGGAGTTCGACCGGTGTGCTGGCGGCGGGGGCCAGCGACGGGGTGCTGCGCCTGGTCGATCCCGCGACGGGCGAGGTCCGCTCGAGCTGGCCGGCGGAAATGGGTCGGATCGGGGCGGTCGCGTTCTCTCCCGACGGCACGATGATCGCGTGCGGACCGACCAATCCGATGGGCTCGACTTCGGTGGTGCGGGCGTGGCGTACGTCCGACGCTGCGCTCGTGCGGACGCTCGGCGGCTTCGTGCGCCGCGTGCTCTCGCTGGAGTTCTCGCGCGATGGCCGATGGCTTTTCGCCGGCGGGGACGACCGCCAGGCCTTGCGGATTGACCTGGAGAACGAAGCGCCCCCGGTCGCGCTGGCGACGCAGGCAGCCCCGGGGCCCGTGTGGTCGATCGCGAGGAGCCCGGCGGGCGATCGGGTGCTGGCGAACTTCGGCCCGCAGCTGCGCATCTGGGGGGCGGACGACCTGCGCGAGATACGCCGGCTCGAGCGGCACGCCGCGACCACGGTCGGCTCGGCGTGGGTCGACGACCGCTTCGTGGTATCGGTCGGGGCCGACGGGGTCGTCAAGCTGTGGGACACGGCCCAGCACCCGGCGGTGGAGCTCGTCCGCGGGTTCAAGAGCTGGTGCTTCGGCATCGACTACGAGCCGTCGGGCAAGCGTCTGGCGATCGCCGCGGCGGCCGAACAGCTCGAGATCGTCGACGCCCAGACCTTCGCGCCCATCACGAGCATTCACCTGCCCGTGAGCCGGGCCCGCCAGGTGAAGTGGCTGGGCGAGCGGAGCGAGGTGGCGGTCGGGTGCTCCGACGGGGGCGTGCGGGTCTACGACGCCGCGACCGGCGAACTGCGGCGTGAGATGCTCCAGGGCAAGGGGTCGGAGGTGTACGGCATGGCCCTGCACCCCGGAGGCGAGGTGGCGGCGACCGGTCACATCGACGGCTCGCTGCACCTGTGGAACGTCATCACCGGCGAGCACCTGGGCCGGCTGGCCAAGCTTCCGCGCCGAGTCGCGGGCGTGTCGTTCAGCCCCGACGGCTCGCTGCTGGTCACCGGCGGCGGCGTGAACGGCCCGGTGCTGTGGGATTGGAAGGCCCGCGAGCCCAAAGGCGTGCTCGAATGCGGCGCCTGGGTCTGGCCGGTGGAGTTCAGCCGCGACGGCTCGTTCATCGTCGCCTCCACCGGCGACGGCTCGCTCGAGTTCTGGGACGCCGCCACCTTCGTGCACACCGCCAGCGTCAAGGGTCACGACCGGCTCGCGGCCACGATCGCGTTCAGCCCGGACAACTCCGTCTTCGCCACCGGCAGCGACGACGGCACCGTGAAGGTGTGGAGCACCAGGACCCTGCGCGAACTGGGCACCTTTTCCACCCAGCACAACGAGGCGGTGCAGGTGACCTTCGACCCGCTGCGGCGCCGACTGGCCGCGGCGTGCCAGGCCGAGGTCTCGGTCGTCTGGGAATTCGACCGCGTCGACCGCTGGGTCGCGGGCAACGAGCGGTGCCAGGCCCAGGGGCTCGAGGACGTGATCCGGCGCGCGAGCACCGCCGCGGGCGCCGCCCCGCAACCCGGCGGCGCCGCGACCCCGCTGGCCCCCCCACCGCCGCCAGCGGTGGCCCCCGGCGGTGCTGCAACCGGGTCGCCGGGGCGGGCCGCGGCGACGGGCACGCCCCCCGGCCCGGCCGGGACGCCAAGCCGGTAAATCGTCCCCGCCCCTGGACGATTCCGGCCGGCGACTGGACAACCGGGCGGCGCCGGGCAGAATGGGCCATGGCCACGATCGAACCCTTCTCCGGCGTCGAGTCTCTGCCCGCCCCCCCGGACCGCGTGTACGCGTTCCTGACCGACCCCGACTCGATGAAGTCGGTCGTGCCCGACCTGGTCTCGGCCGAGAAAACCGCCCCCAACATCCTCAAGGGCGTGGTCAAGCCGGGCTTCAGCTTCATCCGCGGCACGCTCAAGTTCACGATGACGATCGAGAAGACCGAGCCGGGCAAGTCGGCGAGCGTGAACGTCTTCTCCGAGGCGATCGGGGCCAAAATGACCGTTGAGTCGAGGATGACCGTCGAGCCCGACGGCGCCGGCTCGAAGGTGAACTGGACCGCCCAGGTGACGCAGCTCAGCGGCCTGATCGCGGCCGTGCCGGGCGGGCTCATCAAGGCCGCCGCCGACAAGACCGTGCGCGACGGCTGGGACAAGATCCGGGCCGCGGTGAAGTGACATCGCCCGGGTGACCACGCACACCGGGTCGCCGCGCGCCGGACGCGCCGGACGCGCCGGTATCATCGATCGCGTTGAACGCACCGCACGGATCACCATCGGATGAACGCGACTCCGCCGCGGCCAAGGGCGCGGACGTCGCCGTCATCGGCGCCGGGGTCGTCGGACTGGCGTGCGCGCGGGAACTGGCGCGGCGCGGACTGAAGGTCGTGGTGCTCGAGCGCGGCGAGGCCGGACGCGGCGCGTCGTTCGGCAACGCGGGGTGGCTCACGCCGTCGCTGGCGTTCCCGCTCGCCCAGCCGGGCTACGCGAAGAAGGCCATCGGCTGGATGATCGATCCCGAGAGCCCGTTCTACATCCGCCCGTCGCTCGAGCCGGCGATGCTCCACTGGCTGGCGGTGTTCCTCATGGCCAGCCGTCGCTCGCGTTTCCGCGTGAACGCCCCGGCCCTGGTCGAGTTATGCCGCTGGAGCGTCGACGCCTGGGAGACGATCGCCCGCGAGCCCGGGCCGGACTTCGGCTTCGCCCGCGAGGGGCTCGTGATGGTGCTCGAGAGCGAGCACGGCGTCGAGCGGGCCAAGCGCGGGGCCGAGTACACCCAGGCTCTCGGCATCCCGTGGGAATGGTGGGACGCCCAGCGCGTGCGGGCGGAAGAACCGATCGTGCGCGGGGACATCCGCGGGGCGATCTACTACCCGCGCGACGCGCACTGCGTGCCGAACCTCGCGGTGCAGCGGCTGCGGGCAGACGCCGAAGCGCTGGGCGTGCGGGTCATCGAGCAGTGCGCCGTCACCGGGGCCTCGTTCGACGGGCGCAGCGTGCGGGCCCTGCACACCGAGCGGGGCGAGGTCCGGGCCGGCCGCTACGTGCTCGCGGCCGGCTATTGGTCCGGCGAGTTGGGCCGGGCCCTGGGCCTGCGGATCCCGATGCGGGCGGCCAAGGGCTATTCGCTCCAGTTCGTGCGCGGGGCGGTGCACCCGACGCGGTCGATCTCGCTGGGCGAGCGCAAGGTCACGGTCACGCCGCACGCGGGCCGGCTGCGCCTCGCCGGCACGCTCGAGATCGTGGGCAACGACCAGTCGATCAACATGCGGCGCGTGGGCGCGATCGAGCGCGGGGCCCGTGCCCTGCTGACGCTGCCCGACGAGCGGGCCGAGGCCACGCCGTGGGCCGGCCTGCGCCCGTGCCTGGCGGACGGCATGCCCGCGATCGGGCCCTCGCCGCGACACGGGAACATGTGGCTGGCGATCGGGCACCAGATGACCGGGCTCAAGTGCGCACCCGGCACGGCCCGGCTGCTCGCCGAACTGATGGCGGGCGAGAAGCCGACGTTCGACCCTCGTCCGTTCGCGCCCGAGCGCTGCTGCCGCTGACCGGACCCGCCGGCTTCGCGGACCGGCTTACTTGAACGCCTCGTAGTCCTTGCCCAGCAGGCTCGTGGCGATCTTGAGCTTCATGACCTCGTCGGTGCCCTCGTAGATGCGGCACACGCGCACGTCCTGAAGGTGGCGGAACGGCCGGTACAGCTCGCTCCACCCGCGACCGCCGAAGACCTGCACGGCGTGGTCGCACGCGGCCCACGCGGCGTTGCTGGCGTGGAACTTGGCCTGCGCCACCCGCGTGTCGGCTTCCTTGAGCAGGTCCTTGTCACCGGGGGAGGCGTCGCTGGCCTCCTTGGCGATCGCGGCCCGCTCGATCATCGCGTCGCTCGTGGCCCGGGCCATCTCGATCATCGCGATGTGTTCCTGCACGAGCTGGTGCTTGCCGATCTCCTTGCCGTGCTGCTTGCGCTCCTTGGCGTAGCGCACGCACTCGTCCAGGCAGTCCTCGATCGAGCCCAGGCACCCCGACGCCACGCTCAGGCGGCCCGAGACGAGCGTGTGCATGGCGATGCGGAAGCCCTCGCCCTCGGCGCCGAGCAGGTTGTCGGCCCGCACCGGGTGGTCCGTCATCTCGAACATCGCGGTGTCGGAGGTGTACATGCCGGGCTTGGCGTGCAGGGCCTCGGCGTTGAAGGTCGGGGCGTGCGTGCCGTCGCCCTTCTTGCCCGTGTCGACGATGAACGCCGTCATGCGACGGTCCGCCCCGGTCTTGTCGGCCGGGAACGCGAAGACGATCACGGCGTCGGCGATCGACCCGTTGGAGATGAGGTACTTCACCCCGTTGAGCAGGTACTTGTCCCCCACCTTCCTGTACGTGGTCGTGCCCTCGAGCGGGTTGCTGCCCGCATCGGGCTCCGTGAGGCCGAACGCCAGGATCACGTCGCCGCGACAGCTGCCGGGCAGGTAGCGCTGCTTCTGGTCCTCGGTGCCGTACTTGAGAATCGGGTACTGGCCGATCGAGGTCTGGCCGCTGAAGAACGTGCGCGGGCCGGTGCCTTCCTTGTTGATGCGGGCGAGCATCTTGGCGTACGTCCAGCTGTCGGCCCCGCGTCCGCCGTACTTCTCCGGCACGGGCATCCCGCAGATGCCGTACTTCTTCGCCAGCGTCATGATCTCGGGGTTGAAGCGGCGCTCGACGTAGGCGAGCTCCTCCAGCGGGCGCAGCTCGTGGCAGTACGCCTCGACGTCGGCGATCAGCTTGGCCCGTTTCGCGGCGTCCATGCCGCCGGTCCACCCGGACATCGTCGGGGCGGGGGCAACGCCGTTGGCGGAATGCTTGGCGGACGGGGCGGCAGCGGCGGTCGGCGACATGGCTTCTCTCCGAAAGGGCTCTCGCCAGCGGCGCGGGCCCGGGTTTCCACTCTAGGAGTCGGGCGTCGTCCGGGGCCGGTGAACGCTTCGGCGTGCCCGGATCCCGCGGCAGCGGCCACCCGCCACCGGTCACCCCGCCCCGCCGAACACTTCCCGCGTCGGCAGGCACAGCACCGGCTTGCCGCTGAGCCGCGCGATCGACTCGGCCTGACCCCGGTTGCTCTCGATGAACAGGGTGTGCGGCCTTGCCCTGTAGACTTCGGCTTTGAACGACCCGTGGATGCCCAGCCGCTGACGCGTCGCCTTATCGGGCAGGTCCAGGAGCACGAGTTCGCCATATCGGACGTTGTGCCGGCCGAGCCAGTCCTCGGTCTGGCGCCGGTACTTCTCCAGCCGGGCGGAGACGAGCGTCGCGATCGTCCGCGTGCTCGGGTACAGCGGGGCCGTTTCCGCCATGAACCGCTCGTACCGCGGCCCGTCGTCGTTCTGCTCCTCGGTCGGGTCCTCGCACAGGATGCCGTCGATGTCCACGCACGACCGCTCGAGGATCACGTGGTGCATCACGTTCCACTCCCACACCCGCGGCTGGTCGACCACCTCCAGGGCAAGGTCCACCATCGCCGCCGAGTGCGTGGTCGCGTACGCGACCAGGTACGTGAGCCGGTGGGGCGTGCTGAGCCCGGAAAGGCGCTGCTTCACCCGCCCCAGCTGCGTGCCCGAGAGCACGCTGTCATCAACCACAAGCACGCTGCGGGCCGTGGCCAGGTACTCCGCCGGATCGCCCCACGCCCGGCGCTCGCCCGACGCCAGCAGCCGTCCCGCCATGAGGCCCTCGATGTCCGTCACCGGCACGTTCAGGTGCAGCGCGATCATGCTCGCCGGCAGCAGCCCAGATCGCGGCACCGCCGCGACCACCTCGATGCCCCGCGGCAGCCGGTGCAGGCTCCGGGCGATCAGCGCCCCGAGATCCCCCACGCTGCGGAAGTTCAGCCTCGGAGCAGCAGGGGCGACTGGCGCAGCCGGCGCTCCCGCCGCAACTCCCGTCCCGGGTGACGGCACCGCCGCGGCGTCCTCGTGGCTCACCCCTCCCCCGCCGCTTTTCCCGCGTCAGGCTTCACCCCCCGGAAGCCCAGGTTGATCCACCCGTGGTCGTCGCCGCGCACCTGCGAGCGGTCGAGACGCTGCACGTCGACCAGCCCGGCCGACCACAGGCAGTCTTCGAGCCGCCGTGGCGAGAACATGGCGCGGTGCCAGTTCGGGCTGGCGTAGTTCGCGCCCGGCGGGCCGTCGCCATAGGTAAACAGCCGCCCCGCGGCCCACACGCACGGGTCGCGGCGCGGGTTGAAGCGGTACCAGCCGTCGTTGATCGTGCGGTCCTGCGCGCCCGGCGCGCCGTCGATGGCGTCCTCCGCCTCCACGAACGCCCGCGCAATCTTCAGCCCGTCGGGCACCCACACCTCCAGCAACCCGCCCGGCTTGAGCACCCGCACCCACTCCCGCAGCGTCTGCTCCGTCAGGTACCACGGCACGTGCTCGAGGATGTGGCTCGCGTACACCACCGAGAACGTGCCGTCGTCGAACGGCAGGCGGCCCGCCGCGTCCGCGACGTGATCCACGTTCGTCCCCGGCGCGATGTTGAGGGTCTCGAACCCCTCGATCCGCTCGGCCCCCGGCCCGATCTCGAGCTTGCGCCCCTCGGGCATCGGCGCGGGCTCGATCCGGCGGGCCAGGTACACGCCCGTCTGGCCGTCAAACTCGGCCGCGTGATCGAAGCGGACGACTCTGAGGTTCGCCCGCTCCACCAGCCGGTCAAACGCGGCGTTGCTGAAGCGGACGCGGTGCAGCGGCCCCTTGCTGTCGCCGCGGTACCCGCGCGGATTCTCGGTGTAATCGTCCACGTCGGGCTCGATGTACGCCGTGCAGAACGCCCGGCCCCTGGGCGCAAGCAGGCGGGCGACTTCCTTGAGATACACCCCGACGTCCTGCGCGGTCATGTGCGTGAACACCGAGAACAGGTTGATCACGTCGAACACGCCGTCATCGAACGGCAGCACCCGTGCGTCGCCCGCGGCCCGCCCTTGCGGGTTGTACCGCTCGTTGTGAACGTCCGTGTGCGTGAACCGCATCCACGCGCGACCCTTGGCGAGGTGTCGCGAGCACCAGTCGATCGCGGCGGCGCTCACGTCGACGCCCTCGAAGCGCCGAATGCCGCCCTGGCCCTCGTTGCCGCCGAGTTCGCGGAAGCGGTCGATGACGCCGATCGCCAGGCGGCCCTGGCCGCAGCCGATGTCGAGCAGGCTCGACCACGGCTTGAGGCCGCACAGTTCGATAAGCCGGTCGGCCTCGCGCCGCGCCGACGCCATGAAGAAGGCGTTGTCGCGGAAATCGGTCGTGCAGAACCGCAGGTGCGGCGCGGGCAGGACGTTGCCCTCGTACGTCACCGCGTCACTGGTCGTCGGCGTGGTCGTGGCGTGCGCGTTCATGGGTGAGTAAAAGCGTACACCCACCACCCATGCCGCCGTGGTCCCGCATGCTCAGGGACGCTCGAGAATGCAGCGAGCCCACCGGCCGGAGCCGGGCCCGACGCCCGCGGCTCAGTGACCGGCCTGGGCGGCCTTCTGCTGGCGGGTATATCCGTACTTCCGCTTGAGCGGCTTGACGACCAGGCCCTGGCGGATGGCCCGCGTGGACGCGAGGATGGTCGTCGCCTTGCCGTCGATGACCGCGTCCACCTTCTGCAGGTTGGGGCGGAACTTGCGGCGGGTGATGCCCGTGGGCTTGAGACCGAAGCCGCCCTTGGCGATCGCCTGGCCGCGCCAGGTGCGCTGCTTGCCGAACGAACTCTTCTTCCCGGTGAAATGGCAGACGTACGGCATGGGGCTGGCTCCAGCTAGGGCCGGAATAGTAGCGGGCGGCGTCCGCTGGACAAGACACTCCTGTCGACGTGCAAACATAGCGAGTTTAGCTGGTTTATCTGTTTTTGATAAACCGAGTCCACATCGCTATACTTGCGATATGGATCCTGTGCTCAACCCCTACTCGCCCGGTGCCGGCTCTCCCCCACCTGAGTTGGCAGGACGCGAAGAGTTGCTTCGAGAAATGGACGTCACCTTGCAACGGGTCAAGATCGGCAACCCAACAAAGAGCAAACTGCTCATCGGCCTGCGCGGCGTCGGCAAGACCGTGCTGCTGGACCGCATCCGGGAACAGGCGGTCGGGCGCGCCATCAAGGCAATGCGGATCGAGGCCCCCGAGTCGAAATCCCTCCCCGCGCTGCTGGCCCCGCAGCTTCGAGTGGTCCTTCTTGAACTCGACCAGATGGAGAAGGCGCGCGATCTCGCCCGGCGTGCACTGCGTGCGCTCGCCGGGTTCGCACGTGCAATGAAGGTGAAGTACAGCGACATCGAAGTCGGGCTCGACGTTGACCCAGAGCCGGGGCTGGCGGACAACGGCGACCTTGACCACGACCTGCAAGCCCTGCTCGCCGCGGTCGGGGCCGCCGCCACGCGTGCCGATACCGCTCTGGCCATCTTCATTGATGAACTCCAGTACGTCGCCGAGGATGAACTCGCCTCGCTCATCACCGCCCTGCACCGCACCGCACAGCAACGCCTGCCGGTGCTGCTTGTGGGCGCCGGTCTTCCTCAGCTTCGCGGACGCATGGGCAAGGCCAAGTCGTACGCCGAACGACTCTTTGACTTCCCAATGATCGGCCCGCTCGATCCCGTCGCGGCCCGCCTGGCGCTGCAGAAACCGGCTCGAGTTCACCACGTCGAGTTTGAGGAATCCGCGCTCGCTCGCATCGTGGACGAAACCTCCGGCTACCCCTATTTCCTCCAGGAATGGGGCAAGCACGTGTGGGATGCGGCGCCCAAGTCGCCCATCCGGGAATCGGACGTGGAAACGGCGTCCAAGGCGGCTGTCGCCGCGCTCGACGCGAGCTTTTTCGGCGTCCGGTTCGACCGGCTCACGCCCCAGGAACGACGGTACCTGCGGGCCATGGCCGAACTCGGACCGGGCCCGCACCGATCGGGCGACATCGCCGCGGAACTCGGCAAGCCCGTGAATTCGTTCGGACCGGTGCGCAACAAGCTCATCGCCAAGGGCATGGTCTGGAGTCCCAACCACGGCGACACCGCGTTCACCGTGCCGCTCTTCGACCAGTTCATGACGCGCATCATGCCCGGATCGCAGTGGCGCACCACGTGAGCACGCTTCAAGACCGCTTCAGATTCTCCCGCCCGATCATCACCTCGAGCGTCTGGCTCACCAGTTCCACCTGCTGCGGGCTCATGTCGTTGAAGAACGGCAGGGCGATCGTCCGCTGGCTCACCGTCTCGGCGATCGGGAAATCCCCGGGGCCGAACCCGAACTTCTCGCGATAGAACGGCTGCAGGTGGATGCACGGGAAGTAGTCCCGGGCCCCGATGTCGTGCCGCGTCATTCCCGCGATCACCCGGTCACGCTCGTCGCGGGTGTACGCCGACGCCAGGCGCACGATGAACACGAACCAGCTGTTCTGCACCCCGTCGGGGAGCGTCGGCAGGATCAGGTCCGGGTGCGCCATGAGCCGCTCGAAGTACATCTCCGCGACCCGGCGCCGCTTGGCGAGAATGTCGTCGAACCGGCGCATCTGGCCCACGCCCAACGCCGCGGCGATCTCGCTCAGGCGGTAGTTGTACCCCAGCCGCTCGTGCTGCAGCCAGCCGGCGGCGCTCGACGGGCTCGCGCCGGAACTCTGGTTCTCACCGTGACGCGGGATGGCCCGGCCCTGGTTCCGCATCGAGCGGCACAGGTCCGCCAGGCGCCGATCGTTCGTGACGATCATGCCGCCCTCGCCGGTGGTGATCTGCTTGTTGGGATAGAAGCCGAACACGCCGATCCGCCCGAAACTCCCCGCGGGCCGGCCGTTGAGCGTTGAGCCCAGGGCCTCGCAGCAGTCTTCCACGAGCGGAATCTCGTGCCGGGCAGCGATCGCGGCGTAGCGGTCCATGTACGCCGTGTTCCCGAACGTCTCGACCGCGAGGATCGCCCGCGTCCGCGGCCCGATCGCCCCCTCGAGCTTCTCCGGGTCCATGTTCAGCGTCTTGGGGCAGATGTCCACGAACACCGGGCGGGCCCCCACCATCAGGATCACGTTCGAACTCGCGATGAAACTGAACGGCGTGGTGATGACCTCGTCGCCCGGACCGATCCCCAGGGCCTGCAGGGCCAGTTGCAGCCCGCACGTGCCGCTGCTGACCGACACCGCCTCGAGCGTGTCGGCCCGGTGCGCCACCTGGCGCTCGAACTGCTCGGCCATCGGCCCGATCGACAACCGCCCGGAGCGGAGCACCTTGCTCACGAGCTCCACCTCGGCGTCGGTGATGTCGGGACGGGAGAGCGGGATCTCGTAACTGCTCATGGTCGCTCCGTTATCGACCATACCCCGAAACCCGCGGGAACCCACGAACCCGATCGCGGGAGCCGCCATCCGTCGCGCAGCCTTGGCCGATCTGCCCCCCTCCCCCGCCCGCCCGGCCGCTAGCGCTCCTCGGCCATGATGCGGGCCAACGCCGTCCGCTCCTGGCCCCGGGCCCGCAGCGCCAGCCACGCCGCCTGCACCCGCACGGCCTCGGGCAGTCCGTTCCCCACCCGAGCGATCGTCGCCAGCTCATCCCCCTGAGCGGGTGTCAGGCTCGTCGCGTGCCGGGCCCGCAGGATCTTCGCCATCGACGCCACCGACAGCGCCCGAGCCGCCCCCGAACCCGCCGCCTGCTCCCACAACTGGGCCAGTTCCACGGTCCCGGGGTTCACCGACTGCAAGGCCCCGTACAGCACCGCCGCGGCGGTCGCCTCGTCGTTCGCCTGGGCCGCCGCGGCCAGCACCGGCCCCAGCGATGCGGGATCGGCGTCGGCAGCGGCCCGCGCCGCGCGGACCGCGACCTCGTAGGCCCCGACCTTGATCCCGTCGTTGTGCTCACGCGGGCGGGACGCATCGATGAGGGCCACGCGCACCGCCGAGGCGTCGGCCGGCCCGAGCGTCCGGGCCGCACGTTCGGCCCAGTCGAGCGTGGGCAGGTGCCGCTGCGCGATCAGCGCCAGCACCGCCGCACGCAGGGCAGGATCGTCGGACTCCCCCGCCTTGCACATCGCCGTGCCCGCGGCGCCGATGCCCTTGATCAGTTCGTTCTTGTTCTTGGCGAACGCCTGGAAGTAGGACGCCGGAAGCGCGGCAACCTTGTCCGCGCGCCGGGACCGGGCCTCTTCCAGCCCGATCAGCCCAAGCCGGATGTGGTCGGCCAGGCCCCCGGCCTGCACGGCCTTGTCCCACGCGGCGTCAACAGCCTTGTCCGTCGGCACGAGCGCCAGCCCGGCCGCGAGCGCGGCGAGCTTGATGCCGTCGGGCTCGTCCTTGCGGGCGAGCACCTTCTTCACGAAGTCGGCCGAGCCGGTGAGGCGCTGCTCGCGCATGTGCTCGAGCAGGCGGCCCAGGGCCAGGTCGCGGTCGGAGGCGCTTGATTCGAGCAGCTTATCGAGCGGCGCGTCCACGCGCGGCCCGTCCTTGACCTGGCGCAGCTCGACGCTCGCCAGCAGGGCCGCGGGGCTGATCGTGTCCGCTCCGCTCTTGGCGATGGCCTCCAGCACCGCGGTGTCGGGGGGCGTGCCGGCCCGGGCCATCCGGCCGATCACGAGCACCTGCATCGACTCCTCGAGCTTGGGCCACATCGCCACTTCGCCCAGTTGCTCGGGTGACAGGATCCCCGCCCGCAGCGCCTCGCCCAGCACGTCGAGCTTGCCCGCCGCCGACGGGATGCGGTTGACCATGAGCAGATCGAGCCGCTCGGGGTTCTCCAGTTCCGCCATTCCCAGGATGCCGTGCTTGGCGAGCACGAGCCGGTCGCTCGTCGCCAGTTGGGCGAAGAGCGGACGCAGGCTCGGGTCACGCAGGGCCCGCAGCCCCCGCAGCGTCTGGTCGACCGCGAGACCGGCCCTGCGGCCCAAGGCGTCACGCAGTTGCTGCACGAGCCCGTCGGACGTGTTGTCCTGCGCCGGGCGCGAGTCGCGGCGCTCAGCCACACCCGGGGCCGGGCGCGATGCTTCCGCCGTCGCGATCGAACAGACACCAATCAGGAGGGCACTGACAACGCTGCGCGGTCGTGGCATAGCTGGAACTCTACGAGCCCCGGCCTCACCGGATGCCCTGGACCGTGCCGGATCCCGAACCGATGCCCGCGACCGGGCCGCCCGAGCGGTCGCCCGCCGCGATGCGGCGGGTCTCGTCGTCGGCGAGTTCGATCAGCCGTGCGATGCTCATCTCGGCGAGGTCCCCGTCGAGCCCGCTGGGCTCACCGGTCTCGAGCTGGCGAGCCAGTCGCTGACACGCCGTGATGATCGTCGAGTGGTTCGGACGCCCCATCGCCCGGGCGATCTCCGGGTAGCTCATGGTGGTGAACCGCCGGCACAAGGTCGCGGCGATCGAGCGGGCCAGCACCACGCGCTTGTGCCGGCCACGACCCATGAACTCGCTGGCGCTGACGTTCAGCACGCGGCATGCGGCGGCCACGACCTCGTCGCCGCGGGGCGGCCGGCGCGGTCCAGAGCCCGGAGCATCGGCCCGGTTCTCGCCCAGGGCCCGCTCGACAGCGAGCACGCCGACCGGGCCACCGGACAGTTCTGGCAACAGACGCCACACGGCCTCAACTTTCAGCACGATTCCCTCGAGCTCGCGCACCGAGCAGCACGGCGACGTCGGCCCCACCACCGGCCCGTTCATCCCGCGGGCCTGGCCCGCCCCGGCCCGCGCGGCGTACTCGACGATCCGCTCGACCGCCGCGGGCTGGATCGGCACGCCCCGACGGGCCGCGATCTTGGCCACCAGCTGGCGCGTCAGGGCCGCGTCGGGCAGATCGACCTTCACGACCATGCCGGCCATGAAGCGCGACACCAGGGCGTCGCTCATGTGGCCGAGCTGGCGCGGATGGGCGTCGGACGCCAGGGCGAGCCGGCCGCTGGAGAGTTCGGTCGCGTTGATGGTCTGGACCAGTTCCTGCTGCGTCGCCGGCTTGCCCGCGATCAGGTGCACGTCGTCGACGCACAAGAGGTCGAGCTTGCGGTACTTGGCCCGAAACTTGTCGGTCGCGTTCTTGCGGATGGCCTGGGTGAACTCGCCCACGAAGTCCTCGGCGTTCACGTACCGCACCCGGGCCGGGCGACCGAGCCCGCCAGCGCCCCTCTCGGCGCCGCGCTCGAGCATCCGCAGCACGATCCCCTGAAGCAGGTGGGTCTTGCCAACACCGCACGGACCGTGCAGGAAGAGCGGGCCGCCGAAGCTCTCGGGCTGCTCGGCGAGCCGCAGGGCCGCGGCGTACGCGAGACGGTTCGTCGGGCCGACGCAGAAGTCCGACAGCCGCATCCCCTGATCAAGGCTCGTCTCGACCTCGCCGGACGCACCGGCATTGGTCCGCGGGCGGGCCGGGCCGGCCGGCCCGGGACGACCGACCAGGTCGGCGGGGTCAGCGGGCTTGAGGGCGTCGGCCGCGGGGTCGACGGCGTACTCGACCTCGACGCCGGAACCGAAGGTGCTCTCGGCGGCCTCGTGCAGGACGGCGCCGAAGCGCTTCTCGACGAGGCGGGTGAGGAAGCCGCTGGAGCCCAGGACGCGGACGCGCCGATCGTCACGCCGCTCGACGCGCACGCCGCCGACGCCGAAATAGCGATCGACCTCGACGGGGTCGACGCGCTGCTCGAGCGCGGCCAGGAGAGAATCCGTCTCGGAACCGGCTTCGCGGAAGGCGCGTCGGCCGGGGCGACGGTCGTCGGCGCGATCCGGGCCGGAGCGCTCGGCGTCGCGACCGGGCTGGCGACCGGCGGCCGAACCGCCGGGGCCGCCCGCGCCGGACTGGCCGGCGCTGGGGATTGCTGAGGTCTGTCCCGCGTGCGAGATGCTCGAGCCGGCGTGCCGTGAGTCCACTGGTTGGATCCGTCCCCGGGTCCGCGCGGTCAGCCGCGACGGTCCCATGCAAGCAGGCCTCCACCCTCGGCCCCGCGGACGGCGTCCGCGCGGATCCGAAGTGGCTTCGCGTCGAAAGTGATCAGCGACGCGGACGCCGAATGTGGTCGAGCGAATCCCTGCTCGCGATCCCCACGCCGTGCTGGCGATGCGTCGGATTCCGGCGCGCGGCGGCCACCGACGTCGGGGGTAACCCGAACACCGCTGACAGCCCTTTGCCTGACAAGTCTTCCGCCTCACCCAGCCTGTTCAAGATCATCGCGTCCATGGCGGACGCGAGGCGAACAGGCCGTCTCCACGACCGTTGTCCTTAACGAGATGACAGCATACAGGCGAGCCCGCGAGGGCTCAAGCCTTCGTAGCGCTCGCAGTGTCGTGTCGGCGTGTTCATGGCGGTTTTCATGTAGCCGATCGCGCGCGAGTTTTTTTTCTCCACGATGAGCCCTCATCGTGCGCGCAGTTCGTGGACAACCCTGTGCATTACCCGTGGGCTCAACCGCTCGCGTGCGGCGCACGCGCGGGGCCCAACCCCTTGACCAGCGGCAGGCGCACGCCCGTGCGCTCAAACCCGTGCCTGGCGTACAGGCGCAGCGCGGGCGCGTTCCGGGTGTCGACCGCGCACGTCACCGACCGAAGCCCGCGCACGCGCCGCTCCACCACGTGCGCCACCCCGCGTGCCAGCAGCGCCGACGCCGCGCCACGCCCGCGCAGCGTCGGTCCAAGACCAAGGTACACCAGTTCGAGCGATTCGAATTCCGGGCACGGCGTCAGCAGCAGGCACCCCGCCGGCTCGCTCCCGTCGTATGCAATCCACCAGAACGAGGGGTCGTAATCGCCCACGCTCCGGTGCGACTCGAGCACCTCGCTCGGCGTGCGCAAGCCCGACAACTCCGGGCAGTCGAGCGTCCCCTGGTACGACAGTTCGAGCGCGCGGACCAGGGCCTGATCGCGCTGCGAGGGTGGCAGGTCGGCCGCGGGCTTCACCGTAACCCCCGCCGGCATCACAGGCTGCGGCGCCCGGCGTGCCGACCGTGGCATCGGGGCCCGCAGGTAGGCGAGTTCGCCCAGCTCCATGAACCCGGCGCTGGTGAGCGTGGACCGAGGCTCGATCTCGCTCGTCTCGAGCAGGGCCTGCACGAGCCGAACACCCTGGCCGGTCTGGACCGAGGGCCGCCCCAGGTGGTCGCAGACGTGCCGGACGACCCCCGCGCGCTCGAGCAAGCGAGCTTGACGGGTCTCTCCCGATATGAAACTCGGGTCTCGCTCGGCGGGGAAGACCGAGACGAACACCGACGCCGTGCGGCCCGGCGCGACCACGGCGAGGCAGACCTCTCGTACATGGCCCGAACGCTCGTCCACCGACCCCCAGAACAGGGACAGGTTGATCCCCGCGGCCCCGGCGTTGTCGAGGAACCGTTCGCCTGCGTCTTCGCCAGCGCCGGCCTGATGGGCGACCAGGCGGCGGGCACCGTGGGTGAGCAGGTCGCCTTCGAGCCGGACGATCCGAACCGACCGGGCCTCCCCGGCGGAAGGAATCGTGGGATCGGCGGGTGTGCCCGGCATGGTGGTCACGTGCTGGCCGTCACGGGGGCGGGGCGGGGGGCGGGGGACGTTGGAGCGGTCAAATTGACCGGCCCGCTGGAATCAGTAGACTACGCCCCCTCGGCCTTCCGATTTCGGAACCGACGCCGCGGCCGGACGTTGCAGCGACCGTCGAGCTTTCCCGAGCCCTTGGGTCCGACCGTGGACAGGAGCCCCGCGTGACGAACCGAACCGACCGTCGATCGATGCTTGGCCGCCTGACGGCGGTGGTGATGCTCGCGGTGCTGGGCTCGTGCGGGCTGGTGCTGACCGGGGCGGCCCCCGAGCCGGACCCCGTGCCGCGGCGGTGGCAGCTGGACGTCGAGATCGGCCCGGTCCGGGTGACGACGCTCAAGGACCGCGAGGGCAACAGCAAGGGCTACCTGTACCTGACCTACACGGTCGTCAATAACAGCAAGGAAGACCTGCTGTTCGCCCCGAGCTTCGAGGCGGCGTTCGGGCCTGAGGGCAAGCCGGTCCGCTCGGGCCGCGGCGTGCCGGCCGAGATCACCAAGCAGGTGAAGGAACTGACACAGAACCCGGACATCCAGGACCAGATCGCGATCATCGGCCAGTTGCTGCGTGGGCGCGAGAACAGCAAGGTCGGGGTGGTGGTGTGGCCGCTGGCGGACGCGAACCCGACGGAAATCTCGATCTACTGGTCGGGGTTCAGCGGGGAAACGACCGTGGTGGAGAAGCCGGACACCAAGGAGAAGGTGACGCTTCGCAAGACGCTCATGACCAGGTACACGGTGCCGGGCACCCTGATCGCCCAGCACTCCGAGCCCCTGGTCGAGGCCGAGCGTCGCTGGATCATGCGGTAACTGGAACGGCCCGGAGCCCGGGCGTAGCATTTCGGCCCCGCGCCGGGTCGACCGGCGGGGCCTTTTGCAGCGGAGCGCTATCGTCATGGCACACAAAAAGGGGCAGGGCTCGACCAAGAACGGCCGCGACTCGAACCCGCAGTACCGCGGGATCAAGCTCTACGGCGGTCAGCACGCGAACGCGGGCTCGATCATCGTCCGCCAGGTCGGCACGCCGTTCTTCCCCGGGTTCCAGGTGGGGATTGGCCGCGACAACACCCTGTACGCCCTGACCGAGGGGAAGGTGGTGTTCCAGGGCCGCAAGGTCAGCATCCTGCCGGCCGACGCCGAGGCGCCGCGCCCCGTGTGGCTGAAAGCCTGAGATCCTTTCGATCGCTATCAATGCCCGCGGGCTGACCGGCTCGCGGGCGTTGTCGTTTTGGCGTTGGGGGGATGCGAAGGAAGACCGTACGCGAAGAGCGCGGAGGGGGGCGGAGCAACGCGGAGAGACACGGCGCAGATGTGCTGCGGCGTCACTACGCTCGCGGCATGGTCGTCTTCGAGGCCGCGGCCATGTGCAGGCGGGGCGAGGGGAGTGTGCGATGATCGGCGTCAGCGAAATTGCCCGCGAGCCCGGGGCGCTCGTGCGCGTGCGTGCGGAGTCACAGGGCGCGCTGCGAGTCACCGTGAGCTCGGGTTCTCCGCTGCGTGAACGGGTGGGCGATGGCCTGGCCGACCGGGCCGAGCGGGCATGGGAGGCGGCCCGGGCGGCGAACCCAGCGCTGTTCGACGGCCCGATGCTCAGCGTGGACCGGATCGACCACACCCGCGGCGTGATCGAGTGCCGGCGTGCGAGCTACCGGGAGCTGGTCGCCCAGACCGCGCTGGCGGAAGAACTGGGCCCGTGGAGCCTCGGCGTTGCGCAGTTGAGCGTGACGGGGCTGCTCGTGGGTCGTGACGCCGCGGGGCAGCGGCACGTCGTGATCGGGCGGCGGTCGGAGCAGACGCGGATCTACCCGCGGATGTGGGAGCTCGCTCCGTCGGGTGGGGTGGAGCTGGCCGACGCCGGGGGCGCCGGCGGCGGAATAGAGGTGCTCATGCGGGCCTTGGACGCCGAGGCCCGCGAGGAACTGGGGATGGAACTCGACCTGCGCGGGGCGCTGGCGGTCGCGCTTGCCGCGGACGCCGAGGCGGGGAGTCTTGATGTCGTCGTCCGCGTCGAGATCCCGGGCGTGACGGTCCCCCACCGCGCGCCGGCGTGCGGGGGATGCGCGTGGGAGTACATCGACACGGCGTGGCTGAGCGAGCGTGACGCGGGGGCGTTCGTGCGCGAGCACGCCCGGGCGGTCATCCCGCCGACGCGGGCCGCGCTGGCCAGGCTGGGCGAGTTGCTCGCGTAACGACGCCACGGCTTACGGGGCGAGGGTGGTCACGAACTTCCGGGCGGGGTCGGTGGTGCGCTCGACGATCGCCTTGGCCTGGGCGGCTGTGAGCGCGCGGGCTGCGCCCAGGGCTGTCGTGGGCGAGAAGACGCGATCATGGGCCGCGACCTGCAGGGCGTGGAAGAGCAGGACCGTGCCGCCGGGGTCGCCCGCGAAGCCCGGGCGCGATGCAAAGATCTGCTTGCCCTGGGCCTGGGCCTGCTCCCACGTCGGCATGGCCGGGGCGATGAGCGACGCGATCGCGACGCTGTGCATGCCGGACTCTGCGGCGGAGGTCAGCAGCGACACGAACCGCTCGGTGAGGACACGCTCGGCCTCGAGCGCGTCGGCGTCGGGGCGCACCGTGGCATACAGGAAGAGCGGCAGACCCGCGCCGTCGCCAACCCCGACCGGCCAGGAGCGATTCGACGTCATCGTCACGAGCGCGAGGCGCTGGACCTGCGGGTCACGGGCGAGCTGCTCGAGCACAACCTCGCTCAGCACCGTAAGGGTGAGGCGGTCCACGGGGTCCGGCGGCGGTTCGAACGCGACGATGACAGCCTTGTGGCGGCTCGTCCACTTCACGCTCGAACGGCGCGGCACGCGGGTGTAGTCGAGGGCTGCGGGCGGCTGCTGGCCGCGGGGCACCTGGCCGAGGGTGGCGCGAGCGAGCGCGACGGCCGCGGCTTCGTCGAAGCCGCCGACCATCACGATCGTGGTCGTCTCCGGGCGGTACCACTGGCGCTGCCATGCGCTGACGATCGCGAGGTCATAGGCGCCGACGGCCGCGGACAGGGCGGCCTCGCTGCGAGCGTGGAACCAGGCCTGGGGCGCGGCGACGAATGCGTACTTGAGCAGCGGGGCCATGGGCGAGGCTTCAACGAACGCGAACTCCTGGTCGATGCGCGGGGCTTCCTGCGCGAGCAGTTCGGGCGTGAAAGCGACGGCGCGGAGCCGGTCGGCCTCGAGGCGGAGGATGCGCTCGAGGTCTGCCGCGGGCGCCTCGTGCTCGTAGCGGGTGACGTCGGCGAGCGTCTCGGCATTGGTCGAGCCGCGGGCTGTGCCGGTGGCGAACGCCTCGCCCTGCTTGAGCGAGCCCGTGGCGCCGAAACAGACGAGGTGTTCGACGAGGTGGGCGGTCTGGGGCATGCCGGCGGGCTCGTGCAGCGAGCCGACGTGGTGCACGACCTCGACCGCGACGCGGGTAGCGCCGGCAACCGGGATCGCCACGATGCGCACGCCGTTGTCGAGCACGACCGGCGTCGCGGCGTGCTGGGCGGGCGCGCGGGCGCTGAGCGCGAGGCTCACGGCGCAGACCGCAACCGCACGATGAATACTCATGACGACAGCTCCCTGGAACGTGATTCGGTGTACGGGGCGATTACGTGCGACGGAGTTCCTCGGCCGCGAGGCGCTGCTGATCGAGCACGGTGCGGGCGCTGGCGGCGACGTTCAACTGCGTGCGGGGCAGGGCCCAGCAGATCAACGCGGCCGTCGCGGGGCCGATGGCGGCCATGAGCCACGCACCCCACGAGCCGATCGGCAATCCCCGGGCCGCGGCGATCACGCCGGCGGCGCAAGCGACGAGCGCGAGCCCGAGCATGGCCGCTCCGATCCGCAGCGAGAGCACGCGGAGCGGCCCGCCGATGCTCCACGCGTCGGCGATGGCCCGGACCATGGCCGGTGTGGGGGCGCGAACCTCCGCCTGCGCGAGCGGCGTTCCCGACTCGCGGCGCGCGGCGCCCAGTCGATAGGCCCACAGCGTCAGCGGGACGAGCCCGCCCAGGACGCCGGCGGTGATCGAGCCGAGGAGCATGAGCGGGAAGTACACGTGGTACGGCTGGCCCGCGAGGTTGGCGTAGCCGCCGACAATCAGCGCGCACACGCCGGCGAGGGAGAGAACGGTTTGCGAGCCGACGAAGAGGCCTCGGAACATGCCCTTGGGCGCGAAGACGCCCATGAGCGCCCCGAGCCCCCCGCCGATGACGCCGACCGCGCTGCCGGCGAAGCCCCCGATCAGTCCTGCCTGCTGCGGCGTCCACCATTCGATCACGGGGCACCTCCTGGGTCTTGCCTGGATTGGTCGCGCTGTTGGCGCACCAGGTCGCGCACGGCCCGGGCGCCGGTGGGGCTGAGCTCACCGCGTTCGACGAGAGAGGCGAGCAGTTCGCTCACGGGGTCGGGGGTCTGGCCTCGGACGGCGGCGCCGAGCCGCTCGATGGTCTTGTCGAGTCGTGCCCGGATGGTGGGGTAACTCACGCCGTAGGCCGACGCGAGGTCCTTGAGCGAGCCGGACTTGAGCACCAGCTCGACGATGAGGTCGAGGTCCTCACGCGGGAGGCGGTTCAGGGGGTGGTCGGAGTTGGAAGAATCGAAAGTCACCTTTCATATTATGCAGGATGACGTTCGATTTGTCAATGCCGACTTGAAGAAAATTGAGCCGATGACAGAACTCGTTGGGCCGCAACGGCTTCCAGAGCTTGGGCCGCGACGTCCGGGCCGTTCTCACCGCTGACGGCGGCGCCGATCTCGCGGGCTCGTCGAACGGTCTCGGGGGATTCGAGCACCGAGCGCAGGGCCGCGACGAGCCGGTCGGTCGTGACGCGATGGTGCGGCACGGTCGCCGAGGTGCCCAGGCGCTTCATGCGGGCGGCGGAGTCGAACTGGTCGTAGGCGACGGGGCACACGACGGTGGGACGTCCGGCCCGCAGGGCCTCGTTGGTGGTGCCGACGCCGCCGTGGTGGACCGTGGCGGCGGCCCGGGGCAGGAGCGTGGAGAACGGCGCGTAGGTGAATGCGCGGACGTTGGCGGGCAGGTCGCGCCTGGGCGGGGCGTACTGGGCGCGGTTGGTGAGCAGCAGGCCGGGGCGTTCGAGCCGCCGGCAGGCATCGGCCGCGGCGTGGTAGAAGCGGCCGGGGGCGTGCACGACGGCGGTGCCGAGGGTGAAGACGATTGCGCGCTCGCCGCGCAGGTCGAGCTCGCGCAGGAAGTCGTCGACCTCGTGGGCGGGGTGCTCGGCGTCGGCGAGGCGATCGAAGGCGCAGAAGCCGCAGACGCGCGAGCGGTCCGGGTCACCGGGCATCTCGGGGCGGACGCTGGGCGACCACAGGCCGAGGTTGGCGCGGGCCGCGGAGGTGTCGGTGAAGACGAAGTCGCGTCCGCGCGGCAGGCCAACGGCCCGGCGCACGCGATTGATGCTGGGGTCGACGGTGAACCGCAGCACGCGACGTCCGAGCGAGCGCTGGGCCCGCACGAGCCACACGGGCGGGTGGTCCGAGCCGATGGGGCCGAGCACGGGGCGGTCGAGCGGGTTGAGCCACAGGGCCGGGCTGAGGGTGGCGACGGCGAAGGGCACGCCGGCCTGCTCGGCGGCCCAGGTGGCGCCGAAGGCGATGTGGTGGGAGAAGACCAGGTCGACGGGGTCGCGGTTGATGATCTCGAGGCAGCGCCGGTGCATCTCCTGGCTGACGGGGATGATGAACTCGCGCATGACGACGCCGCCGCCGCGGAGCCGGTGCATCGCGCCGGGAACGTTTGCGAGCTCGGCGAAGTCGAATCGCTCCCCGAGCGGCTCGTAGCGCAGGCCGTTACCGGCGTGCTCGATCGCGGCGGCGAAGTGCGGGTTGGCGAGGAACGTGACGCGGTGCCCGCGGGCGACCAGGGCGCGGCCGACGGCGATGAAAGGGTTGTGGTCGCCGGAGGAGCCGACGGTGGTGATCAGGACGTGCATGCGGCGGGAAACGGTACGCGTGAGACCGATGGTCCTGCGCACGCGCGTCGTTCGGCGATCGGCATGAGGTTGGCTCGGCGCCAACGCGAGGCGGCTCGTGCGGAAACACGGGCCGCTCAGAACGGGCTGTCAGGTCAAGAACGGCGAGCGGCGAGCTTCAGCGGCGGCGCCGGCCCGCGACCAGCGCGCCCAGGCCGAACAGGGCCGCGGCCCCGGGGGCGGGGACGACCTCGATGGTTGCGCTGAAGATCAGGCCGCTGACGCCGAAGCCGGCGTCGCGCTGGTAGAGGTGCAGGTAGTTCTGACCGCTGGTGATGGCGATGAGCTGGGTGTGAACGGTTGGGGTCGCGTAATTACCGCCGCTGTACCCGGTGGTCCCGCCGTTGACGTACAGGAAATCGGGGTTGGGGCCGCCAAAGAGGATATCGCCGCCGGAATCATCGACGGCGTATTCGATGGTAATCTGCGCGGCGGTCGCAAGCGGCGTGGTGATGAAGAACGGCACGGAGTAGAGCGAAGAGCCGGCCACACCGAAACCGGTGCCGGCAAACGTTCCGTCGGGCTGGATCTGGCCGTCCGCCTGCCAGTTGATCCAGCGAGCGCTGGCGTCGCCGATACCCGGAGTCCATGCGAAGACGGGATTGATGACAACGGCAGCGGGACCACCGGTGGCGCCGGCAAAGTCGGCGGGAGTGAAGGGGGCTCCGCTGACGGGCGCGCCGCCCGGGTTGGTCGGGAGGTACCTCACGATGTCGTCAGACTGTCCGACGGTGCCCGGAAGGCCGCCGACCTGGCCGCTGCGAACGGTGACGACCTCAGCGCTGACCGCACCGGCGCACAGGGCCAGGGCGACGACGGAGACGAGCGGGCGCACGGACATGGGTCTCTCCTCAGTTCGACTTCACCAACTCCCCCCTCTCGACAGCCTAACATTTTTAGAACGAAACTCACTCCGAACGTGGTGCCGGCGGAGCAGCGTCGAAGGTACCGTGATGGCTGCGGCTGTCAATAGGTTTGTTAAGAAATCGCAAATGCAGGATGCCCGCACTCCGGCTCCTTCCAACACCCGAGATCCAAGAAACCCCGTCGGGCGTGAACGCCGAAAACGAAACCTCGGCCCGGGAAACGCCCGGGCCGAGGTCGAGATCGCCGTGATGGTGGTTCCGGTCGGAGGCTAAGGCGGTTGACGTCAGGCCGTCCGCCGGCGCCGGGCGCCCACGCCGCAGGCGAGCAGGCCCAGGGCGGCGGTCGCGGGGGCGGGGACGTTGGTGATTTGATCCTGGGCGTCGGCGTTGTGGAGGATGACCAGGTTCTCGGTGGGACCGCTGTAGCCGGCGTCGCTCACCGCGGTGAGCCAGGACTGGGCCAGGGTCTGCACGTCGGCGTTGCCGTTGACGACGAAGTTGCCGCTGGTCACGTCGGCGCCGTCGTAGGTGATCTCCCAGACGCAGGACTGGAACGCGGCGGATTCGACGCTCGTGTCGATCTGGCCGAAGTAGCTGGCCCACAGGCGCTCGAGCAGGGTTTCCTGCATGGTGGTGAAGCCGGCGGCGCTGGGCTGGAGCACCTGGAAGGTGTACTTGGTGCCGCCGGAGATGGTCTGGTCGATCTCGACGCAGTAGCTGTCGAAGTTGACGGGGATGAAGGGGTCGACGCCGGGGCCGGGGTTGTCCGAGCGGGTCCAGTTGAACTGGACGGTCTGGATGTCCCGGGTGTTCCCGTTGCGAGTGATGTTGATGCCGCGCCCGAGGCTGGCCTGGTACTGGGCCCGGACGGTGTCGGCGCTGGCGATGCTCGCACCGGCGGCGAGGGTGAGAATGGCGATGGTCGACGCGGCGTAACGCATGACGGCTCCTTGTCTGTGCTTTGACGTCCCGAGTTCTCGGCCGCGGGCCGGGCCCGGGTCCGAGTCGCCGGTGCGGGGCACCGACGCTCACGATGGATGTGCCATACCCCCGGAGTCGGGGCCATCACCGGCGTCGTTCTTCGCGTTTTAAGCAGCGGCGCATGCCGCCCGTTCGGTCTGTGCGGGCGTGGGGCCGGAAATGCCTGCCGGCGAGGGCGGGGTGCCGGCGCGGTTCTCAACCCCGAACCAAGTCCCCCCGGGGCTCGGCTACCATCGATACTCGGGCGGTTTGGCCGCCCGGGCGGGCGTGCGATGCGCCCGGATACAGGCCCTCCTCCCCCACTGCAGGCGTCCATGCCCAAGATCACCATCAACGGCCGCGAGTGCGAGTTCTCCCCGGGTGAGATGATCATCCAGGTCGCGAACCGGCACGACATCGAGATCCCGCAGTACTGCTACCACGACGGGCTGAGCATCGTGGCGAGCTGCCGCATCTGCCTGGGCGAGGTGTGGGCGCCCAACCCCAAGAACAACAACACGCTCGAGCCGCTCATGGGCGGCAAGCTGGTGCCGACGTGCCAGACGGCGTGCGCGGACGGGTGGGTGGTGTACACCGACTCGCCCCGGGCGGTGCAGAACCAGAAGGCGGTGATGGAGTACCTGCTCATCAACCACCCGCTGGACTGCCCGGTGTGCGACCAGGCGGGCGAGTGCTCGCTGCAGGACTACTCGTACCACTACGGGCGCTCGGCGAGCCGATTCGAAGAGACCAAGGTCAAGAACCCCAAGAAGGACCTGGGCGAGCACATCTACCTCTACTCCGACCGCTGCATCATGTGCACCCGCTGCGTGCGCTTCACCCGCGAGGTGACGGGCACGAGCGAGCTGTTGGTGCAGGGACGCGGCAACCGGGAGGAGATCGACGTCTTTCCGGGCGTCGCCCTCAACAACGAGCTGTCGGGCAACGTCGCGGACCTGTGCCCCGTTGGCGCCCTCCTGGACAAGGACTTCCTGTTCGTGCAGCGGGTGTGGTTCCTCAAGGAAACCCCGAGCATCGACGGCTACACCGCGAGCGGTGACAACATCACGGTCTTCCACAACGAGGGCAAGGTCTACCGCTTCAAGCCCCGCACGAACATGGCCGTGAACCGGTGGTGGATCACCGACGAGGTGCGCTACTCCTGGAAACACGTGCACAAGGAAGGCGACGGCGGGCGTCTCAGCGCCCCCATGTACAAGCAGTTCGGCGTCCCCGTCGCGAGCGACTGGGCCCGGGCGTACGACGCGGCGGTTGACGGCATCAAGGCGGCCGCGGCCCCCGGACGGCGCGTCGCCCTGATGGTCAGCCCGATGCTCAGCTGCGAGGACGCGTACGCCCTGGCGATGGGCGTGCTGGCGATCGACCCGCAGGCGGTCATCGGCGTCGGGCCGGTCCCGGTCTCGGGCCAGGACAAGGTATTCCCGCCGGGCGCCAAGGCGACCGACCCCAAGTCGTTCACGATGTACGCCGAGAAGGCCCCCAACGCCCGCGGTGTGCGGCGCGTGCTCGAGGCGATCGCGCAGGCCAAGGGCCTGGGTCCCGTGCTCGATTTCGCGGGCATGGTCGACCAGCTCCGCTCCGGCGGACGCGTGGCCGGCGTGGTGCTCACGGGCAACTACCCCAGCGAGTGGGCCACCGACGGGCTCATGAACGCGCTCGATGGCAAGTTCGTGGTACTCATCGATACGCTCGGCGCCACCACCGGCCGGCTCGTGAACCGTGCCGACGTCGTGCTGCCCAGCGCCACGTGGCTGGAGAAGGCCGGCACGTTCGAGAACGCCCGCGGCCTGCTGCAGTCGTTCGAACAGGCCATCCCCGTGCGCGAGGGGTGCAAGAGTGAGGCCCAGATCGGGCTGGACCTCGAGGCGATCGGCGCGGCCGGCGGGAACGCCGCGGCCGCCGGGGTTGAGCCCGGCGCCCCGGGCATCTCGGGCGAACCCGGCGAGGGTGGCCCGATGAGCTTCGAGCCCGAGGAGCTTGCGGGCACGCCGGGGAACCAGGCGAGTTATCGCCAGGTGCGGACCCGCACGCAGGCGTACAACGCGCTGACCGTGCGGATGCGCATGGCGGGCGAGGTGCCGGCCCTGGGCGTGATGACCTCGGTCACGACGCCGGCGCAGGCGAAGGCCGGGTCCGAATCGGACATGGCGATCGTCGAGTTGTGAACCTGGCCTGCCGTGCTGCGGCGGAGGCCCGTCGCACACGCTCAAGGTTCGTTGGCGGCGCCGTTGGTCACATGGCCGCGGCGTAGTGCTCAGCGACCTTGTTCCAGTTGACCACGTTCCACCACGCGTTCACGTAGTCGGGGCGCTTGTTCTGGTACTTGAGGTAGTACGCGTGCTCCCACACGTCCAGGCCCAGCAGCGGCGTTCCGTCGCACCCGGCGATCGCCTTGCCCATGAGCGGGTTGTCCTGGTTGGGGGTGGAGCAGATGGCGACCGATCCGTCGGGCATGGCGCACAGCCAGGCCCAGCCGGAGCCGAAGCGGCCGGCGGCGGCCGCCGCGAACTTCTCCTTGAAGCCGCCCGCGCCGTCAAAGCTGCCAAAGGCTTTGGTGATGGCCGCGGCGAGCGGGCCCGAGGGCGCGCCGCCCCCGTCCTTGCCGGGCGCGCCCATGATGTTCCAGAAGAACGAATGGTTCCAGTGCCCGCCGGCGTTGTTGCGGATCGGCGTGCGGATGTTCTCGGGGAGTTCGCCGAGCTTGCGGCACAGCTGCTCGGCGGACCAGTCGGCGAACGGGGTGCCCTCAAGGGCCTTGTTGGCGTTGGTCACGTAGGCGTTGTGGTGCCGGCCATGGTGGATCTCCATGGTCTGGGTATCGATGTGGGGTTCCAGGGCGCTGGGGGCGTAGGGCAGGGGGGGGAGGGTCAGCGGCATCGGTCTCTCCGGGAAATGGTCGGGCAGCGGTACCGGCGGCTGGGACAAGGTCTCAGAACCTGCCGGTCGCGCGAACTGTACGGCGGCGCGCGGCCCCGGCAAGCACATGCCCGGACCGGGCCCGAACATGACTTGATTTTGGGACGTAGAGCATGAAGAGGACGCGGGGACTGTCAGCGCCTTGTTGATAATCCGGTGGTATTCGTTCAGCTATGCCGACAAAGCGGTCTAGGCAAGGTGGCGATTGTGGATGACCTCTTGCTGAGCGGGGAACTTGGCGGTATCTTGACGGCTCGTTTCGGGTGCGTGGCCGACCGCCGCGGGTGACGGGCGGTGGGATCCCTGAGACACTCGCCGGAAGTCGTGCGGCGGGTCGTGTGCGGCGGAACCTTCCGGGAGATTTGACGTATTTAAGACGCTGTGAAGGCCGGCGTGCCGGTCCCACGTGTTCAACAAGTACGGTACTTGATGATTAGTCGTCGAAACTGAACGGATTGAACGACTCTTCGAAACGATCCGGGAGGGTGCGGGTATGGATGTGATTGTCAATCGAGTGGCCCCGCCGGAGAGCGCCGGGCACACTGGTGAGAACAGCGTTTCAGGAACCTTTTTGGGACAGACGGGTTCGACCGGTCATGAAGGCGGACACGAGAGAGGAAAGCGCAGCCCGGGCATGAACACCACGAGCGTGAGCCATCCCAGCCCCCTGGAGCAGCATCGGCGGCGTAACCGCGTGCAGCTTGCGGGGGGAGAATCCGGTAAGGCCAAGGCCGCCGGTCGAGCGGTCCGGGGTCTGAGCCCGCAGGACGAGAAGCTGCTTGCGCAGATTCTCGCGGCGGAGCAGGACTTCATCGACAGCCCCGCGTTCCGCGAGGAGGCTGCCGAGAACAAGATTTACGATGAGGCTCCTGAGATCCAGAAGCCCGACACGAGCTGGTACCACCCGGTGATGGACGATTTGTCCCCGGGCAAGCACCGCTCGGTGAAGAGCGCCCAGCAGGTCATCCTGACGGGCGCCGAAGAGAAGGTGCTCTTTCACCAGTTCAACTTCGCCCGCTACACGGTCTGGAAGCTGCAGCAGGAGGTCTGGGGCCGCCCGGACCGCAAGCCGACCCAGGAGCAGGCCGAGACGATCCTGCGCTGGTACCGGCGCAGCGAGAAGATCCGCGAGCAGATCGCCGAGACCAACCTCGCGCTGGTGCTGGCGATGGCCAAGCGCACCCGCATGAGCGAGGTGGACTTCGCCGACCTGGTGAGCGAGGGCAACATGGCGCTGCTGCGGGCGGTCGACAAGTTCGACGCCGGCCGCGGCTACAAGTTCAGCACCTACGCCTGCCGGGCGATCCTCAAGGCCTTCAGCCGCCAGGGCATGAAGCTGAGCAAGTATCGCCAGCGCTTCCCGACGGACTTCGACCCCAAGCTCGAGAAGAGCAACTTCCTCGAGACCAAGCGGGCGACGTTCGAGAAGGAGGCCGCGGACGAGGTCAAGCGGATCGTCCTGGACAACCGGGCCGACCTGACGGACGTCGAGCGGACCGTGATCGAGCACCGCTTCGGGCTCGAGAGCGGGGCCGAGGCCGACAAGCCGATGACGCTCGAGCAGGTGGGCCAGATCATCGGCGTCACCAAGGAACGCGTCCGCCAGATCCAGAACAAGGCCATGGAGAAGATCCGCCTTGCCCTGGAAGCCAACTTCCTCGGCACCAAGGCCGAGGACGAGGCGAGCGAAGGCGGCGAAGCGGGCGAGGCCCCGATGCCCAGCGCCGCGACCGCCCTCTCGGGCTTCCTCGGCAAGATCGAGGTTGTCCGCGGTGCGGGGGCGACGGCTGGGGCATAAGAAGCCTCCGCGATCCCCAGTCTCCAAGTCTCTACAACGTGATCCTTCCGCCGGCCCCGTGAAAGCGGGGCCGGTTTCTTTTTGTCGCGTGTGTTAGCCTTTGGGCATGGGCTGGGCGCAGGGCGTGCTCATTGTCGGTGCAGTCGCGACGCTGGGGCTATTCGTGCGCGCGATGATCGGCGAACGTTCGCGCGGGCGGCGGCGGTGCCCGAAGTGCTGGTACGACATGAGCGCGACGCCGGGGCTCGTGTGCCCCGAGTGCGGACGCGATGCTCAACGCGAGTCGCGGATGTTCAAGAGCCGGCGGCGGAAGAGTCTTGTCGCGGCAAGCGTGCTGCCGCTTCTGATTGGGGTGACGGGCTACGTCGTCTGGATCGCACGCCAGCCCAAGTGGATTGATAAAACGCCGTCGATCGCGTTGATCGCCGCATCGCCGTGGCTCGATTGGAGCGATCGCGTAATGGGCGAGGCGCTGCTCAGTCGCATTCAGCCGCACTTCCAGGAGGAGCGGCTGCTGGATTGGGAGCGATGGCTCCAGGCGCGGATTTCACTCCGTGTGATCCGGTCCGGCGGGCCGCCTTGGCGGGTGCTGCTGCACACCTACTTGGTGGTGGAACTGGGAGTACAGGACGATTCGACAACGGCGGCACTGCTCGGACTGATCGACGGTTCTGATAGAACAATCGTCGGGACCGCAGCGAGGTTTCTCGCTTCGATGCACCCAACGGAAGAGGTCGAGATCGCGCTTGTGAGGCTCACCGAGCATCCCGATCGCGAGTTGAGAGATACGGCCGTGTCCGCGCTTGCACGCTTCAAATTGGAGCGGCCGGGAGGGCGCCCGCCTGAAATGCTGTTCGCTGATGCGACACAGAACGCTGACTGGTTTCGACAGGAAATGGCGTGCCGCGCTCTGGGTGGGTTTGACCCGAGCCCCCGCTCCCGGGAAGTGCTTCTGAACGCCGCGAAAGCAGATGTGTACGCAGAGCCCGCGATGACGCGGAGTGCTGTCGTCGCTCTCACCATGCTGTATCCCGACGACGCGATCGTGCGTGATCACTTGGTACGGGTCCTGCACGAACTGGACTCCGAGCACGGCGGGTCACACTGCTGGGTGGTTGAAAGCGTGCTCGGCGCGGACCGCCGGTTCGTCGACAGCGCGGGAGAGTTATCGCCGGCGCGTCGAGCCCTCTACAGCGACGAAGTGCGTGCGGCGATCATCGATGCCGCGGCAAAGGCCACCAAGTACCATTTTCGAGCGAACGCTTGGAAAGACGCTCGCCGACTGATGCGGAGTTCACCGGTGTTCACCGAAGCGGAGCGGGCTCGCATCCCACCCGAGATCGAGGAGAATCCACCGCGATGAGCAGGCGGCCGGCAGGTTGCACCGGCTGGGCCGTGCCACCAAATGCTGCCCTGATCATCCGGTGCTCCCGCACACCCCGTCCCCGGACACCGGATGTGCAGCGCCACATCCGTTGGCACGGACAGGCTCACGCCGTGTGCGTCAGCGCGTCTTCGATCTTCTTCATGACCGCCTTCTCGCCGCTGCTGACGGTGAAGTAGGTCCCCAGGATGCCGCCGCTGGCCTCGGCGACCTGGCGGGCGATCCTGAGCAGGTCTTCGCGGAAGGTCTTGAGCTGGTCCTTGCTCAGGGTCTTGCGGAGCTCCGCGGCGTACATGTACCACGCGGCCCGGGCGTCCTGGGTGGGGCCGCGCTGCAGCCAGTCCTTGAGCCGTTCGAGAGCCGGGCCGTCGGTCGGGACGCCGTGCTTGATCGCGGCGTTGATGACCGCCTCGCCCTCCTTGTGGTCGAACGCCCCGTCGGCCCAGGCGATCTCGACGAGCGGGTAGAGCTTGAAGGCGGTGAGCATCTCGCCGCGGACGCTCGCGGCCAGCAGCCGGTCGAGCACCTCGTCGCTGGCGATGCCGGTGGCGGCCCGGAGCTCGTCCTTGGTGCGCTTGGCCTCGAAGACCGAGCGGAGCTTGCCGACCAGCTCGGAGTCCTTGGCGCGGAAGTACGCCTCTTCAAACCCGGCACGGCGGGACTCGAACGGGTCGTGGGTGTTCATTGGACGCGGTCTCCGTAGGCCCCAATCCCTATCCCCTCCACCCCCCCACTCCCCCACGACGGCGGGCCGGCCCAGAACGCCCGGGCTCCGCCTGGATCACCCCACCACCCGGGGCAGCCCTGGCGGGGTGAACGGGCCATTGTAGAACGCGCCGACGAAAGTTCCGCGCGAACCGGTCACTGGGGGTCCGGCGGCGGCGAGCGAGGGGAGACGACGACCGGGCGAGGGCGGGGCGCCTGGCCGGGGTCAGCGGCGGCGACGGACCAGGGCCACTCCGGCCACGCCCAGCAGGGCGATCGAGCCGGGGCTGGGGATGTTGTCCATCGCGTAGAGGCTGGCCTGGGGGATGACGACGAGGTCGCCGGCGCCGGCGTTCCAGAGGAGTTCGACGCCCGATTCGCCCCCGGCGTTGGCCCAGTACAAGAGGTTGATGCGGTAGTAGCCGGCCTGGGCGAACGAAGCGGTTTCGGTCGAAAGGCCGAAGGCGCGGTCGCCGTCGAACCACGTCACAACCTGTGAACCGATGCTCAGTCGCATGCCGTCGTCGGAGGCGACACCGAAGAGGTAGTCGCCGGAGGCCGGGATGGCGATGATCCCCGAGAAGACGAAGACCTTGGAGGCGGAGTCGACGGCCAAGGGATCGAAACCGAAGGCCGAAGGGGTGTCGACGCCGAGGAAATCGGCGAGGGGCTGATTGACGGCGACGACGCCGGCCGGGCCGTTGGGGTAATCGACCTGGGAAGAGATCAGGCCGCCGTCGCGGGGCCCGTCGGCGACGATCCCGTCGGCGTCGGCGATGGATGCGGCGGTGCCGAACCAGATGGAGCCGTTCAGGCCATTGCCTGGGAACAACTCGATGTACGGCTTGACGGCGTCTTCCGGCGGGATGATCACCTGGGCGGAGGCCGACAGCGCGAGCGTCGCGGCGAAGCCGGCGGCGGTCAGGGAAACGGCGTTCATGGACTCTCTCCAGCCCGGACCCGCTGTGGAACGGAGTTCCGGGTTGCTCCGAGAACATTGTGGCCCGGGGTGGGTAAGAGTCCAGCCGTTCGAGCGTGAAATCGGAGTGAAGCGTGCGGCGCCCGGGGCGGAACCGTGCGCACGCGGGGTGCGGATCGGACATCCCGCGGGGTGCGGTGGCATCAGAACCGGAGGCGGGGCGGGGGCGCGTGGATTGCCCGCGGGAAGCCGCGACGGAGGCGTTGGGTGCAGAGCAATCGCAACGGGGCGCGTGTAAACTTGTCGCCGGCGGGGGGCGTGGCGGAACCGGCGGCGGCGCCGGGACCTTCGAACGATTCACCATCCCCTACGGCGGCACCCCCCATGAGCGTGGCGACAGATTCGCATGCAACGTCGGCGACGGCCGGGCACGTGACCCTTGATCCGGACCGCAAACACGACCCGCACGAGACGCGCTTCGGCGATTTCCTCAAGGCGGCCATCAAGCTCTCGGCCAGCGACCTCATCATGAAAACGGGCCAGCCGCCCAAGCTGCGGCTGCGCGGCCAGCTCAAGCCGCTGGACACCCCGCCGATCACGTTCGAGGAGTTCGTGGCGATCACCAAGCACGTGCTCACCGACGAGCAGATGAAGGACCTGCACCACTACGGGTCGGTCGACTTCGCGTACGACTACGACGACAAGAACCGCTTCCGCGTGAACCTGTTCCAGGCCCGCGGCAAGCTGAGCGTGGCGGCCCGCCTGATCACGAGCAACATTCGCCGGTTCAACGACCTGTACCTGCCGCAGATCATGTCGGACATCGCCATGCAGCCGCAGGGCATCGTGCTCCTGTGCGGCGTGACGGGCTCGGGCAAGTCGACGACGATCGCGGCGATGCTCGACTACGTGAACGAGCGCAAGCCGGTGCACATCGTGACGATCGAGGACCCGATCGAGTACATCTTCGAGGACAAGAAGGCCACGATCAACCAGCGCGAGATCGGCATCGACTGCCTGGACTTCAAGATCGCGCTGCGGGCCCTGGTGCGCGAGAACCCGGACGTCGTGCTCGTGGGCGAGATGCGTGACCAGGAGACCTTCGAGGCCGCCCTGCACGCCGCCGAGACCGGCCACCTGGTGTACGGCACCATCCACGCGTCGAGCACGACGCAGACGTTCAGCCGCATCTACGGCCTGTTCGAGTCGGAGGAAGTGGAGCAGGTGCGGCGCATCCTGGGGTACCAGATGCGTGCGTTCGTGTACCAGAAGCTGCTGCCGACCCTGCACGCGAACATTCACCGAATCCCGGCCCTCGAGATCCTGGTGAACAACGCCGTCGTGCGCAAGCACATCCTCGAGGCCCGCGAGGGCGAGCTGCGCGAGTATCTCAACTCGGTCGAGGCGATCCAGGTCGGGATGAAGGACTTCAACCAGTCGCTCGTGGAGCTCGTGGAGCAGGAATACATCCACACCCGCGTGGCGATGGAGAACAGCCCGAACGCCGACGACCTGATGATGCGGCTGAAGAAGCTCGGGTAAGAAGGCAATGGGGAATGGGCAGTAGGCAATGGGGCGAGCCGGCGGGGGCCGGTGGTTCTCCATTGCCCATTGCCCATTGCCCGGCCCCGTCGCCCTTTCCGGGAACCGCCCGGGTTGTCGCCCGGATGGGAATTTGCTAGCGTTGTCGTCCCGGTTCGGCCGGCGGGGTCTCCCCGCCTTCGGGTCCGGGGTACGCGTGGTGTCCGGGTTCGCCAACCCCTCCTCCGGGGACGGCAGGTCGGCGCTGGCTCGATGGAAGACACCTCCTTGACGCGCCCACGGCGGCGCGGGAAGAGCGACACGGCATGAGCATGGACCTGGTGATGGTGTTGGCGCAGGACTCGGGCGGGTCGTCGTCGGGCGGGGGCGGGGCCGGCGCCGTGGTCGGCAAGGCCCTGGTGCTCGTTTCGTACTGGAAGCCCATCATCTTCCTGATCCCGATGGTGCTGTGGGCGGCCATCATCAGCAAGATCTACGACAAGCACGCGGCCCGCTTCTTCCTGCCGCGAAAGACCTGGAACATCGCGCACCTGTGCGTGGGCCTGGCGGCGTTCGCCGCGGCCATGCTGATGCCGGTGCCGGGGATCGGCGGGTTCTTCGCCGGCCTGGGCGTGATGCTGCTGATTTTGGCGGGCGACATCGTCGCGTACGCGATGGTGGCGAACAAGGACGAGCGCGTCCCCGAGGAATACCGCATCAAGGTCGACATCGTCTCGAAGATGCGCGACAAGAAGGAAGCCAAGGCCAAGGCCAAGCTCCAGTCGGCCGTCAGCCTGGTGGTCCGCAAGGCCGACGCCAAGGGCAAGTTCGCCGAGGTTGTGTCGGCCCCGCAGCCCGAAACGCCCGAGTACGAGGCGCGGGTCGCGGCCGAGGACGTGATCAAGAAGGCGATCGCGGCCCGGGCTGCGCAGGTCGACTTCGCCCCGACCGGCAAGGACAACCAGTACGCCACGAGCTACCTGGTGGACGGCGTGCGGACCGCGGGCGAGACGCTCGCCGGGCCCGTGGCGGTAAAGGTCATGGACTTCTGGCGGGCCGCGGCCGGCCTGGACGTGCAGGACCGCCGCCGCAAGTTGCAGGGGATGGTTCAGACAGAGAATAACGAGGGCGGCAAGACGGTCGTCCGCGTGACGAGCATGGGCGGGCAGGGCGGGATGCGCGTGACGCTGCTGTTCAACCCCGAGCAGGCCGTGACGCGCAAGCTGGCGGACCTGGGGCTGCTTGAGCCGCAGTTGGCGGCGCTGAAGAAGATCGTGGAGGAGGAGAAGGGCGTGGTGCTGGTGGCGTCGCCGCCGGACGGCGGGCGGACGACGACGCTGTACGCGATGACGCGGATGCACGACGCGTACATGAAGAACGTGCAGCTGGTGGAGACCGACCCGCAGGCGGCGCTCGAGGGCGTGCGGAGCAATAAGTTCGAGGCCGACAAGGAAGGCGCGGAGTTCAGCACGCTGGTGCGCAGCGTGATCCGGCGCGACCCGCAGATCGTGAGCGTGGCGGAACTCCCCGACGCGAACACGGCCAAGGAGATCGCCAAGGCCGACGTCGAGCGCATCCGCGTGTACGTGGGCGTGCGGGCCGAGAACGCGCTGCAGGCCATCGAGGCGTGGGTCAAGGCCGTGGGCGACCCGGCCCAGGCCGGCAAGGTGCTGCACGGCGTGGTGGCCCAGAAGATGCTGCGCAAGCTGTGCACCAACTGCCGCATGAGCTACCCGGCGGCCCCGGACATGCTCAAGAAGCTCGGCGTGCCCGAGGGCAAGGTGAGCACGCTCTACAAGAAGGGCGGGCAGGTCCTGATCAAGAACAAGCCCGAGGTGTGCCCGGTGTGCAACGGGGTCGGGTATTACGGTCAGGACGCGGCGTTCGAGATCTACGAGTTCACGCCTGAGGACCGGGAGCTGCTCAGCGCAGGCAACCTCGAGGGCGTGCGCTCGGCGCTGCGGAAGAAGCAGCAGCCGACCATCCAGCAGGCGGCGATCCGCAAGGCGATCGACGGCGCCACGAGCGTCGAGGAGATCACCCGGATCACCACGCCGGGCGGGGGCGCCGCACCGGGCGCGGCACCCGCGGGCGGGGCGGCGGCGCCGGGCGCGCCCAAGCCGGCCCAGCCGGCGGCGCCGCGGGCTTGAGGCGGTTGGTTCGGATCGGGAGCAGGTGGGCGGCGGGGTGAATCGGGGACGGGGCTGATCGCGCTCGCACGGGGAGACTCGCCATGTACATGAACATCGTCGTGATCCTGGTGATCCTCATCGTCGGCTACATCGGGCTGACGCGCGGCTTCTTCAGCTCGATGCTGAACATGCTGTGCGTGGTCGTGGGCGCGGCGGTGGCGCTGGGGCTGTGGGAGCCGCTGGCGTACACGCTGCTGGGGATGTTCAACGACGCGTGGATGGTGGACCTGGTGTGGGCGGCGTCGCTGGCCCTGCCGTTCGCCATCACGGTCGCCATCCTTCGGGTCATCACCGACTCGCTGCTGGGGGCGAACGTCGAGGTGGGCGATGCGCCGAACTTCGTCGGCGGCGCCGTGTGCGGGCTGGTGGCGGGCGTGGTGACCGCGGGCGTGGTGGTGCTGAGCATCAGCCACCTGCGCGTCTCGACCGACTTCATGGGGTACACCCCGGTGACGTACGACAGCCAGGGCTCGCTGGAGAAGTCCGGCGGGCTGTGGGTGCCGGCCGAGAAGATCGTGGTCGGCACGTACGGCTACATGTCCAAGCACGCGCTGGCGACCTCGACGCCGCTGCCGACGTGGCGGCCGAGCATGGCGATCGACGGCTCGCTGCTGCGGACGAACTTCAACGAGGGCGGGTCGCGCCTGACGCTGCGGCCGGCGGACTTCGGCGTGGTCGGGCGGTACACCGTGGCCAAGGACGCGGAGGCCAAGACGACCGTCAAGGACCTCACGACCGACGCGCAGCAGCCGGCCCGGCGTCAGACGGTGCAGAACCTCGACGGCAGCAAGCCGGGGGACGACTCGTACATCGAGGGCTTCGTGGTCAACTTCAAGGCCGGGGCCCGCGAGCGCGAGGGCAAGGTCACGATCGGCAACTCGCAGGTGTACCTGCTGGCCCGCACGCCCGACGGACGCACGACGACGTTCCACCCGTTCGCGATGATTTCGCAGGCCGAGGGCGACAAGCTCGACCTGGGCCGGTGGCGCTTCGACTCCCCCAAGACGTTCATCGCCTCGGTCGGCGGCTCGGCCGAGATGAGCGCGGCGTTCGAGTTCCTGCTGCCGCGAGGGGCGACGCCGCTGGCGCTGCACGTCAAGGGGGTGCGGGCCGACGTGCAGGGCGTCGGGGCCTCGAGCGAGTACGCGACGGTCGCCGCCCGCGACGGGGCGATCAAGAAAGGCTCGATCCTGCGCCAGATGGCCGTGAGCAACCAGCCGCTGGACACGTCGACGGCGGTGTCGGTCGACATTTCCAAGATGACCGGGCCGCAGGGCAGCATCCTGTCGATCAGCGGCTCGCTGCCGGAGCAGACGCTCAACAAGGACGACCTGCAGGGCCTGCGGATCGAGGGCAACCGTGTGGCCGAGGGCGAGGCGAAGTTCGATCCCACGCGCCTGCGGGAGAACCGCTACCTGCCGCGTGAGCTGCAGGTGAACAAGTTCGTGACCCCGGAGGACACGGTGATCGTGACGATCCCGGTGGGCCCGGATAACCGGACGTTCGGCCTGGTGAGCGACGCCGCGGCGTCGGTGGAGGACACGAACCAGCCGCCGGTGCTGATCGACGCGTCGGGCCAGCGGTACCCGGCGCTGGGCTTCGCGTTCCTGAACGCGCAGATGTACCACGTGCGGTACTTCCCGGGCAACCCGATCTCGTCGCTGGACCAGCTGCCGTCGGTGAGCATGAGCAAGCCGGACGAGAAGCTGTACCTGGTATTCCAGGTGAGCGCCGGGGTGGACCTGACGGGCTTTGCGATCGGCAACAAGCTGGTGGCGAAGTTCAGCCCGCCGGCGTCGACGAAGCTGCGGTAAGGCCGTCGTCGGGGCGGGACGAGTTCAGAGTTCCAACCCGAGTATCATCGGGCGCTGCCGGGTTAGGCTGATTTCGACTGTTGTCCAGGGCGCGTGCGCGAGGAGCCTGGCGCGCTCGTCTGGCGCTCCGCGACCAACTCGGAAGGCCCGGTGCGACCCGTCGTCGCGAAGGAAGGTGATCTGGAATCCATCGGGGTCGAAGGTGACCGCCGGGGCCGTGGCGGAGACCCGAGTTCGAAGGAACGCTTCGCCCGAGCGAGTGACCCGCAGACGCAGGTCGTACCGAGCCGCGCAGGCTCGAATCCCGAGCATCAGGGCGATGCCGACGCCCATGAGCGCGAGCACCAGAGCCGGGTGGGGGCCGCCCGGACCGGCCCGGGCGAGCAGCCCGGCGAGCGCCCAGGGCAGGGCGCCCAGCACGACCGCCACCGCCAGCGCATCGGCCGCGATCCGGTGCAGGCGCCAGGGGCGCGCGACTCGGTAGTCGCCGGCGGGGAGCGGTCGCGCCCCTGTCGGCATCGCGATCGCCTTGCGCAGGTTGGGGTCGAACACCCAGCGACGCGGCAAGCGGACGCCAAGGCGCGACTCGACCTCTTCCAGCCGTCTGAGCGTGAGAGGGCGGGCGTCGCTGTTCGAGCACCCGGCCGCGATCGCGATGCACCAGCAGAGCGTGGGAATGTCGGGCGATTGCCCGGCGGCGAGCGCGGCGTCCAGGCTTTGGCGCGTTTCACGGCGCAGACGCCGGTCGGCGCGGCGGAGCTGCCAGACGTGCATGAAGACGACTCGAAGGATCAGCGCGCCCAGCAGCACACAGACGAGCAGGCCCCAGGTGCCGGAGTTGACCGAGCGGGCGCTGATCGCGGCCAATAGCAGGGAGGTCGCGGCTGAGCCGATCGCCGCGGTGACCAGGCCGAGCGTGATGAGCGGCACGAGTCCGCTGGGGGGTTGGCCGACGTTCAGGCGGACGCCGCGGATCGGCGCGTGGGCGCTGGTCTCACGGGCGTGACCAGGCGTTGACGGCTGGTGGCGCACGGGAGATCCCTGCGTGGCTGTTCGACCTGGCGTCAGGCCTTCGCCTTGTCCTTCTTGCCGGCCTTCTCGGCCTTGTCCGTGCCCTTGTCGGCGGCCTTCTCGGCCTTGGCCGGCTTGTCGGCCTTCGCGGCGTCGGCGGCGGGCTTGTCGGCCTTGGGGGCGTCGGCGGGGGCGGCCTTGGCCTTCTTGGGCTTGGCTTCGCCGGCGGCGGCGTCGGCGGGCTGGCCCTCGGCCGGGGCGGCCCCGGCGGCGGGGGCGGGGGTCTGACCGGCCGCGGCGGCGCGGGCGGCTTCCTCGGCGGCCTGGAGTTCCTCGAGCATCTCGAGCTTGCGGTCGCTCTTGACGTCAAGCTTGAGGGTGGCCTCGAGGTCGGTATCGAACTTGACGGTCACGTCGTAGGAGCCGATGCGCTTGATGGTCTGGCCGAGCCGCACGTCGCGCGGGCGGACGTTCTTGTGGCCCATGCCGTTGAGCAGCGTGGCGATCTCGGCCTGCGTGACGGCCGCGTAGAGGATGCCCATGTCGTTGGTCGGACGCTCCAGGGCGATGTGGAAGCCGTCGAGCTTGTGGACGGTCTCTTCGCGGGCCTTGCGGAGCTCGGCGAGCTGGCGCTCGGCCTCGGCCCGCTTGGCGGCGAGGCTCTTGATGAGCTCGTCGCTGGGCGTGGTGGCGAGCTGGCGGGGGAGCAGGAAATTGCGGGCGTAGCCGAGGCGGACGTTGACGACGTCGCCGACGATCCCGAGGGTGTCGACGGACTCGATAAGCAGCAGCTTGACGTTGCGGGCCATGGTGGCTGTCCTTTGCCCCTGTGGGGCGAAAGTTAGGGGTAGCCGAAGGGCTCACCCCAACTCGAAGTGGGAGGGGACGGTAGGTGCACGAAGCCACGGGAGCAAACTCCGGGCGGTCCGAGTCGATCAGAACGGAATGTCATCTTCGCCGATGGGCTCGTAGGCGGGGCCGCCGCCGGAGGCGCCGCCCTGGGCGGGCTGGGCTGGACGGGACTGGGGTCGGGTTTGGGGCTGGGGACGACCGCCGCCGCCCGCACCGCCGCCTCGGGCGTAGCCGCCCCCCCCACCGCCGCCTCCGCCGCCGGACTCGGCGTCGGCGTATCCGCCACCGCCGCCGCCGTCACCGCCTCCCGCGCCGGGCTTGGAATCGACGAAGCGGAACTCCTCGACCACCACCTTCAGCTTGGACCGCTTCGAGCCGTCGTTCTTGTCCTGCCACTGGTCGAGCTTGAGGCGGCCCTCGACGAAGACGCGCCGGCCCTTGTTGAGGTACTGGCTCATGATCTCGGCCTGCTTGCCCCAGGCCTCGCAGTCGACGAAGGTGACTTCTTCCTGGGTCTGGCCGTCGGGGGTCTTCCACTGGCGGTTGACGGCGACGCCGAAGTTGCCGACGGCCGTGTTGTTGGGCGTGTAGCGCAGCTCGATGTCGCGCGTGAGGTTGCCCATGAGGATGACCTTGTTGAAGCTGCCGGCCATGTGTGGAACTCCGGGATGTGCCGGACCCGCGGCCGGCGGCCGCGGGTCCGGGATGTGGACAAGTCTATTTGGTTTTCGTCAGGAACGCAAGCGTTCGCTGGCGGGGAGCACTACCGGCTGCGCCGGTAGCGGCACCCGGATCGGGCACCCGGTTGAAGGCACCCGAAACGCAACCTCGGCTCAGGCGCCGGTGGCGGGGGCGGCCGGGGCCGGGGCGGCGGCGGGGGCCGCGGCGGCGGGGGCTTCGCCCTCGGGGCGGGCCGGGCGCTCGGCGCGGAGCTTGGCCTCGGTCTCGAGTTCCTTCTGGCCGTCGGCGGCCTGCATCTCGTCGAGCGAGAGGTGGTCGACGCGGACCATGAGGTGGCGCATGACCTTCTCGGAGAGGTTGAAGAAGCGCTCGATCTCGACCATCTTGCGGGCGTTGCAGGAGAAGTAGCAGAGGATGTAGACGCCGCGCTTGTTCTTGTTGATCTCGTAGGCGAGGCGGCGCTCGTCCCACTTCTTCATGGCGATGATCTGGGCGCCGGAGCGCTCGAGGCCGTCCTTGATGTGGGCGATGGCGGCGCCGAAATCGGCGGCCTGGCTCTGGCTGAGCAGGAACATGGCCTCGTAATTGAACGTGCGGACTTCGGGGGTGATGGTGGTGCTCATGGGTTCTCTCGGGGTGTGTTCGCTGAAATCGCGGTTGGGTCTGGGGTCTTGGGTTGGGGGTCTTGCCGCGGCGGCTTGGGCTTGGGCGGCGTCGCCGGGGTGTTGAACGCGTTCATGGCCGCCTGCGTGCCCTTGGTCACGAAGCAGCGGGCGGCGTCCGCGGCCTTGTCGAGGGCGGGGTTGATCACCGCCTCCTGCTCCGGGGTGAACTTGCCCAGCACGTAGTCGGCCTGGTCCATCATCGCCGGGGTGGGGTCGATGCCGATCCGCAGGCGCGGGTAGGCGTCGGTGGCGAGGGCACGCTCGATGTCGCTCAGTCCGTTGTGCCCGCCGGCGGAGCCGCCGGGGCGGATCCGCAGGTGGCCCAGGGGCAGGGCGACGTCGTCGACGATGACGAGCACGTCGGTCTGGGGGTTGACCTTGTAGAACCCCACGGCCTGCGCGACGGACTGTCCCGACCGGTTCATGTAGGTGGTCGGCTTCATGAGCAGGCACCGCTCGCCGTCGATGGACGCCTCGATGACGCTGGCGTCGAACTTGGCCTTGGGGATGGCCCCGGGCCCGGCGCCGGCGTGCCTGCGCGCAAGCCGGTCGATGACGAGGAAGCCGGCGTTGTGCCGGGTCTTCTCGTACTGGGGACCGGGATTGCCGAGGCCGACGAGGAGTTTCATGGGGGGCAGGGCAATGGGAAATGGGCAGTGGGCAATGGGTGCGGCGGCGGGGAACGGACTCGGGCCTTGACCCATTGCCCATTCCCCACTGCCCATTGCCTTTCTTACTTCTTGGCCTTGTCGCCGCCGGCGGCGGGCTTGGCGGCGGCTCCGCCCTTGGCGTCCTTGGCACCGGCCGCGGCCTCACCCTCCGCGGGCTTCTTGGCGGTGATGACCTCGGGCTGAGCGGCGTCGGCGCCGACGGTGGCGGCCTCGGCGGTCGGGGCTTCCTTCTGGACCTGGACGACGGCCACGATGGCGTGGGCGTCGGTGACGAGCTTCATGTCGTCCTTGGGCAGCTTGACCTGCGAAGCGGAGATCGAATGGTCGACGTCCAGGTCGGCGACGCTGACCTCGATGTAGTCGGGCAGGTCGATGACGCGGCACTCGATCTCGATCTCGGTGGTGGGGTGCATGAGCACGGCCCCGGCGGTCTTGAGGCCCTTGGCCTCGCCGACGAGGTGGATCGCGACACGGGTGTGGATGCGTTCGTTCAGGTCGACGCGAGCGAAGTCGCAGTGGACCATGTTCGTGCCCAGGTAGTCGAACTGCACGTCCTTGAGCAGGACGATCTGGCCCTCGTCGGCGTCGCTGGTGCCGGGGAAGTCGAGACGGAAGACCTTCTCGCCCTTGGAGATGTGGGTCACGGCTTCCTTGGCGTCGAGCGTGATCGCCAGGGGCTCGCGCCCGTGGCCGAAGAGCACCGCGGGGAGGCGCCCGGCGGCCCGTTCGCGGGCGGCGTAGCGGGTGCCGAGGCGTTCGCGCCGGGTGGCCTGGAGCATCGGGGAGTTCTCGTGCATGGTCGTTATCTCCTGTGAGTTCGTTCGCGTGTGGTTTCAGTCGGGCAGTGGCGAATGAGCACTAGGCAGTGGGGAAGGGCGATGTCGCGTACGGCTCCGGGCGTGTTCCAGTGCCCATTGCCCGCTCCCCGTTGCCTCCTCTATCTCTTGGGTCCCGCCCCGTTCTTGAAGAGGGCGGAGACCGACATGTTGTGATGGATGCGATGGATGGCGTTGGCGAGCAGTTCGCCGACGCACAGTTCGGTGAGCTTGGGGGCGAGCGCCTCGACGCGCGGGCCGAGCGGGATGGTGTTGGTGACGTAGACGCGGCTGATCGGGCTGGAGACCAGGCGCTGCTGGGCCATGCCGACGAACACGCCGTGGGTGGCCGCGGCGATGACGTCGCGGGCTCCGTTATCCATGACGACGCGGGCGGCTTCGCAGATCGTCCCGGCGGTGGAGATCATGTCGTCGAACATGAGGACGGTCTTGCCCCTGACCGAGCCGATGAGGCCGGCGGAGACGACCTCCGAGCCGCTCTTGCGGCGCTTGTTGATGATGGCGAGGTCGCCGCCGAGCATGTTGGCGATGCCCTCGGCGACCTTGACGTTGCCCACGTCGGGGCTGACGAGGCAGAGTTCGCCGAGCTGCTCGCGGATGGACTCGAAGTGGCGGATGAAGACCGGGGTGGCGGTGAGGTGGTCGAGCGGGATGTCGAAGAAGCCCTGGACCTGGGCGGCGTGCAGGTCGATCGCGATGATGCGGTCGGCCCGGGCGGCGGTGAGCAGGTTGGCGACGAGCTTGGCGGTGATGGGGACGCGGCCCTCGTCCTTGCGGTCCTGGCGGGCGTAGCCGAAGTACGGCATGACGCAGGTGACGCGCTTGGCGCTTGCGCGCTTGAGGCAGTCGAGGAAGATGAGCAGCTCGACGAGGTTGTCGTTCACCGGCTGGCAGGTCGAGAGCACGACGTAGCAGTCGCGCCCGCGCACGTCCTCCTCGAGCTTGACGATGAGCTCGGAGTCCGGGAACTCGTCGGTGCGGGCCTGGCCCAGCGGGATGTCGAGGAACTCGCACACCCGACGCGCAAGCGGCACGGCGTGGCGGCCGGCGAAGACCTTGAGCTGGTTGGCGTCCTCGCGGCTCATGGGGCAACTCCTTGGCGACCTGAACCTTGAGGACCGGACCCCGCGTGCCGGGCGCGATAGATCGCGTCGACCTTGGCGAGTTCCTCGGGGGTGTTGATGCTCAGGACGTCCTCGGGCGGCACGGCGTCGACGACGTCAACCCGCTCGCCGCGGGCGAGCAGCAGGGCCGGGACGTCGGTGAGGTAGTACTCGCCGCTGGAGGGGTTGCGCGTGACGTCGCGCAGGGCGCTAAAGAGCGACACGCCGTCGAAGCAGTAGTAGGACGGGTTGATCTCGCGGATGGCGCGCTGCTGGGAGGTGGCGTCCTTGTGCTCGACGATGGCGGCGAAGTGGCCGGTGTCGTCGCGGACGATGCGCCCGTAGCCGGTGGGGTCGTCGACGACGGACGTGGCGAGGGTGGCGCGGGCGCCGGTGGAGCGGTGCTGGTGCAGCAGCGTCCGCAGCGTGTCGGGACGCACGAGCGGGCCGTCGCCGGCGAGGACGAAGAGGTCGAGGGTCGGCGCGGCCGCGGCGGTCGCGGGATCGGCCTGCGGGAACAGGCCGGCGGCGGCCATCACGGCGTGGCCGGTGCCGAGCTGCTCGGCCTGCACGGCGAAGGCGATCCAGCCCTGGCGGATGGCGTCGGCGAACTGGGGATCGTAGGCGATGGCGTCGCGAACCTTTTCCTGCTGGTACCCCACCACGAGCACGACGCGCTCGCACCCGGCGTCGAGGCACGCCCGCACGACCGCGCAGATCATCGGCCGCCCCCCGACCGGGTGGACGACCTTGGGCAGGTCGGACTTCATCCGCGTGCCCTTGCCGGCGGCCATGACGATCGCGTGGGGTTGGTTGGTCGGGGTGGGCATGGAAGAAGCAGCGGGACGGCCGTCGCGCCGGACGGGAATCAGGAACTGAGGCGAAAAAGTTGGCCGATCAGGATTCGAACCTGAACAAGCAGAACCAAAATCTGCTGTGCTGCCGTTACACCATCGGCCAAGGGATGGACGGTGTGGCTGGCGGCGAGACGGGGCGGCGGCCGTGAGTCTCCGAGAGGGGTGCGAGGACCGAGCGACGATTCGCGGTCCGCACCGGCCGGCCTGTTGGGGCGGGCGGGAGAGGGGCCGCGGCACGGAGTGCCCGGTTCCGGAGTGACCCTTGAGGGGTCGTTCGGGAAACGGGCGGGAGCGGGACGATCCATCAGCCGCGATGGGAACGCCCATGCCGCGCCTCGGCCCGCCGTGTGCAATTGGCGGGCGTCCGTCGCGGACGGCTCCGAATCAAGCGGGGGAAGTGTAGGAGGGGGCGCGGGGGGGTCAATTCGCTCCAGGCGGCATGCTCAAGGGCCTTGGCTTGAGCGTGATGCGGGAATCGCCGAGAGTCCGAGCAGCCGCCAAACCTTGACGCAATACATACCGTATGTCATACTTGAACGGATGACCGGCCGGGAGGTCATTCGACGGCTTGTGGCGGACGGGTGGATGCTCGCCCGCACCAAGGGCAGTCACCACCAGTACCGACACCCCACCAAGCCCGGGCTCGTGACGGTGCCGCATCCCAGGCGCGACCTCCCGATCGGCACGCTGCGGAGCATCGCCAGGCAGGCAGGGATCAGGATCGACTGACAAGACGAAAGCACACGCATGCATTACCCCGTGGTCATCCACAAAGACAAGCACAGCGACTACGGCGTCAGCGTGCCCGATTTGCCCGGGTGCATCTCCGCCGGCAAGACCGTCGACGACGCGCTCGCGATGATCCGCGAAGCGATCGAGCTGCACCTGGAAGGGCTGATCGAGGACGGCGGCGTGGTGCCGGCCGCGAGTCCGATCGAGAAGCTGCGGGCCGACCCGGACTTCGCGTGCGGGACGTGGGCGATCGTCAACGTCGATGAATCGTCGCTGCGCATCGGCTACGCCCGCATCGGCATCACGATGCCCGAACGGGTGCTCGACGCCATCGACCGCTACGCCAAGTCGTCGGGCGAGACCCGCTCGGGCCTGCTCGCCCGGGCCGCGATCCAGTACATCGGGCGCGACGTCGACTCCCTCCCCACGGCCCAGCGCGGCGGCGCAAACCTGCGGAACCTCCGCGCCACGAAGCGCAAGGACGCGAAACCGGCGGCTCGGGCGCCGAAGGTCAGGAAGGCGCCGAAGTCACCGCGATGAGGTGCGGGTTGGATGCCGGGCGCCGGCGAACCGGCGCTTCGCCGAATCGCGGCCGTGGGTCATTCGACGCCGCCGCGGTGCAGCCCCGTCCAAACGGGCATCGGCCAAAGGCGGCCGTTGCCGGGCACCGGCGTATTGGGCGAACCAACCTCTCGCCCGAGCAGTGCATCGCCTGCTCCCGCAGGCGGCTCTGATCAGGGCTGCTCGGTTTCGTCCACCGGCACTTCCACGTCACCCACCGGATTCAGCGCCGCGTTGCCCGCAACGTCGTAACACGTCGCGAGCAGGCCCACAAGCGGGAACTTGGCGATGGCGGGTGAGGCGTTGGGAGCCGCGGCCGGGGGCGGGCCGCCGCGGGTGGCGCGCGAGCGAATGGGCGCCGAGCCGATGGTCTCGGGCTGGGCCGGGGCGGCGCCCCAGCCTTCGAAGGGCGTCGAGCCCAGGCGCCGGAGCATGGGGTGGCTCACGACCGGGGGCTCGATCGGCAGCTCGAGCGTATCGAGCTCGGGGCCGGCGTCCCAGAACTTGTCGAGGCTCGCGTCCAGCGGCGTGGGGGCGATGTCGGTGACGCCCGGGATCTGCGGGGCGTAGATCGGGACCGCGGCGTCGGGGGCGTGGGCGGCGCCGGCGGCGGCGCGGCGCTGGGCGATGCGCTCGATGAGTTCATCGCCCGGCAGGCCGCGAAGGCGGAAGATGAGCAGGCGGTCGGAGCCGAAGCGGTCGGCGATCAGGGCCATCGCGCAGCACACGTGCTTGCAGAACGGCTTGCCGACCTCGCACGTGCAGCTCACGGCGAGTTCCGAGGGGTCGACCGGCAGCAGGCGCAAGCCGAGCGGGGCGAAGACGTCCTCGATGTCCGCGGGCAGGTCGCCGGCGAGCAGGCTCGCCGAGTAGCGGGCCTGCGAGCACATGGCGTCGACCGCGGCCTCCCACTGCTCGGCCGCGAACGTCGGCAGGCGGATCGTCGTCACGTAGGCCTGGGGCATGCGGCCCTGGACCTTGGCGGTGATGATGCCGGGGGCGGGGTCCAGGGCGCGGGTCTGGCCGAGCTTGGCGTAGGTGAGGCCTTCGGCGAGCTGCTCGGGCTCGGCGGAGTTCTCGACCAGGCGCATCCAGCGCTGGCCGGCCCAGGCGGTGGTGTCGGGGCCGTCCTTGGAGCGCAGGCGGACGCCGCCGACGACCTTGCGGGGGTGCAGGGTCGGCTTGGGCGGGCGCGTGGGGAAGTTGACGTTCGGCGAGTGCTGCCCGTGGTGGCCGTGCGGCGGTTGGCGCGGAGGGAACGAGGACATGCGTCGGGCAAGCGTAGTCGAGATGGGCGGGGCGGCCGGGGAGATTTCGTGGACCGGGCCGAGCGCGGGCTGACAATGGGCGTCAGGGTACAACGATCGGGTCGCCTGGGTCGGTGGCCCCGTCGGCGCCAACCTCGCCGACCGCGTCGGCCCGGAGCGTGAGCAGTTCGCGCAGCTGGCTGGTCGAGAGTTCGGTGAGCCACCGCTCGCCCGCGCCGATGATGTGGTCGGCCAGTTCGGTCTTGCTCTCGATCATCTGATCGATGCGTTCCTCGAGCGTGCCGCTGACGACGAACTTGTGCACCTGCACCGTGCGGGTCTGGCCGATGCGGTATGCGCGGTCGGTCGCCTGGCTCTCGACCGCGGGGTTCCACCAACGGTCGAAGTGGAAGACGTGGGTCGCGGCGGTGAGGTTCAGGCCCAGGCCGCCGGCCTTGAGCGAGAGGATGAAGATCGGGCACGAGCCGTCGGCCTTCTGGAAGCGGGCGACGAGGGCCTCGCGCTGCGGGGCCGTGGTGCCGCCGTGCAGGAACAGCACCTCGCGGTCGAGTTCGTGCCGGAGCATGGCCGAGAGGATGTGGCCCATCTGGCGGAACTGTGTGAAGACCAGGGCCTGGTCGCCGCCGGCGAGAACTTCCTGGAGCATCTCGACGATGCGCAGGCATTTGCCGCTGCGGGCGATCTGCGGCGGGGCGATCGCGGCGCCGTCCTCGGCGTCGCTGACGCCGGTGCCCGGGGCTTCCTTGAAGAACTGGGCCGGGTGGTTGCAGATCTGCTTCAGCTTGATGAGCCCCGCGAGCACGACGCCGCGACGCTGCATGCCCTCGGTCTTGTCGGCCGCGGCGAGCATGTCGCTGACGCAGGCGCGGTACAGCGACGCCTGCTCGGGGGTGAGGTAGCAGTATTCCTTGGTCTCGAGCTTGGCCGGCAGGTCGGCGATGACCGTGGGGTCGCTCTTGAGCCGGCGGAGGATGAACGGGCGGATGAGCCCGCGCAGGCGCTCGGCCTTGTGCGAGTCGTGGTAGCGTTCGATCGGCACGGCGAAGCGGTTGCGGAAGTCGCCGGGCGTCCCCAGGTAGCCCGGGTTGAGGAAGTCCATGATCGACCACAGCTCGCTCAGGCGGTTCTCCACCGGCGTGCCCGTAAGGGCGACGCGGCGCGGGGCCGTGATCGACCGCACCGCCTGCGACTGCTTGGCTCCCGGGTTCTTGATGTTCTGGGCCTCGTCGAGCACCACGCGCCGCCACGGCACGGCCCCGAGCAGCTCCGCGTCGCGGTGCGCCAGGGCATAGGTCGTGATCACCAGGTCGCTCTCGCTCGCGGTCTTGACGAACCCGGGCCCGAGCCGGCGCTCCGGCCCGTGGTGGATGAGCACGTTGAGTTGCGGCGTGAAGCGGGCCGTCTCGTGCCGCCAGTTGCCCACCACCGACATGGGCACCACCAGGAGCGTGGGGCCCAGCACGTCGTCGGCGGCGCCCGATGCCCGGGCGGACTCCGCGGCCGTGCGCTCCTGCGCGAGCAGCGCGAGGAGCTGGATCGTCTTGCCCAGGCCCATGTCGTCGGCGAGGCAGGCGCCTAGGCCGAAGCGGTCGAGGAACGCGAGCCACGAGAGGCCGCGGACCTGATACGGACGCAGGGCGCCGATAAATCCCGCCGGGGTGGCGAGCATCGGCATGGCGTGGTTGCTCGCGGGGTCGCCGAAGACCGACGCGACCCAGCCGGTGGCGTCCATGCCGATGATCGGCAGGCCGGTGGTGCGGGCGTCGGAGGCGAACGCCAGGCGCAGGATGCCGGCGATGTCGGCCTCGCCCCCGGGGTTCTTCTTGAGAAAGTCCATCGCGGTCCGCACGTCGTCGGGGCGCACCTCGACCCAGCGCCCGCCGAGGCGTACCAGCGGCGAGTGCTGGGCCGCGAGCTTCTGGAACTGCTCGAGCGTGAGGTTGGTGTTGCCGATGGCGAGCTGCCAGTGGTAGCGCACCAGGCTCTTGAGCCCCAGCGCGGGGCCAGAGGCCCGGGCCACGGCGCCGCTCTCGAGGCCGGGCTCGAGCGACTCGAGCGGGTCGCTCTCGACCTGCAAGCGTGCGCCGAGTCGGACCGTGGGCGTTTCCCACCACTCGGGAACGATCACGCCCACGCCCTGCTCGAGCAGGATCGGCCGCACCTCGCGCAGAAAGTTGTAAGCCTCGCTCGTCACCAGCTCGATCTGCGTGGGCTGGCTGAGACGCAGGGCCTCTTCGAGCTTCTTGAAGAGCCGGGCCGCCCGGCCGAGCTCGGCCAGCAGCGTCTGCTGCGGAGCCTGGATCGTCTGGCCCGCGATGGTCGCGGCCCCGGGCGGCAGCAGCCACAGGTCCTCGGCGTCCACGAACAGCGGGGCGCCGCTCGCGGGCTGCAGGTGGAAGCTGAGTGTCCAGCGGATGGCGTCGCCGGGCGCCGCGAGGTCGGACAGGTCGCCCAGGTTGAGCGGCTCGCTCAACTTCAGGCACAGCCGCCACGCCGGGCCGGTGGGACGGTCTTCCAGGCCGCTGAGCCAGCGGTAGACGCGCTTGACGATCTCGCCGCGGGCCGCGGCCCCGGCCGGCACGGCGTCTTCACCGCTCGACAGCAGGCCGCGGAGCCAGGCCACGTGCGGGTCGGTGTCGCTGCGACCGTCGACGGCCTCGTGCAGGGCCTCGCGCGCCAGGGCGGAGCGGACGCGGGCGTCGGCAACGTTGACCAGGAAGTCCCACAGCACCGACCAGGGCTGGTGGTCGAGCGCATCATCGGCGGCCCGGGCGATGGGGGGCATGGCCGCGAGCAGGGCGACGAGACGGTCGGCGGTGGCCTTGTCGCTGAGCCACGGCTGCCACAGGCCGCGGAGCCCGCCGGAGGGGTCCTGGCGGAGCGACGGCACGAGCCGCTGCTGGGCCATGAGATGATCGATGAACCGCGACGCGGCGGCGTAGAACCGGACCGACGAGCTGGAGTGTTCGGCCCGGTCCTCCAGGGTTTCGAGCACGCGCCCGGCATCGGCGGGGCCGACCCCCAGCGCGGCGACGCGGAACGAGCCGGCGGCGTGCTGGCCCTGCGAAAGTTCGGCCGAGAGCCCCAGGGCACGGGCGAGCTGCGGGCTGGGGGCCGGCGCGCCCTGACGCACGGGCAGACTCAGGGCGACGGCGGAGTCGGTGAGGGCGACGTCGGCGCCCGCGAGCATCTGTGCGAGCCCGGCGCGAAGCTCGTCAGCGCCGGCCGCGAACGGGTGCGCGGGGACCTCGACGCCGTCGGGCGCGTGCGCAGCTTTGGGGGGCCACCCGGCGGAGTGTTCGCCCCAGACGCGCAAGGCGCCGTCGGACCAGGTTGCGTGCAGGACGAGCATCGTGGGAGGCGGTGAAGAACGGACCGAGCGGCAATGGGGGCGCCGAGACTCGAACTCGGGACCAACGGATTAAAAGTCCGTTGCTCTACCAACTGAGCTACGCCCCCGACACGGCGGGCGTTGTGGCCAACGCACCGAGCGCGCCGAGCGGTGATGCTATGACCGGTCCGCGGGCGCGAGGGCACGCATCCGCCCGGACCGGCGCGGGACGCTTCAAGCTGGCAACCGTCAGACGGCGGCCCCGGGCTCGCCCAGCACGGTGCCGAGCGTGCCGAAGGCGCCGCCGAGGAAGGCGTCGGCGTGGTCGGCGTAGGCGACCACGGGGATCGGGGAGCGGACTTCGAAACTGAAGTAGGTGTCGCGGGTGGCGCGGGCGCCGGTGACGAAGCGGTGCACGTCGATGACGTTGGCGGCGCGGGGGTTGACCGTCACGCGGAAGACCTCGCTCGCGCCGGGGTCGTCGAAGGCGGGGTTGGCGGCGTAGTTCATCGTCACCTCGACGGTGATCGCCTCGGAGGAGGGGTTGAACACGCGGAGCAGGTCGTCCACGCCCTCGCCGGACGCCGGGCGGAAGCCTTCGCTGAAGATCCACTTGTTGCCGCCGACGCCGGTGAACGCGGAGCCGACCGCCTCGCCGAAGGCGAAGCTGGAGGTGTTGACGACCACGGGCTGATCCGAGCTGAAGCCGACGGAGTAGGCGTCGCCGGAGCGCGGGAAGTTCGGCAGCTCGGAGACGCTGAACCCGCCGCGGCGCTGGGCCGGGATCTGCACCAGGCGGCGGTAGGTCGAGCCGTCGGTGAAGAAGAACGAGAACGTGACGTTCGCGGGCTGCGAGTTCGTGTTGAGGACGGTAATGAACTCCTTCTCGGCGTTGACCCCGATCTGGCCCTCGGGCGTGCTTCCGCTGGTGACTCCGGCGGACGGCAGGCCGACGACGCCGAACCCGCCGCGGGTGTTGGTGTCGAAGTGGGTGAGCGCGGCGACGATGGGCTTGTCGGCGCTGATCCGCATGCCGAAGGGCCCGTTGGGGAGGCTGGCGATCTCGCCCAGCGACCACCCGCCGCGACGCTCGGCGTCGACAGACTGAACGAAGGTCTGGGGCGAGCCTGTGCCCTCGGGATAGACGGTCAGGGTGACCTTGATGCTCTCGGCGTTGGGGTTGTAGAACACGAGGAAGTCGGCGACACCAGCGCCCTTGAAGCCCTCGGCGAAGGCCCAGACGTTCGAGGTGTTGCTTGTGAACGCCTCGCCGGTGGAGATGCCGAAGTCGTAGTGACTGAGCGTCGCGCCCACGGGTCGCGACGAGCGGACCTCGAGGGCGTACGGGGTGTACTTCTGGACGAGCTGCTGGTTGGCAGCGAAGAGCGTGGGCGTGCTGATGGTGACGCCGTCGCGGGCCTTGCCGGCGACGACGCGGTCCATGAGCACCTGCTCGCCCTGGGCGCCCTCATAGTGGGCGACGATGACGACGCGCGTGGGCTCCTCGTGCGGGTTGACGACGGGGACGAAGGTCTGGGTGCGGTCGCTGGCGAAGCCCTCGGGGTAGTACACCGCGTAGGGCATCTGGTCGTAGGTGATGCCGCTGTCGTTGGGCTCGGCGACGAGGTGGCCGGTGCCCGTGCCCGCGTTGAGCTGGCTGAACGTGTTCTGCACGTCCGTGGTGGAGGCGCCGAGCATGACGAAGTAGCGCATCGTGGCCGAGGCGCCGGGGGCCAGAGCGCCGATGTTGTACGCGATCGCCAGGGTGCCCTCGCCCAGCACACCCGCGTCCAGCGGCGTGGTGTCGGGATCGTTGACGGAGCCGACGACCTGGAAGGCGTCGCGCACGCGCCCGGGCTCCTCGACCGAGAGCACGGGGGTGGCCTCGCCCGCGCCGGGGGCGGCGGCGGCGAGCGCGAAGGTCAGGCCGCCGGGGAAGCGGCCCTCGGCGTCGACGAAGCTCGCGGTGGCGAGGCGGCCGGTGGCGTTGTCGACGTTGTTGACGGTGCGGGGGAAGCCCGAGCCGAGGTTGAGCGACTGGTTGGGGTTGAAACCCTCGACCCAGCCCACGCCGTCGAGGCTGAAGAACGTCGTGTTGGTGACGGTGACGTCGAACACCATGAAGGTGTCGTTCACGCCGAAGCTGACGCTGCGCCGGACGAACAGGCCGCCGGACTGGTCGTCCTGCTCGACGACGGCCCGGAAGAGGCCCTCGGTGGTGACGCGCCGGTTGACGGCGTCGGACTCGTTGGACATGACGACGGGCAGGTCGCTCTGGCGGCCGGGGCCCGCGTTCTTGAAGACGTACCCGCCGAAGATGGCGCCGAAGAAGCTCTCGGCGTCCTGCTGCGAGGAGTAGATGAAGTCGACGCCGTCGAGCGTGACGCCCAGCGGCTGGACCTGCGACGGTGAGGTGAGGCCGAGCGAGCCGTCGGAAGCGAAGCCCGCGGTCATGCGGGTGCCGGCGAGGGTGACCTCGCCCGCGGAAATGCCGCCCGACACGCTCAGGGTGAGCGAGTAGTCGCCGGTGGCGGGGGTGATGCCGCCGGAGCCGCCCTGGTCGAGGCTGTACAGGGTGTTGCCGGCCCCCGAGACGCCGACGTAGTACACGCCGGCGTACTGCACCGGGTAACTGAGCGAGGCGTTCTGCGAGTCGGCGCGGTTGACCAGTCGCAGCTCGCGGCCCTGGCTGTCGAACAGGCGGAGCACGGTGTCGAGCAGGTTCGGCTGGCCCCCGCTGCTCGTCGGCACGACCACCGAGGCGTTCAGCGTGGTGCCGGCGTCAAGGGTGAGCTTGAACGCGTCGACGTCGCGCTGACCGAAGGCCCCGTCGCCGATAAAGGCGTTGAAGGTCCGCGAGCCGATGCCGGTGAAGCCGGGGTCGGTGGCGACCGAGCGGGTGTCGTTGAGTTCGAACGCGCCGCTGAACTGGTTCTCGACCAGGATCGTCAGACTCCAGCCGAGCAGGGCGCCGGAGTTAAGCGGGGCGGTGTCGGCGACCGAGAGCGTCCAGGTGCCAACCGCGCTCGTGCGGTTGAACACCGACAGCTCGGTCTCGGGCCGGAACGTACCGGGATTCGTGTACGGCGGGGTGCCGGCGGAGATCGGGGTGGTCGCCGCGTCGTCGAAGATGACGTTGGTGATGTTGTCGCCCGAGCCGCCGCGGTTGGCGATGAGCGTCGCGGACTGTCCCGCGGGGCCGGTGAGCGTGACGCGCAGGTCGCCGACGAAGCTGTGCGCGATGTTGAGCCGCACGTTGAGGTCGACGATGCTGCGGCTGTCGGGGATGAAGATCGTGTCGGTGATGGTCCCGATGGTCGGGATGGGCATGCCGGGCGAGGAGATGCCGGCGTCGTAGACAACGGTCTCGTTGGCGGCGGTGTCAACGCGGAAGGCGAGGTTGTACCCGCCCTCAGATTGGCCGGTGCGGCCGCTGGCGACCTGCGTGGCGGTGTAGTCCTCGTTGCCGAAGCCGCTGACGCCGATGTAGTACGTGCCGCCGTTGGGCACGAAGTACTGGATCCGGCTGTCGAGCCCTCGGAAATTGTCGTTGCGGGCCAGTTCGGCGCCGGTGGGGTCGAACAGGCGGAGGACCGAGTCGAGCGTGGACGGGCTGAGGAGGTTGCGGGCGATGACCTCGACGGTGATGAGCGACGGGGCGTTGACGGTGACCTTGAAGATGTCGACGTCGAGGGTGGGGTTCAGGCCGTCGCCGACGAACGCGCTCTCGAAGAACGCGGTGCGGTCGGCGCCGATGACGACGGGGGTCGCTTGAGAGGTGCTGTCGTTGGGCTCGAACGCGCCGGTGGCGGGCGTGAGCTCGAACTGGTACGTGAAGTCATTGCCGCTGTCGAGGTCGCCGTTGAGGAGGTTGCCCTCGAAGTCGCGGAAGCCGGAGGCGGCGAGGGTGAGGCGGTACAGGTCGATGGGGAGCACGCCGGCGCTGAAGCGGATGGTGAGGACCTGGCCCTCGAGCGTGGCGATCGTGGGCGGGAAGGTGTAGATCTCGTCGTTGGCGTTGAAGTCGCGGTCGCCGCGGGCCCGGCGGAGCTCGATCGCGCCGGTGGTGAAGAACGCGGGGTTGATGGTCTCGGTGAACTGGACGCGGATGGTGTCGACCGGCGCGCTGGGGTTGCCGGGGAAGACGTTCAGGACGTTGGGGCCGGGGGTGCCGACGAGGCCGACCGAGCGGGCGACGTTCACGCGCCCGTTCGTGGCGACGCGTCCCTGCAGGCCGGTCACTACGTCGACGCCGGCGTACAGGGCGTCACGCAACTGGCTGTTGGTGGCGAAGGGGTTGACCGCGCCGAGCAGGCCGACGGCGCCCGCGGTGTAGGGGCTGGCGAAGCTCGTGCCGTCGATGAAGCGGTAGCCGCCGCCGCGCTCTGTGGTGAGCACACGCTCGCCCGGGGCGCCGACGTCGACGGTGGTGGCGCCGAAGTTGGAGAAGCCCGCGAGCGCGTCGGTGTTCTGCGTGGCCGCGGCCACGATGATGAGCGGGTTGTCGTACGACGCCGGGTACGCGCGGATGGTGCCGTCGTTGTCGTTGGTGTCGTTGCCCGCGGCCGCGACGAACAGGCCGCCGGCGTCGGTGAACTCGCCGATCGCCTGCTCGGCGGCGCTGTCGGGGAAGCCCGAGTCGTCGGGGCGCAGGGCGCCGTAGCTGTTGTTGCTCGCGACGATGTTGATGCCGAAGTCGCGCCGCATGAGCGCGGTGTACTCGGCCGCGGCGGTCGAGGCGAAGCTCGGGGCGCCGCCGCCGTCGTCGGGGAAGATCTTCAGGGCCATCAGCTGCACGGTCCACATGACGCCGACGACGCCCAGGCCGTTGTTGCCCACGGCGCCGACGCAGCCGGCGACGGACGTGCCGTGGCCCTGGGCCTCGGGGTCGTCGGGGTTGTTGTCGTTGTTGGCGAAGTCCCACCCGTTCACGTCGTCGACGTAGCCGTTGGCGTCGTCGTCGATCGCGTTGCCGGGGATTTCACCGGGGTTGAACCAGAGGTTGGGCGCGAGATCGGGGTGGTCCAGGTCGATGCCGGTGTCGGTGATGGCGATGACAACCTGCCGGCTGCCGGTGTTGGTGTTCCACGCTTCGGTCGACTTCATGTCGGCGCCGGCGAGGCCGTCGCCCAGACCCGGGATGAACTGGCCGGTGTTGAGGTGGACGTACTGCTCGGCGAAGCGCGCGTCATTGGGAATCAGCGCCGTGTAGTTCATGTAGTCGGGGTCGAACGCCGTCAGGCCCGGGAAGTTGCGGACGATCGCCTGGGCCATGCCCTCGGTGATCCGCGCCGGGGTCTCGAACTTGGCATAGCGGCCGCTGACGGTGGCGTCAACGTACGTGGGCTCGATGCCCATCGCACGGGCGACGGCCCGGGCCCGCTCCATGCCGGCCGTGCGGCCGGGGCGGTCGTCGAACGCCAGCACCCACGAGCCCTCGTCGACCTTGACGTCGTGGCCGTACCAGCGCAGCGGGGCCTCGACGATGCCCGCGTCGAGGTGGACGCGGGACTCGAGGGTCTGCATGGCTTCGAAGCCCAGTTCAGCGTGCCCGGACCGGGCGGCGAGAGCCTCGGCCGAGGTCACCGTCCGCGACTTCTTCCCACCACGATCGAACAACCTCGCCATGATGCGCTCTCCGTCGGGCTCGACAGGTCCCGGGAACGATCCGATGCAACACGAAGCGGCCCGCGCCGGGTCGACATCCTCCCCGGCGCAAGCGCGCAAGTCCAACAAATCCCGGCTGATAAGTCAAGCGCCGGGGCCGGATTGTTCGCGTCGTTGACCGCCGGGGTTCCTCTTTGAAGCTCGCCGCCGGTCGTGGCTGTGACGGTACATTGGCGGTCGCTCCACGCTCGGGCCCGATCGGCCGAGCCTCTTCGAAGGACCGCCCGCGCATGCGCACCCGTCGAGTCTCTCCCGTTGCGACCGTAGCCGCCGTCGCGCCGCTTCTGGCCGCCGCCCCGCTGGGCCTCGCCCGCGTCGCGCCACCCGCTGCCCCCCCCGCTGCCCCGGGGTTTCCCCAGTATCCCAGCCTCAGTCCCGACGGATCACTGTTGGTGTTCGCCGCCGCCGGCGACCTGTGGATTACCCCAATTTCAGGGGGCGTCGCCCAACGACTCACGAGCCACCCGGCCGACGAGGGCCGCTCGGCCTTCAGCCCGGACGGGGCCAGTTTGGCGTTCGAGTCCGACCGCGACGGGGCGACCAACCTGTACGTCCTGTCGCTTGCTCGCCCGAACGAGGTTCCCGGCGTCACCGGCCCGATCGTCCCGGGAGAGCCCCGGCGCGTGACCGTCTCCGACCGCGGCCAAACCCTCGGCGGCTGGACTCCCGACGGTTCGGCTCTGCTCTTTGCCGGCACCCAGATGCCCACGTTGCACCGCCCGCCCCGCATCTACATCGCTCCGATCGACGGCGGTCCGACCCGGCTTGCCGGGGGGATGCACGGGGCGCGGCCCGCGGCCGTGCGGGGCGGACAGGCCGGCCGACTCCGATTCCTGTTCTCGCACGGAAGCGGATCGGGGGCGCTCGACGGGGTCCGACCCGCGTATCGGGGGTCGGGGCAGACCGACGTGTGGTTGGCGGACATTCCGTTTCCTGCAGGCACGCCGGGCTCGGATGGACCACAATTTACCCAGATTACCACCGATCCGGCCCATGACGGGGATGCTTTTGGATTGCCGGACGGTTCGGTCGTCTTTCTTTCGGCCCGGGACGGTCAGTACAACGTGTGGACGATCGGTGCCCCCGGTGTTGAGGGTCCGAGCAATCCGGCGCGGCAACTGACCCGATTCGCGCCGCGCGTGGACGAGGTGACGATCGGGCACGGGGTGCGGGACCTGACGGTGGCCGCGAACGGCCGGACTGCGGCGTTCGTGGTGTGGGACACGCTGTACCGGCTCGACTTGACCCGGGCGGGGGCGGAACCCGAGCCGGTAGCGGTGGCGGTCGGGTCGGACGCGGCCGACGGGCCGACGCGCCGGATCAACCTGGACCGCGAGGCGAGCGAGGCGGCACTCAGCCCGGACGGCAAGACGCTTGCGGTCGTGGCGCGGGGCGAGGTGTTCGTGCGGAGCGTGGAAGAGGGACGCCCGACGCGGCGGGTGACGTTCACGCCGGGGCGCGAGCGGCACCTGGCGTGGTCGCCGGACGGGCGGAAACTGTACTTTGCGAGCGATGAAGGCGGGGACTGGTCAATCTACGCGGCCGAGGTCGCCCTGACGCGCGATGAACTGGCCGGGTCGGAGAGCGAATCGGGACCGAAGGACGAGGGGGACAAGAAGACGGATGATCCGGAGAAGCCCAAGGCGGGGGCGGAGCCCGGCGGACCGAAGTCCGAGGGCCAGCCGGCGACCCCGCCCGCTGCCGCCCCGGCCGCGCCGGCGCCCGCGTCGGCTCCGGGCGCGCCCGGTCAGCCGGCGACACCCGCCGATCCGGCTCAGCCGGCGGGGCAGGGGGACGCCAAGCCCGGGGAGAGCGGCGAGAAGAAGCCGGCCGAGAAGAAGCCGCAATGGGGCAAGCGGTGGGAGCGGTCGCTGCGGTTCACGGTGAGCCCGGTGGTGAACACGCCGGCGCAGGAGCAGCGTCCGGTGCCGTCGCCCGACGGCAAGGCGATGCTGTATTCGCGTGGGCAGGGGGACCTGGTGCTTCGGAACCTGGAGGACGGGACCGAGCGGGTCCTGATCACGAGCTTCAGCAGCCCGGAGGCGGTGTGGGCGGCGGACAGCCGGCACATCGTGTACGCACAGGAGGACTTCGACTTCAACAGCGATGTGTGGCTGATGGACACCGGCACGTTCGGCGCCGACGGGGCGGCGCCGGGGGCGCCGGTGAACCTGACTCGGCACCCGGACTACGACACGTCGCCGCGGTTGAGCGCGGACGGCAAGGTGCTCGTGTTCCTGAGCGACCGGGACCGGGAGAACGGGCAGAACGACGTGTACGCGATTTTCCTGGACCGGTCGCTGGACGGGAAGCGGCCGTACGAGCTGGACGAGTACTTCAAGAAGGCGGCCGAGAACGCGAAGAAGCTCAAGCCGATCGGCGACGACGCCAAGCCCAAGGGTGATGACGCCAAGGCCAAGGCGGACGATGCGAAAGCGGGCGAGGAGGCCAAGGACGCACCGGGCGCGGCCAAGGGGCCCAAGCCGCTGACGTTCGACACCGACGATGCGCACCTGCGGGTGCGCCGGCTGACCAGTTCGCTCGACAGCGAGGGGGACCTCGCGCTGACGCCGGGGGGCGAGCGGGTGATCTTCAGCGTGAACGTGGACGACAAGCCCGCGCTGGTGTCGGTGGACTTCAAGGGGTCGGACCGCAAGACGATCGACGGCGCGTCGGTGTCGGACGTGTCGGTGTCGCTCACCGGGGACAAGGTGGTGTACATCAAGGGCGGGGTGGCGAACTCGGCTCCGCCGGCGGGCGGGAAGGTCGAGGTGCTGGGGATTTCGGCCCCGGTGACGATCGACCTGGCGGCGCAGAACCGCCAGAAGTTCCTGGACGCGGCCCGCGTGGTCGGCGAGGGTTTTTATCACCCGACGCTCAAGGGCCTGGACTGGGCGGAGCTTACGAAGCGGTACCTGTCGCTGGCCGAGCGGACGCGCACGAGCGACGAGTTCAACCGCGTGGGCAACATGCTGTTCGGCGAGTTGAACGCGTCGCACCTGGGGCTCAGCGGCGGGGCGCCGACCGGGGGCGTGAGCATCCCGCCGCCGGGTGTGGGATACCTGGGGATCGACGCCGAGCCGGCGAACGAGGGATACGCGGTGCGGCGGGTGCTCGTGGGCGGGCCGGCGGACCGGTCTGCGTCGCGGCTCGTGCCGGGCGATGTCGTCACGGCGGTCGACGGGGTGTCGATCGCTCCGTCGGGCGAGCCGATGCCGGACCTGCTCGCGGCCATGGCGGGCAAGGCGGGGCAGGAGACGCTGCTCACGGTGAAGCGAGCCGGGGCGGAGTCGCCGGTGTACGTGCTGATCGTGCCGCAGAGCAGCGGGGCCGAGGGCGACCTGCGGTATCTGGACACGGTGCGGACGCGGCGCGAGACGGTGGAGCGGCTGTCGGACGGGCAGATCGGGTACCTGCACATCCGGGGGATGAGCCCGGCGAGCGTGCGGGACTTTGAGCGGGACCTGTACGCCGCGGCCCACGGCAAGCGCGGGCTGATCATCGACGTGCGTGACAACGGGGGCGGGTCGACGGCGGACATCCTGCTGAGCTCACTGACGGCGCCGCGGCACGCGTTCACGATTCCGCGCGGGGGCAGCCCGGAGCCGCCGCCGAACGCGAAGGTGCCGACGGACGCGTACCCGCGTGACCGGCGGCTGATCTACGGCTACACGCGTCCGATCAACGTGCTCATCAACCAGAACAGCTTCTCGAACGCGGAGATCTTTGCGCACGCGATCAAGACGATCGGTCGCGGCAAGCTCGTCGGCGCTGCGACGTACGGCGGCGTGATCTCCACGGGTGGGGCGACGCTCATCGACGGGGCGAACGTGCGGCTGCCGTTCCGCGGGTGGTACCTGCCCGACGGCACGGACATGGAGAACCACGGCGCTCAGCCGGACGTGCCGGTGGAGCAGACGCCGGCGGACGAGGCGGCGGAGCGTGACCCGCAGCTCGAGGCGGCGGTAAAGGAACTGATGGGCAGGGTGTGATGGAGAGCGGCGGCCGGAGCGAAGGTGGACCGGGGATGCACACCGGAGCGGAGGCGGCCCCGGTGCTGCTGTTCGACGGCGTGTGCGGGCTGTGCACGTGGGGGGTGCAGTTCGTGCTGCGGCACGAGCGGCGCGACCGCGCTGCGTCATTGCGCCTTCGGTTCGCGCCGCTGGGATCGGCCGGGTCGCAGCGCGTGCTCGAGCGTGCCGGCGTACGGGACGTGGCCGCGCTGGGCGAGACGATGATCGTCATCGACGAGCGCGGGAGGGTGCTCACGCGGTCGGACGCGGCGGCGCGTCTGGCGCGTGAGCTGAGGCGGCCGTGGCGGTGGATCGGTGTGATGCGGGCGCTCCCGCGGGGGGTGCGCGACCGGCTGTACGGAGTCGTCGCGCGGAACCGGTACCGGTGGTTCGGCAAGCGGGAGACGTGCATGGTGCCGGGGGAGGGGTGGAGGGAGCGGTTTGTGGGCTGATCCGAGCCTCCCGCGCGAGCGGGAGGTGCTGCGGCGCCGGGGGTTCACAGGTGCCTGCACGCACGACAACCGGCTTGTGATCTTGTGTTCGGCGACGGGGCGTGATCTTGCGGAAGCACAAGGCCTCCCGCTCGTGCGGGAGGCTCGGATCAGAGGCCGGCTCGTGGGGGGGTTGGTGCGGACCTCTGGGAGCGCAAGGCCTCCCGATCGCGCGGGAGGCTCGGATCACACGAATCTCGCCGTGCGGTCCTGGTCATTGATGACGTAGTTGGATGCACGCGCGAGGCTCTCTGCGTCCCACAGCCACCTGGTGCTCGCGCCGCCGGTCCACACTGGGCGCTCCGGACCTACTGCGCCGGCTTCTCTCAGGCGTCGCGTCGCCCACGACTTGAGCTGCGCGACGATCTCTTCGGGAGCGTGGGCAGCCGCGCCGACGACGGCGTGAACGTGGTTTGAACGCACGTTCAGTCCGAGCATTTGCCAAGTGCGGATCGCTGCGTGGTCCACGATCGCACCGTGCACGATCAACCGGGCGTTGGAGTCCAAGGTGACGGGAGCGTGACGCATCCGCGCGCGGTGCGCGGCGTGGAGCGCTTCATTTGGCGCCAAGCGGGGCCGAGTCGGGAGGTTGTGTTGGTCGTCAACGGAGCTGCGGTGGTCGCCGTGCAGCCAGGTGCCGTAGGTCGTCCATGTGAGCATGTACGCCATGGGACGGTCCATGACCGATTGTTGGCGTGATCGTTCCGCGCCTGGACTTGGGGAAGCGCAGGGCCTCCCGCTCGCGCGGGAGGCTCGGATCAGAGGCCGTTTCGTGGGGTGGCCGGTGCGGACTCCGGGGAGCGCAAGGCCTCCCGCTCGCGCGGGAGGCTCGGATCAGCGGGGAACCGTCAGTGGCGCGAACACGTCCTTGCGACGGATGTCGGGGTTGCCGAGCTGGCCGCAGGCGGCCATGGTGTCGCGGCCCTTGGTGCGGCGGCGCTTGGCGAAGACGCCTTCGTCGTGCAGCCACTGAAGGAACTGGTCGACGGAATCTTCGGTCGGGGCGGGCCAGGGGGAGTTGTCGCGCGGGTTGTAGGGGATGAGGTTGATGAGGCCGGGCAGTCGCGGGCCGGGGAAGGGGGAGCGGGGCTTCTCGCGGCCGAGGACGAAGCCGGCAACCTGGGCGGCGTGCTCGCGGGCGTCGTTGACGCCGGGGATGAGGACGTACTCGATGCAGAGCTTGGCGCCGCCGTAGATGGGCCAGGCCTCGAGCGCGGCCCGCAGGCGCGCGAGGGGGACGGCGCGGTTGACGGGCATGATCCGGGAGCGGATCTCGTCGTTGGGAGCGTTGAGGCTGATGGCCAGGCCGAGGCGGTGCCATTCGGGCTCATGGATCTGGCGGGCGAGTCGCTCGATGCCGTCGACGCGCCCGACGGTCGAGATGGTGATGCGGGACATGGGCACGTTCGGGCCGCGCCGGTCGGTGAGGACCGCGATGGCGCGGAGCACGGCGTCGAGGTTGTCCATGGGCTCGCCCATGCCCATGAAGACGATGTTGGCGGGGCGGATGCCGAAGTGATGGGCCGCGGTGAACCACTGCGCGACGATCTCGCTCGGCTCGAGCGACCGGATGAGGCCCATCTGTGCAGTCTGGCAGAAGGTGCACCCCATGGCGCAGCCGACCTGCGACGAGACGCAGAGCGTGTACTGCAGGCGGCGGAGCTTGCCGATCATGGGGATGAGGACGGATTCGGTCTCGAAGGTGCGTCCGGCGGCGCCGGGCGTGTCGGGGCCGGGTACGACACTGGTGAACTTGATCACGCGGCCCTCGGGCGACCCGGACTCGTGCACGCGGGCGGGCGGCTGCACGGTCACGCTCAGGCCGCGCTGCTCGGTGGCGCCGGCGCGGAAGAGGGCGGCGTAGCGGGCGAGGGCGCCTTCGAGCCCGCCGGCGAGGCGCGCCGTAGCGCACGCCGCGGCGTACTGCTGAGCGGTCACGCTGAAGGGATGCGGGATGTCGACGGGTGGGGAGGTCATGAAGCGGAGCGTGATGGTAGGTGCGATTAAAAATGAGCCCCGAAGGCCGTGCCGGCTGGGCTCGTACGAAGACGGGGCCGGCGCTGACGGTTCAGTCGAGCACGCGGTCGAGCCGGCCGCCCGCGGCCGCGATGCGGTCGCGGGCCTGCTGTGCGGTCAGGCCGAGCCGGTGCATGGCGACGGCGGTCTTGACCTCGGTCCCGGCGCGGTCGAGCAGGTCGAGGGCGGCGGCGCGGTCGAGGGCGGTGAGCGCGGCGACGATGCGGGCGGCGCGGTCGCGAAGCTTGGCGTTGCTGGCCCGCAGGTCGACCATGAGGTTCTGGTAGACGCGCCCGGACCGGACCATGAGGGTGGTCGAAATGGTGTTGAGCACGAGCTTGGTCGCGGTGCCGGCCTTCATGCGGGTCGAGCCCGTGAGGACCTCGGGGCCGGTCGGGACGCAAATGAGGTGGTCGACGCCGAGGGGACGCGGGACGCTCGCGCACACGAGCATGCCGGTAACCACGCCCGGGCACAGGCGCTTGGCGAGGGCGAGGCCGCCCTGGACGTACGGCGTGGTGCCGCCGGCGGCGATTCCAAGCACCGCGTCGTCAGGGGTGAGGTTCAGAGCCTGAAGCTCCGCGGCGGCGCCTTCGGGCTCGTCCTCGCGTCCTTCGCTGGATCGGCGCAGCGAGGCGTCGCCGCCGGCGATGATGCCGACGACGCGGGTGGGCTCGACCTGGAACGTGGGCGGGCATTCGGAGGCGTCGAGGACGCCCAGGCGGCCGCTGGTGCCCGCGCCCAGGTAGATAAGCCGGCCGGAGCGCAGGAACCCGGGTTCGGCGGCGTCGACGAAGGCGGTGATGGCCGGGGCGGCGGCGGCAACGGCGTCGGCGACGAGGCGGTCCTCGGCGTTGATAAGCGCGACGAGCTGTGCAGTCGAGAGCGTGTGCAGGCCGGCCGAGCGCGGGTTGCGCTGCTCTGTGGCGATGTGCGAGCGGTCGGGCAGCTGGGATTGGGGCGAGGGGGTCACGGCGCGAGAGCGTAGAGCCGCGGGCGGGTAGGCCTCAGGGGCGAACCCAGCAACCGGCAATGGGGGCGGGGTCCGTGACGCCGGTGACGCCGGGGAGCGTGATGGGGACTCGGTCCTCGCACAGGGCGCCCAGGATGGCGAAGGCGATTGCCTCTCGATGGGACGCGGGAATGCCGGCGTCGTCGGAGGTGACGACCGCTCGCCCACGAAGCTCGGCGGCGGCGCGGAGGGCGGCAACCAGGGCCGCGTTGCGGACGCCGCCGCCGGCGAGGACGAGTTCGCCGGCGCGGGAACACGCGTCGGCGATGACTTCCCCGATGGCGCAGCAGGCTGAGTGCGCGGCGTCCTCAGCAGCAACGGCGGGGTCGAGAACGCCGGGGAGGGCGGCCAGTTCATCGCCGGTGCCGAGAGAGCGTCCGGCCGCGGCCTGGGAACGCAGGGCGACGATAATCGCGCCGACCAGCGGCTCGACACGCCTGCCGCGCAGGGCGACGGCCCCGCCATCGTCGTAGTCGATGCCCAGGCGGCGGCGGGCGATGGTGTCAAGGAGTTGGTTGCAGACGCACACGTCGCCAGCTCGGATGGCGTCGGGGCTTGCCGACCTGTTGTGGCCCGGCAGGAGCGTGATGTTGCAGAAACCGCCGAGGTTGACGATCGCGCGGGGACGGTCAGCGCGGTAGAGGATCCAGTCGGCGACGGGCGTGATCGGGGCGCCCTGGCCGCCGGCGGCGAGGTCGGCGCCGCGCAGGTCGAAGACGACGGGTGCGCGGGCGGCGTGCACGAGCGGCCAGGGGTTAAAGAGCTGCCAGGAGACGGGAGGGCGGTGAGCGATCGTCTGGCCATGGACACAGATGAGGTCCACGGGGTCGCGCGGGGATGGGCTGGGGGCGCGGTCGAGGAGGTCTTCCACGGCCGCGGCGTGAAGCAGGGCGAGGTCGCGAGCGATCTCGGCGACGCGGGCCGCGGGAGTGGGAACTTGGTCCGCCAGTTCCCGCAGGTCGGGGGCGAGTGGTCCGAGGTCGCGGGTGTGAGTCGCCAGAACTTCGGCTCGCATGTCGAGTCCGCGGCCGTGGATGCGGACGAGCGCGACGTCGAGGGCGTCGATGCTCGTGCCGGTCATGCAGCCGATGACGAGGCGGGGCGCGGCGGTCACGGGAACTCTCCGTCGAGCGAGGCGATGACCTTGCGCAGGTGGGAGCATGAATCGTCGAGCCCGCCGGGGCGGTTGCGCCGGGGCCAGAGGCGCCGGTGCTCGGCCTCGACGCCGGCCGCGAGGTCGCGCAGGCGGCGACGAGAGGCGGGATCGGGCCGCACGCGGCCGGCAGAATCGCCGGGGCCGCGGGTGGCGATGGCGTGCTCGGCGGCGAGGGTCATCATGGCCAGCGTGTGGTCGATCTGGTCGAGCCGGTCCGGGTCGACGGCCGCGCGGTGAAGGCGGGCGGCGTGGGCCGCGAGCGTATCGCGGACGGACTCGAACGCGGCGCGGGGCAGGTCGACGCGTCGGGGCGTGGAGTGCGGGAACAGGTCAATGAAGAGGGCCGCCTGGTTCCGCAGGCCGGCGGCGCGGCGGAGCGGCAGGTCGATGTCTCCCAGACGGGCAAGCCACGAGGCCAAGCCGCTCTCTGGGGCATCAAAGACCTCCAGGTCAATGTCGGCGTGCAGGACCGCCCAGGCGGCGTCGTCATCGTCAGCCGGGAGCTCGGCGTGCCACGCGGCGTGCGCGGCCTCGGCGATGGCGAGCTCGGAGAAGACCCAGTGCTGCATGTGCCCGCAATCGCCCCAGTCGGTCAGGAGCAAGCCGTGGGGGCGCGCGGGGGGCGGCAGGCGCAGGGCTTGGCACGCGGCGCGGAGGTTGGCGCGGCGCTCGGTGGTGCGGCCCGCGAACGAGCGCCAGGTGCTCGTGCCGGGGCAGATCCACGCGGGAATGGCGTGACGGGCGAGCAGTTCGCACCAACTCGTGAAGGGTGCGTCGGGCTCGTAGCCCCAGGCGAGGCCGATCGCGGCCTGGCCGGTCGCGGGGTCGCGGGGCCAGCGGTCGAGCATGTGCGGGTGCGACAGGGCGATGTCGGCCCAGAGCATCGGGCGCTTGCCCAGTCGCCGGGCGATCGCGGCCACCTTGCCCACGAACTCAAAGTACAGGCTGGCGCGGCCCGCGTCGGCGGAGCCGCCCTCGCTCGCGGCCCGGCGGTCGACCTCGGCCGCCGAGCGCCCGAAGCCGATGTCGAACGTCTCGTCGCAGCCGATGTTGACGTGCGGCGAGGCGTGCAGCGGGCAGAGCTGATCTAGGAGGTCGGTGACGAGTGCCTCGCTGCGCTCGTCGATGGGGCACAGGCTGAAGGGTCCGGAACGGTCGAAATCCAGGAACTTCCACGCGCCGTGGGTCTCGGCGAGATGCGCGTACCCCGGCAGGCGGAGCCAGCGGGACAGGTGGCCGAAGCAGTTCTGGTTCGGGGCGAGTTCGACGCCGGCGTCGCGGCACGTCGCGTCGAGCACGCGGACATCATCGGGAGTGAGCGGGGAGGCGCCGGTCCACGCTGCGTTGTGGCCGTCGTACTGGAAGGTGTGCTCGGTGTAGAGCTGCAGGTGGTTGAAGCCCAAGCGGGCGAGCCTGGGGGCGAGGTCGCGGAGCGACTCGAGGGTGGGGACCTTGTCGCGGGAGACGTCGAGCATGACGCCGCGGACCCCGACGCCGGGGGTGTGCTGGTTGGGGGCGGGCTGGCCCGGCGGACGGGCGCTCTGGGCGGGCGCGGTCACGGGCGACGGTACGCCGGCCCGGGCGGGCGACTCGCGCGGCGCACCCGAGCGAAGTTCGCTATCGTGTGCCTGCATGAACGGGTCGACGACGACGGGCGCACGCCCGGGCGCCATGACGAGCGAGGTGACCAACGGAGCGGCGCGCCCGCCGGAGCATCCGCGCCGCACGCTGCCGCGGGCGCTGCTCAAGCTGGCGCGGCCGACGCAGTGGTCCAAGAGCGTGTTCGTGTTCATCGGGCCGCTGTACGGGCTGGCGACGCTCAAGGACACGATCTCGCGCGAGCACGCCCTGGTGCTGGCGTCGATCGCGGCGGCAGCGTTCGCGCTGGTGTCGAGCGCCTGCTACGTCGTGAACGACCTGGTCGACGCGGAGAAGGACCGGGCCCACCCGCGCAAGCGCAGACGTCCGATCGCGTGCGGCGAGGTGAGCAAGGGTCAGGCGGTGGTGTTCGCGGGGGCACTGGCCGCGGTGGCGACCGGGCTCGTGATGTTCCTGGACGAGTCGGCCCGGATCTGGGTCGGGCTGTGCCTGGCGCTGTACGCCCTGAACGTGACGCTCTACTCGTTCGCGCTCAAGGGCGTGGTGATGGCGGACGTGCTGTGCCTGGCGATGGGGTTTGTGCTGCGGGTGTTCGGCGGGTGTGCGGCGGTTGGGATCGCCCCGAGCACGTGGCTGCTCAACTCGACATTGTTCCTGGCGATGTTCCTGTCGTTCGGCAAGCGGCTGGGAGAGCGACGAACGATGGGCTCGGCCGCGGGGGCCGCGAGCGTGCGGGCCGTGCACCAGGTTTACACCGACGAGATGCTGCGGATGGTGGTGGTGGTGACGGCGGTCGCGACGCTCATCACCTACGCGGGCTATGTGCAGAGCCAGGAGAAGATGTACATGCTCGGGGCGGGGGGCGGGGGCGGGCTGAACCTGCTGTGGCTGACGATGCTGCCGGCGGTGTTCGCCCTGCTGCGGTGCATCGTGCTTCTGGAGCGTGGCGACTACGACGACCCGACCGAACTGGCCGTGCATGACCGGGCGTTCCAGCTCGCGGCGGTCATTTTCGGGGGGATCACTATCGTGCTGCTGGTCTACTTCCGGATGGGCCCCGCCGGTGCGGTCGCGGGCGGGACGTGACGGGCGTGCCGACTCCCGGGCGGGCGCCGACGATGGGCTCGGGGCCGCTACGCTCGGCGCGCCATGGCCTCAGTGCACAACGTCGTGTTCAGGGTTCTCCGTCGGTGCGCAGGTGTCGGCGCTGCGGTCCTGCTGCTGGTGACCGTGACGGCGTGGGTGGCCGCGCACAACCGGCTGGACATCCTGGATTACCGGTGGGGCACGCTGCGGGAGTCGATGCCGACGCCCGAGTCACCTTGGGCGTGGTCGTTCGACGCGCGGACGCTCAGTTTCAGCAACACCCGCGCAGGCGTGACGGCAGCGAGCGTGCTGTACACGAGTTACGGGCGGACCAGGGACGAGATGACGTCGTGGAGCGACTGGAAGGGGTGGCGGTTGACGAGCGCCAACGGCGGCGGGGCGAGTGCTTCCGGCGCTGGCGGGTCGACCTTCTGGAACTCGTGGGATGATTTCGGCGTCGCGGGGATCGCGGTGCGGAAAGCGAGTCGGCAGGGGAGTGACGGCCGATCGATCACGCTGCCGCACTGGGCCGCGGCGGGGGTGCTCGTCATGGTGACGGCGCTGCTCGTTCGTCCGGATGTGCGTCGGTGGCGGCGCAAGCGCCGGGGCGCCTGCCTGGTGTGCGGCTACAGCCGGGTGGGGATTGCTGCGGCTGAGCCGTGTCCGGAGTGCGGATCGCAGGGGTCCGCGGTCGGTCACTCGGCGTGAGCGTGGGGTTCGCCGCGGAGTTCGGCCCGCAGGGCCGCGAGGTTCCAGGAACCGACGCCGACGGTCTCGAGGTGCGCGGGCTCGATCCACAGGGCTTCAAAGCCGGGTTCGAGGGCGCGGGCCCGGGCGCCCTCGGGCCACGCGACCCGGTATTACCACGCGGTGCCCTTGGGAGTCGAGAGTTCAAGGCAAAATTCGAGCGCGCCAGCGACGATGCCAAGTTCTTCGAGCAGTTCGCGACGCAGGCACGATTCGGGATTCTCGCCGCGTTCTCGGGTTCCGCCGAAGCAGGTGAGCATACCCGGGGCGTCCTGTTCGTGGGCCGGGCGGCGCTCGAGCAGGTAGCGTCCTCGCGCGTCGCGCAGGATGGCGCAGCACCAGCGTGGCCAGTGGGCGGGTTCGGTAGACGGGTGGGTCACTCGATGGACCAGGATTGTTGCGCGCGGATCGCGGCGTGTGGGACGCAGAGCAGGCTTTCGGGCGTGCTGACGGCAACGCACGGCGGCCTACCCTGCCGCTTCTCGCATTCCCCCCCCAAAAGGATCTGATCCATGCTCTCGATTCGCTCTCGGTGTGTTCTCGCCCTGGTCGCCGGCGCCGCGTGCGCCGCGTCGGGGCTCGCCCAGTCCGGCTCGAACACGGCCCAGCCGGCGGGTCAGCCCGCGGGCGCGACGCCGCCAGCGGCCGCGGCCCCGGCCCAGCCGCCGGCGCCGACCCCGATCCCGGTTCCGGACGGCCCGGTGGTGAAGAAGCAGGAACTCGAGGGCGGCCTGATCGTCGAGGACATCAAGCTGGGCGAGGGATACGAGATCAAGCCGAACTCCGCGATTGTGGTGCACTACCACGGGACGCTCAAGTCCGACGGGAAGGTCTTCGACTCGTCGTTCAACCGGGGCGAGCCGGCGGCGTACCCGCTCTCGATCTTCATCCAGGGCTGGCAGAAGGGCATCCCGGGGATGAAGGTCGGCGGCATCCGCCGATTGACGATTCCCGCTGCCCTGGCGTACGGCGAGCGCGGCGCGGGCCAGGACATCCCGCCGAACGCAGACCTGCTGTTCACGATCCAAATCGTGGACGCGCTGCAGGTCGAAGACGTGAAGGTCGGCGAGGGTGAGGCGGCGACGTCGGCGGCCGTGCTGGTGACCAAGCACCGGATCGTGGACGGCGACGGCAAGGAAGTGCAGAAGAGCGACGAGACCAGGCCGTACATCTGGGTACCGCGGGAGTTCCAGCCGGTCGACTGGGGCTGCTTCGAGGGGATGAAGCCGGGCGGGAAGCGCAAGATCACCATCCCCAAGCAGATGAACGTGTGGAATCCTCAGCTGGGCCACGCTGAGCAGCTGGGCAACGGCCGGCTGACGATGGAAGTGGAACTGATGTTCGTGCGGAATTTCGGCCCGCCGCCGCAGGCGCAGCAGCCGCAGCGGTGAACGGCTGAGCAACGTGCATCCCTGACCGGGCCCGCGAGCGCGGGCCCGGTTTCATTTTTGGTGTCGGTTGTAACTCCGCGGCATCCAACGCGGTTGTGAAATCCATCAACGGTCGTTGGCGCGGCGTCTGTGGGGCTCCAGGAGCGCTGGGCGTGCTCGTGGCGGTCGCGGGTTGCCAGTCCGGCGCACCGATGCCGGGGCGGCTCGAGCGGATCTATGCCGAAGACGCCGCGAAACTGGGTCCGGAGCGGGCGCCCGTGATCGTAATCCCGGGGATCCTGGGATCTCGGCTGGTGGACGGCCGGACGGGCGTGGTGGCGTGGGGAGCGTTCACGTACGGCGCTGCGGACACGGACACGCCCGATGGTGCACGGCTGCTGGCGTTGCCGATGGAGCGCGGCCAGCCGCTGAGCGCCTTGCGGGACGAGGTCGGGTCGGACGGCGTTCTTGAACGCCTGGATGCGAACGTGGGGCCGCTCAAGGTGACCGCCCTGGAGCCGTACCGGGGGATCATCGAAACGCTGGCCGCGGGGCGGTACGTGGATCGCGACCTGGCGCTGGGCGCGGCGGGCCTGCCGCCTTCGCGTCAAGCGGTCGATCCCCCACCGGGGTACGCGGGCGGGCATTTCACGTGCTTCCAGTTCGACTACGACTGGCGGCGCGACCTGTCCGAGCAAGCCGAGCGGCTGGACGCGCTCGTGCGTGGGGCGTCGAGGCTCGCGGCCCGTGCGCGTGGGATGGACGAGCCGGTGAAGGTCGACATCGTGGCGCACTCGATGGGCGGGCTGGTCGCCATGTACTACCTGCGGTACGGGGCAACGCCGCTGCCCGAAGACGGCTCGGCGCCGCCGGTGACGTGGGCGGGGGCGGCGCTCGTGAACCGCGTGGTGCTCGTTGGGTCGCCGCTGTCGGGCTCGGTGCTCGCGGTGAAGCAGCTCGTCGACGGGGTCAGCTACTCGATCATCACGCCCACGTACCGGCCGGCGCTGCTCTGCACGATGCCGGCGGTGTTCGAGCTGATGCCGCGGACGCGGCACGCGCGGGTCGTCGATGAACGCGGCGAGCCGGTTGACCTGTACGACCCGGGCACATGGGAGCGGTACGGCTGGGGGCCGGCCGACCCGACGCAGGCCGGAGTGCTCGAGTGGCTGCTGCCGGACGAGCGTGATCCGCGGGCGCGGCGCGAGATCGCGATGGAGCACCTGGGTAAGTGCCTGGCGCGGGCCGAGCAGTTCCAGCGAGCGGTTGATGCGCCGGCAGAGTTGCCGCCTGGGCTGGAGGTGCACCTGGTTGTCGGCGACGCCGAGGGCACGCCGGCGGTGCTGCGCGTGGACGCGAGCTCCGGTCGCCCCGGGGTGGCCGAAATCGCGCCGGGTGACGGCACGGTGGCCCGCTCGAGCGCGCTCATGGACGAGCGCGTGGGAGCGGCGTGGTCGGCAAGCGTGCGTTCGCCGGTGGCGTGGACGAGCGTTCGGTTCATTGACGCGGATCACATCGGCCTAACGGCGAGCGACGCGTTCACGGACAACCTCTTGTACTTGCTGCTGCAGGCGCCGCGTGAGACCGGCCTTGGCGCACACGCCGGCGCCACGGTCCGAACGCCCTGACGCGGGTCGACTACGGCCGCCCCGACTTGCCCCGCAGCGACCGGATGACGGACTTGATGAAGCCAAGTGCGCTCGAGAGCGGGAACGGCACGTAGCCGGACACGACGATGCAGGTGCAGCCCGAGCGCGTGAACGGCACGCCGTGGTCGGCGCTGGGCAGGATGGAGATGTAGTCGCCGGGTCCGAGCGTGCGGCCGGCGATGTCGAGGTCGCCGGAGAGCATGATGACCTCTTCGATGCCGGTGTGCCCGTGCTCGGGGAGTTCGGTCCCGGGGTCCATCTGGAGCAGGATGGTGCGTCGGTTGGCGCGCCGGTCGGCCAGGAGCGTTCGGTAGCGAACGCCGCGGATGCCCGTGGAGCGCCAGCGGCCCTCGCCTGCGCGGACGACGTTGATGCCGGGTGGCAGGGCCCGTTCGGACCCGTCCGCGCCGATGCCGGCGCCCACCAGTTCGTGGGCGTGCTCGTGCTCATGGTCGTGGTCGTGCCGATCGGCGAAGGGGTTGTCGTCGTCCTCGACATCGGCATCGGCGGGCGCCGCTCGGTCCGGTTCGGCGGCGAGGCGTGCTTCGAGGGCGGCGCGAACGGAGCGCGCGGGTTGAACGGGCTGGGCCGCGAGGGCGTCGAGAAGGCGGTCCCGGGTGGACTCGACCTCGGCCAGGGCCAGCACGTACGCGGCCTCGCCGGCGACGACGCGGCGCTCGAAGTCGGCCGTTTCATCGGGGGTGAGGGCGCCCGCGGCGTACAGGGCGGCGAGCTCCGCCGGGGTGAAGGTGGGCTCGGGACCGGGCACGCCGGCGCCGGGGCCGACGGGCGGATCGAACGAGAAGAACATGGGCCGGCGCGTCATGGCGTGGGCCCTCCTGCGGAAGCCTTCACCTGCTCGCCGAGTCGGCGCACGGCGAGGGCGATGCGGGTCTTGACCGTGCCGATGGGGGCGCCCGTCACGTCGGCGATCTGGGCCCGCGTCAGGCCCTGGACGAACGCCAGGTGGATCGCGGTGCGCTGCTCGTCGGGGAGGCACTCCAGCAGGCGGGCCAGGTCGCCCGAGGGGGCTGCCGGCGGGTGGTCGGTGCGGGCGGCGCCGTCCTGGGCGATCGAGCGTGAGCGGTCCCAGCGCTTGGAGCGTCGTGCGGCGTCGATGGCGCGGGAACGGGCCGTCATGAGAATCCACGCCGACGCCGTGCCCAGCGCGGGGTTGTACCGGTCAGCCTTGCGCCAGATCTCCCACATGACGTCCTGAAGCACGTCTTCGGCCTCGGTCCGGTCGCGCAGGAGCTTCACGAGCAGCCCGAGCACGCGCGGGCTGTAGCGGTCGTAGATCGTCAGGAACGCCTGACGATCGCCTGTCGCGGCCAGCTTGAGGAGGTCTTCGTCGGTCAAGCCGCACTCGGGCCTTGGCGGAAGAAAAAGTCCGGCGCTCCGCGAGCGCGGGCGCAGCATATCGCGGGCGAGGGGATCGCGCCCCAACGCGCACGGGGGTATGCGGAGCCGGAGGGAGGATGGATTGGTGGGGAAGGGAGTACGCCACAGAGGCACGGGGGCACTGAGGCAGTGACTGGCGACGAGCCGCCCGCCTGCGTTATTGGCCACCGCCTGACCTTTGTGCCTGTGTGCCCCTGTGCCTTCGTGCCTGCGCGCGCCCCCCTACTTTGCCCCATGTCCCGCTGCCCTTGGCCCAGGACCGACCTTGCCATCGCGTACCACGACGCCGAATGGGGCGTTCCCAGCCGAGACGAGCGGTACCTGTTCGAGATGCTCAACCTCGAAGGCGCCCAGGCCGGGCTCAGCTGGTCGATCATTCTGGCGAAGCGCGAGGGATACCGCGAAGCGTTCGAGGGCTTCGACCCGGACCGAGTGGCCCGGTTCACGCCGGCCCGGATCGAGCGGCTCCTGGCGAACCCGGGCATCGTGCGCAACCGGCTCAAGGTGAACGCCGTGGTGACCAACGCCCGGACGTACCTGGCCCTGCGCGACTCGGGCGGCACGCTTGCGGACGTGATGTGGCGGGTCGTGGACCCGGAGAAGGCCGAGCGCCCGATCGTCAACCACTGGACAGTGTCCGGGCAGGTTCCCGGCAAGACGCCGGTGTCGGACGCGATGAGCAAGAGGCTCGCCAAGGTCGGCTTCAAGTTCGTCGGGTCGACCATCTGCTACGCCCTCATGCAGGCGATCGGGATGGTGAACGACCACCTCGTGGACTGTCCCCGCCACAGGGCGTGCGTCGCGATGGTCGGTTAACCCGGCCACGGATCGATGGCGTGCGCGGGTCCAGCGTGTATACTCGATCTGGTTCGAGAGGAGAATCATCATGCTTTTCGTTCGTGCGCGCGTGGTCCACGCGGTCGGCGGGATCGTCATTCTCACCGGTGCAGGCGCGGCGTCGGCCCAATTCTCGGGTCCGTCGCCCTACGTCCAATTCCCCGACAGCCCGTTCTACGCGGCGTACGCCGCTTCGCAGTTCCAGTACTTCCACGTCGAGAATTTCGAAGACGGGGCGCTGAACACACCGGGCGTAGCCAGCAGCGGCGGGGCCGTTGCCGCCCCGGGGAACGCGACCGACTCGGTCGACGTCGACGACGGCGTCATCGACGGTTCGGGGCTCGGGGGCCACTCGTACGAGTTCTTCACGACGGCGCTCACGTTCACCTTCAACGCCGGGGTGCTGGGCGGGCTCCCGACGCACGCGGGGATCGTGTGGACGGACGTGGGCGGGAGCGGGCAGGACGCGGTCTCGTTCGAGGCGTTTGACCAGGTCGGAAACTCGCTGGGCGTGATTGGCCCCGCGGCGCTCGGAGACGGAAACGTCTTGGGGGGTACCGCGGAGGACCGTTTCTGGGGCGTCGCGAACCTCGGTGGGATCTCGAGCATCGTGCTCCACGTCAACTTCCCGGACACCGAGGTTGATCACCTGCAGTACGGGCGATTTGTGCCCTCACCGGGGTCGGCGGCGGCGCTCGCGCTGGCCGGCGTGGTGCGCGCCGGGGGCCGGCGGCGACGGCGGTAGCGGCGCGGTAGGCTTGGATCGATGAGCGGTTCAGGTCCATCGGGCAGTGCGCGGTACGTGGCGCTTGCGGTCGCGTTTGTCGGGTCGGACGAGCGGTACGGGTCGCTCGTGCCGCGCGACGCCGCGGACATGAGCCTGGCGTGCGTGAAGGCGAGCCCCGGGCCGCTGCGCTGGGCGATGTGGTTCTGGGAGAAGCCGTGGATGCGGAACCGGCTCAAGCGCCGCGAGGCCCGGACGCTCCCGGGCTTTGCGCTGCACATCGCGGCCCGGAAGCGCGCGGTCGAGGATCACGTCCGCAAGGCGATCGGCGAAGGGTTTGCGCAGGTCGTGATCGTCGGGGCCGGGTACGACACGCTGGCGCCGCGCCTGTTCCGCTCGTTCCCCAAGGTCACGTTCATCGAACTCGACCGGGTGCCGACGCAGCGGGTGAAGATGCGTGCGGTGCTGGGAAAGCTGCTTCCGGCGCCCAACCTGGCCGCGGCCAGCCTCAACCTCAGCAAGGAGACCTTGCAGGATGCGCTTGCGCGGTGCCCGATCTACAAGTCGAGCGCCGACACGGTGTTCGTGTGCGAGGGGCTGGTGATGTACCTGCCGGCGGACCGGGTGAACGAGCTGTTCGCCGCGGCCCGGGGCCAAGGCGGAACCCGCTGCCGCGTGCTGTTCACGTTCCTCGAGCCGCAGGCGGACGGGTCGGTCGACTTCACCCGCACGCGGGCGGCGGGCGAGGGGCTGCACGACCTGCCGATCAAGCGCACCGAGCCGTTCCTGTTCGGCGTGGCCCGCGACAAGCTCGAGAAGTGGCTCGGCGAGCGCGGCTTTGCCAAGAAGGAGCTGCTCGGCAGCCAGACCTTCCGTCACCACTACCTCGCGGGCGTGGTCGAGGAGGGCGAGCCGGTCGCGGCCGGGGAATTCCTGTGCATCGCGGAGCGCGTGAAGTCCTGACGCGACGTCACGAGCACTGCAGGACGACCCAGACGTTCGAGAAGTCATGGGCCGCGAGGTCCTGCTTGCGGACCCAGAAGTAAAGCAGTCCGACGTCGCCCCACATCCATGTCTCGTCGCTGGCGAGCTGCAGTAGCAGCGTCCAGTCGGCCGCCCCGGGCTCGAGAGCCTTGGCGCGGGCCTGATCTTCGGGCGAGAGCTTGCCGCCGCCCGCCATGATGCCGTTGAATGCCAGCTGACACTCGAGCTCCATCGGGTTCTGCACGAGCGTGGGATGCCCCAGCAGACGATGATCGGCGGTATCGAGCGCGATCATGACGTCGCCAAGACGGGCGGCGAGGTGCTCGGGGTCGTCCGGGGTGACGAGTTCGCGCGGGTCGGCATAAGTCACGCCGGGTCGGAATTCGACACGGCGCTCTGCGAACGGACGTTCGCCGCTGGCCGGCCCATAGGCGCCGCGGGGCGCCGCGAGGGGCGCGGTGATGGTGACCGGGCCGGGCGCATACACCACCCGGCAACCGTCACGGTCCGCGGGGTCGCCTCCCCAGGGGAAATCGTTCAGGTCGTAGAAAAACCAGAGGCAGCCGTCGGGCGGTAACCGTTTCGACACGTCGCAGAGCGCGGCCGTGGCGAGGTCGATCTGTGCGAGAAAGCCCAGGGGTCGCTCGCGCCGGCGCCACCCGAGCATGCGGGAACGGCGCGGTGCGCGATGCGGCCAGGTGAATCCGGCTGGAACATCTGGATCCCCCCCGAACTTGCTGAAGGTATGCGGAGCGCCTGCAGCTGGACTGATCTGAACACAGGGGCGCGCCGAGGCGGTGACGCGTTCGATGAATGGATCGAGACCGGCCGCCGCGAGTTTGGCGCGGGCTTCGTTCATCGGTCAGCCGACTCGCCGCAGCAGCCCCAGCCCGTAGTTCATCGGCGCCAGGTACAGGTCGAGCTTCTCGTACACGCCCGCGGCCTGATCGTTCACGTGATCGAGCAGGTGGCGCGGGCCGTCGTAGCTGCAATACCCCGGGAAGGTGTCGTGCAGGAGCACAAGGCCGCCGGTTTGCAGCAGCGGCTCGGTCGCCCAGAAGTCCTGCCACACGCCGATGACCCCGTGGTCGGCGTCGAGGAAGGCCAGCTGGGCCCCGCCCGCGGCCTTGAGGTCCTCGTGCGCGGCCCGGATCTCGAACGCGCTGTTGCCCGGGTGCAGCACGACATGGTGAGACAGCCCGGCCCGCGCGATGTTGCCGGCGACGAACTCGAGCCGACCCGTGGGCATCTCGACGTCGCGCCACGGACCCTTCTCGATCGGCCCGAAGTCGTCGAAGGCGTGCAGCACGCCGCCGTCGCCGTTCTCGGCGAGGGCCGCGGCGATCCAGATCGTGCTCACGCCGATGAACGACCCGGTCTCGATGACCACCTTGGGCCGGTGGTTTCGCACCAGCGAATGCACGAGCAACCCGCTCTCGGGCGCGAGCGACGACGGGAAGCTGAACGGGCTCGCGTACAGGTCCTTGAGCACGCTCATCCAGCGGCAGCCGGCCGGGTTCAGGTACGACGGCCACGCCCACGCGCGGGGGTGCTCGGTGACGTGCCACTGCGGAAAGTACTGCAGCCGGTCCATCGGCACCGGACGCTTGCCGGGGGGAACCGGCGGACCGGGAACGATCGGCGGATAGCGGCCCGAGCGCGGGTACAGCTCGCCTCGCGGCGCAACCGCCCGCACGGGGCCGTGCGGCGTGTCGACCCGGCCCGTCGACTCGACTTCATCACGCCAACTCGGCAGGGGCAGCGGAGGCGGGAGCGGCGCGGGGGCACCTGAACTGACCGCGTCCGCGGCGCGCTTGGCGGCGCCGGGCCCCGCAACGGCGACGACAACCCGCTTGATGGCCTGCCTGATGGACGAATCGGACATCGGGGGCAGGGTAGGTCCGACTCGGGGATTTCGCCCGCGCAGAACGTCGGCAGCGGGAACTCACCGCAGCGGGTTCACCTCGGGGGTCGGGTCGCCGTGGTCACGCGCGATCGCCGCGGCGGCGCGGTAGAGGATCCGCGCTCGCGTGCGGTCGCCCCCGGCGGCGGCGAGCGCGCCCCGAAACAGCACCGTCCCACGCAGGCGCGGCGCCAGCCCCACGCCCGTGGGTTCGAGAACCAGCGAAGCGAGCATCCGGGCCACGTGGCTGTCGCTCCGGCCGCGGTGGATCGCCACGGCGTCGAGAATGGCCACACGTGGAGATGACGAGCCTTGGATGACCAGGTTGGAGGGCTTGTGATCGCGGTTGAACAGGCCGGCTCGGTGGAGCGACGCCACGCTGTCGCCGGCTGCCGCGGCGACCGCGTGTTGGCCCCGGATGCCGAGTGCGAGCCATGTCGGGCCCGCGACAACCTCAAGCAAGGTTGGACCCGGCACGAAGCCGTACACGAGCAGTTCCCAGTCCTCGTCGGCCGCTGCGGCCCGGAGAAGCGCGATCGGCTCCGCTCCGCCGATCCCGTGGCGCGCGAGTCGCTCGGACCCGGTCCATTGTCGCTGGGAGCGTGTTTGTCCGACGAGCGCCTTCACACGATCGGCGGTCCGGCGTCGGCGGGCCTTCACGACCACATCGCGCCCCGCCAGCGTGGTGCGACGCACCCATGACGAGCCGTCCTGCTTGAGCAGCGTGGCCCCGTCGAGCCAGGTCGGCGACCGCACCGCGAGCGCCAGCGCCGCGGCGTCTACGCCACGAGCCACCCGGACCACGTCGACCTGTGCCGCCCGTCCCTGCATGCGCACCACGATACCCGACGACACGGGCCGGAACCCAAACCGACGTTGACATCCCGGCTCAGCGGCCCCACCATCGGCTGTCATGGTGCTGGACCTCTCCGCGGCGATCGTGTGCAGGAACAACGCCGCGACCATCGGGCGCACGCTCGACTCGCTGACCGCGCGCGGTGAATACGCCGGCGGGCTCCAGGTTGGCGAGATCGTCGCGGTCGATTCGGGGTCCACCGACGGCACGATCGAGCGCATCGAGGCCGCGGCCAGCGAGCGGACGAGCGTGCGGGTCGTCCGCTCGGAGTGGCTCGGGCACGTACGAACCAAGCAGAAGGCCCTCGAGGCGTGCACCCGCACGTGGGTGCTGTGTATCGACTCGGACGAAGCGGTGGAACTCGACCTGGCCGCGGCGATCCGGCGTGAGCTGCTCCCCGCCGCCCCCGCCGGGGCCGGGCCGAGCGTCGACGCGTTCACCCTGAACCGCAAGGTCTTCTACCGGGGCCGGCCCTTGAACTACGCCTGGCAGCCGGAATGGCGGGTGCGGCTCGTGCGGGCCGGTCGGGCGGCGTGGAACGGGCTCGATCCGCACGACGTGCTCGAGCCGGCCGCGGGAGCGAAGCGCGGCTCGCTCACCGGCACCCTTCGGCACGACTCGATCGGCACGTTCGCGGAGTTCCTGGGCAAGCAGGCGGTTCACGCCCGGACCATGGCAGCGAGCCTGCACGCCGCCGGGAAGCGGAGTTCGTACACGCGGCTGGCGGTGTCCCCGATTCTCGCCGGGCTCAAGCAGCTCGTGGTCAAGCGGGCCTTCATGGACGGGTACGCGGGGTGGCTCGCCGCCGCGACCAGCGCCGCAGGCACGCTCATGAAGCACGCGGCCCTCATCGAGCTCACCAATTCCCGGCGCGACCAGGGGGCCGGAAGCCCGTAGCGCCCCGCCGTCCCTTGCGCTCGTCCCTCCGGCGAGGTACACTCGCACCGCTCATGGCGACGCCGACCGGATCCCGTTCCAAGCCCGCGCCGAACCCGCGCGCCCAGCGCGACCGCGCGTACGCGCCAGACTTGGAGGCCGTGCACCTGTCGGGCGGCACGGCGAGGGTCTACATCGGCGACTGCACGCGGAACATCCCCCGCATCCCCGAGTGCGCCCGGGGCGAGATCGACCTGGTGTTCGCCGACCCGCCGTTCAACTGGAACCGCGACTACGACCGCTGGAAGCAGGAGCACCCGGGCGGATCGCGGGCAGAGTACGACACGTGGCACGACGCCATGCCGCGCGAGGACTTTCTCAACTTTACGCGCCGCTGGCTTGATGCCTGCCGGGCGTCGCTGCGGCCCGGCGGGGCAATGTGGGTGAACATCCCCGACGACACCGCGGCGGAAATCGTGGTGCACCTCAAGCAGCCGTCGAGCGCCGGCGGGCGCGAGCTGCCAGCGATGCAGATGGTGAACTGGTGCGTGTGGCACTACCGCTTCGGGCAGAACACCACGTCCAAGTTCATCAACAGCAAGGTGCACGCGCTGTACTTCGTCGACCCGCGCGGCCAACGCACGTGGAACCCCGAGGCGGTCCTGGAACTTTCCGACCGCCGGGCCGTCTACTTCGACCCTCGGACGGAGGAGAAGAACGACGGGATGCCCGCGGGCATGCGCGTGCCGATGGACGTGTGGTACGGCAAGTACTGGGGCCGCATCCAGGGCAACAACAAGGAGCGTCGCCCCGGGCACGACAACCAGCTTCCCGAGGTCTACCTGCGCCGCGTCGTTCGCGCGTGCTCGAACCCCGGCGACCTCGTCATGGACCCGTTCCTGGGCTCGGGCACGACCGGCGTCATCGCGTTTCACGAGAACAGGCGGTTCATCGGCTGCGAATACTCGGCGGCGAACGCCGCGAGCGCGTGGGAACGCATCACGCGGATCGGTCCGCTGCCCCGGGGCCAGGAGGAAGGCGAGCCGCAGAGCACCGCGATCCACGCCCCGCGCAAGCGCGGGCGGAAGGCGACGGGGACGCCGGGCCAGGGCGGATGAACGCCGGGGAGAACACATGGAAGACTCCGCGGGCACTCACGACGCCGGTCGGGCAGCGCGGCGCTGGCCGTGGGGTCGCTTGGCACGCGCGGCCCTGGTGCTGCTCGCAGCAGCGCTGGTGCTGCGGATGACGGGGTGGGTCGAGAGGGCGGTGTTCTATTTCCCCGTGCGCGAGCAGTTCGCGACGCCGCGCGGCGTCGAAGACGTCTGGATCACCACGCCCGACGGCGTCCGGCTGCACGCCTGGTTCCTGTCGGCCGCCGGGGCCGAACCGGGCGACAAGCGCCCCGCGGTGCTGCACCTGCACGGCAACGCCGGCAACATTCTCTCACACGCGGACTTCTCACGCTGGCTCGTGCACCGGGGCGTGCACGTGCTCATCCTCGACTACCGCGGCTACGGCCAGTCCGATCCCGTCCGCATTTCGCGCGACCGGCTGCGGGTCGACGCGCTCGCGGCGTTCGACGCCCTGGCCGCCAGGGTCGACGTCGACCCGCGGCGCATCGGCGTGTACGGGGTGAGCCTCGGCGCGTCGTTCGCCCTCGCGGTCGCGGCGGAGCGCCCGGCCGCGGCGGTGTGCACCGTGTCGGGCTTCGCCTCCTGGCCGAGCATCGCCGGGGACCACGTGCCCGTGCTCGGGCCGCTGCTGATCCGCCCGGGGATAGACGGTGAAGCATTCGCAAGTAAGCTGGGAACGACACCGTACCTGATCGTGCACGGGGCGAAGGACGCGATCGTGCTCCCGCACCACGCCGAACGGCTCGAGCGGGCGGCCAAACGCGCGGGCGTACCGGTGCAGCGCGTGATCGTGGCCGAGGCCGAACACAACGACATCGCGGACTTTGAGGTCACGCGCACAGCGGTCGGAGAGTTCTTTGCTCGCGTGCTGGGTGGACGCTGAGACAACGAGTCTGGCCGCTCAGCGCTGCGGCCGGAACATGACCGTCGTCTCGATTCCGCGGATAGAGGTTTCGAGGACCCGGGCGTCGGTGTCGTTGACGCTGCCGTCGCCGTTGACGTCGCTGGGGGTCTGGTACCAGCGGTACAGGTCGTCGACGTCGACCGAGCCGTTGCCGTCGAGGTCATCGCGGGTGCGCTGCACCGTCGCGAGCGGGTCGCCGATGACGAGCTGCTGCCACGAGCACACGGGCATGCTGGTCCACGCGGCCTCGACCCAGGTGAGGTTGCCCTGCAGGAAGTTGTTGACGAGGAAGACCGAGTCGGGCACCGAGAAGCTAAAAGGCTCCCACACGTTGCCAAGGCCGAACGAGCCGCCGGCGCGGATGAAGTCGGACACCTGCGCCTGCCCGAACATGCCCAGTCCGCCGAAAGCACGCCCGTTGAAGCTCTCGATCGAGTTGAACACGGCCCCGGGCGAGTAGACGAAGCTGTACGGGTACAGCAGCCCGGCGCTGCCGCCGGCGTGGTTGGTGCCCTCGGTGGAGAGCAGCACGACCGGGTCGCTGACGACGATGCCGCTCATGCCCTGCAGCGGGCCGACGAAGAACTGGTCGCCGCCGGCCAAGCGGTTGTAGTACACGCGGGCCGGGCGCACGGCGCCCTCGGCGAGCAGGCGGTCGCGGGTGAGCTCGTAGTCGTCGCCGCTGCGGGTGTACGGGTCGCCGCTGCCGAACGCCGCGGCGTTGTCGAGTTCACCGTTGGGCCCGGCGTTGGCAACGCCGTCGGAGTTGGACTCGTCGATGACCGCGGCGACGGTGTTCGAGTCGATGACGATCCGACCGCCCGGGGCCGTGCCGACCGAGCGGTCGAGCATCGCGTACACGTCCTCGAGGAACGGTGCGTCGAGCCGCGAGACCAGCACCATGTCGCCGGCGAGATACCGCTGTTCGACGGGGGTGGGGGCCGCGATCAGGACCTGGCCCTCGCTCGACCCGCTGAACAGGGCCCGAAAGGGTTTGTCGACAAGGATGTTGGTCGTGGGGTACGCCGTGATGGGCAGGGCGCGGGCCGTCCCGGCCGTGAGGCCCACGCGGGTGAAGTACGCGTACGGGTTGATGATGCACCCGTCGGCCTCGGAGTCCGCGGGCCCACCCGCCTCGCCGACCTCGAGCGACTGCCACAGCAGCGAGAGTTCCGAGTCGACCGACGCGCACGTCGCGTCACGCCCCGTGAACTCGGCGACCATGCCGCCGGCGTTGTCGCCGATCCCGGGGTTGTCGGTGTCGTCGACGCGGTGCGGCAGGCCCTTGGTCAGCACGAGCACCCGGACGCTTTTCACGAGGTCGTGCTCGAGCAGAAACGCCCGAAGCGGGTTGCGGAGTTGCGACGTGAACTGGGCGTACGTGATCGTCGGAGTCGCGGCGCTGAAGCCGCCCCCGGGCAGGGTGCTGAGGTCGAGAGCGGCCACGCCCGGGCGCGTGCCCGCCCGTCCGCCCACGCCTCCCGGCACCGCCGCGGACCCGGCGTAATACTCCGCGACGAGCCGGCTGTCCGGCACCCGGGAGTCGTAGAGCACCAGCACGCTTTGCGGGCGCAACTGGGCGTTCGCGCCGCACGAGAGCAGCAGCGTCCCGGTGAGCGTCGACCCCAACACAAGCCGTTCGCGCATCGCCATGCAGAGCATGGACAGAATGTACCCCCTCGCCCGCCCGTCGCCAGTCGCGCAGCTCCGTTCGGACGAAGTACAGTCCGGCATGGCCATCGTTCAAGCGACAGCGAACCCTCGGGCCGGGGTGATCATCAGTGTCAAAGCTGTCCCGGGCGCCTCGCGCTCCGGGATTGTCGGCGTCCTGGGGGACCAGCTCAAAGTCCGCCTCTCGGCCCCGCCGGAAGATGGGCGGGCGAATCGAGAGTTGCTCGAGCTGCTCGCGAAGGCCTGCGGCGTCGGCCGGGGCGACGTCGAGGTGATCAGCGGTCATGGCAATCCGCAGAAGCGCGTGTTCATCGCGGGCCTCGACGAGCAGACGGCGCTCGCAAGGCTCGGCATCCAGCCCCCCGCACCCGGTCAGGCGGCCGGGGCTTAGCGCGTCTCCGGGGTTTCCGGCGGCCGCACCCCGTCCACGTGCACTTCGAACGCGGGGCCGCCGGGCTGGCGGGCGATGACCTCGAGCCAGCGCTCGACAGAGATGCACGACAGCCCGCGGGACGCAGCGAAACGAACCGCGTCGGCTTTGTCGTGCAGGCCGAGCTTCTCGGCGATCCACCCCCGATACCACTCGACGGCCTTGACGCTGCGGTGCACGGCCCTGGCGATCTCGGCGCTGGAAAGTCCAAGCCCGATGAGGTGCAGCACCTGGAGCTCACGCTGGTTCAGCATCGTCAGCGGCCCCAGGTCGTGCAGCCGCATGGGCCGCGCGTCAACCGGAGCCGGCGACTGCGTCGTGCACGTGGCGGGCACCGCGGTGCGGGATACCGCGAGCACCGCCCCGTCGTGGGCGGCGCGCACCGCGGCCTGCAGCGACCCCGGTCGCGGCGGCGTCACGGTATTGTCCGGTGGCAGCGGGCGGTAGGTCGTGATCCACCAGCGACCACCGGTCATGCCAATCACCGCGAGCGGTCGGCCGGTCGACGCGACGTCGTTGATGGCGCCCAGCCGCTCGGCGGCGTACTCCGGGTCGTACAGTTCGGTCAGCAGCGGCTGCTCCGGGGCGCCCTCGCGAAGCTGCCCGCGGCAGGTCATGTACTGGCAGCGTCCGCGCCGATCAAGCACCGACACGGTCTGGCCGGTGTCGAGCGCCACGGCTTCGAGCAGGTCCCAGTCGACACGCGCAGCCACGCCCGCTTCAAGGACTCCCGGTGCAGCCGGAACATGGTGGGCTGCCGTCATGTGTCGAGTCCTCGTTGGCCGGGCGGACGAGCCCCGCGAACACGCAGCGCGGCAGTGGCGCAGCACGGAACGGCTACAGCCGACGATGCTATCCCCAACAGGCACCTTCAACGCCCCCCGAAGGGCCCCGTGCTGGAGAATTCGGTGGACTGCTAAGTCGTGCGCCCGTCATCCACCATCGCCACTCAACCGGCACAGCCGGGCGGTGAGGCGAACCAGTCGTTGATGTACATCGACACGTCGGTCGAGTTGGACAGCCCGGAGTTGTCCCAGTCGGCCCGGGTGCCGCCGTCGGTCTGATCCTCAAACCACGCGTTGATCAGGTCGCTGACATCGGTCGAATTCACGATGCCGTCGCCGTTGTAGTCGGCGAAGCACGATCCGTCGATGGTGAAGGTCTGGGGCGAGACGTCCGAGCCGGTGTTGCCGGCCGCGTCGCGCACCGTGACCCGGATCTTGCCGCGGACCGTCGCCCGGTCGGGCACGGCCCAGACGAACGAGCCGCTCGACAGCCGGTCGGGCGCGAGCAGCCGCCAGGTGTTGCCTCCGTCGTAGGAGACCTCGACGTCGGTGTCGTTGATGGGCTTGACGTCGTCGTCGGCGACCCACGAGATCTCGGCCGACGCGCCCGGGGTGAGGACCTCGCCGCCGCGCAGGGTCCGCAGGTACGCGATCGGGCTTTCGCCCCCGCCCAGGTAGGCCGGGATGTGCATCGCGATGCAGTGCATGACGCCGGCCGCGCTGACGATGGGCTCGCAGTTGATCTGGAAAATCTGGTGGTTCGGCAGGGCCTGCTGCCAGGTCGCCAGGGCCTGGGCGTTCCACGGCGAGATCGAGGCGTTGGTGTACGACGGCAGCAGCACGATGTTGTTGCAGATCACCGCGTTCGTGTAGGTGTAGTGCACGCCGCTGATGTTGCGGGCCGGCGTGCGCAGGACGGTGTACCCCGCGGCCTGCATGGCCGCGGCCTGGGCGTCGCAGATGTTGTCCTGGATCGACCCGGGGTTGTTGGGCCAATCCGAGATGATCACCGTGCGGTCGGCGACGATGATCACCCACATGTCGATGTGCTGGGTGGAGTCAATGCTGACGGGGAACGCATCGGTTATCGTGACGTCCAGCGCCTGGTAATCGTGCCAGCGCTGGCGGATCACCGCCTCGGGCACGCCGGGGTTCTCGTTGACGATGAGCTCGGTGGCGTAGCCGTCGGGGATGCCGGCCGGGCCGTCGGCGCCCGAGAGGTGGAAGTTCCCCCCGCCGTGCACGAGCGGGATCTCGTACCGCGCGTGGCCCTTGTAGATGCCGAAGCCCACCGGCACCTGGTCGTCGTTCGGACGCGGGCGGTTGTACGTGTGATCGATGATCGCGCGGCAGTTGCCCTCGTAGATGTACCGCGGGCCATAGTCGCGGCACCAGATCGAGTCCGAGGGCGTGATCACGAACTCGACGCGGGACATGTTGCACCCGCCGCTCTGGAGATAGTTGAAGATCGCGTTGCGGTGCGTCTGGCTCAGCACCACGGCGTAGACCTTGGCGTTGCCCTCGTTGGTGATCCGAGCCGCCATCGAGCGCAGGATCGCCTGCCACGAACTCGACCCCTGGAACGTGAGCATGATCCCGTCCATCGGGGCGTACTCGGGCACGCAGAACACCGGCCCCACCGGCGGGGGGGTCGCCCCGCGCTCGTCGGCCCGGATCGGGTTGCGTCGCACGTAGTCGGCCTCGGCCGGCGTCATGTTCCGGGGCAACCCCTCACCCGGGGGGACCACCGGCGGGGCCGCCAGGGCGCCTCCGGCCAGCAGCGGAAGCAGGGCGAGGGAGAGCATTGAACGGTCCAGCGGCGTGCGCACGGGTCGGTCCTCACTTGGGGCTCGTCCGCACGCAAGCGCGCGGCACGGCAGATTCGCACGGGATCGGCCCAAGGATCAGGCCTCTTCAAACCACACGTTGATAAAGTCGGACACGTCGGTCGAGTTCGAGACCCCGTCGTTGTTGAAGTCGGTGGTGAGGCCGCCGGACACCTGGTCCGCGAACCAGTCGTTGATGAAGTCCGACACGTCGGTCGAGTTCACCACGCCGTCCCGGTTCCAGTCGGCCCGGCTGAAGGGTTTCACGCCCGTGGCCGACGCGGAGCCGTCGACCGCGAGGTTCGTGGTCGACGAGGTAATCGTGGTCGTCGTGAGGAAGTGGGCGGTCGACCCGGGGGGCAGGACCGTGGGGATGTCGAGCGGCTGATCGACCGGGCCGGGCACGGGCTTGGTGGTCTCGAACGAGACGGTGGTGTCGACGCTCAGGTTGATCGACGCGCCGCTTTCAGACACCGTCACCACGAACGCGATCGGCAAAGTCACGACGAGCGGATCAGGGGTTACCGCCTGTCCGCTCAGCGTGAGCAAGGCCGTGACCGTCACCTCGACGGTGGTAGCAAAGCCGTACTGGTTGGGGCCGAGCACCACAAGCGGCCCGGTCGCCACCGTCGCGGTCTGCACCGCCGTGAGCGTGTCGAGCGTGGCGTCGCCCAGGTCAAAGGGGATGGTGGACGCGGGCCACAGCGCCCGCGGGGCGCAGGTGCGGAACGTCTGGGGGTTTGTGAGCGACGCGTCGACCGGAAACGTCGGGTGGGCACCATTGAGCAGGTCGAGCATCAGGCCGGTGAGCGTGCCGCTGAGCGCCTCGGCGTCGAGCACAAAGGTGAACGCGCCGCTGGGGCTGGTCGTGGCCGCGGTCGTCGGCACCGAACCCGAAGCGGTAAACGGGAACGAGGTGTTCGTATTGCCCGAGCACGAGCCGAAGAGGAAATCCGAGCCGGTCCGCGTCTTCGTGCCCCCGGGATTGGCGGTTGCGTCAAAGCTGCCGAGCAGCGTCCCGGAGATCGCGGCGTTGGCGTCAAGCGTCGTTGTGAAGCTCGAACCGGGGTTCACGGTGAACGAGTACGTGTCGTTCGCCGCGGCGACTTCGGCGGTCGCGAGCAGGGCGGCGAGCGGAAACAGAGCGGCGGTGCAAGCGCGGGGCATGAGCGTCTCTCCATCCAGTGGCTGTGTGTGCGGGACTGATAAGGTACACCGGGATCGCGACCCGGACCAAGCGCGCCGGGCTCCCGGGACGCGCCTCCCCCTGATCTTGTACCCTCTCCGTTGGGGTGCGGTTGACCGAGGTGGCGATTGACGGACCAACAGCGATTTGAGGCCCTGCTCGCGGCCTCCCACGCCTTTCTCCGGATGGTCACGTTCGAAGAGCACGAGGCTCTCACCCTCGTCCGCGACGGCGCCATGCAGCGCGGGCTGCCTCTTCGAATCTGGACCGCGGTCCGGGGAGTTCATGACGGCCTGGTCGCCGGCCAGGCCGATGTCGCCAACACCCAGAACGCCGCGGCCGCCATGACGTGGATGGCCTTGCACAACCCGGGCAACATCAACTGCCTGGTGGACGTGGCCCCGGCCATTGCGCAGGACCACGTCGCCCTGCGGGCCCTGCGGGAACTGGAGCAGGCGTGCGCCGGCGCCGGGGGCGTCCTGATCACGATCGATCACTCCGACCAGATTCCCGGGGTCGTCAGCGCGACCGCGACGACGTTCGAACTCAGCCTGCCGGGCGAGGAGGAACTCGAGAAGATCGTGCGGGCCACGGTGCAGGACCGCAACAAGGCCAGGCCGGTCTCGATCAGCATCACCCGGCGCGAGCTCGCCACGGTCGTTCGCAACCTCAAGGGCCTGAGCCGGCGCCAGGCCCGGCGCGTCATCAACGACGTCATCTGCGAAGACAACACCTTCAACATCTACGACCTCAACAGCATCCTCGCCAAAAAGCGCCAGCTCATCAGCCAGGGCGGACTGCTCGAGTACGTCAAGGCTCCGGTCGACCTCGACGCCATCGGCGGCATGAACCGCCTGAAAGCCTGGCTCCGCGCCCGCGCCGACGGGGGCAACGAAGAAGCCCGCGCGTTCGGCATCGAGCCCAGCCGCGGCGTGCTCATCCTGGGCGTTCAAGGCGCCGGCAAGAGCATGTGCGCCAAGGCCATCGCCACGGCGTGGCAGCGCCCGCTGCTGCGCATGGACATGGGCGCCCTGTACGACAAGTTCATCGGCGAGAGCGAGCGCAACCTGCGCGACGCCCTGCGCCAGGCCGAGGTGATGGCCCCGATCGTGCTCTGGATCGACGAGATCGAGAAGGCCTTCGCCGGCACGGGCCAGTCCGGGGGAGGCAGCGACAGCGGCCTCTCCAAGCGCATGTTCGGCCTGCTGCTGACATGGATGCAGGAGCACAGAGCCCAGGTCTTCCTCGCCGCGACCGCCAACGACATCGACTCGCTCCCCCCCGAGCTCATGCGCAAGGGCCGCTTCGACGAGATCTTCTTCGTCGACCTCCCCAGCCCCGACGCTCGGCGCGACATCTTTAAGATCCATCTCACCAAGAAGAAGCGCGATCCCGCGGCGTTCGACCTCGACAAGCTCGTGACCGGCAGCGACGGCTACACCGGCGCAGAGATCGAGCAGGCCATCCAGGGCGCCCTGCACACCGCGTTCGCGAAAAAGCGAACGATGACCACGGACGACATCGCCGACGCGCTCGCCGGCTCGCCGCCGCTGAGCGTGACCCGGGCTGAGCAGGTCGCCGAGCTCCGCGCCTGGGCGCACGGCCGGTGCGTGCCCGCCGACTGACGCCGCGGATCAGTGCCCGCCCTGGCGCATCCGCTCCACGCTCTCGGGGAACGGGTAGCTCGGGAACACGCCCACGTTGCCAAGGCCCCACATGCCGGGCGCGGCGTAGACGTCCCCGCGAAAGCCCGCGTGGTACATCGTGCGCAGGACCGTCTCGAAGCTCGGCTCGGTCCCGTCGTGCCCCACGAGCCGGTTGGCCCGGGCGTTCAGGAAGCTCACGCTCGCCACCGGCAGCCGCTCGCGCCGCTCGCGCAGCATCTTCACCACCGTCGCGAAGCCGCGCCCGAGGTCCTCGAGCGTGAAGTGGTCTCGCCCGCGCGGGCGCAGCAGCGCCAGGATCAGCACGCTGTCGAGGTCGTACTTGAGCACGTACGGCTCGCGGTCGCTCGCGGCGTGAACGCTCACCGATTCCTGGAACATCTTCGCGAAGCTCGTCACCGCCCGGCTCGTCCACTGGCTCGTCTGGATGAGCCCGACCAGCTGCGAGATGATGCCGTGCGAGTTGTCCTGGTCGTTGACGCCGCAGATGACGGCGCGGTACCGACCGTCCAGCACATCCCGCAGCATGTCCTGACCCCACATGACCCGCATGCGTTCGACCGTGCCGACGCCCGGGGCGCCGCCGGTGGGACCGCTGGGCAGGAGCGACACCTTGTCGTGAATGGTGTCGGCGCGGATGAGCAGGTCGCCTTCACCGTCGTACAGTCGCGGTCGCTGGTCGGGAGAAGTTGACATCGTGAGGCGCTCCTTGAGCGACGAGCCGCGGGCCTCGTCGGCGCGATGATAGCCGGAGCCCCGTGCACGCCGACAGTCGGACACGCTACCGGCGTAGCCGCAGCGGGACGCTCACGGCGCGCCGTACCTCCGCACCCGTTCCGCCACTGACCAGAGTCGGTCACTGAGCCACGAAGCCCGCCCGCTCGAGACTACGCGGCGTTCTCGGGCGGGGCTTCAGCCGGCGCCGCCGCCGCCGGCCACACCAGGTGCTCCTGACGCAGCGGGTCGGGCACATCGTCGAGTTGCCAGGCGCCGTCGACGCGGAACTCGCCCACCCGCGTTCGGCGCAAGGCCGTCAGGCACCCGCCCGTGCCCAGCGCCGTGCCCAAGTCACGCGCGAGCGAGCGGATGTACGTGCCCTTGCCGCAGGTGATGTCGAGTTCCACCCGCGGCCACTCGTACCGGAGAACCGTGATCGCCCGGATCACCACCGGCCGCGCCTTGAGGCCCGGGTCGCGCCCCTTGCGGGCCAGCGCGTACGCGGGCTTGCCCCCGATCTTCATCGCCGAGTGGGCCGGGGGCATCTGCTCGATCGTCCCGATGAACCGCGCGACCGCGCCGTCCACCTCCGCCCGCGTCGGCGGCCGCTCGACCGGTACCGGCGTGGTCTGGGCTTCGAGATCATCGGTCGGCGAGACGACCGACAGGTCCACCTCCGCGGTGTACTCCTTCTCGCCCGCCATGAGCAGGTCGCACAGCTTGGTCGCCTTCCCCACGAGCACGACCAGCAGCCCCGACGCGAGCGGGTCGAGCGTCCCCGCGTGCCCCACCTTCGGACGCACACCGGTCCCCACCAGCCCGTTCTTCACCCGGCGCTTCACCACCCGCACGATCGACGTCGACGACAGCCGGTACGGCTTGTCCACGAGGATCACCCCGGCCGGGTGCGGCGACACCTGCTGCTGCTGCCCGGATCCAGTCACGGCGACGCCTTCCCCGGCGCCCGCTCGCCGAACCGCAGGACCACGCGCTTGCCCTGCGAGTAGTTGAAGCCCTCCACCGTGACCGGCGCGTTCGACGTTGGCTCAGCGATCCACGCGACCAACGGGCCCAAGGCGTCCCACGCCGACGCCTGAGCCACGACGATCCCGCGCGGATGGTCCCGCAGCCACTGGTCGACCTGCGGCGGATCGATCTTCGCTACTCGCCCGCGGGTCGCGAACACCAGACTGTCCTCGTGAAATCCGACCGCCGCCAGGGGCCTGTTCGAGCCCATCTCGGCCGCCGCCCGCACCACGCGCGGGCTGATCCACAGGTCCGCGTTTCGCGGCAACCCCAGCCCGACGATGCACACGCCGACAAACGCCGCGAGCAGCACGGACCGCACCTGCGCGAGCACGAGATCCTCACGGGCGAGCGCCCGCCGCGACCGCGCCAGCGACAGGACGACCACCACGCCGACCACGCCCGCGACAGGGATCGCGATCCCCAGGTGATCGCGATACGGCCAGGCCACCGCGGCGACCCCGGCAAGCGACACCGCCGCCCCGATGCCGATCCAGAGCCCGAACCCGACCTTCGTCATCACCTCGCGCACGCCGGTGAGCCGCCCGGAAGCCGCCGCGAACACCGCCCGGGCCGACAGCAGCGCGATCGCCGGGTACAACGGCATCGTGTAGTGCGGCAGCTTGGTCGACACCAGCTCGAACACGACCCACGACGGCACGATCCACGCCAGGAGGAACACCTCCGGCGCCCGCGCCGACCGCCGGCGCACGAACCCGATCGCCCGGCGCACCGCCAAGGCGGTCACGAGCGTCCCGGGCCAGAACAGCACGCACAGCAGCACGAGGTGATACCCCGGCGGACCCCAGTGGCCCTCCTTGGGCTCCATGCTCCGCCCCAACACCTCGTCATGGACGATCCCGTAGTACCTCTCGAACCCCACGTGCCGCGCCACACCGTACACCCACGGTCCCACGCACGCGCCCACCAGCAGGACGCCCAGCACGGGCCGGGCCGACCCCAGCCACCGCCACCGGCGCGACGCCACGCACACGCCCACCGCCGCCAGCACACACACCATCGGGGTAATCGGCCCCTTCACCAGCACGCCCAGCGCCACCCCGGTCCACAGCATCGCGGCCCCGACCCACGCTGTCCCGCCGCCGCGCCCCGCCCGCCACACGCGGTACAGACCCGACATCGCCAGCGTCGTCGCCGCCACCAGCACCATGTCGGCCCGCGCCTGGCGGCTTTCCCACACCATCACGGGCGCCACCGCCAGCAGCGCCCCCGCCAGCCACGCCGCCCGGGGATCGAACATCCGCACCCCCAGCCGCCACGTCATCAGCACGGCCGCGATCGCCGCCAGCACGCTCGGCACCCGGTACATCCAGATCGCGTCCCGCGCCGGGTCGCCCCCGGTGAGGACCGCGGCGCTGCCCGCCTGCAGCCAGTAGATCAGCGGCGGCTTGTTCAGCCGGGGCCGGTCCTGCACCATCGGTACCACCACGCCCCCCGCGTGCAGGGCCGGGTCCCGCTGCGCTTCGGGCAAGGCCGCGGCCTCGAACATCTGCCGGCTGGCCTGCGCGAACCGGCTCTCGTCCCGATCCACCGGCGGCAGGCTCGCGAGCCCGGGAACGTACACTGCCACGCACAAAGCCACGAGGCTGGCCCCGGCCCACCGCCACGACCGGGCCCGGGCCAGCCAGGTCAGCCGAGCCGCCGCGTCCCGTTCCGAGCCCTCGATGCGCATCCGCGAAGTCCGCACGTCGATCGACTATAACCGGGCCCTCCACCCCGCCGTACGCGCTGTGCACGTCGTGTGCACCGCGGCGGCCCTCGTGCTGCGGCCCCTGTGGCGCCACCCGGCCGGCCCGCTGCTCATCGGCCTGGCGCTGTTCATCCTGCTCTTGCCCTTCGACGGCCCGATCGCCCGCGCCGCCCGCACGCTCGAACTCTCCGGCGACATCCAGCGCGAACTGTCCGCGTGGCAGCAGTACGGCGCCCTCACCAGCCTGCTGGTGGTGAGCGCCATCATCGCCCTGCTCGACCCGGCCCGAGCCCGCCGGTTGCTCGACCTGGCCGCCGCCAGCGCCCTGACGGGCCTGGCCGTCCTGCTCCTCAAGATGACCGCCGGCCGCCCTCGTCCCCGTCCGGCCCTGGACGACCCGGAGACCTTCGTCGGTCCGCTGGGCGTCTACCCCATCCCCATGCCCGACGGCTCGACCCGTCTCATCCACGCCTGGGACCTCTCGTCGGGCCGGGCGGTGGAACTGTGGTCGATGGCCTCGAGCCACACGGCGTACGCGGTCGTCCTGAGCGTGTTCCTCGCCACCCTCTACCCCCGCCTCCGCCCCATCGCCTTCGCCTTGGCGGTCCTCGTAGGGGTCAGCCGGGTGCTGTTCCAGGCCCATTGGCCCACGGACGTGCTGGTCGGAGCGGTCATCGCCTGCACCATCGCCCGGGCGGCGGTTGGGTCCATGTGGGGCGTCCGGGCCCTGGATTGGGCCTGGGTCCGCTGGATCGACCGCTCCGCCGCGCCGATGTACCCGGTCATGGCCGCCTTGGAGCGTTCCCGGCGGACGTGAAGACCCGCTCACCGTCCGTCCCCGGCGGCGGGCCGGGTGGCGGCATAAACTCGCGACCCGGCCCGAATCACCTGGAGAGGTGTCCGAGAGGCTGAAGGAACGCGACTGGAAATCGCGTAAACGGGTAACCGTTTCGGGAGTTCGAATCTCCCCCTCTCCGCTTCGACGCGGGAGCGCCCCCAAGGCGACTCCCGCGTCTGTGCTTTTGGCCCGCCCACGTTCGGTTATCACGCCCGAGCTTCCTTCAACCCACCTCTCCGGTACGTCCCTGCCCGCCGCGGCCTCGACGCCTCACCGGCGTCGGGCATCGGTTCGATATCGATCCGCCCGCCCGTCACCTGCCGCGTCCCCCGCTCCTCAGTTCCCACCGCCATGCGCGTCCGGTCCACCATCCTGCTTACCTGGGGCGGCCTGCTCGTGGGGCTGTGGGCGGCCACGTTCTGGTCCGCTCGATGGCTCATCGCCCACATGCAGGCCCCCGCGGGCACCGCGCAGCTCGAGCAGGCGGTGCAGGCCCTGCGCCTGGCCGAGGGCCAGCGGACCGACGAGCTGCGACGGTGCGCCCGGCTGCTCTCGTCAGACACCGCCCTCAGGGCCGCCCTCGGCGGCGACGGGGGCTCCGCCACCACCGAGCTCACCAGCCAACTCACCGAGGCGAGCACCGCGCTCAACGCCAGTTGCGTCTTCGTCCTTGATGACCAGGCCCGCGTCATCGGGCAGAGCGCCAACTCTCCATGGCAATCGCCGACCCAGCTCGCAGCGTTCCTCGCCTCGTCCCCGCAGGCCGGCGCCCTGGTGCGGGACGTGCTCGGCCCGCCACCCCGCGAGGCGTGGGGTTTGTGGTCGGGACATCGCCATGTCTATCACGCCGTCGGCGCACCGGTGGCGCTCGGTGCGGGGGAACGGGGGGCCACGGGCCGGCGCGCCGCGGTGATCGCTGCCACCCGGCTCGACCCCGCCGCGCTCGCCGGCGTCGAGGTGACGACGCGGTTCGATGCCGGCGCCCTGCCGCCGGCCATCGCGGCCACCGGGGCCGTGCTCGCCTGCGCCGGCCTTGGTGCGCTGCGTCGACGCGGCGCTCAACCCCCGGTGCACAACCGGCCTGCGCTGCGGTACTGCGCGGCCGCGGATCGCCCGGACGGGGTCGCCAGGCGGTCCCGGAACGCGGCGTGAGCGCGCAGGCACGCGATCCTCGGCCGGCCTGCGCCCGCATCGCGCCCGCTTGTCATCGACGTCCGCACGCTCACGACGGTCACGCACTCGCCATCAGTGAAAGTTCCTCGCCGCGACCCGCAGGGGCTCGACCCCGTCCTCGAATCGCTCCAACCTGGTCACCGTCACGTGCACGACGAGACCGACGCGCTGGACGCGCCCGGTCGCGACCACGAAGCGTGCCGCGGCCGCTCGGCGATACTTCTCGTACACCCGCAGCCACACGATCAGGTTCGCGATGCCGGTTTCGTCCTCGAGCGTCATGAACGTGACGTCGTTGGCCGTTCCGGGCCGCTGGCGGACGAGCACGAGCCCGGCGACCCGTACCAGTTCGCCCTCGGGCGTCGCGGCGCTGTCGGCCAGGTCCGCGCACGGCGCCACCCGCATTTCGCGCAGCCGCTCGCGCGCGAACGACACCGGGTGGGCCTTGAGCGAGAGCCCCGTCGCGTCGTAATCGAGCGTCACCTGGCGCTGGGGCGACACCGCCGGCAGGCGGTCCAGCCCGTCGGCGTCCGCACCGGCGGCGCCAGGGCCATCGTCGCGCGCCTGCGCGTCGAACAAGGGCAGCGGGTCGTCACGCAGCAGCCGCGCCTGCCACAGGGCCTGCTGACGCGACAGGCCCATGGACCCGAACGCGTCGGCCGCGGCCAGCCGGCGCATCGTCTTGACCTTTACCCCGCTCGCCCGCCACAGCGCGAGCATCGACCGGAACGGCCCTGATCGCACCACGGCGTCCCGGATCCGCTCCGCCTCGGACCGCCCGACGCCGCTGACGAGGCGAAAGCCGAGACGGACAGCGGAGCCAGGCACTGAGGCACCAAGGCACGAAGGCACAGAGGTCTCAACAGAGCGCGCCGCGCCCCATCTGTGCCTTCGTGCCCCTGTGCCTTCGTGCCTTCCTTGCTCCAGGGAACACTCCCACCCGCTCACGTTCACGTCGACCGGCCGCACCTCGACGCCGTGCTCCTTGGCGTCGCGCACGAGCTGGGCCGGGGGGTAGAACCCCATCGGCTGGCTGTTGAGCAGGGCCGCGCAGAACTCGGCGGGGTAGTAGCACTTGAGCCAGCTTGACGCGTACACCAGCAGCGCGAACGACGCCGCGTGACTCTCGGGGAAACCGTACTCGCTGAACCCCTGCACCTGCCGGAAGCACCGCTCGGCGAAGTCGCGCGGGATGCCGTTGGCCATCATCCCGCCGATGAGCTCCTGCCCGAAGCGGTAGATCTGGTCGCCCTTGCGCTTCCACGCGGCCATCGCGCGGCGCAGCTGGTCGGCTTTGCCCGGCGAGAACCCCGCCGCCTTCACCGCCAGAGCCATGCACTGCTCCTGGAACAGCGGCACGCCGAGCGTCTTGGAGAGCACCCGCGACACGCCCTCGCGCACGTGCGCCGGCACCGTGTCGGGCAGGGTCTCCACCGACTCCAGCCCGTCGCGCCGACGCAGGTACGGGTGCACCATCCCGCCCTGGATCGGCCCCGGCCGCACGATCGCCACCTCGATCACCAGGTCGTAGAAGCACGCCGGCTTGAGCCGCGGGAGCATCGACATCTGGGCCCGGCTCTCGATCTGGAACACCCCGACGGTGTCGGCCCGCTGGATCATCTCGTACACGACCCGGTCGGCGCGGGGGATTGTCCGAAGGCACAAGGGCACAAGGGCACAAAGGCACGAAGCTGAGCAGTTGGCATCCGGCGGACTGACTGCTTCGGCCCGAGCTTCTCGCTGATCTTCATGATGAGCGCCTGGAGCATTCGATCCACCTGTGGCAGAAGGTCCAGAACAACCGCATCGCGGGCGATCATGTTCATCTCCACCGCCAGTTCGTACTGCGTATCCAGTTCTGCGAGCGATCCCCGCGCCACTTTCAGAAACCTCAAGTAATCCGCCGTTGCCTGGCGGGCGTATCCCTCGGCAATGTTGGAGGGGATCGACACCGCCGCTCTTCGCATCTGGTTGGTCAGACCGAATCGCTCCTGCGCAGGCATCTTGGCGGTCGCCGTATACACCGCTTTCACGAGCTCTTTGCTGCGCTGCCAGACAATCAGATCCCTGTACGTACGGATCGATCCCGCCATCGCATTCTCCTTTGTGCCTCTGTGCCTCTGTGCCCCTGTGCCTCGCATTCACATACCCCAGACACCTCCGCAGCGCCGACAGCATCCCCAGCCCCAGCACGTCCACCTTCAGCATCCCCGCCGCGTCCACGTCGTCCTTGTCCCACTCGATGACCGTGCGGTCGGGCATCGCGGCGTTCTCGACCGGCACCAGTTCGCACAAGGGCGAGCGCGTGATCACGAACCCCCCCACATGCTGCGACAGGTGCCTGGGAAACCCCAGGATCTCGCTCACCATGCGCGTGAACCAGCGCATGGTCGGGTCGTCGGCGTTCACGCCGAGCTCGCGCAGACGGGTCGCGTCCACGTCGCCCGCGTCGAACCACTCGATGTCCTTGGCGAGCCGGTCGACCAGGTCGAGCGACAGCCCCAGCGCCTTGCCCACGTCGCGCACCGCGCTGCGTCGCCGGTACGTGATGACCTCGGCCGTGAGGGCCGCCCGCTCGCGCCCGTACTTGCGGTAGATGTACTGGATCACCTCCTCGCGCCGCTCGTGCTCGAAGTCGATGTCGATGTCCGGCGGCTCGTTGCGCTCCTTGCTGACGAACCGCTCGAAGAGCAGGTCGATCTCGGTGGGGTTCACCGCCGTCACCCCCAGGCAGAAGCACACCGCCGAGTTGGCCGCGGCCCCGCGCCCCTGGCACAGGATCTCCCCCGCCCACCCGTGCACCGGTCCCTCGCCCGGACGCTCCTCGCCCGTGCGTGCAAAGCGGACCAGGTCGTGCACGGTCAGGAAGTACGACGCGTAGTCGAGTTCGCCGATGAGCCCCAGTTCGTGCTCGATCAGCCTCGCGACCTTGTCCGGCACATCCCCGCCGTAGAACGCTCGCGCACCCGACCACGTCAGCGCGCACAGGTGCTCCTGAGCCGTCCGCCCCGCGGGCACGATCTCGTCGGGGTATTCGTACCGCAACTGGTCGAGGCTGAACCCGCTCGTTCGCGCGACGATCTCGAGCGTCCGCGCGACCGAGCCCGGCCGGTCCGCGAACAGCCGGTGCATCTCGTCGGCGGGCTTGAGGTGCCGCTCGGCGTTGGCCTCGAGCCGGAACCCCGCCTGCGCGAGCGTGCACCCGTGCCGGATGCACGTGACCACGTCGTGCAGCATCCGCCGGTCCGGGTGGTGATACGCCGCGTCGCTCGTCGCCACGAGCGGGACGCCCGTGCGTGCCGCGAGCGCGTCGAGCCGCCCGAGCCGGGCGCCGTCGTCGGGCCCGTACCCCACGCGGGCCGCGAGCGACAGCCGGTCGTCGTCGTACACGGCGCGGAGCCGGTCGACGAGCCGCTCGAACGTCGCGTCGACCGCGCCGTCGGCCGCCGCGATCGCCAGCAGCCCGTCGTGATGGTCGGCGAGGTCGTCCAGCCGCAGGTGGCACTCACCCTTGGGGGCCCGGCGCTTGCCGACGGTGAGCAGCCGGCACAGCCGCCGGTACCCGTCCATCGACGTGGGGTACAGCAGCACGCTCGCGCCCGGAGCGTCCTGCGGGCGCACGCGCGTGCCGAGCACGAACCGCACCCCCGCGTCCTTGGCCGCGACGTGGGCCCGCACAACCCCGGCCACCGAGTGCGTGTCGGTGATCGCGACGGCGCGGTACCCCAGCAGCGCCGCCTGGATGACGAACTCCTCGGGGTGGCTCGCGCCGGTGAGGAACGTGTAGTTGCTCGTCACGCACAGCTCGGCGTACCCAGGGGCGGCCGTTTCCGTCCTGGCCGCGGGCGCGCCGTCCCCGGCGCTCGCCGAGCGCTGGCGGAACGGGTGCGGGCGCAGCTTGGGGAACTCGTTCTCGGGCATGGTCGGATGTGCCTGCCGGGTCAACTCCACTCGCCGTGCACGAACCAGCGGCCGGTGCCAAGGTGCCGGAACATCCACAGCCGGCGGCCGCACTCGAGCTGCACGCAGAAGTAGTCGCGATCGGGCGGCACCTCGTCGCGCCGGAGGGCCCGCCCGTCGTTGTGGTCGGGGACCGGACGCCACCGCCACCACTCCTGCCCGATCCGCTCCGGGCCCGTGCACGCGACCGCCAGCCACCGTTCGCCGCGCCACCCCAGGCTGAGCACCGGGCCGTCGGGCGTAAGGGCCATCACCTCGGCCGGCTCGGGCCGGGGGAGCAGAAGCGCAGGGCGATCGGCCGACGTCACCGCCGCGGGCGCCGCACCGCGCGTAGCCGGTTCCATCGCCGAGCGCTCGCGGAACGCCCGCTCGGGCAGGTGCGATTCGACCGGCTCGGCCCGCACGACCGCGTCCGCACCCAGGCGCGACGCGAGCGTGTCGACCAGTTCGCCCCACGCCCCGTCGTCCCCGGCCCGTTCATCCGCCCCCAGGGCTCGGCTGGCGTGCTGCTCGTGGCGCAGCCGCGCGGTCCTCGCGGCCGTGAGCGTCACCCCTTCCACACCCTCGCCCAGGTCCACCCGTTCGAGCCGCGCGCGCACGAGCGACCACAGGTGGACCGCCGAGCGGCTCGGGCGCGACAGGTCGACCCGGGCGCACGCCGGCGCCAGCGGCCGCGGCCGGGCGAGCTCAAGATCGAGCCGGCGCACGCCTCGCTCGCGAGCCGTCAGCTCGCGCACGAGCCGGTCGAGCGTCTGGCGCACCGCGGCCTCGACCGATTCCCACCGGTCCGTCGGCCCGTCGAACACCATCACCGCCCGCACCGGCTCGAGCGGGCGCACCGGGTCGACCGGCTCGTCCACGTCCCCGACCGCCTGCAGCAGCCGTCGCAGCACCGACGCGTCGAAGCGGGCCGCGAGCGAGGCCCGCGGGAGCTTGAGCAGCTCGCCCACGCGCGTGATGCCGATCTCCGACAGGCCCAGCACGCTCGCACCGTCGATCCGCAAGGCCGCGGGGGGCAATTCCGTCAGCGCTTCACGCTCGCGCCCGGATCGCACCACGGCGAGGCTCAGCCCGGAGTACCGGGCCACGGCCCAGGCGCACCCGGGCGTCGGGGCGATGCACACCCGCGCGTCGAACCCCAGCCGACGCATCTGCCCGCGCACCGCCCGCACCAGCGTCTCTTCCCCCCGGTGCAGCCGCTCGGTCCCCGTCGCGTCGATCACCAGCCCGTCCGGCGGGTCTGCGCTCACCAGCGGCGAGAACCGCAAGGCCCGGCGCGCCAGGGCCGTCAGGGCCACCTCGTCCCGCTCCGGGCGGTGCGGCTCGACGATCGGCTCAGCCCCGGCCGGCAGCATCGAGCGGGCGTGCGCAAGGTCCATTCCCTCCTGCATCCCCACCGCCATCGCCAGCGCGCAGCGCCGGGCCACCAGCTCGCGCGACGCCACCGTCCGCGTGAGGATCACGGGGACCGCTCGGCCCCTGGGCGTTTCAACCGGTCCGGCGCACGCCGACTTCAGCCGGCGCCGCAGCAGGTCCGTCGAGAACGTCGGCAACCACACCGAGAGAACGCGTCGCACGATCGCGCTCCACAACCCAGGCGCTCCGCACGCCCGGCCCAGGCCGCAGTCCCTTGCAGCGCAGCAGTTCGACGCTCCAGCGTCGGTCCGTGTGCTCTCCCTCCACGTCGCGCACCAGCCACCTGGTCGTCGCGGCCGACAGCTCCCCCGCCTCCCACCACGGGCGCGCCAGCAGGCACACCGCACCGCCCGCTTCCGCTCCCAGTTGCAGCCGTCGCGTCGCCGCGAGGTCAAACCCCGACCCGTCCGCCACCACCACGCCCGCAGCCCGGTTCCGCAGCGCCAGATCCGTCGCCCACACCCGGTCGCCCCGCGTCCTGGCCCGGACAAAGAGACACCGGTCCAGCAGCCGCGCCCCGCCCGCGATCTGCCCGTCGTCGCCGGCGTGCCCCCCCTGCGTTGCACGCACCAGCACCGCCGGATATGGCCACACCGCTTCCCCCACCCACACCACGCGCCCCCGCCCCTGGTTCACCAGCCCGGCCGCGCGGCCCACCATCTCCGCTATCAGCTCCAGCGCTGGAGACCACGTCCCGCGCCGGCGCACCCGCCCCACCTCTGCTCTCTCTCCACAATCGATGCCCCGAACCCCGACCCATTCGTGCACCCTGCCGGATTCCAGTCCGCCCCGCGGCAGGGCCGCGTCGATCTCATCCATCCCCGTAGGCACACAGATCCGTGTCGTGCGCGACTCGGCGTGCGACCCCAAAGACGACAGCCGCTCCATCTCGCGCACCACGGCCGCGATCCGCTCGTCCGACCGCACGATGTGACCGCACGCCATGGTCATGGTTTTGTACGGTATCCGAACGCCGCCGCCGTGTCAAGGATCTGTACGGATAGTTCGCCGTGCAACCGCTGTACCACGCTTCACTATCTTCTCTCGAACGACCCACTGATGCACCTCCGCCGCGGAGCCCCTGCCCCATGCGACGAACCCACCTCGCCCTCGCTTCTGCCCTCGCCGCCGGGGTGGTGCTCCTGGCCGCGGCCTGCTCTTCGACCCCGGCCAAGCCCGCAAGCGTCCAGCCGACGCTCCCGCCGCCGACCGTGACCGAGACCGCGCCGCGCGACTACCCGGGGATCCACAACGCCGTGGCCTACCACGACGACTTCATCTCCGGCAGCGTGCCTGAGGGAGACGCGGGGTTCGACACCCTCCAGGAAATGGGGATAAAGACCATCATCTCCGTGGACGGCGCGGTTCCGGACGTCGCGGCCGCCGAGGCTCGCGGCATGCGGTACATCCACCTGCCCATCGGCTACAACGGGTTCGACGAGACCCGCAAGCTGCAACTGGTTCGCGCCACCCGCGACGCGCTCAAGGACGGACCGGTCTACATCCACTGTCACCACGGCAAGCACCGCAGCGCCGGGGCCGCCGCCGCGGTCGCCGTCAGCATGGGCTGGGACACCCCCGACCAGGCCGTCGCCCGCATGAAGGTCTCCGGGACCGCCCCCAACTACACCGGCCTGTACGCCTGCGCCGCCGACGCCACCGTGCTTACCGCGGCGTCCATCGACGCCGTTGACGCCGACTTCCCGTCAGTCTCCCGCCCCAACGGCTTCGTCGCGGCCATGGTTGAGGTCGACGAGGTGTTCGACCATCTCAAGCTCATCGAGAAGGCCGGCTGGAAGACCCCCGCCGACCACCCCGACCTCGTGCCCGCCGCCGAGGCCGGGCGGCTCGCGGACCTGTTTCGCCTGAGCGCACAGGGCGACTACGCCAAGCGCAAGCCGGCCGACTTCGGCACGGCCTTGGGCGAGGAGGCCAAGCGGGCGTCGACGATCGAGGAACTGCTCCTGGCCGCCGCCCCCGACGCCGCCAGGCTCTCCGCCCAGTTCAAGCTCATCGGGGCCTCCTGCAAGGAGTGCCACGCCAAGTACCGCGACTAACCCACCGGTCGGCGTACCTGGGCAACAGCTAGGCTTCGGGCGATGAAGCCTCAGAGCCATTCGTGGGTCGGGGTCGGACGCGTGCTGCTCGTCGTGGGGACGGCGGTGCTCGCCGGCGTCCTGCTGCTGCCCGCGCTCGCCCACGAAGGTCACCAGCACAATTCCCCGACCCAGGACGTCGGCCTCGACGGCCCGCGCTCGGTCTCGCCGCAGGTTGCCCGCGTGATCGGGCTCAAGACCGCTGAGGTCGACTTCGGCCGGGTTGAACGCGTGCTCCGACTCACCGGCACGGTTTCGCCGGAGCCTGACATGGTCCGCGCGGTGGCCCCGCGCCTCAGCGGCGTCATCACGGCCGTGCGGGCCCGCGTCGGCGAGGTCGTGCGGACCGGTGACATCCTCGTCGAACTCGACTCCCCCGAACTCGCCCAGCTCGACGCCCAGATCGCTCAGGCCAAGGCTCGCTCGCAACGTCTGGCCGCCGAGGCCGAGGCCGCCGCCGACCTCGCCCGGCTCGCCGACGCCGAGCTTGCCCGACTCGAGGCCAACCCGCAGGGCGTCGCGGCCAACACACTCTCGGACCGGCGCGTCGCCGCGCTCACCGCCCGGTCCGCGGCCCATTCCACCCGGCTTGAACTCGACCAGGCCCGGGCCGAATTCGACGCCTTCGAACGCGTCCGGACCGTTCGACTGCCCCCGGATCTCGCCCGCGTCACGCCCGAAGGCCGGGTCGCCCTGCTCGCCCCGATCGACGGCGTCGTCACCGCTCGGGCCGCGATCGTCGGCGCGGGCGTGCAGGACGGCACCACCCTGCTCACGCTCGCCGACCACGCCCGCGTGCAGGTGGAGGCCGAGCTTCCCGAGTCGCTCGCCGACCGGCTCGGCGCGGCCGGTGGTCAGGCCGTACGCCTGCGGCGCGACCCCGACGGACCGGTGGTGGCTCAGGGCGTCGTCCGCTTCCTCAGCCCCGCCGTGGACCCCGTGAAACGCACCGCGCACGTGCTCGTGGACGCCCCGAACTCCCCCGGTGTGCTCCGAGCCGGCATGTTCGTCGACGCCTCGATCGTGCTGAGCGAGGCCGACGACGCGGTCGTCGTCCCGGTCTCGGCCGTGCTCACCGACGGTCCGGCCGTGTTCGTCTTCCTCAAGGAAGGCGAGGTCTTCATCAAGCGCGACATCGTCCCCGGCCAGCGCAGCGACGCGGTCGTCGAAGTCCTCGACGGGCTCGTCCCGGGGGACATCGTCGTGACGCAGGGCGCGTACGCCCTGACCCAGGTCCGTCCCGACCGCCCGGCGGGCGCTGACGCCGCGACCGGTTCCGGCCCTGCGCAACCCGCCGCGCCGTCGCCGGCACCTCCGGCCCACGACCACTCGGCCCACGGGCACACGCACCCCGGCTGAGCACGCCACCCGCCGCGTCCATGCTCACAACGCTCATCCGACTCTCGCTCCGCTCCCGCACGCTCGTGCTGCTGCTCGCGGCCATGCTGTGCGCCTGGGGCCTGTACGCCGCCCGCACCCTTCCCACCGACGTCCTGCCCAACCTGAACAGGCCGAGCGTCACGATCATGACCGAGGCCCCGGGCCTCGCACCCGAGGAAGTCGAGACGCAGGTCACGTTCCCGCTCGAATCCGCTCTCAACGGCGCCGAGGGCGTCGAGCGCGTCCGCTCGACCAGCGCGCTGGGCCTGTCGGTGGTCAACCTCGATTTCTCGTGGGAGACGCCGGTGCGGGCCGCACGCCAGACCGTGCAGGAGCGGCTCACCAGCGCCCAGGCGAGCCTTCCCGCGGGCGTGACTCCCCAGATGGGCCCAGTCTCGTCCATCATGGGCGAAGTCATGCTCATCGGCCTGCAAAGTTCCCCGGCCGACGCCCTGAACCCGATGGCCCTGCGGGATCTGGCGGACTGGACCCTTCGACCGGCGCTGCTGGCGACCCCCGGGGTAAGCCAGGCGACCGTCATGGGCGGCGACGTCCGCCAGTTTCACGTCAAGGCCGATCCCGACCGCCTGCGCGTGTTCGACCTGACGTTCGACGACCTGCGGTCGGCGCTGGAGGCGTCGAACACCAACTCCGCCGGGGGCTTCATCGTCGGACCCGCCCAGGAACTGGTCGTCCGCAACATCGCGCGGGCCCGGTCGGCCGACGACCTGGCGTCCACGCTCGTCGCGATGCGCACCGGCGTCGACGAGCACGCTCCGCGGGCCGTGCTCGTGCGCGACGTCGCCAGCGTCTCGGAAGCGTCCCCGCCCGTGCGCCGCGGGGCCGCGTCGATGAACGGCTACCCCGCGGTGATCATCGCCGTGCAGAAGCAGCCCGGGGCCGACACGCGCGAGCTCACGGCCCGGATCGACGAGACGTTCGCCCGGCTGGCTCCGGCCCTTCCCCCGGCCCTCATCATCAAGCCCGACCTGTTCCGCCAGGCCGACTTCATCCAGCGGGCCGTCGACAACGTCGTCCACGCCCTGCGCGACGGGTCGATCTTCGTCGTCATCGTCCTGGTCGTGTTCCTGCTGAGCGTGCGCACGACCCTCATCACCCTCACGGCGATCCCGCTCTCGATCCTGGGCACGTTCGTGGTGTTCTCGATCCTCGACATGAGCGTGAACACGATGACCCTGGGCGGCATCGCGGTCGCCGTGGGCGAGCTCGTCGACGACGCGGTCGTGGACGTCGAGAACGTGTACCGGCGCCTGCGCGAGAACCGGGCCCTGGCGACGCCGCGCTCGCCCCTGCGCGTCGTGTTCGAGGCCTCCGCCGAGGTCCGCTCGGCGATCGTCGTGGGCACGGGCGTGGTGCTGCTGGTGTTCGTCCCGCTGTTTGCGCTCTCGGGCATCGAGGGCCGGCTGTTCCGTCCGCTCGCGATCGCGTACATCGTGAGCATCCTGTGCTCGCTCGTGGTCGCCGTCACCGTGACCCCCGCGCTGTGCTCGCTGCTGCTCACCCGGGCGGCGACCAAGCGGGCCGAGCCGCGCGACTCGCTCGTGCTGCGGTTCTTCAAGTCCATCGCACGCCGAGCCTACAGCGTCACCCTGCCACGCCCGTACACGGTCATCGCGCTGTGCGCCGCGGCGGTCGGCGTGGCCGCTCTTGGCGCATCACGCCTGGGCGTCGAGTTCCTGCCCCCGTTCAACGAGGGCACCGCGGTCGTGTCGCTCACGCTCGGTCCCGGCACGAGCCTTGAGGAGTCCGACCGCGTGGGCCGGGCCGCCGAGAACCTGATCCTCGAGATCCCGGAAGTGAAGTCGGTCGCACGCCGAACCGGCCGGGCCGAGCAGGACGAGCACGCCCTGGGCGTGCACGCCTCGGAGATCGAGGTCGACTTCTGGCCCGCCCCGGCCGATAACGCCGGCGGCGGCGCCCCTCCGCCGCCCGAGCCCGCGTCGCACGACCACGCCGCCCACGACCACGCCGCACACAACCACGACGGCCACACCGACCCCGCAAACCCGCACGCCGGGCACGATCCGCGCTCGTGCCCGATCGCCGCGGCCATCTTCGCCCGCACGCCGCCGACCGCTCTGCGCCCCTTCGACGAGGTCTTCGCCGACATCGAGGCCCGCCTGGCCCTCATCCCCGGCGCCGCGGTCTCCATCGGCCAGCCCATCGGCCACCGCATCGACCACCTGCTCACGGGCGTGCGGGCCCAGCTCGCGGTCAAGATCAGCGGCGACGACCTCGCCACGCTGCGAGCCCTGGCCGAGAAGGCCCGCGCCGCCATGGAGCGGGTGGACGGCGTAGTCGATCTGCAGGTCGAGCAGCCGGTGCTCGTCCCGCACGTGCACCTGCGCGTGAAGCGCGACGCCGCGGCCCGCGCCGGCTTCACGCCCGGCGACCTCGCCGGCCTGCTCGAGACCGTCATGCGCGGCACCGTCGTCACCCGCCTGCTCGACGGCCCCAGGTCCGTCGACGTCGTGCTCCGCCTGGACGAGCGCCACACCCGAACGCTCGACGACCTCGCCGACGTCCGGCTCATTTCGCCCTCGGGCGCGGTCGTGCTGCTCAGCGATGTCGTCGAGATCGTCCACGCCCGCGGCCCCAACGAGATCCAGCGCGAGAGCCTGCGCCGGCGCATCGTCGTGTCGTGCAACATCCGCGGCAATGACCTGGGCTCGGGCGTGCGCGACGCCCAGGCCGCCGTCACCGCCGCCATCAGTCTGCCCGCCGGCTACACGCTGACCTTCGGAGGCCAGTACCAGGCTCAACAGGAAGCCTCGACGCTGCTGGCGATCCTCTCGGCCGTGAGCCTCGGGGCGATGTTCGTGCTGCTCGCCGGGCAGTACCGCTCCTCGGCGCTCGCGGCCCAGATCCTGCTGAACGTGCCGTTCGCCTTCATCGGCGCTGTCGGCGTGCTGTGGTTCACCGGCACGCCCTTCAGCCTCGCGTCGCTCGTCGGGTTCATCACGCTGACCGGCATCGCCGTACGCAACGGCGTGCTCATGATCTCGCACTACCTGCACCTGGCCGTGCACGAGGGGATGCCGTTCGGCCCGGACCTGGTCGTGCGCGGTTCGCAGGAGCGCGTCGCGCCGGTGCTCATGACCGCGTTCACCTCGACGCTCGCGCTCATCCCCCTGGCCCTCTCGCCCGGCGTGCCGGGACGCGAGATCCTGCACCCCGTCGCCCTCGTCGTGCTCGGCGGCCTGCTCACGTCCACGGCCCTGGACTTCTTCGTGACCCCGGCGGTGTTCCTGCGCTTCGGTCGCCGGGCCTGCCAGCGACACGCCGCCGCAGCCTCCATCGGGCCCGACAGCCTCGACCCCGCGACGACCGGATAACCCGGGCGGGTCCGGTTCGACCAAAGCCGCCCCCCGGCAGCGCCGATAACACCCGCGATGTCGTCGCCCATGCGATCGGTCGCCATCGCGGAGCTCACCCCCGGCGCACAGGCGCCCCGGGGCGTCTATTCGCGCTTCGGCTCGCTGCTGCTGCCGCCGGGCGCGGTGCTGAGCGAAGCCGTGGTCACGCGGCTGCGCACCGGCAAGCACGAGACCGTGCTCGTGCCAGGCGAGCCGGACGAGCCGATGTTCATCCTCCCCGCGCCGGCCGCGGCGCCCGCGGTGACCATCGCGGCCCCGCAACCGGCGGCCGCCCACAGTCCGGCCCCGCCGACTGCACCGGCCGCGGTGCCCGCGGGCGCGACCGTCGCGAACGCGCATACACCGCCGACCTCCGAACCCGTCACCGAATCCGCTCGAGAGGTCCGGGTCCCCGAGCCGGCGTCTCCGCGTGACGACACCCGACGCCGCCAGGCGGCCGCGGGCCTGCGCCGTCGCGGCGCAGATCTCTTGAGCGCCTGGTCACCGGTGCTCGAGCGCCTGCCGCGACGGCTCACCACCACGGGCCCCGCCCCGGTGGTGCGCGCCAGCCGGTACGCCCCGTTGTGGCTCGACAGCGAGGTCGCCGAGATGCGCCGGGAGCGCGTGGGCGTCCTCGAGCGCATCTTCGACCGCGTCGCCCTGGGCCGACGCACGCACGCGGGCGCGCTGATCGACTTGGTCGACGAACTGGCCGACCTGGCGACCCGTCGGCCAGATCGCTTCGCCGCGCTCGCCGCGCTCGGCTCGCCGCGGCCCGACAACCTCGCCGACCACGCCTTCACCACCGGCGTGCTGAGCGTCGGCATCGCCACCCGGCGTTCGTGGTCAGGGGCCGATGTCCGCGCCGTCGGGGCCGCGGCCCTGCTGGCCGACAGCGGGATGCTGCTGCTCACCCCGGACATCCGCTCGGCCCCGCGACCGCTCAGCGACGAGCAGCGGGCCCGCCTGCGCGACCACCCGGCCCATGCCCTGGCGCTGATCGACCTCGTCGATACGCTCCCCCCCGCGGCGGCCGCCATCGTGCTCGCCCACCACGAACGCGAGGACGGCTCGGGCTATCCGCGCGGCCTGCGCGGACCGGCCATCCACGACGGCGCCCGGGCCCTGGCGGTCGCCGACACGCTCGCGGCCCTCACCGCACCGCGGGCTCACCGCCGGCGCATCGACCCGTTCGATGCCATGGTTGCGCTCATCAACCTCGCCTCGACCGGCGTTCTCGAGCGCGCCAGCGTCGGGGCCGTGCTCCGCTGCACGGGGCTTTTCCCGATCGGCTCGACCGTGCTGCTCTCCACCGGCCAGGCCGCACGGAGCGTGGCCCTGCCGGATCCGTCGCGCCCGGACCGTCCGCTCGTGCGGCTGCTCGACGAACCAGGGTCCGGATCGCTCGTCGACCTGTCCGAGCCGGCTTCGGCCCGCCTGCGCATCGGTCGGGCCGGGGCCGCGGCCGCGCTGCTCACCCGCCCTTGAAAAACAACATCCCCGCGGCGCGCCGCCCCCGTTCTTGGAGGTCGAGGGGTGGTGCGCGCCGCGGGGCGGTATTGGTGGGGGGGCGGGTCGTCGGCCGTCCTCCAGCTCACGTCCGGCGTTGACTAGCAGTTCTGGCCCTGCTGGCCGAAGAACGCGTTGATCAGGTCGGACACATCGGTCGAGTTGCTGATGTTGTCGTGGTTGAAGTCGGCCCGAAGCCCGGCGTCGGCCTGGTCGTCGAACCACAGGTTAATGAACGTGCTCACGTCGGTGGAGTTGATCACGCCGTTGCGATCGATGTCGGCGGTGCACACGCCCGGACGCGACGCGGGATCCGCCGGGTTGGCGCCGCTGTCGAGTTCGTCGCGGTCGAACGCCCCGTCGGCGTCGCGATCCAGGCCGATGCGCCGCTGCGTGCCGCCGACGACCGCCATGAACGTCGTCTCCGAGCCCGCGGCGCTGGAGAGCCGCAGCAGGTCGATGCCGAGACTCAGTTCGCTCGCGCGGTCCGGGCGCATGAGGCCGCTTTCGAAGGAGTAGCCGCGGTCAAAGCCCTCGCGCCGCGCCTTGGCGACCAGCCCGATCGTGCCGCTGTTGGCGAGGTTCACGAGCGTCGTGAGTTGGGCGACCAGGGCCGGGTCGGTGTTGTTGGTGCCGTCGAAGGTAATCTGGCGCCCGACGGCCGCGTGCGTGTCGGTCGACAGGCTCAGCATGAACGCCTCGAGATTCCGGCGCTGCGTCTGGCCGGCGGGGCCGGGGGCGAACTGGAACGGCGGGCCGAGCACCGCCTGCAGGGTCGGCCGGTCGCCGTCGTGGTTGAAGCCGAAGCCGCGGGCGCCGTTGATGCTCGCGAAGTTCGCGCCCGCTTTGTCGAACATGTTCCGCAGCTGCGCCACCTTGAAGCCCTGCTGCGGCGGGGCGCCCGGTGGATCGTCGATCGTCTGGTCGGTCCCCGTGGGCAGGGTGTGGCACGTCACGCACCGAAGCCCGCCCGGCAGCGTCGGCACGGTCGTGTACACGTTCAGGCCCGCCACCGCGTCGCCGATGCCCGTCGAGGTCGCGACGCTCGTGCTGAGCGTGCCGTCCAGGTTCCGCAGCGGGTTGGGGCCGTGCCGGATGGTTGCGACGAACGCCTCGAAGCGCGCAAGCGCCAGTTCGTCGGGCTCCGCCTCAAGTCCCTGCAGACCCGTGAACGCGGGGCTGAACGCCGCGAGGTTCTCGCGGTCGCCGCGCCAGTGCATCGGGCCGTTGCCCACGATGCCCTGCAGCGTCTGCGTCACCATCGGACCCTTCATCGGGTGCCAGTCGCGGCACGTGGGCTGCCGGCAGTCCTGGTTGAAGTCCTTCATCTCGCCGGCGGGGTTCCCCAGGTCCCAGCCCAGGTGGTCGGTGCGGCCGTCGACGTGGCACGACGCGCACGCCACCTGCCCGAGCCCGCTCGTGAGGTGCGTGTTGTAGAGCATGGGCCGGCCCAGCTTGATCGTGTCGGGGGTGGGGTCGAAGAAGTCCGTACGCCACGTCTCGACGTTCTTGGCGGTGTCGATCACCGAGATCGAGCCATCGAACCGGTTGAGCACGTACAACGTCGAGCCGTCGGCCGAGAGCGCCATCCCGGCCGGGCCTTCACCCACGTCGATCCGCGCCAGCCGCTCGCCGCTCGGCGCCGTCAGGATCACGTTGTTCGAGCCCATGCCCGCGACGTAGAGGCCCGAGCCGTCGGGGAGATACGCCGCGGCCCGCGGATCGCCCACGGACTGTTCGCGCTCCTCAGCCGGGATGTTCGTCACGGCGTAGTCCAGGTGCGGGTTCAGGTCGATCCTCGACACCGACGCCGGGGACGCGGGGCTGAAATGCCCCATCTGGGCCCGCACGAAGACGCCCGTCAGGTTCGGCTCGAACCGCACCTGGTTGATCGCCTCCGTGCCGACCGCCGTGACGGTCCCGTCGGGAGCGACGGCGAGGTTCATCACCGTGGTCAGCATCCCCGACGCGTACGTCACTCCCAGCGTCGAGGTGTTGATGATGGCGACATCGTGATCATGAAGCCTCTGCGGGGTCAGGCTTGTCCAGTTCCGCCCGTTGTCGTCCAGCCACTGCGTGCCGCTCCAGCGCACGATCTGCCCCACCGGCGGCGCCGCCGGCAGGCCCGGTGTGCGCGGCGGGTCGAACAGCGTCCCCGAGTTCGGCGGCGGGTTCACCCCCGCGTACGGACCGCCCGGGTTCGACACGTTCGCCTGGTTCACGATGGTCGTGTTGTTCCCCGACTCGAAGATCGCGGCGTACACGCGCGTCCCGTCCGGGCTCACCGCCAGCGCCCTGGGGTCCTCGCCCTCGATCGCAATGATCGTCGGCGCCGTGCCCGGGCTCGCGGGGTCGAACACCCGCACCTGGTTCAACTGCGACACGCTCACGAACGCCCGCGCCGGGCTGCCGGCGAACACCACGTCGGCCGGCTCGTCGCCGGCGGGGATCGTCCGCACCACGCGCATGCCGGTGAGCGTCGGCGTCATGTCCACGATGCTGATCGAGTCCGAAAGGTGGTTCACCACCCACGCCTCGTTCTCGCTGCGCCAGCGCACGCTCACCGGGTCCATGCCGACCGCGATCGAGCGGAGCCACACCGGCTGGCCCGACGCCACGTCGAACACCTCGACGCGGTTGTCGGCGGTGTTCGCCACCAGGAGCCGCGTGCCGCCGGGCGACAGGGCGATCGGGTGGACCGGGGGCGTCTCGAAGTTGGCAAAGCCGGTCTGGGCCTGGACCCATCCGGAGAGGGCAAGCAGGGTCGAGAACCCTGCGCCGAGTGTCCGAACTGCATGGCGACTGGTTGTCATGGTGGGCGCTCCGCGCTCCGGGGCGCCGGCTCGGGGTCACGAGAAACCCGCCGGTGCCGCCGACACCGCCCAACGCGAGGGCGCGACCGCCATTGCACCGCACCAGAGTAATTTTGCACGAGTGCGACCCGACCCGCCCGCCGCCGGTCCGCCCAGATTACCCGGCGGCCCGGTCCGACCCGCCCCGGCCGGTCGCCACGCGGTCGCGCAGCTCCACCCGCGAATACTGGTCGAGGTTCAGCACCACGAGCTCGCCGTCGTCCTTGCGCAGCTCCAGCCGGTCAAGCCACAGCTTGTCGTCCTTGGCGTGCGCGAACCACGACCCGGTCTTCTGCTGCCCGAACCGCAGCACCGTGCCCTCGACTGTGGTGGTCATCACGCCCGTGAGCCGCGGCACCTGCTGCGTCACCCGCACCCGGGCACCGATCGGATAGTCGCTGCTGACGAAGGCCATACGCGGGCGGAGTATACCCTCGACCGCCGCATGCCCGACGCCCCGTCCAGCCCCGCCCCCACCCCCGCCCCCACCCCGGTCGACCTTCCCCCCGCGGCCCGGGCCCGGCTCGACGCCCTCGCCGCCGAGTTCGACCTTCTCGGCGCCCGCCTGGCCGACCCGGGCGTGCTCGCCGACCACCGCGCGGTCCGCGACACCTCGATGAAGCGCTCGGCACTGGAACCCCTGGTCACCGACTACCGGGCCCTGCTCGCCACCGCCGCCGACCTGGCCGACCTTCGGGAGACCGCCGGATCCAGGGCCGACCCGGACCTGGCCGCCCTGGCCCGCGAGGAGATCCCCGGGGCCGAGGCCCGGCTCGCCGCCCTGCTCTCGTCCGTCAAGAAGCGCCTCGTCACCAGCGACGACCAGGCCGTCGGCTCGGTCATCCTCGAACTGCGGGCCGGCACCGGCGGTGACGAGGCCACGCTCTGGACCCGCGACCTGCTCGACATGTACACCAAGCTCGCCGCCCGTCGGTCCTGGCAGGTCGAGACCCTCGAACTCACCAGCGAGGCCCACGTCGGCGGCATCCGCTCGGCCGTGCTGAACGTCAAGGGCCCGGGCGTCTGGTCGGCCCTGGCGTTCGAGGCCGGGGTGCACTCGGTCAAGCGCGTCCCCGCAACCGAGGCCCAGGGTCGTGTGCACACCTCGACCGCCTCGGTCGCGGTGCTCCCCGAGCCCGAAGACGTACAGGTCAAGATCGACTGGGCCAGGGACGTCGACGAGGGCGCCACCCGCGCCCAGGGCCCAGGGGGCCAGAACGTCAACAAGGTCGAGACCGCCTGGCAGATCCACCACAAGCCCACCGGCATCATCATCAAGATGATGGAGGCCAAGAGCCAGAGCCAGAACCGTGAACGGGCCCGGCGCCTGCTCCTGGCCCGGCTCTACGAGATCGAGCGTCAGAAGGTCCACGCCGACCGCTCCGCGGCCCGCAGCGCCCAGATCGGGTCCGCCGACCGGTCCGAGAAGATCCGCACGTACCGCTACAAGGACGGCATCGCCGCCGACGAACGCCTCCCAGGCGAATACGCCCTGCGCGACCTGCTCGCGGGCAACCTCGACCAGTTGCTCGCGGACCTCGCCGAGCAGGACGTGCAGCGCCGCCTGGCCGCTCTCTGATCCGAGCCTGCCGCGCCGGGGAGCGTCGCACGGGCCGGGCACGCGGATTCACCGCTCGATTACGATCCCCATCCCCTTCCACTCCCGTTCAAACGCGGCCAGTGTCATCGTGTAGACCCCTCCCATCGGATCCCCGATCACCACGCCCTCGTCGGTCACCTCGAGCACCGGCACCATGTGCGACGCGAAGAACCCCCAGTGCAATTGCACCAGCACGGGCTTGGTCGCCGCACGCAGCGCGGCGAGGTCCATCCGTTCATAACGGGCCCGCAGCCCCGTGCCCGCGAGCTTGCGCTGCAGGGCCCACAACGCCCGCGAGTCGGTCGTGCCGCCCGAACGCTCGGTATACGCCAGCCGCGCCATCTCCTCTTCCTCGGCCTCGATCCCGCGCATGCGCAGGGCCGTCACCATGGACGCGGCCACGCACGTCGCGTCGGTCGTCTGCCGGCAGATCCCCTCCGAGTCAATCGCCGTCGGCCCCGGCGTCCGCACCCCCGGCCCCACCATCCACCAGCCCGCCTTGACGAAGTACACGCCCGCCACGAGCGTGAGCACCGCGATGGCTCGCCGGTCGGGCCCGCGCTTCACGCGCCGCGACGCGACTCCGAAGAACAGCCCCGCGGGGATCGCCAGCAGCGTGAACTCCGTGCACGCGACCGTCGCAACACCCGTCAGATCAATCGCCCGGGGCGTCACCAGTCGCATCAGCGGCCACACCAACATCGCGATCAACGACGCGACCAGCAGCGCCGCCGCCACCAGCCCGGCGCGCCCGCCGAGCCAACGCCCGAGCGCAAAGGTGCCGGCGGCGAGCGCCATCTGCCCCACGAAGGCCACGGTCGCGACGTCCATTTGTCCCCTTGTTTCAGGTTCCTCGCCGCGAGCGTTACAGGCTCGCACAGCGCTTGCGCACGACCTGAACCATCTCTTCGTCCACACCTTACGCCAACGGGCACATTCCCGCGGTCCATTTGGATATCGTCCGCCCCGCCCGGATACATCGTCCGGCTCAAACGCACCGCCGCACGTCATCGCTGCGCACGCACCCAGGAGGATTGACCGTGAATATGCTCCGCTCCGCGTCCATCATCGCCCTGATCGCAGGGGGTCTCGCCACGTCCGCCATCGCCCAGCCCATCGTCATCGGCCACCGCGGCGCGTCGGGCTACCGCCCCGAGCACACGCTCGCGTCCTATGAACTCGCCATCGACATGGGCGCTGACTATGTCGAGCCCGACCTTGTCATGACCCTCGACGGCGTGCTCGTGTGCCGGCACGAGAACGAGATTGGCGGCACGACCAACGTCGCCAGCCATCCCGAGTTCGCCGCCCGGCAGACGACCAAGGTCATCGACGGCGTGAACACGACCGGCTGGTTCACCGAAGACTTCACCCTCGCGGAGCTCAAGACGCTCCGCGCCAAGGAGCGGATCCCCGGCATCCGCCCGCAGAACACCCAGTACGACGGCCTGTTCGAGGTCCCCACCTTTCAGGAAATGGTAAACCTCGTCCGCGCCAAGGAGGCCCAGACCGGCCGCACGATCGGCATCTACCCGGAAATCAAGCACAGCACCTTCCAGCACGCCCTCGGCTTGGACCCCGAGCAGGCGCTGGTGACCGCCCTGAACGCCAACGGCTACACCGGCCCGGACGCCCCGGTGTTCATCCAGTCCTTCGAGGTCGGCAACCTGCAGCGCCTCAACACCATGACCGACGTGCCCCTCGTTCAGCTGCTCAACTTCGGCGGCCAGCCTTACGACTTCACCGCCGCGGGCAACCCCATGACCTACGCCGACCTCGCGACGAGCGCCGGCCTGGACTTCATCAACGACTACGCCGACGCCGTCGGGGCCAACAAGTTCTACGTCATCCCGCGCGACGCCCAGGGCAACCTGCTCGTCCCCACCGACTTCGTCGACAACGCCCACATGATGGACCTCATGGTTCACATCTGGACGATGCGGAGCGAGAACGTCTTCCTCCCCACCAACTTCCAGGACGATCCCCTCGGCGAGTTCCGCGCCTACATCCTCGCCGGCATCGACGGCTTCTTCACCGACCAGCCCGACATCGGCCGTCTCGCGGTCCCGACCCCGGGCGCCGTCGGCCTCGTCGCTCTGGGCGGCCTCGCCGCGGCCCGCCGCCGGCGCGCCCGCTGAAAGCGACTTGAGGAAAGAGAAAGAGATGCACCCCCCACGACGCCAGCGCCGTTGATTACTCGTTGCAGCGTACCGGCCCGCCGAGAGGCGGGCCGGTGCTTTGATCAGAGCCGCCTGCGGAAGCAGGCGGTTGGGCGCCCGTCAAAGGCCGCTCCGACTTCCGATTGCCAACCGCCCGGTCAGTCGGCAGCGGCGCTTCGAACCGGCCTGTTCCCTTGACCGCATACTCATCCCTCGGCCCTTGACCATACAAGACATACCGATTCGCCTGCGCCAGGCTCTGGTCATTCCAAAGGTACCGAGCGCTGCCACGAGCCGTCCAGACATCCGCGTCGGCGCCCACAAGGCCGCGCTCGCGAAGAACGAACGTGGCCCGCGCCTTAAACCGTCCGGCAATCGCGCGCGGATTGTTGGTCCGGATCGACACGACCATGTGCACGTGGTTCGTCCGCACGTTCAGGGAGTGCAGCGCCGCGTTGCGATACGGGCAGTGTTCAACCAGAGCATCGCGCACGACCAATCGAATAGCTGGGGTCAGCACCAGCGTGTCGGCGCGCAGGCGTGATTGGTTGAGACGAACGCGAGGAGCATTGGCGGGGATCGTCGGGGTGCGGAACGTGTTGTTGTGCCGGCCAACCGAGCCACGCTCGTCGCCGTGCAGCCATGTGCCGTAGGTCGTCCACGTAAGCAGATACGCCAGCGGCCCGTCCATGGCGAACAATCTACAAACATGCGACGCCGGCGTCAAGGTCGAACTGCAAAGGTTGGTTGCTGAGCGACCGGTGCTTCGGAGGCCCCTCAGTCGCGGCACCGTGCACCGCCTGCTTCCGCAGGCGGCTCTGATCCGCAGCGCTTACGCTCTGCTCCCATGTCTGAGCAATCCCCAGCCACTCCCTCCACCGGCGCAAAGTCCATGGACGCCATCATGGCCCTGTGCAAGCGCCGCGGCTTCATCTACCAGGCCTCCGAGATCTACGGCGGCATCAACGGCTTCTGGGATTACGGCCCCCTGGGCGCCCAGCTCAAGAAGAACCTGCGCGACGCCTGGTGGCAGGACATGATCCTCAACCCGTGCTGGGGCCGCAAAGGCCCCAACGGCGAGCCCGTCCGCTGCGTCCCCGTCGAGACCCGCATCGTCCAGCACCCCAAGGTGTGGAACGCGTCGGGCCACGTCGGCGGGTTCAACGACCCGATGGTCGACTGCAAAGAGACCAAGCAGCGCTACCGCTACGACCACGTGCTCGTGTACGTCCCCGAGTCGGGCGACCCCGGGGACAAGCCCCTGTTCGCGTACATCAAGGACGCCCCGAGCGAGACCAGGCAGAAAAAGAAGGCCGAGAAGGCCTTCGGCGCCGTCAAGACGATCTCGCTCACGGAGGTCCCCACCGCGAACTTCGCAAAGGTGCTCGGCCCCGACGCCGAGAAGGTCGGCTCGCTCACCGAGCCGCGCCAGTTCAACCTCATGTTCAAGACCTACGTCGGCGCCACCGCGAGCGAGGACGACGTCGCGTACCTCCGCCCCGAGACCGCCCAGGGCGTGTTCGTGCAGTTCAAGAACGTCGTCGACACGACGCGCGTGAAGGTCCCCTTCGGCATCGGCAACACGGGCACGAGCTTCCGCAACGAGGTGACGCCGCGGAACTTCACCTTCCGCTCCCGCGAGTTCGAGCAGGCCGAACTCGAGTTCTTCTGCCACCCCGACGAGTCGATGGCGTGGTACGAGTTCTGGCGGAACTTCCGCATGGAGTGGTGGCAGAGCATGGGCCTCGCGGGCGACAACCTGCGCATCTACGAGACCCCCAAGAAGGACCTCGCCCACTACTCAATGGCCGGTTCCGACGTCGAGTACCGCTTCCCCTTCACCGCCCCCGGCTTCGGCGAACTCGAGGGCATCGCCCACCGCGGCAACTTCGACCTCACCCAGCACCAGGAGCACTCCAAGGTCAAGCTCGACTACTTCGACACCGACCGCGGCGAGACCCTCCCCAACGGCGCCAAGAAGGGCGAGCGCTACCTCCCCCACTGCATCGAACCGGCCGCCGGCCTCGACCGCGGCGTGCTGGCCATTCTCTGCGAGGCGTACACCGTCGACCCCTCGCGACCGAGCAACGAGTTCCTCAAGCTCAGTCCGCGTGTCGCCCCGATCAAGGCCGGTGTCTTCCCGCTTGTCAACAAGGACGGCATGCCCGAAGTCGCCGAGAAGCTGCACGCCGAGCTCTCGAAGCGCTTCGGCTTGCAGGGCTGGATCGAAACCGACGCCAAGCAGGCCATCGGCAAGCGCTACGCCCGCATGGACGAGGCCGGCTGCCCGTGGTGCTTCACCGTCGACGGCGACACGCTCACCCAGCAGACCGTTACCGCCCGCAACCGCGACACCGGCGGCCAGGAGCGCATCAGCCTCGACAAGGTCCCCGAATTCCTGGCGGGCAAGCTCGCGACCTGACTCGCAAGCAAAGGACACAAGCGCGGGTCGCGAGATCGCACCGGTCAGTGGCGACGCCCGCGCGCCAAGCGTCAAGCGACCTTGAACCAAGGCTCCTCTGCGCGTTCCTCCGCGCTCTCAGCGTCCTCCGCGTTCCTCTTCGCGGCGGCGTGCTGCTACTTGTTCATGTCCGGCTCGAACTTCCCCGCCATCGCCCCCAGCACCATCGGCCAGTTCTTCGCGAAGTACGCGCGGCACCGCGCGAACTCCTCCGCGTGCTCGGGGTGCTGCTTGCTCAGTTCCTCGAAGCCGTAGTGGCGCAGCCGCACCTTCGTCGTCGTCGGCGAGACTTCCTCGAACGTCACCACGACCCACGTCCGCTGGTTCCGCGCGAACGCCAGGTTCGGCGGTGCGTTCCACGTGTGGCTGAACATCTCGCCCGGCACGAGCGACAGCACCGTGCACCCCTCGCTGCCGCGCTGACCCTCGGGCACCTGCCCCGCCGGGCCGAACAGGATCTCGAATTTCCCGCCCGGCACGGGCTCGATCCGCGTGTCGACCTCGAAGAAGTCCTTCCACCCCGCGCTGGTGGTGTACATGCGGTACACGTCGTCGCGCGGCGCCTTGACGACGCGCGACACGTCGATCGGGGACGTCGGCGTCGCCGGTGCGTCGCTGTGCGCCATGGAGATGTCCTTGGGCTTCACGCCCGAGTCGAACTTCGACTGCAGCGTCTTGACCGTCCACTCGTTGCCGGTGCGGAAGAACTCCCGCATTTTCTGCGACTGCTCGTCGGCCCCGAAGCCGTACGCCGCGCACCGCAGGTTCGACCGCCCCTCGCCCAGGTCGGTGATGGTGATCACCGTCCACATCGTCGTGTAGACGTCCATGAACGGGAAGCCCTTGGGAGGCTTGTCGATCTGGATCGTCATCATCCGCCCCGGTTCGTAGGCCAGGATGCGGTTGCTGATCGTGCCCTCGTCGCCGAGCACGCCGTCGGGCTTGTAGTGCGAACGGATCAGCCCGCCCACCCGCAGGTCCACGTCGGCCTTCGCCGGCCCGAGCTTCGTGAAGCCTTCGCCGGTGGAGAAGACCTTCCACACCTCCGCCGCGGGCGCATTCACCACGCCCTCGGCCACGATCGGGCCCGTGTCGACGGGCGTGGCGCTCGGCGACGCAGCGGGCGGCGACGCACCCGCCTTCGCCCGCTCCGTTTGCCCTATGGCCGCGTTCGTTGCGATCAGCGCCGTCGCGACCGCGGCGGCGCACAGGGTGATCCTCATCATCGGCGGCGTCCTCGTTGCGCCCCCCCGGCCGGCTCACCCCTTGGCCATCGCTTTCCACAATCCGATCACGTTCCCCTCCGGGTCCTTCAGCCACGCAAAGTGACCCATCCCGGGCACTTCCTGCGGCGGAACAAGCACCGCGCCGCCGAGCTTCTTGGCCTGCTCGATCTTCGCGCTGAGGTCCTCCACCAGCGCATAGACCAGGCAGTAGTTGTGCGGCTCATGCCCCATCGCGCTCAGGTGCCCGCCGATCGAGCCCTGACCGGGCTGCGGGCTCGTGATCATCGCCGAGGTCGGCCCGTATTCCGCGAACTCCCACCCCAGCAGCGGGCCGTAGAACGCCCGGGCCTTCTTCAGGTCGCGGCAACCGATTTCAAAGTGCACGATGGGGCACGCGGCCATGGGTCGTCTCCCGGTTCCACCCCGCCGCCGCCAAGTACACCACTCTTACGCACGTCCGTCAAGCCGGTTGCCCGCACGCCCTCCGGCTACGCATCACCCGGACCGCCGTTCATACTGTTGCCCGCCATGACCGCGACCTCCCCCGATCTCGTGCCATCCGCGACCGACCCCGCCCGCGTCGACCACATGCGCTGGCTCGTCGAACTCACCCAAATCCCGACCGCGGCGGGGCGCGAATGGCGCGTCATCGATTGGATCGGCTCCTGGGTTGCCCAGCGCCCGGACCTGTCGCTCCGCGCCGATGACGCCGGCAACCTCGTCGTCGCGTTCGCCGCACCGGGCGCGACGGACCAGCCGCCGCTGCTGATCACCGCTCACCTGGACCACCCGGCCTTCGTGCTCACGCGCGTCGTCGGGCCCGGCACGGTCGAGCTCGAGTTCCGGGGCGGCGTCATGGACGTGTTCTTCAACCAGGCCCCCGTGACGCTGCACCCGCGGGCGGGCGCTCCCATCCTGGCGACGCTCACCGGCGAGACCACGCCGCGCCACCCCGGGCTCAAGTCCTACCTCGCCGATCTCGACGCCGGCCAACAGGGCGCGGCCCTGCGACCGGGCGACGTCGGCACCTGGCGCCTGCCGCCGGCCGAGCTCGAGGGCGACCTCTTGCACACGCACGCGTGCGACGACCTCTCCGCCGTCGCCTCGGCGCTCTCGACCATCGACGTCCTGCGCGTCGCCCGCGCCGCCGGCGAGCGCGTCGGCCACGTCTCGCTCCTGCTGACCCGGGCCGAGGAGATCGGGTTCATCGGCGCGATCGCCGCGTGCCGGCTCGGCACCATCCCGCAGGGCGCCCGCGTCATCGCCCTGGAGAACTCGCGCAGCTTCGCGGATTCGCCCATCGGCGGCGGCCCCATCGTCCGCGTGGGCGACCGCATCAGCACGTTCAGCCCCGCCCTCACCGCCGCGTGCGCTGCCCGGGCGGAAGAGACCTTCGCCGCGGCGGCCCAACCGATCGCCAGCCAGACCGCCGCCCAGGCCAAGACCGCGGCGTCCCGCCCTTGGCAGCGCAAGCTCATGGCGGGCGGGGCGTGCGAAGCCAGCGTCTTCTGCGCCTACGGGCACAACGCCACGTGCCTGTGCCTGCCCCTGGGCAACTACCACAACATGGCCCACCTCGCCGAACTCCAGGCCGGCACGTACGACAGCGCGAACCTCGGCCCGGCCCGGGCCGCCCGCGAGTTCATCAGCGTGAGCGACTTCCACGCGCTCAACGACCTGCTCGTGGCGATCGCCCTGCGCCTGCCCCCGACCGACGCGTTCATGGGCCGCGTCGAGAAGCTGTATGCGGACAAGGGGTTCGTGCTGGCCGAGTTCCGCTGAACCGGCCGGACGCGCTCACGCTCCGCACGGCCGCTCGCCGCGGGGCCGTCGCCGCTGCGCCCGAAACATCGCGGCAACACCGACCAGGGACACGGCGCCCGGCGCCGGGAGCGCGACGAAGTTGTCGAACGTCGCGTCGACCGGGCTGTTGACGTACACACCCGGCTCGACGATGACGCCGGTGACGCCGAACCCCAGCGCGCCCTCGAACGGCAGCGGTTCCGGGTCCACGAGCGGGAAGTACGCGATCGGGTTGGCAAGGTCCGCACGGTCGTACAGCATGACCCAGCTGAAGACGAAGGTGGGGGCGATGACGAGCGAATAGTCGTGATCGGGCGTGAGCGCGGGGATCTCGATCGCCGTTCGCGCCGTGAGCTGATCGTCAACGATGCGGTCGAACGCCAGCAGGGACGGCCCGGCCCCGCCCACGTCGACGTGCGTGAAGTAGCCGTCCGTGGTGCCGACCCCGATCTCCTGCAGGTTCGTGAAGATGCCGATGCTGTTGCGGAAGGCGGGGTTCCAGTCGAGCACGTCGATCCCAAGCGTGAACGGCGTCGGGATCGCGGCACCGACCCTGTTCCGAGTGCTCAGCACACGCTGCACCCCGAGCCCTGCCGGGTCCGGCGACGCGGCACCCTGCATCCGGTACGCTCCTGGCGGGAACGACCACGTTCCCGGGGCTCCGAACGACGCTAACGGATCGTGGCGCGTGTACCAGTGCGCATCCTCACCGGTGTGAAAATCGTCGGTAATCAATTGCGCCGCAGCAGCGCCACCGAACCACGCGGCCGCCGTCGGCCCGAGCATCCACGCCGCCACTCGCATCCGTGTCATGGGTCGAGCCTCGTGACCGGCCCCACCCCGGCCGGTCATGATCGACCATACACCACGCCGCGAGGCGCGAGCAGCAGGAAACGTCCCTGATTGCCCCGCGCACACACGCCGAGGAAATGCCCATCGCCTCTAGCGGGACACCAGTTTCTTTGCCTCACCAACCAGGTACAACGACCCCGTGATGCACACCAGGTCGTCGCGCCCCGCCGCCCGGGCCGCGATCGACAGCGCCTCGGGAAGGTCCTTGGTTGCGTGGCTCATCTTCCCCGAAAGGTCGGTGAACTTGCGGGCCAGCTCGCGCGGGTCGGCGGCCCGCGGCGTGGTGGTCGCGCGGGTGAAGATCACCTTGTCCGCGCCGGCCGCGAGTTCCTTGAGCATCCCCGGCACGTCCTTGTCCGCGTTGCACCCGAAGATGATCACCATCGAGTCGTACGTCAGGTGCGTCGAGATCGCCTTCATCAGGCACCGCATCGAGTCGGCGTTGTGCGCGCCGTCGAGCAGCAGCCGGGCCGACCCCGCCGGCCCCGAGCCGGCCCCCGGCGTGACCAGCTCCATTCGGCCCGGCATCGACGTGCGGGCCAGGCCGGCGAGAATCCCCGCCTCGTCAACGTGGAACCCCCGCTCCGCCAGGGCATCGAGCACACCCAGGGCCGTGGCGCAGTTCTGGGCCTGATGCTCGCCGAGCAGCGGCACCGCCACGTGCTCGAACTCGAACCGCGGCGTCGTCAGCCCCACGCGCGCCCGCGGGCCGCGTGAGCCGCCCACCGGCGCACCCGCCCGCGGCGGCGCGTCGAACCGCACCGAGTACTCCAGCTCCTCCCCCACGACGCGCAACGGCGCCCCGACCGCGTCGGACGCCTCGCGGAACACCTGGACCACGCCCGGCTTCTGCGGCGCGCTGATCGCGGGCACCCCGGGCTTGAGGATCCCCGCCTTCTCCCACGCGATCTTCTCGACGGTGTCGCCCAGGATCTCCATGTGGTCGAGGCTGATGCTGGTCAGGGCGCACACCTCCGGCGTGATGACGTTTGTCGAGTCGAGCCGGCCCCCCAGGCCCACTTCGATGACCGCAACATCGACCGCCTGTTCGGCGAAGTGCGCGAACGCCGCGGCGGTGATCGCCTCGAAGAAGGTCGCCGGCCCGTGGGCGGCCTCGAGTTCGCCGGCCGCGGCGGCCACCGCCGACAGGGCCGCGGCAAGCTCGGCCTGTGAGAGCATCGCCCGGTTCACGCGGATGCGCTCGCGCACGTCCACCAGGTGCGGGCTGGTGTACAGCCCCACGGTGTAGCCACACCCCTCGAGTGCACACGCGATCATCTCGCACGTGCTGCCCTTGCCCTTGGTGCCCGCGACGTGGACGGTCCGCACCGCGTTGTGCGGGTTGCCCATGCGCTCGAGCAGGGCCTTCATGCGGTCGAGCTTGAGGATGTCCGCGGTCACCCGGCTCGGGCGCGACTTCTCGATGTCGACGCGGTCGTACAGCCACTGCAGGGCGGCGCTGTACGACGCGAAGCCGTCGGCGCCGGGCCGAGCGGGTGAAACCTCCACCGGCTCCGCCGGCGGCTCTGCCCGCGGACCGCTTCCGGCTCCACTGTCGCCGCCGCGCCGGGACGTTCTGGAGGCATCGCTCATGCGCTAGACCCCTCGAAGACGCTCGATCAACGCATCCGACGACGCAGGGTAGCCGCGCACGCCTGCGGGCCGACCCCGCGCGGCTCGCCCGGCCTCAGGCCATGCCCAGTTCCGTGAGCACCTTCTTGAGGGCCGTGATCGTCTCGGGCGCGGCCTCGGTCATGGGGAGCCGCATCGAGCCCGCGTCGCGCCCGAGCAGCTTCATCGCCGCCTTCACCGGGATCGGGTTGGTCTCGAGGAAGCTCGCCCGGCACAGGCCGAACAGCTCGCGATGGATCTTGAGCGCTTCGGCCGGGTGCCCGTCCAGCCACGCCTTGCACATGGCGCTGACCCTCCCCGGCACCAGGTTCGTAATCACGCTCACCACGCCCACGGCGCCGACGCTCATGAACGGCAGCGTCATCGAGTCGTCGCCGCTGAGCACCGCCATGTCCGGGCACCGCATCGCGATCTCCGAGCACGAGTCGGTCGAGCCGGTCGCTTCCTTGCAGGCGCGGATGTTGGGGTGCTTGCTCAGCCGCTCCACGGTCGCGGGCGTGAGCGCCACCCCCGTCCGGCCCGGGATGTTGTACAGCATGATCGGCAGGTCCGCCGAGTCCGCCACCGTCATGAAGTGCCGGTACAGGCCCTCCTGCGTCGGCTTGTTGTAGTACGGGTTCACCGACAGGGCTGCGTCGGCGCCCAGCCCCGCGGCCAGCCTCTGCAGCTCCACCGCGTGGGCCGTCGAGTTCGATCCCGTCCCCGCCACCACCATCAGCCCGTGGGTGCGCCCGCGCTCGACGCACGCCTTGACCAGGTGCTCGTACTCGCGGTGCGTCAGCGTCGGCGATTCGCCGGTCGTCCCGCTCACGATCACGCCCGTCACGCCGCCTTTGGCCTGGAAAGCCAGTTGCTGGTCCAGACGGCCGTAGTCGATCTCGGCGCCGTCGGAGGAGAAGGGGGTCACGATCGCCGTGAAGGCGCCGCGGAACTTGCGGTGAGTGGCGTGCGAGGACATCGGACGGAAGCTCCTTGGTCGGTCTCTATCTCTACCGGTTTGAATGCTAGTCGTTGACACAACGGGGACACCACGCGCGTCGCGCGGGGTCCACCCTCCCTGGCGGCGTTCGCGGTGGGCCTCGACCGCCTCCCCGCGCCGCACGCCGCGATCGTCTATTTGCCCGCGCGCAGCCGTTCGGCCTCGGAGGCCGACCCGACCGCTTTGGCCTCGTCGGGAATAACAACTTCGGCCGGGGCGCCGGCGCCGGCATCACCCTGTTCCGGCGGTGCGATCTCCATCCGCAGCCGCACCACCCGCGTGGGAGTGGCTTCGAGCACCGTCACCGTCGCCCGCTGGAATCGGAAGACCTCCCCCTGCTCGGGAATTCGTCCGAGCGTGGTCATCACGAAACCGCCCACGGTGTCGTAGTCGTCGCTCTCGGGGATGGCCCAGCCCAGCGGGCTGATCGCGTCGTTCACATCGTCGGTGTACGCCCGGGCGTCGACCTGCGCGGACCGGCTGGACAGGTCCACGGTCACTTCGGGGGCATCCTCGCCGGGCAATTCGTACTCGTCGCGGATGTCGCCCACGATCTGCTCGATGATGTCCTCGATCGTGACCAGGCCGGCCGTGCCGCCGTATTCGTCAGCGACCATCGCGATATGCACGTTCTTGCGGATAAGTTCCCGCAGAAGATCCCGCACGGTCTTGGTTTCAGGCACGAAGATCGCGGGGCGCAGGATGCTCTTGAGCTCGAACGACTTGCCCCCCGACCGGCCGCCCTCGCCCGCCATCCAGCGCATCAGGTCCTTGACATAGAAGATCCCGACCACGTTGTCGAGGCTGCCCTCGTACACCGGAATGCGGCTGTGGCCGATGTCGCGGATCGCCCGCGTCACCGCCCCGAGGTCGTTGGTCAGCTCCAGCGCCGCGATCTCGGTCCGCGGCGTCATGACCTGTTCCACCGTCAGGCTGCGGAACTCCACCACCGCCTCGATCATCTCGCGGGCCTCTTCGTCGAACTGGCCCTCGCGCTGCGCCTCCTCCACGACCGACAGGATCTCCTCCTCGGCCTGCTCCGCCGGCGCCGTCGGCGTCACACCCGCCAGCCGACGCACCACCTCGTCGACAAACCGCACCACGCCCCGGCACGGCCACGCCGCCCGGTGCACGAACCGCACCAGCCCGGACAGCTCGTACAGCATCCGCTCGCCGGCGTGGAACGCGACGCTCATCGGCAGCACCACGCAGAACACCCACACCAGCACCAGCGAGATCCCCACGCCGATGAGCGCGTCGACCCACGTCAGGGCGTCGGCCCCCCGAGCCTCGGCCACCCACGCCACGCTCGCCACCACCACCACCGCCTGCGACAGCACGCTCGCGATCGCCAGGCTCTTGGAGTGCCCGTAGGTGTCCGCGAGCAAATGCTCCACTCGCCGGCTCTTGCGCACGCGGTTGCGCGACAGCGCGATGTCCTCGAGCGTGGCCCGCGCCAGGTCCACCAGCGACAGGTGCAGCGTCGCGAACAGCCAGCCCGAGCTCAGCGCCAGCAGCAGCACCACCACCGGGTTGAATCCCGCGATGAGGCTCACGCCCGGCCCTCCCCGCGCTCCGGAGCCGCGTACACCGGCCCCACCCCGATCGCCCCCAGCACGCGGTCCTCGCGCTCGTGCATCCGCCGGGCCTCTTCCGGGTCGTGATCATCCTCCCCCAGGCAGTGCAAGACGCCGTGGACCGTGTACAGCAGCAGCTCGTGCTCCAGGGCCACGCCCCGGGCCGCGGCCTGCCGTCGAGCCTCGTCCACGCAGATGAGAATGTCCACGTCCAGCGGCGCCCCGGCCGCCGACGACCCCTCGCTCAGGTCGAACGTGAGCACGTCCGTCGTCCCCGGCACTGCGCTGTAGCGCTCGTGTGCCATCGCCATCTCGGCGTCCGCCACGACCCGCACCCGGACCTCGCCTTCTCCACCCAGGTGCGCCATCGCGGCCGCGGCAAGACCGTTCAAACGGTCAAGCACCGCGGCCGGCACGAGCCCCGCGGGATCGAGAATCTCCAACTCCACAGGGCTCACCGGCCGTGCACCCTCTTGGCGGCGTCTGGCCGCCTCTGTACCGGGCGGTTCGTCAGTGGCAATTTCAGCATCTTCCATGGCGTGCAAAGCCCCCCGGCTCCACCCCTCCACCCACAACCGACAATCCAGTGTACGTCAACCCGGTGTTCGCAACAACCTGACAAAGTGCAAGTAAAATACGAACGCGACAGCCGGTTCTCTTTCCAAATTACCCATCCACCGTCCCGCCCAGCCGCTCAAAGCGTGCCAAGGCCATGAGCGGGAAGTAGTGGCGGTACAGGTGGTAACGCAAATAGAAGACCTTCGGGAAGCCGGTTCCCGTGAACCACGTCTCGCGCCAGGCCCCAGTGGGCTCAACCGGCCAGTCGGGGGACCCCGGGTCGCCCCCGGCCGTGACGTCATCGAGCTGGGTCCGCACCAGGAACGCGGCCGCCCGCTTCGCCGCGGGGTCGTGCGGACCGGCCAAGGCCAGCAGCGACGCGAGGGCCCAGGCGGTCTGCGAGGCCGTGGAGGCCCCGGCCGCGTCCGCGCCGTCGAGGTACGAGTTCGCCGACTCGCCGAATCCGCCGTCGGGGTTCTGCACCGCCCGCAGGTGGGACAAGGCCCGCTGCAACTGGGGTGCGCGCGCGGGGACGCCGGCATACGTGAGTCCCCCCACCGCCTGCCAGGTCCCGTAGATCCCGTTCACGCCCCAGCGCCCGAACCACGTGCCGTCGGGCCGCTGGTGCTCGAGGATGTACCGGACCCCCGCAAGGACCGCCGCGTGGTCCCGCGGCACGCCGCAGGTGATGAGGGCTTCGAGCACCCGTCCGGTGATGTCCGGGCACGAGGGGTCCTGCATCGCGTTGTGATCCGCGAAGGGCACCGACTCCATCCACGCCCGGTCGCGGGTGCGGTCGAACGCGGCCCAGCCCCCGTCGTCGTTCTGCATGGCGAGGATCCACCGGCACGCCCCGGCCGCGGCCGCGCGGTAGTCGTCCCCGTCCGTTCCCGCCCGCCACAGAGCCTTGGCGACCATGGCGGTGTCGTCCACGTCCGGGTACCACTCGTTACGGTATTCAAACGCCCACGCCGCGGCGTCGACACCCAGCCGCAACCCACGATCCGCCGGCCTCAGGTTCCGCACCCAGTCGCCGTTCATCCGCACTTGGCGCTCCAGCAGCCAGTCGCACAGTCCGCGGACGCGGGGCGAGTTCGCGGCGGTGTACCCCGCCTCGGTCAGGGCGTAGAGCCCGATTCCCGTGTCCCACACCGGGCTGAAGCACGGCTGGATGCGGACGTGGTCGAGACGGTCGTCCTTGCGGTCGGCCCGGCCGCCGGGCGCGTCGATCATGAACGCGTCGAGCTGTCGCTCGGCGTTGACGATCACGGGGTTGGACCGCTCGTAGCCCAGGGCCTGGAAGGCCACCTGCACGTAGACCATGGGGGGGAAGATGGCTCCCAGGCCCTCGGTCTGGTCCGGGTGCATCCGCTGGAGGATCCAGCGCTCCGCCGCACGGATTCCCCGCCGGCGAAGCGGGAGCAGGCCGAGCCGGTCGGCGATCTTGAGCAGGCGGTCCACGACGATGAACGTGTTCGCGAGCGCCGCGGGGTCGGCGCGGTCGATGTCCTTGCACAGCCGGTTACGGCGTGCGTGGTCGACGAACAGCTCGTCGATCCCCAGGTTCGCGGGCAGCCGGCGCACCGGGCGCAGGGCCGTGCACAGCCCCAGCGGCAGGATCATCGTCCGCGTCCACGCCGCGACCTTGTCCAGGTGGAACGGGAACCAGCGCGGCAGCAGCGCCACCTGCGGCGGGATGATCGGACACGCGTCCCACCCCACCTGGCCGAGGCACGCCAGGTAGAACATGCTGAACGTGTTGATCCGCTCCGCCCCGCCCATCCGCAGGATGAGTGCACGGGCCGCGGCCATGTGCGGCGCCTGCGGATTGTCGCCGACGAGCTTCAGCGCGAAGTACGCCTTCACCGTCGCCGACAGGTCGGTGGGCGCACCGGGATATTGGCCCCACCCGCCGCGGCCGGCGTCGGGTTCGCCCAAGGCCGGCTCGGTGGCGACGGGCAGGCTGCCGAAGCCGCGCTGGGTGATCCGCAGGTGGTTGGCGATGCGTACCCCCGCCCCGCCCCCGAGCCGGCCATAGGCGGAGTCGGCCGGCGTGTCGTTCTCCTGGCCGAGGATCCACTTCATGAGCAGGTACTCGCTCGAGAGGATCGAGTCTCCCTCGAGTTCGGCGCACAGGTGGGCATGCCCGGCGTAGAGCCCGGACCACTCACCCCAGCCCCACGGACGCCGGCCCGCGTGGGCCTTGTTGAGCAGCGCCTCGGCGGCGGCCCGCACCGACTCGCGCAGCGAGCGCACGGCCCCGTCGGCAGGTCCGGTGCGGGACGGGGTCGCCTTCGGTCGAGCAGCGGTTTCGGCCGTGAACAGACTCATGGACCGCAACGGTAGTGCGTCCTGCGGACCCGACACGTCGGCCTGGTCCAGTCGGCGGTTACACGCCCGAGTCGGCGAGGAGCCGCTCGAGCCGGTCGACGAAGCCGTCGAAGCGCAGGCTCGGCCCCAGGGCCGCGGCCTTGGCGCCGGCGCCGGCCAGCGTCGCCGGGAGGAGCACGGCGGCGAGCGCGTCACGCCAGTCACCGGCCGTCGCCGAGTTCACGATCGCCCCCGCGCCCGACGCCTGCACCAGTTCGGCGCCGGGGGCGTCAGCCGCCGCGATCACCGGCCGGCCGCGGGTGAGGGCCGTTGCGACGATCCGCGCGCACCACGCCGAGCCTTCGGCGCCCAGCACGGACCGGCCCCGGGTCATCGGGACCGCGAGCGCGTCGGCCGCGGCCAAGGCCGCCCCGAGCTGCTCCGTCGTTCCCAGCAGCCGCAGCGGTTCCAGCGCCCCGCGCCGGGCGGCGAGGGCGTGGATCGCGAACGTGTCCCGGGCCGCGACGAGCACGACCGGGCACCGCGCGGGGTCCGCCCTGTGGATCTCGCCCAGCGCGGATAGCAGGGGGCGGATCCAGCGTCCCGCGGCCAGTTGTGCGACGAGCACGACCGGCCGCTCCGCACCGATCCCCAGTGCGCGCCGCGTCCGGGTACGCAGGTCGTCTCCCTCTTGCCCGATGTCAGGCGGGGCGGCGGCGTAGCCCAGGTCCATCACGATCGGGGCAAGCACCGGCATGGCTTCGCGCATGCGCTCGGCCGTGCGGGCCCCGAGCGCGACGACGCGCCGCAGCGCACCGGGGCCGGACCCCGGGCGTGCCCCGCGCAGCGTGATCCGCTCGGCGATCGCCCCGCCGAAGGCGACGTGGTGGCGGATGAGCGTCAGGGCGAGCGAGTGCGGCGGCAGGGCCTGGGACGCGTGGTTCAGCCAGCTCATCGCGTTGGGCTCGATGGGCATGAGCACCCCGACGGGCACCAGGGCCGTGGTGCTCAGCACGGCGTCGTACCCGCCGTGGTCGACGCGCCGGCGAAGCGTGCGGGCCAGAGCGCGGGGCGCCCGGGGCGCGGTGTTCTCGTAGGGGTGCAGGGCCCGCACCACGACCCGCTCGCCCTCGAACATGGCGGGGTCTTCGACGCAGTCGGCGACGAGTTGGGCGCTGTGCCCGCGGTCCGCCAGGGCGCGCAGCACGTCCGCGAGAAAGCCGGAGTCGCACCAGTGACGGCGCGGGACGCGGGCGGCGAGGACGAGCAGGTGCACGCTCGGCGAGTGTACAACACGGGCACGCCCGACCGGCCGAGAGCCGGTCGCTTACACCGCCCGCATTGGCGGCAGCTCACGCTCGATCTGCGAAAGCAGGAACGGCCCCTGCTTGCGCAGCTTGCGGCTGAAGAGGTAGGTCGAGCGCCGCACCGGGGCCCGCTTGAGCATTTCCTTGGAAAGCGCCAAACCCATCCCCCGGGCGAGGCCTTGGATCGAGTGCGGGATGTGCTTGTCCTTCTTCCCGGCCTTGAGCTGCTTGGCCACCGTCGCGGGCATGTGCACCAGCAGGTTGGGCATGGGCACGTTGTGCCAGGCAAACAGCACGTGGTTGCGGCCCGCGTACATCGAGATCTGCGGCCGGCTGCGGCGCGGGCTCTCCATGTGGTGGATCGGGTCGGCCGAGCCCATCCGAACGACGTACCCCGCGTCGAGCATGCGGATGCAGTAGTCCATCTCCTCGCCCTGGCGGACCAGCAGCGGCCGGTAGCCCCCCAGGGCCACGAACACGTCGCGACGCAGCGCATGGGCCGTGCCGCGGTACTGCTCCATGACCCAGAAGTCGCCGGCGGGCGGGGCCGAAGGCTGGCGCTGTTTCACCTCGGGCCCGTAGTTCACGTCGATGTACGGGATCGCGACCACCCCCACGCGCGGGTGCTCGAATTCGCGGAGCGTCTGCTCGACGGTGCTGGGACTGACCAGGATCGCGTCGTCGTCGATCGAGAAGATGAACGGGCAGTTCGTCAGGGTCGGGAAGCGGCACCGCTGCGCAATCAGGCCGAGCGACTTCTCGTTGCGGTCGAGCTTGAGCGTCGGGTACCTGGACGCGGGGAACTCCGCGCGGATCATCTCGCTCGTGCCGTCGTCCGAGCCGTCGTCGACGACGAGCACCGCGACCGGGACGGTCTGGGTGAAGCACGACGCCACGGCCTTGCGCAGCTCGTCCTTGCGGTTCTTCGTGGTGATCGCGATGCAGGCGCGGGGCTCAGCCATGGTGGACGTTCTCTCTCAGGATCGCTCGCCGATGATCTTCGCCGGGACGCCCCCCACGATCGCCCGCGCGGGCACATCCCGCGTCACGACCGCCCCGGCCGCGACCACCGCCTGGTCGCCGACCGTGACCCCCTTGAGGATCGTCACGCCGGCCCCGATCCACACGTCGCGTCCGATCCGCGTCGGCGCCCCGTGCAGCGGCTGGGCGTGCACCGGGCGGTCCAGGGCCGTGCCGTGATCGTGGTCGGTGATGTACGTGTGCGGGCCGATCATCGTGCAGGCGCCGATCTCGACCAGCTCCGACGCGTCGATCATCGTGTACCGGTTGATGTACACCCGCTCGCGGATCACGATCCGGCGTCCCGCGGCCGCGTGCTCGCCGCGCCCCCCGCCCCGCTCACCGGTCGTCAGCAGCACCACGCCCCGGTCCAGCGCGACCCGGTCGTCGCACCACAGGTCCCACGGGTTCCGCGGCAACTCGACGTGGCGTATCCAGCACTTGCGCCCGATTCGCGCCCCGAGCAGGCGCAGCGTCGCGATCCGCACGCGCATCCGCACCCCCGCGGGCAGTTGCAGCAACCGGTTCAGCAGTGCGTCGTTCCGCCCGGGCCGAAGCGAGGGCGCCAGCGCCCCGTTCGCGCCGGCAACGGCCGGCGCCAGGACGTGGTCGATCCGTTCGTGTGCGGCCGGTGCGCTCATGCGTGGGACTTCTTCTCCGGGCGTGACAGGGCGGTTCGGGCGTACACGAGCGGAAAGCCGGCCAGGTACTTCATCCGTCCCATGCCCAGGTGCCACGCGAACGTGTCGCGGTAGAGCCCCCAGGCCCGGGCGAGGTCGCCGCCCCGCAGGCACAGGAAGCTGCCCCAGCGGGCGTGGCGCGTGATGATCTCGCGCCGCTCGCGCCGCCGACCGGGACCGCCGGGGTATTTGCCCGCCTTCTCGTCGTCAACGAGCAGCTTCATCCCCTTGTGGATCGTGGCGACGTGCGTCATCTGCGTGCCGGTGGCGGCCTCGCGGTACCCGAACGTGTACGGGCCCTTGACGTGCACGAACCCGGGCTCAACCCCCAGCCGCAGCGTCATGTCCGCGTCCTCGCCCCCGACGAACTCCAGCGTCATCCCGCCCACGCGCCGGTACGCGTCGCCCCGGATCACGAAGCTCGACGCCCCCCACCACAGCCAGTCGCGGTATGTCGTCAGGAAGTCGTCGTAACTGTCGGCGTCGAGCGGGCCGTCGGCGGCCTGGGCCAATTGGGCCTCGCTCGAGAACCGCAGCGGCTTGCCCGCGATGAACGAGGGGCGGCCGAACTTCTCGATCGCCTCGGCGTAGCGCCTCAGCGTCCAGGGGAACCACACGTCGTCGGAGTCCAGGAAGCAGATGTACTCGGCCGTGCTCGCCATGGAGCCGGTGTGCCGGGCCGCGCCCGGGCCCTTGTTGGCTTGCGTGAGCAGGGTCACCCGGCCGGCGTACTCGCGCCGGATGATGCCGACCGAGTCGTCCTTCGACCCGTCATCGACGACGATCACCTCGAGCTGCCACGCCCCGCCGCCGACCGGCGGCGTCTGTGCGAAGATCGAGTCCAGGGTCGCCCGGATGAGGTCCTGGCGGTTGTAGCTCGGGATGATGACGGCGAACGAGGTCATGGCCGCTTACTCGATTTCCTCGACGCGCCCGGGGGCGATGTCGTCCCGCAGGTAGCTCTCGGCGGATCCAACGGCGAGCCCCATGCGAGAGAACGCGTCGACGAACCGGTGCACGTAGGTATGCTCGGCCCGCGTGCGGGCGTAGCCGGCGTCGGCGATGGCGCGGCGCTCGTCCTCGCGCTCAAGGTAATGGCGGATCAGCCGCACGGTCTCGGGGATGCCGGCGCCCGGTCCCGAGCCGTCCACCGTCACCACCTCGCGCCCCGGCGTGTAGTACGAGTCGAGGTCCTCGCTCGTACCCGTGAGGGTGAACCCGCCGCAGCCGGGGATCTCGAAGTTGCGACCCTTGATCTGGTCCTGGTAGTCCTTGGGGTTGTGGACAATGTCCTGGGCCTTCACGCCGCCGCGGGCCACGCGGGCCGCGGCCGTCGCCGCCGAACCGAGCCCCACGCTCGTGAGCACCTTCTTCACGCGCTTCTTGAGCCGGCGCATCGGCGTGCTCACCGGCACGGACGCGTTCGACAGGTTCAGGTTGATCCGGCTGGTGTTGAACACCTCGATCATCTGGTCCTGGTCGAGCCAGCCGGTGTCCCACCCCGGGCCCCACGTCTTGACGTCGAACCCCGCCTCGCGGATGGCGCTAATGGTCTGGCGGCGCGTCCCGTGCGGCCGGCCCACGAACGTCACCTCGTGCTTCATGGGCAGGTCGAGCCGGCGGTACAGGTACGGATTGGCCGCCCACTGGCTCTTGATGACGTTGCGGTACCCGATCTTCTCGTACTTGGGCAGGGCCGAGCGCGCGGTCGTCACGCACCAGCTGAACCTGGGGGCCCAGCGGCGCGTGAAGTCCTCGAACCGCCAGTGGTCGTCGCAGAACCAGTTGAACGTCAGCGTGCCCGTGTCGCGCGAGATGCTCGAGACCACGTTCGGGTCGATCTCATCCTGGAACAGCACCGTGAACATCAGGTCGGGCTTGTGGGCGCGAGCGACCTCGGCCAGGCGGGCGTTCATCCCGGCTTGCCCGCGCCGGGCCATGATGCCGGCGAAGTCGAAGTACGCGATGTCGAGCCCCATGCGGTGCATGGTGTGGAAGAAGTTCCAGTGTTCGAACGCCAGGCCAAGTTCCGGCTTGCCGTGGTCGTGCTTCATGCCCACGTACAGCACCCGCAGCGGCCGGCTGGGTCGGGGCCGGTCGTCGCCGGGGCGGGCGGTCTGTGCTGGGGTGGTGGCGTTGGTCATGAGGAGAGCACTTCTATCGGACGCCCGTGCCGCCGGCAGCGGCGAGGGAGTGAGCATCGCCCGAGGGTCCAACGGTACCGTCCGCGGGCGCCGCGCCGCCGGACGGGTTCGGCCCACCGGCCTGACCGGATCCTCCCGCTCCCGTCCCGCCCGAGCGCCTGCGGACCGCGCCGGCGACCTTGCCCGACACGCCCCGCCCGATGCGCAGGAAATGCTCGCGCTCGTGCCCGCGCATACCCAGGGCCCAGGTCAGCGGCGTCGCGAGCAGACCGTACACGGCCCCGACCGTGATCACCCGGGCGAGCCCCGGGCTCATGACCTCGTGGACCGCAAAGGCCGCCGCGGTCGACGGCACGGCCACCATGGCGATGGGGAGGATGGAGTGCACGATCCAGGACCGGAAGCGGATGCCCTGCGACCGCCACGCCGCGTGCAGCACGAGGCACGCCGTCCAGCACTGCCCGGTGAAGGCGTAGGCGAGCACGGTCCACGCGGGCAGGCCCTGCCACAGCACGGCGACGGCGCCCATCGCGACCGCCGCGGACTCCAGCAGCAGCGAAAGCGTCATGTAGCGCCGGATGCCCCCGTGGCCCAGGATGGCCAGGTGGTGCCCCATGGTCAGCCACGGCACGCACAGGGTGACCAGGGCGAGGCGCACGAACGTGTCGCTCATCGGCGGGGGGTCGGTGAGCCACAGCTGCAGCAGCACCGGGGCCTCGATGACGATGGGCACGATGTAGAACAGGGCCAGCAGCACGCTGTACTTGTTCACCAGGTGCGCGAGCTGTTCGACGGTGGTCCGGTCCCCGCGCCCGTGGGCCGCGTTCAGCGCGGGCTGGGCCGCCCGCATGATGGCCGAGGCCAGGCTGACCTGATAGCCGGCAACCTGGTACGCCTGGTTGTACGCCCCGTTGTACGCGGTGCCGAACGCACGACCGAGCACCAGGGGCGGGCCGCTCGTTCGAACGCGGTAGGAAAGGTTGCCCAGGAGGGCCCACGCCCCGAAGTTGAACAGCCCGCGGGCCGTGGCCCGGTCCAAGTCGCTCACCCGCGGCCAAGCGGTCCGGTAGCACCGCCAGCACAGCACCACGAGCAGCGTCGTCACGCCCGCCTGGGCGAGCAGCAGCATCAGGCAGTAGATCACGAGTCGGTCGCCCGGCAGGGCGATGGTCGCCGCGATGGCGCCCAGGCGCAGGCCCGCGTCGAGCAGGTCCGCCAGCGTCAGCCACACCAGCGACTGGTGGGCGACGAACATGGACCGGAAGGTCTGTGACGCGATCCACAGCGCGATCGCCCCGACGATCAGGTCGAACGCGATGGTCGCCCGTGACAGCTCCTCGGGCGCGACGCCGATCCACCTGAGACCGAACCTCCCCACCGCCATGCCAACGACCAGGAACCCGGCGGCGATGACCATCTGCATCGCCGTGCTGTTGGTAAACACGCGGCGCAACTGCCGGTCGTCCTTGGCCCCGATCGCCAGGGCCATCGACCGCTCGGCGGAGCCGTAGCACGCCTCGGCGAGGAACACCAGCCCCATGACAGTCATGGTCAACAGGGCCCACAGGTCGAAGTTGGTCTTCCCCAGTTCCTGGTATGCCAGGCGGGTCGCGACCAACCCCATCCCCACGGTCACGGCCATCCGGACGTAGGTGGCGCCGGTGTTCAGGATCAGCCGAGTAGATTGGCGCATCGGTCCTTAACCATCGGCCATCCGGCCGCCAAACCCTGCCAGCGTCGAGAAACGGAACCGCACGTGGGCACCGAGCCGAAGATGGCCCGCCCGGGGCCCGAACGGGAAAGCCGTTACAACGAACCAACCGTGTGCCAGGTTCGCTCACCGAACCCGCCGACCGAGCGTACAACCACCAACCGGTGTCCACCTCCCACCCATCATCCCGCGCCAGCGCGCCTCCGGGGAAGCACGCGCGTGTCCGCGCGGCCCTGGGGTGGCTGCTTGCGCTTGGGTCGGGGCTGGTCTTGATCATCTTCGGCGTCGGCCGGCTCGCCACGGATCGCTGGCACGCCACGCAGTACCTGCACTGGCTGCCGAGCGTCCCGCTCGTCGTCGCGGCGCTCGTCGGCTTGCTGGTGAGCCGTGCGGCGTGGCGTCGATCCCAGGCCCTCCGGCACGCACAGGCGGCGGTGCTGGTAACGCTTGTCGCGGCGCTGTTGTGGGTGCTGCTCGTCGAGTGGCGAATCCAGCACGCCGTGGTCGGCCCCGCTCCGGGCCCGAGCGGCCTCACGCTCGTGCATTTCAACGCCTCGGGCAAGCCGGCGCCTGCCCTGCCCGGTGCGGTGCTCGCGCTCGAGCCCGACGTCGTGATCTTTGCGAATCTTCGGTCCCGTGGCGCCCTTCCCGATGTCCTTCAGGCGCTGTCGCCCGCCGCGGGAGCCTCGCGCGACGCGTCGCAAAGCACGCCGATGGCAAGCCTCGTGCACGCCGATCGCTTCACGGTGGTCAGCCGGGCCCGCATCATCGAGTTCGGGCACACGACGCTGGGGTTCGACGGCGCCATCTTCTTGAACACCACCATGCCGGACCTGCGCGACCCCGGCACGGCCGCGTGGTTCCGGCTCGACACCACCGTCCCGCTCGGACGCGAGATCGTCGTCTGGGCCATGGACCTTCCCAGCGACCCGCGCCTGCACCGGCGCGAGATGATGACCCGGGCCCTGGACGCCATCGGCGCGTGGGACGGCCCGACCTTCGTGCGTCAGGAGGGCGGAAACTACGCCCCGCTCGCGGGCGCCGCAGCCCACGGCTTCCCCAAGCCCGACGTCATCATCGGTGATTTCAACACCCCCGGCGGCTCCGCGGCCCTCGCGGAGTTCGCACGGCGTGCCGGCGGAGGCAGCGCCATGCGGGACGCGCACGCGGCCGCGGGCCTCGGCCCTGACGGCACCTTCCCCTCCATGCTGCCGACGTGGCTCGGCCTGGGCCTCGACCGCGCGTTCGTGAGCGAGCGTCTGCGCGTCACCCGGCGCGACGTGCACGGCGTGCCGCCCTCGCAGCACCGCGCCCAGCGGGTCACTGTCAGCCCCGCCGACGCCCCAGCAGCGTCACGTACCCCCCCACGTCCTTGAGCACCTCGAAGTCGAACGCCACGCCGGCCCGCGCGAGGTCCTGCTCGAGGTCCGCCCGCGTGTAGGGCAGGTGCAGCTCGATGAGCAGGTTCCGCACCCGCTTGAGCCACGCCCCGGGCGTGCGCATCAATTCGACCTCGCCGCCCTCGATATCGCACTTGAGCAGGTCGATCTCGGTGTCCGCCAGCCCGTGCCGAGCGCACAGGTCATCCACGCTCAGACCGTCGACGTTGCCCGCCTCGCCCGCCTTCGTGTCCCGCGCGAAGAACCCCAGCGGGTCGAGCCCCTCGGTCTCGAGGTACACGGATCGTGAAGTCCCGACCGCTGCGGCCCGCACAAGGTCGACGACCTGCCCGGCTGCATGAGCCGCGCGGACGTTCTCCTGGGCTACCCGCAGGTTGGCCGCGTCCGGCTCGACGCCGATGATCCGCGCTCCAGGGAATTCACGCTGCCAGATGCGGATGGACAGGCCGACGTTTGCCCCCAGGTCGACGATCGTGCGAACCGGCCCCAGTTCGGCCTTGCGACGGCACAGTTCGTCGTACTCGCCCTCGATCACGAGCGTGCGGAGCGTTATGATGTCCGCCGTGCCCAGCCGCACGTACACGGGCGTGCCGAACTGCGGCAGCCGCAGGCCGGTCACCGCGCGCCGCCACGGCATCGGGTAGCGCGCGAACCGCCCCAGCAGCCGGTGATACACGTGCCACAACCACGAGCGCGTGTCGCTGAACCAGGCGCGCTCGGCGAGCCGACCTCGAAAGCCTGATAGCGCTGCGGCGGACGTCATTACCGGGCAAAGTACACCACATCACGGGCCCGCCCAGTCGCTCAACGAAATTTTACTGATCGTGACCGATCCGTTCGGGCATCTTGTGGCCCGCATCCCGGAGCGTCTTCTCGCGCCGCGCCAGCTCCATGTCCGACTCGACCATCATGTGGCACAGCTTTTCCACGCTCGTGGTCGGCTCCCAGCCGAGCTTCTTGCGGGCCTTGGCCGGATCGCCCAGGAGCAGGTCCACTTCCGCCGGACGGAAGTAGCGCGGGTCGATGTGCACGAAGTCCTTCATGTCGAGCCCGGCGAAGCTGAACGCCATCTCGCAGAAGTCCTTCACCGGGATCGTCCGCCCCGTCGCCACCACGTAGTCGTCGGGCTGGTCCTGCTGCAGCATCAGCCACATCGCCTTCACGTAGTCGCCCGCGAAGCCCCAGTCACGCTTGGAGTCCAGGTTGCCCAGGTACAGCTTCTCCTGCAGCCCCAGCTTGATCCGCCCCACCGCCCGCGTGATCTTGCGCGTAACGAACGTCTCGCCGCGCCGCGGCGACTCGTGGTTGAACAGGATCCCGCACGACGCGTGCAGCCCGTAGCTCTCGCGATAGTTCACCGTCGCCCAGTGCGCCATCACCTTCGCGCACGCGTAGGGCGAGCGCGGGTAAAACGGCGTGGTTTCCGTCTGCGGCGTCTCGAGCACCTTGCCGTACTGCTCCGAGCTCGACGCCTGGTAGTACCGCACCTGCTGGCCCGTCTCCTGCTGGAACTCGCGCACCGCCTCCAGCAGCTTGAGCGCGCCCATCGCCACCGTCTCGGCGGTGTAGATCGGCATGTCGAAGCTCACGCGCACGTGGCTCTGGGCGCCCAGGTTGTACACCTCGGTCGGGCGCACCTCGCGCATCAGCTTCGACAGGTTGTTCGCGTCGCACAGGTCGCCGTAGTGCAGCACCATCTTCGCCGCCCCCGTCCGCACGTGCGGGTCCTGGTACAGGTGCTCGATGCGCCCGGTGTTGAACGAGCTCGAACGCCGGATGATCCCGTGCACCTCGTAGCCCTTGCTGAACAGCAGCTCGGCGAGGTACGAGCCGTCCTGCCCGGTGATGCCGGTGACCAGGGCGCGCTTGGCGTGGACGGAGCCGTTGTTCGAGCCGCTCATGCAGGATCCTTTCGGGAGCTGTCAGGGAAGAAGGAGCACCCTGAGAAACGATACCTCGGGGAACGTCACATAACGCGCACTCGGGCGGAAAGTTCGCGCCCGCGGGGCGTCCATCCTCAGTTGTCGGGGCTGGGGGATCCGGGCTTGAGGAACTCCCGTTCCGCCTGGCCGTGGATGGGTGGGTTCGGAACGTGCCCGGGCTGGTCGGGCGGCCCGGGCGTGATCCCCCAGTCCGCCGCCTTGGGCGCTTTATGCAGGATTCCCGCCGTCGACACCGCCAGCAGCACCCCCAGCAGCACCGGCCCGCCCACCGCCGCGACGTCACGCACGTCCATCAGCGTCCGCCGCAGGTCCGGCCCCGGCGGCGGAGCTTCCCGCGGCCGCGAGGCCCGCGACGCCAGCAGCGCCATGAGGATCAGCACGAGCGGCTCGATGTACCTCTGCCACAGCCACGGGTTCACCGTCTGGGCCGCGCCGAACCCCGCCAGGGCGGTCAGCACGACGATGCGGTCCCGCGTCGAAATCGCCGCGCACCAGCACGCCAGCAGCGCCGCCCCCAGGGACGACAGCCCGGCGATGAGCAGCGACCGGTCCGCCATCGTCGGGAACCACGCCGCGCCCTGCCAGATCCCCGAGTACCGCCCGTCGGGCCGGCTCAGGGACGTCGGCACCGCGAGGCCCGCAACCAGGCCTCCCGCCGCGGCGGCCGCCAGGATCCACCACCGGCCCCGCACCAGCCGCACGAACCCTGGCCACCAGTACGCCACGAAGAACGACGATGCGACGCCGATGAGCGCGAGGATGAACGCCGTCGCCCCCGGGGTCATCCTCACCGGGCGTCCCGGCGGCCTGGTCCAGTTGACGAACGACGGCGGGCACAGCTCCCCGCCCCAGTGCCGCACGAACAGCGCCACCAGCACGAACGCCGGCAGCGTGCACACCCCGCACACAACCGCGCGCCGCACCGACGCCACGGGCGTGGGATCGGCGAACATCCCCTTGATCGACGTCACCCCGCCGGCGCCGAGCCACGCGGCCATCCACAGCGGGGCCGCGGCCCACAGGTGCACCTGGCGCACGAACACCAGCGCCAGGAGCACCGCGCCCCCGCCCACATACGTCCACGCGTCCACACGCGGGCGCAGCGCGATGAGCAGGATCCCCAGCACCCCCAGCCACGCCGCGTTGTCCGGCAGGAGCCACACGCCGGCGCTGAGCACGTACAGCGAGCACACCAGCGGGAAGCACACGCTCAGCGTCCGCAGCGGTGTCATCGAGACCCGGCGGGCCACCCCCCACGCCAGCAGCACAATCAGCGCCAGCGAGAACACCAGGCCGGCGAGCTGCAGCCCGGCGGCCGAGTCCGTCACGTACACCGCCACCACCGCCAGCGCCAGGTGATACCCCGGCGTCGTCATCGACAGGTAATCGCGCAGGTCCGGGCCCGGCCACTGCTGGGCAAACGTCGCGATCACCCGCCCGTGGTAGTTGAGCTGGTCGCTCGCCCCGCGCCCGTGATCAAAGCCCGACAGGATCAGCGCCGCCGCGACGCACCCGAACACCGCCGCCAGCGCCAGGCCTACCCCCACGCCCCGCCAGCGCGACGCCCACCCAGGGCCGCCCGGGACCACAGAAGAGAAGTTCGGGGCCGACATGGCGTGTCTATCGGGCGATGGCCGCACCCGGCCGCGAGAACACGCACAGGTCGTGCCCGTACCACAGCGTGTTGATCCGCTCGGCATGCTCGAGCGTGAGCCCCGCCGACCGGCCCGCGGCCACGATCGCGTCCCGCGTCATGTACCGCACCCACTGTTTCGCGAGCGTCAGGTCGTGCATGCGATTGGCCAGCGCCCGCAGCCGGTCCTCCGGCGCGATGTCCTTCACGATCAGCCGCCCGCCCGGCCGCACCTTGCCCGCCGCCGTGCGGATCACCTCCGCCTGGAACTCCGGCGGCACGTGGTGCAGCACGTCGACGATCGTGACGGCGTCGAACGTCCCCTCCGGCCAGGGCCGCTCCACCGGCAGGTGCAGGAACTCGAGCGTCCGATCCAGCCCCGCCCCGGCCGACATCGACCGCGCCAAGTCGATCACCGGGGCCGCGGCATCGAACCCCACGCCCCGGGCGATGTGCCCCCGCTGGGCCAGGAGCCCCAGCCACAACCCGCCTCCGCACCCGACGTCCAGGACCGTCCCGCCCCGTGGCACCCAGCGCATCAGGGCCCCGAACGGGCACACGTACGGCCGATAATGCTGCAGCAGCCGCAGCAGGGCCGGCCCGCCGGTGTACAGTGCTTTCGCTCCCGCCGAGAGTTCTTTCGGGGTTGGTGCCGCGAGCGCACCGGCCCCGACCGCGGTCCTGGGATCGACCGCGACCTCGATCGGCCGGAGGGAGGGAGACGTCGTCCTCGTCATCGGCCGGATGATATTCGGGTCGGGCCGCGCAGATTCGCTCCCACCCGAGGCCATCTCCCGGTGAACACCCGCCCGGTTCGGGCCGACGGACATGCCGCGTGCCACTTAACCCCCTCAAGGCGCTCATGGCGGCCATGCACCGCCCGGTCTACGAGTCCCGCGAGCGGGCCCTCGTCGCGGCCATCACGCCCCACCTCAAGCCCGGTGACCGGGTCCTGGACGTCGGCTGCGGAACCGGGGCCCTGGGTGGCGCCCTGCTCGCCGGCCCCGATCGGCCCGACGGCCTGGTCGTCGAAGGCCTGGAACGCCGTGCCCGCGGCGGCGAGCCCATCCGCGTTCACGAATACGACGGCGTCCGCGCCCCGTTCCCCGACAAGTCCTTCGATGTCGTCATTGTCGCCGACGTGCTGCACCACGAAGAGCACCCGGACCGCCTGCTCGCCGAGTGCGTCCGCCTGAGCCGGCGCCTGCTCATCATCAAGGACCACCAGGTCGCCGGTCCGTTCGCCCAGCAGCGCATCAGCTTCATCGACTGGGCCGCGAACGCCCCGTACGGCGTCGTGTGCCTGTACCGCTACAACACGCCGTCGCAGTGGGACGACACGGTGAAACGCCACGGGCTCACGCCGGTCGAGCAGCAGAGGACGATGAACCTGTACCCGGTCTTTGTGAACTGGGTGTTCGGGCGGCGGCTGCACTACTTCGGTGTGCTCGGCGTGCCGTAAACGAACCCCGAGTGCGAACTCGGCGTGAACGTTCGATTTCGAGGATGGGCTCGCGAATCGGGCGGAGCCGTTGGGGCACCGTTCACCCTGTGCTCGCGCACAGGGCTCGCCCTGTCGCTACCGTTGCGCCTCACACGAGGCTTGCATGGGAGCCGCTCGCATGAACAAAGTGATGTTGACCGCATGGCTGCTGGGTCCGATCGGCGTCGTCGGCGCGCTGGCCGTCATGTTCATGATGAATCCGCATTCGGGTCGGCGTGACGCGTCGCTCGAACGCGGCATCCTGCCCGGCGGGATCGGTGCCGCCGCTTCCACTCCGGCCACGGCCTCCGGCGCGACGCCGGCCCAACCGGCCGCCAAGCCCACCATGGTCGAGCCCGAGTCCCTTCCCCAGGGCTTCATCCTGCTCGTCACCGACAAGCAGAAGGTCGCCACGAACGACTCGCCCATCTTCCTCGCCTCGAACCACTCCGGCTGGAACCCCGGCGACGCGGCCTGGAAGCTCAGCCCCCGCTCCGACATGCGCTGGCAGATCGTCGTCGAGAAGCTCAAGCTCGACAGCCGCATGAGCTTCAAGTTCACCCGCGGCTCCTGGGACACCGTCGAGACCACCGCCGACCTCAAGGATGTCGACAACCGGATGCTCCCGCTCGTCGACGCCTCCAAGCTTCAGCCCGGCGAGAAGCCGATCATCGAGCTCACCGTCGAATCGTGGCGCGACAAGCGCCCGTGGGAGCCGGGGCTGGTCGCGCTCAACCGCTACCGGCCCATCAATGTCAAGACCGGTTCGATCCGCCGGCTCGAGGTCGTCGGCGGCGGCGTCGAGGCCGCCCCCGGCATCAGCCTGTGGCGCGACGCCATCGTCTGGCTCCCCCCCGGTTACGACGACGTCAAGAACGCGAACCGCTCGTACCCCGTGCTCTACCTGCAGGACGGCCAGAACGTCTTCGAGAAGCTCCCCAGCGTCCCCGGCGAGTGGGGCGTGGACGAGACCGCCGCCAAGCTCATCCGCCAGGGCACGATCGAGGACCTCATCGTCGTCGCCATCCCGCACGCGTTCGACGGGCGCCGGGCCGAGTACTCCCCGACCGAGCTGTTCGACAACGTCCCGGCCGGCGCCGCGGCGTACACGCGCTTCCTCGTCGAGGAAGTCATGCCGCGGGTTGAGCGGGCCTTCCGCGTCAAGCGCGGGGCCGAGCACACCGGCATCGGCGGCGCGAGTATGGGGGCGCTCGTGAGCCTGTACGCCGCGACCGAGCACCCCGAACTGTTCGGCAAGGTCATCTGCTTCAGCCCGTCGCTCATGTTCCGCGACAAGGCGGCGCTCAAGTTCTTCGAGACCCGCACGAAGTGGCCCGACCTGGTCTACCTCGTCATGGGCGGCAAGGAAGCCGGGACCGACCCCAAGGATGAGCCGCTCAACCAGCGCTTCGTCGACGCCGCTCGGGAGCTCGACCAGCTCCTCAAGACCCGCGTGCTGCTGCACAAGACCACGATCGACCCCACGGCCGTCCACAACGAAACGAGCTGGGCGAAGTGGATGGACGGCGCCCTGTCCTTCTGCTTTGCACGCCGGGAGTAGCCCGCCATGGCGCTGCCGCCGGACCCCAACCCCGGCGCCGACGTCCGCGCCAGCGACCGCCTGCAGCGATACCTCGCCGACCACGATGTCACCTGTGACGGCTGCGGCTACAACCTTCGCGGCGTCACGACCGTCGCCTGCCCCGAATGCGGGCGCATCATCGCCTCGCCTTCGGACGTTGGCCCCGCCGCCGCGCTCGCCCTGCGCTGCCATCGCTGCGGCTACACGCTGCTCGGCTTCACGCGCGGCCCGTGCCCCGAGTGCGGCGCTGACGACGTCGCGCTCGCCGACATCGGCGACCGCATCGCCCGGCGCCCGCGCCGACGCATCCCCGTGGTGCTCGGGCTGTGCGCCGGGTGCGGGCTGCTCATCGCCCTGGGACGCATCGGCCTGCTCATCTTCCTGCGCCCTCTGCCCGCGGCCCTCGATCCCCAACTCATGCTCGCGAGCGTGCCCGTCGCGCTCGCCCCGTTCGGTCTGGCCGTGGTGGGGCTGCTGCGCCCGCGCCTGTTCTCGTCGGATCACCCCGGCCTCGCCGCGTCCCGGCGCATGATGGCGAGCGTCCTGGGCGTGACCCTGATCGCGATCGCCCTGATCCTCACCTGACGCGCTCAGGCCTTGACGACCTTCACCGGCTTGTACGTGCCTTCGAGGATCGGCTGGCTCTTGGCCCCCAGCCACCCCTCGAGCACGCCGGCGTACACGCCGCGGAAGTCGGTGGTGTACTTGAGGTCGCCGTCGTCGAGGTTGCTCAGCGACGGGTGCTCGCCGAGCATGCCGGCGTTGACCTTGGAGCCGACCAGGAACATCGGGGCCGCGGTGCCGTGGTCGGTGCCGCCGCTGGCGTTCTGCCCGACGCGCCGACCGAACTCGCTGAAGGTCATGGTGAGCACGCGGTCCTGGTTGCCCTGGGCGACCATGTCGCGCTGGAACGCCCGCACCGCCTGGGCCCACTGCGTGAGCAGCTGCGCGTGCCGGCCGTTCTCGCCGCCCTGGCCCGCGTGCGTGTCGAACCCGCCCTGGCTCACGTAGTACACCCGCGTCTTGAGCCCGGCCCGGATCATGCTGCCGACCATCGCGAGCTGGCGGGCCAGGTCCGAGTTGGGGTACTGCACCAGCGGCGCCTGGCTCACGGCCTTGCGGATCTGGTCGCTGGACACCTGCGCGTCCAGCGCGGTGCGCATCAGGAACGCGGCGTTGGAATGCTCGCTCGCCCCGCCCACCACGCCGGCGCGCGTGATCTCGTCGTACGGCTTCACGAGCGCCTCGTGCACGTCCTGGCCCATCCAGCGGAACAGGTCCGTGTTCTCGAACGCCACCGGCTTGGCCGCCTTGCCCTGCATCGCCAGCGGCGCGTCGCGCCCGATCGCGATGCCGGGGCTCTTGATCTCGGCCGTGCCGCTCTCGCCCTTGCCGAAGCCGCAGCATTCGGCGTCCATGTACTTGCCCAGCCAGCCGGCCCCGGTGCCCGAGGTGTCGGCGGTGTGCCAGATGTCCATGCTCTTGAAGTGCGAGCGGTTGGGGTTGGGGTACCCCACGCCCTGCACGATCGCCGCCTGCCCCTCGTTGTAGAGGTCCGCCAGCGGCGCCAGGGCCGGGTGCACCCCCCGACCCGCGGCCTTGTCGAGCTTCACCACCCGGTTCTCCGGGATCGCGATCGCCGGGCGCGCCTTGTAGTACGCCCCGTCCCCGAAGGGCACGAGCGTGTTCAGCCCGTCGTTGCCCCCCGACAGCTGCACGACCACGAGGATGCGGTCCTCGTTCACACCGGGGATGCTGCTCATGCCGGGCGCGGCCATCGGCAGCCCCAGCGCCGAGCGCTGGATGAAGCTCGGCACGAACAACGCCGCCGAGGCCAGCGTGAGGCCCGACCAGAGGAACTCGCGACGGGTAAACGGGGTGGGGGCGTTGTGGAGGTTCATGGGGGATCTCGGGCAATCGGGAATGAGCAATCGGCAACGGGGAACACCTTCGCGACGCCGGGCTTACCTACTGCCCATCGCCCATTCCCCATGGCCGCCTTAGCACAACTGATACTCCGGCATCGCCGTGATGAGCAGCAGCAGCCCCGTGATCGTGTCGGGGTTCTGCGGCCCGCCGTTGGCGCTTACAAAGCTGACAAGCTCGTCGCGGTCGCGCGTCGCGCCCGGACCGAGCGTGAATCGCAGGGTGTAGTCGACCACCCGGCCCGCGTCGCGCACGGCCGCCGGGTCCGCCTTGGCCAGTTCCGACAGCAGCGTGGTGGGGTCGAACTTCTCGCGGTCCGCCAGGGCGTCGTACCCCACGGGCTTCTTGCCCGTGAGCATGAACACGAGCGTGTTCTGGCGCACGAACATCGTGCTCGTATTGACCCAGCTCCGCCCGCCAGCCCATCCGGCGACGTTGGGCGGGAAGAACAGGTTCTGCCCCATGAGGTTCATCGCGTCCGCGAGAATCCCGATGTCGCGCACCGGCGCGTTGAACCCGCGGGCCGCGCCCACCACCAGCTCCGCCGGGCTCTTGATCTGCTCCCCCATCACGCCCGGGTCGTAGAAGTGCTCGCTGAGGAAGAGCTTGCGCAGCACCGGCTTGACCTCGTACTTCGCCCCGCTCATCGTCCCGGCCAGCGACGAGATCACCGACCGAGCCGGCTTCTCCAGCGCCGGGCTGTCCGCGAAATCGTCGTTCACGAAGTAGCGGTACAGCTTCGTCGCCATGTACGCCGCGCAGGCGTTCTTCGCGAGGATCGCCTTGACGAAGTCGTCCCCGTCCATCCGCCCGCTCTTGCCGAGGATGGTCTTGGGGTTGTCGTCGTGGTTGTTCTTCTCGAAGACAAACTCGTCGTCGCGGTACGTGTACCCCGTCAGTGCCCGCGCGCCCTCCTTGATGTCCCGCTCGCTGTAGTTGCCCACACCGAGGCTGAACAGCTCCATGATCTCGCGCGCCAGGTTCTCGTTGGGCCGGTCCTTGCGCGAGTCGTTGTTGTCCAGGTACGCGATCATCGCCGGGTCGCGGATGATCCCCGCCAGCAGGTCCGCGTAACTCCCCAGCGCGTGCTGCCGAAAGAACCGGTTCTGCACGAACATGTGGAAGCTGTCCTCGATCGTCCGGTAACTCGTCGCAAAGTGGCCGTGCCAGAAGAGCGTCATCTTCTCTTCCAGCGGCCGCGGCGTCTCGATCATCCGCTTCAGCCACCAGTGCTGGATCCGGCGCATCTGCTGCCGGTCGTCGCGCTCGGCCTCCTGCCGCTTGGCCCGCAGCCGCGCCAGCGTCTCCTCGTCCTGCCCCCGGCGCGCCCGCGCCGCCATCGTCCGCTCCTGCTCCGAGGGCGGCCGCATGATGTTCTGGTCAAACAGCGTCGAGTCGTCGCTCTCGAACGGCACCTGCTCCACGTTCAGCAGGTAGTCCACCGACTTCTCCAGCCCCCAGCCCACGAGCGTCTGCACCTGCTGCGGCGTGCCGCCGAACCCCGCGCGGTTCAGCAGGTGCCGCGCCTGGTCAAAGCCGAACGACGCGGGCTTGAGCGCCCCCATCGAGTCGGTCACCACCCTGGCTTTCGCGGGCTTGACCCCCGACTTCTCGGCCCCGGGTGCGGGTTCGGCTTCCGGCTGGTTCACCGTGCGGCTCATCCGGCCTCCTCGAAAGCGTGCAGTACACACGCCCCTTCCACCAACGATCCGCGTCACGCCCCATTGCTTTCTTCGGCTCGGCGACGCCCGAGTTGCCAACCACGCTCGCGAATCCGCTTCCCCTGTGCGGCGGTCCCGAACTACGCTCCTCGCATGGAGAGAGCCGCCCGTCGTCGCACCACCTCCGCCGCCGCCACGCTGCTCGCGTGCCTGCTCACCAGCACCGCCCACGCCCAAACCTACATCGCCCTGGGCGACTCGGTCGGCTTCGGCATCACCAACAACGCCTCGTACACCGAACTCTCCGACGGCGACCGCGGCTACGTCTCGCTCTATGCCGACGCCCTCGCCGCCCTCACCGGCGGCCCCCGTCCCGCCGTCATCAACCTCTCGGTCTTCGGCGACCGCTCCGCCTCGTTCTTCACCACCGAGGTCACCGAGCGCGAGCTCAACACCAACTACGCCGGCCAGACCGTCAGCCAAGCCCAGCGCTTCCAGCAGGTCGTGGCCGCCGAACTCGCCGCCGGCCGAACCGTCGACCGCGTCACCATCTCCATGGGCGCCAACGACCTCATCCACCTGGCCCTGGACCCCGCGTTCCAGGCTCTCCCGCAGGACCAGCAGCTCGCCCAGGCCGGCCAGGCCCTCGCAGACGCCGCCCAGAACCTCGGGACCATCTACGGCCTGGTCCGCTCCCTGCTCCCCGAGACCCAGGTTCTCGCCCTGGGCTACTACGACCCCTTCCCCGCCGTCCCCGAAAGCCCGGCCACGCCGCTCGCCGGGTTCGCCATCCCCATCCTCAACCAGATCATCGCCGGCGCCGGCGAGACCTTTGGCGTCCAGTTCGTCGACGTCTTCCCCGCCTTCGTCGGACGTGAAGCCGAACTCACGTACATGACCACCGAGGAGCCCATCGGCTACGGCGTGCACCCCACGCCCGAAGGCTACGAGGTCATCGCGAGCACACTCATCCCGGCCCCGACGACCACCGGCGTAATCATGCTCGTGGGCATCGCGGCCGTCCGGCGTCGCCGCGCGTCATAACGACCTGCACAGACTGAACTTACCTCTTCTCGACGGTCACCCGGAAAGCACGGCTCCGGACCCGACGCCGATCGACCCGGCCCGGATCACGGTGACGATCGTCACGCCCTGGTCGGTGGTGCCGGTCCGACGCACCTCGTCGATGGCTCGCTCAAGGCTGTCGAGCGTGCGGCGCGCCTCGTCGACCGCGCGGTCGAGCGAGCTCTTACCGGTCACACGCTTGAACAAGTCCGCTCGCCGGCCGTCGCGAAGCTCTCTCTCAACGGCGTCGCGGTCCCGCACAAGCCCCGCCAGCGCAGCCTCAACACGCTCACGAGCCGCCGTCGCTTCGGTCAGGAAGCGCCGTCGCTCGGCATCGTCCATGGGTATGGGCATCGTCAACGACTCCCACCGGCCGCAACACTCCCGCGCTCACTCCGGCGCCGGCCGTACATCGCTCCGCCCGCGAGATCCTGCCCGAACCCGGGCGTGATCGCGGACGATCGCGTGAGGATTGTACCGAGATCCCCGGTCCTGTGTTTCGTTTTCACGTTGCGCACGACCAAACGCAAGTCGAACACATCCCTCAGTCGGCGGCGGGAAGGTGCCGCCGGATCGCCGCCAGCACAGCCGAGCGGTCCGGGCTCGACCGCAGGCCCGACAACTCCGCCACCATCTCAATGACCGAGAGCGACCGGGCCTCGTGATCCCGCGCCAGCGCGGAGTCGGCGTCCTCCGGGGCAGGCCCCTGCCAGGCATTGATGCCCGGGAACCGCGTCGGCGCCAGCAGTTCGGCGGCGTACGCCAGTTCCTCGTGGATCTTCTCCCCCGGACGAGCCCCGGTCACCACGATGTCAATCCGCGGCCAGCCCTGGCTGCGGGCCGTCGCCCGGTCGGTGAACTCCGGCGAGTCTTCCGCCGCCGCCGCCGCCAGGCCGATCGGGCGCGGGTCCAGCCCGTGGGCCCGGGCGTACCGGGCCGCCAGGTCAAGGATCCGGATCGGCGCCCCCATGTCCAGCACGTACACCGGGGCCGACCCGGGCGGGGCCACCGCCACCGTCCGCTCGCCCGCCGCCGGCATCAGGGCCGACTGGATCACCAGGCCCGCGGCCTCCGGGATCGTCATGAAATACCGCGTCATGCTCGGGTCGGTGACCGTCAGCGGCTGGCCGTCGGCGATCTGGGCCGACCAGATCGTCAGCACGCTGCACGCCGAGCCCAGCACGTTCCCGAACCGCACCATGCTCAGGCGCGAGTTCCGCGACCCCGGCTGGCCCGCCAGCCAGCGCACGTACACCTCCGCCAGCCGCTTGGTCGCCCCCATCACGCTGGTGGGGTTCACCGCCTTGTCGCTCGAGATCATCACGAACCGCTCGACCCCCACCGCGACCGCCGCGTCCGCGATCGCCTTGGTCCCCAGCAGGTTGTTCGTGACCGCGTGGGCCGGGTGGTCCTCCATGAGCGGCACGTGCTTGTGGGCCGCGGCGTGGAACACCACCTGCGGGCGCAGCTGCACCAGGTGCCGCAGCGTCGCGTCGGCGTCCACCACATCGTGCATGACGGCTCTGCGTGCGAGCCCCGGGAAGCGCTGCCCCAGTTGCCGGTCGATCTCGAACAGGGCGTTCTCGGAGCGGTCCATGAGCACGAGCTGCTCGGGGGTGTACGCCGCGGCGATCCGGGCGATCTCCGCCCCGATGCTCCCGCCCGCCCCGGTGATGAGCACCCGCTTGCCCGTGATGACCGACCCCACGGCGTCGCGGTCGCGCAGGTGCGGTGTGCGCCCGATGAGGGCCGCGAGATCCAGCGTCTGGCTCGCCCGAGCCTGCGCCGGCGCGTGCGCGGCCGGGGGCGTCAGGTCGACCAGTTCCTCGATCGACGGCACCAGCCGAGCCGAGATGCCCGCACCCGCCAGGGCCGTGCGGGCCCGTTCGAGTTCCCCGGGCGCCGTCTGCGGCGTCGCGACCAGCAGCACGCCGCCGGTCGTCGTCGGCACCGGGGCTTCGCCGGGCAGGCACACGTCGGCCGTGGTGAGGCGCAACATCGGCGCAGCGGGCGGGGACAGCGGGACCGCGGTCGAGGCGGCGTTGGTGGCCATGGGCGTGGTATCGGCCCCCGGCCGAACGACCGGTGCGTCGGCGGACCCGCGGCGGCTTCGGCGCACGGCATGCGCCACGCAGGGGAGCGCTTCTTGCGCCCGCGTGGTCCGCCGCTATCCTGCACCCGTGATCACGCGTCTGACCGGGACTCTCGAATCGCTCGACGCCAACCTCGCGGTCATCGTTCCGGCCGGGGCGGGCGTCGCGTACGAGGTCATGGTGCCGGCGTTCCTGACGCCGCGGCTCATGATGGCGGTCGGCTCGACCGTGACACTCTGGACGCTTGAGTACCTCGAGGGCCAGGGGCAGGGCACGAGTTTCGTCCCGCGCCTGATCGGCTTCGCGTCGGTGCAGCAGCGCGACTTTTTCGAGCTCTTCACGACCGTCAAGGGGCTTGGCAACAAGCGGGCCCTGCGGGCCATGGCCATCGAGCCCGGCTGGATCGCCCGCGCCATCATGGCCCGCGACGCCCGGGCCCTGACCGAGTTGCCGGAGATCGGCAAACGGCTCGCCGAGACCGTCGTCGCCGAGCTTACCGGCAAGGTCGAGCGGTTCGTCGCCATGACCGAGGCCGGGCCCGCCACCGGCCCCGCGGGCGCGGGGCCGCGACCCACGCCCGTCGAACTTCCGCCGATCACGCCGGCCGCGCCGGGCGTCACGCTCCCCGCGGCGGCGGCCGACGCCGTCGGCGCCCTGGTCAGCCTCGGCCAGACCCGTGCCGAAGCGGAGCGCGCCGTCGAGATCGTCGTCCGGCGCGAGCCCGCCCTGGCCGCCACGCCAGACATCCTGCGCGCGGCCCTCGCAGTCCGGTAACAACTTCGCGGGGTGCCACCATCGTCCCGCCGGCTTCGGCGCGGGAGGTGGTGTGCTTGACACGGAGCCGTGATGACTCGGGCACCAACGTCCGCGGCGAAGCGCCGGGGACGATGGTGGCACCCCGTTCATGCGGCGTGTCCGCTCACCGGCGCAGCCGCTCCCGCGCCGCCAGCAGCAGCCGTTCGAGTTCCGACATCTCCCCGATCTCGCGCGCCCGGACGAGCATGGGCTCGGGATCATCCACGAGCACGCCCTTGGCGCCCGTCAGCGCCAGCGGCGCCAGCCGGTCCGGATCGGAAATCGTCCACACGAACACGTCCGTGCCCGCGCGCCGGAACCGTGCGATCGTCGCTTCGGTCGCCAGGTTCCGGTTGAGGAGCACAACGCTGGCGTCCAGCCGCTCCGGGGCGCCCACGCCCGTGGTCAGGATCAGCCCGATCCGCGCCCCGGGCTCCAGCCGCCGCGTCAGCTCGATCGCCTGCGGCGAGAGCGACACGACGATGCACCGCTCCAGCATCCCCGTGCTCTTTACAATCTCGAGCGTCCGGCGCACCAGCGGCTGCGGGTCTCCCGTCACCTTCAGCTCGATGAACAGCCCCGAGCGCGGGCCCGCGGCTTCGATCACCTGCGCCAGCGTCGGCACGAACTCGCCCGCAAACCGCTCGCTGAACCACCGCCCCGCGTCGACCGCCGTGATCTCGGCGACCGTCATGTCCGCGACGCGGCGCGGGTCCCCCGCGTTGATCCGGCGCAGGTCGGTGTCGTGCACGACGACGACCTCGCCGTCACTGGTTATCTGCGCGTCGATCTCGATCCACGGGGTGCCGACCTGGGCGGCGAGCGCCACCGCAGCGACCGTGTTCTCCGGCGCCCGGGCCGCCGCGCCGCGATGGGCCGCGATCACGATCGAGAGCGGGTCTCGGGAAAGCTCCAGGATCGCGACGCCGGCGGTCGCGCCGCCGGTGAGCAGCAGGGCAAGGGCGCCCGCGAGCACGAGAGGACCACGCACCGCCCGCGCCGTCGAGCCGCCGCCTGCGGCGATTCCAGCGCTCGCCGGCGTCGGCCGCTCGATCGCCATCGCCAGCACCCCCTGCCCGATCGAGCCCAGCACGCCCGAGAGCACGCTGGCCAGACCGACGACGACCACGACCGCCCCCGTGACCAGCGCGGCGGTCTCCAAGCTCCCCCACTCCCGGTTGAGCAACGGCTCGGCGAGCTTGAGCAGCAGCGCGCTCACGACCGCACCCGCCAACACGGCCGTCATGTGCCACGCAAGCATCGCCAGCACAACCGCGCGCCTCCCCGGCCCGACGACCTCGCGGCTCCGCCGCAGGGCTTCGCGCGGGCGCACGCCGTCGAGCAAGCACATCGGCAGCGCCAGGATCCACGACGCCAAACGGACCAGGACGACGCAGGCGCCCACGGCCGTCGTGACCCCCACAATGCCAAGTCCGACCCAGAACGACGTGGGCTTGGCGTTCACGAAGTAGTACAAGTCGTATCCCCGCATGGCCAGCATCGCCGCCCCGCCCCCCACCACGGCAAAGGGCAGGATCAGCACCGCCAAGGTGAGCACCTTCAAGAGCGCCAGCGTGACCAGCACCGGTAGCCGGGCCGCCACGAGCCGGACGGCCGTCCCCGCCCGAAGCACCGGCCGCTGCTTCGGGTCGCCGGCCGCGACCGCCGCTCCCAGGGCCGTCGTCACCTGCACCGGCACCGCGGCCCCCAACGCCAGGACCAGCAGCACCAGCAGCCCGCGCGGACGCAGGAAGAACACCACCAGGTCCGTGTTCGCCACCACGTAGCTGCCCGTTCCGGCCACGATCAGGCGCGACAGCAGCGTCGACACCGGGGCCACAACGCCCGCGGCGAACGCGCCGGCGATCAGCGCCACGAGCGCGAACGCCCCGGGCGCACCGGCGAGCGACCCAAGGGCGCGGTCCAGCAGAGATCGGCAGTGCAGCGTCGCCATCGGACGCCAGCCTACCGCGCCCGCCTCGCCCCCGCGCCCCGTGCCGAGGCGGTACCATCGCCCCCGTATGCGCTACGGCATGATCATGGCGGGCGGGTCCGGCACGCGCTTGTGGCCCATGAGCCGCGCCGGACGTCCCAAGCAACTCCTCCCGTTCATGCCCAAGCCCGGCGGCGGGGGCTACACGTCGCTGCTCGCGCTCTCGGCCGGCCGCCTGCACGGCATGGTGCCCCCCGAGCGCCGCTACATCTGCACGAGCGAGTCCTTCCGCTCGATCATCAAGGCCGAACTCCCCGAGTTCAGCGACGACCGCATCCTCGGCGAGCCCGTCGGGCGCGACACCGTGAACGCGGTCGGGTTCGCCGCCGCCGTGTTCCAGAAGCTCGACAAGGACGCGGTCTTCGCCGTCCTCACCGCCGACCACCTCATCGAGCCGCAGGAGACGTTCCTGCGCTGCATCGACGTGGGTTTCAAGCTCGTCGAGGCCGATCCGCGCCGGTTCGTCACCTTCAGCATCAAGCCGACCTACGCGGCGACGGGCTTCGGCTACTGCGAGCGCGGCCCCGCGATCACCGGCATCTCCGGCGGCGAGGGGATCGCCTTCCAGGTCGCCCGCTTCGTCGAGAAGCCCAACCTGCAGCGTGCGCAGGCCTACGTCGAGAGCGGGCAGTTCGGCTGGAACAGCGGCATGTTCATCTTCAAGGCGTCCACGTTCATGGACTGCCTGAAGCGCTTCAAGCCCGAGAGCTTCGAAGGCCTCACGAAGATCGCCGCCGCCTGGGGCACCCGCGACCCCGCCCGCACCGTCGCCGAGGTCTACCCGACCCTCCCCAAGATCAGCGTCGACTTCGCCGTCATGGAGCCCGCCTCGCAGGACAAGACCGGCGGCGTCAGCATCGCCACCGTCCTCATGGACGTGAAGTGGCTCGACGTCGGCTCGTGGCCCAGCTACGGCGAGACCATGGCCCCCGACGAGAGCGGCAACCGGCGCGGCGGCGTCGGCGGCCAGTCCTCCCTGCTGCACGCCTGCCGCAACACCCTCGTCGTCAACGACGACCCCGGCCACGTGGTCGCCGTCCTGGGCGCCGACGACCTCATCGTCGTCCGCACCGCCGAGGCCACCCTCGTCATGCCGCGGGCCAAGGCCGAGGAACTCAAGGCCCTGCACGGTCTGGTGCCCGACCGGCTGAAGTGACGAAAGCGAGCGCGCCGTGCGCTACCTGTGCGTGGATCTGGGCGACAAGAGGACCGGCCTGGCGATCGGTGACGATCGGTCGCGGCTCGTCATGCCCGTGGACGTCCTCGAAGTGCCCATTTCCGCCGATGCGGGCACGGCCCTGCTCGCGGCCGTTGCCAAGGCCGTGACCGAGCACCTGGGCCCCAAGGGCACACCCGGCGAAGTCGTCGTCGGCCTCCCCCTGAACATGGACGGGACCGAAGGCCCGCGGGCCGCCGGCGTCCGCGCGTTCGCCGCCCGCATCGAGGCGCAGACCGGCCGGACCATTCGCTTCCACGACGAACGCCTCAGCACGGCCGCCGCCGACTGGGGTATGGCACGCTCGGGCCTCAGCCGCGACCAGAAGAAAGCCAAGCGGGACGCCCTCGCCGCGGCGGCGATCCTCACGGACTTCCTGCGCCTCGATAGTCAGGGCCCTGAGCAAGACGACCCGGATTGACGTATATGGTGGTGGCAGGACGCCCCGGGGGCGGGGACCTGGGAGCTGGGCATGCATGTGCGGTCGACGTCGATGGCGGTGCTGGCGGGCGTGCTGACGCTTGCAGGGACGGCGTTCGGACAGCCGGCGGGCAAGCCGGCACCGAAGACCCCCGCTTCAGGGGAGAAGGCCCCGCCTCCGGCCGACAAGGCCGCCCCGCGGTTCACCACCGCGGACGAACTGTTGACCGGCCTCGAAACCGCCACGGCCGACCTCAACAGCCTCAAGGCCCAGATCCAGTACACCCGCGACTCGGGCCGGCTCGAAGGCGCCGTCCAGACCGTCCGGCGGGGTGTGATCTACTACTCGGCCAAGCTTCCGACCCTCGGGGGCAAGCCGGCGGATCCCAAGGCGCCGCCGCGTCGTGGGTTCACGGTCAAGTTCAGCGAGGTCATCGTCGGTGAGGCCAAGCGGGACGAGCCGCGCGAGTTCGTGTTCGATGGCGAGTGGCTGGTCGAGCGCCTGGCGGCCGAGAAGCAATTCTTCAAGCGGCGGATCGTGCCCCCCGGACAGGTGGCCGACCCTCTGAAAGTGGGCCAGGGCCCGTTCCCGATCCCGATCGGGCAGAAGCGCGCGGACATCGTCGATCGATTCGACGCCACGCTCGTCGATCCGCTCGAGGGTGTGGGCGATGACCAGCCGCGGACGCGCGACATCATCGTGCGGGACAAGGCGTACCAGCTCAAGCTGATTCCCAAGGCCGGCACGGACGAGTCGCGGGAGTTCAAGGAAATCCGGCTGTGGTACCGCGGCGAAGACCTGCTGCCGAGAATGGCCCGGACCATCAACCGCGAGAACGGACATAGCGAGGTTGTGCTCATCAACCTCGTTCGCAACGAGCCGGTGGACCCGAAGTTATTCGACACCACGGCCCCCAAGCCCGAAGACGGCTGGCAGGTCGAGGTGGACGAGTTCCGCAAGCCGGTCGATGAGAAGCCGTAACAGTCCGCCCGCCGCCGCGGCGCTCGCGGCGGGCGGTGCGGGAGGTTCGATCGTGTCGAGACAAGGCGTGTGCGTGCGACGGGCGATCAGCGCGAAGGCGCTGGCGGCGGTGCTGCTTGCGCTGGCGGGAACAACCGCCGGCGGCTGGGAACCGCCCGCGGGGCAGGGCCCGGCCGGGCAGGAGCCGCGCGTCGTGGCTCCGGTGCAGCCCGGCGATGGGCAGCCCGCCGCGGCCCCAGTGGCCACGGTGGCTCCGGCGGTGCCGGGCGACGACGCGGAACCGGCCCCTGCGGTCAAGAAGCTGCTGGAGGCGCCGTATCTCTCCGACGAGGAACGCCGCGCGGTGCGGGTGTTCCACGGGGTGTGGACGCCCGCGGACATCGACACGCCCGCGGCACGGGCCAAGGTTGCGCTGCTGACGGGGGTGGTCGACGAGAGCGTGTTCGACGCCGAAGGCGTGGACCCGCTGGACCGGGCGGACGCCGCGGTCATCCGTGGCGACGCGGAGCTGGCGCTTTCGCTCACCGAGGGCCGCACCGAGGCCCGGGCCCGGCGCATCGGTATCGAGGCCCTGATGAGCCTTGGTCGCAGCGCCGAGGCGCTGGAGGCGACCGGGCCGCTGCTGACGGCGTTGGGGACGGGACAGCTCTCGTCAGCCGACGAAATCGTCGAGGGTGTGAAAGCGCTGGTGGTGCGGGCCCGGCTGGCGGGGGGCAGGGCGGACGAGTTCCAGGCGATGAACGCGGTGCTCGCGCACGTCCGAGACCGCATCGACCGGCTGTACTGGCCGACGCAGATCGCCGAGGCCCGGCTGCTGGCCGACAAGGACAACCTCCCCGACGCGGACAAGGCGACGCGAGCGGCCCTGGCGCTCAACCCGCGCGCCGCCGAGGCGTGGGCTCTGCGGGGCGAGTTCGCGGCCCAAACGTTCGACATGAAAACAGCCGAGGCGATCGCCCGGCGACTCGATGTGCTCGCGCAGGGCAAGACGTCCGCGTACGCGGGGGTCGTTCGGGCCCGGGCGGCGCTGCGGACACGCGACGGAGCGGGGGCGCTGGCCGCGCTGGAGCCGCTGCTGGCGGCGTACCCCAAGCACCGCGAGGGGCTGGCGATGCGGGCCGCTGCGTACGCCGCGAGCTACGACCTCGCGTCGGCCGACCGCGTTGTTGAGCAGTACGAGGCGCTGGCGCCCACATCGCCCGACGCGATCCTGGAGACCGGCCGAGCCCTGAGCGAGTCGCGCCAGTACGACGAGGCCGCGGCGTACCTGCGTCGGGCCGCCGAGCGTGCTCCGCAGTGGAGCGTGCCGCTGACCGAACTCGGGCTGGTGCTCAATCAGGCGGGGCGCGACGAGGACGCTCGTGACGCGCTGCGGGACGCGGTCAGGCTCGACCCGTTCAACGTTCGCGCCGGCAACACGCTCGCGATGCTCGAGAACCTGCTCGCGTTCGAGCGCATCGAGGGTGAACACTTCGTCGTCTTCTACCGGCCGGACTCGCAGGCCAAGGCCGGCAAGTCCGGCAAGGCCGACCTGGGCAACCAGGTGATGGCCCGCGAGATGATCCCCGTGCTCGAGCGGATCCACGCGACGGTGACCGGCCCGGGCCCCGGCGGCATCGACCACGAGCCGGCGCGCAAGACGCACATCAACCTCATGCCCGACCACGCGAGCTTCGCGGTCCGGATCGCGGGCATGCCGCAGATCCACACGATCGCGGCGGCGACCGGCCCGGTGATCGCCATGGAGGCGCCCCGTGAGGGCGCGGGGCACCAGGGTACCTACGACTGGGCCCGTGTGGTGCAGCACGAATACACCCACACCGTCACGCTCAGCCGCACGAAGAACCGCATCCCGCACTGGTTCACCGAGGCGTCCGCGGTGCACCTGGAGCTGTCGCCCTGGGACTACAACGCGGCGCAGCTGGTGGCCGCGGCGTTCGACGCCGACAAGCTGTTCGACTTTGAGAAGATCAACCTCGCGTTCGTGCGTCCCGAGAAGCCGACCGACCGCAGCCAGGCGTACGCGCAGGGCCGGTGGATGTACGACTTCATGCTCGAGCGCTTCGGGAACCGTGCCCCGCTGGACCTGATGGACCAGTACGCCAAGGGCGTCACGGAAGCCGACGCGTTCCCGATTGTGCTCAAGGTGACCCGCGAGGAGTTCTTCGAGCAGTTCAAGGCGTGGGCGGCCCAGCAGCTCGTTGAATGGGGCATGGTGCCGCCGGCGGGCGAACCGACCGTGAAGGAACTGCTCAGCAGCGCCGCGCGCCCGGCACCCGACGCCGGCGCCGAGCAGGGCCCCGACGAGAACGCCGAACCCAGGGCCGACACCGGCACGCACCCCGAGCACCCCGACGACGCCAAGGGCATCACGCCCGAGCTCGTCGCGGTCTGGCTCGAGCAGCACCCCAAGCACCCGGACGTGCTCGAACTCGCGGTCGTGCAGGCGCTCAAGGCGGCCGGGGGCAAGCCGGACGAGGCGATGATCCCGTTGCTGGAGCGGTACGCCGCGGCCCGGCCGGTCGATCCCATGCCGCACAAGCAGTTGGCGCGGCTGTACCTCGACGGCATTGGTGGCGGGCCGGATCGGGCGATCCCGCACCTGGAGTACCTCGACGCCCGGGAGCAGTACTCGCCGACGTACGCCGCGGAATTGGCCCGCCAGTACATGGCCCGGGCCGGATCGAACGCGGACGCCGGCGCGGCGACGCGCGACTGGGAGCTCGCGCTGGTGAAGGCGGTGCGGGCGACGCAGATTGCACCCTTTGACCCCGACTATCGCGAGCTGGCCGCGACGGTCGCGCTGCGTCGCAAGGACTTCGGCGCCGCCCGGCAGCAGCTGCAGGCGCTGATCGAACTCGAGCCTGATCGCGACATCCACAAGCGCCGGCTCGAGGCGCTCGAGAAGCTGAGCACCGCCAAGTGATCGCCTACCGCGGCGCCGGACGCGCGAGCGCTTCGCGCATGACGCGCTCGAGCTCGCGCACGACCATCGCGGGATCGGACCGGGCCGGAACGTGCACGATCGGCAGGAACTCGACGCTCGAGCGGCTCGGTCGAACGAGGCTGCCCCACGCGGTGCGCGTGAAGGGCGTGCCCCGGATGATCACGGGGAGCACCGGGACGCCGCCCCGCCCGGCAAGCATCCCGACGCCGGGGAGCAGCGGCATGAGCACGCCGGGTGGCCGCTCGATGCCGCCTTCGGGGAAAACGCCCAGCACGCCGCGGGCCTTGAGGTGCGCAAGGGCGTCGCGGATGCCGGTGGCGTCGGCGGGTCCGGAGTCGGGTCCGCGGTCGCGCTTGACGCCGATGACGCCGGTCCAGCGCCAGAAGGATTCGAGGGCGGGGATGCGCATGTCCAGGGCCATCATCCAGCGGACCTCGAACGGCACGCTGGCCTGCACGAGCACGGGGTCGATGCCCGCGGTGTGGTTGGCGACGACGATGAGCGGGCCGACGGGGCCGGGGCCGGACGATGGCAAGTGCTCGCGCCCGTGCACGCGCAGGCGGTGCACGAGGCGGGCGTACAGCCGCGCGAGCAGCAGGAAGAACCCGGCGTCGACCGTGCCGCGCGGGTTGCGCGCAAGCACGCGGCACGCCAGGGCGAACGCCGCCCACGCGCACGCCGCGAGCGAGAGCCAGAGCCAGGCGTGCGGGGAGAGCGGCATCGGGGCCGATCGTAGTTGCCACGCGGCGAACGCGGGGCGAACGGAGGCGGTGCGGGGTTCGTACGATCCTCGACCGTGAGCGATCTGTGGGCGAGCAAGCGCAAAGAGGCGGTGCGGCGGGTCGAGCCGCTCGCGGTGCGGATGCGCCCGCGCACGCTCGACGAGGTGGCGGGGCAGACGCACATCCTGGGCCCGGGCAAGCTGCTGCGGCGCATGCTCGACGCCGACGCTCTCTCGAGCGTCATCTTCTACGGCCCGCCGGGGACGGGCAAGACGACGCTCGCCGAGGTGATCGCGGGGCACACGAACCGGCACTTCGAGCGTGAGAACGCCGCCGGCGTGGGCGTGGCCCGGATCCGCCAGATCATCGAGGACGCAGAGCGCCGGCTGCACGAGGGCGGGCGGCGCACGGTGCTGTTCCTCGACGAGATCCACCGCTTCAGCCGCAGCCAGCAGGACGTGCTGCTCGCGGACGTGGAGCGCGGGCTCATCACGCTCATCGGCGCCACCACCGAGAACCCGATGTTCGCGGTGAACTCGGCCCTGGTCAGCCGCAGCACCGTCTTCCGCCTCGAGCCCCTGAGCGAGGACGACATCGTCGCGGTGCTGAGGCGTGCGATCGCCGATCCGCAGCGCGGCTACGCCGGCTTGAACCTGACCGTCGACGACGAGGCGCTGCGGGTCTGGGCCGTGAAGAGCGACGGCGACGCCCGGCGCGCCCTCACGGCACTCGAAGTCGCGGTCCTGTCCGCGTCGGCCACGCACCCTGGAGGCGGCGGACTCCCCGGCGCGAACGATCCCTCACTCGCGCGAGGGGCCCGGATCACCAAGGCCGACGCCGAAGACTCCATCCAGCAGAAGCTGGCGGTCTACGACATCACCGGCGATGAGCATTACGACGCGGTCAGCGCGATGATCAAGAGCGTCCGCGGCAGCGATCCCGACGCCGCGGTGTACTGGATCGCCCGGATGCTCGAGTCCGGCGAGGACCCGCGCTTCATCGCCCGGCGCCTCGCCATTCTGTCGAGCGAGGACGTGGGCAACGCCGACCCGCGCGGCATCATGGTCGCGGCGTCGGCGTGGGAACTCGTCGAACGCGTCGGCATGCCCGAGGCCCGCATCATCCTGAGCCAGGCGGCGATCTACCTCGCACTCGCCCCCAAGAGCAACGCGAGCTACGTCGCGATCGACGAGGCCATGGCGGACGTGAAGACCGGGCGAACGGTGGCCGTGCCGATCTTCCTGCGCGACGGGAACAAGCCCGAGGCCGAGGGCTCGCCCAAGGACGGCCGCGGCTACGTCTACACCCACGGCATTGAAGACCACCCCAACCCCGTCAGCGGTCAGGATTACCTCGGCGTCGACAAGCGGTACTACCGCCCGGCCGGCCACGGCGTGGAGAAGCAACTCGCCGAGCGGCTGGAGGACATCCGCACGCGTCGGGCCGCGGTGCGGGGTGACACCAGATCGAACCCACCCGCGGCCGCGGACGGTGAAGCACAACCCGAATGAGAAGCACCCGGAACGCTTACGGGTGGACGTGATCGCGCCGCATCTGCGCGAGCGCCGCGTCGATCTCTCGATGAGCGGCTCGCGGCGCCTGAATCACCAGCACATCGCCCACTTCGGTCGCGGAAATGACCTCGCCGCCGTTGATCCGCCATTCATCCGGTTGCACTCGCGCCGCGAGCGCACGAACGAGGCGTCTACTCGGACTCGGCTTGCCGGGGACGACCTCGCCCAAGACGTCGGACACGCGATAGCACGCTCGGACGACGTTGTCGGCGCCGGAGTTCGGCGTGGCGCCCTCGAACGGACGACCGGTATGGCGATCTCCACCACTCATCGCTGCGCGTACATCGTCAACGAGCGCGACAACCCCGGCGGTCGTCCTCTTGGGCGCTCCGACGAGCACGTACCGCCACCCCACCGGCATCATCGCCCCGTCAGCGCCTCCATTGTCAATCCACCCGTCCGGGTCAACCGTCTTGCTCGCCTCGAGCAGGCCGTTCAACGCGTCCAACACGCTGTCAAGCGACGGGCAGCGCACGAAGATGTCACCCACATAGATGGCCTTCCATTCGGTCTTGCCGTGCTGCGTGACAAACGCGCTCGCGTCAATGCCACACACCGATGCCCCCGTTGCGGCGCCGTGCGTGAACACCCAGTCGCACCACCGCCCCTGCACGCCGTCCCAGGCGCGTTGGTGATAATCCTCGACCAGCCTGTGCGAGAGCCACCGCCTGGTGTCGGTGTTTCGCGGCGTCAGGTACACCGGCCCGAGCAAGGGACTCGCCAGAGCGATAACGGACGACGGCACGAGTCGGATCCAGCGGTCGTATCGCTCGACCTGCGGTATCGCCCACACGCTCCGGCCCACGAGCATCACGACGAGCCCGATCGCGACAAGCCTGAACGACAACCTCCGCCGAAACAACTGCCTCCGCTTCGCCACGGCCCGCCCGCACTCCGGGCAGGTTGCCGGCGCCTGGTCGGCCATGGTGTACCGGCACTTCGGACACGCAGCGACCCGCGGACGTCGCCCCCACGCGCCTCGCACGAGCACCATCACCCCGCCGATCCACACGGCCCAGCCGAGCGGTGGCCACAGCGACATCCAAGCCGACGATACGTCCATTCACAGGCTTGGACGCATGGGCCGCGCGGAAGTTCCGGATCCGATCATCACGCGCAACCGAGCGGTCCCTGAAGCCGGACATCCGGGATGTCCCGCTCGCACGGGAGGTGGTTCACGCCGCCCGCACCGTCGTCGCACTCGAGCGCGGCGGTGGCACCGGCTGACCGGAATCACGGAGCACTTCGATGTGCCCGCGGATCGCCTCGACGATACTCGCGAGCGCTTCGTCGCGGGCAAGTCCCGTCGACACACACCCGGGCAGATCCGGCGCCCACACGCTGAGCGAGGCATCGCCTGCCGGTTCGATAAGGACCGTGGAATCCACGCTCAGCTCCGCTCACTTCACGGCGCAGTACACCGCCGAGTCGTGGTCGTCCGAGAGCGGCTCGAACGTGTAATCCCCGTACGCGGCGAACGACCCAAAGCCCGCGGCCTTCGCCATCATCTCGAATTCGTGCGGGAAGTACCAGCGCATCTTCATGCACCGCATCTGGCTGTCTTCCAGCCGCCCGTAGCGGTAGATCTCGTACTTGATCCAGTCGGTCTGGATCTGCTCGAGCCGGTTGCAGCTCGTCGCCTCGTGCATGAGCACCGTCGCCCCGTCCTCGGGCCGCTGGGCCACGCGCCGCACGTACCAGGTCTTGTCGGCGAACAGGTCCTCCCACGGCGTGTAGTTCGAGACGTACAGCTTGCCGCCCGGCTCCAGGTGCTTGTGGAAGCGGGCCAGCGCCGCCATCGCGTCGTCGCGGTTGAGCAGCAACTGGAACGAGCAGTACGGGATGATGATCGTGCGGAACTTGCGGCCAAGGTCCATCGCCTGCATCGGCCCGGCGTGCAGTCGCGGGCGCAGGCCGAGGCTCTCGGCCTTGGCCTTGCAGATCGCGAGCATGTCCGGGGAGATATCCGAGCCCTCGACATCGAGGCCCGACTGCAGCAGCGGGACGAGCAGCCGCCCGGTGCCGCACGCGACTTCGAGGGCCGGGCCGTCGCCCAGTTCAACGGCCCGCTTGTAGAAATGCTCGTCCTCGTACTCGGCGCCCGGGGGGAACCACAGGTCGTAGACCTGGGCCACGAGCCCCTCGTAGCGGTATTCGTCGATGAACGGGTTCTCTTCGCCGTCCCACTTGGGACCTTCGGAGGTGATCTTCACCTCGACGGGCTTGCGCGTGCGGGCCGGGCGCAGCGGCGGCGCGGAGCGCGCATGGCCCGCGGCCGAGCCGTTGCCCGACGGCGCCCCTGCGGGCCGCGACGGACTCTTGCCGATGGACGCACCGGACTGCCCGAAACTCGAACCCCCGCCGCCGCCCGATCCACCGTCCGAACCCCCCGCCGACCCCCCGCCCGACCCCGTGCTGGCGTCCATAGAGAAACGCTCCGGCCCCTCCCGCCCCGACCACGCCACGCGGCGCGGTCCCGCCCGGTGCATCCGGGTCGAGTGACAGCCCGAGGATAGCCGGGTCTGGTCGCCGGGTTGGGCGAAAATGCACGCAGGTGCCCGGCAATCCGGGCCGTCGCCCCGGCCCGGCTACCCCTTGGCCGGGAACCGGGCCCGGACCGCCTCCTGCCGGTAGTCGAAGATCCGCTCCAGGTCCGGCCGGACGAGCCAGCCGTGCACGAGCGGCGCAAGCGGCACCGCATAGCTCACGCGGTCGCGGCACATGGTGCCGGCGTCCTTGGGCTCGAACGTGTGCTCGTGCACCCAGAGCCGGTACGGGCCCTTGAGCTGCTCATCAACGAAGCGCCGACCGGGTTCCCAGGCGCTGATGAGCGTGCGCCAGCGGATGGGGACCCCGCGAAGCCGCAGGCGGTAGTCGATCAGGGCCCCCTGGCGGATGACGACGTCCGGGGTAAGCACGCGGAATTTGAGAAAGGCCGGGGTGATGGCCTCGAGGTTGCGCGGGTCCGCGAAGAACGCGAAGACCTCGTCGACCGGACGGGGCACCCACAGTTCTCGCTCGAGCGTGAAGGTTCGCATGCGTGGCGGCCCCGACGTGGTTGCGGCCGGGTGACCGTGGGTTCGCCCCCACTCGACGGGCGGATGCCGGTCCGCGAACCCGCGCCACGCGCCCGCACGGGCGGCGCGGGCGTCACAGGCCGAACCGGAGCGGGCCCGGGGCGGGCCCGGCGGTGGTGGGGGTGCTCCGCGCGTGGCACAGTCGGCGTGCTCGACCATTCAACCACAGAACGTTGAGGTACCGCATGCACGCCCATCGCACGCTCGCCGCCGCCAGCCTCGCCCTCGCCGCCGCCCTGACCTGCGTTTCCGGAGCCCGCGCCGCGGACCTGGCGTGGGCGTCGGACGCGGCCAATAACCTGTGGCAGGTGAACTTCAGCGCCGGGTCCGCGACGCTCATCGGGAACACCGGCATCTTCGTGCAGGAGCTCGCGTACTCGCCCTCGGGCGTGCTGCACGCGACCACCGCCAACGGTCAGCTGTACCAGATCAACCCGCAGACCGCCGCCGCGAGCTGGATCGGCAGCACCCAGCTCGGCAACATCGAGGCCCTGGATTACGTCGGCACCGACCTGATCGCGGCCAACTTCGCCCAGACCCCCACCTTCTACCGCATCGACCCGACCACCGGCGGCGCGACCTGGATGCGGGACGCCGCGGCCGCGACCGGCGTGCTGCGAAGCATGGAGTGGCTGAGCCAGACCACGGTCATCGCCCGCGGCGACGCCCAGGGCGGCACGCTCTTCCGCATCGACCTCACCAACGGCTCGGTCGTGAACGTCGGGGCCATGCCGGCGATGATCGCCGGGCTCGAGGCGATCGGCACGCGGGTGTACGGCGTCGGCGACGACGGTCAGCTCTACCGGGTCAACCCCTCCACCGGCGCGGTGACCCTGCTGGCGGACGTCGGCAACCAGTACTTCACCGGCCTGGCATCGGTGCCCACCCCTGGCGCGGCCGGGCTTCTGGGCCTGGGCGGCCTGGCCGCGGCCCGCCGGCGCCGCTAAGAGCCGAATTCACAAGCGCCCGGCCGCGGTCGGCCCGGTGCTCACCCGCGCATCCCCACATCGGCGTCGAACCGTTCCGGGCGGCTTACTTGGCCCCGACCAGCGCGAAGTGCACCGACAGGTGCCGCCCGGTCAGCTTCATGAGGGCCCGCAGTTCCCGCGGCTCCACCAGGCGCAAGGCCTCGGGAAGGGTGACCCAGGCGCGACGCCGACGCCGGGCCTCGGCCCAGTCACGTTCAACCCGTTCCACCACCATCACGAACGTCTGCACCGAGCACGCCACGCCGGCCTTGGTGTAGCGGTAGTCGCCCAGGGCGGGGCCGATGATCGAACCGGCCGCCCCGGCCTCTTCGAGGACTTCTCGGGCCGCGGCGTCCGCACCCGGCTCGCCGGTGCGGAGCGTGCCCTTGGGGATGCCCCAGCCGTTGCCCCCGGAGCGGGTGATCAGCAGGACATCGACGCTGCCGGCCCGACCGGGACGGACGGGAACGGCCCCAGCCTGGAGCACGAGGGGTCGGGGGGGTCGGGGGGGGCGGGCGTGGCGAAAGGCGTGCCCGGAATCACCTGCGTCGGTCGAACGTCTCACGCGCTGCGGTCTCCGGGGCTCGTGCCGGCGCGGGGATGTCCCGTGCGCGGCCACCGAGCCATCGACCGGCGCTGGTCGCCGGCTTGAGGCTTCTTGAGCAATCGCGCACCGGAGTGTCGATCTCCCGCCCTCACAATCTCTTGATACTCGCGCTTCGGGCTCTCGGCCGCACAGTGAGCCCGATCTCATGCGATTTCAGCCCTGCCCGCGTGCCGACCCGGCCCATACGCTCGCATCATGCAGCACCGACCGCTGGGCGCTACGGGCATGAACGTCTCGGTCCTGGGCTTCGGAGGGTCCGAGATTGGCTACCAGGGGGCCGACCAGGAGACGGTGAACCGGCTCTTGAACGAAGCCCTCGACGCCGGGCTGAACGTCATCGACACCGCCGAGTGTTATCGAAACTCGGAGGAGCTCATCGGGGCGGCCGTGTCGCACCGTCGGCGCGACTTCTTCCTGTTCACCAAGGTCGGGCACGCCTCGGGGCTTGACCTGCCGGACTGGGACCCCGAGCTCATCACCCGCTCGATCGACCGGAGCCTGCAGCGGCTGCGGACCGACCGGGTCGACCTCGTGCAGCTGCACAGTTGCGACGAGGGGACGCTGCGGCGCGGGCACGTGATCGAGGCCCTGCAGCGGGCCAGGCAGGCGGGAAAGACGCGGTTCATCGGCTACAGCGGCGACTCGGTGGCCGCGGAGTGGGCCGTGCGCAGCGGGCTGTTCGACACCCTCCAGACGTCCGTGAGCATCGCCGACCAGGAGGCCCTGGAGCTCACCCTGCCGGTGTGCGTGCAGAAGAACATCGGGGTGATCGTCAAACGCCCGATCGCGAACGCGGCGTGGACCTACGCCGCCGAGCCCACCGGCAACTACTGCCACGAATACTGGACGCGTCTGCGGACGCTCGCGTACCCGGCCCTGGCCGGCACGAGCATGACGGGCGGGTCCGATACGCCGGGGGCCGACACCGCGGCGGGCGAGACGGCCCTGCGCTTCACCCTCGCGGCCGCGGGCGTGAGCACGATGATCGTCGGCACCAAGCGGCCCGGTCGCTGGCAGGCCAACGCCCAGATCGTCGCCAAGGGCCCGCTTCCGCAGGACCAGGTGCGGGCCATCCGCGACCGCTGGAAGGCCGCGGCCAAGAAGGACTGGGTCGGGCAGGTGTAGCCGCGGTCGGCGCGATGGTGGCGGCGATCCGAATCGCTGGCGTCCGAGCCCATCGCGCGAGCGAGGGCTGCCGCGCGCGGTGCGCACAAGGCCCACCGCTCGCGCGGCGGGCTCGGATCAAGCCGTCACTCCTCCTCGAACCCGCCGCTGACGAGCTTGGCGAGGGCCTCGGCCGCCTTCGCGGCGTCCTCACCCTCGCACACGATGCACAGCTCCGTGCCCTTTGTGGCCGCGAGCATCATCATCTGCATGATGCTCTTGCCGTCCACGGGCTGGTCGTTGCGGCTGACGGTCACGGCGCTCTTGAACTGCATGGCGAGGTCGACGAACGTCATCGCGGGTCGGGCGTGCAGCCCGAGCCGGTTCACGATCGTCACCTTGACCTCGACCCGTTCCGCCACGGCGACTCCCAAGCCGACCCGCTGCTGTCCCCTGTGCCTTCGTGCCCCTGTGCCTGTGTGCCTTCTTCAGTGCCCGTCCGCCTGCTCGAGCACCGCCGCGACCTCGTCCGCGGAGCCGGCCTGGCGGAGCAGGCGCCGGAACGCCTCGTTCGACAGGTTCTTGAAGATCGCCTCCATCGCCTGCAGGTGCTCCTCGGGGCGATCCTCGGGGCTCAGCAGCAGGAAGACCGTGTACACCGGCTGCTTGTCGAGGCTGTTGAAGTCGATGCCGTCGGCGTGCAGGCCGATCCCCGCGGTCATGCGCTTGACCTGCTTGTGCTTGACGTGCGGCACGGCGATGCCCTTGCCGAACCCCGTCGAGCCGCGGCTCTCGCGCTCGAGCACCCGCCCGAGCAGTTCCGGCTTGAGCGCGATGTCCGCCGCGCCGGTCGTCAGCACCGCGTCGAGCAGTTCGGCGATTACCAGGTCGCGACGGTTCGACCCCAGGCGAGCGACCACGGCACCTTCAGGCACCAGTTGCGTGAGCTTCATCGCGTGATCACTCCCAGCCACCCGCCCCCCGGAACCGCACGCACCGGCCGCTGAACCTTCGACCGCCGCCCGCTCCCCACCCCCACCGCCCCCCCACCATCGCCCGAGTCGGCCCGGCCGCCCCGCCCGCGCCGCTCAGTGGCGGCCGAGCTTGAGCTTCTCTTTGAAGTCCGAGAGCTGGCGGGCCACCTTGTCGGTGGCGGCGTCGATGGCGGCGTACAGGTCGCTCTCGCGGGCGTTGGCGACGAAGTCCTTGTGCTTCTCCACGTCAACGACGACCTCGGCGTGGAAGTCCGTCTTGCCCTGCTCAAGGACGTACGAGACCTGTTGGGTAAGGTCCATGATCTTGGTGAGCTTGCCGGCCTTGCTCTCCGCGTAGGCGCGGATCGCGTCGGTCACCGTCAAGTGCTTGCCCACGACTTCGATGCGCATAGAAGCCACCCGAATCAGGCGATCGCGCCGAAGCAGGCCCGCGCCCGCCGGCCCGGACCGTGCGGGCCGCGCGGACGCCCGGAACCCCGGCGTGCGCTCGCCAAGGTGTAGGTTAGCCGCGCGGGTTCGCGCCGGGGCCAATCGTGGGCGCGGGCGTGGGGGCGGACGCGGGCACCGGCGGGAAGCTCTTGCCCCCCGCGATCCCCGGCGGGACCGGCGCTCCCGGGATCAGCACGCCGCCCGTCAGCAGGAACCGGATGGCGTCGTCGACGCTGATGTCCACGTCGACCGTCTCACCGGCCGCGACGATGATCGTGAATCCGGTGAACGGGGTCGGGGCGCTGGGGACGTACACCGCGAAGAACTCCTGCGGCTCCTGGGCCCGCCCGGCGGCTTCGAGCACCGTGGCCGGCGTCCCCCGGGAGGGGATCCCGGGGGTCCACGGGCCGGTGACGAACGCCAGCGACCAGATGCCCTTGCTGGGGTACTGGACCATCACCACGCGCTTGAAGGCGGTCGACCGCTCCCCGAGCACCAGGTCGACGACCTGCTTGACGTGCGGATAAATCGCCCGGACGAGCGGGACGCGCATGAGCAGCCGCTCAAGCCCGTCGTAGAACGCGCCGCCCAAGAGCCCCCCCAGCAGCACGCCGGCGAGGTAGATGAGCATGATGGCCACGACCAGGCCGATGAAGCGGAAGTACCAGTGCGCGTCCCAGAAGCGCCGCAACTCCGAGGCCCGGATGTCGGCCTGCAGCTCGGCGTCGCTGAGCCTGGCGGCGGCCCTGGCGGCGAGCGTCCCCTGCTGCTCGAGCGACGCGCGGTGCTCACGGATCTCGTCGGGCGTGACCACGAACCACGCCGGGAGGCGCGAGTCGCTCATGGTACGCGGGACGATCCACAGCACGGCCCGACGGATGCCCGAGTTGATCGGCTCGGCGACCCGGCCCTCGATGAACAGGTAGCCCCCGACGACGATCCACACCGTCAGGATGCTGGGCAGCAGGATGGCCAAGCCGCGCAGGAAAAACCGGCGGAAGTCGGTCCCAAAGGTCGTGCGGCGCCGAGCCATGGCCGCATCGTACTGCCCGACGGGCCTCAGCGCGGGACCGCAGTCTGCGAGACGTTCTCGGCGGCCCACTCGCCGCCGGGTGACCAGAAATACCGCACCATGTCCCCCGCCGACTCGCCCTCCTGAGGCGCCGTGAACGCGAACAGGCTGAGCATCCCCGTTGGCGCGGCCAGGCCGCGGACGCTCGACACCGGGAGCGGGGCTCCCGGAATGAGGGACGACAGCGGCGAGACGACCCATTCGTTCATCCCCGGCGACCACCAGTACACCACCAGCGTCCCGCTCTCGTCGAGGCCGGCGATGTTCAGCCCGCCCCACGGCGTCACGTAGCTGGTCAGCTCTCCCACCCGCAGACCGGGGTGCTCGAAGTCCTGCGACAGGTTCGTGTTCACCCACTGGCCGCCGAACTCGGGCACCCACCAGGTCACGACGACATTGCCGGCCGCGTCGAGGCCGGCGAGATTCAGGCCGCCCCAGCTCGTGGTATACGCGGTGAGCTTGCCGACGATGGGCGCGGCCCCGGTGATCTCGCTGAGGTTCGTCGAGCTCCACAGCCCCATGCCGGGCGCCCACCACACCGACCAGATGATCCCGTCGGCGTCGAGGCCGGCGATGTTCAAGCCGTTCCACGGCGTCACGTACGAGACGAGTTCTCCGGAGAACGCCGGCCGGGCCAGTCCCTGCGACTGCAGGTGGTCGCGGTACAGGTTGGTGTAGGACCAGATCTTGCGGCCCTGCGCGTCGGCCTGGCCGGTCTGCCAGTACATCACCAGGTCTCCGCGGGGGTCGATCCCCGCGATGAACGCCAGTCCGTCCAGCGAGGAGAAGGTCGTGGTGGACCGCACGATCGGCGTTGCGCCCGGGATCTCCTCCACCAGGTTGCGGGCCTCGTCACCGGGGATCTCGGGCGAGATGAGGTAGACGCCGGTGCTTGAAGCCACCGCGACGTACATCGCCTGGTGGTCGGCGTCAACGAAGCTCTCGCATCGCAGCGGCTCGGGCCCGCCCAGATCGTCGTACTCACTCACGAGCCAGCGGGCGCTGGACGCTTCGTAGGTGAGGGCGACCACCGTGCCGTCGGCCCGGATGAACGCGGTGTGCACGTTCCCGCCCGGCGCCGCCGCGGGTGAGATCATCGTGGTGACGCACTCGTCGGGGAACCCGTCGAAGCCGGGGTCGGACTGCGTCCCAGCCGCGAACTCTGCCCCGTCGACGATGCCGTCGGCGTCGCAGTCGGGCAAGGCCTGACATTCGTCGGGCACGGCGTCGGGTCGGGCGCGGGTGCCCAGGTCGCTCAGGTACGCCTCGATGTTGGCGAAATCCTCGGGTGTGAACTGCGGGCGCGTGCCGCCGGGGTGGTTGCTGGGGGGCAGGAGCATGTCCCACAGGCGCGTGCGCGACACGTTGCGAATGCTTGGGCCGAGCACGCCGCCGCCCTGCGGGCCGTGACAGCTCGCGCAGTGCGCAGCGAATCGCTCGGCGCCCAGGGCCGGCCAGCCGGTCGGTCCGCCGTCGAGGTCCTGGGCGGCTCCCAGGTCGATCTCGATGCGGTCGTCCCAGCCGTTGGCGTTGCAGTCGCCGGGCATAGCGGACGCGGGAACCAGGCGGAACACTTCGCCGTTGAGGTAGTCGACGACGTACATCGCGCCGAGCTGGTCGACCCCGAAGGACGAGATGCTGCCGATGTCGAGCCCCTGGCCCGCGTCCAACGGCGTGTGCTCGCGCAGGTCGGTGGCGACGCCGCCGACGACGCGGATCGACCAGATCTGCGGGGAGCAGAAGTCGGCGAAGAAGAACCGACCGTTCAGGTCCGGGTCCGGGCCGCGGTACACCGGGCCGCCGGTGATCGCGCACTTGTACGGGGCCGGGCCGCTGTGGGGATACTCGAAGATGGGCACCACGCCGCGGGGCGAGTCGCACGGGTCGACGGTGCTGCGTCGCGTGCCCTCCCAGCAGCGCCAGCCGTAGTTGTTGCCGCCGGCGTCGTTGGCGGGCTGGAAGTTGATTTCTTCCCACGAGTACTGGCCGACGTCGGCGATGTAGAGGTCGCCGGTCGCGGGATCGAACGCGTTCCGCCAGGGATTGCGCAGGCCGTACGCCCAGATCTCGTCATCGCCCATGACGCCCACGAACGGGTTCGTTGGCGGCACGGCGTAGTTGCGAAGGGGATCTTTGGGGAAGTCGTCGCCGCGCGGGTCAACCCGCAGGAGCTTGCCATGAGGGCTGTTGACGATGGTCTGGGCCCGGTTGTCGGGGTCGTTCGCGCTGCCGCCGTCGCCCGCCGCGATGTAGAGGTAGCCGTCGAGCGGGCTGAAGCCGAGCCAGTGCGAGTTGTGGTAGGGATACGGCTGCCAGATCGTGGTGATCACCTTCTTGTCGAACGGGTCGGCGAGCAGCGGCGACGTGGTGCCGTAACGCACGATCACGTTCGTCCCGGTCGCGTCGGTGTAGTTGACGTAGAAATACCCGTTGGTCGCGGCGTCGGGGTCCCAGACCATCGCGAGCAGGCCGTGCTCGAACCCCGTCGAGACCGGCTCGGGGGTCTCGAAGAAGATGCCTGAGTCGCCCGAGACGACATTGAGCCAGCGGATGCGCCCCACGTCGCGTCCGGGCGCGTTCAGCTCGACGATATAGATGAACTCGGGGAACGCCGGGGTGGATTGCACGTCGACGGGGAAGTTGAGCCCCTGCATCACGCGCTGGGCGCGCAGCTGCGTCTGGGCTTGGCACACCCCGGCGAGCCCCAGCACCCCGATGGTCAACCACGCCGCCGCCGAGCGGACCGACTCAGCACCGCTTCGCATCGCTCAATCTCCCCCACCTCTCATTCGCGGTTCAGCGAGGGATGACACAGCACACCCGCCGGCGCGGCGAGCGCCGACAGGCCAGGTTGTCCGGTTGTCACAGCCGCCACGATCCCGAGCGCACCCATCGCCCGAAGGTGTGGGCCGATTCCGATTCGCTGGCCGCCCCGGGGGCGGTTTCGCTCACAGCGGGAATTTCTCGCACAGGCCGCGAACGCTCGCGCGCACGGCCTGCGTCTCCGCGCCCAGCGCCGCCTCGCCCTTGAGCCCCGCGCTCAGCACACGGTCGATCCACTCGGCGATCGTCGCCATGTCGGCCTCGCCCAGGCCGCGGGTGGTCACCGCCGGCGTGCCGAGGCGCACGCCGCTGGTGAACTTGGGCGGACGCGGGTCGTCGGGAATGCCGTTCTTGTTGCAGATCATGCCCGCGCCCTCGAGCCAGCGCTCGGCGTCGACGCCGGTGAGCGCGTCGCTCTTAAGCCGCAGGTCCACGAGCATGAGGTGGTTGTCGGTGCCGCCCGAGGTGATGCGGTAGCCGTGCTTCATGAGGGCCGCGGCCAGGGCTCGGGCGTTGGCGATCACCTTGCCCGCGTACTGCTTGAATTCCGGACGCAGCGCCTCGCCGAAGGCCACGGCCTTTGCGGCGATGACGTGCATGAGCGGGCCGCCCTGGACGCCGGGGAAGACGGCCTTGTCGATCTTCTTGGCGAGGTCCTCGTCGTTCGACAGGATGAGCCCGCCGCGCGGCCCGCGCAGTGTCTTGTGCGTGGTCGTGGTGACGACGTGCGCGTGCGGGAACGGGCTCGGGTGAGCCCCCGCGGCCACGAGGCCCGCGATGTGCGCGATGTCGGCAACCAGCAGCGCACCGCACTCATCGGCGATGGCGCGGAACTTCGCGAAGTCGATGATGCGCGGGTACGCCGAGTACCCGCACAGGATGACCTTGGGCTTGTGCTCGAGGCAGACGCGCCGGGCCGCGTCGTAGTCGATGCGCTCGAACTCGGGATGGTCCTTGGCGTAGTGCAGCGGGTAGTGCACGGGCCGGAAGAACACGCCGGAGAAGTTGATCTTCATGCCGTGCGAGAGGTGCCCGCCGTCCTTGAGCACAAGGCTGGCGAACGTGTCGCCCGGCTGCATGAGGGCCATGAACGCGGCGGTGTTGGCCTGCGCGCCCGAGTGCGGCTGCACGTTGGCGTACCGGCAGCCGAAGAGCTGCTTGGCGCGATCCTGGGCGATGCGCTCGATCTCGTCGTGGTAGACGCATCCGCCGTAGTACCGGGCCCCGGGGTAGCCCTCGGCGTACTTGTTCGTAAGCCACGACCCCATCGTGTGCATCACAGCGGGGGAGACGTGGTTCTCGCTGGCGATGAGTTCGAGCGTGGTCGCCTGGCGCTCGCGCTCCTTGGTCATCCAGCCGGCGACGTCGGGGTCGCGCCGGCGAAGAAGGTCGAGAAGCCCGTCGGAAAGCGGATCGGCGTGGGAATCGCTGGCCATATCGCGAGGGTAGGGACGATCGCGGGAGGCTTCCGCACCCGGCGCACCGTCACCGGAGCAGTTCGAACCACAGACCTCCGAGCCGGCCGGTCGCGAGCCACCCCAGCACGCCGAGGATGGCCACCACGAGAAACACGATGGCCCCCAGCAAGAGCGCGACCAACCACGCGCGCGGGAGGCGGAGGTAGCGCGAGAACGCCAGCCCCTGGCGCAGCACGATCCAGGCCAGGGCGCACAGCGGCAGCCATTGCCAGCGCTCGTAGACAAACCGCTGAAACTTCCAGCCCCATGTGCCGCCCGGGGCCAGCGGGCCGGGCCGCCACGTCGCGGCCGGTGCGTTGATCGACCATACGTGCCACACCAGCACCATCGCGACCATCGGCAGAGCGAGCACGAACGGCAGGCTCGCCGCGGTGTACGCCCACACCCGGGCCAGGTGCCGGCGCTGCACGCCGCAGCGCTCAAGCGTCGTGGGGACCAGCCGCCACGTCAGCGGGACCAGCAGGAGCATGAGAACGATTGTGCCGAGGCACTCCAGCGACCAACCGCTGGATCGCCACTGACGCGAGGAGGCACCGATCCCGAGCCAGCCAAGCCCGGGAAGGGTGGAGTCGAGCATGTGTGGCCACAAATTGGAGTCGCGCAGCGAGTATCCGCCCCACCCCATCGGCGCGATCGTGCCGGCCGTGAACAGAAGCCAGAGCATCGCACACGCCAAGAGATGTCCGAGCGATCCCCCGAGCAGCCCCATGATGATCAGGCGGGGCGTGTGCACCGGCTGCACCATCGTCAGCCGGCTCCACAGCCGCCACGGCCGACACGCAAGCCACCAGGTCCGAACGAACGCCCGCCCAATGCTGAACTCTGCGGTCTCAAACATGCGCGGCTCGCGCCGGCAGGCGGGGTTCAGGATGTCACGCCACGGGAACACCAGGCCGCACTCGCTGCATGTCCCGTGCACCGGGCATGCGCTCGCGCCGGCCCACGTCTGCAGCACCCCGGCTTGGTCGTATCCGCACCGTGGACACGCCGGCATGTCGTTCGCTTGGGGCAGCATCGGCGGAATCTACCCGGGCCCGCAGCGGGCGTTGCCGGGCAAGCCGGAATGAGGTTCGGGCAACGTCAGGGCTTACCGAGGTGCGCCGATGGTCGAAGCAATAGCGCCAGCCGTCGTCCGTTGGCGGATCGGAGGATCACCGTGAACCGAGTGAATGTCTCAACCAGCGCCCTGCTCGTCGCCTTCGGACTGGCCGTGACGTGCTCGATGGCAGACGACACGCCCCCCGCGAGCGCGCCGGCCAAGGCCGGGGCTCCCGCGGAGTCGAATCCGCTCGCCGGCCCCGCGGTGGGCGCTCAAGCCGGGACGGCCGCCAAGCCAACGCTCGTGCAGCGCGACTTTGGCGGCACGCTCGTGCGCCTGGATGTGCCGCCCGCCGAGGCCGCGGTGAAGTTGATCGAACTCGACCCCCCCACTCGCGCTCGGGTCGACGCGATCCTGCTTGCCCGCTCCGCGCTGCTCGACGAACTGGTAACGAACAATCTCGAACTGCTTGCACAATTGCAGGGCGCGCGAGCCGGTGGCGGCGAGGATCAGACGCGGGCAGCGATGAAGCAGTTGATGGACAAGGCCGAGCCGCTCCGGGCGCGGGGTCCGTTGATCGATGAACTCGCCGCCGTGCTCCCAGCCGACAAGGCCGCCCAGGCGCGCTCGCTCACCGAAGAATACATGCGGGCCGCAATCTCGCAGCGCATGGAGAAGGCCTCGGGCGGCAAAGCGCTCTCGGTGCGTGAACGCGCCCGTGCAATGCGGGAAGCCGCGCGCGAGGAAGCGTTGGCGATGATCGGCCAGGAGATCCGACGCTCGTACGAGCGGACCGTCGGTCAGCGGAGCAGCGACTTTGAAGCGCTGCTGAAGGACCTCGGTGTCACTCCCGAACAGGAGTCGAAGATACGCAAGATCGTTCAGGACGCGTTTCTCGCGAACTACGGCAAGACGTCCGCCGACGAGCGAACCAAAGCGTTCTGGTCCGTGTATGCCGAACTTAACGACGAACAGCGACAGCGAGTCGTCAAGCGCCTTTTCGAGGAACGCGCCGGCGCACGCGCAAAGTGATCCGATAGAAGCGGTCGAACTCGCCGAGATGGCGCCGGCGCGCCTGACGCCTCCGCCGGCGAGGCCGGTTCACGCCCACCGCCCGCTGCGCCGCCGCACTCCGACAGTAATCGCGGCAATCGCCAACAGGGCCGCAGATGACGGTGCGGGGACAGCGCGGAGCCCGCTGAGGGATCCCGTCGATGCAACCTGAACGACGACCGGGCCAGTGCCGGGGCGCGTCAGGCGGAGCGGAAATGTGATGTTGACATCGCCACGCGCGCCGGCCATGTCGGCAAGAGAGATGCTCCCGCCATCGGTGCCGTCGAAGAGTCCTTCATCAGAGTTGACATCGACATCGGTCACCGCGGTCGCACACAGCACCTCACCGTCGTTGGCGAAGGAGATCGTGCCCGCGATGCACAGCGCGATCGTGTCGCCGTCCACATCAGTAAGGACGACGGTGCCGTCTGCGCTGGCGCGGCCGCTACGGATCGGACCAACGGTCATGGTGATCACGACGTCAGCCGGGTTGGGCTCGGCAACGAATCCGGTGTCGAAGAGCGCCTCGCCCGGCGGCCAGGCAGAGCGAGCGCCCGACCCCGCGGTAAGGAACCCCGGTTCGCTCGCCGCGCTCGCGTTAAAGGTCCCCCCACTCTCCGGGCGTTTGGACGTGAACACCCCGCGCAGTTCGTTGAAATCGAACTGAAGCAGCGATTGAGCCGAAGCGATCGAGCCACTCGTCAACGAAATGGCGAGGGCAGCATTCGCCGATCGCACCACACGGATCATGGGGACCTCCTGAGCCGGCGAGCAAAGCCGCCCGGCGTATGTAGAAGCTGCCGCCGCGCGCTGAGGTCCCAGTGAACGCGCCGTGAATCGCTCCTCACAGATTCGAGAGGTCGCAGCACGATCGGCACGCGTTCGCGTCCACCGACCCTTACCATCCGCGGCTGGGCTATTCATTCCGACCACTCCCACCACTGCTCCGAGGGACTGTCGCATGTCCACCGCGATCGAGATTCGGGCGTTGACGAAGACGTTCTCAAGCGGCTTTGCGGCACTGGGCAATCGCATAACGACCGCCGTGGACGCCGTTGATCTCGACATCGAGCCAGGCGAGCTCTTCTTTCTCCTGGGACCGAGCGGGTGTGGCAAGACCACCCTGCTGCGGATGATCGCGGGCTTTGTGGAGGCGACGTCGGGATCCATCCGCTTTCGGGCCAGTGGCGGCCGCGATATCGATGTGACGCACGTGGCACCGAACAAACGGCAGACCGGCATGGTATTCCAGAGCTACGCGCTGTGGCCCCACATGACGGTCGGGAGCAATGTCGCGTTCGGCTTGACCGTCCAGAAAGTTCCCCAGCCTGAACGGGACCGACGCGTACGGGAGGCGCTCGCAATGGTTCAGATGGAGAGCTACATCGATCGCAAGCCAAATCAACTCTCCGGGGGCCAGCAGCAGCGCGTGGCGCTCGCGCGGGCATTGGTGGTCCGACCGAGCGTTCTGTTGCTCGATGAGCCGCTGTCCAACCTGGATGCGAAACTGAGGACCGAGCTTCGGTCCGAGATTCGCCGCATCTGCAAGCACGCTGGGTTGACGACGGTGTACGTCACGCACGACCAGCGTGAAGCGCTGTCGATGGCGGATCGGATCGCCCTCATGCGGGGCGGGAAGCTGGTGCAGACGGGGACGCCGCACGAGCTATATGTGCGACCAGGATCGCGCTTTGTGGCGGAGTTCCTCGGGGAGTCGAACTTCCTTATCGGTACGGTGGAGGACGTCTCACCCGACGGCAACGTGCGGGTATCCACCGCAGCGGGTTTCGCCACGTTGCCTAGCGGGTTCCACGTGGAACCAGGACAGAGAATTACGGTCGCCGCCCGGTACGAGGGAGTTGTGCTGAGCTCTACTGGGCCGTCTGAAGGGACGGTTGAGGAGGCGGTCTTCTTGGGCGACTGCGCTCATGTCGCCACTCGCCTGCCCGGCGGTGAGCGGGTTACGAGTGTTGTGTCGAGCGGCAGCCCCCTGCCCTCCGTGGGTACGCGAGTTCGAGTCGCGCTCGATGAACGGGCTATCGCCCTTCTGCGGGAGTGATCATTGTTCCACGTGAAACAGCATGCGGGGCAATCGGTCACCCGATAGAATAGCAACCGGAGGTATGACATGGTTACCGGGCAACCCGCTGGACAAGCGAAACGTCTTGGCAAGGGGCTGGCATCACTCTTGGCCCAGCCCGTGCAAGTGACGGCCAGCCTCCCGACGACGATTCCGCAGGTTCAAGACGCGCCCCCTGCTCCGCAGTCAACGGCGCGAGGGCCGGCTGTTGAATATGTTCGTGTTTTGTCAATTACTCCAAACCGCCAGCAACCTCGCAAGAGCTTTGAGCCGGCCGCGCTGGCTGCCTTAGCCCAGTCGATCAAGGCGGCGGGGGTGCTCCAGCCAGTTCTCGTTCGCCGTCTCGGCGACGGCGAGTTCGAACTGGTCGCCGGGGAGCGTCGCTGGCGAGCCGCGAAGCTCGCGGGGTTAGAGCACATCCCGGCGATTGTGGCGAACATCACCGACGAGCAATCGGCGGAGTGGGCCCTCATCGAGAATCTCCAGCGCGAGGATCTCAACGCGATGGAGCGAGCGTGGGCGCTCAAAGGGTTGATGGACCGATTCGGGACGACCGCGGCACAACTCGCCGAGCGCGTCGGCCTGGATCGCAGTACCGTGGTCAACTTCGTTCGCCTGACCGAGCTCGAGACTCCGATTCAGAAGTTGATCGAGGAGCAGCGCCTGTCGGGGGGTCATGGCAAAGCGCTTTTGGCCGCGGCGGCGGGGGATGATCGTGTAGCGATGGCCCGGATCGCATCCGATCAGCGCTGGTCGGTGCGCCGCACAGAACTGGAAGCGGCGAGACGGTCGAAGCCTCGCGCTGAAGCGCCAAGTGGCGCGGTGGAGCGCACGGCCGCGGTGATCGACGATCTCGAACGACGCCTCAGCGTGTACCTTGGGACCAAGGTGAGCATTCACTCGTCACGGGCCGGAACGCGCGGGCGGATCGCGATTGAGTATTACGATCTCGATCACTTCGATGCCCTCATGTCCAAAATAGGATTTCGCGGGATGCAATGATTCTCATGAAGTGTGAGGCTTTTGTTTGCGACCATATAATTGTGGGATTTGTTGCACTAATATCGGTTGTGCGCTAGCATCGCTGAGATGACGCGGGATGTGCCCGCGCGCGGGCGCCGTGACGCGTCGGTCAGCGTGCGCTTTGAGAAAGGCTCTCAAAGAAAGGCGGAATGGAATATGGCGAAAAAGGCTGGTCGTCGCTCAACGCTGTCCACAATGTCGGTTGCGGAACTCCAGCGCGAGCTGCGTCGCCGCCAGGGCACTGTGGGGAGGCTTCTCAAGAAGCGCGACCGCCTCGCGGCCCGGCTTGAGGCTCTTGACGCCGAAATCTCGGCCCTGGGGATCGTGGGCGGCGGTCGCCGGGCCGGCGGTGGGCGCGTGCGTCCCCGCAACGAAATGAAGCTCGTTGACGCGCTGGTGAAAGTGCTCAGCGGCAAGACGATGTCCGTGACCGAAGTCGCCGACGCCGTGCAGCAGGCCGGATACCGCACGTCGTCCTCGAGCTTCCGCACGATTGTGAATCAGACGCTTATTAACAGCGCCAAGTTCAAGCGTGTCGGGCGCGGGCAGTACACTGCCAAGTAACCAACAGTACCCAGAGAGGGGTGCCCCGGGGCATGGATCGGTGTCGCTCCCGGCCATCCGGGGCGCTGTTCGTGCGCACCCGCGCGGCCGAGCGATTGAACGCGAGCCTGATTGGAACCGCCGAATTCCGGCAGTCACGGCATCGGAATCGTTTCGCGGGTCAGCCGACTGGGACGGTCCGTGTAGAACGCGCGGCCCAAGTCCTGCTTGAGCATGCGGAGGTTCTCGTCGAACGTCACCGTCAGGGCGTTGTCGATGTCGGCATCACGCTGGTAAAGCGTGTCGACCTCGGGGGATGGGTTCATCCGGATATCACGGGCCTTGGAGCTCTGGCATCCCCCGGCGACCAGGAGCACGGCGGCGGCGGACACAGTCAAGGCGAGGCTGACGCGACGGGACATGCGAGAACTCCTGGGGCAACTCGTTGCCCGGCCGGGGGTTGTACCGCGGCCGGCGGCCCGCGTCAAGCGACAGCGTCCGGGGTCGGACTGTACGACGCCGCCCGAGGGCCGGTTGCCTGCGGTCCAAGCCAGGCAAGGATCCCCCGGGAGCCTTCTTTGGATTGCCGGTCAGGAGGGGGATTGGTCTCGGGAGAGTCCTGATGAGCCGGATGTCGGACGCGGTTTCCCAAGCGGCGGCTCGGCTCGTTGCCTCGATCGATACCGAGCCGGGGACGACCCACCTGTGCCCCGCCGCCCGGATCGCCGACGGGCGAGCCGGCCGGCTCGATTGGACCGGGATCGCCGAGATGGTGGAAGTCTCCCGCCGCCTCATGTTCCCGGGGTTCTTCGGTGACCGGGAGGTCGACCGGGCGTTGCTGGAGTCGGAAGTGGGGGAGCTCACCGCACGGCTTGGGTCGGCGGTGCAGCGGCTGGTGCGCAGCCTCGAGGGGTATTCCCGGGATTCCAGCCGACACCCGTGCGACGAAATCGCCGCGGCGTTCCTGAGCCGGCTTGCGGACGTGCGCCGCTTGCTCGTGCTGGACGTGAAGGCGGCGTTCGCGGGCGATCCGGCGGCGGAGCACACCGACGAGATCATCTGGTGCTATCCGGGCCTGGACGCGATCTTCGCCCACCGGATCGCGCACGAGCTGTACACGCTCGATGTGCCCATCCTGCCCCGCATGATCGCCGAGCAGGCGCACTCGCGCACGGGGATCGACATCCACCCCGGCGCACGCATCGGTCAGTCTTTCTTCATTGACCACGGCTCGGGTGTCGTTATCGGTGAGACGAGCGTGATCGGCGCCCACGTCAAGATCTACCAGGGCGTTACGCTGGGGGCCAAGAGCTTCCCCCGCGACGCGAGCGGAAACATCATCCGCGGCGCCAAGCGGCATCCGACCATCGGCGACCGCGTCGCCATCTACGCGGGCGCCGTGATCCTGGGCGGGGACACCGTCATCGGCGACGACTGCGTGATCGCCGGCGGCGTCTTCGTGACCTCGAGCGTTCCGCCGGGGCACACGGTCATGCAGCCTCGCGCCCAAGTGCAGCTTCGACCCCTGCGTTCCGGCGGGGCGGACGACGGGATGTGGGGGGACGGCATTTGAGCGATCAGGGCGCCGGTTCCGCTGCGGCACCAGGCTCCGCCGGCCAAGCGACGCGTCGCGCCGTCCTGCGTGGCGTCTGCACGGTGATGTACGCCTTCGACATCGCCTACGGCATCGATTTGCCGCGCGCGCAAGAGGCGGTGGGGGGGGAGTTCGCCTCTCCAGTTGCGAGCGAACCCACGCCGCGCCGCGGCGTCGCGCCGCCGCGCCCGCTGTGCGTGAGCCGTCCCGCCCCGAGCGTCGAGGTACGCGGGCCCGCGAAGCGCTGGCAGACCCGCCCGGGGGCGGGCGTATCGCTGTTCGACTTCGGGGCGGCGAGCGTTTCGCTCTCGATCGATGTCGACGAAAGCGTCGATGACCTCGACCAGCTCGCGGCGGCGCTGTACGAGCACCCGGGGCTGCTGAGCGCGGCGCGCGACGTGGCCGCGGACCTGCTCGCCACGCTCGGGCGCAGCGCCGCCGCCCCCGAGGTGCTCGCGCCCGTCGAAGACTATGCGGTGTATGAGCTGAGTCCGATCGACGACGAGGGCTCGGGACCCCTGCTCGTCGAACGGGCCGGCCCGGCCCTCGCCCGCGTGCTGCGGGCCGAGAGCGCTGCGCTCTCGGCCGACGAAATCGGCGAGGCGATTTCGACGCGGCTCTCGTACGGCCCCGGCGACGTCGCCCTGGTGGACTGGAACGCCGCCCTGCTGATCTCGGCGCCCGCAGGGCAGAATCGGCCTGGGCAGGTGCGCAGCGACGAGTTCGCGGTGCTCGAGTACGCGAACGTCGAGTTGCTCGAGATGCGTGTGCTCGACGAGCGGCTGGACTCGGCGCTCGACACGGCGTTCGCCGTCGCGCACCGCGGGCGGTGGTGGGTGGAGCCGGCGGACCTGGGAACGGTCGCGAAGCTGCAGGTGGAGGGGGCGCTGCTGTTCGAGGCGGTGAACAACGCCGCGAAGCTGGTAGGGGACCAGTACCTGGCCCGGCTGTACCGCGGGGCCGCGCGGCGCTTTCACCTGCCGGACTGGGACGCGACGATCCTGCGCAAGCTGGAGACGCTCGAGAGCATCTACGACAAGATGAACGACCGGCGGACGAACCGCCGGATGGAGATCCTCGAGTGGATCATCATCGTGCTGATCGCGGCGGAAATCGTGATGAGCCTGGCGCCCACGCGCTGGTGAACACGCCGACATCCGGCCACGAACGCCGGCGTCAGTTGCCGGCGGTGCCGATCACGTCATCGAAGTTGTTGAGGGGATCGTTGTTGACGGAGTAGCGGACGATGCCGCCGGAGGTCTGCAGCGCGCTCTTGCCGCCGCGGTCGATGGAGCTGAGGAACACGCCGTCGGTGCCGGCGGAGTGGAACACGAGCGGGGCCCGGCCGATGCGCGGGCGGTTCTGGCCGCCGAAAGCGGGATCGCCCGGGTTGCCGACCTGCGGGTAGGCGGCGTTGCCGATCAGCCCGTTGAGGGAGCTGGTGATCTGCTCCTCGGTGCGGCCCGCGCCGATGAGGCTGTATTCCTCGGCGCCCGACGCGTACGCCTGGTTCTTCTGGGCGGCGCCCAGGGCGGTGCTGCGCAGGAATGCCGCGTTGCTGGCCCAGTAGTACCGGGCGATGTCGGGGAGGCCGGTGAAGTTCACAAGGGCGAAGGTCGGCGGGGGGGCGGTATCACCGGTCTGCTCGTCGACGGCCCACGCGAGGTACGGGGTGCCGAAGGGGTCGACGTAGTTGGGCAGGCGACGGTGGTCGTCGAGAGTGGTGACGATGCCCTGGTCGGCCAGGAACTGCTTGCGGTCAGGAGAGAAGTAGTTCGAGCGGGTCGCGCCGCTCACCGACGTCGTGCTGCCGATGAGCGACAGGTTGACGAACGCGGTCGATCCGGTGCCCGCGATGGGGCCGACTTCAAGGATCTCGCCGCCGGCGCCGAAGCTCGTGCCGGCGGAGGGGACCACGCCGCCGGCGAGGTCGAGCAAGATGTTCTGCATGCTCGAGAACCCGCGCTGGCTGCCGCCGCCGCTGCTGTTCTCGCCGTTGGCGGTGCCGCCCATGGCCCGCTGGGGGAAGTAGCCGGGCAGGCGGCGGTTGTCGATCTGGTACTGGCTGGCGGCCTGGCCGAGCCGGGAGAGGTCGGCCGCGGTGGCGCCCCGCCGAGCGGAATTGCGAGCCCCGGAGATGGCGGGAAGGACGATCGCCAGCACGACGCCGATGATGAGCATCGCGACGAGGAGCTCGATGATGGTGAACCCGCGACGAACCGCGTTGAAAGCCTTGGTGCGCGACAGCATGACGGCGAAACTCCTTGCTCAGCGAATCGTGGGCTGAACCCCCACCCCAACCCCCGGTTCCCGCTCGCGCGGGAGCGATCCGCCGGCCGTTGCGGGTGGCCCCCGGTCTATTCGCCCCCGGGGCGAAGGTGATCCGCCCGGGCGACGCGAGAAATCCTAGCACGACCCGAACCGCGGAGCGATCCGGCCCGTTTCGAGGTAGGGGAAATTCGCTCAGTTCATTAGGTGAACGTCTCGCGTGCCGGACGAAGGGCGGCGGTTGCTTTGGCGTGGCTCCGCCCCGATACTCCAGTCTGCCCCGGAGAGTGCTCCGTGCCGATTTCGGCGTCGACATCAAGCGGTGAACCGGTCAGCGGCGCGGGGCCGCGCGTCGACACGGAGGCCCTGCGCGCCGGGCAGGCGGTGCCGGCGGGCGCCTGGAGCCTGGCGCTGGAATCGGGCCCGGGCGAGGCAACCCTCGCATCGCACGGGGGCGCGGCGTGGATCGTGGGGGGGGTCGATGAGATGTCCGGCCGGATCGGGTCCGTGCCGGGGCCGGTGCGTCGGCTCATGCGGAAGCTGACCCCCGGGCCGCTGGTGGTCCGATTTGTACCGGCCGAGCCACCCGCCGGGCACTCGCACCGGCCGCCCAATGCCAGCGTCGGAGCCGACGGGCTGGTGAGCGTGGCGTGTCCGGACGACCGCGTGGTCGCGGCGGCCCTGGCCGCGGCTCGCGCGATCGACGCCGAGCGGGCTCTCATCGGGGTCGAGCGGCCCGGCGTGCCGACGCCGGCGACGGTGGTGAGCGTGCTGCGGACGCCCCTGGGGCCGAGCCTGCGGGTGGACCGGCCGGGGACGTACGAGGAGCGGTTTGTCCGCAAGCAACTCGAGCGGACCATCCTGTTCGTGTGCACGGGCAACACGTGCCGCAGCCCGATGGCGGAGGCGATCGCCACCGAGCTCATCCAGCGCCGGGGGGAGAGCGGGGTGCTGCACGCGGCGTCGGCGGGGACGTCGGCGGCGTCGGGCGAGCCGGTGAGCCGCGAGGTGGCCGGTGCACTCGAGGCCGTCGGGATCCGGCCGCCCTCGGGGCGGAGCGCGGCCCGGGGACTTTCGGCCCGGATGCTCGACGAGGCGGACGTGGTGTACACGATGACGCGGGCGCACCGGCAGGCGGTGCTGGGGCTGTCGCCCCGCAGCGCGGACAAGGTGCTCGTACTTGACCCCGGGGGCGGGGACATCGCCGACCCGATCGGGCAGGGGCGCGAGGTGTACGTGGAAACGGCGCGCCGGCTGATGGAGCTGATCGCGGCGCGGCTCGAGGAGTTGAACGCATGAAGCTATCGCTCGGGGCTGATCACCGGGGCGCCACGGCGCTGAAGCAGTTGGCCGACCGCCTGCGCGGCCAGGGCCACCAGGTCGAGGTGATCGGGGCGACAGGCTCGGACCCGGTGGATTACCCGGACGCGGCGTTCGCGGTCGGCAAGCGCGTGCAGAGCGGGGCGGCCGAACGCGGCATCCTCATCTGCGGCACGGGCCTGGGGATGTGCATCGCCGCGAACAAGCTCGACGGCGTGCGGGCGGTTGTGGTGCACGATGAACTGACCGCGCAGCTCTCGCGCGGGCACAACGACGCGAACGTGCTGTGCATGTCGGGCGACCTGCTCGGGCAGCGGCTGATCGAGAAGATCGCCGACGTGTGGCTGGCGACGGCCTTCGAGGGCGGCCGGCACGAGCGGCGCGTGAAGAAGATCTCGATGATCGAGTCGGGGCAGGACCCGGCGAAAGCATGACCCGCGGGGCGCGGCGAGCGCCGGCGCGGGTACGGGAACGGGCGGACAACCGCGGTTCGGGCACACACGACGACCGGCGCGAACGGGACGTTCGTGTCCAGCCCGCGCCGGTCGTTGTGTCCGTCGTCGAATGCTCCGGCGTGCTCAGCCCGTGCACGCGGGGGGCGCGGCGAAGTACTCGTTGATGAACTGCGAGACGTCGGTCGAGTTCACCACGCCGTTGCCGTCGAAGTCGGTGACGGTGGTGCCGTTCAGCAGATCGCTGAACCAGTCGTTGATGAACGCGGAGACGTCGGTGGAGTTGACGACGCCGTTGTGGTCCCAGTCGGCGGTGCACGGGTCGGTGCAGGTCTGCGACTGGGAGGTGATGCGGACGTTGCTGACCTGCCAGCCGCGGAAGCCGTTCTGCACGGCGTCGCCGGTGCGGAAGCGGAAGGCGATGGTCATGCTGGGGTTGAAGAACGAGGAGATGTCGACGGTGCGCGTCTGCCAGGCGGCGCTCTCGGGTGCGCGATCGACGACGACGCCGTTGACCAGGACCTCGGCGAAGTCATAACTGGGGTTGTTCTCGGTGACGAGGCTCGAGCAGTACGAGAGCGTGGTGGTCAATGCCGGGGCGACGGTGATCGGCGGCGAGGTGAGCGCGCCCTCGTTGGCCGCGCCGGTGTCGTAGTTGCAGGCCGCGGTGCGCCCGTAGTAGGCCCAGCCACCCGCGCTGCAGGGATCGGACGCGGCGCACGCGGTGCCGGTCCACGTCCACAGTCCGGAGGTCGTCCAGCCCGCGGGCAGGCCCGCGGAGAAGTCGCCGATGAGCGTGTCGACGGTGCCGATCGTGCCGACGTCAGAGGTGAACGTGCTGGCCGGGGCACCCGCGGGGCTGGTGCGCAGGCCCGAGGTCGCACCCTGGACGCTGACGTAGAACTGAGGCTCGTCGCTGCACGCGGCCGCGGGGATGACGCCTCGCCAATCGTTGCCGCTGACGAACGTGAGCGGAACGTCGGTGAAGGGGCCCGTGCCGCTGGCGCGGTAGTGGAGTATGGCGGAGCCTTCGACAACGGTATCGTCGCCGGAACGGACGGTGACGTTCACGGTGTACGGCTCGCCGGGGGCGCGAAGGGCAGGCGGCGGGTTGCTCACCGAAATGCTCACGGGCACGGGGCCGGTCACGACGTCGCCGGTGACGCTGTAGGCGTAGCCCTGCGGGCCGACGTTGACGCTCGCGGCGTCGATGCGCACGCTCCAGGCGCCGGGCGTAGGCGTGTTCACGAGCACCTGCTCGACGTTGTTGCGGTCGTCGTACGTGCCGCCCTGGGCGGACTGACCGCCCTGGAAAACGTTGCCCCGGAAGACCTGGCCCGATGGGCTGGTGACGGTGACGTTGAGGTTGTTGATCGCGGCGAACGCGGCTCCGGCGGCGGCGGGCGGCTCGGTCCACACGAGCGTGATCTTGAGCGGTTCGCTGGACGACACGACGTTCACCGCGGTTTCGAAGAATTGGCCGGTGGTGAAGCCTTGGGCGTTGGGAACATCGCCGAAGACGAGCTTGCGGGTGTCGTCGGGGAAATAGATGGCGTTGTCGCCGAGCAGGCGGCCCCAGCCTTCGCGGTTGGAGGGGAAGCCGGCGACGCCGGTCATGTCGACGGCGCAGTTGACCATGAGGCTCTTGAGCAGGGCCGCGGACGGGGTGACGGGTGTTCCGGAGCCAGCGATGCCGGCGGGGTAATAGCCGTCCATGAAGTACTGGCGCATGAGCATGGCGAGGCCGGCGGAGGCGGGGGTGGCCATGGATGTGCCGGTGGCGCTGGCGGTTCCGCAGGCGGTGCCGGCGTTGGCGGAGATGGTGCCGCAGCCGGGGGCGTAGACCTCGGGCTTGCGCCGGCCGTCGCTGGTGGGCCCGTCGCCGCCGGTGCAGTGGTTGGCCTGGTTGGGGGTGTCGTCGGAATTGCCGATGGCCAGGAGGTTCTTGGCGTTCTCGGGGTTCTTGAGCAGGCTGAGGTTGGTGACGGCGAGGACGACGAGGCTGGACTCGTTGTTCCAGTTGAACAGGTCGAAACCGCGGCACATGGAGTTGTACGCGGTGGTTCCGTCGTCGCCCCAGCTGTTGCTGTGGACGCGGGCGCCCTGGCTGTGGTGAGTGTTCAGCGCGGCAAGGACGGACGACTCGTTGAACGCGGGGATGACGTTGTAGACGAGCTTGCCGTTGTACGCGACGCCGCGCCGGTCGCTCGTGTCGCCCGAGTCGCCCACGGCGGTGCCGGCGACGTGGGTGCCGTGGAACTCGGCGCCGGCGCTGGCGTTGTACGCGAGGATCTTGCGGTGCAGGGGGCCGATGGGCTGGGTGTCGACGAAGGAGCAGTGGTTGCGGTCGACGCGCCCGTCGAGGATGCCGACGACCTGGTTGACGCCGGTAAGTCCGTTGTTCCAGAAGCGGTTGTTGTTGGTCTGGTTGGTCTGGATGATCCAGCGGACGGTGCTGTTGCGCAGCTCGACGTCCGGCGATTCCTCGACGAACTGCACTTCCGGGCGGAGCGCCAGGAACGCGACCTCGTCGGTCGGCATAACAAGGTTGATCGTCATGTTGCCGTCCCAGTCCTCGGCCCAGATGACCTGGGCTGCCCGGAGCTTGCCGACGTCGGCGAGCAGGGCGTCGGCGGGCTCGGCGTCGAAGAGCGTGACGACGACGGCGCTGAGGCCCTGCTCGGCGAGCTGGCGCCGGTTGGGGTCCGCGAAGTTGCGCCGGCCGAGTTCGGGGCTCAGCTTCCACACGGGGTCGAACTGGGCGTGCCAGCGGATGAAGTCGATCGCGCCCAGCTTGGCCGGGTCGGCCGCGTCGAGCCGGACGATCCAGGCGTTCATCGGCAGGTAGTCACCCAGGACGACGCCGGCGTCGCGGAGCAGGGCGGAGCGCTCGGGGGTCATGGGGCCGTCGAGCTGGATCACGAAGCGCTGCCCGGCGGACTTGGCACCGGCGTGCTGCTCGAGACCCTTGGCGGGCGTGCTCGTGTCGATCACGCCGGTCTGGAGGTAGATGGCCGTGGGACTCACCGGGTGCGTGGCGAGATCAGCGAGTTTCATCGCCGGGGCACCAGCTGGCGAGGCGGGGGGTGGCACGGCGTCATCGGAGCCGACGGCGGCGCCGACGCAGGCGAGCAAGGTCGAGACGGCGAGGATGCCGACGGTGCGGCGACGGCGCCACGGGGTGGAGCGGGGCATGTGGTGAACCTCCGGACTTCGCGGGACTTCTGGCCCGGGGCGGAAGCGCACGCGGGCGGCGGGGACGGTGAGTGGGGGGACGGGTACGGTGCTGGGTCGGTGGACCGGGAACCCCTCCAATATACCTCGGCCCGGCGCGAAGGCACGAGGGTTGTTCCCGCGATGCGGGCGGGCCATCGGGGCGGGCGTACCCTGCCCATGGTCGCGTTCCGGGCGGGTAGCTCAGTCGGCTAGAGCATTCGCGTTACAGGCGAAGGGTCCCGGGTTCGAGTCCCGGCCTGCCCATTGGGGCGGTGGGGGGGTCAAGGCGCGGCGGTCCCGGGTCGCCACGGCCGCGGGCCGAGATTGGGCGTCGGTGGACGAACTCCGCGCATGAACGCTTTGGACGTCGCCTACATGTTCGCCGCCGGCGTGACCGCCCCGTGGTGGGCACGCAAGACGCGCGGCGGGTGGGACGAGCGGCTAGCCCGGACGGTGCGGGCGCTGGGTCCGTCGACGCCAGGGCGGCCGCGGGTGCTGCTGCACGCCGTGAGCGTTGGGGAGACCAGCGCGCTGCGCCAGCTCGTTCCGCTGCTGGTCGATCGAGCGGAGGTGGTGGTGACGGCGACGACGGACACGGGGATGGCCCGGGCCCGGGAGCTGTACGGGCCGTCGGCCCTGGTGCTGCGCTACCCGCTCGATCTTTCGGGCGCGGTCGAGCGGTTCCTGGACGCGGTGCGCCCGGATGTGGTGGGGCTCGTTGAGCTCGAGGTGTGGCCGAACTTTCTGGCCGGGTGCGCCCGGCGGGGCATCCCGGTCGCCGTGATCAACGGGCGGCTCAGCGCCCGCTCGTTCCGCGGGTATCGCCGGTTCCGCTGGGCGGTGACGGGGATGTTCCGGGGCCTGGCGGCCGCGGCGGTGCAGGACGAGGCGTACGCCGAGCGGTTCATCGCGATGGGCACGCCCCGCGAGCGGGTGCGGGTAACGGGGTCGATGAAGTGGGACTCGGCGAGCTTCAGCGCTGACGCCGGCAACGTGGCCGACCTGGCGCGGGCGCTGGGTGTGGACCGGTCGCGCCCGGTGGTGGTGGGGGGGTCGACGGCCGAGGCGCGAGGGACGAGCGAGGAGGCCCTGCTCGACGCGGCGACGCCGCCGGGCGTGCAGCTCGTCTGCGCGCCGCGCAAGCCCGAGCGGTTCGAGGAGGCGTACCGGGCCCTGGGCGGGCCGGCGCGGTGCGTGCGCCGGTCGAACCCCGGGGCGTACACGGGCCCGCGCCCGGCGGAGCGGTTCCTGCTGGACACGATCGGGGAGCTGCGCAGCGCCTACGCGCTCGCGGACGTCGCGGTGATCGGCCGGAGCTTCGGCGCCCTGCACGGCTCGGACCCGGTCGAGCCGATCGCGCTGGGCAAAGCGACGGTCATGGGTCCGGCGGCGGGGGACTTTCTCACGACGGTCGAGGCGTTCGAGAGGGCCGGGGCGATCGTGCGGTGCGGCCCCGGCGACCTCGCGGCGTGCGTGCGGGGCCTCCTGGACGATCCGGACCGGCGGGCGGACCTGGGCCGACGCGGCGTGGCGTGCGTGCGCGAGAACCAGGGGGCCTCGGTACGGCACGCCGAAATCCTGCTCGAACTGGCGAAGGCGAGGCGGGACGGGGGCGGTGCGGCTACAAATGACGCCCCGGGGCGGGGGCAGGTTGTCCGGACGGCGCAGTCGCCGCCCGAGCACACCGGCGGGAGGCTGCGATGAAGGCTCGTGACATCATGACGGCCCCCGCGACGACGGCCAGGCCGGGCGACACGGTTGCGCACGTGGCGGGCCTGATGCAGAGCCGCAACATCGGCGCGGTACCGATCGTGGACGACTCGGGCGCGCTGGTGGGCATGATCACCGAGGGCGACTTCACCGGGCTGGCCCGGTGCATCCCCTTCACGCTGGAGCTGGCGCCGGTGATCTTCGGGGCCCGGGCCGCGTCGCCGGCCGAGCTCGAGAGCATCTACGCCAAGGCCCGCACATTGCGGGCCGAGCAGGTGATGTCGACCAACGTCCGCTCGATCGGGGCCGACGAGCCGGCGGGCGAGGTGATCCGGATGATGCTGAACGAGGACCTCAAGCATGTCCCGGTCGTCGACCGCCCGGGCGGGCGCACGCTGGTGGGCATCATCGCCCGGCACGACGTGCTGCGGCTGGCGCTCAAGAACGCGTGACGGCGGCCGAGCGTAACCATGGGCGTGGAGCACCACATCGCGGTGTGCGTCCTGATCGCGGCGGCCCGCGTCGTGGACGTCTCGCTCGGCACGCTCCGCATGATCGCGGTCGTGCACGGCCGGCGCGGCCTGGCGTGGGCGCTCGGGTTTTTCGAGGTCCTGCTCTGGGTCATGGTCGTCTCGCAGGTGATCCGGGTCATTGACCTGGAGCACTGGTACTACGGCGTCGCGTACGCGCTGGGCTTCGCCACCGGCAACTGGGTCGGCATCGCGATCGAGCAGCGACTCGCGCACGGCGAGCAGGCGGTGCGGGTCTTCACCCGGCGCGGGAGCGAACTGGCCGCGGTGCTGCGCGGGTCGGGCTACGGCGTGACGAGCTTCATCGGTCACGGCAAGGACGGCCCGGTCGACATGCTTTACATCGAAGCCCTGCGCCGGCACGTGCCCGACGTGATCGCGACGGTGCGGGGGTTCGACGCGGCGGCGTTCTACGTGGTGGACGACGTGCGGTACAAGTCCGGCTCGGGCCCCGACGCGCTGGCGCTCAAGAAGTGACGCTCGGGTACGCTTGCCCACGGTGCCGGACCTGGACGTGGTGATCTTCGGCGGCGGGATCGCGGGGCTGTGGACGCTTGCGCGCCTGAACGCGCGCGGGTACGCGTGCGCCCTGGTCGAGCGCGCGGGCAGGCCCGTCGGCGGGGTGCAGACGCTCGCGTCGCAGGGGATCATCCACGGCGGGGTGAAGTACGCTCTCACTGGCGCGGCTTCGCGTGCGAGCCGGGCGATCGCGGCCATGCCGGAGTTGTGGGGCGCGTGCCTGCGGGGCGAGGGGCCGGCGGGTGAGCCGGACCTGCGCGGGGCGCGGGTGCTGAGCCCGTCGCAGAACCTCTGGACGACCGGCTCGGTCGGGTCGAAGCTCGTGGCGCTGGCCGCGAGCAAAGCGATCCGCACGCCGGTGCGGCGCCTCGACGACGCCCAGCGCCGGGCGTGGCTGGACGCGACATCGCGCGGCGCGGCCGAACCGGGGCGGGTGGATGTGTACGAAGTTGACGAGCCGGTGCTGGATCCGCGGAGCGTGGTCGAGGCGCTGCTGGCGGGCCGGCATGCGCTGGTCGGGCAGTACTCGCGCGCGGCGTGGACCGGCGCTGGTGTGGAGGTCGTCGAGGCGGCCAGCGGAGCATGCATCACGGCCGGTGCTGCGGTGCTGTGCGCCGGCGAGGGGAACGCGGCGCTTCTGGCGGCGCTCGATGGAGAGAACGGGGGCGTGGGACCACCGGACGTGCAGCAGCTGCGCCCGCTGCACATGGTGTACGCGCGGGGCGATCTGCCCGAGGTGTTCGGCCACGCCCTTTCCGGCGTCACGAGCGCGGACAAGCCGCGCCTGACCATCACGAGCCAGCGCGACAGCGCGGGCCGCACGGTCTGGGCCGTCGGCGGGCAGATCGCTGAGAGCGGCGTGGATGTCGACGCCGCGGAACAGGTCGACCGGGCCCGGCGCGAACTCGCGGCGTGCGTGGGTTGGGCGCTGCCACGATCAATCGAGCTCGCCACACACCGATGGCAACGGGCCGAAGGGGCCGAGCCCAACCGGGCGCGCCCGGAAGGCCCTGTCGTGCGGACCGCCGGCGCGGACGGGCGAAGGATCGCGGTGTGGCCCACGAAGCTCGCGTTCGCGCCCGAGACGGCGCGGCTGGTTGATGATGCGCTGGCGAGCGCGGGGGTGTCGCCCTCGGGCCGCGCGTTCGCCGCGAGGGGGCAGGGGTCGTTCGGGCGGGTGCCGGTGGCGCCGCTGCCGTGGGAGTCGAGCGCGATGGAGTGGACGCCGTGAGCGGCCCTGTCCTCACGCGTCGCGCGCTGGGCAGCACTGGCATCAACGTGAGCCCGCTGGGGCTGGGCACCGTCAAGCTCGGGCGGAACGCGGGGGTCAAGTACCCCCGCGCGTTCGAATTACCAACCGACGAGCAGGCCGAGGTGCTGCTGCGAACCGGGCTGGAACTGGGCGTGAATCTCGTCGACACTGCGCCGGCGTACGGCGCGAGCGAAGAGCGGCTCGGGGCGCTGCTCGCCGGCGGGCGGATCGGCCGGCGCGAGGACTGGGTGCTGTGCACCAAGGCCGGGGAGGAGTTCGAATCGGGACCGGACGGGGCGGGCGTCTCGCGCTTCGACTTCTCGCGGGCCGGGGTCGAGCGGTCGGTGCTTCGCAGCCTGAAACGGCTCGGCACCGACGTGCTCGACGTGGTGCTGCTGCATTCGGACGGCGACGACGCGCGGGTGATCGAGCGCGACGGCGGGCTCGGGGCGCTCGCGGCCATGAAGCGCTCCGGGGCCGTGCGGGCGATCGGTATCAGCACCAAGACGCTCGGGGGCGCGCTGCTCGCCATCGATCGCGGCGTCGACGTGATCATGGTGACGTACAACGCCTGCGAAACCGCGGACGGGCCGGCGATCGACCGCGCCGCGGCCGCGGGCGTGGGGGTACTCATCAAGAAGGCCCTGGCGAGCGGGCACGTGGAGCGGCTCGGGGTCGCGGCGACGGACGCCAGCCCGGTGGAGACGGCGCTGAGGTTCGTGTTCGCCCCGCCGCGGGGCGTAGCGGTGAGCGCGGCGGTGGTGGGGACCATCAACCCGCAGCACCTGCGCGAGGCCGCGCTGGCGGTCGGGCGGGTGACGGCGTGAGGGTGTTCACGGCGACGCGGGCAGCGTGATCGTGATGTGGCCGGCGGTGAGGACGACCAGGCCGTCGACCACGACGACGCGCCGGGGGTTGGCGCCGAGGCGGACGACGAGGTTCTGCACGAGCTTGGCGCTGGTGGTATCGAAGGCGCGGATGTTGATCGGCAGCAGCCCGTCGTCGGACTGACCCTCGACGCCGTGGTCGGCGGTGACGAGCAGGCCCTCGGCGAAGGCGGCGGGGAGCGAATCGTCGCCCTCGTTCAGGCCGTCCTCGCCGACCTTTTCGCCGCGGTCGTTGAAGATGACGATGCCCTCCCAACTCGAGAACGCAACACCCGCGGGGATGCGTCCGGCGCGGTAGGGCTTGCGGTCGTCGAACATGCCCATGGGCGTGTCGAGGCGCTGCGCGGTCTGGGCCCGGTCAAGGTCGATGTACCACAGGGCCCGGTCCTCGCCGATGACGAAGCCCTGGTTGCCAAAGACCCAGGCGCCCGCGGAGCCGCCAAGCCCGGGCATGGAGATCTCCCAGTTGCGCCGGCCCGTCGAAGCGTCGTAGGACACAAGCCCGGTCTGCACGCCCACGATGATCTGGCGGTTGTCGGTAAGAAGGGACCAGTACACCGGCGAGGGCGGGTCGGCGATGCGCTGCAGCTGACGGCCCGAGCGGGCGTCGAGGACCATGACGGCCGGGCCCAGGCCGATGGTGGCCCCGCCGGCGGTAACGCTCGGCTGCTCGCCGCTGATGAGCACGACGCCGTCACGGACGCTCACGTCGAAGACGCGCACGATCGGGGTGCCGAGGAACCACAGCGTCTGGCCCGACTGCAGGTCGAACGCCGCGGCCCGCCCGGCCCGGTCGACGATCACCGCGGTGCGCTCGTCGAGGGCGTACAGCGGCTCGGCGGCGCGGACGGCGCCGTCGAGCGGGGTGACGATGGGCTCCTCGGGGTCGCCCGGCACCGGGGCGCTGGCGAACAGGCTTGAGATGGTCGGGCTGGTCCACACCGGGCCGGTCGCGGCGGAGACGCGCATCAGCGTCGAGCCGCGGCTGGGGGAACTCGAGTAGAAGATCGCGGCCTCCCCGGTGATCGCGAGCAATTCGATCCGGCGGTCCTCAAACGGCATCGTCCACGACGGCTTGAGCGCCGGCTCGCCGCTGGGACCGGGCTCGACGCGCCAGAGCGAGATCTCCTCGCCGTTCTCCATCGCGACGCAGCGGGCTGTGGTTGGCTCGGCGGTGTGGACGTCGGGTGTCATGACGATCCAGCCGGGGTAGACACGTGCGCCGTCGGTGCGCATCTGGCCGATCTGCGGCCAGCGGTGCGTCTGGCGATAACGGGCCTGGAGCTGGGTCAGCCGGTCGGCGATCGGCGTGGGCGCGGGCGAACCCGGGAGCGTGAGCGTCGGGATGCGGGCTTGGGCGTCGCGCACGACCGCGACCGCGGCCGCGACGTCTTCTCGGGCCTCCAGGGACGTCGCGAGCCGCTGCACCAGCGCGCCGACCTGGGCGGGATCCTGATCGGCGCGTCGCAGCGCGGCACGCAGCCCGGACTCGAGGGCCCTCACGGCCTGGGCCCCCCGCCCACGCTTCTCGAGCGTGTCGGCCAGCGCAGTCGCGGCCCGCGGAACGGCCAGGGCCATCGGGAAGCGGTCCATCAGGCTTTGGATGGCCTCGGGGGCGGGATCGGACAGCAGGGTCGCGAGTTCGGCCGCGGCCTGCGCGTCGAAGCCGGCGTACACCGCCGGGCCCTGCTCGGCGATGAGCCGGTCGATCCGCCACGTGGCTTCCACATCGGCGCGGATGGTCAGGCGCGGACCGGACCACGTGGCCGCGGCCAAGGCAGGGTCGGCCAGCACGGCCTGGTACTCGGTCGCGGCGGCCGAGGCGTTGCCGGCGCGCTCGAGCGAGCGGCCGCGCACGAGCATGACCGCGACGCGCTCGTCGGGCACGGTGGCGAGCGTGGCGGCGGTGCCCAGCAGCTGCTCGAGCAGCGCGGCGTCGGCGATGCGGACATCGGCCCCGGGCTCGGATCCGGGCGCGGGACGCGCGGCCTGGGTCTCGCCCGCGGGCTCGAGGCTCGCGTGCAGCATGCTGATCACGGCTTCGAACAGTCGGCGCCGAGCGAGTTCGTTGCGGGGCTGGCCCGCCCCGGCCTTGAGCGCCGCCTGGGCCCGGTCGAGCATCGGGACGATCGACTCGTGACGGCCCGAGCGGTACGCGAGCTCCGTGAGCGTGACGGCCGCGGTCGCGTCGGCGGGGTCGGTTTCAAGACGCTGCGTGAGGGTCGCAAGGGCCGGCTCCCAGGCGAGGAAGTTGTGCAGGCGGGCGTCGTCGACCATGACGACCTGCGCGCCCGTGGGGACGACGTTGCCGACCGCCTCGAGCGGCAGACGGTGCAGCGGGGCGTCGGGGGCGACGGCGTTGACGGCGCACATGCCCTGGCGGAGCGGGACGAGCATGTCGTCTCCCGACGCCGTGACGCGCCCGAGAATGCCGGTTTCAAAGAGCGGGCTGAGCCGGGCGGGGGTATCCGTGTTGTCGAAGCCGTCGAGCGGGAGAGTGGCGATCCGGGTGGGGCCGACGATGGCCAGGCGGCGTCCGACCGGAACGAGGTAGTGTGCGGCCCCCATGCCGATGGGCTCGATCGCCCGTCTGGCGAGCACGGCCCCGGTTGCCCGGTCGAGCCGCAGGATCTCCTGGTGCGTGGGGGAGAGCGTGATCATCCCTTCGGCGTCGAGGATCGGCAGTGCCAACTGGTATGAACCGGTGGTCTCGGTGCTCGGGGTCGTCGGAACTTCAAAGCGCCGCACCCACAACGGGCGGCCGGAGTGGGCCTCGACGGCGCCGATCACACCGAGCTGGTCGGCCCGGTAGATGACGCCGTCGGCGAGCGCCGCGCCGTCGAGGGTCTCGTTGGAATTGCGGAACGGCAGGATGCCCGCGCTGCCGAGAAGGCGGCGCCACTTGAGTTCGCCTGTGGCGATGTCGACGCCGGCGAGGTAGACGCTCACGAGTCGGCGCGCCGGGCTCGTGCGGCGCGCGGCGAACATCAGCAGCCCCTGGTCGATCATCACGGGGCCGCGCACGACGGTGTCGGCGAGCGTGGGATCCAGGTCGCTGATCCGGCGCGACCAGAGCCGCCGACCGGTCAGTGCGTTGAGCAGGTGGACCGTGGCGGGCAGCGGTTCGCGCGTGGGATCGTCGGCGACGGTGCCCGACGCCGTGCCCAGCAGCATGCCGCGCACCGTGACGGTGTTGGGGTCAGGGGTGACGCCCCGCAGCCCGCGGCCGCGCCCGGGGATGCGGGGCATGTCTTCGGCGCCCAAGTCCATCTCCAGGTCAGCGCTGGCGAGCACGGTGCGCCAGCGCCGGGTCAGGGTGAACCGGTCCCACGCGGCCACGCCGACGCCGTCGAAGACGTAGATCAGGTCGTCGGCGACCACCGGGAAGTTGCGCAAGGCGCGGGCGAACAGCGGCGCGGGCTCGGTCGCGGCGCTCTCGCGCTCACGCTCGTCGGGGACAACCCCGACCAGGCGCGTCACCGGCACGCTGGGCCCCGCACCCAGGGGCACGGTCCACAGGCTTTTGGCCAGGGTCGCGGGATCCTCGAGCGCCGGGCCCGGGTCCGTCGGCCCGATGCCGATCCGCTTGGCGTCGGTCGGCCAAGGCACGAGGTCGGCGGCGGGCGCCACGCCCCAGCGCTTGGCGAGCGACGCGAGCGGCGGCGACGAGAGATAGCGTGAAAGCTCGACCAGCAGCGCCCCGGCCCGCTCGCGCGCCGGCCCGGCGAGATCCGGGTGGCCTTCGAGCGAGCGCAGCGTGAGCAGGGCGGCGTCGAAGGCGGCACCCTCGAGCCGCAACTGGGCAAGGTCGAGCGCCGCGTTCATGCCCGGCGGCGTCAGGAAGTAGGACCGCTCGAGCACCTCGGTCTGGCCCTGGCGGGCGAGTTCCTCGGCGGTGGGGGCGTAGGTGGCGCGGTACCGCTCGAGCAGCGCGGGGTCGGCCAGCAGCAGCTCGTGGCACCGCCGGCGCACGGTGACAAAGACCGCGGCGTCGGTGGAGGGCACGAGCCGCTCGGCCTCGCGGGTCAGCAGTTCGTTCACCTGGTTGGCGGCGGCGTCGCGGTTTCCGGCCCGCACCAGTTCGGGAATGCGTCCCAAGGCGCCGGCAGCGGTGGCGGAGTCGTCGACGTAGACCGGGTTCAACGACGTCTGGGCCGAAGCGGCGCCCGAGAACATCGCCAGCCCCAGCGCGCTCGCGAGAGCCGCCAGGAGGCGCGGAGCGCCTTGGCCGAACGGCCGCGCAAGTTTAACTGGTCGCACACAAATCTTGAGCGGCGCGACGAAGCCAACCCCGCCGCGGTCCGATGGTTCCCCGCCGGTCATGGCTTGGTGATCGACCGGCGGGAGCGTGCCCTTGACGACGTTTGCCCGAACGCGGACCCACGCGGGGATTTTCTCGGTCCGGCCACCGTCCCCGGAGGCCGGCCGCTGGGTCCAGAGCCGCGGCACCCGGGTGAGCGCTCTGGTAGGCGTGATCGTCGTGCTGAGCATCGCGGACCTGTACCTCACGCTGCTGTACCTCCGCTCGGTGGGGATGGGGGAAGCCAACCCGCTCGCGCACCTGATTCTCGAGCACTGCTCGGTCGAGGCCCTGGCGGCCTGGAAGATTCTTACCGTCCTGGTGGCGAGCTCGATCCTGCTCGCCCTGCGGTCGGTCCGTAGCGCCGAGATTGCGGCGTGGGCGTGTGCGCTGGGATTGTGCCTGCTCACCGTCCAGTGGTACCGGTACAGCCGCGAAGTGACGCAACTGACCCCCGTGCTGCACAAGCTGGCGTCCATCGAGTGCGCCCAGTGGATCCACGAGCCGCACTGACACCGCGCCGCCCGCCACCCTGACCCGGGACTGGGCGGAACGCGACGGCTCACCAGTACACCACGAATTCACCTCGGAGCCACGCGCGCTCGCCGCCGGGCTCGTCAAGCCGGTACGCTCTGGGCATGACCACGGTTCTCAGGCGAGCGGCGGCGGCGGGGCTCTGCGGCGTGCTGGCGGCGGCGGGCCTCGGCGGGTGCGCGAGCTATTCCCACCCCACGCTCACCCTCACCGGGGTTGAAAGCGTCGAGGAGACCCCCGGCGGGCTCGTGCTCCGTGTCCGCCTGCGGGCCGACAACGACAACGAGGTGTCCCTGCCACTGCGCGAGGTCGATTACACCGCCCGCGTCGGCGAAGGGGCCGGAGCCCTGACATTTACCGGCCGGCGGTCGCCCGAGGCCACTCTTCGACGCAAGGGCTCGCAGGAACTGGTCCTGCCGGTGGCCCTGCGGCTCGATGGCGGCGATGGCGGCCGCACCCCCGGGTCGGGCCCGCGCCCGATCGGAAAGGTGCCCTTCATCCTGAACGCCCAGATTACGTACTTGACGCCCGGAGCCCTGGCCGAGGTTCTCTTCGACGCCGACGTCCGCCGGCCGGTCGCGCGGGTGAGCACCAGCGGCGTGGTCGACCTGGGCTCGGGACCGGGTGCGCCGGCCCAGCTGGTGCAGCCCGCGGCCACCACGCCGTGACGTCAATACGATCCGCGCCCGGTGGCCACCAGCCCGCCGGAGCCCGGAGCGCGAGCATGCGGCGAGCAGGCAGTCAGGCGATCCCGTCAAGCACGGTCCGGCGCGCGGCTCTGGCCGCGGCGGGCCTCCTCGCGCTCGGCGGGGCGGCCCACGGGCAACTCGTTCCGCCGACGCCGGAGAAGACCCCGGCCCCCGAGCCGTACACGCCGCCCCCGGCGGCGCAGACCCCCCCGACGCCGCCGGCGCGCCCGGAGCCGGTGGTCGAGGCGCCGCTGCCGTCGCTGGTGAAGCGGGGATCGGACGGCAAGGTCATCCGGCTGGACGTTCTGCCCGAGCAGGCGGCCCTGGAGGCGATGGGGTTCGACGAGGCGACGCGCCGGCGGGTGGACGCGGGAATCGCCGAGTACCGGGCCGACATGGACAAGCGGGTGATCGACAACGTCGGGCTGGTTGTGCAGCTGATCCACCAGCGCGAGACGGTCGACCGCTTCAGCACGCTCGACGAACTGCAGAAGCTGACCTTCGGGGTCGGCCCTCTGGCGCCAGGCTCGCTGCTGGAGCGGCTGCAGCGCAGCGGGGCGATCAACCCGCGTCAGAAGCGTCGCACCGACCAGGTTGTGCTCGAGTACACCCGGGCCGTGACGGCCGAGGTGAACGCCGAGGCGGGCGAGGGCAACCTTGAGAAGATCGTCGCCCTGGGCGGGCGGCGCGTCTTCATGGAAACCAGCGCCGAGGCCGTGCGATCGCTCGAACGCCAGCTCACCAGGGCCGAGCCGAACATGGAGCAGATCATCGCGGGCCTGAGCCTGACGCCGGCGCAGAAGAGCCAGGCGGACATGCTGCTCGCCGGTACCCGCGGGGCCATGCCTGAGGATCGGCGCGTGCACGTGCGGCGCACGAACCTGCGGGCCCTGTTCATGGAAGTGCTCAACGACCAGCAGCGGGCCAGTTTGCTCAAGGCGGCGTCGCCCGAGCTTGTGCTCCCCAAGGCCCAGCCGACCCCGACCGGCGGCGGCTGAGATCCGTCAGTTCGAGCGCTCGAACACGTACGGACCGACCTTCGAGCCCCACACCTGGCGTCCCGACGCGTCGAACCCGCGGTCCCACGCCCGCAGCTGGGTCGGCGTGAGCTCGATCTCGCTGGTCGCGTAGGTTGCGCCGCGCGACGTGTTGGGGCAGCCCGTGCCCATGGTCGCGCCCACGAACCGGCCGTCGTCGGCCGGCCGGATCACCAGCTCGCACCCTGCCTGGAACTCGACGTCCGAAGGCGTGATCGTCGCGAACCGCTCCGGCGTGCGCCACCAGCCGGCGAAGCGGAGCGGGTCACCCGTGAACGTGTGCACGAGCGTGATGAATGCGCCCTCCGGCGCCGCACGCACAACGCTGATGTGCTGGCGGTACGGCCGGTGCTGGAGCCCGACCTCGGCCTGCTCGATGTAGAACACCCGTGCATCGGGGTAGCGGACGTCCAGCAGGAACGGCGGGGCCGTAATCGGCACGACGTGCAGCTCGACGTGCATCCACTCGGCGACGACGCCCTGGCCCGCAACCTCAGCCACCTGGCGCGAGTTCGTCCATGTGCCGGCCAGGCGGCGCGTGAGCGCCTCCAGGTCCGCCGCGGGAACCGACCGGGACGACGCCTGGGGCGCCGTCGAAGCGACACTCGAGGTCGTGGAGCAGCCGGAGGCGCCGACGGCGAGGCCGACGAGACAAACAGCGACAGCGCGGAGCGGGGTCATGCGCTCAGCGTATCGCCGCGCGATGGGCCTGCACGGGCCTTGGCGCCGGTCAGGTCACGATCAGTCCGGTGACGTCCTCGGCCTGCCATTGGCCACCGGCGGACCAGTGGTAGCGGACCACGTCCCCGTCGTCGTCGAAGCCGACGACGTTGATGCCGTCGCCGTAGGGCACCCCGGTGAGGCGGCCGGCGAGCTTGGGCGCGCTGGGCACGGTGTCGGAGAGGTTGGAGACCTGCCAGCGGCCGCCCTCGATGGCGGGAGCCCACCAATACGCGACGAGGCTGCCGGTGTCGTCAAGGCCGACGACGTTCAGGCCACCCCAGCTGGTGACGTAACTGGCGACCGTGCCGCCCGAGAGCGTCGGCCCGTCGAATTCACCGGTGAGATCGTTGTTGGCCCAGGTGCCCTCGAACTGCGGCACCCACCAGGTGACGCGCAGGCGCCCGTCCTCGTCGACGCCGGCGATGTTGATGCCCTGCCAGCTGGTGAGATACGCCGTGAGGCCGCCCGCGAGCTTCGGGGCGTTGCTGAGCACCGAGAGGTTCGCCGCCTGCCACTGCTGCAGGCCCGGCGCCCACCACACGACCTGCACCTGGCCGTTGCTGTCGAGCCCGGCGATGTTCATGCCGTTCCAGGCCGTCACATAGCTGATGAGGTCGCCGGTGAAGCTGGGCGTGGCGATGCCCTGCGGCGCAAGGTCGCGCTGCGAGATGTTGGCGAACGTCCAGACGTAGCCGGCATCGTCGTTGAGCCGGGCGGTCTGCGAGTACAGCACCAGTTCGCCGCTTTCGGTCAGGCCCGCGACGTTGACGAGGCCGTCGGCGGTGACGAAAACGGTGGGGGACTCGTCGATGCGCTGCGCGCCGGGGATCTCGATCGTCAGGTTGCGGACGGTCCACACGCCCGCGCTGTCGCGGGTGTACAGCACCAGTGCGCTGCGCGAGCGGGCCGCGGCGTACGAGCGCCCATCCTTGGGATCGGTCCAGGTGAGCGGCTGGCCGGAGATGTCCGGGCCGCCGGCGACCGCCAGGAAGTCGTCGCCGCTCCAGTCGGCCGAGTCGTCCGACTGGGTGAGCAGGACGGGGCGGCCGAGCTGGTTCAGCGCCGTCAGCGTGATCCGCCCGGAGCTGTCGACCGAGCCGGAGAGGAACGAGTCGGGGATGTCGCGGTCGATGCGGTAGCGGTTGCGCCCCTGGTCGGGCGTGCCGTCATCGCCGCCGGAGCCGCCGGGATCATCGGGGACGGAACCCCCGCCGCCGTCGTCACCCCCGCCCCCCCCGCCTCCGCCGCCCCCACCGCCCCCACCGCCTCCGCCGTCGTCGCCGCCTCCGCCGGAGCCACCGGAGCCGTCCTCGTCCTGCCCGGCCGGGCGGCCGTCGACGGTGAGGACGTACTGACCGCCGGTGGTGGTGCCGGACTGCAGCTCGATCTGGATGTAATAGGTCTGGCCGGCGACGACGTTGAACTCGATCTGGGCGTTGCTGGCGTCACCGCTCTCGTCGACGCTGATGTCAAGCGGGTTCTGGGCGGCGCCGTACAGCCGCGCGAAGACGTCCATGCCGCCCGTGATGGAGACGACGCGGATCTCGACCTCGCCGGTCGCCACGGGAACAAAGCGGAACAGGTCGGTGTCCGCGGCCGGAGAGATCGAGCCCTGCGCGACGCCGTCGCCCGACGAGGGAGTGATGGCGACGACGCTGGCGCTGGCGAACGCCCCGGCGTTGGCGTGGTCATCGGTCGGCACGTCGGGCGAGCCGGGCGTCTGCGTGATCTGACCGAGTTCGGCGTCGCGCTTGACGTTCACGGTGGAGACCGTCACCGGCTGGGCGAAGACCTTGCCGGTCGACAGTCGCGTAAACGTGACGATGTACGAGCCGGCCCCGACGGGGATCTGGTAGTTGCCGGCCGCGTCGGTGGTGTATGTGCCGATGATCGTGGACGGGTCGGCGGCGCGGGTGACGTCGACGCGTACGCCCGCGGCGCCCTCACCGACGCCGTAGAAGTCGTTGTTGTCGGCGTCGCCGAAGACCACGCCGAGGATGAACTTCGAGCCCGGTGCCTGCTGGACGCCGAACTCCTGGCTGTAGTAATCGAAGAACGGGCCGATGTCGGTAAAGGCAAAGCCGGGACCGAACTCGTCGTAGTGGAACGAGTCGCTGAAGCTCGAGTGCAGGCTGAAAACGTTCTTGCGGTGCCCCAGCGAGTTGATCCACGCGCGGTGCGCGGCGTCGATCGAGCGGTACCCGGCCGCGATGTTCTCGCCGGCCGAGCCGGTGTATCCCGCGGCCTGGGCCCGATCGGTCGGGTCGTCGCCGTCGGGGTTCACGTGGTCGAAAAAGTCGCGCTGGGCCATGTCCAGGCTGTGCGCCCGGGCGGCGACCGTAAGGTACTGGTTGAGGGCCAGCGGCTCCTGCGGAATCAGTCGGGCCAACTCGGCCGGGGTGAGCCCCGCCGCGAGATCGGTGACGGGGTCGTCGCCCTGGCGGGTCGTGTTCAGGCGAGCCTGCTCGGCCATCGGGTCCATCCGGGCCCGGTTCAGAAGCTCGGTGAGATAGACCTCCTCGGAGGTCCACGCAAACAGCAGCGTCCGCGGCTCCAAGTCCTCAAACCAGCGAGCGTGCGCTTGACGGTGGAGGCGGGCGGCGGAACGGAAGCGGGGGTGGCTGGTCACGGGTGTGCCCTTTCGAACGAAGCCGGGCGGCACTTCACCATCGGCGGGGGGAGATGCGCGCCTTCGATCCGCCTCAGGCGGACGCGGAATCGAGGCCCTGCGCCGGCCGCCCGCCCCGCATGAGTGGAGTCGACAACACTTGTTATGCGACAGATCCCGGCCCAGTTCCTCAGGAACTTATCGGCGTGCCCGCGCACTGAGCTGGGACGCCAGAAGAAATCCGTACGCTTGACCGTCCGGAACAACACCCGCCGGAAGTGGGGGGGCTGGTTGGCGCAGGCCGTCGACGGCGCCCCGGATCGTCGCCCAATGTCGCAACAAGCTCGCACCGGCGAGCTTGTGGGCCCAGAGCCAGCCCATGGCAATCCCGACAACCCGGTCCACCCCGCGGGCGTGCCGACGGGCCGTCCACATCCAGTTGCGGGTGGCAAGGCGGTGCCAGCGGTCGGACTTGCGGGCGGCAGCAGGGGAGTCGTGCCAGGCGATCCAGCCCGGGTTCATGTGCACGCCGCGGACGGGAGGGACGACCGTGGACTCTGCGTCGACCGTCCGCGGGGCGAGGAGTTTGAGCGCGAGGTCGGTGTCGTTGCGGTAGAGGAAGTACGCGGCCTCGTAGCCGCCGGCGCGGCGCCACGCGCTGAGGCGGACGAGGTTGGCGCACCCCATGGCGGGCCAGGCGTCGGTGGCAGCGAGGCCGCGGGCGTGCATCGAGCGTGCCATCGGCCACTCCCAGGCGCCGTCGCTCGGGTGGCGCGGCACGAGCGTGACGGCGTCGAGCACTGGGCGCCGTTCAAGCAGCGCGGCCGCGTGGGCGAGCGCAGCGGGCTCGGGCCGGGCGTCGTCGTCGAGGATGAGCACCGCCTCGAGCGGCCGATCCGCCGCGGCGAAGGCGCCGGCGAGGTGCTCCACGCCGATGTTGAACGCTTCGACCCCGGCGTTGCGCTCCAGCGCGAGCACGCCGACGCCAGAGAACTCGCTTCTCACCCGCGCGGCGGTGTCGTCGGACGAGGCGTTGTCGACGACCAGGATGTTCGCGGGCGTAACGCCGGTGTCGCGCACGAGGTGCGTCAAGGTCTCGATCACGGCCGTACAGCGGTTGTACCCGAGCACCACCACGCCGGTGCGAAGAAGCTCATGTTGGGTCGCGACCGCGGCGAAGGCCGCTGCCGCGGGGCGCGCCAGCGGCGTCGAACGCGGGCGGGTCCGGGCGAGCCGCAGCGCATGCAACGACCCGATGAGGCCGAGTGCGGCGGCGCGAGCGAGCGGCCCTGGGCCCGCGCGAAGAGCGGTCCTCGCGGCCCCCAGCGGGTTGCGGCCGGAGCGGACGACCGTCGTCATCGGGGCCACGCCCGTCGGATTCACCGGAAGGTCGGCCGGGCCGGACGGCTCACGCGGATCGGTGGTTCCGCGGGACCGGGCCCGGGCGTCGCGCAGGCCTCGGATGTGCAAAGACGCGAGGTCGTCGCGTCGATCGAGGGCCAAGGCCGCGGCCCGGGCGGCGTCGGCGAGGGCACGCCGGCGTACCACGCGGCGCGGGAGATCGAGGGCCTCGATAGGCCCGCGGGCGTTGCGGGTCTGGTAGTACCGCTGCCACGTGGGGGCGCGGTCGAAGCGGGGGTGCTCGACGATCGAGTCGCGGCACGCCAGCACGCGCAGGCCCGTCATGTCGGTGAGGCGGATGAACCACTCGGCGTCGTCGGCGTTGAGGAACACGTCGGGGAGCAGTCCGAACCGGCGGACCACCCAGCCGCGCACGAGCGCCGAGCACGCGGGGACGTAGTCGCACTCGACCAGGGCGGGCGCGCCAGCGCCGCCGCGCAGGGCCGGCCGCAGCACGCCCGTGCGCCGGTCGACGTGGCCGCCGAGTTCGACGGTGCGCCCGGTCGCGGGGTCGGCGACGGCCGATCCGGACGCGAGCGCGTCGCGGCGCTCGAGCAGGGTCCGCACGAGTATGCTCAGGGCGCCGGGACGGGGCAGCACGTCGCTGTCGAGCAGCCACAGAAAGGCCGGGTCCGGGCCCATGGAGCCCAGGCGGGGGTCGGTCGCGAGGGCGTGGGCAAGGCCGGCGTTGAAACCACCGGCTCCGCCGGCGTTGCGCTCCAGGCGGAGCACGTGCACCGGCACGACGGGGACAGCACCCGCGTCAACGTCGAGCGCCGGCGTCGACGCGTTGTCCACGATGGTCACGGCGAGTTCGACGCGCCCGTCGAGCTGCTCCGGCAGCGCGCGCAACAGCCGACGGACGTCGTCGGGTCGGTTGAAGCACGGCACCACGGCGTGGACGGGGACGGGCGGCACGGGGGCATTGAAGGCGGGCACACCCGCGGCGGCGCTGCCCGAGCGTTCTCGGCACGGCGCTTGACACCGCCCCCCGGCGTCCCCTAGAGAAGTTCCGCGAATGCACGACGCGAACGCCACGGGCAACGAGTTCTTCAAGTGCGACTTCTGCGCCCGGGCATGGGCCGATGATCGCCCCATGGTCGAAGGGCACCAGGGGAGCCTGATCTGCGCCCCGTGCCTGACGGTCGCCTACGTCGCGCTGGTGGTGCACGAGGAGGGGATGGCCCTGAGCGGGTCAAAGTGCTCGATGTGCCTCGAGCAGCGCAAGCAGCCGCAGTGGGCGAGCCCCGTGCGCGACGCCCGCGTGTGCCTGCGGTGCGTGAAGCAGTCGGCAACCGTGCTCGAAAGGGATGCGGACTACGCTTGGCAACGACCGGTCTAGCGGGGCGGAACTCCCGCGGACCGCTCCCGTCGGACCGCCCAACCGCATGGCCGACCCCCGCGTCACGTTCGTCATCCCGTGCTTCAACCACGGGCGGTTCGTGGCGGACGCCGTTGTGTCGTGCCTGCGCCAGTCCGGCTGCGACGCCCGGATTGTCGTCGTCGACGACGGCTCGACCGACGGCTCGACGCCCGCGGCGTGCGACGCCTGCGAGCGCCTGACCGGGGCGAACGGGCGCGTGCGGGTCATCCATACGCCCAATCAGGGCCTGCCCGCCGCCCGGAACGCGGGCGTGGCCGCGGCCCGTGACAACTGGGGCTCCGGTGATGCCCGGGAGGACTATTACGTCTTCGTCGACGCGGACGATTACCTCGAGCCGACCTTTGTCGCGACGCTGCACGCGGCCCTGGCCGGCGCGGGCGACGACGTCTCGCACGCGTACTGCCAGGAGCGGCTGGTGGACCTCGCCACCGGCGTGTGGACCGTGCCCGAGTGGGACCCGCTGCTCATGCTCATCACGAACCTACACCCGGTCACGGCCCTGGTTCGGCGCGGCCATTTCGAGGCCGTCGGCGGCTTCGACTCGTCCATGCGCGACGGCTACGAGGACTGGGACCTGTGGCTCAAGTTCGTCGGACGCTCGTGGCGCGGCGTGCGCGTCCGCGAGCCGCTGTTCAACTGGCGCCGGCACAGCGCCGTGACCATGATCACCGATGCGACGGCGAGGCACGGCCAGCTGTTCCGTCGGCTCATGACCAATCACGCCCCGTTGTACGCCCGGCACTGGCAGGACCTGCTCGCACGCTCCAACGAGCTGCTCCGCCGCGCCGACGCCAACTGGCTCGATGAGAACCTCGACGCCATTCCCATCCGTGACCTGCGGGCATGGGTGAAGGACCTCGTGCCCGAACGTGACGCGGCCCGGGCCCACGCCGCGGCCCTCGCGGCCGAGCGCGACGCCCTCATCGCGCAGATCGCGAGCGTGCGTGAGCAGTACGAGCGCAAGCCCATTGTGCGGCTGAGCCGGAGCGTGCACGCCCTGGTCGACGCGCTGCCGCGCCCGCTGGCCCGGGTGCTGCAGCGGGCCAAGCGTGCCGTCGTCGGCGGCGGGTCCCCCGCCGGCAGGCCTTAGCCCAGCCGCACGATCGTTCCGCCGGGCGTACCGAGCTCGCCGAACCCGCCGGAGGGCTGCAGGCCGCCGAGCGTGAGGTCGTGGTGCCAGAACTGGCTGACGATCGGCACGTTGCTGCTCACGGCGATGCTGTAGTAGAACCGCGAGTTGTTGCGGCCCTGGTCGAGCACGGACGTGAGGTTGTGGATGTCGAGGTCGAGCCGGCCGCCCGCGGCGATCGAACGCGTCTCGGTCACCACGAAGCCGTCGGTGTACAGGAACCGCACCGTCACGCTGGAGTCCGCGGTCGTTCGGCCCATCGCCTCGGTGTTGGGGTTGTACAGCGAGAGGGTCTCGAGCACGTCCCTCCCCGCACGGCCTGGGTCCATGAACCCTTCGGCGTACAGCCACTGCGTCGCGGCGTCGACGCCGACGCCGTAGCGGACCTCGTCGGCGTACTGCACGTTTCGCGCCATCGCGTACAGCGGCGTGGAGCCGGACGTGTAGCGGATGCTGACGCGCCGGCCGAAGGCCTCGGGGATGGTGGACAGGTCGAAGACGGTCCGCCCGCGCGGCTGGAGAATCAGGCCCGCGGTGGTGATCGGCAGTTCCGGGGAGCCGTCGCTGAAGCTGAGCACGAGCGTAATGACGGCGCCGGTGGAGTCCGAGGGGTTCACGAAGGAGATGAACTGGTTGGCGTCGGTGCCCACGTTGCCCATCGGGATGACGCCGCGCGTCGAGCCCGCGCCGGCGGTGCCGAGGCTGGTGAAGCCGGTCTGGTCGCCGCGGGTGTCGTACCCGGTGAGCGCGGCGACGATGTCGCGGTTCGAGGTGATGAAGACGGAGAAGCTGGAGTTGTTGGGGAGGCTGCCGAGCTCGTTGATGTTGAGCCCGCCGCGCCGGTAGCGGTCGGTCGTCACAGACGTCGAGCGTGTCGAGCCGTCGCTGAGCAGGAACTGGATGGAGACGTTGACCGGGACGGGGTCGGGGTTGTACCACACCAGGAAGTGGTTGACGCTGCCGACGAGCTTGGTGGCGTCGGCGAACGTCCAGGTTCTGCTGACGGTCGAGCCGATGGACTCACCGGTGGACGTGCCGAAGTCGTAATGCGAGAGATTGACGGCCAGCGGTCGGGTCGAGCGGATTTCCAGAGCGTACGGAACGCCCTGCGGAACGAGGTCGTCGGCGGAGGGAGCCCCGTTCTCGCCAAAGCGGGAGATCGTGACGCCGCCGCGGGCGTTGGCGCCGATGGCGCCGGAGGCGATGACCTTGTCGCGGAACCAGGTGTACCCGTTGGCGGGCTGGCCCTGGGGTGTCTCGGCCCGGGCGATGACCTGATAAAACACCGTCTCGTTGTTGGGGTTGCCGATCGGCAGGAACTCGTTGATGGTCGAACCGGCAAAGCCCTCCGGGTACTGCACGAACTCGTCGTAGAACTGCGTGGTGCCCGCCGCCTTGATGAGCTCGACGTCCCACACGAGCACGAGCGTGGCCTCCGTCGGCCCCGGGCCGCCCGGCGCGGGCTGGAAGGCGTTGCTGGTCGGCACTTCCCGGAAGTTGCCCGCATACTGGCCGGCGAACTTGGGGTCGTTCCGCAGGTCGCGGACCGGCAGGTTGGCGATGCCCTCGACCACGCTCCAGGACGCGTCGTTGACAACCCGCGCAAAGACCGTGAAGCCCCCGTTCTGGCCGTCGAGGTTCTGGCTGTTGTTCGCGAGGTTGAAGAAGAACTGGCTCGTGGCGCTGTCGGGGCCGCCCCCGGGAGCGTCGGGCGAGAGCTTGGCCATCGCGACCGTTCGCTGAATGTTCGAGCGGTTGAACTCGTTCTGAATCGGGGCCGCGGTGGGCACGGGCGACAGGCCGTCGGCATCGTCGTAGCGGAACCCTCCCCCTTGGAGCACAAAGCCCTGTCCGAACTGGTCGCGAGCGGACCGGTGGAAGAACGACTGGTCGTAGTGCCCGCCGGCGATGTAGCTGATGAAGTTCGCGACGGTGCGCGGGTTGGTGTCCTGGTAGAGCTCGATATCGATGTCACCGAAATTGGTGACGATGCGGGCGACCGGGTTGGTCTGCGTCTGCAGCGACGTGATCGATGGAAGAGGGGATGTCAGCGCCAGCATCTGGCGGGGCTCGAGCTGCTGCATGAACGCGTCGGGCCCGACGTCGACCTCGACGCGACGACGGCAAGTCGTTGTACGGCGGACGTTTGCGTCGCTCGGCTGGCGCATCGGCTCACTCCTGGCTCGGGCAAGGCCGGGCCGGTCGCCCGCCAAATGCGGGCGCACCTGGGCCCGAATGACTCTAGGCCAAGTCGATCCGTTGTCGGGACCGGTTCGGTTCCCGTCGGGGCGCATTCCCGAGGCGTTCCGACACGGAACCGTGCGGTTCCCAGCCCCGGCGAGGGACGGGACGAGACGGGGTGACCAGGGCTCGGCCGGCGCGGGCTCAGCCCACCAGGTGCGCCGGCTTGGGCGTGTCCGCGTTGATCTTCTGCTTGCGGAACGTGTCGGGCTGCTCGACGGTCAGCAGCACCGTGTCGTCCTCGATCCGCATCTGCAGGTGCACCGGCCGGCCCCAGATGCGGCGCAGGGCGCCGAGCACTTCGCGGGCCTTCGCGGCGTCGACCTCCAGACCGTTGTACTGGTGCGCCAGGTACAGCTCACCCCGGTTCATGTAGTTGCCGTCAACCACGTAGATGAACGGCTGGCCCATGTTCGTGATCTGGTACAGCAGCGTCTGCTTGATCCGCTCGAAGTCGCGGCTGACGACCTTGAGCTGCCCGGTCTGCGGGTCGCGCCGGTACTGGTACATGCGGTGCCGCTCGACGAACTCGGGGGTCAGGAACTCGTCGATGAAGTTCACGTCGTTGTAGATGCGCCGGACCTCGAAGATCTTCTGGCGGCCCTTCTTGGACCTGTCGTCGAACGCCTCGCGCGAGCCGAGGGTCTCGAGCCGGTCGTAGTCGGTGCCGTGCTGCCCGCGGTCCCAGCGGCGCTCGATGTCCTTGAACAGCTCAACACCGATCTTGTAGGGGTTGAACCCGCCCGGGGGCATGTGCACGACGCCCGAGTGCTGCTCGGCGTAGTCGACGATCTCGCTGGCCTCGAGGAAGTGCTCGGTCATGAGCTTGGAGTGCCAGTACGTGGCCCACCCCTCGTTCATGATCTTGGTCATCGCCTGCGGGGCGAAGTAGTAGCTCTCGTCGCGCACGATGCCCAGCACGTCCTGCTGCCAGTCCTCCAGCGGCGCGTGCCGCAGCAGGAACAGCAGCACGTCGCGGGTCGGCCGGCCGGGCACGCGCCGGCGGGCGTCCCGCCGGCGCCGGTCGTACTCCTCCCGCTGGCGCTTGAGCTCGGCCTGCGGGTTGATGAACGGGTCCATGTAGTCCTTGGCCGGCAGCTTCTCGGGGACGAAGGCCGCCTCCGTGTCGTCGTCGAAGTCGTCGCGCCCGTCGGCCCGGGCCATGAACATCGAGTGCGGGTCGATCAGGTGCTCCACCGCCAGGCACGCGTCGAGGAACCGCTCGACGGCCTCCTGGCCCTGGCGCTCGATGTGCCGGCGCACGCGCGTCGCGTGGTTGGCCATCTCGTCCATCATCTTGCGGTTGGTCTTGCTGAACCAGAAGTTGCACTTGAAGAAGTCCGCGTGCCCGTACACGTGCGCCATCACCAGCTTCTGGTCCGTGATCGAGTTCGATTCCTGCAGGTACGCGTACACCGGGTTGTTGTTGATCACCATCTCGTAGATCCGCCCCAACCCGTACGCGTCCCGCTTCGACAGCTTCTCGTACTCCATGCCCCAGCGCCAGTGCGGGTACCGCACGGGGAAGCCGCCGTACGCGGCGATCTGGTTCATGGTGTCGAACGGCAGCTTCTCGTACACCACCTCGAAGAAGTCCAGGCCGTACTCGACGGCCTTGGCCTTGATCCGCTGCATGTGCTCGAGCAGGGCCGGTTCGAGATCGGTGGAGACCAGAGGCATGACAACCCCTATCGGCCCGTTATCGGGGCCTCTGCAGGTCTGTACGCGGGATGAACATGCAGGGATCGGCCCGCACGCTTCTCAGGCACCGCCGGGCTCTCGCATACTCCCGCAGCGGGCTGCGGCGAATGGTCCGGGCCGGCCGCCAAGGTCCTCACGGCACCAGCCCCCCCGGCACGCCGTTGGGGTACGTCCGGGCGATGATCTCCCGCAGCACCTCGGCCCGGTTGCCCGGGCTCGGGTGCGTCGACATGAAGTCCGGCCCGTTCCCGCCGCCCCCCGACGCCTTCGCCAAGACGTCCATCACCTGAATCATGGCCCGCGGGTCGTACCCGGCCGCGGCCATGAACTTCACGCCCAGCTCGTCAGACTCCAGTTCGTGCTCGCGCCCGTACTGCAACAGCTTGAACTTGCCGACCATCGCCGCGATGTCGCCGGCGTTGAGCCCCGCCGTGGGGTCGCTCGCGGCCCCGGCGGCGGTCACGAGCCCCTGGGCGAGCTGCGCCTTGGCCATCTGCTCGGCCGAGTGCCTTCCCACCACGTGCCCCGCCTCGTGCCCGAGCACGCCGGCCACCTGGCCCTCGGTCGAGAGACGCCCGAGCAACGCCTCGGTAATGAAGATTTGACCGCCCGGCAGCGCAAAGGCGTTCACCGTCTGCCGGTCCGCCAGCAGGTGAAACTCGAAGGGATACGCCGGCCCGCCCGCCGGCAGCACCGAGACGATCTTCGCCCCGACACGCTTGACCAGCTCCGTCGCCTTCGTGTCGCTGGACAGCCCCCCGAACTGCCGGGCCATCTCCGGCGCCGATCGCATCCCCAGCGCCACCTCCTGTTGCGGCGTTAGGGCGACGTGCTGCGTCCGCCCCGTGACGGGGTTCACGCTCGAGTTGCTGTAGTACGAGACGATCGCCACCAGCGCGATGACCGCGGCGATCGCAAGCCGGCCGCCTCGGAAGCCCCGCGACGGGTACGCACGGGCTTCACCGGGATATGACGCACGTCGGAAGATGGGCACGGGACTCTCCTGCCAAATGGGCCTTTGGGGGTGTCGACGAGATACCAGACAGATCATCAAGCACCGTGTGGCGTACATGAATCGCCGCTCACGCAAGCGCGAGCAGCCCGATCGCCATCACGGCCAGGACAAGCGGCGCCCAACAGGCGATCACGCCGACAGTTCGGTGCCGGGCGTACTTGGCCCACAGTTTCCAGAACCGGCTTTCAACCACGATCGTGCCGACCACGCACGAAACCAGCAAAGCCCCGCCCACAAGCGCTACGCCGGGCCGAGCCGACCCCAGTCCGCCCATCCCGGCCAGCGCGCTCGCCAGGGCGCCCAGCACGAGACCGGTCAGCGCTGTCGGATAGCCCCACGGCCGGCCGCCTCCGACGCCGTAGAGCGTCAGTTGCAGCGTCGTCCCGCACTCCGTGCACCTCGCCGAGACCGAGTCGCGCAGGTTGTACGAACAGGTCGGGCAGTACACGTTCCGCCCGCGCACGAATTCGACGACGTGCCGCTCCTCCCGCTCCACATCCGCCACCTCGACCGCGTCGGTCGGGGGCGACACCGTCACGCGCGGGTGGTCGTCGGACACGGCTCAGCGCCTCCGCCAGCCGGCGAACAGGCCGACGCCGGCCGCGAGCCCCGACGGGACCATCGTCTTGACCGTGGCCATGACGTCATGAGCGTGTTTGCTCGCTTCGCGCCCCAGCTCCTCGGCCTGGGTCGTCAGGGCCGAGACGTCCGGCGCATCGACGCCGAGGTACTTGAGCCCGACCACGCCCGCGGCCGCCAGGCCCGCGATGACCAGCCCGATCTTGAAGAACAGCCGCAGGATCCACGCCACCACGAACCCGACGAAGAAGCTCAGCCCCAGCTTGAACGCCGCGGACGTCCCCGGCACGCGCGAGGTCGTCGCGGGGGTCGAGCTCGCGGCCGGGCTGGAGCTCGGTGCGCCCGAGGGCGCGAACCCCGCCACCGACGACGCCGCGCTCTCGGTCGCCTGGGTCTTGGCGGGTTCAACCGGTTTGCTGAACGCGATCGGCAGGATCAACCCGGCGAGCATCGCCAGGAACGAGACGTACAGAAGCTTGCGGGACCAGCCGGGCGTCGTCGCCCACAATTCGTCCTTGACGCGCTGGCGCACACCGGGACGGACCACGCTGGGGATCGGGGCGTCGGGCATGCCTGATTGTTGCCGCGCGGAACGACCGGGCTGCGCGCCGGCCCCGCTCCGGGTCACGCCCCCAACTGGCCCCGGGCGATCTGCTGGTAGGTCGGGCATCGGGCGAGCAGCTCGTCGTGCCGGCCGCGGTCCTCGATCTGCCCGGCGTTCATGACGACGATCTCATCGGCGTTCTTCACGGTGCTGAGGCGGTGGGCCACGATCAGACACGTGCGCCGGCTGGCGGACGAACCGACGAACTCGGCGATCGCCTCGGCGATCTTGGCCTCGCTGTCGGTGTCGATCATGCTGGTCGCTTCGTCGAGGATCAGGATTGCCGGGTCGCGCAGGATCGCCCGGGCGATGGCCAGCCGCTGTCGCTGGCCCCCCGAGAGCCCCGAGCCGCCCTCACCGAGCTCGAAGGCGTACCCGCCCGGCTTGGCAAGGATGAACTCCTCGGCCCGGGCCCGCCGGGCCGCGTCGCGGATCCGCTCGCCGTCCTCCTTCAGGTCGAGCCCGGAGCCATACGCGATGTTGTCCGCGATGGGGCCGGTGAACAGCACCGTGTCCTGCGTGACGACGCCGATCTGCCGGCGCAGCGAGCGGACGTTGACGTCCCGGATGTCCCGCCCGTCGACGAGCAGCCGTCCGGTGTCGGGGTCGAACAGGCGCGGCACGAGCGACAGCAGCGTCGTCTTGCCCGAGCCGTTGGGCCCCACGAACGCCACGGTCTGCCCGTAGGGGATCGTGAGCGACACATCCCGCAGCGCCGGGGCCGCAGCCCCGGGGTACGTGAAGGTGATCTTCTCGAACGCGATGGACTCGCGGTGCGCCGGCAGGCGCGGCAGGCCGATCCCGTGCCCGGCTTCGGGCTCCATCACCATGAGCTGGCGGATCCGGTCCGCCGCCGCCGCCGACTGCTGCACGTCGTTGACGAAGCCGGTCAGCGGCTTGAGCTGGGCCGCCGCGAGGCCGAGCGACCCCAGCGCAAGCAGGAAGTCCTCCGGGTCCATGTTGCGGTCGATGATCGCCTTGGCGAAGAACAGCGCAAGCGCCCCAAGAGCGATGATCGAGATGGTCTCGATGAGCGGGCTCGACAGGGCACGGGCTGTGCGCACCCGCAGCTCTTGCTTTACCACGCCCTTGTTCACGCTGTGGAACCGTGCCGACTCGATCCGCTCGGCGGTGAACGCCTTGACGACTCGGGCCCCGACCAGGGCCTCGGTCGAGCGCTTGTACAGCCCGGCCTGGCCTTCCAGGGCCGTGCGCGAGGCGCGCCGGATCTTCTTGCCCAGCCGGCGGATGATCGTCGCGAGGATCGGGGCTGTGGGAATGGCGACCGCGGCCACGCGCCAGTCGTAGTAAAACGCCGCGCACGCCGCCACCACGCCCTTGGACGCCTGGGCCACGGCCTTGGAGACCATCGCGTTGAGCCCCGCGCCGAGCGTCGCGGTGTCGTAGACGATGCGGCTGATGGCGTCGGTGGGGCCGAGGCTGAGGATGCCCCGCAGGGGCAGGTGCACGGCCCGGTGGAACGCGTCGCGACGGATCCCCGCGATCGTCCGCGCCACCACCGTGAGCGACAGCGACGAGTGCATGAAGTTGCACACCGCCCCGAAAATGGTGAGGGCCCCCAAGGCGACGACGATCCACAGCACGGCCGCGAAACGCCCATCGGGAAGCCGAGCGATCAGGTCGCTGGGGATGAGACCGTCGACGCGTCTGTTCACCCGGGCCGCGAGCGTTTGCAGATTCGGGGGTGGGTCAACCTCGGCCTTGAGCTGGCCGTCGATTTTCACGTAGAGGTCGACCTGCTGGGGAGTGACCTCGGTCACCGGCACGTCGGTGGCCCGGGCGATGGCCTTGGCCATGGTGTCGCGCTCGACCTGGGTGGGTCCGCGCAGGATGTTCTCGAGGATCGGGCCCAGCGCCCCCAGCCCCGCGCCGAAGCTGGCGGCGGAGAAGAACGCAAAGACCAAGGCGAGCGCGAGCGTGCCCCGGTGCTGGAGCATCCGACGCGCGTACTGCCAGAACGGGTCCATGGGCCGGCAAGTATGGGGGGGCACCGCCCGGGTGTACAGCGCCGGCCAAGGCGGGGGCGGCTAGTGTGGGCTTGCCGTTCCCCAGTCGCAACGCCGGAGAGACCACATGCCGATCCTCATGACCACCTCCATGGGCCCGATCGAGATCGAGCTCGACCACGCCAAGGCCCCCATCAGCGCCAAGAACTTCGAGGACTACGTCAAGAGCGGCCACTACGACGGCACGATTTTCCACCGCGTCATCCCCAACTTCATGATCCAGGGCGGCGGCTTCACCCCCGACATGACCCAGAAAAAGACCGGCGCCAAGATCAAGAACGAGTGGCGCAACGGCCTGAAGAACACCCGCGGCACCCTCGCCATGGCCCGCCTGGGCGGCGACCCGGACTCGGCCACCTGCCAGTTCTTCATCAACGTCGTCGACAACGGCTTCCTCGACCAGCCTCAGCCCGACGGGGCCGCCTACGCCGTCTTCGGCATGGTCACCAAGGGCATGGACGTTGTCGACAAAATCAAGGCCGTCGCCACCGGACGCAGCGGCATGCACAGCGACGTGCCCCGAGCCCCGGTCGTGATCGAATCGGTCAAAATGCTCTGAAGCCGTCACGCAGCCCAGCGTCACGGCTCAGGGACCGACTCGTCCCCAGTTTCGGGGGCTGGCGCCGCGCCCGGCGCGCGGAACTCGGGAAGCTCCGCCTTCAGTCGCGGCCACAGGTTCTCGGCGTCCAGCGCCGCCAGGGCCGCGAGGAAGCGCCGCTCCTGCAGCTCTCGCCCCGCAGTGTCGGCGCCCAGGGTCTCGAGCATCTGTTCGGTCATCTCAATGCGGATGTCCGGCTCGACCCCCACGAACTGGAGCCCACGACCCTCGCGGTCGACGATCCGCCGCCGACCGTAATTGAGCACCGACCCGTCCGGACCCGCGAAGGTCTCGACCGCGGCCTCGGCCCCGGCCGTGCGGGCCCCGACGATGACGCAATTGCCCCGCCGCCGCAGGATGGCCGCGGCGTGCTCGGCGCTCGAGCCGGTCAGCGGCCGGGTCAGGATCGCGATCTTCGCGTTGCACAGCGGCTCGCGCGGCCGGATCTCCCACTCGAAGTCCACCGGGAACACCCACAGCACCGGGAGTTCGATCAGTCCCATCGAGATCGGCCGATCGGTGAACCGGCTTACGAACCGGCTCATCACCCCCGCGTCCCCGCCCGGGTTGTTCCGCAGGTCGAGGATGATCCCGCGGCAGTCGATGACCTGGTCCACCGCCTTGTCCAGGATCTTGGTGAACTCGGACCCCGGCAGCAGACCGTCGTCCACGTCGAACGTGTCAACGCGCAGGTACCCGATGTCGTCCACCCGCCGGACCGTGCAGGGCGCCACCAGTCGGGCGATCTGGCGGAGCACCAGCGGGTCGCGCAGCAGCTTCTCAACCTGTTCGTTGTTGCCGGGCTCGAGCACGGGCGGTTCGGGACGCCGCACGGCGTGGCTGGTCACCGAGCCGTCGGGCCAGACCAGCTCGAGCTCGACATCCGTGCCGGGACGCCCAATGAGCAGGTCATCGACGAGCGTGATGCTCGGACGCTGACCGTCGACACGCAGGATGCGGGGGTACACGTGCCCGCGCCCACGCAGCGCAGACGGGGGCTCGGGGGCCGGGTTGGGCCCCCAGTCGGTGATGTACCACCCGCGGTCGACCATCGCCCGCGAGGACAGCTCGGGGATGGTCCACGTGGGTTCTCCCGGCGACTCCGGGGGCGGCGTGAGCGCCACGTGCGGATCCTCGAGCTCACTGAGCATGCCAACCAGCACGTGGTAGAACTCGTCGCGCTCCTCGGCCGCGAGCGCGTACGGGCGGTAGCGGTCGCGCACGCCCGCCCAGTCGACGCCCGCATTCGCGGGGCCCGCGGTGTCGAAGAACGGGTAGTGGCGGTCGAGCTCGCTCCAGTACGCGTCGAACGTGCGTGAGCGGAGTTCCTCGTCAAACGCGGGCGGCGTGGTCGTGCACCCCGCCATCATGATTGCGGCGCACGCCACAGCCGGGGCGGGGTTTGTCCGCCGGCCACACCACGCGCGCAGCCGTGTCGTCACCCCTGATCGCATCCAACCGGAGAGTGTGCTCATGCCCCGCCCGCGTTGGTCGGCAGCCGCGTCGGCACGACGGTGTGCGACGCCGGCGAGGCGACGAGGTGGAACCGCTTGATATCGACATTGAACAGTTCGCCCGACGACAGGTCGCGGAACTGGTACGTCCCCTCCATGGTGCCCCAGTGCGTCCCCAGCGGACAGAAGCTCTCGTACGCGAACGCCTGCCCCGGCTGCAGCGCCGGCTGACGCCCGACGACCCCCTCGCCGGCCACGTCGTCCCGGCGCCCGTGCGCATCCACGATGACCCAGTGCCGTGCGATCAGCTGCACCGGCCGGTCGGACTCGTTCGTGATCCGGATCCTGTACGAGAACAGGAACCGCCGCTCGTGCGGGTCGGATTCATCCGGCAGAAACTTCGGCTCGACCCCGACCCGGATGGCACGCGTGACGCACTCGGACCCGATGCACACAGCGACCGGCTGTTCAGACGGTGGCGTGCCGAGCGGAAACTGTGGCGGGCCGGCCGCGGCCATGCTGGGCTCCGATGAGTCGCGACCGGTGCGGCCGCGATGAAAACGGTACTCGCGCCCGACCATCCCCGCCAGCAACCGCGCCCCACGTCCCAGGGAGATGGCGTTACACTCGCGGCTCGCATGGCGGAACTGGTCCTGCAGATCGTGATCCTGACCGGGGCCATCGTGCCCGGCTGGCTCGCGCTCGCGGGCGCGTGGCGCCGCTTCGGGCCGGGGCTTGCCCCGAGCGAAACGATCCTCGCCGGCGCCGTGTCGTTGCCGGCACTGCTCAACATCGAAGTCGTCGTTCTGGGCCTCCTGCCCGTACACCGACCGCTCGACTCGATCCGCTGGGTGCACGCCGGCCTGTGCATCCTCGCCCTGGGCGTCGCGTGGTGGCTGCGCTCGGACGTCCGCGCCGTCGTGCGCGGCACGTGGACCGGCCTGACCACCTCGTTGCGCACCGCCGGGCTCGGCGTTGGGACAGCGCTAGCCCTGGGCCTCGCCAGCCAACTCGCGGCGTCCGCCTGGGGCGTGTACAACACGCCCTGGTCCATCGATGAACTCGCCTACCACCTGCCCCAGGCCCTGCAGATGTGGCAGGACGGCCGGCTCGGTCCCGTCGCCGGCAACCGAATCTGGATCGACTCCTACCCGCGCGGGGCGGGCATCCTCTATTTCTGGACCATCGGGCTCACCGGCAGCGACGCGGGTGTGCACGGCGTCAACGGCATCGCCGGCTTCGTGCTCATGCTCGCCGCCTACTGCGGCTGCCGGCGCCTGGGGACTTCGGCCCGCTGGGCCCTGCTGGGGGCCGCGGTCGTCCCGACCGCGCCCATCGTGTTTTACCTCAGCAGCATTGGATACATCGACCTGATGGTCGGGTGCCTGATTGGCTCGGCCACGGTCTTTGCGATGCCGGATCGGGACGGGCGCTGGACATGGCCCAGTTTCCTGGCCTGCCTGGTGTGCCTGCTGATGGCATTGTGGATGAAGTTCCCCGCCGTGGTCCCGACGGGCGTCATCCTCGGGCTGCGTGGGCTGGTGTCGCTGGGAGAGGCGTGGCGGGCGTGGAGGACCAGATCGGCGTGGCCGCGGCCAGGCCCGGTTGGAATCGCCCTGGCCGGCGGCGGCATGCTGGCCCTGGCGTCGATTCCGTACGTGCGGACGTGGCTGGTGTACGGCACGCCGACGTACCCAGTGAAGCTGCGGGTCGGCCCGGTGGTGCTGTTCAACGGTCCGATGGACACGGCCCTGTTCGGCCGCGACAACGCCCTGCCGCTCGTCGAGCGGCTGACGCGGTTCTGGACCGGGTGGTTCGAGCCCATCAGCACGGACTCGCCCGGGACGCTCGGGCCACTCTTCCTGCTGGCGATGATCCCTGCGACCGTGATGGCGACGGTGGCGGCGGCGTCGGGATGGCGGACCAGGCCAGTCGGCTGGCTGATCGCGCTGGCGGTGTTCTGGATGGTGCCGCTGACACCCGAGCACCACGTACCCCGGTACGGGTTGTACGCCCTGCTCGTGGGCGCGTGCGCGATCGCGTGGGTGGGGCACCGGCTCGAAGCGGGGGGGGAACCCACCCGGGGCGCCGCCCGCGGGTGGGTCGTCCTCGCGCTGGGGCTCTCGCTGTTCAACGTGTATCTGTCCGCCCGCGAACTCAAGAAGATGATCTCGTGGCAGGCCGGGTACGGCCTGCCGATGTTCACCGGCGAGCGCAACCGGGCGGTGCGTGACCTGTGGGGACGGCTCAACGCGGTCTCGCCGACGCACGCGACGGTGCAGGCCTTGCAGCGGACGGCCAAGCCGGGCGACCTCGTCGCCACCTCCGTCGACGGCATGATGGGGGTGTGGTACGACGGGGCGTACAGCTACCGGGTCGAGCACCGGCCCGCGGCCCCATGGCCGTACCAGTTCCAGGGCTACACCAATCTCGACCACGGGCTCGGGAATCAGGCCGCGTGGCTGGCACGTCAGGCGGCCGACCGGGTGATGGTGGCGATGGTGTACAAAGGCTCGGTCGAGGACCGGGCCCTGGAAGGCACAGAGAGCGGATTTGAACTTGTGTACGAACAGCCGGCGGAAGACGGACCGGTGGTTCGGATCTGGCGCCGACGCCGGCCGTAAGGCTGTCTCGCGAGCTGTGGCCGGGCCGGCGGGGCGGCGGGCTTTGTGGTCATACGATTTGACTGGTCGCCCGCCCGATTGTTGTTTGGGAAAGGTCAGGTTGCATGCGCGTCTGCCTGGTCTCGCGTGAAGTTGCGCCGTTCATCAACGCGGGCGGGATCGCCACGTACACCCCGCTGATGGCCCGGAGCCTGGTGGCCGCGGGCCATGAGGCCCACATCCTGACGTGCCCGCACGAGGGGATGCGGGAGCGGATCCCGGCGAACATGCGGGGGGTGGTGTGGCACACGGCGGAGGTGACCGACGCCGAGTACGGGCTGGACGGGTGGTTCAGCGACCTGCTCAAGCACTCGATGGCGGTGTACCGGGCTCTGAAGCGGCTGCACGCCGAGCACCGGTTCGACTGGATCGAATTCCCTGATTACAACGGGGAGGCGTACTGGTCGGTGCGGGCCAAGCGGACGCTGGGCGAGTTCGGCGACACGACACTCGCGGTCCGGACGCACATGCCGGACTTCATCTGCTGCGACTTTGACCAGGCGCCGCGGATCAACCGCGAGAAGGCGATCATCTGGCACATGGAGCGTCGCAGCCTGGCGGAGGCCGACGTGCTCACGTCGCCAAGCCGGGCGATGCTCGAAAAGGTGATCGAGTACCTCGGCGACGAGGCGCCGCACGACGCCGATCAGCCGCGCTTCGTGATCGCCAACCCGCTCGACGTCGACAAGGCCCTGCACGACATGGGCGGGCACACGATCGACCCGCCGGTGGGCCCGGGCAGGCAGACCGTCCTGTGCGTCGGGCGCACGCAGATGGTCAAGGGCGTCACGCTGCTGGTCGACGCCGGTCGCCGGCTGCTGGCCCAGGGCCTCGACCTCAACTTCCACTTCATCGGCGGCGACACGTACACGAGCCCGCTCGGACAGTTCATGCGTCCGCACCTGGAGAAGATGGTCCCGGCGTGCTTCAAGGACCGGTTCATCTTCGAGGGCTTCCGCCCGCGCGAGGGGCTGGGCCGGGCGATCCGCTCGGCGACGGTGTGCTGCTACCCCTCGCTGTTCGAGAGCTTCTCCATGGCCTGCGTCGAGGGCATGTCCCTCGGGGCCGCGGTCGTGGGCAGCAACTCCGGCGGGATCGGCGAGATCATCCAGCACGGCGTGAACGGCTGGCACTTTGAGCAGGGCAGCGTGGCCTCGCTCGAGGCGGCCCTGGCCAGGCTGCTGTCCGACGGCGCGTTGCGGGAGCGGCTGTCCGCCGCGGCCCCGGCCCGCGTGCGCGAGCTGTGCGACCCCGCGGGGATCGTCCGCCAGGTGGCCGAGGTGGCCGACTACTGCGTGGGGCGGATCGCGCACCGGCCTGGTGCGACGGTGACGACCGAGCCGCCGGAGACACGCCACATCCGCGACAACCCACCGCCCCGCAAGCCGGCGCCGCCGATCCACGTGCGGAGCGAGCCGCGGTTCGTGGTGATGGTGCCGTTCTACAACGCCGCGGGGTTTTTCCCCGAGACGCTCGAGTCGATCCGCAGCCAGACGCGTCCGGCGGACGAGATTCTCATCGTCGACGACGGCTCGACCGAGCCGGCGAGCGTGCAGATGCTCGACCACCTGCGCCAGCAGCCGGGGATCCGGGTCGTGCGCAAGCCCAACGGCGGGCCGAGCTCGGCCCGCAACTACGGCCTGCGGGCCACGGACGCGGACTGGGTGGTCTCGGTCGACTCCGACGACATCATCACGCCGCAGTACATCGAGAAGGCCGCGGCGTGCGCCCTGAAGAACCCGGACGCGGGCGTCGTCGCGAGCGTGATGACGATCTACGACTTCGGGATGTCCACGCCCAAGTACGTGTGGACGCCGCTGGGCTTCGACCTGGACCTGCTGCTGTACATGAACGTCGGCGCGCCGGGCACGAGCGTGCTCAACCGCGTCGCGACGCTCGAGGTCGGCGGGTACGACGAGAACATGCCCGGGTGCGAGGACTGGGAGCTGTGGGCACGCATGGGGGCCGCGGGCTACCGGGCGTGCATCATGCCCGAGTTCCTGCTGCGCTATCGGTCACGTCCCGAAGGCCTGAACCGCTCGCTCGTGGGTCCGAACGAGGAAGTCCTCAAGGCGAAGATCATCCGCCGGCACGCGGCGGCGGCCCCCAACCCGGACCTGGCGCTGCGGGTGCAGTGGTCCGACACGGCCCACGCGCGGCACCGCATCGAATACCTCGAGTGGCAGCTCAGCGAGGCCCGGCGCGAAGCCGAGTCGCTCAAGGCCCAGCTCGGCGCAGGCGGGCTCGTGCCCTCGGGACCAAGCGTGCACGTCGACGAGCGGGCGATCGAGCTGCTGCACGAGAACTACCGCTACCGGCTCGCCGACTCGGTGAACAACGCCCTCAAGTCCGTCGGCGTGCAGAGGGCGATGAAGCGGGTAGTGCGCGGGATCATCCCCGGCCAGAACGGGACGCCTCCGGGCGCGGGGCAGGGCTGAGCCGTGAGCCGCATCTGCCTGGTCATCCGTGAACTGCACCGTGCCGAGCACGAGGTCGTCGACCGGGCGCCGGCGCTGGCCCGCAGGACGCTCCGCGCGCTGGCCGCGATCGGCGCGGGGCCGCTCGACGTCCTGACCACGGTCGCGGCCCTTCCGGACGATCTGCGTCGCGAGGTCGAGTCGGTCGCCACGCTGCACGACATCGACTGGACCGGCGACGCGGCGCTCGACGCCTACCCGTGCGACGCGATGCGAGCGTCGATGGCGATCGACCGAACGCTCCGCCGGCTGCACGCGGACGCCCGGTATACCCGGATCATCCTGCCCGCGGCGGGCGCCCAGGGGTACTTCGCCCTGCGCGCGGCTCGGTCGCTCAACGCCTACGCCGGCGCGACGTTGGCCTTGCTGCTGCACAGCCCGACCGTCGTGCGCCGATTCCTGGACCGTCGCCTCACCGCGACCACCGAGCAGGCGTTCGCCGACCACGCCGAGTGGAGCGCCATCGCCGAGGCGGACGAGCTGCTCGCGCAGAGCAGCGACCAGTTCGCGGCCCTCGACGCCGCGGCCGACGACGCCGGGTGGCTCGAGCAGGTGCGGCGTCCGCGTCGCGTGATCACGGGCGTCGCGATCGACCCTGCCCGGGTGGACCCGGCCGCGCCGGTTCCAGCGCTCCGCCGCCCGAGCGTGCTGGCGTTCGGGCCGCTGCGGTATTCGTGCGGCGCCCACACGCTCGTGATCGCGGCCCAGCGGCTGCTGGCGTCGGGCGTCGACGTTGACGTGCGGTTCGTGGGCGCCGACCTTGCCGAGGCCTCGTTCGACCGCGTGATGAGCGCATGGCTCGCCCGCCGGATCGGCTCGGCGTGGGCCGACCGTTTCCACTTTGAGCCCGCCCCGACGCCCGGTTCGACGGGCTTCGCCGGCGCTGACGCGGGCGGCATCGGCGCCGCCCTGGAGCGTGGACCGGCGGTCGTGTGCTTCGCCGGCGCGGACGCGGGGTGCGCCGGAAGCGCCGCCGAGGCCCTGGCCGCGGGCGCCTGCGTGGTCGCCGCCGAGGGCTCGCCCGCGGCGGACCTGATCGACCACGAGCGCACCGGGCTGGTCGTTCACCAGGACGATGCCGACGCGCTCGCCAGTGCTCTCGGGCGTGTGCTGACTGATCTCGATCTGGCCCGAAACTTCGGCACCGCGGCCCGCGCGAGCGCGGGCGAGAAGTTCACCCTTGCGGGCCCGGGTGTGGCCGTGCGCGGCACGGGTTCTCAAGCCGCGGGGGCATCCGGTGCTCCATCCACGGGCCCGCTGACGCCGATCGGGCCATCGCCCCGGGTCACGGTGGTCATTCCCTTCTACAACCTCGGGGCGTGGCTGCCGGACACGCTGCGGTCGGTGAAGGCCCAGACGTACACGAACTACGAAGTCCTGGTCGTCGACGACGGCTCGACCGACGCCGCGAGCCTCGCGCTGCTCGACCACCTGCCCGAGCAGGGCATCCGGGTGGTGCGGCGCGTCAACGGCGGGCTGGCCGCGGCCCGCAACACCGGCGTGCGCGAAGCCCGCACAGCGTTGGTGCTCACGCTCGACGCCGACGACGTGCTCGACCCGCGCTACCTCGAGACGACGGTCGGGGTGTTCGAGCGCGACCGCACCGGGCGGCTCGCGGTCGTCTCCACCCCCGTCAAGCTCTTCCGCGAGTCGCCCGACCGGCCCATCTCCGGCTGGATCCCGCTGGGGCTCGACCGCGAGCTGCTCCCGTTCATCAACGTCGGGGCCGCGGCCAGCTGCCTGATGCGCCGCGACGCGGTGCTGAGCGTCGGCGGCTATGACGAGTTCCTCGTGTCGTACGAGGACTGGGACCTGTGGTGCTCGCTCGCGGGTGCGGGGTTCACGGCCCAGATCGTGCCCGAGTTCCTGTTTTACTACCGCGTGCGCGACGACGGCGTGTTCCGGCAGTTCTGCGTGCCCAACCACTACCGGTACAAGTCCTACCTGCTCAGCAAACACGCGGGCCTGGCCACGCGCCCGGGCCTCGCGGCCCGCCTGGCGCTCGGAGAAACCAAGTCGCACGCCGACCGGGCCGACTGGCTCGCGGGCGAGCTCGACGCGGCCCGGACCCGGGCCGGGGCTCTTGAGCACGAACTGGGCTCGGTGCGGGCCGGCAGCGTGACGTTCGAGCAGGCCGTCGAGCGGCTGCGGCGCGAGAACATCCGGTACCGTGTCGCGGACACGATCAACGCCGCGGTCAAGGCCAGCGGGCTGCACGCCCCGGCCAAGTCGGTGGCTCGACGGATCACGGGCGGCGGGGGGCCGGCCGGAGCGGGATAAGTCGTCGTGCGGGTCGAGGAGGTTTGGCTGTGCGGATCTGTCTGGTGCTGGGCCCACACGCGGCGGTCGCGACCCACCCCGAGCGAGTGCGGTACGTGCGCGAGGCGGCCACCGCGCTGGCCGCGGCGGGCCACGTGGTCGACGTACTCGGCGAGGACGCAACCTTTCGCACAGGCCTCACCCTGCCCCGCGCCATGACGACGCACCGTGTTGACGCGCCCGACGGCACCGAGGCCGCGTACCCGCGCCCGATCTTCGCGTACGCGATGCGGGTGCGGCGCACGCTCGAGCGCCTGCACGCGCCGCGCGCCTTTGACGCCGTGGAGTTCTCGACGGGCCTGGGCGAGGGGTACTTCCTCGTGCGGGCAAAGCGCACCCTCGGCGTCCTCGCCGGCGTGGTCGTGGCCGCCCGGGCGTGGACGCCCGACGCGGTGAAGCGCAGCGCCACGCTCGACGAGCGGCTCGGCTTCGACCAGGCGGTGCACGACCATGCCCAGCGCAGCGTGCTGCGCGAGGCGGACCTGGTGACAACGACCACCGCCGCGCTGCTCAACACCATCGCGCCGCTGATCGAACAGGGGTCGCTTTGGGGGTCTCCAGTGCGCGAAGCGGTGGGCACGCCGATGCCGGCGCCGGTCGCGGCCGCGCCTGCCGCCGGCGCCACGACCGAGACCTTCTCGCTGCGTCGCGTCGTCTTCACCGGCCCGCTGGAGCACGCGCGCGGGAGTCTGCTCCTCGCCCGGGCCGCGGCCTTGGCCGAGCCCGCGTTCGGACTCGCGTTCCTCGGGCCCGACACGTCGACCGGGCCGTACGCGCGGCCGGCCCGTCCACTCATCGAGCGCGCGGCGGGCACGCGGATCGCAGTGACGTTCGATGACGCCGGCAAGCCCGAGCCCGACGACCTTGTGTGCGTCCCGTCCCGCGCGGACGAGCCCGAGGACGCCCTGCTCGCGGAAGCCCTGGCCGGGCGGGCCGTGCTTGTCGGCGATTCCGCGGGCATGCGCGAGGCGTTCGGTCCCGCGGCGTGCCTGCCCGGCGAGGAGGCCCCGCTCGCCGATGCTCTTGCCTCGTTGCTGCGAGACCCTGCCCGCGTCGACGCGGTGCGGGCCGCCGCCCGCGAGCGGGCCATCGCGCTGACCGATCCCGCAGAGTTCGCTCGCCGGTTCGAGCAGGGGGTGCAGCGCGCCAAGGCGCGGGCCGTCGACGTGCCCCAGGCCGTCGTCGCGACGTCCCGCAGCGGCATCACCGCCGTTATCCCGGTGTTCAACCTCGGCGCGTTTTTGCCCGCCACGCTCGCCGCGGTGCAAGCCCAGACGCTCGCGCCGGACCGGATCATCGTGGTCGACGACGGCTCGACCGACGAGAAGACGATCGACGTGCTCCGGCAGATTGAGCGCGACGGCGTGACGGTGCTGCGCAAGCCCAACGCCGGCGTCGGGTCCGCGCGGAACCTGGGCGTGCGTGAGGCGAGGACGGACCTCGTCGCGATCATCGACGCCGACGACCTGCCCGAACCCGAGTTCTTCGCCCGCGCCGCCGACGTGCTGCGGTCGACGCCCAGACTGAGTTATGCCTCGGCGCTGCCGCTCATGTTCGAGGGCGACCCCGCGGCCGGCAAGCCCGGCTGGATCCCCCTCGGGCTGCCGGGCATCGACGAGGATCTGCTGCTGTGCCGCAACTCCGGCGGCCTCGGCGGATGCACGGTGTTCGTACGCCAGCACCTGCTCGACGCCGGCGGGTACGACGAGACGCTCCCGTCGTACGAGGACTGGGAGTTGTGGTGCCGCCTGGCCGGGCGCGGCCGGGCGGGCGTGGTCCTGCCGGAGTTCCTGTGCCGCTACCGCGTGCACCCGGGCTCGAAGCACGCGACCGTCGGCCTGCCGCTGCACGACCGGCTCAAGAGCTTCATCATGGCCCGGCACGGGCGCCCGCCGCTGCTCAGCGAGCGCACGCTCCGCTTCGAGGCGGGTGAGGGCGCGGCCACCCGGGCCGAGATGCGGTCGCTCGCCGAGCGGGCCGAGGCCGAGGGCAAGAAGATCGAAGAACTCACCGGAGAACTCGACCGCTCGGCGCAGTGGAACCGCGAGCTGCAGGCCCGGGCCGACGAGCTCGCCGCCACGGTTGACTCCAGCGCCGCCTGGGCCCGGACGCTCCAGGAGCGCAGCGAGTCGCTCGCGGCCGAGCTCGCCCAATCCGCCGCCTGGAACCTCGAGCTGCAGACGCGGGCGAACGCGCTGGGCATCAAGCTCGAGGAGGCCGCGGCGTGGGGGCGGTTGCTCGACCAGCGCGTCGGTGAACTGTGCGGCGAACTCGCGAAGTCGGCGGAGTGGAACCGGGCCCAGCAGGCGATGATCGAGGCCCGCGACGCCGAGGTGGAGGAGCTGCGGGCTCGCCTCACGTCCGCCGAGTCGCGCCTCGCGGGGGCGACGGACCACAACGTCTACATCGCCCAGCAGCTCTCGGCCGCGGTCGTGCAGCGGGCAACGGCCGACGGACGGGCCGCCCAGGCCGAGGCCCGGGCGGCGGAGCTGGAGCGCGCGCTCGCGGCGATCGACCGCGCGGCGGACGCGCAGGCCCTGGTCCGGTCGAACATCCGCTACCGAGCCGCGGACGCGGTCAACGACGCCCTGAAGAAGCTGCACGTGCAACGGGCGATCAAGGCCCTGATGGGGACGGCCGGCCGGGGCCGGAACCCGCAGGGGACGACGCACTGACGGGCGTGCCGCACTCCGGGCACACGCCCGACGGCAGGTCGCGCACCGGATAGGCGCACCGCACGCACCGGCCGCTCGCGACGCGCCGCCTGTTTCGAACTCGGCGCGGCCAGCCCGGCGTGGCCGTGATGGCGCGGGCGAGCGTGAGCATCGTCATGACGCCCCCGACGACGAGGCCCACATTCACGGCGTAGCCCGACCAGACGCGCGCGGACCCGCCCGTGTCCGCGGCGCGCAGGCGCGCGACGCGGTTGACCTGGTCGTTGTCGAGGGCCGGCCCCGGGAAACGCAGGATGGCATGGTCGACCGCGGCCCGGCGCATCTGCTCCCGGTCGTCGTCCGAGGGCGTCCAGGAGGAGAACGGCGCGAACGTGACTCGGTCCCGGGTCTCCCGCGCGGTGCACGCCACCAGCCCCGACGAGATCGTCACCAGCTCGACGTTCACCTGCACGACGCGCTCGGGCTCGCTCGAGAGCAGCCGGGTGAGCTCGTCGGCGCTGTCGACGTTCGTGTCGATGATCCGCCAGTGCCCGGGATCCCGCACGGCGTACAGCTCGTGCTCGAACGTGTCGTTCACCGGCGCGCCCGCGTTGCTGCCGGCGACCGAGTCCAGCAGCCAGCCCAAGGTCGAAAGCGACAGGCTGTCGCTGCGCAGGCGCTGGATCTGCAGCGTCCGCATCGACCACAGCAGCACGCCGGCCCAGAGCGGGAGCGCCAGCGGGTGGCGCAGCGTCCGCCACGTCCGCCCCGCCGCCGTTCGCCCGCGCCGCGTCCCCGCCATGGCATTGACGATAGCCGCCGGCCTCCGCGGGGCGGGAGCTACGATGACGTCGTCATGGCACACGAGCCGGCATCCGATACCCCCGCGGGCCTCACGACCGAGCAGGTCCGCAAGGTTGCCAAGCTCAGCCGCTTGGCCCTCACCGACGCGCAGGCGGAGCAGTACCGCACCCGCCTGTCCGCGGTGCTGGGCTACGTCGAGCGCCTGCGCGGGCTCGACCTGTCCGGGGTCGAGCCGATGGCCCACCCGATGGAGACGACCAACCGTTTCGGCGCTGACGAGCCGGGCCCGACCATCGCGACCGACCGGTTCATGGCGATCGCTCCCGACACGCATCCGCCGTTCGTGAAGGTGCCCAAGGTCATCGGCGACGCCGGCGGGGCGTGATTCGGATTCGTTCGACCTCAGGTGGCTTGCGAACCACCGAACCCACGGGCAACATTCAGCGGGCGCAGCATCGAGCGCTTCTTCTGCTGGTGGGCCGCCATCCGCTCCACGATGTCGTCGAGGGCGCGCACCGTTTCGGCGATGTACGGTCCCTTGTTCAGCATCACGCACTCGGCCCGCACGCTCATCGCCGCGTCGGTGATTTCCGCGCGGGTGGGGACCCCCTTCTTGGCGAGCGATTCCAGCACCTGCGTGGCCCAGATGACCGGGACGTGCGCGGCCTCGCACATCCACAGGATCTCTTCCTGCACCTCGGCAAGCCGCTCAAAGCCGCACTCGACGGCGAGGTCGCCACGCGCGATCATCACGCCGACCGCCCGCGTCCTGAGCGCTTCAAGCAGGAGCTCCGGCAGCGCCTCAAACGCTCGCCGGGTTTCGATCTTGAGCACAAGCCCCACGGGCCGTACGGGATCGGCGCCGAGTCGCACGGCCACCGAGCGCACCAACTCCGTGCTCGACACAAATGACAGGCCCACCATGTCGGCGTGATCGGCGACAAAGGCGAGCGCGCGCTCGTCGGCCTCGGTCAGGGCGTCGGCCGGGAGGTCGGTATCGGGGAAGTTGATGCCCTTGTCCGACCGAAGCTTTGCGCCGCCGACCTTGGTCCGAGTGATCTCGACATCCATCGCGTCCCTCGCGCTCGAGCGGATGACGCCGGCGATCTTGCCGTCATCGAGCATCACACGCTGGCCCACGCGGGCGCACGAGAACGCCTCCGGCAGCGTGCAGCCGATTCGGGCCGGGCCGGACGAGCCGGCCGGGCATCCGGCGCTCAGTTCGCGCGTCAGCACCAGCGTGTCCCCCTCCGACAGCGCGATCGCCTGCTCAACCCGGGGAACGCTGGTCACCCGCCCCGCGCCAACGTCCGACCCGGCGCGGCCCCCGGCCTGGTGCGCGTGGAGCTGAGTTCCAGGCGTGACGTACGCCGACTGGCCGCACGTCGCCAGCAGGGCTCCCGGCGCCGTGTGCGGCGCCAGGCCAACCACCGTCAATTCGCGCTTCTTTCCCCGGGCGTCACGCAACCCCACCCGATCTCCCGGATGCAGCCGGGCGAGCCAGTCGGGGTTCACGCCGAGCGTCGCACCGGCCTCGTGCCGGTCCACCTGCCGGCCGTCGGGGCACGCCATCAGCACGACCCGGGCTGGCTCGAGAACCTGCCCGAGCTCGCCTCGAAGCGGATGCCAGCGTTCGACGGCCGGCCCGGGCGCAATCGGGCCCGTGCGGACCTTCGGCCCCGCGAGGTCCATCAGCACCCGGCACCGGTTCTGACGGTTGAGCCGAGCCTCCGCGCCGCGCACATGCTCAATCATGCGCGCCCAGGCCGCCGCGTCGTCGTGGGCGGTGTTGATCCGCACCGCATCCGTGCCCGCCTCGAGCAGGTCGGACATCAGGGCCGGCCCCACTACCGGGTCGGCGGCCTCGCTGGGCAGCGTGACCATGATGCGCACCGCACGCGACGCGGGCCCGCCCCCGCCCAGCAGCGCCTCGGTCCGCTCCCGTAGCAACTGTGCGCCCTGTTCGGCGCCCAGGCCCGCCACAGGGGGGGTCGGCGCCTGCCCACTGAGCCGCTCGACGACATTCAGCACGGCCTCCACGGCCGCCAGCGCGTGCGACTCGCTTCGCCCCAGCGAACTCAGCCCCTTTCGCGCCAGGCCGGTCTGCAGCGTCCGCAGGTCGTGCCGCCGGAGCGCAAGGTAGTGCAGCAGGTTCGCGGCGCTTGCGCGCTGCCCCGGACCGACACACTCGAGCCGGGCCTCCGCGCGGCGCTCAACCTCGAGCATCTCGGCTCTCAACTCTCGCAGCGCGTCCGCGAGAACCCGTTCGCCATCAACCCCCTCACTCTCGCTCACCATGTCCGGGCCCGCCATGAAATCAAGATAGCGCGGCGGACCGGCCGCCCGCATACCCGTCCCGAACGGCGTCCGCCCGCGCCGGCGCGACGCGTCGCTACGCTTATCGCCGGATGGACTACTCCACTTCGAGCATGACCCAGCTCGCCGCCGGCGTGCGCAAGCGCGAGGTGTCGGCCGAAGCCCTGGTACAGGCGGCCCTTGATCGGCTCGACGCCACGCGCGGGCTCAACGCCTTTATCGACACCTTCCCCGAGCACGCCATGGGCCGCGCCCGCGAGATCGACCGCGACATCGCCGCCGGCAACAACCGCGGGCCGCTCGCCGGCGTCCCGATCGCCGTCAAGGACAACCTGTGCGTCGGCGACACCCTCGGCGCCCCGGGCGGCCGGACCACCTGCGGCTCGAGGATCCTCGAGAACTTCCGCTCGCCCTACACCGCGACGTGCGTGCAGAAGCTGCTCGACGCCGGCGCCGTCATCATCGGCAAGACGAACCTCGACGAGTTCGCCATGGGCTCCTCAGGCGAGAACTCCGCCTTCGGCCCGACCCGCAGCCCGTGGGACCAGCGCCGCGTGCCCGGGGGCTCGAGTTCCGGCTCCGCCGCCGCCGTGGCCGCGGGCGTCGTGCCGATGGCCCTGGGCTCCGACACCGGCGGCTCGATCCGTCAGCCCGCGTCGTGGTGCAACCTCGTCGCCCTCAAGCCCACGTACGGGCGGGTGTCGCGCTACGGCGTCGTCGCGTACGCCAGCAGCCTCGATCAGGTCGGGCCGCTGACCCGCACCGTCACCGACGCCGCGGCCACCCTCGCCGTGATCTCCGGCTGCGACGCCAACGACGCCACCAGCGGCAAGTTCCCGCACGCCGACTTCCTGCGCGACCTGGACACCCCGATCAGCGGGCTGCGCATCGGCGTTCCTCGCCAGGCCCGCAGCGAAGCGAACCACCCGGCCGTCGCCGCGGCCCTCGAGAACGCCGCCGCCACGCTCAAGAGCCTGGGCGCCGAGATCGTCGACGCCGACCTGCCGCACGCCGACTACGGCGTCGCGGCGTATTACCTCATCGCCCCGGCCGAGGCCAGTTCCAACCTCGCGCGGTTCGACGGCGTGCGCTACGGCCGGCGCGCCGCCCTTTCCCCGGGCGAAGCGCTCGACGACCTCTACATCCGCTCGCGCTCCGAGGGCTTCGGCCCAGAGGTGCAGCGCCGCATCATGCTCGGCACGTACGCCCTCTCGAGCGGGTACTACGACGCGTACTACGCCACCGCGGCCAAGGTGCGCCGGCTGATCCAGAACGACTTCGAGACAGCCCTGCTCGGCTCGCCCGGGTGCCACGCCCTGCTCATGCCGGTGGCCCCGTCGCCCGCGTTCGTCATCGGCGCCAAGTCGGCTGATCCCCTGGCGATGTACGTCGAGGACGTGTACACGGTCGGGGTGAACCTCGCGGGCATCCCGTCGCTGGCGATCCCCGCGGGCTTCGCCCAGGTCGACGGCGCCACGCTGCCCGTGGGCGTGCAGCTCATCGGAGCGGCCCTCACCGAGCCGACGCTGCTGCGCATCGGCCGCGCGTTCGAGCGCGAGACCCGGTTCGGGGAGCTGCGGCCGGAGTAAGCGGTGTCAGGCCGGCACGGCTTCGGCCGGCGGAACGTTCCACGCGGGGCTCTGGAAACGGCCCTGCTCGGCGTACCAGCGCGTCATCTTCGCGATCCCCTCCCCCAGCGGCACCTTGGGCTTGTACCCGGCCTCGAGGATCTTGTCGGCCTCGAACTTGGTCTGGGCCGCGAACAGCTTCTTGATGCGCGCGGAACTCACCGGCAGGTTCTTGCCCGTGAGCGCAATGACCATGTCGAACGGCATCGCCCCCAGCGTCGCCGCCCACATGGGGACGACGATCTTCGGCCCGTTCTTCCCCAGCGCCCGGTAGATGGTCTCCATGATCTGCCGGCTGGTGAAGTCGGGCTTGTCGATGTAGTTGTACACGTGGAAGCCCGGGCCCACGGGCGTGACACGTGAGCCGGTCGCCGCGCTCGAGCCGGCGGACGCGCCCCACAATTGGCAGGTGGCGTCGACGATGTTCTCCACGTACGAAAGGCTCTTGATGTTGGACCCGTCGCCCACGAGCAGGGCCCGGCCCTTGCTGATCTGTCGGATCAGTGAGTACATGTTCGCGAAGTTCCGCGGACCGAACGTGACCGTCGGGCGGATGACCAGGGCGCGCCGACCGGCCGCGCGCCGCACCCACTCCTGCAGCACCTCTTCGCCCTTGAGCTTGCTCTGGCCGTACGGGCTCACCGGGACCTTCGGGGCGTCCTCGTGGTGCGGTTCGGGCGCGTCGCCGTAGACCGCGACGGTCGAGTAAAACGCGATGTCGCGCACCCCCACCTCGTCCATCACCTCGGTGATCAGGCGGGTGCCGCGCTCGTTCACCGAGAAGTACGTGTCGCGCTCGATGCCGAAGTCGTGGTGGGCCGCGGCCAGGTGTAGCACCGCCTCGCACCCCTTCATCGCCTCGACCAGCGTCGCTCGGTCGCGCACGTCGCCCTTGACGTAGCGGTACGGCTTGGCCTGCTCGCTCGGGTCGACCAGGTCGAGATTGACCATGTCGTGACCCGCGGCCCGCAAGGGCTCGTAGAAGTAGCTCGCGATGAACCCGGAACCCCCGGTGACCAGTATCCGCACGAACGAGCCTCCGTCACGCCCACGTCCGAGAACGCTAGCTCCCCGGGCGCGGCCGCATCGACTTGGTCGGCTCGCCGGCCCCCGAACCTGAGCCGGGCCGGCGCCCCGATCACCCCTGGGGACGCATCAGGGGGAACAACACGACGTCGCGGATCGTCCGCTGGTTCGTCAGCAGCATCACGAGCCGGTCGATCCCCAGCCCCATGCCCCCCGCCGGCGGCATCCCGACCTTGAGCGCATCGATGAAGTCCTGATCAAACGTACGGAACGTGGATTCTTCTTCATCCACGCCCGCGAGCTGCTCGCGGAACTTCGCCTCCTGAACATCCGGGTCGTTCAGTTCGGTGTACATCGGCGCCAGCTCCATGTGCGCGATGAACAGGTCCGCCCGGTCGGCCAGGGCCGGGTTGTCCGGGCGCGGGCGCGTCAGCGGGCTGATCGCCGACGGGTAGTCCGTGATGAATGTCGGCGCCGCGGGGTCCAGGCTCTTCTCGGCGAACTCCTCGAACAGCGTGTTCACCAGCAGCACCGGGTCCACCGACGCGACGACCTTCTCGGCCGGGGCGTCCGGACTCACCGCCGCCCCCTTGATGTGCTTGGCCAGCCCGCGCTCGACCACCTCGCGCCGCACCCGGGGCGTGTCGGTCATCGCAAAGCCCAATGCCCGGGCGAACAGATCCGCGTACGCCACCCGCGCAAACGGACGCCCGTAGTCAATGATCAGGTCCCCGAACGGCAGCAGGAGCGGGCCCGAGCGGCCCGGGGCCGCGTCCTCGTCCGCGGGGGCCGTCGACGCGTCCACCCGCTCCGCGGCCACCATCGCGGCGCACGAGCGGATCAGCCGCTCCACCAGTTCCATCATCGTGCGGGCGTCGCCGAACGCCTGGTACACCTCGAGCATCGTGAACTCGGGGTTGTGCTGCTTGTCCAGGCCCTCGTTGCGGAAGTTGCGGTTGATCTCGTACACCCGCGGCATCCCGCCCACGAGCAGCCGCTTGAGGTACAGCTCCGGCGCGATCCGCAGGAACAGGTCGATCCCCAGCGCGTTCATGTGCGTGCAGAACGGCCTGGCCGCGGCCCCGCCCGCCAGGGCCTGCAGCATGGGCGTCTCGACCTCGAGGAACCCGGCTTCGTCCAGTTCGCGCCGGATGCGCGAGACGATCCGCGAGCGTGTCTGGAACACCCGCGTGGTCTCGGGCGTCGCCCACATATCGACGTAGCGGCGGCGATACCGCAACTCCGGGTCCGTGAGCCCGGCGTGCTTCTCCGGGGGCGGGATCAGGCACTTGGCCGCGATCTCGAGCCCGCCCGGTCCGCCCGACGCCGACTGGCCGGCGTCGACCCACACCGTAACCTCGCCGCTGCGGGTCTTCATGACGCGCCCGTGCACCGCGATGACGTCCCCCAGGTCAACGAGCTTCGCGAGCGCGAAGGACCGCTCGTCCGCGTCCTTGGCGCTCACCGCGACCTGCAGATCACCGCTGTGATCCCGCAGGTTGAACCAGATGAGCTTGCCGTTGTCACGGCTGAGCACCACGCGCCCCGCCACGCGCACCAGCGGCCGACGGTCGACGAAGCCCGGGCCGGGCTCCTTGCCCGCCTGCGCCACCTCGGCGTCCGCGCCCGGGTCGTGCATGCGCCGCGCCTGATCAAGCGTGATCACCCCGTCGCGGCGCTCGCCGTACGGCAGGCCGCCCAACGCCACGGCCGCGGCCCGGTTTTCACGACGCTGCGCCTCGAGCCGGTGCACGTCGGTCGGCGCGGCTTCGCCAACCGGCGCGTGGGTGGGGGGCGCGGGCTCGCGGGGGGCCTGGGGAGTGGGGGCTCGGCCCGCTTGGGGTCTGTCCGTGGCCATGGCGCATGGTAGCGCCGGGGCCCGAGGTCCCGATCCATCGCAGCCAGCCCCGGGTCTCAGGCGCGAGCGGTCAACTGACCGTTCGTGCGGGCCTCGGTTCGGCCCTGACGGGCGGCCGCGGCGTCCGTGTCGCGCGAGCTCGGCACGACAATGTCCGACAGCCGCTTGTCGTCGAGAACCTCGATGACGTCGGCGGCGATCTGGTCCATGACGTCCTCGAGGGCCCGGAGCGAATCGCTCTCGGGACCAGCCCCGGTCCGCGTGCCGTCGCGCCGGAGCGGGCTGACGCAGCGGACGACGTCGATGAGCCTGATCTGATTCGGCTCGCGCGCGAGCTTGTACCCGCCGCCCACGCCGCGCCGGCCGGTCACCAACCCGCCCGAAGCGAGTTGCTGGAGGACCTTGGCAAGGTAGTGCATGGGGACGCCGGTGTGCTCAGCGAGCTCGCCCGTCGAGACGAGTCGACCCGGTGTGAGCGCAAGCCACGTCGTGGCCCGCAGTGCGTATTCGGTAGTTTGGGAAAACATCGCTGTTGGGAGGGGCCATGAAAAACTTTTAACGACCGAGTATACAACACTGCCAACGCTCAACTTACGCGACGCACACGGTTGTGTGAAATGAGACTCGGATTCAGTTGCCGAACCGGACGAATTGCGAGAATGCCGTTCTGTCAACTCGTTCACCGCGACCGCTTCGCCCACGGTCGCACCGCCAGCAGCAGCAGCGAATTGGCCACCACCAGCAACGTTCCGCCCTCGTGCCCGAGCACCCCCGCCCACAGCGGCAAGGGGTCGCCTGTTCGTGAACCCACGAGCGTGATGATGGCCATGATGGCGATGGCCGCAAGTGCGAAGGTCAGGTTGGCAACGATCGTCCAACGGGTTCGGCGGGCGAGCCGGATGGACCACGGGATGGAGCGCAGGTCGTCCCCGAGCATCACGATGTCGGCGGATTCGAGGGCGGCGTCGGAACCGATCGAGCCCACGGCAATGGCGACGTCCGCCGCCGCCAGGGCCGGGGCGTCGTTGACGCCGTCGCCGATGAGCCCCACGCCGTGGGCGCGACGCCGGTGCCGGATCTCGCTGCGCAGCGCCGCGACGTGATCGACCTTCTGCTCGGGCAGCAGTTCGGCGTGGAAGCGGTCGATCCCCAGCGACTTGGCGAGCCGCTCGACCACCCCGGGCTTGTCGCCGCTGAGGATCACCAGCGGGCGAACGCCGATCTCGTGCAGGCCGGCGGCCAGTTCGTCGGCGCCCGGGCGCAGGGCGTCGGACATGACGATGACCGCGGCCTGGCCGTTCCACGCGATGATGACGCCGATCTGCCCGCGGGCCTGCACGCGCCCGAGCACCTCGCGGGCCCGTGCCCGCAGGCACACGGGGATGAGCTCCTCGGCGTGTTCAAACGTGCCCAGCCGCGCCGGCACCGCGCCGAACACCCCGCTCACGCCGCGACCGGGCGTGAAGGTCGAGCGCGCCGCGGGCTCGAATGTGACGCCCCGCACCTTGGCCTCGGCGACGATGGCCGCGGCGATCGGGTGGGTGGAGTCCTGCTCGAGCCCGGCCGCGATCGCCAGGAGCTGGTTCCCGTCGGACCAGCCGACGGGGTGAACCTGCTGAACGTCGGGGCGGCCGATGGTGAGTGTGCCGGTCTTGTCCAGACATAGGGCGCCCAGCCGGCTGAGTCGCTCCATCGCCTGGCCGCCCTTGAAGAGCACGCCGCCGCGGGCCGCCCGGGCGATCCCCGCGAGGGTGGCCGTGGGGGTGGCGATGATCACGGCGCACGGCGACATGACGATGAGCAGGGTGATCGCGGTGTACGCGGCCTCTCCAACCGGGTCGCCAAAGCCGAGCCACCACACCAGCCAGACGAACACGGACACGCCCAGCACGCTCAGCGCGTACGGCTCGCTCACCTTGTCGATGAACCGCTGCACGGGCTCGCGCTGCTCCTGTGCGTGCGTCACCAGGTTCACGATCCGCTGCAGGCTCGACTCGGCGGCCGGGCGCAGCACCCGCACCTCGATCGGGTTGCCGACGTTGAGCGTTCCGGCGTAGACCTCGTCGCCGGGTCGCACGTCCCGCGGCATGCTTTCGCCGGTAAGGGTCGCCTGGTTGACCGAGGACAGACCGACGAGCAGTTCCGCGTCGGCCGGGATGACCTCGCCGGGCGGGATCTTCACGCGGTCTCCGGGCGCGAGCGACTCGGGCGGCACGAGGACCCACTCGCCGCGCTCGTCGGCCCGCAGGGTCGCGGTCGGCATGAGCTTGTGCAGGGCCTCGACCGCGCGCTTGGTGCGGGCCATCGCGAGCCCCTCGAGCCCGCCGGCGAGCACGAACAGGAACAGCAGCAACGCGCCCTCGGCCGGCGCGTTGAGATACGCCGCCAGCACCGCGCCCACGACCATGAGGCAGTCAATATCGAACGTGAATGTGCGCAGCGACTCCCACGCCGCCCGGGAACCGTGCACCAGGCCGATGCCCAGGCTGATCCACACGAGCCAGCGGGCCGCGGGGATGCCCGCCGCGGCGTACCCGAACCACCCGACCAGCAGCAACCCGCCCGCGATGCTCGCGGAGATCACTTCGCCCCGGGGCGAGAAGAGGCCGCCTCCGGCGTCGGCGTCGGCGTCCGGTTCGCGTGCGGGCACGCCGGGCGCCGCGGGGGCCGCAGCGCTGGCGTCGGAGCGCGACGTCCCGGGAGGTGCCGGCATGCGGGGTTCGGTTTGGGCCGTGGACATCTGCACAAACGTTAGTGATTCCGGACCGGGCCCGGCATTGCGTCGGAGGAACCAGTCCGGTACTTTCCCGGCGTGCTTGGATTGCCCACAGTTTACGAGTCAAACAACCCCGTCAACGCCACCCTGCGGACGGTGGCGCTGGTCTGCGCCGGGGTCTTCGTGGTCGCCGTGATCGTGCTCCAGCAGCACGTGCGGATGATGCACGAAATGACCACGAGCTCGGCCTCGGCGGAGTCGCGCCAGAGCGAGACGGTCGTCCGGCCGAACATCGGGCCGATGGAGATCGAGTCAAAGCTCGCGGTCAAGATCGCGGCCCTTGAACGCCGCTTCGCCGACCACGACGAGGTCGTGCCGGAACCGGAGCCTGCCCCGACCAGCGCGGCCAGGGCGGCCACCGACGCGGAGGCGGCGTCAGCCGACCCCGACGTCCAGGAGGCCCTCGAGGGCATCGACGCCATGGCCGTGTCGCGCACCCAGCGCCTGCGGGCGGCGCTGGTCGCCGGCGAGTTCGCGGGCTCGGCCGAGGCGCTGCGGCGGATCAGGGAGCTGCTGGACGAAGCCGACCCCGACGGCGCGCTCGCCGCCGACGCGAACTGGTTCGAGATGATCTACCGAGGCCAGCGCGACCAGGTGACCCCGGAGGCGCGGGCTGCGCTCATCCAGCGGCACGGGTGGTACGCGGAGCTCGCGCTCACGTTCGGCCAGCCGGACCACGCCGTCGAGCGCTGGTCCGTGGTCGGCGGCGGGATGAAGCTCGTCAAGTTCGTCGCGGTCTTCTACTTGCTCATGGGCTTGTGCTTCCTGATTGGCACGGGATGGGCGATCTGGGGCGTGCTCAAGTTCGCCTCGGGCGCGATGGCGAGCGCCGTGGGCGAATCCGCTGACGACAAGCTCATCGCCCCGGTCTACCTCGAGACCTTCGCGCTGTTCGCCGGCGGCATGACGCTCTTCATGCTCGTGGCCGCGGCCGGCGTCACCGTGCGCGACCAGGCCATCGCCGCCACGCTGCTGGCGATCAGCGAGGTCATCACCTGGTCGCTCGTGCTCGTGCCGCTGTGGCCGCTCGCACGCTCGGTCGACCGCAGCGTGCTCCTCGAGGACCTGGGGCTCGACATCGAGCGCCGGGCCGTGCCGCGTGAGATCCTCTGGGGTGTCGCGGCGTGGATGGCCGGCATGCCGCTGTCGATCCTGGTGGGCGTGCTGGTCGAGATGGTGGGCTCCATGTTCTCCAGCTCGAGTGCCGGGGCCGAGGGAAGCGCCGCGACCACGCCCCAGTCGTACCCGATGTTCGAGCCGCCGCTGGCCGACAGCTGGCTGCTCGTGCTGCTGGGCGTCGTCGGCGCGGTGGTGTGGGCGCCGATCAGCGAGGAGATCGTGTTCCGCGGCGTTCTGCACCGCTGGCTCCGCCCCCGCATCGGCCCGGCTCTGACGATCGCGGCGTCAAGCATCGCGTTCGGCGCGGTGCACCCGTATTCCTCCGCCGGGCTCATCCAGGTGGCGTTCGGCGGGCTCATGTACGGCGTGATCCGCGAGTGGCGCGGCTCGCTGGTGCCCTCGATGGTCGCCCACTGCCTGCACAACGCGACCATCTCGGTTACGACCGTGTACATGCTCATGGCGCTGGGGGATTGACGGGTTCGCCGGTCCGTGGTTGGATGATGGGACGTGGCGGTGGGGGCCAGGGCGTGGGAGGGCTCCGGCGATGGGCGGCCCGTGGGTCTCGTGGCTTGGGTGGACCCTGCTGCCGGCGGGCGCGGCGATGCTCGCATTGTGGGCCGTGGGACGCAGCGGGCGGAACACCCCGCGTTGCCCCACGTGCGACTACGACATGTCGGGCTCAACGACGCTGCTGTGCCCCGAGTGCGGGACCACGTCGAAGTCCGAGCGAACCCTGCGCCGCCGCCGGCGACCGCGGGTGCTGCTGCGCATGGGTCTGCTGCTGGCGCTCGCGGGCGCGGTGCTCGCGTGCGTGAACCCGGTGCAGCGCGACGGCTGGGCCGCGCCCGTGCCGCTGGTCGTGCTCCGCCAGGTCGCGCCGTTCTTCGATGACGAGGGCAAGCGGCTCGTGTCGCCGATCAGCCCTGCGTGGCTCACCGGGTCGCTCATGACCGCCATGGCGGGTCAGTACGGGCCAAACTCTCCCACGCAGCAGGCGTTCGCCTCGATGCTCCCGACCGTCACGCTACCGACCCGCTGGGAGCGGGTGCTGCTCGCCCGGCAGGGCGAGCTTGCCGCCGAGCGACTGCTCGATCCCTCGCTCACGGTTGTCAGCAGCGCCGCCGACGCCTGGCTCCTGCGCGACATCTCGCGCCTGCTGCGCGAGGACGAACTTGCGCTGCTGAGCCCCGCGGCCGAGCGGCTCATCGAATCGCCCTTCGAGTTCCAGCAGACGTACGCAATGACGTTCCTGCGCCGCACAGCGCCGGGCAGCGGGACCCGGCTCGAGCGCATCGCCGAACTCGCCCGCACCAGCGCATCGGTGACGCTGCGCAAATACGCCTTCGAGACCGCCGTGGTCGTCGCCGACAGCCCGACGGCGGCCGCGGCCGCCCTTACGCCCGGCCTGCGTGACGCCGACGGCCAGATCCGCCTCGTGTGCGCCGGCCACCTGCAGAAGCTCGGCCCGCACGCCGTCGCGGCCCTGCCCGAACTCGATCGACTGGCCGCGAGCGACCCGGACGTGTGGATCCAGGCCGCGGCCAAGATGGCGGCGGAGGTCATCCGGCGCGAGCGCAGGGAGTAGTCAGGGGAATGTCCCGTGGGGTGGGTTGTGGAGCTTGATCATGCCTGACTACACCTGGCTCACGTGGACAGGTTGGGCGGTCGGATCGCTCGGTGGCGCGGCGCTGGTAGCTTGGCTCATCGGTCGAAGCGCGCGGGGTTGGCGGCATTGCAGCAAGTGCACCTACGACATGACTGGCACGCCGGGGCTGCGGTGCCCCGAGTGCGGGAAGACGGCAAAGTCGGAACGTGGATTAGTGCGCCGACAGCGGTCGCGGCTGATGCTGCGGCTGAGTATTGTCCTGCTCTTGGGTGGTGTGGTACTTCGTTCCGTGGAGCCGTACCGGCGCGACGGCTGGGCCGGGCCGGTGCCGATGGCTGTGCTGAGCAGAATCGCTCCGCTCTTTGATGAGGACGGTCGACGGCTTCTGCAGAGCAATGTGGGTTCGAACTGGCTTCTCTTCGGAGCGATCGATCCGCAGTTACGCGCGGCCTTCTTTGCTTCGGCCGCCGGCACGCCGCCGCCGCCTCCGACCCGGTGGGAGCGGGTGCTGTTGGCGCGTCAGGTGATGCTGGCCGCGGAGCGATTCTCGAACGCGGGCGAGTCGGGGCCGGCGACCTCCGACATCGACCTTGTACGGAGGATCCCTTCGCTGCTGACCGACCAGGAGCGGGTGATCTTGACCGGCGCCTTCGGCGCGCTTGTGATCTCGTCCGATGAGGAGTTTCAACGCTTGGGGCTGGAGCATCTACAGCGGTACGCCGCACGAACGAATTACCGCATCGATGAGATCGCTCGCGTCGCACGCACGAGCCCGGCTGCCACTCTTCGCCGGCTGGCATACGAAACGGTGTCGACTGTCGGCACCGAGGGGTCGGTTGTTGTCGCGGTACTCCGCGCGGGTCTCGACGACCAGGCCAGCTTCGTTCGCGCTGATTGCGCCCGGTGCCTGCGTGATTGGGCGAAGCACGCCAGACCGGCGCTCGACCAACTCAACCGACTGGCAAAGGACGACTGGGACCAGCAGGTGCGGTCGGCGGCGGAGCAAGCCGCCGATGCCATCCTGACAGTGCGGTAGCGCCGTTGTTACCGCATCGCCGCTTCCATCTGCCGCTTCTCCGCCGCGCTCGCCCCCTCGACGGGGATCTGCTCGAGCATCGCCTGGATGATCTTGTCCGTGCTGACCTGGTCGGCCTCGGCGTTGAAATTCGTCAGCACGCGGTGCCGCAGAACCGGCTTGGCGATCGACTTGACGTGCTCGGGCGTGACGTGCGTGTCGCCCATCAGGATCGCCCGGGCCTTGGCCGCGAGGATCAGGTACTCGCTCGCCCGCGGCCCGGCGCCCCAGCCGACGTAGTCCTTCACCATCTTGGGCCGTTCGGCCCCCGCGTCCATGGGCTCGCTCACGCGCGTCGTCCGCACCAGACGCAGCGCGTAGCGGATGACGTAGTCGGGCGTCGGCATCGCACGCACGAGGTCCTGCACCCGTGCGATGTCCGCGGCCGTGAGCACCGCCTGGGGCGTGCCGCGCCCGCCCTCGGTCGCGCGCCGGACGATCTCGAGCTCCTCGTCCACCTTCGGGTAACTGATACGGATGTTGAACATGAACCGGTCGAGCTGGGCCTCGGGCAGCGGGTACGTGCCCTCCTGCTCGATCGGGTTCTGCGTCGCGAGCACGAAGAACGGGCTGGGAAGCTTGTGCTGCGTCCCGCCCACGGTCACCTGGTGCTCCTGCATCGCCTCGAGCAGGGCCGCCTGCGTCTTGGGCGGCGTGCGGTTGATCTCGTCCGCCAGGATCACGTTCGCGAAGACCGGGCCCTTCACGAACCGCAGCTCGCGCACGCCCGTCGACTTGTCCTCCTCGATGACCTCCGTGCCCGTGATGTCGCTGGGCATCAGGTCCGGCGTGAACTGGATGCGGCTGAAGCCCAGGCTCAGGGTCTTGGCGATCGTCGAGATGAGCAGCGTCTTGGCCAGGCCCGGCACGCCCTCGACCAGCGCGTGCCCGCGGCAGAACATCGCCATCAAAATCTGATCGACGACCTCGTCCTGCCCCACGATCACCTTGTGGATCTGCTCGCGCAGCTTGTCATACGCCGCGCGAACCTGCGTGATCGTCTCCTCGGCGTTTCGCGGCGTCCCGGTTACGTTCGCGGCGGCTGGATCGTGCATCGTCGTCCCCTGATGGCCTTGACGGCCCGTCCGGTCGGTGGCGGCCCCGCCTCCCATCCCGGCTCTTCACCGTATTCGTCGGACCGTTCGGCCGGGGTGCCGCAGCCGAACAAAAACAAAGCCCCGCCGTCCGGGTGGAGCGGCGGGGAGAAGATGCCCAGACGGTGTGGTTCCGGGCGGTGATGGTGGGTTCGCTCGGCGTGTCCTCAGCCGAGCTCAGCGGTCCTTGTCCTTGCGGTCCTGCTCCTCGAGGAGCTTCTCGAGCATCCGTTCCAGCCGGGCCAGACGATCCTCGAGGTTGCTGCGCTGGTCGTTCTGCAGCTTGAGTTCGACCTGGCGCTTGTCCATCTCGGCGGCTCGCAGCGAGAGCGCGCGGGCCACTTCCTCGGCCTTGCGAGCGGCCTCCATGGCCTGCATGTTCGCGTCGCGCTCGCGCCGGGTCAAGTCGTCCATGCGGATGAGCGGGATGACCGACGTGTCCATGGTCTGGCCCGGGGTCGGCGCGATCCGCGCGATCGCCCCACCGGCGGCCATCGCCTGCTCGATCGCCTGACGCATCGCCTCCTCGTCCATCTGCGCGCCCGGCTGCCACGACGGGACCGTGGTGCCGATCACGTCGATCGACTTCACGCGGGCATCGGACAGCCGCTCGGCCGAGTACGGCTCGACCTTGACGTTGACGTCACGCTGCTGGCCCCGCTGCAGCACCGTGAACCGGACCGTGTCGCCGGGGTTCAGCGAGCGCAGAGCGCCGCGAACGTCCTCGATGCCCGCGGGCGCCTTGCCGTTGACCTGCAGCACGATGTCGTACACACCGATGCCGGCGCTGGCTGCGGGCAGGCCCTCGTACACGCCGGAGAACATCGTGGCCTCGCCGCTCTTGAGGCCGAAGTGGCCCAGCAGCGCGGGGTCGGGCTCGGCGAGGTTGACGCCGATCATGACCTTGGGGGTGTCGTCGCCGATCGACAGTCCGTGCACCTCGAACGTGCCGGGAACACCGGGCGGGGCCGGGCGCGCGGGCGGGGCCGGCGGTACGGGGGCGGCCGGCATCAGCGCCCGGGCCCGGCGTCGTTCGCCGCCCTGGCCCTGGCCGCCCGCGGCCGCGCCGCCCTGACGCGTGCGGTGCACGCGCACGTCCTTGTCGGCGCTCCCGTTCGTGACGCGCTGGATCGTCATCGCGACGTTGCCGTCCTCGTCGAGCAGGTCGTACCGGTCCGGGTGGGTCGCCACACGCTGGACGTCGATGGACTTGCCGTTGAGCGATGCGCTGACGACCTTGTCGTTCACGATCTCGAGGGTCGCCGACGCGCTGTCGTTGATGACGGTGATGACCTGGCGGTCGTCCTTGCCCGACGCGGGCCCGGGCGCGGCGGCGATGGTCAGCGCAACGGAGCCGTCGCCCCCGCTGGTCCAGGTCTGGGCCTTAGCCGGGACGACGCCGGCCAACTGGGCGAGCGCCGCCCCCGCGATCGCGATCACTCCGCAACTGGCCTTGCTCACGTTCATGGCTGCACACTCCTCAAGGGTGATTCAACCCCGCCCCTCGCACGCGTCTTCGCACACACGGACGCGCCCGTCCGCGACGCCCGTCAGATCGGGCGCGAAAACGCCTGCAGACTCAGTACAACGAGCCCGCGCTGCGCGCCGGCATGGACGCCGGCATCAGCACCGGCGAGCCGTCCTCCTTGTGGCCAATGCGGTACTCGCCGGTCACGCGCCGGCGCTCGACCACCTGCACGAGCATCGTCACGTCCGAGCCGTTGCCGTCGGGCGCCGGTGTCGCCGACAGCACGATCCGCTGCGGCACCTCGCCGACGACGACGCCCTCCTCCTTACCCCGGCGGATCCACTCGTTCTTCGCGTCGTCCGCCGAAACCAGGCGGATCGAGCCCGGATTCACGCCGGTGATCGGCTCGAAGGCGCCCCGGGTGGAGCGCGGCGCGACCAGGCCCGCGCCCCAGGTCAGCGCCACGCACGCCGCGGCCGCCCAGCCGGCCCACGGGAGGATCCGCCCGATCACGCCTTCGGCGCCACGCGTGACGCGCTGGCCCGGCAGGCCGACGCGCTCGCCGCGTTGCACGCATTCGCCCACGGCGACGCCGAGCACGGCCTGGTCGCGCTGCGCCTCGGCCAAAGCCCGCCACAGCCCGCCGGCGCCGCGCCCGGCCAGGGAGCGGAACTCCTCCCAATCGCGCTCGCTCGCCTCGCCGTCAACCAGGCGGCTCAGCAGCAGCTCGCCGTGCACGAGCGGGTCGTTGCCCTCATCGGCGCGCCGGATGTTGTCCATCGATTCACTCATGATCCACGTCCTTCCATCGCCTTGCTCGCGTGCACGCCGTCGTGCTCGGCCCTGGCCTGCTCGACGGCGGCCAGCTCGCGCAGCATGCGCCTCCCGCGCGCGATCCTCGTCTCCACCGTCGTCTCGGGCAGGCCGAGCAGTTCGCCGATCTGCCGGTAACTCATCCCGCGGATCGCCTTGAGCAGCAGCGGCTCGCGGTACCCCTCATCGAGCTGCTCGGCCAGCGCCAGCAGCCGGCGGCCCTCTTCCATGGCCGCGGCACCGGCTGCGCCGTCGCGGCGCTCGCGCTCGCCCAGGCCGTCGCGGTTGTGGGCCGCGGCGGTCCACCACGAGTTCGGCCGCATCCGGCGACCGCTCGTGCGGGCGAGGTTGATCGCCACGGTGCGGAGCCAGGGCTTGAACGCCCCGGGGTCCCGCACCTCGCCTATCCGGGCCACCAGCACCCGGGCGACGTCCTGCAGCAGGTCGTCGACGTCGGCCTCGCGCGGCTTGTGGGCCAGCAGCACGACCGCCACCCACCGCCGGTGCTCCTGCCACAGGTCTTCAAGGGCGGCGCGGTCGCCCGCCAGGGCCCGCTCGAAGTCGGCACCGTCGGTCGTCCATCCCTGGGTCGTCACACCGGCCCTCCATGTCGAGCCCCGCCCGGCACCGGCCACGCACCATGTACTGGGATGCGCCGCCCGGGGTTTTCCGTCGGCGTGGCTGCACCCACGTGCCAAACCGTCCGGATATCCTCCGCCGCGGCCGCTGCGCCCGGTCCGCCACCCGGCCCGATGGCATCAACCCCCACAAACACCGATCGCTTCGACCACCTCGGGCTCGAGATGCCCTTCGGTGATCACCTCGAAGACCTGCGTCGCCGCGTCGTCTACGGCCTTTTGGGTATCGTCCCGATCTTCTTCGTCGCGCTGTTTGTGTTCGCCAAGCCGCTGGTGATCTTCCTGCTCCAGCCCGGCAACGACGCCCAGCGCAACAGCGGCAACACTCCCCAGTACGAGGTCAACGGGCCGTTCGAGTTCTTCAACGCCTACGTCAAGGTCGCGATGGTGCTCACCATCATCGTCGGCCTGCCGTGGGTGCTCTACCAGGGGTGGAAGTTCGTCGCCCCCGGCCTGTACGCTCACGAGAAACGCTTCGCCTACACGCTCGTGCCGATGTCCGCGGTCCTCGCGGCCCTGGGCGTGGTGTTCATGTACACCGTCATGCTGCCGGTGGTCATGGCCTTTTTCATCGAGTTCAGCTCCGCCGTTACCGGCGACCAGAGCCCGCTCATCGAGCGCTCCGCAGACGCCCCGACCTCGCTCGCCATCGAGAGTTACCCGGGCAACCCGGCGAACCCCAGCAACGGCGAGCTCTGGCATAACACGTACTTGAACCAGCTCTGCATCGCGTCCGTCGGTAAGGACGGGGTGACCACGATCTACGCCACCCCGCTCACGCTCGGCACGCAGCTCATCCGGCCGGATTACCGCGTCGCCGACTACATCGACACGGTCTTCGATTTCGCCCTCGCGTTCGCGGTGGCCTTCCAGGCCCCGGTCGCCGTGCTGCTGCTGGGCTGGGCCGGCATCATCAACCCGGGAATGATGGGCAAGTTCCGCCGGCACGCGATCATGGTGTGCACGGTGCTCGGTGCGGCCCTGACTCCTGCCGATCCGTTCTCGATCTTCCTGCTCGCCGTCCCGCTGTACCTGCTGTACGAGTTCGGGGTGGTCCTCTTGCGGTGGCTGCCCGCGTCGCGCGTCGCCCACGGCCTGCGGGGCGAGCCCCCTGACCCGGAGGCCAGCGGACCGTGAACGGGCCCGACCCCGCCGCCGCGGACCGATCCGCCCCTGCGCAAATCCCCGCCGCCGGCCCCCCGTCCGGCGCTCTCGATTTCGCGATGATGGCCCGGGCTCTTGACCTCGCCCGCGCCGCCGCGAGCGCCGGCGAGGTTCCCGTGGGCGCCGTCGTCTACGAGACCGCCACCGGACGCGTCCTGGGTGAGGCGGGTAACCTGCGCGAACAGTCGCAGGACCCCGCGGCCCACGCCGAGATGCTCGCCGTCCGCCAGGCCGCGGCCGCCTTGGGCACCTGGCGGCTCAGCGACTGCACCCTCGCCGTCACGCTCGAACCGTGCCCGATGTGCGCCGGGCTCGTCGTGAACGCCCGCATCGGCCGGCTGGTCTACGGCTGCCCGGACCCCAAGGCCGGCGCGTGCGGCTCGCTCATGTCGCTCACCACCGACCCGCGCCTCAACCATCGTGTCACCCCGATCCCGGGAGTCATGGCTGAACAGTCCGCGGCCCTGCTGCGCGAGTTCTTCCGCAGCCTGCGTGCGGGCCCCGATCCGACCTCCGACACCGGAGGCTCGGGCTGATGCGCCGGACCATCGAGGATTCACGCGGGCGGATGCGCTCGATCTTCCCCGTCGCGGCACCGTGGGTCGACAGCCCGGCCGGGCCGCCCGTGCGGGCCACAGGATCGGGCAGAAGCGCGTACCCGCTGCTGCCCTTGGGCGCCCTGCTGGTTGTGCTCGCGGGCGTGCTGCCCAGCGGTATCGCTGGGGTGTCCCTCGTGCTGGGGGTCTTGCTCGCGATCGGCGGCGTGGCGTTGCTCACGCTCAATCCGCGCAGGCCCGCCCCCGCGTACGGGGCGTTCGTCGCGCTCCTGAACAACGGCTACTGCCCGAGCTGCGCCTACGGCATCGACACCATCCGGCCCGAGCACGACGGCTGCACCGTGTGCCCGGAGTGCGGCGCGGCGTGGCGGCGCTGACGTACCGTCAATCGGCATGCCCGAGCTCCCCGAAGTCGAGTGCGTCCGGCGTTCGCTCCAACGGCTGCTCGTGGGCGCCCGGGTCGACGGTGTCGAGGTACGCCGGCCAGACATCGTCGCTCGGGCGGCCTTGGATAACCCCGCGGGGCGGGCGCGGGCCCGGCGAGTCGGCGCGTCCAAGGCTCGCATCCCCCACGCCGAGCTGCTCGCCGGCAGCGCCGTCGTCGACATCCTCCGCCGCGGCAAGCAGCTCGCCATCGTGGGCGAGGGGTCCAAGGCCCAGCGGCCGGTGGTCATGGTGCACCTGGGGATGAGCGGTGGATTCGTACACGCCCCGCGTGCACGCCCGCTCCCCAAGACCGATCACCTGCACGTGCTCTGGCGGATCGCCCGACCGGCAAGCGCGGACGCGTGGACCCACCGTCTCGGGTTCCGCGACCCGCGCCGCTTCGGCGGCCTCACCACGTTCCCCAGCCCCGAGGCGCTCGACGCTCACTGGGCGCTCATCGGGCCCGATGCGCTCACCGTCGACGGTCAGACGTTGGCGACGGCCGCGGATGGTTCGCGACGCCCCATCAAGAGCCTGCTGCTCGACCAGCGCGTGTTGGCCGGCGTGGGCAACATCTACGCCGACGAAGCCCTGTTCGAGAGCCGCCTGCACCCGCGCACGCTCGCCCGGACTCTCGACCAAGCCGACACGCTGCGGCTCGCGGCCGCCGTGCGGCGCGTCCTGGCCGCCGCGGTCGTCGCCGGCGGCTCCACTGTGCGGTCCTACGCCGACGCGGACGGGAGCCCGGGCGACGCCCAGCGCGGCCACGCCGTGTACGGGCGGGCAGGCGCGCCGTGTGTTCGCTGCGGCACTCCGCTGTCCACCGCCCAGGTCGGCCAGCGCACCACAGTCTGGTGCTCAAACTGTCAGCCGGCGCGATGATCGCCTCGAACGGGGTGCCCGGGACTTATCCCCACCGGTGTCACCCCACCGGCTGGCCCGCCGAGCAGCTCGGGTGAAACTCCTCTTCCTGCTGAAGACCCATCCTCCAGAGTTAGAGCTGGTGATGATGATCAGCAGGGCTTGGCGCGGTGTGGAGAGGCGCGGGCCGGTCGCCAGCAAACCCGAGAAAACCCACGGGCTTTCTGCACGCACGCCGCGTGGAAACCCTGTCGATTTGCGTGTCGGGTGGTCTCGCGGGCGGCGTGCCTCTGTGCTGTCGATTCCCAATCGGTCCGGCGGCCTGTCGTCCGCATCGACCCCGCCGAGCGCCATCGTCAGGACGCCGGGAAACTATCCACGGGCTATCCCCAATCCCAGCGCCAGCGACGACGGACCCCGAGTCAGGTGCCAGTCGTCAGCCGCATGCTCCTCGAAGTCCACGATTGGGGGGGCCAAGCGAGGACGCGGTCACGCCGTCGCGTCCCGGATTCGTTGCTCAAGCGTCGTCATGATTCGGGCGAAGTCGTTGTCGGCCTCGCTCCGGTCCGCGACGGTCTTGAGCGCGTGCAGCACCGTGGTGTGGTCGCGCCCCCCGAAATAGCCGCCGATCTCCTCGAGCGAGTGGCGTGTGAGCTTGCGGGCCAGGGCCATGCAGACCTGTCGGGGCAGGGCGACGGAGCGGTGGCGGCGCTTGCTCTGCAGGTCGGTGACCTTGACGCCGTAGAACCCGGTGGTGACCTCGATGATGGTCTGGATCTGGATCTGTCGTTCGGCGCGGGCGTCGTCGCCCAGGGCGGTGCGGGCAAGGTCGAGGGTGACGGGGCGGTTCTCGACGCTCGCCATGATCTGGAGCTTGACGATCGCGCCCTCGAGCTCGCGGATGTTCGTGTCGAGCTTGCTCGCGACGTAGCCGGCGACGTCGTCGGGCAATTCGAGCGAGCGCAGGCGGGCCTTGTTCTTGAGGATCTGCACGCGGGTCTCGTACCCGGGCTTGTCGACGCTCGTGACCAATCCCCACTTGAACCGGCTCACGAGCCGGTCTTCCAGGTCCGGGATGTCCTCCGGCGGAGCGTCGGACGAGAGCACGATCTGCTTGTGCGCCTGGAACAGCGCGTTGAACGTGTGGAAGAACTCCTCCTGCGAGCTCTCCTTCTTGGACAGGAAGTGGATGTCGTCGATCACCAGCACGTCGACATCGCGGAACTTGTGCCGGAACCGGCTCATCCGCTGCGTCCGCACGCTCTCGGTGAACTGCGTGATGAACCCCTCGGCCGAGGTGTAGTAGATCCGCGTGCGCGGACGCTCCGCCAGGATCCGAAGGCAGATCGCCTGCAAAAGGTGTGTCTTGCCCAGCCCCACGTCGCCGTGCACGAAGTACGGGTTGTACGCCCGCCCGGGCGACACCGAGACCGCCTGGGCCGCGGCGTGCGCCAGCCGGTTGCCCGGCCCCACCACGAAGTGGTCGAAGGCGTAATCGGGGTTGAGCGGGAGCGAGTCGGCGTACGCCCACTCGGGGGCCCGATCGCCTTCGGGCCACGACGCGGGCTCGACCGCCTCAACCGTGTCGGGCACGGGCGCCGGCGCAGGCCCGCGCACGGGTTCCTCGTCCTCACCCACGAACCGCAGCGCGAGCAGGTGGCCCGTCACGCTCTGCGCCGCTTCGCGAAAGGGCGGGACGCACTGGCGCTGCAGGTAGTCGCGGTGCACCGGCGAGTGCACGCGCAAGAGCAGCGTGCCGCCGTCCACCCCGGCGGGCTCGATCTCCTCGAACCACTGGCGGCAGATCGTCGGGTGGCTGGCCCGCAGATACCGGAGCATCCCGGTCCAGATCTCGCGGTCGTGCTCGGACACAGTGGTCGGCATGGACAGGGGACACCCTCACGGCGACGCGGTTTCGCCCCCGCGTAATTGGTGGTGGAAGCGGGTGAAGGACGCGAACAGGTTCCAGGGATCGGTGCGGCTGCGCGTCGTGCGGCGGACGTTCTGTCGGGAGACGTTCCGTGCCCCGCCGACTGCGCGATTGAGCCAATGTATCCGCACAGGCCGGATCGGTCAACGCCCCGGCCGGTTCGCCCGGGTTACTCCTCGTCGCCGCCCTGGGCCGCTCCGCCCAGTTCCGCCTCCTGGCGCTCGTACCGCTCGCGGTTGGCGCGATGGTCCATGAGCAGTTGCACCTTCTCCACCCGCTCGCGCCCCGCGACCGCCGAGATCGCCTTGCGCGCGTCGGCGAGGTTCGTGCGACGGCTCAGGTGGATGAGCACCAGGTGCTGGCACTCGAGCACGCGCAGCCACTCGCCGATGTCGTCGGCGTGCATGTGCATGCCCACCTTGGCCCGCTCCTTGTGGTCCGGTTCGGTGAAGGTGCACTCGCAGATGATCACCTGGCTCTTGCGCACGTCCTCGCGCACCAGGTGCGGGCCCGGGGCCGTGTCCCCCAGGTACGCCACCAGCGGGATGTCCAGCGTGCGCGTGATCTCCGTGCCCCGGTCCTTGAGCTCGCGCAGCTTCTCCTGCGGCAGGCCCACGAACTCCTGCTTGAGCTTCGAGCGCTTCTCGATCACGCAGTACCCGAACGCCGGCACCGTGTGCTCGACCTCGAAGCCGCGCAGCACGGTGTTGTTCTTGATCTGGATCTCCTGCCCCGGCTCCAGGCCGATGACCGTGAACGGCGTCGTCTGGCGCTCGAGCTCCACGTACCCGGCCATCATCCGCTCGATCGGCTGGGCCAGCCGCTTGTCGCACACGATCGTGCCCGCGCCCATGCCCTGGAAGTACCGCTGCGAGCAGAAGTACGCCAGGCCGCCGATATGGTCCATGTGCCCGTGGCTGATGCACAGGTGCTTGCTCGGCAGCGCCGCGCGCGGGCACGAGCCGATGTCGAAGCACACGTCCAGCTCCGGCACCATCACGCTCGTCGCCTCCCCGGCGATGCTGGTGCCCTGGACACGGAACGGCGGCAGATAGAGGAAACCGAGCGAGCCTTCCCGCGCGGGGGGCCTGGGAATCATGCAGAATCCTCCGAACCCCGGCGGATCAGGCCGGGGTGGGGTTGTCGACGATGTCGTCCCAAGCGTAGGCGATCAGCGCTTCGCGCTCGCGGCGATCAGCGCCGCAGTTCCGTCCGGCACGTCACCAGCAGCGCGCCGTCCTGGGCCTCGAGCCCCACGATCCGCACGCGCCGCCCGTCCGCAAGTCGCACCGTCGGGTTCCGCGCGACCGGTCCGGCGCCGTTCAGGGCCGCCAGCAGCGCATCGGTCTGCGGCAGCGAGCGGATGTCGTCGGGGATGTTCTGCGTCACGAGCGTGGGACGTGACCCGTCCACCCCGCCGGAACCGGGGTTCGGGCCGCCGCCGCCGGGCAGGAACCACGCGGCCGGCAGGCTCAGCCGGCCCACGTGCACCCACGTCGCCCGCAGCCACAGCGCACCGTCGTCGTCGATGGTCGGGGCGAGCGTCACCCACAGGTAGCGCTCCCCGCCGCCGGTTACCGCGCGCACGCCCAGCACGATGTCGTCCTCGCGGAAATCCACCTGCAGCTGCGCGACCTGGCTGGGCCAGCGGAAGTTGTCCGACTGGTTCCGCACCCACTTGGGCATCCGCACCGCCAGCCACGCGTTCGCGTCCTCGGGCGTCAGCCGCACCGTCCACGGCTCGCTTGTGAGCAGCCCGGGGGCGGTCTCGCGGCTGGGCCGGACCTGGCTGAGCAGATCGACCGCCCCGTTCTCGACCGCGTCGGCCACGGCGATCGTGCCCGGATCCGCCGAGTCGACACTGTCCCACCACCTGGGCCGCTGGTCGGCCAGCCACCCGGCGACCAGTACCCCGCCGGTGATCACCCCGGCGAGAAACAGCCCCGAGCCGATGAGCACGTTCCGCGTCCGCACGCGCCGCCGGCGCGCCGGGCGAGTGAAGGAACCGTGGCCATGCAGCGGCGGTGCGAGGGGTGGAGGGGGCGGAGGGGGTGGGGGGGGCGCTGGGACATCGGCCGCCTGAGGCCGCACCACGATGGGGGGCTCGGCGGCGCCCGCGTCAGGAAAGGGCGGCGGGGCGTCGGGCACGGGCACCGACACGGGCTCGGGCCCGGGTGCGGCACCGCCCGTCGGCGACGGACGCGCGGAGGGGCGGGGACGCGAAGAGCCGGGTCGGCGTGCCATGCGAAGGAGCACCATGGTAGTTGACAGAAGCCCGCTTCCGCCCCGGCCGTTCGGGTCGGACCGGGGACGCTTGAGATAAAAACACGGCGACCCGGCGCCGCTGGGCCACCGGGTCGCGTGGGCTTTTGTGTTGCCCCCCCGGGTGAGTGCCCCGGAAGATCGGCAACATCAACGCTTGGAGAACTGGAACCGGCGACGGGCACCGGCCTGACCGTACTTCTTGCGCTCCACGTCGCGGGCGTCGCGCGTCAGGAAGCCGTTGTCGCGCAGGGCCTGCTCGAGCGTCGGGTCATACGCCCGCAGGGCCCGGGCGATGCCCAGCTTGACGGCCCCGGCCTGACCCATGAACCCGCCGCCGGAGCAGCGGATGACCACGTCCAGGCGACCGACCATGTTCGTGGCCCGCAGGGGGGCGAAGCAGTCGTTGCGGTCACGCTCCTCGGCGAAGTACTGCTCGACGGGCTTGTACTTGCGGGCGTCGACCTGCACCTGCACCGTGCCCTCGGCCCCCTTGGCCGGACGGATGCGGACGCGGGCGACGGCGGTCTTGCGACGGCCCGTGCCCCACCACCACCCGCTCTTGGGCTCGGCGGGCTTGCGGACCGGGCGGACCACGGCCTCGGGGGCCTTGGGCACCACCGGGCTGGTCGAGATCCCAGCGAACGCCGGGTTGCTGACCGGCGGGGTCGGAGCGGCGGGAGCGGAGGCGTTCGAAGCGTTGGTCTCGGGCATGGGGTTCACTCGGATTCGGCCGATCGATCGGTCGTGAGGTCGGTGCTGGGGTGGTCGGTGGCTGCTTTGCGTCGGTCGGCGCTGGCCCGGGGTGGGCCTGAGTCGACTCAGACCTTCATGGTGATGGGCTGCTGGTCGGCGTGGGGGTGGTCGGCGCCGCCGTAGACCTTGAGCCGCTTGAGCATCAGGCGGCTCAGGCGATTCTTGGGGAGCATGCGCCGGACGGCGTCCTGGACGAGCTTCTCGGGGTCGCGCTCGCGAACGGCGCCGTAGGACTCGGCCCGCAGACCGCTGGGGTAGCCGGTCCAGTGCTGCTTGAGCCGCTGCTCGGCCTTCTTGCCGGTCAGGGCGACCTTGGTCGCGTTGGTAACGACGACGAAGTCGCCGCACTCGACGTGCGGGGTGTACTCGGGGCGGTGCTTGCCCATGAGAACGATCGCGACGTCGCTGGCCAGGCGGCCCAGCGGCACGTCGGTCGCGTCGACGATGCGCCACAGGGGCTTCACCTCTCCGGGCTTGGCGACGTAGGTCTGACGGGGCATGGCGAACTCCTGCGCTTCAGCGGCCGTGCTCACCTCGCCATGACGGCGACGCGGACGCGGCCGGAGTCAATCCGGGGGGTACGCCGCCTACCGGGCGGGGCGGGCCGGGATCGCCCGGCAAAGACTGTTGAAGAACGGGCGAAGGATAGAGCCGACCCCCCGCCCGGGCAAGCGTCACCCCACGCCCGGATCCGTGCCGATGATTGCCCCATGAACGACGGGCACGACCGGGCCGCGACCGATTCTCAGCCATTGCTCCCCGACGCGCCCATGTCCTTGGTCCCGGCGCCTCCCCAAAGCCCGGTGCCGGGCGTGCATGTCGTCCCCGCCGCCGGCGGACGGCGCTGGTGGCTCGGGCCGCTGGTGCTTGCACTCGTCGCCACGGCGTTCGTCCTGCAGCGGCCACCCGGGGACGACCCCAAACGGCGCGAGAACATCCGCACCGGCGTTGAGGTACCGCCCCCGGCGGTGGAGACGTCCGGGGTGTTCACCAAGCTGACGCTTGCGCTGCGGGGCGCCGGGGGTGAGACCGGGGGCATGCTCGTGAGCATGCTCGACGAGCAGGCGATCGAGTCGAAACAGCCCGCGGACCGGTTCCGCGCGGCGGTGCTCGGCGCGGACCTGTTCTGGACCGAGGGCAAGCCGATGCTCGACGGCAGCGCCGAGAACCCTGTGGCCGGACCGTTGGGCGCGGGCGGCCCGCGCGTGAGCGTGGCGACCGCCCTCGACCAGATCGAAATCGGGCTCGACGCCGCGTCGCCGCTGCACGAGGACATCGCCGCGGTGCGCTCGGCTCTGGCCGGCAACCCGCCGGCGCTCGACAGCGACGCCGCCAAAGGGCTGATCAAGCGGCACGGGCGGACGCTGGGCACGATCGCCGCGACGCTCAAAGACCCCGCGCTGGGCGAGCACACGGGCGAGGCGGCGGAGGTGCGGTCCGGGGCCGCGGCCCGCGGGTGGGGCCTCATTGTCTTTCTCCTTGGATTCGGCGCGCTCTTCCTGGGCGGGGCCTTGCTGGGCCTGGTGCTGCTGATCATGGTGATCGCCACCCGTCGCCCGCGCCTGATCGACCCCCGCCCGTGGGACCGCGGCCCCGCGGTCGGCGGCCTCGCCCCGCCCGGCGGCGAGACGGTGTGGCTCGAGACGTTCGGCGTGTTCGTGGCGGGGTTTCTTGCGCTCAAGGGGGTGTCGTACGCCGTGCACGCGGCGGCGCCCCCCGACTCACCGCTGCCGATCATCGTTCCGCTGGCGCTGCAATGGGTCTTGATGCTGACGCTGCTGTGGCCGGTGGTCCGTGGGGTGTCGTGGCAGGAGTACCGCCGGCGCATGGGGTACCACGCCGCGAAGGGGGTGGGGTACGAGGTCGGCTGCGGCGTGGTGGCGTATATCACGGCCCTGCCGCTGCTGGCGCTGGCGGCGATCGTGTCGGCCGGGCTGATGATCGGCTGGAGGAAGATCGTCGGGGACGAGCACGCCCCGATGCCGGACAACAAGCTCATCGACATGGTCGGGGGTCCGACGTGGCTGGTGGTGGTGCTGGGGCTGCTCGCGGTATTGTGGGCCCCGATCGTCGAGGAGGGGATCTTCCGCGGGGCGCTGTACCGGCACCTGCGCCGGACGATGCCCGCCCTGGCGTCGGCGCTGGTGGTAGGGCTGTTCTTCGCGGTCATGCACGGGTACATCGTGTTCCAGCTCATCGTGATCGCGACGCTGGGGACGGTGTTCGCGATCATGCGGGAGTGGCGCGGCTCGATCATCCCCTCGATGACGGCGCACGCCCTGCACAACACGCTCGTGCTCATCCTGCTCACCACGCTGGTGACGCTCGCCTCGGATTAACCCGGGCGGGTGGGTTTGCGGACCCGCCGGCGCGCGTGAACCTGCGCCGGTGGCGCCCGGTGTGCGGCGTGCGACGGCGCCGGGCCGGACGCGCGGGCCGCGAACGCTGGCACGACGGGTCGCGGCTTGGCATGGTGCACGCGGTGTCCCGGCGCACGATGCGCTCGCGACCCCCCGGCCCTGGATGCACGGTGCCGGATCGAGAGGCGCTCCATGGTTCGTTCCACCCGCCCGTCCCTGCTCGCACTGGGCGTCGCCGGCGCTTGCTGTTCCTGGGCCGCGGCCGACCCCGGCACCAGCACCTACGGGGCCGACCAGGCCCTGACGTCATCGACGCTGAACGGCGGGGACCGCGCGCTGCAGACCCTGCGGTTCGCGGGCTCGGCGACCGTCGTGACCGGCGCCGATTTCCTCCGCTTCAACAACGGCTCGCTCACCAACAACGTCGGCACGTACGGCTGGAACACGCCGATCCCCTCGGACCTGAGCGACGCGGGCGCCTACAGCGGCAACCCCGACCGCGCCGACTCGGCGACGCCGTTCGCGTCCGAAGGCGCTGGCGCCGGCACGCTCGCCGACGTCTTCGGCCCGTTCTCGGGCGGCTACAAGAATATGAGCTACCTCATCGACGGCGAGGACAACGGCGCCTGGACCCTCGACCTGTTCCTCGCCGGGCTCGTGCTCTCGGCCGACGCCGACGCGTCGACCGTGGAACTGGCGATCGTCGAACGAGGGCTCAACAGCGATATCAGCGTCCGTGGCATCCGGGCCGACCACTCGCTGACCGAGGCGTTCCTGGTCACCCGCGGCTCGTTCGCCAGCGCCGGCTGGAGCCTGAACTCGCTCGAAATCGGCGGGGCCCAGGCCGTCGGCGCCGTCGGCCTGAGCCTCGACGCGTCGTGGACCAACCTCGTCGGCTTCCGCTTCGAGGCGGCCAGCGGCATGAACGGCCCGGACCTGGTCGGCGTGGCGGTCGTGCCCGCGCCCGGCTCGGCGGCCCTGATGGGCCTGGGCGGTCTGCTCGCGGTGCGCCGCCGGCGGTGATGCCGGTTCAGTGCCCCTTGAGCAGCCGCTCGAGGAAGTGAATATCCACGCCGCCTTCCTTAAAGGCGGCGTTTTCCATGAGCCGCTGGTGCAGCGGGATCGTGGTCTTGATCGGCTCGATCACGAACTCGCGCAGGGCCCGGCTCGTGCGCGTGATCGCCTGCTGGCGGTCGTCCGCGTGCACGATGAGCTTGCAGATCATGCTGTCGTAGTTCGGCGGCACCACGTACCCCGTGACCGCGTGGGTGTCGAGACGCACGCCCGGGCCGCCGGGGGGCTCGAACCGCCCGATCCGCCCCGCGCTGGGGCGGAACTGCTTGTCGGGGTCCTCCGCGTTGATGCGGCACTCGATCGCGTGCCCGTGCACGCGGATGTCGTCCTGACGATACGGGAGCTTCTCGCCCGCCGCGACCCGGATCATCGTCTTGACGATGTCGATCCCCGTGATCGCCTCGGTCACCGGGTGCTCGACCTGCACGCGGGTGTTGACCTCCAGCATGTAGAAGTTGTGCTTCTCGTCCATCAGGAACTCGCACGTGGCGGCCCCGTGGTACTTGGCCTGCTGGATGAGCCGCACCGCGGCCTCGCACACCGGGCGGATCGTCTCGCGCGAGAGGCCCGGGCTGGGGGCCTCCTCGATGAGCTTCTGGTGCCGGCGCTGCACCGAGCAGTTACGCTCCCACAGGTGGATCGCGTTGCCGAACTTGTCCCCCAGCACCTGGATCTCGACGTGCTGGGCGTGCTCGAGATACTTCTCGATGAACACCGCCCCGTTGCCGAACGCGGCCAGGGCCTCGGTGCTCGCGGCCTTGATGTTCGCCCGCAGGGCCACCTCGTTGTGGCACACCCGCATGCCGCGCCCGCCGCCGCCGGCCGAGGCCTTGATGATTACCGGGTAGCCGATCGCCTCCGCGATCTTCGCCGCCTCGTTCTCGTCCTCGATCGCGTCGGGCGAGCCGGGGAAGACCGGCACGCCGGCCTCCTTGGCGGCCTTCTTGCACGCGACCTTGTCCCCCAGCCGGCCCATCGCCTCGGGGGTGGGGCCGATGAACTCGATCTTGCAGTCGCGGCACACCTGGGCAAAATCGGCCCGCTCGGAGAGGAAGCCGTACCCCGGGTGAATCGCGTCTACGTTCGCCACCTCGGCCGCCGAGATCAACCGCGCGATGTTGAGGTAGCTCTCCTTCGCCGGCCCCGGGCCGATGCAGATCGCCTCGTCCGCCAGGCGCAGGTACGGCGCGTCACGGTCCGCGGTCGAGTACACGCACACCGACTCGATGCCCAGCTCGCGGCACGCGCGGATGATCCGCAGGGCGATTTCGCCACGGTTCGCGATGAGGATGCGGGAGAACATGCTGGTGGGGTCACCCGGGGCAAAGGGCGTGGTGGATGGCAGAGACGCTCGACGAGGCGGGGGGGGTTGGGGGGGAGAAACTCAGGCCGGGCGCACCAGGAACAGCTTCTGGCCGAACTCGATCGGCTTGCCGTTCTCGACGAGGATGCGCTCGATCGTCCCGCTCGTCTCCGCCTTGATCTCGTTGAAGACCTTCATGGCCTCGATCAGGCACACCGTCGTGTCGGGGCCGACGGTCGCCCCGACCTGCACGAAGGCCGGGCTGTCCGGGTTCGCGGCCGTATAGAAGGTTCCGACCATCGGGCTCTCGATCGCCACGAGCCCGGCCTCGCTCACGGGCGCGGCGCTCGACGCCGAGCCGGCACCGTTGCCGCCCGCGTCCTCGCCCGAGTCTTCGCTGGGCATCGGCCGGCGCGCCGGCGCGCTGGGCGCGGGCCCGGCCGCGACGCCCGAGCCGTAGATCACGGGCTGGTGGTTGATGACCGTCCCCGCGCCGCCGCGCTTGATCGAGACGGTCTCCTGCTGGTCCTTGAGGTCGAGCTCGCTGAGCTCGTTCTCAACCATCAGGCGCACGAGTTCCTTGAGCTTGCGGATGTCGATCATCGTGAGGCCCACTCCAGGGTCTTGGGGAGCGTGTTCAGCCGCTTGGCCCCCGACGGCGTGACGACGTAGTCGTCCTCGATCCGGACTCCCCCGACGCCGGGCAGATAGATCCCCGGCTCGACCGTCACCACCATCCCCGGCGCGAGCGTGCTGGGCGCGAGCATGTGCGTCAGCCGCGGCTCCTCGTGCCCGTCCAGGCCCAGGCCGTGTCCAAGCCCGTGCCCGAACCGCGGACCGTAGCCCGCCCGCTCAATGATCCCGCGCGCCACCCCGTCGATCTGTGCCGTCGATTTGCCGGGCGCCAGGGCCGCGGCCGCGGCTTCCTGGGCCTCGAGCACGATCGCGTAGATCTCACGGATCTTCGCCGGCCACTTCCCCAGCGACACCACCCGCGTCATGTCCGAGTGGTAGCCCTTGAACACCGCGCCCCAGTCGATGAGCACCGTCTTGTTCGCCGCGAGCTTGGTCGGTCCCGGCCGGTAATGCGGCAGCGACCCGTGCGCCCCGGCCGCGATGATCGACTGGAACCCAGGCTCGCTCGACCCGCGGGCCTTCATCGCCGCCTCGAGCCGCCCCGCGACCTCGAGCTCGGTCATCCCCGGGGCGATGTCGTCGAGCACATCCTCGAGCGCTTTCTCCTGGATCCGCACCGCCTTGGTGATGAGCTCGATCTCGGCCTGATCCTTGATGACCCGCAGCCCGCTCACCAGGCCGCCGGTCTCGAGCACCTCGGCCCCGAGCTTCTCCACCAAAGCCGCCCGCAGCGCCAGCGTCAAATGCTCGCCCTGCACCGCCAGGCCGGCCGGCTTGCCGACCGTCTCCCGCACCACCCGGGCCACCGCGTCGATCATCGGCCCGGTGCGGATGACCACCTGCGCCAGCGCCCGGACCGGTTCGAGCTCTTCCTCAAACCGGAAGTCGCTGATCATCACCGGGCGCACCCGCGCCGCCGCGGGCACGAGCAGGTAGCTGTCGCCGTTGAGAAACCCCGTCAGGTACCCGACGTCCTTGGGGTTGGTCACCAACAGCGCCGCGGCCCCCGTCCGGTCGACCCGCTCGCGCAGGCGTGCGAGCCGCGCGGCGTGCACCGACGGGGCATCGCCGCCGCTCTGGTCGGCGGCCGTGCTCCGCCCGCGCGTGCTCTTGGATGCCAGGGCCGGGGTCATCGCGGGCAGATGATACCGCGCGTCGGTCGCGCCGTGTGATCCATTCACGCCGCCCGCGCCCGGCGGCGCGGCCCGCTTTCGCAGCGGCGCACCCCAACCCCGGCAGTACACTCCTCCATGCCGACGACGCGCGACCGCTCGCCGACGCTGGGCCCGGCGCTGTGCGCCGCGCTGGTCGTCGCGATCGCGGCCCTGTGCGTCGGCCTGCCGTTCGCGTACGCGCTGGTCGCGAGCGTCACCGCCGAGCCCCCGCCCGGACCCGCCACGCCCGCGGCCCCGCTCATGCCCGCGCTGCTGCGCACGCTTATCGCCGGATCGGCCATCGCGGCGCTGGCGACGGTGCTCGCGATCCCGGGCGCGTGGGTCGTGCGCGAGGCGTCGCCCGCGGGGGCCCGCCGGCTCGCCCTCGCGATCGGCGTGCTCATGCTCCCCAATTACCTCGCCTACGCCGGCCTGAACCTGCTGCGTGCACCGCGCACTGTCCTGGCCGACTGGCTCGCCGGCCAGCCCCCGATCGTCTCGGTCTACGCCGGGTACACGATCGCCGTGCTCGGCCTGGCCCTGTGGGCCTGGCCCGCCGCCGCCTTCGCGCTGGGGCTGTCGCTGCGGCGCGTCGGCCAGGATCAGCTCGACGCGCTCGACCTCGCCGGCGCCGGTCCGGCCGCGCGCTGGCGATTCATGGCCGGCGCAGTGCTGCCCGGGTTCGCCGCCGCCTTCGGCGTCGTGTTCCTGCTCATGCTCGGCTCGCCCGTCCCGCTCCACGTCGCGCAGCTCGACACCTACGGCGTCGCGCTGTGGCGCCGTCTCACGCAGACAGGCGACCCTGCCCGGACATGGATCGCGGCGTGGCCGGTCGTGCTCGCGGCCGTCGGTGTCGCCGCGATCGTCGTGAACGCCGCGAGCCGTCGACTGCTCGCCGCCGCCGAACCGGGTCCGCCCCCGCACGCCCCGCGTCCGCGCCGCGGCGCACGAGCCGGGCTGTGGGTCGTCCTGGGCGTGTCGCTCGCGCTCCCGCTCGTGCTCCACCTCCGAGCCACCGCGCCCCCGGTCCCCGCCGACACGCGGGGGCTCCACCCCGCGAGCCAGCTCGTCCCCGGCGCGTTCTCGCTTTCGAGCGTCGCCCGCACGGCCCAGCTTTTCTGGCACGAGTCCGCTCCCGCCATCGGCGCCAGCGCCCTCACCGGCGCCATGTGCGCGGCCGTCTTCGCCCTGGTCGCCCTCGCCACCTGGGCCGCGATCGCGTGCGCCCCGACGCACCGGCGCTCACTGGCCCGCACCGCCACCATCCTGGGCGTCGGCGTGCTGCTCGCGGCCTCACTCTCCCCCGGGGCCGTCCTGGGCTCCGCCACCGCCGGCGCCTGGACCACGCTCCCGATCCTGCGATCGCTCGTCGACTCGCCCCTGCCGGTCGTGTGCGTGCACACCGCACGCTTCGGCGCCGTCGCCGCGCTGCTGGGCGTGTGGGCCGCGATGCTCGAGCCGCCCGCCCTGCGCGATCTGCGCAGGCTCGACGACCCGGGCTCGCTCCGCGGGTTCGCGGCCCTGTGCGTGCGACCGCTGTGGTCCGTCCCCGTCGCCGCCGCGATCGCCGGCTTCGTCCTGAGCCTGCACGAGATCGAGTCCACCGTCTTTGTGCAGCCGCCCGGCTCGGGCAACCTCGCCCAGCAGCTGCTCGACGCCCTGCACTTCGCGCGCGACGATAGGCTTGGGATCGCGGCTCTCCTGCTGGCCGCGGCGTCGCTGGCGCTCTCATACCTTGGTGCGTGGCTGATCACCCGCCCGCACCGCGCCCCGATGACCGAGCCGTGAGCGACCCCGACGCGGCGCTCGTGCGGTCGTGGCTCGCGGCGGCGGTCGACCCCGCCATCGCCGCCGGGCTCGAGGCCGTGTACACCCACGCCTCCGTCGAGATCGCCCGGCGCGGGCCGACGTGCTGGACCAGCGGCAAGTGCTGCAACTTCACGGCCTACGGCCACCGGCTCTACACGACCGGCCTCGAGGCCGCGTACGCGCTCACGCGGCTGCCGGCGCCCGACGCCGCCTCCAACGCTCCCGCCTCCGCGCGACCGCCCCGTCTCACGGTCCTCACCCCCGCGAAGTCGCTCGACGCATGTCCGTTCCAGGTCGACAAGCTCTGCACCGTGCACGCCATCCGGCCCATGGGTTGCCGCGTGTACTTCTGCGACAAGACGGCCCAGTCGTGGCAGCACGAGTTGTCCGAGACGCTCATGCACGAGATCCGGGCCCTGCACGACGCCCGGGCGCTCGAGTACCGCTACGCCGAATGGCGCTGGCTGCTCGACCTGTTCACCCCGTACCTTCCTCCCCGATGAGCGACCCCGGCGCGTCATCCCGGCGAGACCTCCTCCTCGCGATCGAGTGTTCGAACCCGAGCGTGGCCCCGTCAGCGCACGGGCGACCTGCGAGCGTGTCCGTGGGGCGCTCGGGCTCGAGAGCCGTGGAAGTCGACATCGCGTCCTCCGCCCAGCCTTCGGGCCGCGGCGGGCACGACGACGACCTGCTCCCCGCCATCCATCGGGCCATGACCACGTTCGGCGCATCGGCGCGCGAGATCGCGACCGTCGCCGTCAGCCTTGGGCCCGGCGGGTACACGTCGCTCCGCATCGCGGTCGCGGCGGCCAAGATGATTGCCCTGGCAACCGGCGCGCGGCTCATCGGCGTGCCGACCGCGCTGGTCGCGGCCCGGGCCTCGCTCGCCGACCGGCCCGCGCCCGCGTCCATTCTCGTCGCGCTCGCGAGCAAGAACGACGCCGCGAGCCTCACGCTCCTGCGAGCCGCCGACGCGGACCTTCGCGGCCCGCTCACGCTCGTGTCAAGCGTCGTGACGGGCGCGGCGTTCATCCCCGCGCCGCCCGCCCCGCGGGCCGGTGAGCCAGCGCCCGTGCTCATCGCGGACCAGTTCCTGCCGGAGTCGATCGCGCAGGCCGCGGCGAGCGCAGGCTACGTCCGCGTTCCGCTCGCGCTCAGCGCGATGGACTGCGCAACCAGCGCCGAGCGCGACAACCTCCCGTTCTCGGACCCGCGCACGTTCGCGCCCATCTACGCGCGCGAGCCCGACGCCGTGACGCTTTGGCGAGCGCGGCACGGGTCCGGCCCCGGCGGTGCGCCGGGCGCGGGCGCGTGAAACCGCGGAACCTTCCGCGAATTCCCGGCGTATGCGACTGATGGAGCCGGACGAGTTCTTCGTGCCGGCCCGAGATTGCCGGCCGTCACCGGCGATCGCGAGAGCGAGATACGTCCACCCGAGCGACCCGCACCCTTCGGCCGCCCGCGCCGCCGGTGCCGTCTGCGCCGGCTGCGCGGGTGAGGTGAACCCGCGCGATCGCTCGTGGCGGTGAAGTTGGAGAACTCCCGCGTCGATCGTGCGCGGAGCAAAGTGTCCGCAAGGGGACAGGCCGCGCGGGACGGAGCCCGCTACGCCCCACGGACGGACCGAGCAGCGAGGCATCCATGGATCGCACCACGACCGTGGCCGACAAGTGGGCAGGCAAGCGGATCTTCACCACCGGCGAGGCGGCTGAGGTCTGCAAGGTGTCGCAGCAGACCATCATCCGCTGCTTCGACTCCGGGCGGCTCGGCGGCTTCCGCGTGCCGGGCTCCAAGTTCCGGCGCATCCCCCGCGCGGAACTCATCAAGTTCATGAAGGCCAACGGCATCCCGACCATGAGCCTCGAGGGCGGGTCCAAGCGCATCCTCGTCGTCGACGACGACAAGCCCATCCTCGACATGCTCCAGGAGATGCTCTCCAAGAACGAGAACTACGAGGTCCGCCTCTGCTCCACCGGCTACGACGCCGGCATGCTCACCGAGGCCTTCCGGCCGCACCTGATCGTCCTGGACTACATGCTCCCGGACATCAACGGCGACGTCGTGTGCCAGCGCCTGCGCGAGCGCGACGAACTCTCCGACACCAAGGTGCTCTTCGTCAGCGGGGTGGTGTCCGGTCCCGAGCTCGAGCAGCTCCGCGCCTCGGGCGCCGACGACGTGCTCCAGAAGCCCTTCGACATCCACGTCCTGCTCGCCCGCATCGCCTCGCTGCTCGAGGCCCCCGCGCCGCAGGCCTGACGCGCCCGTTTGTCTCTTATGGCCGACGCGACCGACCACGCCGCGCCCCCGCCCAACGCCGCGTCCGCGCCGTCCGACCCCGGCGCGGCCCAGCGCACCGAGCTCATCCTCCGCCAGGTCGACGCCCTGCCCACGCTCCCCGCCGTCGCCACGCGCCTGCTCCGGCTCACCAGCGACGAGAACGCGGACATGCGCCAGGTGGTCCGGCTCATCGAGTCCGACCCGGCCCTGTGCGCCAAGGTGCTGGCCTTGTGCTCGGGGGCATGGCTGGGCGTCTCGCGCCCCGTCACCACCGTTGATCGCGCAGTCGTCATGATGGGGATGCAGGCCGTGCGGGCCGCCGTGCTGAGCGTGCAGGTCATGGAGTGGTCGCGTCAGAACGACCCGTCCGAGCCCGCGCGCTCGGGCATCAAGCGCCGCCGGCGCCAACGCCCCGAGCACAGCCCCGAGCACGCCGAGTTCGACCGCGAGGGGTTCTGGCGCCACTCCATCGCGGTCGCGTGCTGCGCCGAATTGCTGTGCCACGAGATCCCCAAACTCGACGGGCGCAAGCGCCTGGGAGACCTCGCCGGCGAGGCCTTCGCCGCCGGCCTGCTCCACGACGTCGGCAAGCTCGCCCTCGCCGTGGCCCTGCCCAAGGCCTACGGCCGCCTGTGCGCCCTGGCCTACCAGGGCCAGTCCAACATCGCCGACATCGAGCGCAACGTCCTGGGCCTCGATCACCACACCGCCGGCAAGCGCCTCGCCGAGATCTGGGGCCTGCCGCCCGGCATCCGCGACGCGGCGTGGCTGCACGCGCTGCGCCCGCGCTCGCTCCCCGCGAGCCTGGGCGAAGATGCGCCCAACCCCGACGCCGTCCGCATGCTCGTGGGCGTCGTCGCCCTCGCCGACGCCGTGTGCCGCTGGCTGCACGTCGGCTGGTCGGGCAACTTCACGACGCCCCCGATCGCGGCCCTGTGCGAGGACCTCGAGATCGAGCCCGCCCTCGTCGAACTCATCGCCCCGCGCATCCACGAAGGTGTCGCCACCCGCTGCCGCGACCTGGGACTCACCGACGCCCCGAGCACCGCGCTGCTGCTGGAGTCCGTGCTCGCGGCCAACGAGCAGCTCGGCCGCCTGACCACCCTGCTGCGCAAGAAGCCCGCCCCGCAGCCCCCTCCCGCCCAGGGCCCCGCCGCGCCGCCCTCGCGTTCGGCGAAGATCATCGAGGCTCTGAACACGTTTCACGCCGCGCTCTCGCGCCCCGGCAAGCCGCCGGCGCCCGAGGACGTCTTCTCCGCCGTGGTCGTCTCGGCCGCGGGCGCCCTGGGCCCGGGCTTCTACGCCGGGGTGTACGAACTCAGCCCCCTCGCCGCGCCCGACGGCGGCGGCCCGGGCTGGGTGCTCGTCACGTTCAAGCCTGACGGCACACCCGTGGGCGCCTCGGTCGTCCAGCCCCCCGCCGGGCCCGAAGGCGTCCCCCGCCGGCTGGGCACGCTCCTCGACGCCGCCCCCGACCCGTGCTCGCCGCCTCCGCTGGCCTTCGGCGCGTGGCTCGGCTCGATGATCGGACCCGGGGTCACCTCCGGCGATCTTCGCTCCGTGCGCCTCGCGGCCGAGCCCGGCCAGGCCGCGGTGCTCGTGCACGACCGTCTCTCCCAGGCCGCCGCCTACCCGCCCGAAGAGTTCGCGGCCCTCACCGGGGCGTGGTCCGGGGCCCTGACCACGGCGTGCGCGTACGAGCGGGCCCGCCGGCTCAGCGAAGAGCTCGCCTCCACCAGCGCCGCCCTCGAAGACGCGCAGAGTCACTTGGCGGAAGCCCAGGCCATGGCCCGGCTCGGCGCCCTCACCGCCGGCGCCGCGCACGAGATGAACAACCCCCTCGCGATCATCAGCGGGCGGGCCCAGCAGCTCGCGCCCAAACTTCTTGACCCGCAGCACCGGGCCGCGGCCGGGGCGATCGTCGACGCCGCGAACCGCCTTACCGGGCTCATCCGTCGCCTGAACCTGATTGCCTCGCCGCCGAAGCCATCGGTCGAGTCGGTGGGCGTGACCGACCTGCTCGCGCTGGTCGTACGGGACGCGAAGGAACGCACCCAGTCCAAAGCCGCACGCGACCCGGTGTCACCCGTGTGGCTCACGGTCGGAGAACCGGTCGCCCCGATCTGGGTGGACCCCGGACTGATGCGCCTCGCGCTGGTCGAGCTCGTCGTCAACGCTATCGAGGCGGGCGCGGGCTCACGCGTTGAGCTGATGCCCCTGCCACGGCCGGGCGGGGGCCTGTTGCTGCGCATCAAGGACGACGGCCCCGGGCTGACCCTCAAGGCGCGCTCGCACGCGTTCGATCCGTTCTTCTCGGACAAGCCGGCCGGGCGCCAGTCGGGCCTGGGCCTGCCCACCGCGCGCGCGCTCATCGAGCTGCACAACGGGCACATTCGTCTCGAAAGCCCCGAATCCGGCGGCACCGTCGCGATCGTCGACCTTCCCGGACTGCCGCCGCCCGACCAGCGCGCGCAGCGCGCCGCGGCGTAGCGCGCCCACGCGCTCGCACCCACAATGCACACACGCCAGCGTTCCTCTCACGCGCGCACCGCGAAGCGCGCGTCGGGGAGATTTCCTCGGGCATCTCTTGCGCCGAGGGTTCTCGCTCGCGGCGCGAGTTCTCGTCCGTTCAAGCGTGGATTTGGGACGGTCGATCCTCTGCGTGTGATATCTCCCGGCTTCTCCGGTAACCCCAGCAAAGCGATGCGCCTGGCGAGCGCGTGCGACGTGTGCCGACTCGGGCGAAGCGTTGTCGCACGCTTTGTCTTGCCGGCCGCGCGCTCCGCCGCCTTCTTCCCGATTGGAGGTGCACAGCCATGACGCGAGTGCCCTCTATGCGACAAATCACCCTGGCGTTGGAATTTGACGGCCTCATCCGGCACGAGCTCGACATCGAGGCCCTGCTCCGCAGGACCCTCGAATTCGTCCTCGCCCGCTGCGGCGCCACGAACGCGGCCGTCTTCCTCCCGACGACGACCGGGGACTATTCCCTGGGCGCGTACGTGAACTACGACTGCCCCAAGGACACCGCCGACGTCCTGCTCGACCACCTGGCCAACACCGCCGCCCCGCGGATCGCCGAGCTCCCCGGCCCGGTCCACCTGACCGACGCCAAGAGCCTCGCCCGAACCCTCGGCGACGACGCCGGGTGGCTCGGCGACGCCCACGCCCTCGCCCTGCCCTGCCGGCACGAGGGCGAGACCCTCGCCGCCGTCCTGCTTTTCCGCGACAAGCGCACGCCCTTCACCGCCACCACCATCCAGCAGATGCGGACGGTGTGCGACCTCTTCGCGGCCCAGCTCGCCCGCGTCATCCGCATCCACCACCGACACCTGCCCAAGGACAAGTGGGGGGCGCTGGGTGACCCCGATGTGGGGCGCGACGACGATTCCCTGGCCGCCTGAGCAGCCTCCGCTCGATCGCGATCAGAACCGCTTGTGCGCCGCCCGCTCGGTCGGGCCGCTCAGGCCGAGGATCCGACGGGCCAGATCGATATCCCCTGGATAGGTGACCTTGATATTTGTTCGGTCACCTTCAACGACCAAAACCGGTTCTCCCAGCCGCTCGACCAGCTGCGCATCGTCGGTGCTTGTCAGGTCCGCCTGTGCGTACGCCGTTCGGAGCAACTCGATCCGGAAAACCTGTGGTGTCTGCACCGCGACCAGCCCAGAGCGGTCCAGCGTGGACGCCACCCTTCGCAGCTTTGAACCACCTGTTTGGGTGCCAAGGATGCCTGCCAGGGGGTCGGCGGGCTCGTCCACCACCGGGTCCGCATCCACGCGTTTGAGCGTGTCGCTGACCTCGGTCCCGGGGACCACGGCGGGGTGGCGCTCGGCCGCCTCGAGCACGCGGTCGATCAGGGCCGCGGATGCGCACGGGCGGGCGGCGTCGTGCACGCCGACGTGCGTAAACCCCTGTCCTTCGGGCACCTGTGTCAGCGCGTTGCGGACGGTCTGCCAGCGGTGCTCGGCGCCGCCGGCGCATACTTTCGCGCCCAGCAGCGCGAGGCGGTCGGCGTGACGGAGCTTGAAGCGCTCCATGGCCTCGGGCTGGGCCGGGCCGGCGACGACGACGAGCGCAACCTCTGCGCGGGACGTGAACAGCTCCACTGTCCGGTGCAACAGAGGTCGACCTCCGAGATCTTCGTCGAGCTTTGAACGATCGGGCACGTCAGCGCCTGAGCGGAAACGGTGTGACGAGCCGGCCGCGGGGACGATGATAGCGAGTTTCATTGTGGAGTATGCCCATCCTCATGTTGCGCGCACATAGAAGAAACAGGGGGATGTCCCCCGCGCTCGGGTTGACATCGCCTTCCAGTTCCAGAATACTTGCGCCCTCTAACCGGGGCCGTTGCCGCATTCTTAGCGGCGGCGTCGGGGTGCTCCGAGCGGTTCGGGCACGCGGGAGGGGACGACCACGGGTCGCGCCACGCCACTTCGGCGTGTCGCGGAGGACTGATCGTTACACGGGCGGTCCCGTACAGCCCACGCTCGGCCGCTTTTGGCTGAGCACCAGCGAGGAAGCAAACTATGAAGCGGACAGGAATGTGGCTCTTGGCGGCGATGGTGAGCGCCGGCACGCTGGCGCTCAGCGGCTGCGCAAATGACTCGGCCAAGCAGAAGCGGCACGACCCGTCGGTCCAAAGCGACCGGTTCCCCGACCCCGAAACCGTGCGCTACCGCGAGGACCAGGAGCCCGCGCCGGCCCCGGCCCCGAAGAAGGTCGAGGCCGCCAAGCCTGTGGAGCCCAAGCCCCAGCCCAAGATGGCCGAGGCCCCCAAGACCGGCTGCAGCGGCGTCGTCTACATCCCGACCGGCGACCGCTCCTCCAGCGGCCTGATGATCGAGAAGTCCTGGCCCTGCGAAGTGCAGGCCGGCCAGGAGTTCACCTTTGACCTGTGCGCGACCAACCTGACCAGCACCACCTCGTTCAGCGACGTCGTCGTCACCGACGAACTGCCCGCCGGTCTGCGGGTCATCAAGGTTGAGCCCACGCTCGGCGGCAACTACGGCATGTGGAGCGTCGGCACCCTCGCCCCCGGCGAGAAGCGCTGCCTCAAGGTGACCGCTGTCGCTTCGGGCCCCGGCTCGCTCACCTCGTGCTGGACGGGCCGCTACGCCCTGTCGCAGTGCATCACGATGAACGTGACCAACCCGGCCCTCAAGATCACCAAGACCATGCCGGCCGAGGTCCTGCTGTGCGACAACATCCCGATCGTGATCGAGGTCACCAACACCGGCACGGGCGTCGCCCGTGACGTCAAGGTCACCGACCAGCTCCCCGCCGGCCTGAAGACCGCCTCCGGCCAGTCCAGCGTCACCCTCGACGCCGGCAGCCTCGCCGCCGGCCAGAGCCGCAAGTTCGACCTCCTCGTCAAGGCCGACAAGACCGGCACCTACGCCAACCAGGCGACCGCCGCCGCCGGCGGCGGCCTGACCGCTACGACCACCCCGGTTTCCACCAGGGTCACCCAGCCGGTCCTGACCCTCCGGGCCGACTGCCCGCCCGCGACCCTCATCGGCCGCTCCGCGACCTTCAAGCTCACCGTCGGCAACACCGGTGACGCCGTCAGCAACAACACCGTCGTCACCTGCGCCGTTCCGGCCGGCTCGACCTTCGTCTCCGCCACCCAGGGCGGCACCGCCGGCCCCGGCGGCGTGACCTGGAACGTCGGCGCCCTCAAGCCCACCGAGAGCAGGACCCTCGAGTTTACCGTCCGGGCCGGCGGCATCGGCACCATGGCCATCAACGCCACCGCCAACGGCGTGTGCGCCACGGCCGTCACCGCCAACTGCTCCACCCCGATCCAGGGCACGCCTGACATCGGCACCCTGCTGACCGACGACGACGGCGTCGTTCTCGTCGGCGACAACCACATCTATCGCTACGAGGTCGAGAACCAGGGTCAGGTCGACCTGACCAACATCAGGGTCGTCATCACCCTGCCCGAAGGCATGGAGTTCGTCTCCAGCACCGCGCCCAAGCCCCCGCAGATCGACGGGCGCAAGCTCACCTTCACCGGCGTCATCGGCGTCGTCAAGCCCGGCTCCGGCCGGCAGGCGTTCAGCCTCACCTGCAAGGCCACCACGGCCGGTGAGAAGCTCGTGATCTCCGAGACCACCTGTGACCAGATCAAGACCCCGATCCGCGACGACGAGCTCACCGTCTTCGTCGACCGCTGATCGATCCGTCCTGATCAAGGCTGATTGACCTCACAAGGCCCCGCGGCGCACCAGCGCCGCGGGGCCTTTCGCGTTTTTGACGCCCCGCCCGGGTCGTTCACCCACGCTGGACCGGCGTGTCCGTCGCTTGCAATCACCGGCGCGGCGCGTCACACTCACGGCCCCACCGCTCGATCGGCGCCCGCGGGTCATCCTCCCGCGCCCGGGCCGGCGACGCACGCTCGGAGGTATCCATGGGCCTGCTCAAGGAATTCCGCGACTTCGCGATGAAGGGCAACGTCGTCGACCTCGCCGTCGGCGTCATCATCGGGGCCGCGTTCGGAAAGATCGTCAGCGTGCTCGTCGACAAGGTGATGATGCCGCCCATCGGCTACCTCGCCGGCGGCATCGACTTCGCCGACAAGAAGTTCGTGCTCAAGCACGCCATGCCCGAGACCCGCGACGCCGCGGGAGCCGTGCTCACCAAGGCCATGCCCGAGGTCGCGATCGGCTACGGCGAGTTCATCAACGCCATCATCTACTTCACCATCGTCGCGTTCTGCCTCTTCATGGTCATCAAGGCCATGAACACCGCGAAGAAGCGCTTCGAGAAGGAAGCGGCCGCGGCCCCGCCGCCGCCGCCCCCCGCCGACGTCGTGCTCCTGAGCGAGATCCGCGACCTGCTCAAGTCCGGGCGCTGATCCGAGCCCCCCGCGGGAGGCACGGATCCGGCGGCAATCACAGCGCCTTGCTCATGATCGCGCTGGTGTAATTCGTCTCCGGCCAGTGGTGCGTTTCCACCACCCGGTAGCCGCGGCGCTGGTACATCTCGACCAGCCACGTCGCCGGCTGCGGCGTCGAGAGCGCCAGCTCCGCCGCGCCCGTCGCCCGGGCCCGCTCCTCGGCCTTGGCGATGAGCACCCCGCCGATGCCGCGCCCCTGCAGGTCCGGCTCGACCGCCAGCTGCGAGAAGCTCGCCACGCCGGGCCCGTCGAACCACGGGGTGCCGGCGGTGCCCGCGGCGTCCTTGAACAGGATCGTGCCGACGACCTTGCCCAGGTACGTCGAGACGTAGCACTCGCCGTGCGCGATGCGCTTGCGCGTGACTTCCTCGGGCTGGAACCCCGACAGGGCCCGCAGGCCGCGGTCAACGTGGGTCTTGTACGCGCGGTGCAGCATGGCCGTGAGATGGGCGAGCGAATCGGCGTCCTCGAGGGGACGCACGCGGATCTTGTCGACGAGCAGGCGCGTGGCGGGGTCGGTCACGGGTCAAGCGTAGGAATCGCTCGGCGCAGGCGGTCCTCGCCGGCGCTCGATTCGCGCCCCGCGCCGTTCGGATGAACAGCTCTTCAGCCCGCCGCCACGCACAGGAACAGCGCCGCCATCCGCACGCTCAGGCCGTTGGCGACCTGCTTGAGGATGACCGAGCGGCTCCCGTCGGCGACGTCGCCGGCGAGCTCGACGCCGCGGTTGATCGGACCGGGGTGCATGACGACGGCGGTTGGCCGCATCTTCGCGGCCCGCTCGGGCGTGAGGCCGTACATCTGCACGTACTCGCGCAGGCTGGGGAACGCGGGCGAACTCTTGGCCGGGCCGGCCCCCGGGCCCTTGGCTTCGGACGGGTCCACCACGTGCCGCTCGAACTGGATCCGGAGCATGTTGACCGCGTCCACGGTCGGCAGGGCGGCGTCGAGGTCCCACTCCACCCGCACCTTGCCCGGCGCGAGCGACTCGAGCGAGCGGGGCGCGAGCGTCGGCGGCCCGATGCACACGACCTCGGCCCCCAGGGTGCTCAGGGCGGCGATGTTCGAGCGGGCCACGCGCGAGTTGGCGATGTCGCCCACGATCGCGACCCGCAGGCCGGCAAAGTCAAGCGAGTCGAGCCGGCCGGTGGCCTCGGCGAGGGTGTACGCGTCGAGCAGGCCCTGGGTCGGGTGCTCGTGCCGCCCGTCGCCGGCGTTGATGACCGCGCACGAGACGTTGCGCGCGATCAGGGCCGCGGCCCCGGAGAGCTTGTGGCGCACGACCAGCGCGTCGACGCCCATGGCCTCGATGTTGTGGGCGGTGTCCTCGATCGTCTCGCCCTTGGACACGCTCGAGGACGACCCCAGGTCGACGACGTCGGCGCTGAGGCGCTGGGCCGCGAGCGTGAAGCTCACGCGCGTGCGGGTCGACTCCTCGAAGAACAGGTTCGCCACGACCTTGCCCCGCAGGGCCGGGACCTTCTTGATGGACCGGGTCGAGATGTCGGCGAACGACCGGGCCGTGCGCAGGGCGGCACGGATGTCGTCGGCCGAGAGCTCCTGAAGACCGAGCAGGTGCCGGTGCTTCCAGCCGGACGCGGGGTCGCTCCCCCCGGCCCCGCCGGGCCCGCCATGGTCCGGCTCACGGGTGGTGGGCGCCTGGCGTGCGCCGGGCACCGAGGATGGCGGTGGGGACGACGGCGTCGGCGTGGGGACGCCGGCCCCCGCCGAAGCAGTGGGGCCCGTTCGCTGCGCCTGGGCGGTGGTCATCTAAAGCCCAGTGTAGACCCGCCGGGGCGCGGGGTGCCGGGCCTACGGTCCGCGGCCAGCGCCGGCGCGGGCGGATCCCCGCCGCCCCGGCCGCGGGCGCGTCGGTGGAGCCAGCACCGTGCACGAGTCCGGTCGCAAGCCCGCGGTGGTGTTCGTGCTCGTCACGCTCATGCTCGACGTGCTGGGCTTCGGTCTGCTCATCCCGGTCGCGCCGCAGCTGGTGATGAAGGTCACGGGGTGGAACGAGGCGGAAGCGGCCGGGCCGTTCGGCCTGCTGCTCACCACCTATGCCCTCATGCAGTTCATCTTCTCCCCGGTGCTCGGGGCGCTCTCGGACCGCTTCGGCCGGCGTCCGGTCATCCTCATCTCCCTGCTCGGCTCCGGGCTCGACTACTTCGCCCAGGCCTGGGCCCCCACGCTGTGGCTGCTGTTCCTGACCCGCGCGATCAACGGCATCTCGGGCGCCAGCATGACCGCCGCGTCCGCGTACATCGCCGACGTCACCCCGCCGGAGAAGCGCGCCGGCGCGTTCGGCCTGGTCGGCGCCGCGTTCGGCCTCGGGTTCGTCATCGGACCGCTCATCGGCGGGCTGCTCGGGTCGATCGACATCCACTACCCGTTCTACGTCGCGGGCGGGATCACCCTCATCAACTTCGTCTACGGCTGGTTCGTCCTGCCCGAGTCGCTCCCGGCCGAGCGCCGGGCCAGAATCTCGGTCGCGAGCATGAACCCGCTGTCGGTGTTCGAGGGGGTCATGCGCTACCCGCTCGTGGCCGGGCTGGGTGCGGCGCTGTTCTGCTTCATGCTCGGCGAGATGATGCTCCGCTCGACCTGGAACCTCTCGGGGGCCTACCGCTTCGGCTGGGGGCCCGAGCAGGTGGGGATTTCCCTCGCCGTGGTGGGCGTGTGCTCGGCCTTGGTGCAGGGCGGGCTCGCGCGCCGGCTCGTGCCAGCGCTGGGCGAGCGCCGCAGCCTGCTCATCGGTCTGGGGATAGCCGTGCTGGCGTACAGCGCGTACGGCCTGGCCACGCAGGGCTGGATGATGTACGCGATCGTCGCCTTCGCGTCGCTGGGCGGCATCGCCCAGCCCGCGGCCCAGTCGCTCATCACCCGGACCGTCGGCCCGACCGAGCAGGGCCGCACCCAAGGGGCCATCACGGCGTTGCAGAACCTGGCCGCGATCATCGGGTTCCCCGTCGGCACGACCGTGTTCGCGTACTTCGTGTCGCCGTCATCGCCGGTGCACACGGGGGGCGCGGCGTTCCTGCTTTCGGGCGTGCTCGCGCTGACGGGGTGGTTGGTGGCCGCGGTGGTTCTCTCGCGTCGCGCATGAACACACCGGCAGCGGGCGTCGCGAGGACGCACCGCCGCCGGCGCCGCAGATCCAGAAATCTCGGCGAGGCCGTCGGCCTCGAGCGCCGGGGCGCCGTCGCCTCCGCGCTCTGCAACGAGGGGCATCCCGTGCGGGCGGACGCTTCCGCGCCCGGAAAGCACGGGCTGGTGCGGCCCGGGGCGCGGAGCCGGCGCCCGGGCCCGCTCGGACCGCATGCGGGAGCGCAACGGAAAGAACGCGGATCGGTTGGTCACGGACTTCGACATCGGTGTGTGCTTTCGTGCCCGCGCTGCGGCGGCGCGCAGTGATCGCGCATCCGGCGTGCGGGCGGTGTGGGGTCATCAAGGAGTTGGCGGCTTCACGCGGAGCAGCGGACGGCCGGCTCGACGCCGGCAAGGGCTTGAACCATGACGGCCTCCTTCGGGCGACGGTCCGCAGGGCCCGCTCAGCGAAGCGAGCGGGGCGCGTGGACGTCGCACAACAACGTGCGGGAACGGTTCGACGCAGGTTTCTGGGGTGGTCCCGGCGAAATCGGCCGGGAAAGGTCGGGTGCCGCGCGTCAGTTCTTCGAAATCGACACGCCGCGATCACCGCTGCGCCACGCGGAGAGCGTGGCTTGGCCGTCGACGACGGCGAGCGGGCGGGCGATGGTCAGGCGTTCGAACGACACGGGGCACCTCGGAACAGTTGGGTCGAAGTATCCCCGGCTCAACGCCCGGGTCAAGCGGCGATTGCACGCCGGGCCGTTGACGCGGCGTTCTCAACGGTTCGGCGCGGATGCGCCCGGCCAGCGCTCCGGCCACGAGTTGCGGCCGCCGTAGAGCCGGTCGCGATCGGTCTGCTGGTGGCACTGCACGCACGACTCGATCGCACCCATGGAGGTGATGGTGGTGAGGTCGGGGGCGATGGTCGCGTAGACCCAGCCGTTGTCGGTGCCGGGCGTGCCGGGCTCGAGCTTGAGCATGACGAACAGGGCCGCGAGCGGGCCGGCGCGGTAGAGGTGGCCGTCGTCGCCCAGCGCACAGGACCCCACATCCCTCCACTGCGCGGCCTCGTCAGCGTTCCAGGACCGGCCCTGCCACGCGTCGTAGCGGGCCCGCAGTTCATCGGCCGGTTCGGGCGTGAAGGCCTGCTTGACGACGACCTGCCCGACGGGGTTGATGATCGGCTCGCTCGACGGTGTGCCCGGTGCGGTCGGGCGCTCGAACAGCCACCGGAACGACATCGCCAGGTACGCGTCCTCGTCCCGGGCGTACAGCGTGTACAGCGTGCGCCCGTGCGGGGAACCATCCGGCGCGGCGGACATTCGGGCCGTCGGCGGGCCCGGCGGACGGCACATCTCTGGCGACCAGTTGAGGTGCGACGAGACGCGCGGGTAGCCGGTGTAGTCCCGCGCGATTGCACGCAGGTGCTCTTCAAGCGCGCGTGTTCGTGTTTCGTCGAGCGCGGAGGTCGGCGCGGGTGACGCCGGCACTTCGGCCGGGCCTGTCGGCCCGGCGCTGGAGGCCGAGCAGGAGCCCGCCGCGAGGACGAGACCCAACCACATCAGTCCTTGGCACGCGGCGAGCAGGCGCGTGTGCGGCATCCCTGCTGTACCGGAGCCGCGGTCGGATGGTTCACCCGGCGCACGGACTTGGTTCGGCTCTCGCGTCCGGTCGGGTCGGCCGCGTTCTATCCTTCGACGCACGTGTCCGCGTCCAAACCCAACAAATCCCTCATGCGCAGCCTCGGCGAGTTCGTCGGGCACATCGTCAAGGGCGCCAAGGCCCCGGCGGATGCCCCGCGCGCCACCGAGGTGCGCCGCGAGGTCGAGGAAGAGACCCGCGACACCCCCGCCGGGCGCGTGACGCTCCGGCGCACCACCGTCGAGGAGATCCAGATCGAGCCGATGGAGGGACGGAACGCGCCGTGAGCACGACCACCCTCCCCCGCGCCACGATCGCGCCGGTTCCGGACGCCGCCCGGGCGGCCGCAGTTCCGCCCGGTGAACCCCACCGGCGCGCCGGGGTCCACACCTGGGCCGTGCTGACCCTCGCGCTGGTCTTCGGCCTGCTCGCGGCCAGGCTGATCTACCTCGCGTGGCTGTGCCCCTACACGCTCATCGAGGATGAGGCTCACTACTGGGAATGGAGCCGGCGGCTCGACTGGTCGTACTACACCAAGGGCCCGGGCATCGCCCTGGCCATCCGGGCCGCGACCGACCTGCTCGGCAACACCGAGTTCGGTGTTCGCAGCGTCGCCGCGGTCTCCGCGGCCATCACCACCGGCGCCGTCGCCATGCTCGGCTGGGCCGTCGTGCGCCGATCGACCCCTCACCACAACGACCGCGCGTACGCCTGGCGCATCGCGTTCTTCGCCGCCGCGAGCGTCCAGCTCGCCCCGGTCATGCAGATGCTCGGCGTGCTCTCGACCATCGACGGGCCGTACCTCGCCTGCTGGTCGGTCGCGGCCCTCGCCGGCTGGTACGCCCTCACTCGCGGCAGCCTGCGGGCCTGGTGCGCCCTGGGCCTGGCCCTGGGTCTGGGCTTCGTCTTCAAATACACCACGCTCATGCTCGTCCCCGGGCTCGCCGCGTTCGCCATCACTGCCCGCGACCGCCTTGCCCCCGCACGACGCACCATCCCCGGCGCAGGCCTCGCCTTCGCCATCGCCACCCTCGGCTTCATCCCCGTCGTCGTCTGGAACGCCGGCAACGACTGGGGCACCGTGCGCCACCTGCTGGGCCACCTCGGCGTCCGCGGCGGGGACATGCCCGTCGCAAGCCCCGGGGCCGCGGGCGGCGGTGGAACCGGGGGAAGTGGGGGGTTCTCGCTGCTGTGGCCACTGGAGTTCATCGGCACACAGGCGGGCATGGTCGGTCCCGGGCTCGTGCTCGCGGCCATGGGCCTGCTGTCGATTCGGCGCGAGGCCAGCCCGCAGCGCCGCGACGCCAAGCTGTACCTCGTCGCCATCGGCCTGCCGCTGCTGGCGATGTACTTCGCCCTCTCTTTCGTGACCGAGGTCGAGGGCAACTGGCCGGTCGCGGCGTACGTGACGCTGCTGACGTTGGCGGGCTGGACGGCCGCGGACGCCATGACCGAGTACCGCCGTCGTGTCGACGCGTGGCTCGCCATCGAGCCCGACGAGCACGGGCGGCGCCCGTGGCTGGGTCGCATCCGCGCCAAACCCGAAACCTACGGCCAGGTGCTGTGGCACGTGACGATCGGCTTCGGCCTGGTCTCGGGCCTGGGCATGCTGCGGATGGACGCGATCGGCGGCGTGCCCATGGTTGGTCAGGCCGTGCCGCTGGGACGTTTCACCGGAGCCGACGTGCTCGCCGCCAGCGCCGCGGAGCACGCCGCGGACCTCCAGCGGGACACCGGTCGCCCCGCGTTCTTCATGAGCCAGCACTACGGACGGGCGAGCCAGCTGGCGTTCTACCTCCCGCACGACGGCCCGCCCGGCACGCGCCCAGAAATCGTCTGCACCTCCAGCCGCATGGGCGGGCGCACGACGCAGTACGACAAGTGGGCCGATTCCTCGCCCGACCGGCCCGAGTTGCTCGGGCGCCCCGCCGTGCTGCTGGGCGCGACGCGCGAGCAGTGGCAGGGGTGGTTCGAGCGCGTCGAGCCGATCGAGGGCGGCCTGCGGGGCGAGTCCAAGAAGTCCCGGGCCGCGTTCCTGGGCTGGGGATACCTGGGCGATCCCGCCCGGAGGGCCACGCCGTGATCAACCGCGGGCGCGTCTGGTCCGTCGGCCGCTGGTGGCTGCTGGCGCTTCTCATCGCCACGGCGTGGGACCGCGCGTTCTTCGTGCACCTCTCGCTCACCTACGACCCCGCCGCGCTGCGGGCCGTCGAGTCACGCGACTGGTACAAGGCCCTGCGCGTGCTCGGCTCGCTCCAGACGTGGATCGTCATCGGCCTGCTGCTGTTCCTGCTCGACGTCCGCTCGGCCCCCACGGGCCCGCTCGCGCGCGACCCGCTGCGCCGCGGCACCGTGCTCGTCCTTTCCACGGGCCTCGCCGGCCTCGCCGCCGAACTGCTCAAGGGCCTGATCGGCCGGCGCCGACCCGAGGACACCGACGGCTTGTTCCAGTTCTGGAGCTGGGCCGAGCGTCTGCACGAGTGGTCCGACTGCGGGCTGCCCTCGAGCCACGCCGCGGTCGCGTTCGCCGCGGCGCTCGCTCTGGGGTGGATGCACCGGGCGATCCTGCCCGTGCTCGTGCTGCTCGCCGTCGGGTGCGCCTTCACCCGCGTGCTCGCGGGCGCGCACTTTCTCTCGGACGTGCTGATGGGCGCGGGCGTCGGCTACGCTTGTGCCGCGGCGGTGTGGCGCCTGGACGCCGGGAACCACGCGGGCGCCGGGATCGACCTGGCCATCGACCGCCAGGAGGACCCGGGCGCCGCCCGGGCCGGAGGGGGGCTCGCATGAACACGCTCGACCGTTTCATCGCGCGCCAGTTCGCGTTCAACCTGCTCGTGCTGCTGGTGCTGCTGTTCAGCTTCGTCGTCACCGTCGACGCGACGTACAACATCAAGCGCTTCGCCGAGGCCGCGACCGGGGCCCTCAAGGCCTCCGGCGAGACCGATCCCGGCTGGGTGCGCCACTCGGCCATGACGGTCCTGCTCATCGCCGACTTCTGGTGGCCGATGCTGCTGCAGCTGTTTAACCACCTCGCCGGCCTCGTGCTCGTCGGCGCCATGGGCTTCACGCTCACCCAGCTCGTCCGCCACCGCGAGATGGTCGCCGTCCTCGCCAGCGGCGTCTCGCTCTTCCGCCTGTCGCGCCCGTTTTTCGTGATCGCCCTGGGCGTGTGCACGCTCCAACTGCTCAACCAGGAGATCATCATCCCCCGCCTCGCCGAGAGCGGCCTGCTCAGCCGCGACCAGGGCGACGCCGGTAAGCGCGACTGGGGCCGCGTCGTCGTCCGCCCCACGCGCGACGGCGAGGGCCGCATCTGGTACGCCAAGGAATTCATCCCCTCCCTGGGCCACATGACCGGCGTGCACGTGTGGGAGCGCGACTCCAGCGGCCGCGCCACCCGGCGCATCTCCGCCGACCTCGCCAAATACGTCACCGACTCTGCCGGCTCGGGCTGGGAACTCACCGGCGCCGTCGTCGAGCCCCTGGAGATGGGCGAGGCCGGCAAGCCCGCCCCCCGGGCCGGACCGCCCACGACCATCCGCGTGAACACCGACATCGACCCCAAGACCCTGCTCGTGCGCCGCTACGCCGGCTTCGGCCAGAGCCTCGGGTTCACCCAGATCAGCAAGCTCCTGGCCTCGCCCACCATCGACGACGCCATGCGCGAACGCCTCGAGCGGGCCCGCTGGGGCCGCTTCAGCGCCGTCGCCACCAACCTGCTCAGCCTCGTCATGGTTATGCCTTTCTTCCTGCTGCGCGAGCCCCGCGGCATGCTCGCCCAGTCCCTCAAGGCCGCCCCCGTCGCCCTGGGCTCGCTCCTGGGCGGCGTGCTGGGTAGCCAGGCCGCCGTCCCCGGCCTGCCCGCGGCGTTCGCGGTCTTCATCCCCGTCCTCGTGCTCGCGCCCCTGGCGGTCGCGTCCTTCAGCTCGATCAAGACCTGACCGTCCTCTCCCCGCGCTTCGGTTACGGCTTCGACCACCCCGACCCGGTCGCCCCGGTCGCCCGCCATACCCTGCCTGCCATATGGCGAGCGTTGTCTTCTACTTCCAGGTCCACCAGCCCTTCCGGCTGCGGCACTACACCGTCTTCGACAACGACCACTTCTACTTCGACACGACCAAGAACGGCGCGATCGCCCGCAAGGTCGCCGACAAGTGCTACCGCCCGGCCACGAGCCTCATCCTGGACCTGGTCAAGCGCCACCAGGGCCGCTTCCGCGTTTCGTACGCGATCACCGGCGTCGCCCTCGACCAGTTCGCCGAGTTCTGCCCCGACATCATCGACCTGTTCAAGCAGCTCGCCGACACCGGCGCCTGCGAGTTCGTCGGTGAGACCTACCACCACTCGCTCAGCTTCATGTACTCGCGCGACGAGTTCACCGCCCAGGTCGACGCCCACACCCGGCGCATCCAGGAGTGGTTCGGCCAGACCCCCAAGGTCTTCCGCAACACCGAGCTGACGTACAACAACGACGTCGCCCACTACGTCGCGGGCATGAAGAACCCCGACGGCACGCCCCGCTTCGCCGGCATCCTGTGCGAGGGCGTCGACCACATCCTCGGGTACCGCTCCCCAAACTACCTGTACCGCCCGCCCCACACCGGCGCCGGCGTCGGCGGCCGCCCCTTCTGCACCCTCACCAAGAACTACCGCCTCAGCGACGACATCGCCTTCCGCTTCTCCAACCGCGGCTGGGCCGACTGGCCCCTCTCCGCCGAGAAGTTCGCCGGCTGGGTCAACCAGATCAACGGCAACGGCTACGTCTGCAACCTCTTCATGGACTACGAGACCTTCGGCGAGCACCAGTGGGCCGAGACCGGCATCTTCCAGTTCCTCGACGCCCTGCCCGAGAAAGTCTTCGACGTCAACCCCGGCCAGAACGAGTTCCTCACCCCGTTCCAGGCCATCGAGAAGTACGACCCCGTCGGCGTCTACGACGTCCCCCACATGATCTCCTGGGCCGACACCGAGCGCGACCTCTCCGCGTGGCTCGGCAACGCCATGCAGTCCGGAGCCCTCCAGGAGTGCTTCCGGCTCGAGCGCCCCATCAAGGCCCGGCTCGCCGCGGCCGAGAAGTCCGGCAACCAGCACGACATCGCCGAGGCCCGTTACCTGCTCGAAGACTGGCGCAAGCTCACCACCAGCGACCACTTCTACTACATGAGCACCAAGTACTGGGCCGACGGCGACGTCCACAAGTACTTCAGCCCGTACGACTCCCCGTACGACGCCTACATCAACTACATGAACGTGATCGACAACGTGCGGGCGCGGGCGGGGGTGGCGGTGAAGCACTGAGACCTGTGGGGAGGCGATCGTGATAGATATTCACATCGATTTCCCCATTGACGACGATCTTGAGAGCTTGATTCGGCTTTCGGGTAAGTTGCTGCGAGTGTTTCAAGAAGCTGGACACGTTGAGTTCAATCTCAACCGCTGCCCGGCTATCGGCGCAGGCGCGGCGGCCATGATTCAATGTGTCTGGCTTCAACTGCATGACATGCACCGTCGAGCGGGCATGCCCATGCCCACGAGCCTCGAACCAATTTCAACGGCGCTTCAGTACTTTCGCGGTGTCAGCGCGCTACGGCCTCTGCTTAGCGAGGAAGAAATAGGCAAGCTGCAACGAGAAGCAGTCCCAGTCACGGCATTCGATGATGTAGGAGTGCAACTCGCAGATCCAATCGTGAAACTCGTCGCGGACAACTCCGCGCTCACCGAGGACGCGGAGCAGTACCTCCGACTGAGCCTCGGCGAGGTTACGCAGAATGTGGTAGATCACGCCCAGTCTCCGGTCGGTGGCGTCTGGTGCGCTCGATACTCACCTGCCGAACAGCAAGTTCACGTGGCAACGGTTGACTGTGGGTTGGGGATTCTTCAGACCTTGAGTCGCGAGTTTCCTGGCATTCAGGCGTCGGCAGCAGCTATTCGCCGAGTACTTCAAGGGAATGCGAGTAGTCGTTCCGGCAAGCACAACATGGGCCAAGGCCTCAACAACCTCTCTTTATTCGTCCGCCAATGCCGCGGCCGCCTCATGATCCTCAGCGGTGACGCCGCCTGCGAGCTCGTCTGGGACCAACCCGAGCCCCGAATCATCGAGGGTTGCCCGCCTTGGCAGGGCACCGTCGTCGTCTTCGTCCTCTCGACAAACCCGCCCCGCGACTAGAATTTCGCGATGTCCGCCGCCGCGGTCCACGCCGCCGATACCTTCGACCCGAGCCTCTCCTTCGTCGTCAACGGCGAGCGGCTCGGCGCGGTCATCATCGCGAAGATCCGCGAAGCCGGTGCCGTCCGCGTCGAGTTCAACGGCCTCCGCGGCCTCACGTCCTCGTTCTTCAACGCCGCGCTGCTCCCGGTCGGTGAGGCCCTCGGCCCCGACACCCTGCGCACCAAGCTCGCTGTCGAGTTCACCTCGCAGCTTCAGCAGGGCGTCTACGAGCGCTCCCGCGACGCCGTCATCGCCCGCCTGTCGAGCCCGCAGGTGCCGTGACTGGCTTCGTCCCCCTCGGCACCCACACCTCCGCGATCACCCCCGCGTGGTCCGACCCAGGAATCTCCACCGTCTTCCAGCTGACCACCTTCGCTCCCGGCGACACGAACACGTCGTCGATCGCCACCGACAAGGGCCACGTCCCGCCCGGCCGAGTCCCCGCGAGCACCGACCACGGCTTGGCCCGCTCAAGACCGCCCCCGCCCGAGCCCGCGGCCTTCGTCAGTTCGCGGCTCCGCCACGCCGTGGGCGGGCAGTTGAAATCGCCCCCCACGAGCACCGGCAGCCCCGCCGCCTCGCCCTTGGCCGCCACTTCCGCGATGATGTGGCGCAGCTTCTCGTTGCCCTCGTCGCGGCTCGTGGGCGTGTGCGGGCTGAACAGGTGGCACGCGATCATCAGGAACGGCCCGCCCAGCTCCGGCGGCCGCTCCACCACCGAGCAGATCACCATGTGCGGCTGCGGGATGAACCCACGGTTGTCCGGCCCGCCGCCCTGCGGCCATTTCGTGAACAGGTACCAATACCCCTTCCAGTTCTCCGGCGGAATCCACGCGTACGCCAGCCGCTTGCGCAGCGGCCGCCCCGCGTCCCGAAGCAGCTGCATCAGGTCCTGGTGCGCCTCGAGCACGATCGCGGCGTCCACCTCCTGCGCGTCGAGAAACTCCGCCACCTGCGTCGGCCGGTCGCTCAGCACGTACGTGTTCGCCACCAGCACCCGCACCACGCTCCCCTCCGGCCCATTGGCCGGCACGCCCCCGGGCCCGACCAGCGGCGCCCGCGTCGCGAGCAGCACGCCCGAGAGCCCCACGACCGCCGCGCACAGCGCCAGCACCGCCGGCCCGCGCCGGCGCAGCGCGAGCATCAGCAGCGCCAGCACGATCGCCGCCCCCCCGATCTGCCCCGAGAAGATCGCCACGCCGTCGACGATCCACGCCACGGTCCCGGTCGACCCGCTCGTCGCCAGCCGAGCCCCGCTCGCCAAGAGCGCCCCCGACCCCAGCAGCCAGCACAGCCCGCTGACGGGCGCGCCGCCCGGGCGCCGCCGCGGCGCCGCGAACGTGGATCCACCCGGCGTTTCCGGCGTCTCGTATCCGTTCGTATCCATGTGCCCTCCGTCCGCGAGCCGGTCGGCCGCCATGTTACCGCCCCGCGCGCTCCCGTACAGTCCTCCCAGCCGCTGCACCGGGCCCGTGCGGGGAATTCGCGACCCACGCATCCGTCAACCGCACCCGCCCGCCGGCCGATGGCCTCTACCGCACGTGAGCGCCGCTCCCCCGGCTCACCCGCGTGCTTCGGAGGCGAAGGTTTGGTCCACGCGACATGACGCACCGCCAAGGTCCACGATCCGCCCTTGTCGCCCTCGTCGTTGCCTGCTGCGCTCTCGTAGCCCGCGCCGATGAGCCCCCCGCTTGGCCCTACGTCCCGCCCCCCGAGCAGGGGGCGCCGACCGTCGAGGCCCGCCTCATCACCAACAACACCCAGGTCGAACTCATCGACCTCGCCACCGGCCAGCCCATCATCGGGCAGGGCACGAACGTCACCCTCTGGGACGACTACGCCCGCGGCGACGCCGTCCGCCCCACGCTCGAACTCCGCCCCCAGCCCACCGGGTTCGACCTGGTCTACACCTTCACCAACCAGACCGCCGCCCCCAAGCCCATGGGCCGCCTGCGCATGGGCTCGATGCTGCTGGGCCAGAACATCACCTGGCAGGACGTCACCTACCTGAGCAACGACCGCACCGCGACCCCCGGGTCGTGGAACATGATCACCCGCAACTACCCCGCGTCGTGGTACTCCCCCGTCGCGGTCTTCCGCAACGCCGACTACGCCGTCGGCGTCAGCCTTATCTACCCCATGATGGAGTACAAGCACGACGTTCGCGTCGTGCTCAACAACACCAGCGTCCCCGGACGCGGGCACGACGGCTGGGAGGCCATCTTCCAGCTCCAGAACTTCGGCGACGAGGGCGCCTACGACCGCCTCGGCTACCAGCACGACCTGCAGCCCGGCGAGACCCGCTCCTACGTCCTGGCCGTCCGCGTCAGCCGCGACCAGAACGACTGGCTCCGCACCCTGCTGCCCTACCGCGATTTCTTCCTGAAGTTCTACGGCGGCGTGCACTACGCCCGCAACACCGAGCCCATCATCGGCTTCACCACCGGCATCACCAGCTACATCTCCGCCGATAACCCCTACGGCTTCGGCTCCTGGCGCCCCGACCTCAACGGCTGGAACTCGTTCACCAGCGGCCTGCGCACCCTGCAGGGCTGGAAGAACGTCATGGTCTGGAAGCCCACCGGCCACTACCGCTTCCACCCCGGCGGCAACATGCCGTTCAACTTCACCACCCAGTGGATGGCCGATCCGGAACTCGCTACCGCGCTCGACCCCAACACCGGCTTCCCGTCGGTCGTCTCGGCCGGCAAGAACCTTGGCTTCTGGTGGGGCCACGCCGCGAGCGTCTACTTCGGCTGGGACACCGACCACGCCGAGGCCCTGGACCCGGACAACCCCGAGCACGTCCGGCGGGCCAACGCCGAGCTCGACCTCGCCGTGCAGGCCGGGGCGACCATGATCGGACTCGACACCTTCCACCCCTGGTTCGACGCCCCGTGGAATCTCACGCGCTGGGTCCGCATGATGCAGGCCCGCCACCCGAACGTGCGCTTCGTCGCCGAGCCCATCAGCTTCGACATCCTGCACGCGTACGTCCCCGCGTTCATGCAGGGCTTCATCAGCGGCGGCAACCCCCAGACCGTGGACGACCTCTACCCGCTCCGCCAGCCGCACACGCTCGCCAACTTCATCCTCCCGGGCAACGAGATCTGGACCTCGTACATGTACGCCCCGCACCAGCACTACTTCCAGATCACCCCGACCGACCAGATGGTAAACGACGACATCGCCCGCTACGCGGCCCTCGGCTTCACCCCGATCATGTTCCCGCCCATCAACGTCACGTTGCAGAACCGCCCCGACCAGCGCGCCGCCGAGGCCTGGCACCAGGTTGTCCCCGCGGATCTGCTCGCCAGTTACCGCTGGAACCGCAACTACAGCAACGGCGCGATTGTGCGCCGTCCCGACGGCTCGATGGCGATCATCGAAGCCTCCAACCCCTCACCCGCGGCCCCGCCCCAGCCCGTCCCCCCGCCCTCCACTCCGACGCAGGGCGACCAGCCCGCCGGCGGAGGTGACGCCGGTGGAGGCATGGTCATGGGCTCGGTCCCCGACCAGGCCCGCCACGCCCGCTCCGCCGCCAAGCGCGCGGCGCCCATCAACCCAGCCGACGCTGTCCCCGACCAGGTCGCTTCAACCGAGTCCACGCGTCTCGACGCCGCGACCGCCACGCAGGGCGCCAAGGGCCGCGTCGACTCCAAGGTCCGCTCCGGCGCCGGCCCGGCACGGCAGAGCACCAAGGTCGACACCTCCGCCCCGCCGCACGTCGATGCTTCCTCGTCGGGCGGCGGCTCCGGACCGGTGCTTACCGGCGCCAGGCCCGGCGCGATCAGCGTCGTCCCGAGTTCGACCCCCGGCCTGCACCGCGGGGCGTCAGCCTCCGGCTACACCGTGCCCGGCGCCGTCACCAGCCGGTCCCTGCAAGGCATGACGTACTCCGCCGTGCAGCAGGCGATCCTCCGGGCCCAGCGCGCCCGCCCCGCGCCGGGTGCGGCCGAGGTCGTCAAAGTCGAGCCCTGATGCAGGCCTGAACTGAGCTTCACCCCACGCAACGCGGTCTGTTCACCCGGGCGGGCCATGGTTGATGTGCCCACGCACGAGGGACTCGACCATGGCCCGTCAGGACGGCAAATCGAGCGACGCGGAAATGCGCCGCAACGACACGAACCGCAACCCCGCCGGCACCGGCGCCCAGCGCTTCCAGCCCGCCGATGCGAGCGGCGCGTCCAGCTCCCGCTCGCGCTCGACCCGAAGCGGCGCCGAGCGCGCCGAGTCAACCACCCCCGGGCGCGGTGGCTCGCAGCCCAGTGGCACCTCATCCGCCAACGTCGGCGAGCACACGTCCGACACGCACAAAAGGCACCAGGACTAGTTCACTTGGACGGCCAGCGAATGCCCTCGCGCTTGTGGGCCCACGCCCATTGGCGGGCCACGCCCTCGTCGAGCCGAACCTTCGGTCTGAATCCCAGCTCGCGCCGTGACCGCGTGAGGTCGGCCGCCGTGCGCTCCACGTCTCCCGGCTGCATCGGGGCCGGTTGGACAACCGGCTCGCGCCCGACCACGCGTCCGACTGTGCGGATCATGTCCGCGAGCGTCACCGGCTCGCTCCCCCCGAGATTCCACACTCGGTAGCCGTGGGTCTCGATCCGATCGGCCGCGGCCAGCACGCCCGCGACGATGTCGTCGACGTACGTGTAATCCCGGCTCGACGTGCCGTCGCCGAACATGCGGATCGGTTCGCCTTGAGCCACGCGCTGCAGGAAGTGGCTGATCGCCAGGTCCGGGCGCTGGCGCGGGCCGTACACCGTGAAGAACCGCAGGCACGCCGTCGGCATCCCCGTCAGCCGCTGGTGCGTGAAGGCGAGCAGCTCGCACGCCCGCTTGGTCGCGGCGTACGGGCTCAAAGGCTCGTTCACATCAAGCTCTTCGTGAAAAGGCACGCCCGCGGGCACGCGGCAGTTGCCGTACACCGAGCTCGACGACGCCACCACCATGCGCGCACACACGCCCGGGATGCGGTCTCGCTCGGCGCGCTCGCGCGACTTCGCCGCGGCGTCGAGGATCACACTCGTCCCCAAGACGTTTGCCCGCGAGTATCCGGCGGGGTCTTCGATGCTGGGACGAACGCCGGCCTTGGCCGCGAGGTGAATGACCATGCTCGGGCGCACCGCGTCCATCAGGGCGCCCATCGCCCCCGAATCGGTGATGTCGGCCTCAACCATCGCAAAGCCGGGACCGGCCCCACCCGCCCACGCCCGGCCCTCGCTCGCGGCCGTCGCGGGCGACCATTCGGTGAACCCCGAGTCCCCGGCCCGTCGAGCGTTCTCGGCGCACGCCGCTACGTTCCGGGCTTTGATGCCCGGGTCGTAAAAAGGATCGAAGTTGTCGACACCGACCACCCGAGCCCCGCGTTCCAGCAGCGCGTCGACCACGTGCGAACCAATAAAGCCCGCGGCCCCGGTGACCAGCACCGGCCCGATCAACCCAGCGCCGTCTTTGCCGTCCCGGGACGTGTCGTGATGTTGTGTGCTGGCCATCGTGCGATCGGATGGTACACCGGAAAACCCCGGCCCTGGGCTTCAGAAGGCCCCGTGCATCCGTCCGTCACCCCCGTTTAAGGGGTGGAAAAAGCCTAAAAACAAAGCAGGGCGCCATCGTTTGACAGCGCCCCGCTGGAGGAGAGAGAGATCAAGGGAGTGTACAGATTATCGGGTGCTCTTGTCCAGTCTGCGTAAAGTTTTCGTCAGCTTTTCCACCAGTTTAACATTTTGGTGGCCCAACTCGACTTTGCATCCAGACAACACACTCGATAAAGCAGTTCTTTCGCAGTTCTTTACGCCGGAGGTTTCCACCCGGTTCGCGCAGGATGCGCGCAAAAAAGCAACGCCGAGCGAGGGCTGCCCGACGTCGCCAAGGGTGATGGTCAGTGCTGCGTGCGCAGCGGGGGGGGTCGTCCACCTGAACGAGCGGCCCGCGGCGTTATTGCGGGGGCGGCGGCGGCGGAGGAGGACCGCCCGCTCCGTCGCGCTTGCGGCGACGCTGGTTGGGCTCTTGGCCTTCAGGACCGGCCGGCGGACGGCCGGCGTCGGGCCCGGCGTTGCCGCCGCGGGCGGCGCGACGCTGCTCGAGACGCTCGAGCAGGCGATCCTGCTCCTCCGGCGAAAGCTGCGAGAACAAGCGGATCAGCCGCTCACGACGATCGCCACCGGCATCGCCAGCGGCACCGGGACCGCGCCCGGGACCGGCGGGACCGGCGCCGGGACGACCCGGGCCGGGGCCGGGGCCTGGCCCGCCTTCGGGCCGCCCGCCGCCGCGCTGGTCGAGGCGCTGACGGACATACGTGTCTTCGCGCTGCTTGGCGGCCTGTGAGCGGAAGTCTTCAAGCCGGGTTTCGACGTGCGTGCGCTGGGCGGCGTTCAGTTCGGCCCAGACCTTGGTGTACACGTCCTCGATTTTGGGTGCGCCGGCCTCGATTTCCCGCAGTCGAGTGCGGGCCTGTTCACGCTTGGCGCCGTCGGGGCCGCCCATGTCCTCCCCCGCGCCGGGGCCACGCCTGGGTCCACCCGGACCGGGTCGGCCATCGGGACCGCCCGGACCACCGGGGCCACCGGGGCCACCGGGGCCACCCGGACCTGCACGGCCGTCCGCACCGGGTCCTCCCTGGCCGCCGCGGCCACCGGGACCATCCGGTCCGCCGGGTCCGCCGGGTCCGCGGCGAATGCCGGCCTCATCACGCAGGCGGCGAAGTTCGTCGGCGTGCTGGCGCATGTACTCCTCACGCCGGGCGCGGAAATCCTCTCCGATCGCCATCACGCGCTCCATCTGCTCGGGCGTGGCCCGAACACCGGCAGGGAGGTTCTCGTCGCGGAGCGATTGCAGCGCGTCCATGAACACGCGCGCCGGGATGCGGTCGCCAGCGCCCATACGCCGCTCGGCCTGGCGCCCGGGGACGAACCCTTCGCCGGTGCCGGGGGCGCGGTCATCGCGCACGGCCGGGCCGCGAAGGTCGGCGCCCTCTCGGGACGGTGGGGGCGGGGGCGGACGGTCGCCGCGGCGCTGCTCCGGCTGAGCGCCGGTGCCCGCGGCCAGGATCAGGGCCGCGGCGAGGGTTGAGGCAATGTGGGTCATTCGTGGCATGGGGGTTCTCTCCAACATCACCCGTGATGTTCGGTGTGTCGTCTGGACCGGAGATGAACGCGACCCGCCGGGGGAGATTGCAGGCCAATCCGCGTTTCAGGCGGCACAGCCCGCATAACCCGCCGATTCCGCCGGCCTCTGTAGGGGGGATTCCTACGATCGCCCCTCATGCCGCTGACCAAGGACTCGATCCGTGACGCGCTGCGGCGCGTGCAGCACCCCGCACTCGCCACCGACATCGTCTCGGCCCAGACCGTACGCAAGGTGGCCTATTGCGACGGCTACGCCAGCCTCACCCTTGCCGGGGCGGGCGAGGGCGCGGTGACCAGCGCCGACCACCGGGCCCAGGTGACGCAGCAGGCCGCCGCGGCCGTGCGGTTGCACGCCCAGCAGCAGGGCGAGGCGCTGCAGGATGTGCACATCGAGTTCTCGGGCGCCGCCGCCCCGTCCTCCACGCCGCTCCCGCAGGCCCCCAAGCCGCCGGCCGCGCCGCGTCCGCCCGCGCCCCAGAACGCCCCGACGGCGCTGCCCGGGGTGAAGCACATCGTCGCGGTCGGCGCCGGCAAGGGCGGCGTGGGCAAGAGCACCGTGAGCGTGAACCTCGCGGTCGGCCTTGCCCGACGCGGCCACGCGGTGGGCCTGCTCGACGGCGACATCTACGGCCCCAGCCTGCCGACGCTGCTGGGGCTCAATGCCATGGACCCCGTGGTCATCGAGGGGATGCTCCAGCCGTTCTACGTCCACGGCGTCAAGGCCATGACCATCGGCCGGCTCGTGGACGCCGACAAGCCGCTTATCTGGCGCGGGCCCATGGCCCACGGGGCGTTCAAGCAGCTCACCGAGCAGACAGCCTGGGGCGAACTCGACTACCTCATCATCGACCTGCCGCCCGGCACCGGCGATGTGAGCCTGACCATGGCCCAGGTGCTGCGACTCACGGGCGCGGTCCTGGTGTGCACGCCGCAGAAGGTGGCCCAGGACGACGCCGTCCGCGCCGCGAAGATGTTCCAGCAGTTGAACATCGACGTGCTCGGCGTGGTGGAGAACATGAGCACGTTCATCGCCGACGACCTGACCCCCCAGCAGGGCGGCCCGCGCGAGTACGACCTGTTCGGTCGCGGCGGGGCGCAGACCATGGCCCAGCGGCTGGGCTTGCCGTTCCTGGGGGCGCTGCCGCTGTACGTCTCGCTGCGGAAGAACTCCGATGCGGGTGACCCGACGGCGAATTACCGAGCGGGCCCGCTGGCGCGCGACCTCGAGGCGCTGGTCACTGCGTTTGAAAGCCAGGTCGCCCTCGCCAGCCTGCGGCAGCGAACGACCGCTCCCGAATTGCGGATCAGCTAACCCGCGTCCGACGCGGCGATTGACGCTCCAGCGTCAGGACTGGCCGAATCCCCCGCGGGAAACGCCGCGAGCCTGGGCATAACCTCGGCGTCCACGTCGGTGGCCTTGGCACCGTCTGAACACCGAACAAGGGAGCCGCTCAGGATGTTCGAATCGATCCGCGTCGTCTCCGGCAAGCAGTCCCCGCCGGAAGTGATCGTGCTCGGCGTGTTCCAGGGCGAGAAGCTCGACCCGGCGTCGCTGCGGTACGACGCGCAGAACTCGGTCCAGACGGCCCTGGCCCGGGCCGAGGCGACCGGCGAGGCCGGCCGCCTCGTCGAGGCGTTCGTTCCCGCCTCCAAGGGCTCGACCGCGACCCGCCGGATCATCATCGCCGGCCTGGGTAAGAAGGACGCGTTCAGCCCGGGCGATCTGCGCACCACCGCCGCGGCCATCGGCCGCCGGCTCGCGCAGACGAAGGAGAAGGTCGTCTCCGTCGAACTCACCGGCCCGCTGCGCGAGGTGAAGGCCGACGCGATGGAGGGTGGGCGCGCGTTCGGCGAAGGGCTCGGCCTTGTCGGCTGGACCTGCGACCGTTTCAAGGGCAAGGGCACGGACGCCCCCAAGCGAACGAGCCTTGAAGTGCAGAGCACCGACGACACGCTCGCCGCGGGCCTGGGCTACGGCCTGGCCCTGGCGCGGAGCACGAACCTGGCCCGCGACCTGAGCCAGACGCCCCCGAACGTGGCGACGCCGGCGTGGATGGCGGAGCAGGCCGAGAAGCTCGCGAAGGAGTTCGGCCTGGGCTTCAAGGTGTTCTCGGGGAAGGAACTCGAGAAGGAGCGTTTCGCCGGCCTGATCAACGTCGGCAAGGCGAGCGAGAACAAGCCGTGCATGATCCGCCTGGAGTACATCCCCGGCGGCAAGGCCAAGGGCGGCTCGGGCCCGGTCAAGAAGAAGGCCGGCAACCGGCCCGAGACCGCGGTGCTCATCGGCAAGACGATGACCTACGACACCGGCGGCCTGAGCCTCAAGGTGAACAACGGCATGGTCGGCATGAAGCGCGACAAGGACGGCGGCTGCGCCGTGCTGGGCGCGATGCACGCGATCGCGAGCACCGTCAAGCCCGACACGCCCGTGGTCGCGCTGCTCGCGGCCGCGGAGAACAGCATCAGCGATGAGGCCTACCGGCCCGACGACGTGATCACCTATCGCAACGGCGTGACCGTCGAGGTGACCAACACCGACGCCGAGGGCCGCCTGGTGCTGGCCGATGCTTTGTGCTGGGCGTGCGAGAACGAGAACCCGGCGTTCATCGTCGAGCTCTCGACCCTCACCGGCGGCGTGGTCACGGCCCTGGGCTCCACCTTCGCCGGCATGTTCTGCGAGGACGACGCCCTGCGCCACCGGCTCGAACAGGCCAGCGCGATCAGCGGCGAGCGGGTGTGGCGGCTGCCGATGCACAAGGAATATCGCGACATGATGAAGTCCCCGATCGCGGACATCGTCAACAGCAATCCCAACCGCAAGGCCCACCCGATCCAGGGCGCCGCGTTCCTGTACAACTTCGTCAAGGACGGCATCCCCTTCGCCCACATCGACATCGCCGGCGTGCACGTCAGCGACGACGCGAGCGGCCCGTTCGTCAAGGGCCCGACGGGCTGGGGCGTGCGGATGCTGGCGGACCTGCTGGCGCAGGAGTGAGACTCGCCGGTTCGCGCCCGTCCCGGGCCGGATCGCCAGCGACGGGGCAGAGCCCGGCGTCGGTCATCACGAGTGACCATCAGCGGCCGCGACGCTCAAAGCGTCGCGGCCGCTGTCGTTCGAAGCGGCGCCCCTGCTGGAGCGTGGGGGGGGGCGCAGCAAAAACGCCCGGGCGCAGGTAGGCGCCCGGGCGTCGTCGTTGTGGCCACACTGGGCCTTAACCGCGACGACCATCGTCGCGGCGTTCGAAAGGTCGAACAGCGCGGGCGGGCCGGGAGGCGGGGGCCCGCGTCAAGGACCGGGGCTTGGAACCGCCCCTGCGGGCGTTCAGGCGCGCCGGCGACGGGCCGCGACCACGCCGCCCAGGCCGAGCAGGGCCAGGCTGCCGGGGGCGGGGATCACGAAGCGGTCGAAGGTGGTGTACCCGGGGGAGGTGCCGTCGAAGCCGGGGTTGCCGCCGGCGTTGATGGGGCCGGCGGGGATTGACTCGTTGGAGCCGAAGCCAGAGTCCGCGATGTACGCGACGAAGAAGTCGACGTTTGACAGGTTGGTGAGCCCCAGCGTCGCGAGGGGGATGGAGTACTCGCGGAACGGCTGGCTGGTGGCGCCGTCGAAGTTGATGAAGTTGATGGGGTTGGGGTCGCCCTGCAGCTCGAAGAACACGGTGCCGAAGTTGCCGATGATGATGCTGAAGTCGGGCAGGAAGCCGGGGGCGTAGGCGTCGTCGGCGTTGATGGACTGCTGGGTGCTGGCGCGCCGGCCGCCGTCGCCGTTGTCGTTCATCTGCGCGTCGGTGAAGCCGCCGGCGCGGGTGTCGAGCATGATGGTGACGAGGTCGTTGAGCGAGTTGCCCATCTGGAACCCGATGTAGAGGTTCTGGAAGTCGGCGTCCATGTAGATGCGCCCGTTGCCGACGGTGCCGCCGAAGCCGAGGCCGCCGCCGCCGTAGGAGTACGCGCCGTTGCCGTACTCACCGGCGGAGAGCACCTGGTCGCGGGTGGCGCCGGTGTTGGTGGTGTCGGTGCGGGAATCAACGAGCTGGGCGTTGGCGGACCCGGCGAGGCCGGCCGCGACGATCAATCCAAGAACAGTCTTCATGGGCTCTCCTCATGTCGGTCATGGACGTGATGCGAAGCGTGCGCCGGCTCGGCGGTGTGGGCAACGCGCACAAACGCGCGCTTCCGCCGAGCCGGGTCGCACACCATCGCTGCTTCGAGTGATGGACGCTCCGCGAACGCGGCGCGCTCCGTCCCTCTGCACTCCATTCGAACGACAAAGAATTGCCCATCCGCGGTGGATTTCAAGTGTTTTTTCACACCCAGCAGGGTTTGGCTTCATCCGGGGAGAGCGGTGAAATTGCCCAGGTTGCCAATCCGGGTTCGGTCCGAAAAAAAGCCCGGGGACGAGCGTCCCCGGGCACCTGTGCTGGTGATGATGTGAACGACTCTCAGCGCCCGACGGCGCCCAGAGCGTTCTTCAGCCCCGGCACACCCTCGGCGCCCGCGGGCACCTGGATGGTGGAGCCGGAGAAGTCGACCTCGCCGATGGGCTCGAAGCGGCCGCCCAGGTGCTGGGCGAGGAAGGCCTCGGCCACGCCGTAGAACGCCATGCGATTCTCGGGGCGGGCGAAGCCGTGGCCCTCGTCGGGGAAGAGGACGTAGGTGACGGGGATGCTTTTCTTCTGCATCGCGGTGACGATCTGGTCGCTTTCGGCCTGCTTGACGCGTGGGTCGTTGGCGCCCTGGCCGATGAGCAGGGGGCGCTTGATGCGGTCGACGAAGGTGATCGGGCTGCGGCTCTCGAGGAACTTTTTGCCGTCCTCATCCTTATCGTGGCCGACGCGGGTGTAGAACATCTCCTTGAGCGGGCCCCAGTAGGGCGGGATGCTCGCGAGCAGGGTGACGATGTTGCTGGGGCCGACGATGTCGACGGCGCACGCGAAGACGTCGGGGGTGAAGGTGACGCCGACGAGCGCGGAGTAGCCGCCGTACGACCCGCCGTAGATGGCGATCTTGTTCCTGTCGGCGATGCCCTCGGCGACGGCCCAGTTGACGGCGTCGATGAGGTCGTCGTGCATCTTGCCGGCCCATTCCTTGTTGCCGGCGTTGAGGAAGTTCTTGCCGAAGCCGGTGGAGCCGCGGAAGTTGACGCTCAGCACGGCGTAGCCGCGGTTGGCGAGCCACTGGTGCTCGCCGTTGAGTCCCCAGCCGTCGCGGGCCCACGGGCCGCCGTGGACGTTGAGGACCATGGGCACGGGCTTCTCGGGCCTGCCCTGGGCGTTGGTCTTGACGCCGGCCGGGAGCGTGAGGTAGCTCACGAGCTCGAGCCCGTCGCGGCTCTTGATGACGACGGGCTTCATGGGCTGCAGGGGCAGGCCCTCGAGCGACTTGCGGTTGGTGAACAGGAACGTCGCCTTCTTGGTCGCGCGGTCGTACGAGTAGTACTTGACGGGGCCGTCGTCGACCAGGAACGCCACGAGCCAACGCGAGTCGTCGAGCGTGCGGCTGATGACGTTCACGTCGCCGGGGCACGCCTTGCCCAGGGCCTGGAAGTCGGCCTCGATGGCCTTGTCGAGGAACTTCCACGTGGTCCGCGCGTAGGTGCTCGACGCGGCCTCGATGGTGTTCTCCGTCGGGTGCGTCATCACGCCCGCGATGTCGGCCTTGGGGTCCTCGGCGATGAGCTTCTTGTCGCCGGTCTTGAGGTCGACGGCGAACAGGGCGGCGGTGTTCCGCCCGCGCGAGTCGAGCATGTACATCACGTTGCCGGTCTTGTCGAAGCCGAGCGTCGAGGTCGTGCTCGCGTCCTCGGCCGGGATCGTCTCGTCGGGCACCCACTCGCCGGGCTTGGCGCCGGGCTTGAGTATGTCGAGCTCGCCCTTGGCGTTGAACTTCGCGGCGTAGCGGACCTTGTAATCCTCGTCGGTGGTGAACCCGGCGAACTGGTCGTTCTTCTCGACGAGGGTGAGCTTGCCGGTGCGGATGTTGAGCCGGTGCAGGTCGTGGAACTGCGGGCTGCGGTTGTTGAGCCCGATGAGGATCTCGTCGGGGAAGCGGTGGCTCACGCTCTCGATCTGGGCCGTGGGCCGCAGCACCTTGTCGCCCATCTTGATGGGCTGGCCGTCGGGGCCGGGGATCGAGTCGAACGGGGTGAGGTCGGTCTTCTTGCCGCTGGCGAGGTCGACGCTGTAGATGCGCCAGTTCTCGTCGCCGCCCTCGTCCTGGAGGTAAAGGATGTGCTGGTTGGTGAAGGCCCAGAAGTACTGGCGCACGCCGCGGGACTTGTCGTCGGTGACGGGCTTCGCGGCGTCGGGGTTGTCGGCGGGGCCGACCCAGACGTTGAGCACGCCGTTGACGGGGGCGAGGAAGCTGAGCTGCTTGCCGTCGGGGCTCAGCCGGGGCGAAGCGCGGTCGGGGTTGCCGAAGATCTGCTTGCGCGGGATGAGCGGGACGGCGCCATCGGCCTGCTTGGCGGCTCCGGCGGGGGCCGCGTTCTGGGCCATACCCGCGCCGGTGACGGCGGCGATGCACAAGGAGGGAATCAGCCAGCGACGGATCGACATTGACGGAATCTCCGAATACCCCCCGAACGCCCCAGCATCCCCGGTGCGAGTGATACAGCGTAAGCCGCGGGAAGTTGAGCGCGTCGGAGCGGTTCAGGCCGGCTGCGTATCGGTCGCAATCGGGGCTCCGCAGCGGGGGCAGGCCGTGATGTCCAGCTGGCCGCGCAGGTCCTCGCCGCAGGCGGCGCACACGGGACGGCGGTGCGTGAAGCGCTGCAGGGCCCGCTGGGCGATGGCCGCGATGATGACCATCACGAGGATCATGAGGCCGGGCCCGGCGTACAGGGCCCACCACGGCGCGGCGTTCTTGATCTCGTCACCGGTGAGCTGGTGCATGCCGATCCGCAGCGAGTGGCCGATGTACACGGCCAGGAACGTGCGCGGGGCCATGCCCACGAGCGTGCCGATCACGAAGATCGGCAGGCGCACGCCCGTGCTGGACATCACCAGGTTCGTGAGGGCGAACGGGGAGTTGGGCGGCAGGCGCAGCAGCGTGACGATGCCCAAAGTCTTGAGCCAGCCGTGGCCGATGAGCGCGTCGCGCACCACGCGTGCCTTGGGGTTCGCGTCGATGGTGGCCTGTACGCGCTTGCGGGCGACCGTGCGGGCCACGAAGTAGCCGACGATGGAGGCCCCGACGAAGCCGCCCAGGGCCGCGGGAAACCCGGCCGCGAGGCCGAAGCACCAGCCGGCGAGGATCGCCTGGGTGTACGTCGGCAGGAGGCCGAGCCCGGCGGTGACCACGAACAGCCCGACGTACACCGCGATCGCCGACGAGCCGTAGCCCTGGATGTGCTTCGACACGGTGTCGAGGTACACGAGCATGGTCGTGCCCACGATCGCCGGCAGAAAGGTCCACAGGGCGCCGAGCACACCTGCCGGGCCGAGCTGGCGCAGCAGCGACGCGCCGCTGACGGGTTCGCCGGCGGCGGCCGGGGCGACGGGGTCGCCGGTCGACGCGGGTGACGGGTTGAGATCGGGGATGGACGGGTCCGTCGACCCGGGGTCGGTGCTCATGATCGGCGGATCATTGGGCGCGCCCGGCGGCGAAGGTGCGCCGGTCGCGACGAATCGCCGGCACATGGCGAGATCCGGCGGCGTCGGCTCGCGGAATCGGTGATCGGGCTCAGCGCGGGCCGGGTGCCGGCTCGGGCTTGGGCTCGGGTGAGGGCGGCTGGGGGTCCGGCTTGGCGCCTCCGCCTCCGCCCTTGCCGTCGCCCGCGGGCCCGCCTTCTGCCGGGGCGCCCGAGGACGGGGTCGCCGGCTTGCTCTCGCCGTTGACGTCCTCCCCGCGGAAGTGGCGCATCATGTCCCGCATCATGAGCTGTCCGCGCGAGCGCTGCTGGGGCGAGGCGTTGCCGCCGACCTCGAAGTTCATGAACTCGAACATCCGGCCCAGGGCCTGGGCGGGCGGGGTGAACTTGCCGGTCTCGATGTTCTTGCGGTCGCGCTCGGCCTGGCGGCGGACCTCTTCGAGACGCTGCTCGTCGGACTTGGTGCTCTGTTCGCCGGCGAGCGACTCCATCATCTTGGTGAACTCGACGAAGGTCTCGTCGAGGTACTGGCCGCGGTCCTCGGGCGTCACGCCGTCGTACTTGACGGCGTACTTGTCCCACACGTCGATGGCCAGGTGGCTCATGTTGGTGACGAGCTGCTTGCGGGCCTTCTCCTCGATCGTGGCCGCGAACGCCGCCATCATCGCCGAGTCCCCCGACGACAGGTTCTTGAGCCGCTCGATGAGCTCGGAGATCAGCTTGAGCCGCTCGTCCAGCGGCAGGTGATTGAAGTCGTCGGTGAGCAGCGCGTAGTTCAGCACCAGGTCCATGTCGTCGTCGAGGAAGTCCGGCTGCGGCACCGGCCGCAGGGCGAAGAACAGCCCCACGCCCGCGCCGATCAGCAGCAGCACGCACGCGACGATCACCGGTCCGCGGTTGCGGCCCACGGCCGCGAGCACGCGCTCGCCCGCGGCCCGCGAGGGCGAGTACCCCGGGCCCTGGGGCGCCGGGGCCGACGCCGCCGGGCCGGGCGCCGGTTCGTCGAGCAGGCTCGGCAGCGCGGGCCCGCTTGCGCCGGGAGCGCGGGTGGGAGTCGGTTGAGTCGCGGTCGGCATGGGTCCTCCAGTCGGCATCTTCACGCAGTCGGCTCGTTCGGGTCGCTCGCTCGATCAGGGCGGCGGGATCGGCAATTCGAGCCGACCGCCGAAGCGGAGCAGGTCCGCCACGAGGTCGCCCCACAGGTCGTCGCCCTCCTGGGCGAAGTCCGTGGCCCAGTCGGCCCGGTACTCCTGCAGGTACATCGCGTTCTTCTTCGGCCCGCGGGCCCGGCCCGGGTGCCAGTCGTCCTGGTCGATGAGGATCGGCATCTTCGCCCAACGCGGCTGGTTGAGCGTCTGCGTCACCGCCTGAGCCGGGTTCGGAAGGAACAGCGACTCGGCCAGGAACATGAGCAGCCCCGGGAAGTACTCGTAGCTCACCCCGTCGGTCGCCCACACCGGCTGGAACTGCGTCGCGCTGTCCTTGCCCACGATGTCCGACGGGCAGCGGTACGGGTCGTACGCCTCGAAGAACTCCGAGCCCGGCGGACGCGTGGGCGCGGGCACGTCCAGGTACGTCGCCATCACGTCCAGCAAGGATGGGTCGCTGGGATCCCCTTCGCCGTGCAGCGGACGCACCAGCGGCAGCACGTCGTTCGAGTCGTTCATGTACAGCGCGAGCCCCGTGCCGAACGCCTTGAGGTTCGTCAGGCACTTGAGCCGGCGGGCCGACTCGCGGGCCTGCCCGAACGCCGGCAGCGCAATGCCCATCAGGATCGCGATGATCGCGATCACCACCAGCAGCTCGATGAGCGTGAAGCAGCGAAGGCCCGGTGGGACAAAGCGGTTGCGACGGCGGGCGTCAGGCATGGTTGGTTCTGCCGCGAGCGTCCGGATGAACAGGTGCGTTGATACCGGAGTCGTAGGGTCTACCCCGCCGGCGCACACGCGGTTGCAGACCAGGACCCGAACACGTGTCCGGATTCGAGCCGGGGCGGGTTCGTGTCGGCCTTCGCTAGCCGGGGGTGACGGATTCGCGGATCTGGCGCGCGAGCTGGTGATTGAGCGCGTGGCCCGAGCGCCGGGCGATGACACGCCCCACGATCGGCCCGCCCACGAGGGCGAGGTCCCCGATCAGGTCGAGCAGCTTGTGCCGGGCCGGCTCTTCCGAGAGACGCCAGCTGTTCTCGATCGGCGCCCCGTCGTCGCCGATCACGAGCATGTCGGCGGGCGACACGTGGGCGAACAGCCCCGCTGCCCGGGCCGCGAGCGCTTCGGCCAGCAGGCTGAACGTGCGGGCCGGGGCGACCCGGGCGATGAAGTCCCCGCCGGCGCCGTCCGCGGCCACAATCACCGAGGCGGACTGCCTGGGAATCGGACTCGATTCCCCGTAATCCAGGTGATACTCGGCCCACAGCGCCCGCCCCGTCTCTACAGCGGTGGCGGTGGGGGGGGCCGGGGTGTTGCACGCGCTTCCCGCCGCGGCGGCCGGGGTGGAACTCGAAGAAACCGACGCTTCCAGCGGCAGGGCTTCGATCCGGGCCGAGCCGGCCTCGATGACGATCGGCGTGGTGATCCTGTACACCGGGGGGCGCGGGCCCGGCCCGGTCATGACGCCCGCCGCGAGCAGGGCCCGCACGAACGGCTCGGCCGAGCCATCCATGATCGGGACCTCGGGGCCGTCCAGGTCGATGCGGGCCGACCACAGCCCCATCGCCGCCATCGCGCTGAGCAGGTGCTCGGTGGTGTGCACCGCAAACGCCGGCGACCCGCTCGCCCCCGTCCGCGCCAGCACCGTGTGCCGCGCATCGGGCACGACGCTCTCGGCCACGGCCGGGGCGGAGCAGGCCGGCTCGCCGGTCCGCGCAAACGTGATCCCGGATTCCCCCGGCGGGGCCGGCCGGATGACGAGCGTCGCGGGCTTGCCGGTGAACAGCCCCGTCCCCTGCACGATGGCGGGGCGCAGCAGCGTCCTGCGAAGGCTCTCGCCCGCGGAGCGTGCACTGGTTGGAGTCGTTGGCTCGGGCACGTGACGCGGCCCAAGCGTAGCGGACGACGCTCCCGGCTTCACGCGTCCGGGGGCAGCTTGCGCAGGTGGTCCGACCGATCGCTGTACGCCACGGGCCGGTGCTCGACTTCGTCCGCGTGCTCGGCCATCCGCTTGAGATACCGCATGTACGCCGGGAGCTGCGCGACCGCGGCCCAGGTGCGCAGCTGGTCGCCGTGGGCCCGAGCCGGGTACCCCAGCCACGCCTGGCCCGCCGGGACATCCTTCATGACGCCGCTCTTGGCCGCGATCGTGGCCCCGTCCCCGATGTGCAGGTTGTCGGCCACGCCCGAGTGTCCGGCGATCCGCACGCCGTTGCCGATGGTCACCGAGCCGGCGATCCCGGTCATCGCGGCGATCACGCACGAGCTCCCGATCCGCACGTTGTGCGCGATCTGCACGTGGTTGTCGATCTTGGTCCCCGCACCGATGATCGTCGGCCCGATCTTGCCCCGGTCCACGCACGACACCGCCCCGATCTCCACGTCGTCGTGGATCTCGACCGTGCCGATGTGCGGGACCTTGAGCAGGCCCCGCGGGCTTGGCAGGAAGCCGAAACCGTCGGCCCCGATGACGACGTTGCCGTGCAGGATGCAGCGGCGCCCGACCGCGCAGCGGTCCTCGATCACCACGCCCGGGTGCAGCATCGTGCCGTCGCCGACGCTCGCGCCCGCGCCCACGTGCACCCGCGCGATGAGCACGGCGCGCTCACCGATGGTGGCGCCGGCGAGCACCGAGCACAGCGGGCCGACGTGCGCCGTCGGCGCGACTTTCGCCGTCGGGTCGACCGACGCCGTGGGGTGCACCCCGGCGGGGCGCGCCGGCGGCGGGGGGGCGGCCATGTGCAGGAGCTTGACCATGGCGACGTCGGCGTCGTCGACGACGATCAGCGCGCGGGCCTCGGCGTCGTGCCCGGGCACGTCGACCCCCCGGGTGACCAGGGCGGCCCCGGCCCGGCTGGCGGCCCACATCGAGGCGAAGCGCTGGGCGCGGATGAACGTGAGCGACGTCGGCCCGGCCGACTCGATCGGGTCGAACGCGGTGAGCACGACGTCGGCGCGGCCCACGAGCGTGCCGCCCAGGGCCGCGGCGACCGCGCCGCTGGTCGCCGAGATTGCCGATGCCGGGGGTGTGCTCATGAGCGCAAGAGATCCGGGACCGTGCGCGCGGGGCGGATCACTTCTTGGGGGCAGGGGCCGCGGCGCCCTTGGGCGTGGCGGCGCCCGACGGGCCCGGGTTCGTGCGGAACTGGTTGTTCATGTACGTGATCACGTTCTGGGTGATGTCCAGGCTCGGATCGGCGTGCATGATCTTCTTGACCGACGCGATCCGCTCGACTTCCTTGTTCGTCACGCCCTCGGGGATCGAGATCCCCTCGTCGTTGGCGAGCACGATGTTGATCTGCTGCTGCTGGGCGATCACGCTGACCGCGGCGTCGATCTTGTTGTACAGGTCGCGGAGCATCTCCCCGCCGTCGAGCGACAGCACCTGCTCGCTGAAATCCTTCTCGTTGCGCAGCGAGACGAGCAGCCGGGCCCGCTCGAGCAGCTTGGCCTTGCGATCCGGCCCCTGGGCCATGAGGGTGATGTCGTCGTTGAGCTTCTTGAGCGTCTTCTCCATGTCGTTCAGGCGAGCCTGGGCCTCGTCCTTGCGCTTGGCCAGTTCGGTCTCCATCGCGGCCCGCTCCTCGAGGCCGGCGAAGACCCTTTCCAGGTCGATCAGCGCGACCGTGGCAGGCGCCGGGGCCGGACGGCTTCCCAGCGCCAGCATGACCATCGACAGCGCGCACAGAACAATCCCCGCGGGAACGACGAGTTTGGTGGACGTCATCATGGCCAATGCTAGGGCCGCTCGGCCCGCGCACCACCGGCGCACCCGGTCCTGACACGCCTAGAACGGCAGGTCGAGGCTGAACGAGAAGAACCGCTCCTCGTCCCGGTCCTGCTTGAGCAGGGGGGTCGCGATGTCGAACGCGAACGGGATCGGGCTCAGCCCCGGCACGAACAGCCGCACGCCCACGCCGACCGCCACGCGGTACTCGTCGAACCAGGGCGAATACGACACCGTGCCCGTGTCGACGAACGCGGCGACCGACACGATGTCCTCGTACACCGGCTGGACGATCTCGGCGCCGAAGAAGAACTGCCACGTGCCGCCGACGGGGTCATCGCCCTGCGTTCGCGTGTCGTTGCGGATGCCCTTGGGGCTGATGGTGCGGAAGTCGAACCCTCGGAACGAGCGCCCTCCCATGTAGAAACGCTCGTACACCGGCACGTCGTCCTTGCTCTGCGGGATGTAGCCGATGCGGGTGGAGAAGCTCAGCACCGTGGTGTGCCCGAGGAAGTCCTCGTACACCGGCAGGAACAGGGCGTGCTCCAGCGACATCTGCGTGAAGTCGTAGTCGCCCCACAGCAGGCCGAACTGCTCGAGCGACAACTTCAGCCGTGTGCCCCTGGTCGGACGGAACCCCGAGTCAACGGTCGTGCGCGTCAGCGTCAGGCCGATCGACGTCAGATTCGAAGGGCCCGCCGACTGGTACACGTCCACCGGCGCGTCCGCGTCGATGTTGTTGAGCTCGACGTTCTGGTACTGAAGCGGCAGCGACGCGACCCAGCGCTCCCCGAATCGCCGGCTGAGCGCGAACGAGCCGCCGTAGCGGGTTTCGTCGTACTGGTCGAACTGGCGCGTGTAGTACCGCGCGTTCACCGAGCCCGCGTACGCCGTCTCGAACAGGTACGGCTCGCCGAACGAGACCGAGTACTCCTGGAACTCCACGCCCGGGGTGAGCTTGAGCTGGAAGTTCTGGCCGGCCCCTCGGAACGCCCGGCCCTTGATGAGCTCGTCGGCCGAGTCCGGCAGGTCCGCGATGTCGAAGTTCCGCTGCTGCAGCGTGATGCTGCCGAACAGGCCGCTGTCGCTCGACGCCCCCACGCCGAAGCCCACGCTGCCGGTGTTCGTCTCCTCCACCTCCACCAGCACGTCGCGGAAACCGGGGTTGGCCGGGTCCTCGGGCTGCACCGTCGTCTTCACGCTCGACTGCGGCGTGCCGGCGCCCTGGAACAGCCGCAGCTCCTCGATCCGCCGCCGGCTGTCGGCGAGCTTCACCGTGTCCAGCGGCCGGTCCGGGCGCACCTCGATCTGCCGCCGGATCACCTGCTGCTGCGTCAGGTCGTTGCCCTTGATCGTCACCAGCCCGGTCTTGAACCGCTCGCCCTCGCGGATCACCAGCAGCAGGTCGACCTGCGGCGAGTTGGGGTCGCGCTGCTCGAGCCGCGTCACCTGCGCGTCCGCGTAGCCCAGCTTGCCGTACGCGTCGCGCACCGCCTCCACCGAGCGCTTCAGCCGGTTGATCGAGTACACGTCCCCGGCCTTGATCTCCATGATCCCGGCGATCTGCTGCGGGCTCAGCACCGCGGGCGGCTCGGTGCCGGGCTTGCGGGTGGCGTCGTCGAAGACCACGGCCTTGACCGAGCGCAGCGTGTAAAGCGGCCCTTCGGCGATGACGAACGTGACGATCGCTTCCCTCTGGTCCGGGCTCGGGCGCACGACGCGGTCGGCCCGCACGTCGAGGTAGCCCCGGTCCTGGTAGAACTTGATGATCGCCGCGACGTCCTGCTCGAGCACGTCGTCGTCGAGCGGGCCGGTCTCGAAGATGCCCCACACCCTGGTCTTGATGACCGGGCGGATCTCGCGCGACGTGAACGAGTCGTTGCCCTCGAAGCGGATGTCGGTGACCTTGATCCGCTCGCGCTCGCGGATGCGGAACAGCACCACGCCGCTGTCCTCGAGCTCCTTCTCGTCGATCTCGACCTCGGCGAGGTAGTACCCCTTCTTGCGGTACAGGTCCTTGATGCGCCGGGCCGCGCGGTCGAGCTGGAACGCGTCGGCGGTCTGGCCCTTGAGCAGGTCGACCTCGCCGCGCAGGTCCTCGACCGGGATTTCCTTGTTCCCGATCACCTGCACGTCCTCGATGACCTTGGTCTCGACGAGGTTGAAGACCACGTTCACAGTGCCGTCGTCCAGGCCCTGCACCCGCGCGTTGATCTCGCGGAACACGCCCAGGCGCGTCAGCCGCTGCACGTCGCGCCGGATCTGGGCCGGGTTCAGCGGCTGACCCGCCCGCACACGCACCTGGTTCACCACGAGTTCGCGGTTCACCGCCTTCAGACCGTCGAACGTGACCTCCCGGATCACCCGCCCCTCGAACGGGATCAGGGCCGGGTCGATGTCCCCCGCCTCGTCGTCGTTCACCGGCGTCTCGGCCGGGCGGGCCGGTCCCGGCTCGGGCGGCGGGGGCGGATCGCCCGGCTGCCCCCACGCAAGACCCGCCGCCGCCAACAGCGCAGCGCACCCGAACGGGCCGGCGCGGCGAGTACGGGTCGTGCTTGGGCGGGAAGGTCCGATCACGCGAGGCGGGACAATACCCGCCGCGACCTGGGTTCACAACTCCCGACTTCCCACAGAAACCGGGGGAGCACGGTTGAGTTTCCCGGCACGTTCGGATATGCTCTTTGGTATCGCTCCTCACGCAGAGCGACCCCCCATGTACGGGGGAAATCAAGCCAACCCGACTTTGTCGCCATGACCGCGGCACGCATCGAGGTGTTCTGATCTCGCCAGCGCTCCGCCGCATGTTGTCTCGTCGCACGACCCGTCGACTCGGCCTGCTTTTCGCCGGGGCCGTGTCGATCGCTTCGGGACTGGCGCTCGCTTGGGCCGCTGTCGTTCCAGCCACCGTTCGCGCGGTCCCCACAAGCGGGCTCTTGCTCATCGTCGCGATGGTCGCGCTGCCGCTGCTCCTGCTGGCCGCGGCCGGTGCGATGTCCGGCGATGCCGCGACCGCCCCCGGCGCCGCCGACGACTCCCGTCCCCCGGCGCACGGCGCCGTCCGTCACGAGCATCCGGGAGGCGATCGCCGCGAACGCCCCCATTTCCCGCGTCCCGCCCGCCCGCGCGCAGCCCACCGCGCGGTCGAGCATCACGATGGCGCGGCCGAGGTGTAGCCCGGGGAATCCGGCGCGGGACTGCTGGAGGAGCAGTCCCGGGCCGGAGCGCCCGGGCCGGAGGTTACGGTCACCAACCGACCGAGCCCCGCTGGACGTTGGAGAGAGCGCACGCCCCCGCGAACGTGCGCACGGAACACAGCCCGGATCGGCCACGGCGCCGGTTCGGGCTGGTCTGTTTTTGCAGGACGTTCAGCGGGCATGTGCGTGTGCGTGTGCGCACCGCGAGCCCACGCCCTGGGCGCTCCGGGGCGTCGGGCCGTCAGCGCGGCAACGTGACCGGCATCACCACGTACAGGAAGTCGCTCGCCGACGAGCGGATGAGCCCGGGCTTGTCCGGGCCCTTGAGCTCGACGATGACCTCGGGCTCGTCGACCACCCGCAGCACGTCCGCGATGAACGCCGGGTTGAACGAGATCTCCAGGTCGTCGCCCTCGTAGCCGTTGAGGGCCACGTCGATCTCGGCCTCGCCCATCTCCGGGGCCCGGCTCGAGAGCGTGAGCCGCTTCTTGTCGGCCTTGAACGCCATCCGCACGCCCCGGGACTCTTCGTTGGTGAGCACCGACGCCTTGCGCACGGCGAGGCTGAGTTCGTCCCGCCCGGCCCTGACAACGCGGTTCTGGTCCTTGGGGATGACGTCCTCGTAGGGAGGGAACGCGCCCTCGACGAGCGTCGACGAGAGCACCGCCCGCGGGGCAACCGGCTTTTTGCCCTGGGCCGCCGGCTCGAAGGCGAAGAAGATGCGGTTCTCGGTGATCGCGACGCGGACCTGCTCCTCGTCCTCGGTCGCGAGCTTGGCCAGGACGTTCAGGGCCTTGCTCGGGACGATGCACGAGACCGCGGCACCCGCCTTCTCGCCGGCCGCGAGCGTCGCCCGAGCGACCGCGAGTCGGCGTCCGTCGGTCGCGACCATCTCGAGCTTCTTGCCGTCACGCTTGAGCAGCACGCCGTTGATCGCGTACCGCGAGGTTTCGCGGGCCGTGGCGAACGAGGTTCGGGCCACCAGCGACAGCAGGGCCCCGGAGGTCTGGGCGAAGGTGGTCCGGGGCGCCTCGGCGTCGGTCCCGCCGACGATCTTGGCGAAGTCCGGCACCGGCGGATACTCACCCGCGGGGTAGCCCAGCACGCGGAAGTGGGCATTTTGACCGCGGATATGCAGCGTATCCCCCGCGCCGCCCCCGCCGGAGCTGGTCTCCAGCGACAGCGTGGGCTCGCCCTCCTCGGCCGACACGATCCCGCGCAGCTTGTCCGCGGGCACCAGGGCCTGGCCGGGCTCGAGCACGTCGACATTCGCGAGGCTGACGACCAGCGACGTCTCGCCGTCGGCGCCCGTGAGCGTGAGTTCGCCCACCCCCGAGCCCCCGGCCCCGGCCTTGGTGGCCACGAGCTTGATGCACGAGAGCTGCGGCGTGGGAGTGCGGGACGGGACGACGGCGGCGACGAGATTGACCCCGTCGAGCAGCGCTCCGCGATCACAGACAACCTTCATGTGCCGGGTGCTCCTGGGGCGGAATGAAACGCCCGCAGGAGTGTACCGCCCCGGCTGCGCCCAAGGGGGCCCAAGCAGTAGGGAAGTTCTCGGACCGCACCCACCAGCCCTAGCCGGGCGCGGACGTCTCGCCACCCGGTCGCAGCACCCGATTCCGCCGCAACTGCGCCCACAGTTCCTGCGGATCGTGTGGCGTTCAAAGTGTTGCGGGTTACATTTATGGGGCCGCGACGCGGTCGGCGCGGCGACTGCCCACGGGATCAGGCCGATGTCTTTCCCGAGCGCCCGGACCACCCAGTTCGGACGCCGGGCGGGTGTTTCACCAAGAGCGAGTGCGCCACGGGTCATCCCGTCGGCACGGAGGTGTGCATGTTGACGAGCACGAGAGCGTTTAAGCGGATCCTCGGGATGGCGGTGCTGGCCGGCGCGGCGCTGCCCGCCATGGCGCAGCAGGACGGAGCGACCCCCCTCACCACCCTGCGCGTCGCCCAGGGCCTCACCCTGCCCCTGTACGCCACCCACGCCTTCCCCACCGACTTCAACCGCCTGTTCATCGTCGAGCAGCGCTCGGGCACCACCGGACGCATCCGCATCCTCAACAACCTGTGGAGCGTCAACCCCAGCCTCGCCGCCACGCCCTTCCTGAGCGTCTCCCCAGTCTCCACCGGCAACGAGGAAGGCCTGCTCGGCCTGGCGTTCCACCCCGACTACGCCAACAACGGCTACTTCTACGTCTACTTCACCAACTCCAGCGGCAACAACGTCGTGCGCCGCTACCGCGCAAACGGCCCGGACTACCGCCTCGCCGCCACCGCCGACTCGGCCAGCGGCGTTGACATCCTCACCATCCCGCACCCCACCAACTCCAACCACAACGGCGGCTGGATCAGCTTCGGCCCCGACGGCTTCCTCTACATCGCCACCGGCGACGGCGGTTCCGCCAACGACCCGCCGAACAACGCCCAGAACATCAACGAACTCAAGGGCAAGATGCTCCGCATCGACGTCGACGGCGCCGACGGCATCCCCGGCACCGACGACGACGACGGCGACGTCGACGTCCCCCCGTCCAATAACGGCTACACCAGCCCCACCGACAACCCCTTCTTCGGCCCCACCGCCGGGCGCGACGAGATCTGGGCCATCGGCCTGCGCAACCCCTGGCGCAACAGCTTCGACCCCGCCAACGGCGACCTCTACATCGCCGACGTCGGCCAGAACGCCGTCGAGGAAGTCGACGTGCGCCGCTCGAACCTCCCCACCACCCCCGTCTTCAACTTCGGCTGGCGCTGCATGGAAGGCACCAGCTGCACCGGCCTGACCGGCTGCACCTGCGGCGCCGCCTCGCTCACCATGCCGGTGCACACCTACACCCACTCCGGCGGCGCGTGCTCGATCACCGGAGGCGAGGTCTACCGCGGCTGCGAGATGCCCGAGATGCAGGGCATCTATTACTTCGCCGACTACTGCAACTCGCAGAAGTTCTCCTTCCGCTACGACCGCGTCACCAACGCCATCAGCGAGCTCACCAACCGCACCGCCGAGCTCGAGCCCCCCGGCACCCCCGCCATCACCAGCATCTCCGGCTTCGGGCGCGACGCCTTGGGCGAGATCTACATCGTCGAACAGGGCGGCGAGGTCTGGCGCATCGTCCCCACCGCCGTGCAGGGAACCGACTGCAACAGCAACGGCCGGCGCGATGCCTGCGACATCCGCGCCGACCCGTCCCTCGACTGTGACGTCAACGGCGTGCTCGATTCCTGCGAGCTCGCGACCAACGACTGCAACACCAACGGCGTCCTGGACGCCTGCGACATCAACGCCGGCACCTCCTCGGACTGCTTCTCCGCCACCGGCGCCCCCGGCGCCCGCGGCGGGCCCGACGGCATCCCCGACGAGTGCCAGTGCGTCGCCGACTGGAACCGCGACGGCACCGCCAACTCCACCGACGTCAGCGACTTCATCAACACCTACTACAACGACGACCTCAACGGCACCCGCGACGCCGACATCTTCGAGTGCGGCAAGAGCGGCGTGACCAACTCCACCGACGTCTCCGAGTTCATCAACATCTACTTCGCGTCCCAGGCCGGCCAGCTGCCCTTCAGCGGCTGCTCGATCTGATCTCCGACCGCTCTTCACATCCCGTTGACCTGCCACGCGGGCCCGTTCCACGCCGGAACGGGCCCGCGATGCCTTTCCCCCTTGACGCCCGCCTCGCCCTCCCGGACAATCAGCCTTCGGCAGCGCCTTTGCGCACCGCGACCACGGCCGTCGTCATGATCACTCATACCAGCCGAGCACGGAGACGCCACTCCGCCGCTCCCAGGGAGAGATCCGCCCATGGTCACCGCCCTCCTCGCCGTCCTCGCCCCGCTGTCCTTCGCCATGCCGGGCCCGCCTCCGACCCTCTTTGAGGATTTCGAATCCGGCGCCTCCGGCTGGACCATCGAGAACGCCGCGTTCGGCTCCGGCAACGGCCTCTGGGCCCTCACCACCGCCTGCTCCGCCGCCGACGCCGGCCATTCGCAGCCCACCGCCATGGTCTTCGCTGACCCGAAGCAGAACTGCACCTGCGGCGGCGCCGCCCGGGCTGGCTCGCTCACCAGCCCCGAGATCCTCCTGCCCCCCGCGGCCGCAGGGTTCAACCTCGTGCTCCGCTTCCGCTCCAACCTGCAGACCGAGTGCGACCCTGGCTATGACCACGTCCGGGTCGAGATCATCGGCGACGACGGCGTGCCGATCCTGGTCGCCTCCAACAAAGCGCTCGGTGGCGTTCATCTCGCCGACTTCGGCTACGGCACGAGCCTGCCCGCCCCGGCGTGGACCGAGGCCGCCGTGAACCTCGACGCATTCGCGGGCCAGTCCGTCTCGATCCGCTTCTCGATGGAGACCTACGACGACTTCTCCAACGACATCTCCGCCGCGATCGACGACGTGCTTGTAGCCCAGGAGGCTGTCGTTGCACCGCCCCAGATCGCGGTGCAGCCTGTGGCGACCGTCGCTGACGCCCGCACTCAGGTGCAACTCAGCGTGTCGACGGAGGTCAAGGACATCTACTCGTACCGCTGGTCCCGCAACGGGGAACGTGTCCCCAACTCGTGCGGGTTCATTTCCGGGGCGGACACCGCGACCCTCAGCCTCAACAACGCCCTGCTCTTTCTTTGCGGCGAGTACCGAGTCGAGATCTTCGGTCCCGGCGGTTCGGTCACCAGCGAGCCCGCCGTGCTCAGTCTGCTCTGCCGCGCAGACATCAACCGCGACTGCGTCGTCAACTCCACCGACGTGAGCGAATTCATCAACCTCTGGTTCGTCGATCAGACCGAGGGCAGCACGGTCACCGACTTCAACAACGACGGCGTCTCGAACTCCACCGACGTCAGCGACTACATCAACGAGTGGTTTGCCCGCTCGCCTTGGTGCTGATCGCCGACGGACGCGCCGTCACGGCTCGTACCCCAGCCGCGCCACCAGCCCCGCCTTCACCCGCGGCCACTCCGCGTCGACCACGCTGAACATCGCCGTGTCGCGCACGAAGCCGTCCACGACGACCATGTGCCGGCGCAGGATCCCCTCGAACGTCGCGCCGAGCTTCAGGATCGCCGCCCGGCTGTGGGCGTTCCGCGCATCGCACTTGAGCTGCACCCGCACGCACCTGAGCGCCTCGAACGCGTGCCGCAGCAGCAGGAACTTGCACTCGGGATTCACGCTCGTGCCGCGGGCCGCCGGGGCGTACCACGTGAACCCGATCTCGACGCCGCGGTGCTCGGGCCGGACGTCGAGGTAGCTCGTCGACCCCAGCACCGCGCCGCTCGCCCGGTCGCGCACGAGGTAACTCACGCGGCTGGCCCCCGTGAAGTCCTTGACCAGACGCTCGGCGAACGCGTCGGGCGTCCACGCGGCGGGCGTCGCGAGGAAGTACCGGAACGTGTCGGGCGGGGTGATGGGAAAGAGCGCCCGCGCCGCGTCCTGCGCGTTGGCGGCACCGATCCGCTCGAGCGCGACCGCCCGCCCCGCGGGCACCGCCCACGCCGACTCCGCCGCCCACGGCCCCGCGCCGGCCCCGGTCATTGCCCGTAGAACGCCGCGGCGTCCCTGGTGAACTTCTTCAGGTCGTCCATCCTCAGGTACATCATGTGCCCCGCGCGATAGAACGTCTGGCGGATGTTCTTGCGCAGCGACGGGTCCAGGTCCAGGTGCTCGACGGTGTACCCGGCCGCGGAGTGCGGCGTCGCCAGGTCGTAGTACCCGCTCATCACGAGCACCCGCAGGTTCGGGTTCTGCGTCATCGCGCTCCGCAGCGAGTCGCTCACGTTCACGTACCTCCCGTTGAACGCCCCGAAGTTCCACGGGTGCACCCGCCCGGTGAGGATCTCGTACGGCACGTCGCTCTCGTACTTGAGCTCGGTCCGCACGTACGTGTTGAGCCCCGCGGTGAACGGACCCTGCACGACCGAGTAGCTGGGGTCATAGTCCGGCGAGTCCCCCACGCCGCGCCGGTCCAGCCCCGTGTAGCGGCTGTCGAACCGGCCCACCGTCCGGCCCTCGTCGCGCAGCAGTTCCTTGCAGAACTCCTGGATCTGCGGGCGCAGGTCGGCCTTGAGCACAAAGTCCTCGCTCAGGCCCGTGTACTTCGCGAGCGTTCTGGCCACCTCGGCCCGCTTGCCCGCGGGCAGGGCCGAGCCCGCGGCCAGCGCCAGCACATACTCCGTCGACGCCCAGCGCTCCACCTCGGCGAGCGTCTTCTCCAGGTCCGCGTCCAGCGGCGGCGCGAGCTTCTTGTGGTGCCACGCCGTGGCCGCGTACGTCGGCAGGTACACCCAGTACGGCAGGTCGTTGCCCGCTTCGAACCGCAGCGTCTGGAAGTTGAGCACCGGCGACACCAGCAGGATGCCGTTGAGGTAGATCCCCAGCCCGCCCTGCAACTGGCTCGACAGGGCCGCGGCCCGTGTGGTGCCGTAGCTCTCGCCGCACAGGTACTTGGGGCTCTCCCACCGCCCGTTGCGCACCAGGTACAGCCGGATGAACTCGGCGACGCTGCGGGCGTCCTCGTCCAGGCCGTGGAACTGGTGCGGGTCCTCGCCGTCCACGGCGCGGCTGTACCCCGTGCTCACCGGGTCGATGAACACCAGGTCGGTGAACGCGAGCCAGCAGAACTCGTTGTCAACGAGCGTGGCCGGGCCGGGGAGCATCTCCCCGTCGTCCCCCATCTTCACGCGCTTGGGCCCCAGGGCCCCCATGTGCAGCCACACGCTCGAGGAGCCGGGCCCGCCGTTGAACGCGAAGGTGATCGGGCGGGCGGCCCGCTGCTCGCGCGAGAGCGCGTCGGGCGGCACGGGCTGCCCCTCGCCCGGCGCCACCGGCACGCCGTCGGGCAGCCGCTCGTACGCGACGTAGAAGACGTTCGCCTTGACCTTCTTGCCGTCGTCGAGCAGCGGCAGGGTGCCGGCGGTGGCCCGGTAGCGGATGGTCTGCCCGCCCAGGGTGATCTGGTGGGTGGTGACCGACGGAGCGACCTCTTTCTTGTCGTCGGGCTTGTCGTCGGCGAAAGCGAGCAACGGGCAGGCCATCAGGCACAGCGCAGCAAGAACGGCGGCGAAGAGGGGTCGGAGCGTGGTCATGGCAGACAGCGTACCGCCCAAGTCGGCCTGAGTTGTCTACTGCGACAGTGCCCGCAGCGGCCTGAGGTCGAGGGCGAACCCGGGGAGCGCGATCGAAGCCAAGGAGTCGCCGTGGACGGGAAGCTCCACCAGCCACTCCGTCGCCCGTCGGAACATTCGCACGCGGGCGCCCACGGGCTCGACAACGAGGTATTCGGCGACCCCAGCCTTCTCGTAGTCGTCCTTCTTTGTAGTCAAGTCGAAGGCGCGGGTCGCCGGCGACAGCACCTCAACGACAAGGCTCGGCACGGCGACGGCCCGCTCAGCGTTCAGAAGCGCCCGAGCGTCCGCGTAGGCGATGATGTCGGGGCGGTACACCGTGCCCGACGTCAGCACCACGTCGACGTCCGCAAGCACCTCGACCGCCGGGTTCGCCCGCCGGAACGTCTCGAGCTGGAAGAGAATCTCACGCACGAGCCGCTGGTGCGGCAGCGAGGCGCTGGGCGACATGCAGACGACTCCGTCAACCAGTTCGAGGCGCTGGGGCGTTTCGCCCAGCGCGATGAACTCCCCGGCGGTCATGCGCACGCCGAGGTAGCCGAGGTCGCTGGGAAGGCGCGGGGCGGAGGACATTGGTAAATTCTACATCACAGAAGCAGCTTCCACCGACCGGCGTCCGAGAACCGGGCTTCACCCTGGCAGGCGCGCCAGAGCTTTCGACTACGATGAAGGCGTGGGAAAGTACGGCTCGATCTTCTGGTGGGAACCCTACCGGGCCGCTGTTCGATCCAACATCGCCGACCTTCGGGCCATGGGCGTGTTGAAGCCGGGGTTCTGGATCCGGATCGTGGGCGGGACCGGCGCGGTCGCCGCGATCCTGCTTGGCGCGATCATCTACCTGTATCCCGGGATCATGCTGCCGTGGCGGGAGATCATGATCGTCCTCGCCTTCGTGCCCGTCATGTTCGGGATGAGCACGGGAATGCAGATCATCGCGCCGCGCAGCATCGACGTCCACCCCGAGCAGCTGAGCTTCACCCGTGGCCAATCCGGCGCGCGCCTCACGCCCCAACAGATTGACCACGTCGCGGTCATCGACGCCCCCGCACCGACGCTCACCGTGACCTACCGCCTCGGCCGGCGCCAGCCTCGAACACGCACGTTCGTGCTCGGCCCGTGCGTCGACCGCGCCGCTCTTGAGGCGATCATCCGTCAGCTCACCGATGTCCGTACGCAGCGCGTCGCCTAGGCGTTGATCACCCGCCCCTCGCTCGCCAGCGCCGCCTCCCGCACGCTCTCGTGCATCGTCGGGTGCGCGTGCACCGTGCAGATGAGCTCCTCGCTCGTCGCCTCCAGCCGGCGCGCCAGGCTCAGTTCCGCGATCAGCTCCGTCGCCTGGTCGCCCATGATGTGCGCGCCCAGGATCTCGCCCCGCGGCAGCCCGCGGATGATCTTCACGAACCCGTCGGTGTGCGCCGCCGCGATCGCCTTGCCCAGCGCCGTGAACGGGAACGTCCCCACCGCGTAGTCCTTGCCCTTGACCAGCCCGTCGGCGATGAGCTTCTGCTCGGTATACCCCACGCTCGCCACCTGCGGGATGCAGTACGTGCACCCCGGGATCACCGAGTAGTCCATCGGGATCGGCTCGTGGTCCAGCTTCCCCAGCTTCCACGCGATCCGCTCCACGCACAGCTGCGCCTCTTCGCTCGCCACGTGCGCCAGCCACGGCGGGCCGATCACGTCCCCGATCGCGTACACCCCCGGCACGCTCGCCTTGTAGTCGATCGGCTCGTTCTTTGTCACGTTGGGCTTGTAGTCGGTGACGATGTGGTCCTTCTCGACCTTCAGCCCCAGCGACGCGTCGCACAGCCCGTCGGTCCGGCCCTTCACTCCGATGGCGAGCAGCACGCGGTCGCACTCGAGCACTTCCTTCTTGGACTCGTCCGCCTTGCCGCCCGCGAACGGCGCGACGGTGACCTTGACCCCCTTGTCCGACTTCTCCACGCCCACGGTGGTCGTCGACGTGCGGATCTCCATCCCGTGCTTCTTGTACAGCTTCTCCAGCGCGACCGAGACGTCCTTGTCCTCCACCGGCAGGATCCGGTCGAGCATCTCGACGACCGTCACCTTCGTCCCCATCGAGTGGTAGAAGTACGCGAACTCCATCCCGATCGCCCCCGCCCCGACCACCACCAGCCGCTCCGGCCTGGTCTTGTTGTACATCGCCTCGCGGGCGCCCCAGATCCGGTCGCCGTCGAACTTCGCGAACGGCAGGTCACGCGCCACCGACCCGGTCGCCACGATCACGTGGTTCGCCGTGATCGTCTGGATCGTCTTGCCGGGCTTGGCCGGGGCGCTGGTCAGCTCCTCCTGCACCGCGCACTCCTGCACCTCCACCGTCACCGTCGCCGCCCCGTTCGCGCCCCCGACGGTCTTGACGATCTTGCCGTTGCCCACCAGGTGCGTGATCTTGTTCTTCTTCATCAGGAACTCGACGCCCTTGTTGAGCTTCGAGGCCACGTCGCGCGAGCGCCCGATGATCCGGTCCCAGTCCAGCCCCACCTCGCCGGAGATCTTGAGCCCCCAGAACTTCTGGTCGTCCTGGGCCCGCATCTTCTCGACCAGCTCCGCGTTCGCCAGCAGCGCCTTGGACGGGATGCACCCCCAGTTCAGGCACACCCCGCCCAGCTTGGCCCGCTCGATGATCGCCACCTTGAACCCGAGCTGCGCCGCCCGGATCGCCCCGACATACCCGCCGGGCCCGCCACCGATCACGATCACGTCGAAATGCTGGGATTCGGCCAAGGCTGTTCCTCCATCGCGCACGCCACAGTCGGCCGCGGCGTGGCCATAGTAGCGGGCGCTCAAGCGCCTTCTGCACGATCGCCGCCGGGTCCTCGGGCGGTCCGGTGCGGGCCACGGTACCTGTGAATCTTGTATTCGAGTACCGTCTGGGGAGGTGACAACGCGGTCGGCGTAAGGCATGCTTGCACATCCTGCCGAGAGCCGGCGTTGCCGCTCTGCCCGCGACGGCGTGTCAAGGAGGTTTCGCTTTGCCACCCGCTCGAGCCCGACCGCTCTGTGTCGCCTGCGCACTAGCGACCGCGGCGCTCGCCACCGACGCACCCGGTCGGCCGCCCCCGAACGACTCATGCACGAACGCCCAGCTCGTGGCGTGCGGCTCATCGACCTCCTTCGACAACACCGACGCCACGACCGAGCTGGCCGACCCGGCGTACTCGTGCCGGTTCTTCGAGCCCGCTCAGGGTGTGGGCACGACGTGGTTCCGCTTCGTGCCGACCTCCGCGACCGTGGAGGTCAGCCTATGCAACCCGGGAACCCTCGTGACCGACACGCTTCTGGCGATCTACACCGGCCCGTGCAACCAGCTCGTCGAGGTCGCCTGCAACGACGACGGGGGCGCTGGGTGCGGGCCGATCGGCTGGGTCTCGCGGATCGCGACCGATGCGATCATCCCCGGGCAGGAATACTTCATCCAGGTCGCCTCGTGGGACGCCGACAACCGCGGGCCGATGGAGTTGACCATCGCCTGTGCCCCCAGCGACGCCGACGAGTGCGCCACGGCCCCGTTGCTGGGGTGCGACGTGTCGGTGACGTACGAGGCCTTGGCGTACACGTTCTCGTTTGAAGACCCGATCGCCGCGTGCGATCTCGCGTCCGACCTCATCTCAACGGTATGGTTCAGCTTCGTGGCGTTGAGTCCCGACGTCCGCGTCAGCACGTGCAACCCCAGCACGGAACTGCTTCAAACCGTCCTCACGGTCTTCCAAGGGCCGTGCGGGGCCCTCACTGAGATCGCGTGCAACAACGACGGCGGCATCTCGGGGTGCGGTTTCACCGGGCGACTGTCCTCACTCACGCTGAGCGGGCTCACGGTAGGCCAGACCTACACCGTCCGAGTAGACGCGTACGACTCGCTCTTCGACCCCGGCGATAACGTCACGTTCTCGATCGACTGCCTCACCGAGCTCGATGACGTCGAGTTCCCCCGCCAGCTTGGGTGCGGCGAGTCCATTACCTTCGACAACTCCGCCCTCGTAACAACGGCGTCCGACCCGCCGTTCTCCTGCCACGTCGCCGGCCCTCAGCAGGGCTTCTTCACCGCCTGGTTCGCTTTCACCCCGTCTCTTCCCGACGCGACGATCTCGCTGTGCAACCCCGGCACGACTGTCAACGACACGCTCCTTGCGGTGTACGCTCCCAGCGGGCTGGAGATCGCGTGCAATGACGACGCCGGGGGCGGCGAGTGCGGGCCCTCCGGCTGGCGCTCGGCCCTTACCGTAAGCGATCTCGTTCCCGGAGACACGTACCTCATCCAGGCAGCGGGGTGGAACCCGGACCAGTCCGGCATCATCGAAATCACGCTCGATTGCTTCGACTTCACCTGCGACTGCCCCGCCGGCGCGACCCCGGAGAACGAGCCCGACTGCGGAAATCCCGTTGACACCACCAACGCCGGTTGCACCGTGGTGCCGCCGGTGTTCAGCCCCATCCTCTGCGGCCAAACCGTGTGCGGCACCGTCGCCCGCGCCGGCGGATTCGGGCCGCGCGACACCGACTGGTACGAGGTGGTCACGACAAACACGACCACCCTCACCTGGGTCGTCGCGAGCGAACATCCGCTGGTTCTTGGCTTTGTCTCCGGCTCGGGATCGGGCGACTGCGCCCAGGTCGGCGACCTCGACCCGTTCGGGTTCACCGACGACGCGTGCACGCCGTTCAGCGTCACCGTTCCCGATCTGCCCCCCGGCCGGTACTGGTGGTTCGTCGGCCCGTTCGGCCTGGACCCGGTCACCTGTGGCACAACCTACACCGCGACACTCATCGGCGACGCCTGCGTGCGCGAGCCGTTCGACGACTGCTCCCAGGCTCTGTCCCTCTCCTGCGGCACGTCGTTCACTTTCAACAACACGGCCATGACCACCGCGCCCGATGACCCGGCTTTCTCTTGCCACGTGCTGGGTTCCCAGCAGGGCTTCTACGCCGCGTGGTTCCGCTTCCTCGCTACCGGCACCCAGGCCGACGTCAGCCTCTGCAACCCCGGCACGCTCATCTCCGACACCCTGCTCGCCGTCTACTCCGGCTCCTGCGGCGCGTTCACCGAGCTCGCCTGCAACGACGACGGGCTTCTCACCGGTTGCGGTCCGTCGGGCTGGCAGTCACGCCTCACCGTCACCGGACTAACCCCCGGCCGGATGTATTCCGTTCAGGCCGCAGGCTGGAGCACGTCCCAGCAGGGCCAGATCCAGATCACCCTTGACTGCTCGACCCCCTTCGTTGACTGCAACGCCAACGGCGTCGACGACGCCCAGGACATCACCGCCGGCACCAGCCGCGATTGCTTCAGCGCCTCCGCCGGCCCCGGCACCCGCGGCGGACCCAACGGCATCCCCGACGAGTGCGAGTGCCTCCCCGACTGGAACCGCGACACCGTCGTGAACTCCACCGACGTCAGCGACTTCGTCAACACCTTCTTCGCCGATCAGACGAGCGGAACCGTCAACGGCGACATCGACTGCAACGGCGTCTCCAACTCCACCGACGTCTCCGACTTCATCAACCTCTGGTTCGCCGCCCAGGCCGGCCAGCTCCCCTTCGCCGGCTGCGCGATCTGATCCCCGCGCCCTAACCGCCTGCAAATACACGAAGCCGGGAGACCGCTGCGCTCCCGGCGTCTCGTTCGCCGCGCCACGCGTTCCGCTCATCACGGCGAGGGGGTGCGGGTGGGGGTGGGTCGGGGAGGCTCACGGCCCCATCCCCATTTCTAATGTTTGCTCTCACCAACTGCCTTTGTAAACATATCTGAACAGTCAGAAACGTTTGAGTTTCTGAATTATCGCCTCTTACCTGTAGGCGCAGCGGCGTCCCCGAAATAGACTCGATCCACGGAGGTTCCCATGCACTTCTCCCGTGGTGTGTTCTCAGCGTGCCTAGCGCTCGCATGCGCCGGCGTCGCGTCCGCACTCGCCGCCGGCCCCGACGACGCCATGCTCCCGTCCAAGGCCGCCCTCGCCGGCGAAGCCTCCGACTGGGACGGTTCCGAGGGCGCCGCCGACGGCGGGCCCCCGAACGACGATATCCTCCAGGCCCAGACTCTCGAGTGCAACTCTTCTGTCGTGTTCAACACTTCCGGCGCGACCCCCTTCGACGCGTCGGAGCCCGCATTCTCCTGCCACCGCTTTGGCCCCTTCCAGAATGGCTTTTACACCGTGTGGTTCACCTTCGTCGCCACCGGCAGCCAGGCCGACCTGAGCCTGTGCAACCCCGGCACCGCCGTGCTTGACACCATCCTGGCCGTCTACTCCTTCTCTGGCGGCCTCACCGAGATCGCCTGCAACGAAGACGGCGGAGCCGGCTGCGGGCTCGAAGGCTTCCAGTCCCGCGTCACCGCCACCGGCCTAACTCCGGGCCAGACCTACTACGTCCAGGTCGGCGGCTCTGCCCCCGAATTCGGCCAGATGGAACTCACCCTCGCCTGCGCCGTCAACGGTGATTTCTGCGGCGGGGCCCAGCTCATCGGCTGCGGCTCCGCTGTCACCTTCAACACCTCCTCCTTGACCACCTCATCCTCCGATCCGATCTTCTCCTGCCGCGTCGGCGGCCCCCAGCAGGGCTTCTACACCGCCTGGTTCACCTTCGTCGCCCCCGCCAACCAGGCCGACCTCAGCCTGTGCAACCCCGGCACGTCCGTGCCCGACACCCTCCTGGCCGTCTACTCCGGCTCCTGCGGCGACCTCACCGAGATCGCCTGCAACGACGACGCCGGCTGCGAGCCCTCCGGCGACCGGTCCCGCGTCACCGCCACCGGCCTGACTCCGGGCCAGATCTACTACGTCCAGGTCGCCGGATCGGACCCCAACCAGTTCGGGCAGATCGAGCTCACCCTCGTCTGCTCGAATTTCGTTGACGATTGCACCGGGGCCCAGCCCATCGCCTGCAACTCCTCCGTCACGTTCGACAACTCCTCATTCACCGACAACCCGTTCGACCCCGCCTTCTCCTGCTACGTCGGCGGCCCCGCGCGGGGCTCCAACACTGCCTGGTTCACCTTCACCGCGACCAGCAGCCTGGCCGACCTGAGCCTGTGCAACCCCGGCACCCTCGCGGAATTCACCCTCCTGGCCGTCTACTCCGGCTCCTGCGGCGACCTCACCGAGATCGCGTGCAACCGCGAGGGCGGCCCCGGCTGCGGACCCTTCGAATCCCAGTCCCGCGTCGCCGCCACCGGCCTGACTCCGGGCCAGACCTACTACGTCCAGGTCGCGTCGGTTTTATCGTTCGGCATCGGGCAGGTGGAACTCACCCTCGCCTGCCCCGCCAACCCTGATTTCTGCATCGCGGCCCAGCCCATCGCCTGCAACTCCGGCGTCATCCTCGACAACTCCTCCTTCACCACCGACCCGTCCGACCCCGTCTTCTCCTGCCGCGACTGGGGCCCCCAGCAGGGCTTCTACACCGCCTGGTTCACTTTCACCGCCAGCGGCGCCCAGGCCGACCTGAGCCTGTGCAACCCCGTCACCTTCGTGGAAGACACCCTCCTGGCCGTGTATTCCGGCTCCTGTGGCGCCTTCACCGAGATCGCGTGCAGCGACGACGCCTTCGGCGGCGACTGCGGGCCCTCGGGCTTCCAGTCCCGCCTCTCCGTTGCCGGCCTGACCCCCGGGCAGACGTACTACATTCAGGCCGCCGGCTGGGATGCCAGCCAGTTCGGGCTGATCCAGCTCACGCTCGACTGCGGCACGCTGGTCGTTGACTGCAACGCCAACGGCGTCAACGACGCCCAGGACATCGCCGCCGGCACCAGCCGCGACTGCTTCAACGCGGCGGCCGCTCCCGGCACCGCCGGCGGGCCCGACGGTGTCCCCGACGAGTGCGAGTGCCTCGCCGACTGGGATCGCAACGGCGTCGCCAACTCGACCGACGTGAGCGAGCTCATCAACACCTTCTTCGCCGACCAGGCCGGCGGCACCACGTTCGCCGACATCGACTGCAACGGCGTCTCCAACTCCACCGACGTCTCGGAGTTCATCAACGTCTTCTTCGCCGCCCAGGCCGGCCAGCTCCCCTTCGCCGGCTGCGCGATCTGATCCCCGCGCCGTTGAAAGTGGATATCAACATCCAGAGCCGTCGATCCGTCCATGACACGCGGTCTCACCGGTGCCTGTAGTCAACGTTGCTGAACGGTCAAGATCGTTCTGGCTTTCTCGAAGCCTCAATCGTCAGCGCTAGGCGCGGCGCCGTGCTTTCGATAGTCTGTCCTGATTGGAGGTACCCATGCACTGTTGCCGTGTTGTGTCCACAGCGTTTCTGGCGCTCGCCTGCGCCGGAGTTCCGTCCGCACTCGCCGCCGATGGCCCCGGCGACTTCATGGCTCACCGCAAGGCCGTCCTCAGCGGCGAAGCCACCGTCTGGGACGGCTACGAAAAAGCCGGCGAACGAGGCGGCCCGCCCAACGACGACTGCGCAGCCGCCCAGTTCATCCCCTGCGGCGGCTCGGTCACCTTCAACAACTCCGGGGCGTCCACCGTCCCCTCCGACCCCGTGTTCTCCTGCCACGTCGGCGGTGCCCAGCAGGGCTTGAACACCATCTGGTTCTACTTCCAGGCCCAGTCCTCCTCCGCCGACATCAGCCTGTGCAACCCCGGCACCCTCGTCGGCGACACCCTCCTGGCCGTCTACTCCGGCTCGTGCGGCGCCTTCACCGAGCTCGCCTGCAACGACGACGGCAACACCGCCGACTGCGGCTCCCCCGCCTGGCGCTCCAAGCTCAGCGTCGCCGGGCTCATCCCCGGCCAGTTCTACTACATCCAGGCCGCCTCGTGGGCGACCTCCTCCATCGGCCAGATGCAGCTCACCGTCTCTTGCGCTGCCACCAACCCCAACCTGTGCTCAGGCGCCCAGCTCATCGCCTGCGACTCCTCGATCATCTTCAACAACTCCTCGTACACCACCTCCCCCGACGACCCGGTGTTCGGGTGCCACGTCGCCGGCCCGCAACAGGGCTTCCACACCGGATGGTTCGCCTTCACCGCGGACGGCGAATTCGCCGACCTCTCCCTGTGCAACCCCGGCACCGTCCCCGGTGACACCCTGCTCGCCGTCTACTCCGGCGTCTGCGGCGCGCTCACCGAGATCGCCTGCAACGACGACGGCGGCACAACCGGCTGCGGTTCGCCCCCGTGGCGCTCCAGCCTCACCGTCGGCGGCCTCGTCCCCGGCCAGACGTACTTCGTCCAGACCGCCGGCTGGTCCGCGAGCCAGGCCGGCCAGATGGAACTGTCGATCCGCTGCTACCGCGCCATCGACGACTGCTCGCGCCCCCTGCACGTCGACTGCAACAGCTCGACGATCTTCAACAACTCGGGCTTCAGCACCGAGCCTTCCGACCCCGCGTTCTCCTGCCATGTCTTCGGCGCTCAGCAGGGCTACGCCACCGCGTGGTTCACCTTCACCCCCAACACCACCCAGGCCGACATCTCCCTCTGCAACCCCGGCACCGCCGTCCCGGACACCCTCCTGGCCGTCTACTCCGGGTCCTGCGGCGCGTTCACCGAACTCGCGTGCAACGACGACGGCGACGCCGGCTGCGGACCCTTCGGCTACCAGTCGCGCCTCTCCGTGTTCGGCCTTGTTCCCGGCCAGACCTACTACATCCAGGCCGCCGGCTGGGATCCCGGCCAGATCGGCAACTGCGAACTCACCATCAACTGCATCGGCTGCCCCTGCCCCGATGACGCCCTGCTCGAAAACGAGTCGAACTGCGGCCTCCCCAGCAACTTCACCAACGGCGGCTGCAACTACGACCCCCCCGCCTTCAGCCTCATCGCCTGCGGCCAGACCGTGTGCGGCAGCGCCGCCTTCGACGGCTCAACCCGCGACACCGACTGGTACCAGGTCTCCATCATCAACACCACCACGCTCAGCTGGACCGTCTCCGCCGAGTTCTCCGCCCTTATCGGCCTGGTCAACACCGCCACCCCCGGCTCCGGCCTCTGCAGCGATTCGCTGGGCTCGCTGAACCCCTTCGCAACCACCAGTCCGGACTGCACGCCCGTCACCGTCTCCGCCACCCTGACGCCCGGCACCTACTGGTGGTTCGTCGCCCCCGTCTTCGGCGCCACGCTTACCTGCGGCGTCAACAGCGGCTACGTCGCCACCCTCACCGGGTCCGACTGCTACACCCCGCCCAACGACCGCTGCGCCAACGCGATCCCCGTCGCCATCAACAGCTCCACCCCCGGCACCACGATCAATTCCACCAGCGACCCCGTTCCCGCGTGCTTCCCCGGGCCCCAGGGCGTCTGGTACACCTTCGTCGGCGACGGCCAGAACGTCGAGATCAGCACCTGCTCCTTCTTCGACTTCGACACCGTGCTGCAGGTCTACACCGGCTCGGACTGCGACAACCTCGCGTGCCGGGCCGTGAACGACGACTTCTGCGGCGTCGGCTCATACGTCACGTTCCAGTCACTGCCCGGAGTGACCTACTACATCCTCGTGGACGGCTTCGGCAGCGCCGCGGGCAACTTCACCCTTACCGTCACCGGGCTGGGCTTCTTCTTCGACAACTGCTCCTCCGCGCTCCCATTGCCCTGCGGCGCGTCCTACACCTTCAACAACTCGCTCTTCACCACGGCCCCCGATGACCCCATCTTCCCCTGCCACGTCTTCGGCCCCCAGCAGGGTTCCTACACCGCCTGGTTCACCTTCGTCGCTCCCGGCACCCAGGCCGACATCAGCCTCTGCAACCCCGGCACGCTCATCTCCGACACCCTGCTCGCCGTCTACTCCGGATCCTGCGGCGCGTTCACCGAGCTCGCCTGCAACGACGACGGCGGCGGCTCCGCCTGCGGCTCCGCGGGCTGGCAGTCCCGCCTCACCGTCTCCGGCCTCACTCCCGGGCAGACCTACTTCATCCAGGCCGCCGGCTGGAGCGTCGTCTTCCAGGGCCAGATCGAGATCTCCGTCGCCTGCTCCAACCCCTTCACCGACTGCAACGCCAACGGCGTCGACGACGCCGCCGACATCAAGGCCGGCACCAGCAATGACTGCTTCAACTTCGCCGCCGCCGCGGGCACTGCGGGCGGCCCCAACGCCGTCCCCGATGAGTGCGAGTGCCTCCCCGACTGGAACCGCGACGGCATCGTCAACTCCACCGACGTCTCCGACTTCATCAACACCTTCTTCTTCGATCAGACCAACGGCACCACCTTCGGTGACATCAACTGCAACGGCGTCAGCAACTCCACCGACGTCTCGGACTTCATCAACACCTGGTTCGCCGCCCAGGCCGGCCAGCTCCCCTTCGCCGGCTGCGCGATCTAACGCCGCGCCCCGCGCCCCGCATGCAACCCAAGACGCCGGGAGCCTTCGGGCTCCCGGCGTCGTTTTTCACGTTGGTGCGCGTCGCTCCGTCGCCCTCCCCCCGTGGCCGCTCTCAACCGATCTTCATCGCCTTCCCCATCGCCGTCCCCATGTCCGCCGGGCTCATCGCCACCGTCACCCCCGCCTTCTCCAGCGCCGCGATCTTCGCGTCCGCCGTGTCGTCCGCCCCGCCGATGATCGCCCCCGCGTGCCCCATCCGACGCCCCGGCGGGGCCGTCCGCCCCGCGATGAACGCCGCCACCGGCTTCTTCACGTTCTTCTTGATGTACTCCGCCGCCTCGATCTCGTCGGTGCCGCCGATCTCCCCGATCATCAGGATCCCGTGCGTCTGGGGGTCCGCCTCGAACATCTTGATGACATCGATGTGGTTCAGCCCCCGCACCGGGTCGCCGCCGATCCCCACGCACGTGCTCTGCCCCAGCCCGATCCGGCTCGTCTGCCACACCGCCTCGTACGTCAGCGTCCCCGACCGGCTCACGATCCCCACCGCCTTGCCCAGCGTGCTTTCGGACACGTGCGTGTGGATGTACCCCGGCATGATCCCGATCTTGCAGCCCCCGCCACCCTTCCCGATGCTCGTGTACGGGTCGCTCGCCGACTCCCCGCTCCCCGTCTTGCGCCCCGGCGTGATCACCCCCGGGCAGTTGGGCCCCACCAGGATCGTCTGCTCGCTCGCCGGCGCCACCGCGTTCATCTCGTCCAGCACCGCCCGAACCTTGATCATGTCCTGCACCGGCACGCCCTCGGTGATCGCGCAGATCAGCGTGATGTCCGCCGCGGCCGCCTCCAGAATCGCGTCCCCCGCAAAGTTCGGCGGCACGAAGATCATCGTCGCCGTCGCCCCCGTCGCCCGCACCGCCTGCTCCACCGTGTCGAAGATCGGCAGCCCGTTGGGGTCCTTCGTCCCCCCCTTGCCCGGCGTCACGCCGCCCACGAGCTGCGTGCCGTAATGCAGGCACCCCTTCGTGTGCACGGCCCCGAACGAGCCGGTGATTCCCTGGCAGATGACGCGGGTCTGGGCGTTGACGAGGATGGCCATAAGGACGGCAGGGTAGGGCGGATCGGCCCCGCGGCCGAGCCCGTCAGATCACCCGAACCCCGGCCCGCACCCCCGCGGATCGCTGGGCCCGGTCGAAGGTCATGAGGTCAGTTCCGGTCACCCGGCACGCGGCGATGACGTGGGCGTCGACCCAGCCGATTCCCGATCCTTCGAGCCTCGCCGACCGCACCAGCGCCAGCACTTCGGAGTGCTCGCACGTGGGCACACGCCGAATCAGATCCATCAGGGCCAGGAACTCCGCGCCGCGCTTGATGTGCCCCAGCGCGAGCTCTCCCGCGACGAACTCGTGGACGACCACGTCGTTCGCCTCGAGCGCCGCCCGCAGCGCCGCCACGCTCGACCGGATGTGCTCCGCCCACACCGAAGTATCAACGAGGATCACGCCGTCTTCCTGCGCCGCGGCGGCGCCTTGAACGTCGGGTCGATCCCGCCCAGCGCCGCAAGCCGCCGGGCCGCGGCCTGCGCGATCAAGGATTCAAGCGCCGCCTTGAGCAGGGCCGTCTTCCCCTCGATCCCCGTCAGCCGGGCCGCGGACTCGAAGAGCTTGGTGTCGATGTTCACTGTCATCCGCATATGCATAAGTATGGCAGAAAAAGCCATACGCGTCAACGTCTCGTCCCCTCCCCGCGAGGTCCCCACCCGCCCAACCATCCCCCATGCTCAGACTCCCCCTCCTCGCCCTCACCGCCGCCATCGGACTCCATTCCACCCATCCAGTTCAGCCCGCAACCCAGCCCCAGCCCGCCGCTCCCGCCGCCCCCGCTGCACCCCCCGCCGCCCCCGCCGCTCCCCACGCCGCCAACGCACCGGCCCCCGCGCTGCTCCCCACCCAGTGGCACGGCACCTGGCGCGGCAAGGCCACCAACACCCCCGCCGGCGCCCGCCCTCCGATGGCCTTCTCGATGCAGCTCCGCATCGCCCCCGCCGAAACCCCCGACCGCCTTACCTGGGAAATCACCTACGAGAGCGACGCCGGCGGCCCCGCCGCCAAGCAGGTCCGCCCCTACGAGCTCCTCGCCGTCGACGCCGCCGCCGGTCGCTTCGCCATCGACGAAAAGAATGGCATCGTCATCGACGCCGGCCTCGCCGGCGGCCGCACCCTCTCGTCCCACTTCGAAGTCCAGAACGTCATGATCACCGCCTCCTACCGCCTTGAGCCCGCCGCCGATCAGCCCGCCACCTCGCCCGCCGACCGCATCGTCGTCGAACTCCACACCTTCCTCGTCGATGAGCCCCGCACCTCCGGCGGCGGCAACACGCCCCCCGTCAAGAGCTGGCGCCTCGCCAGCGTCCAGCGCGCCGAACTCCAGCGCGTGCCGTAACCACCCACGCGCCCCGCCCCACCCGCTGAGGGAACCCGCCCATGCCGAGCCCCACCACCCGCCGCCGCCACGCCCTCACCATCGCCGCCGCCGTGGCTCTTGCCCTCGCCGCCGGCTGCGCCTCGAACTCGCGCGAGACTGCCAACGTCGAGGCCCCCGCCCCCGGCACCCTGCTCGAAGTCGCCCGCTCCGACGGTTACCAGTGGACCGGCCTCGCCGCCTCCCACGACGGCCGCATCTTCGTCTGCTATCCCCGCTGGCACGAGCCCTTCCGCTGGTCCGTCGCCGAGATCCGCCCCGACGCCCGCGTCGTCCCCTTTCCGAACGCCGGCTGGCAGTCCTGGCGCCCCGGCGTCGTCGGCAACCTCGACGACCGCTGGGTCTGCGTCCAGTCCGTGCACGTCGACGACGCCGACCGCCTCTGGGTCCTCGACACCGGCTCGCCCCAGCTCAAGGGCGTCATCCCCGGCGCCGCCAAGCTCGTGCAGTTCGACCTGAAGACCAGCAAGCCCGTTCGCACCTACCGCTTCGACGCCGCGGCCGCCCCCACCCAGGCCTACCTCAACGACGTCCGTGTCGACACCGCCGCCAACACCGCGTACATCACCGACTCCGGCCTGGGCGCCATCGTCGTGCTCGACCTCACCACCGGCGCCGCCCGGCGCGTCCTGGCCGACCACCCCAGCACCAGGGCCCAGCCCGACTTCCCCCTCGTTGTCGAAGGCCGCGACCTGCGCTTCCCCGACGGGAGCCGCCCCCAGATCCACGCCGACGGCATCGCCCTCTCCCCCGACCGCCGGTGGCTCTACTACCAGCCCATCAGCGCCCGCACCCTGCACCGCGTCCCCACCAGCGCCCTGCGCGACGCCTCGCTCGCCCCCGCCGACCTCGCCGCCCGCGTCGAGTCCCTCGGCGCCTCCGTCGTCACCGACGGCATGGAGTTCGACCCCCGCGGCAACCTCTACTTCTCCGCCCTCGAATCCGACGCCATCGTCGTCCGCCGCCCCGACGGCACGTTCGAAACCCTCGTCACCGACCCCCGCCTCGCCTGGCCCGACTCCTTCGCCCTGGGCCCCAACAACACCATCCTCGTCACCACCGCCCAGATCCACCGCACGCCCTGGTTCCCCCCCAACACCACGATGCCTACCGAGCCCTACCGCGTGTTCTCATTCCGACGCGCAGCGCCTTGAGATCTCCCTCCGGCAACGCCGGAGGGAGAAATGCTTGAGCGGCGTCCAGCCGCTCAAGCGAGAGGGAGGCAAGAACCGCCCGCGCGCTGAGAGCTCCGCCGCTCCGCCATCTCGGCCCCTCACCACATTCCCTACGATCCGCCTCACCGAGGGAGCCCCCGCATGCGCGCCATCGTCACCGGCCAGGTCGGCATGGAAAAGAAGCCCTACCTCGAGGCCGTCAAGCGCCTCGCCGGCGAGCAGGGCGAGCCCCTCGACGTCTACCACCTCGGCGACATGATGTACGCCGAGGCCCGCGACGTCCGCCCCGGCAAGATCCTCGACCTGCCCCTCTCCCGCCTCAACTCCCTCCGCCGTGCCGCCTTCAAGGACGTCATCGGCCAGTCCGCCGGCAAAAAGAACGCCATCGTCAACACCCACGCCACCTTCCGCTGGCGCCACGGCCTCTTCGCCGCCTTCGACTTCGACCAGATCCGCGCCTTCGAGCCCGACCTGTTCATCTGCCTCGTCGACAACATCGAGGTCGTCAACCACCGCCTCCACGCCGAGCACGACATCGACTCCTGGGGCGGCGCCACCCTCAAGGACTGCATGGTCTGGCGCGAGGAAGAAATCCTCGCCACCGAGATGCTCAGCCAGGCCATCCCCGGCTCCAAGTTCTACATCGTCTCCCGCGGCCGCCACCAGGACACCCGCCGCACCATGTTCCGCCTCGTCTGCCGCCCCTCCATGCGCAAGGTCTACCCCAGCTTCCCCATGTCCCACGTCGTCGACATGCCCGACGTCCTCGCCGAGATCGACGCCTTCCGCGCCGCCCTCGCCGAGCACTTCGTGACGTTCGATCCAGGGGACGTCGACGAGAAACTCCTGCTCGACCGTTCGATCCTCGCGGCCCGCGAGGGCAAGGAGTTCATCGAGGTCGCCCCGCACAGCTTCGGCGGCTCGAAGACCGTCGAGAAGCCCATCCGCGTCCGCGTCCGCGAGGTCCTCGACATCGCCGGCGACGTCGACGGCCAGATCTACATGCGCGACTTCAAGCTCATCGACCAGTCCGACATGATCGTCAGCCTCATCCCCGAACTCCCCGGCGCCGGCGGCAAGGACATCCCCGGCCTCTCCTCGGGCGTCGAACGCGAACTGCACCACGCCTTCGAGCACACCAAGGAGGTCTACGTCGTCTGGAAACCCAAGAAGGCCCCCAGCCCCTTCATCACCGAGACCGCCACGAAGATCTTCAAGAGCGTCCCCGAAGCGCTCGAATACTTCGAATCCAAGGGCATGTTCGGGGAGAAGAACCTGTTCGGGCATTGACCGTCCTCTGGACGCTCGCCCGCGGAGCCCGCCGTGCCCCCCGTTCGAACCCCGCCCATCCCCTTCCGGCTCAAGCTCCTGCTCGGCGTCCTCGTCATCGCGGGCGCGATCGTGCTGCTCATGACCGTGTTCCTGCGCGACGCCCTTCGCGCGAGCGTCGCCGAAACCCTCGCCACGAGCATGGCGACCGCGGCCGCGGGCGTCGCCATCTCCACACCCCCCCAAGACATCGACCGAATCGCCGCCGCCGCGACCGACCCCGACCCCGACACGATCGCCCGTCTCCGCCGCGAACTGAGCCAGCACCGCGACCGCTTCATCGCGCTCTTCCCGGGCGAATGGTCCGCCACCGACCCCGAGACGAGACAGCCCGACCTGCTCATCGTCATCCCCGATGCCGATTCCGGGCGCATCCTCGTCGCCACCGACGCCCGCATGGAAGGGCAGGAGTACCGCTTCGACCCCGCCCTCCCCGCGTCCGAGCGTTGGAGCCGCATGTCCGTCGACACTGACGTCATGTCCATGCCCCGCGGCGACTTCCTCGGGGGCCGCGCCCCCCTCGCTTCCTCTGCCGGCGGCCCGCCCCCCGCCCTGCTCGTCATCGAGATGAGCCGCGGCGCCTTCAGCGCCATCGCGGACCCGCTCGACATGGTCGTCCGCATCCTCTTCGTCGGCTTCATGTCCCTGCTCCTCATCGCCGCACTGCTCTTCGCATGGTGGCTGTACCGCCCGCTCGGCGCCCTCGAGCAGGGCATGGCCCGCGTCGCCGCCGGCGACCTGCGCGTCCGGCTCGACCGCCCGCGCCGCCTCGACGAGTTCGACGCCCTCGTCGACCGCTTCAACGCCATGGTCGATGGACTTCGCGAACGCGAGAAGATGAGCGACGCCCTCGGCCTCGCCTCCCACGTCCAGCGACACCTGCTCCCCCAGGACCTCCCCGCCGTACCCGGGTACGAACTCGCCCACGCCGTCGTCTATTGCGACCAGACCGGCGGCGACGCCCTCGACTGCTTTCCCGTCGATGCCGAGCACCGGCCCACCCGCTTCGGGCTCAGCGTCGGCGACGTCAGCGGCCACGGCATCGCCGCCGCCATGCTCATGAGCTGGTCCCGCGCAACCCTGCGCGCATACGCCCAGGCCCTGGGCGACCGGCCGCACGAACTGCTCGACACCATGAACCGCAGCTTCGCCCGCGACGCCCCAAGCGGCACCTTCCTCACCTTCTTCTACGGCGTGCTCGACCCCGCCACCCACGCCATGCACTGGGCCTCGGCCGGCCACGAGCCCGCCCTGCACCTGTGCGCGCGCACCGGCGCCGTCCGCCCGCTCTCCTCCACGGGCGTTCCCCTTGGCGTCGTCGAAGACCTCCCGATCGCCCTCGGCGAGCCCATCGCCTTCAACGCCGGCGACCTGCTCTTCATCGGCACCGACGGCGTGCGTGAGTCACGCTCCCCCGCCGGCAAGCTCCTGGGCTTTGATGCGCTCGCCCAGATCCTCCGCGCCGTCATGCACAAGCCCCTCGCCGAGATCCGCGAAGCCATCGTCCGCGCCGCCGCCGAACATCGCGGCGGCGCCCCGCAGAACGACGACCTCACGTTCCTGCTCCTCCGCCGCACCGCCGCGACGTGACGCCCGGCCCATGCAAGCAGGCGTCCCCTGCCGCGCCGTTGTCGATATCCCCGACGCTGGCGGCGAGGACATCTTGGGCCCCGCACGGCCGATTCACGCCGAAGGCGTGGATGAAGGGAGCCGGGGGTCAAGCGAGACCCGGCACGCTCGTCGGCATCGTCACCGGCGAGAACCTCCCCGAAGTCATCCTCATCCGCCGCGCGCTCGACCATGCGCGCCCACGCTGACCGCGCGGGCCCGGGCCCGATTCCGTACACTCGTTCCGTGATCCCCTCCGCCTCGCAGATCATGGCCCGCCGCTGGTGGGCCCGCCTGTGCGTCCGCGCTGTCGCCCTCGCGGCCGTGCTGTGGAGCTGCATTGCGGGATTAGGCACGGGCCTCGGTGGCGGCAGCGACGTCTCTGCCGTGCTGAACTCGATGTTCCAGCTCTCCGGCCAGCAACTCTCCCTGACGCCGCTGCTCGTCGGGATGGCCCTGCACATGCTCGCCCCGCTCGCGACCGCGGCCACGCTCATCGCCTTCGAACGCCGCATCGTCCGCTGGCTCGTCCCCATCCCGACCCACCGCTGCCCGCGCTGCGACTACTCGCTCATCGGCGTGCACGAGCCGCGCTGCCCCGAGTGCGCCCTGCCGCTGGACGAGGCCCTGGTCGGCCCCGACGCGCTTCCGGTCCTGGAGGACCACGTCCCGGCCACCCCCGGTTCGGGCTCCGCCGGACGTCGGCGCGAAACCCCTCGCCGCGATCCCGAATGACCCTGCGGAGGACGCCGCGACGATGATCGACCCCGCCCCCAGCCCCGACCCGTTCGCCCCCGCCGCTGGACCCGGCCCGGGATACCGCGGCCCGGGCTCGCGCCTGCACGACCCGCACGCCAGCACCGACGAGCGGACGTTCGCGTGCTTTGAGCACCTGAGCTACGGCTTCTGGTTCATCGGCGTCCCGATCGTGGTCACGCTCATCCTGTGGCTCATCAAGAAGGGCGATTCGCCGTTTCTCGACGACCACGGGCGTGAATCGCTCAACATGCAGATCAGCCTGCTGATCTACTCGTTCATGCTCGGCGTGCTCGGGTTCGTGACCTGCGGCGTCGCGTGGGGGCTGGCGGTGGCCGTGCCGCTCGTCGCGAGCGTGTTCGCCGTCCTGGCCGCCATGGCCGCCAACCGGGGCGAGTACTACCGCTACCCGGCGGTCATCCGGTTCTTCTGAATACCCGCGCAAAAACGACCCCCGCCGGCCATCGGTGGGGGTCGAGCAAGCACTTCGATCGAGTGTGAACGGTCGGCGGGCGGTCGGCGCGGGCGTCAGGCCCGCACGTCGAGCATGCGGGCGAGCTTCTGCGAGACGTACTCGAGCTTGTCGTCGGTTTCGTACGTGCCATTGGCGATCTCGCGCCGGACGCGGTCGACCAGGTCGGACCGGATCGGGGCCTCGCCCGCGGCCCGGGCGGCGGGGGAGAACTCGACCGTGTCGCCGTGACGGAGCGGGGCGCTGGACGCGGCGTTCTGGCCGGGCAGGGCGCCGGGGTTCTGGCTGAGGCCGCGGGGCTCGGCCGTGCGCCCGGGGGCGCGAGCGGATGCGGGGCTGACCGAGTGGTCGCCGACGTGGGGCAGGTTCACCATGACGTTTCTTCTCCGGCCGTGGGAGGGCTCGAGCGAGGGCGCGCGCCGGCGGCGAGCGACCCCGGCGCCCGGTCGGTTTGACCGTTGCGCCGAGCCCAAACGTGCGTCGCGATCCTTCGCGGCGAACTGCCCCGGTCCGTCCGGGCAGTACCAACCCCGTCGCGTGCGACGGGGCCGACCCGGTAGACCGAGCCGGTGATACCCTCTGTATCGTCGCCAGCGCCTGGGCGGCTTGAGGGATTGTGAAAAACCCGTGAGCGGTCCTCAAGTCATTGATAGGTAACCAGTTGCGCGGGGGCGGCGTTATCGGGACTTTGACCATGCGCACGAACGATCGCGTCGCCTTGCGTGCCTGGGTTCTGGCCGCGTGCCTCGGGGTGGTCCCGACCCTGGCCCGGGCCCAGGACAACCGGCCGGATTTCAAGGAGGAGGGCAAGAAGCTCTTCGACAAGAACCGGCAGAACCCGGGGGCGAGCCGGCCGGGGGCGCAGCAGGAGGGCTGGTCGATCGCGGTGTTCACGTTCCGCGGGGACGAGCGGGCCAAGGAGTCGCGCCAGGTGCTCGAGTTCGTCCGCACGACCGGCCGGCTGCCCGAGGCGCGGATGGAGGAGCGGGGCGAGTCGGTGGTGATCCTGGTGGGGGACTTCCCGGATCCGCAGGCCGCGGCGGCCAAGGCGGAGCTGGACCGGGTGCGGTCGATCACGGTGCCGACGGAGGTGAACGGGAAGGTCGAGTCGGCCAAGCCGTACGCGCTGGCGTTCCTGGCGCCGCCGACGCGCGAGGCGGCCCAGGGGAGCCGGCCGGAGATCAACCTGCTGCGGGTTCGGGAGCAGAATCCCACGGCGATGTACTCCTTCCAGGTGGCGGCGTACGGGCGGGAGGACATCAAGGACCGGGTTCCCACCGAGGACGAACTCAAGGAAGCCCGGCGCAGCGCGGAGCAGGCCGCGCTGCAACTGCGGTCCGAGGGCGAGCAGGCGTTCTATTACCACGGCCCGCGGATGAGCCTGGTGACGATCGGGATCTTTGACGCGACCGACTATGACCCGCAGATGCCGCAGTTCGAGAGCGACCGGCTCCGGCAGGTGCGCAAGCGGCACCCGCTGAACCTGTACAACGGCAAGGCGATCAAGGTGAAGGCGGACGGGAAGCAGCAGCTGCAGAAGAGCCAGTTGGTGGACTTGCCCAAGAAGTGACGGATCGGGGCGAGAGGTCGCTGTTGTGGCCGGGGGGGAGGAGCATCCGGCGTCGGTGTGGCCGGTCGCGTGCGCTCTGGGCTCGTGCGGCTTACGCTCCTGGACGTGGACCTGTCGGTGATCATCCCGACGCGGGGGCGTGCGGCGACGCTGGGCGCGTGCGTGGAGCGCCTCAGCGCGCAGACGCTGGGGTTTGACCGCTTCGAGGTGCTCATCGGCATCGACGGCGAGGAGTCGGGCGAGACGCGCGCGGTGGGGGCGGCGGCGCACGGGCACCTGCGGAGCGTGATCCGGGAGTTCCCGCGGGTCGGGCTCGCGGCGGTGCGGAACGGGCTGCTCGAGCACGCGCGCGGGCGGATCGTGCTGTCGATGAACGACGATGTGCTGTGCGAGCCGGGGATGCTCGAGGCGCATGTGCGGGCGCACGAGCGGGCCCACGAGTCGGCGAGGGGGCGCGTGGTGACGGTGGTGGGCGATTCGCCGTGGGTGCGCAGGGAGCCGGACCGGCTGTGGGACCGGCTCGTGCGAGAAACCTCGCTGTTTTTCTTCTATGACCAGATGCCGGGGGCTGCGGACTGCGTAGCGGGCGATCGGCACGAGCCGGGGAAGGACTGGGGGTTCCGGCACGCGTTCGGGCTGAACGTGTCGTACCCGGCGGCGGCGGTGAAGAGCGTGGGGGGGTACGCGGTGCTGCCGGTGAAGTACGGGTACGAGGATGTGGAGATCGCGTGGCGGCTGCGCGAGCAGACCGGGGCGCCGGTGCTGTTCGAGCCGGCGGCGCGGGGGCGGCACGATCACCGATATGAGCCGGGGGACTACCTGGAGCGGGAGTACAAGTTGGGGTACGCCGCGTGGGGGTTTGCGCAGATGTGCCCGGGGTGTGCGGGCGAACTGTTCGGGCGGGACATCCGCTCGGAGCAGGAGGTGGCGTATGCGCGGCTGTTTGTGGCGAACGAGCGCACGGCGGCGGAGCGGGCGCGGGCGTGGTTCGTGAGATTGGCGGAGATGCCGGCGGGGGCGGTGTCTGGGCCGCACGAGCGGGCGATCGTGCAGATGGTGTACCAGCAGCACCTGGGGCTGAAGCGGTGGCTGTGGCGGCACGGGCTGCTGGACGCGGCCGAGAGGCGGGAGATGCGATTGCCTTCGTGAGGCGGATGGGCCCGGTGCGGGCGGTGCGGGCAGCGGCGCGGGAAGGCCGGCCCACGGTGAGGATGGCGATGGCGGCGTCGACCTGATCGGTGATCGGGGCCGCGGGGTCGTCGAGCCGGGCGACGAGGGCGGCGAGATGCGCGAGGTCGACGGCGGGCATGGGCGGAGTTTTGCCCGTGCGCGGGGGTTGGCAAACGAATGTGCGCGCAGTGACGGCTTTTTGCGCGCAAAGGCGTCACTTGCGCGCGGATTTTCGCACAAAGGCGCCGGTGCGCGGCCGGCGTGGGTTTGGCTGAAGCGTGGCACGCTCTGCTTGGGAGGGAGTTGGCGGTCCGACGTCATTCGCATGGAAGCACCGATCGCCGCGCAAGGCCGCGGCGATCGGTGGCGCGGCGCAGGAGTGCTCCACCGTGTTCGAAGGCAAGGAATCGGTTCCACGCCCCCTACGGTTGATAGAACAAGCAACCTGTGATGCCCGCTTTCTTGATCTTCTTGCGGAGGGAGTCACGGACCACCCAGCGAGAGAGGTGTCCCTTGACCTTGAACAGCGAAACATCGTCCGGAACGAGGCGGGGATCGATGACCGCGCGGATGTACTCGATCGACCCGACGGGGTTCGGGTCGGGCGGTCCGGAGAGCTCTCTGTCGATGCAATCCAGTTCCAGCACCAGGTGTGCGACGTGGTAGTCCCGGGAGATTACCGCGCCCTGATAGGTCACGGTCAGCGGGTAGAAATGGCAGAACCCCGGCGGGTTGCAGTTGCACAGCAGCTCGCGGAAGTAGCCGGAGACGATGAACAGTCCGCTGATGGAGAACGGAAAGTGCTCGAACCTGTCCGGCCAATTGGCCTCCGCAGTGAACTCGAATTCACCGGGCTGCAGCGGTTTGTTACCCAGCAACTTGTCTAGCCACTGTGATCCGAGGGGTGGTTCTTCCAGTATGCAACGCGAATCCTCTGTCCCGTCAGGGCCGTCCGATTTGGCCTCCAGCACCCAGAAGGGTTGCTTGGGTCGGTAAGGCATGTTGCTTATCATCGAAACCGCTCATCAGGATTGTGGTATGTTTGCTCTGTCCAGAACCTCGCGCAACCGATGGTGACGGTGGTGCGAACAGTATGGCATGGCGAAGCGAAGGCGGCGTGAGCGTGGGTTGTTCGGGCAGGCGATCATGGAAGCGGGCGATCAGGAGAT